>FLSH01460276.1_pt1 | contig 427503 bp, 358 predicted proteins | sample 1550441 | NCBI WGS metagenome assembly FLSH01 (sample SAMEA4031756, study PRJEB14383) | metagenome | biome: human; feature: oral; material: saliva | place: Philippines | collected 2014 | reverse complement strand
CCCTGTACCCCTTGAGGACCGGTGACCGCGCGGATAAACTCAGTGTCGTTTTTGAGGGTGGCCGTCACCTCTCCTAGAGTAACGCTCTTGCCAGGCTCGCCCTTGTCGCCTTGCGCACCCTTAGCCCCTTGTGGACCTTGGATGCCTCGAGGGCCCTGTACCCCTTGAGGACCGGTGACCGCGCGGATAAACTCAGTGTCGTTTTTGAGGGTAGCCGTTACCTCTCCTAGAGTAACGCTCTTGCCAGGCTCTCCCTTAAGGTCGTCAGTGTGTGGGAGATATGTTGTGCTTTCTTGCGTTTCGCCCTCTTGCACCTCCTCCAGCTTAATGTTGCTATACTTAGCAGCGACACCCCTAGTCTTGCCTGCTCGACCTGCATAGCCTGCTATACCCACAGTGTTATGTATGCCAGCTGGGATATATATACTTACTCTAGCCTTTGTCCTACCATCTAGGGACAAATGGCTATACAAGTGGTTATTGTCCCTCTTGTACATTAGTAAGCTAACGCCGTCAGGCTTTTCTCCGCCTGTCCACTCAAAGTCGGCACTTACGACATAAGCGATCCCATCTTTTAGCCACATTGGACCTACGAGCCAGTTGTAATTGTAATTATCGCTTGAGGTACCATTATCCCTCGCGTCAAGCGTGACAACTCTATCTATGTATCCCCTAAGTAGATTAGGGCGGATGGGTGCAGCGTCCTTTCCAGGGGCTCCTTGCTTACCCGTTGTCGCAGCGATAAACTCCTTGTCGAGCTTGAGTCTGTCACGGACGAGCTCTGCGGTCGGTATCCGTTGCAGGAGCACAAAGTCGCGACGCACCTCAATACTAGCGTCTATCGTTAGTCTCTCAAGCAGTCGTTGCTCCTCGGGACTCTTGCTCTGCAGCTTGCCCATAGCATCAAGGATGCGAGCCGCTGAGGTTGTTACGACAACCTTGGTATGCCAATTTTTGAGATTCGAGACCTGCACAGTGTAAGAGAGCCCTTTCCCGACCTCTTGCGCCCCAATCTGCCACGATGGCTTAAGCCCCTGTGTAAATTCAGTCACATCTACGCCATCACGCGTGTAGATACGTACAGATAGCTCTGTTGCTGTAGTGCTATGCTCGTCTAATACTACACCGTTAGATGCCTCTATCCGCAATGCAAACGGACGCTTATCGCCCGCAAAGTAAGCAATATGGCTAAGGTGCTCGTCAAGCAAGCTCTCACTGATAACGATGTTACCAGCCGACTCCGTATCCTTAATCCGACGCGAGGGATGTAGGTAGATCATGATTATTAGATAGAGAGGTTAAGGGTGGCGAAATCCTCAGGAGTCAGCGCGTCAGCAAACGCCTCGGCCGAGGCAAATGGCAACTCTCTCCCCTCTCTACGTGCGGTGCTAGCAAGGATGCAATAGATAAACTTAATCGTGTCGCTTGCGTTGTCCTGCTCGATCGTCGAGGCCTCCCGCCCCGTCATTTCCTTAAATGACAAAAAAGCCCCCATCGTTACGATAAGGTTGTACTTCTTGCCATCAATAGTGATGCTACCCATCTTGCCCTTAGAGGGCTGTGTGGTTGTGTGTTCGGTTGTTTTCATTGTTTTGTTTTTTAATTCCACGGCAAAATTAAACTCTCAACAAGGGGCAGTAAAGTAGATTGTAACTCCCTTACAATCTGTTTTTTATCTATTGCGTTTGGCTGCAACTTTGCACCCGAAATTAAATTGTTAATATGCCCAAGCCCAACACACCAACCACCCCCACTACAGAGACTATCGACCTCGTTATTAACGACGAGAGTATTGTCAATGATAGAGGGTATAATGTGCTTAATGCAGGTCTTGACCGTACCCGCTACGATATTAATCCCGTCCTACTCTATGATCATGATACCTCGCAGCTTATCGGACGCTGTGAGGCAATGCGTGTAGAGGGGAGTAAGCTCATAGGCTCTTTTGTCTTTGATTCTGCGTCCCAGCTCGCTGCCGAAAAGCTGCGACAGATTAAGGACGGATTCTTGCGAGGGGTGTCTGCAGGGTTCTGCATCTTGCACATGCTTTTTGATAAAGAGCATGATACTGTCGATAAATGGGAGCTGTACGAGGTGTCTGTCGTTACGCTCCCCTCCAACAAGGGGGCTGTCAAGCTCTATGCGCAAGATGGTCGCCCCCTCTCACCTCAAGAGGAGACGCAGCACATCGAGCAGCTACGATCCGTATATACAACTAATACCAATACTAACATGCCAAACACACAATCCCCCACGCAAGAGAGGGTAACCCTCTCAGCCGAGGCTATGACCGCTCTCGGTGTATCGCAAGCAGCCTCAGGAGACGAGCTCTCTCATGCTGTACTTGCAATGAGTAAAGAGCTCACAGCCCTTAAGACAACTCTAGAGACGCAGCGTGTCGCCAGACGCGATGAGCTGATTAACCAAGCCCTAGCAGCCGGCAAGATTACTGCACAACAAAAGCAGGTCTACAGCGACCTCTACGATGCTAATCCCCAGCTCTGTTGCGATACGCTTGCTGCCCTGCCCGGTCGTCGCAATATTGCCGACCAGCTGCACACGACCCCCTCTGCAACCATCGAGGGAGACTGGGATACCCTCGATAAGCAGGGTAAACTTGCCACCCTCAAGGCGCAAGACCCTGACAAGTTCCGAGCCTTGTTCAAGGCAAAATTCGGAGTAGACTACAGAGAGTAACCTAACCAAGACCTTATTAACCTTAATCTAATACCTAACACACTAACACTATGCCACTTAACCCCGAAGTATGGGTGCCCTCGATCGTAGGTCACCTCCACCAACCTAACACTGTACTCGCTAAGAGTGTAGACCACTCAGAGTACATAGATGGTAAGACCGTCCACGTGCCCAACGCCGGTGCTGCAGCCAAAATTGGCAAAAACATAACAGAGCTCCCACTTACAGTGTCCTCTCGTACCGACCTCGACCTAACTTATAATATCGATGACTTTAAGATTTACCCGATGGTTGTCACTGATCTTGAAAAAGTCGAGCTATCATACAATAAGCGAGAGAGCGTTACAGCGGAAAACAGAGCTAAGCTCTACGATGAGGTGACGGAAGACACTGTCGCAAAATGGGTTGCAGGCGCAAGCCCCGTAAAAAAGACAGGTACCATCAGATCTGCCATCAAGGCGGCCGCCAAGAAATTTGCCAAGGATCGTGTGCCCAAGGGCGAGCGGTATATCATGCTCACCGAAGAGGGATACTACGATTTCCTCGATGAGTTGTCAGAGAAGGAGCAGTTTGCCTTCAGTGCTACTGCGGATTCCGCAAAGGGCATACTCGGTACCTTCTTCGGGTTTCAGTTCGTAGATGAGTACTACCTGCCTAAGGACGTGCATATGCTCGCATGGCAAAAGCAGTCGCTCTCGCACGCCATCGGCAATGTCAAGCTATTCTCGTCCGAAAATGACCCCACCTACTATGGCGACGTGGTCTCGGGTGAGCTCCGTGCCGGAGGATCTGTTATCCGCAATGACAAAAAGGGTGTCTACGTTGTTGATGCCGACGGAGTGGCAGACGCCGCGCCTAAGGACAAGTTCGAGGACATGGATGCCAACGAGTAACCCACAGCCTTAATCTAATACCCACGAGGGGGTGGGTAATGATTATCCACCCCCTACCTTACACCTCCAATCATGTACACAACCGACATCAAACGTAACAATCCAGGTAATATTCGCCCCTCCAAAATTGCATGGGCGGGGGAGCAGACGCGCAAGGGACAGCCATTTTGTGAGTTTGTGACCATCGAGTACGGCTGCCGAGCAATGCTTAAGCTCCTTACTCGCTATATAGATAAGCACAAGCTCCGCACCACTCGTGAGATCATATCAAGATGGGCTCCTTCCTCAGATGGTAACAATACCGAGGGGTATATCCAGGCCGTCACACGGCTATCGGGTATCAAGCCCAACGTAATTATCAGCCACGACCAAGATGTACTAATCAGCTTGGCAATGGCCATGACGCAAGTCGAGCACGCCGGCAAATGTCCACCTCTCCATGTATGGCAGCAAGCCTGTATGATGTTCTAACCCCCTAATCCTATCCTATTATGCAGATTATTATCAATATTATAGCCTTTCTCTTCGGTATTGCGATTGGTTACCTATATGGCTACTATGTTCGCTCTAGGAGGGCTATCAAGCGTCTTAACGAGAGTATTGAGCGCACTCGTCGAGAGCAAGAGCAACTACGCGTTCAATACGCCGAGATGCGCGCACAATATACGGTTATTAGCAACAAGCTAACCGAGATAAAGCAGCAGCGTATGCGCACTCCTACAATTCGACCTAGACGTATTAATCGCCTGTGATGAGTCTTGTCGTTGATATAATTATTGCCCTTGTTGGGGGTGGGGTCATTGGTACGATTGTCAATGTAGTGACCTCTCGCCGTAATCGCAGAGCTGAGGGTATCAAGAGTTATCAAGATACTATCAATATGCTCATGGAGACTAACTCGGAGCTGATCAAGGAGCGTACGGAGCTCATGCAAAAGATCTCCTACTTCCGCTCGAGACTCGATGATGATAATGCGTAGACTAATCCCCATCCTCGCTATCCTCCTCGCTCTTGCAGGTTGTAAAGCTCGAGTTGTCCCCGTTGACATTCACCACTACCACCGAGATAGTCTCGTGACAGTACAGAGAGACACTATCTATACACGAGATAGTGTCATCATTAAGCAGCTCGGAGATACAATATACATCCGTGAGACTTCCGACCGCATCCGCTCGTCTGTAGAGACGACACAAGCGCACCGAGCAGACTCTGTACCGCCTCCTAGCATCTCAACGCTTAAGCGTATTATAGAGACGTCTCCCCCTCAGCAAAATGGCAGTAATATCCTCCTTTTACTCGCTCTCGGAGCTGCTATACCTATCGCTCTATATGTCGTGTATAGATTCGCCCAAACCAAAAAATAAACCATACAAACACAAAATATTATGGACAGCCAAGCTAAATCTCCAACCCAGACAGTAACAACCGAAATCGTCAATGGTAGCTCCATTATGCTATTCGTCGAGGGAAAGCCGACCCTCGTAGCCAAGAGCCACAAGATAACTTATAAGACAACTACAGAGACTGTTGTCACTAAAGATGTAGAGTCTTCACTTTTTGTCGAAAAGGTGGTCAAGCAGATCGATGTCTCCATCCATGTTGATGCCTTTGTTGCCTCTCCTAATACTGCAGGGATTGTTGCCGAAGACCTCGTTAATAAGCTCCTCGAGGCAAAAGATGTAACCTGCAAGTACGGCAAAAAAGACGCCTCCGGTAAATACAAGGAGGGTAAGTTTATTATCGACTCTATCGATATCACCTCACCAGCAGGTGAGCGTGCTACCTACTCTGCTTCGCTCTCCAACACCGGCCCAGTCGCCGAAAAAGGTGCCTAAGTGCCGCCAAGAGGGGCATAAAAAGCCCCTCGCCTCTTGCCCCGAATCGCCAAACTCTAAGGGCAAGAAAAAGGTGCAGTACCACCTAGCGAGGGGATTGATGTCCCTTTGTGGTACTGCACCTAATTATTTTAAGAGTTTGGCACTACAAAAGTAGTGCATTTATCCGACAAAAGACCATGATACAATACACTACAGCCCCTTTGCCATTCGCGGGGCAAAAACGCCGATGGCTAAAGCAGCTCGAGCCTATTATCCGCTCGCTGCCCTCTAACACGACCTTTGTTGATACATTCGGTGGCTCGGGGCTCGTATCCCGCCTCTGCAAGGATGTACATCCTACTGCACGAGTTATATACAACGATTACGATAACTACTCCGAGCGTCTTCGTCATATTGCAGAGACCGAGCAGCTAAGGCAAGAGATTGTCTCTATTCTTTCCTCAATCAAGCACAATGCCCGCGTACCGGATGAGTACAAGACTCTTGTCCTACGAGTGATACAAGCTCATCAAGATCGATACCATTATGTAGATTGGATAACCTTGTCAGGCTGGCTGTTGTTTACCAATAAGTTCGCCTATTCGATAGCAGACCTTGAGGCAACAGGTCTCTATGCCCATCCGAGCCGTACGGCTCTCTCAGATGCTGACGCATCTGAGAGATATTTGCGAGGGCTGGAGATTGTGTCTGTCGATTATAGAGAGTTACTATCAGTACACAAGGACGCCTCTAATACGATACTAATCCTTGATCCTCCCTATCTCTCTACCGAGTGTGGTGGGTATCGAGGTAGCTCATGGTCGTGCGATGATTACCTAGATCTCCTCACCTCGATGCCAACCAATAACTACCTCTACTTCTCTTCGACTAAGTTCGACTTTGTGCCGTTCCTCCGACGCACCTCCGCTGCGTGGGGCTACCAGCATCCATTTGTCGCGGCTCAAGTATTGTACCGATCCAACTCCTTCGGGTCGGGAGGAGCTAATCCCGAGGTACTCTATTATAAGCTAAGTAGCGATTAAATGCTGCTTAAGTGCTAATTAACCATATCGAGGATACCATCGATATGGTGTAAAAAAGGAGGTGGCGTGTATTTTTCGTCCCTCCTTTGTACTTTTCGTTTTGCTGTTTCGACTTGTTAATTCTGTACTTTTCGTTTTGCAACTTTGTACTTTTCGTTTTTCCGGTCTTAATCCGATAACTTCCAGGGAAAACCTGCTGAGTAATCTCAAAATTGCTCGGTATTTTTTTTGTTTACTTGGGGAGTCTCTTCCCGAAAGTCTTGATGTTTGTCTCCAGAAGTATCGCTGGTTTCCTTTTGGTTGTAGGGCAGAATCCGATCACTTTTTGCCTAAAGAAAGAATCTCTCTAGGGCAGGATTTTTCTTGAAATAGGGCAGAGAAAAAATATGAAGTCACTGAGAGTTGTTCGTCCTTCTTATCCTTACAATTATCTATCTTTGTGGGCAATGAAAGAGCTAATGTACCGTATTTGGATAGGTCTACTTCTCCTTTGCTTTACAGTGGGAGGGGCATGGTCGCAGCAACGCATCAAGATATATGGATACGTAATAGACCGAGAGGATAAACCCATAGAGTTAGCTTCTGTAAAGGTTGTAGGCAAAGCAATAGGGACTGCGACCAATCTCAAAGGGGCTTATTCGCTTGCACTCACGCCTACAACGGACTCTATAGCTCTAGAGTTTAGCTGTATAGGCTATCGCTCTGTAACCAAGAGTTTCCCAAAAGGTATTACTCAAGACCTTCGGCTCAATGTGACATTGCCCGATGCTTCTACTGAACTATCTACAGTAGTTGTGGCTGCTCCCTCCAAAAAACAGCAGAATATGAGCACCATAGCTGCGGAAAATATCCGTGTAGCGGTAGGTCCCTCCACCGGAGTAGAATCCCTCGTTGGGACTTATGCCGGAGTGACGCAAAACAACGAACTGAGTGCGCAATACTCGGTACGAGGGGGGAATTACGACGAAAACATGGTCTATGTAAATGGCATAGAGATCCCGCGCCCCCTACTTGTCCGCACGGCTCAGCAAGAGGGCTTGAGCTTTGTTCACCCCGAGATGACCCAGTCGGTTAACTTTTCCGCAGGAGGCTACACGGCGGAGTATGGGGATAAAATGTCTTCCGTGCTTGATATCCGTTACAAAACGCCTAAGGAGTTCGAAGGCTCGGTAGAGGTTGGCTTGCAGGGCGACCAGGTATATATCGGTTCGCGTGGGAAGAAGTTGAGTCAGATTACAGGCTTAAGATTCAAAGACGGACGCACTCTGCTGGGTTCTCTTGATACGAAGGGAGAATACGAACCTCTCTACTTCGATGCCCAAAGCTATATCGTAGGGTGGTTGAATGACCGCTGGTCGCTCAGCTTCTTGGGGAATGTTTCTCTCACACATTATCAATTTAAGCCTCAGACCAGAGAGACGAGTTTTGGTACCCTATCCGACATAAAAAAACTAAAGGTATACTTTGAGGGGCAAGAGCGTGACCGCTTTGTCTCTCTTTTTGGAGCCTTCAGTGCCACTTATACTCCCTCGTCGGAGCAACGTCATGTAGTGAGTGTGCATTTTTATAATAGTCGGGAAATGGAGACCTACGACATAGAAGGCTCCTATTTCTTAGATAATGCTAAGGAGGGGGATAGTAAGCAACCCAACGTAAGTGACAACTTGAGTGCCCTGGCAACAGGGACCAATATGGAGCATGCTCGCAATCGCTTGCGCTACACGCTGGCTACACTCTCTTATAGTAACCTGCTACAACTGAAACAGGGGCACCTGCTCAAGGGAGGCTTGAGTGCCCGACTTGAGGATGTAAACGACTTTATCAGCGAGTGGACGAGACGCGACTCCGCCGGATACAACGTACCCCACCATAGCGATCGAATAGAGATGTTGCACAATCTCTACTCCCAGAATCGCCTCCGCAGTTACCGCCTATCCGCTTATCTTGTCGATCAATTTTCGCTCGAACTTCCTCAGGGCGAACTCTCTCTTTACCCTGGGATTCGTGCTTCTTATTGGGGATTTAACAAGGAGTTTATCGCGAGTCCGCGCTTTGTTGCCGCCTTTACCCCGACCCGTCAGAAAGCTCTTACCCTGCGATTTGCTACTGGTTTGTACTATCAAGCCCCTTTCTATAAAGAGATTCGCACCTCACAGCGAGACCAAGAGAATAATAATATTGTCGTACTGAATAAGCAGATCCGATCGCAAGGCTCCCTGCATGTGCTTTTGGGAGGAGACTACAACTTCCAATTAGATGGGCGCAACTTCCGCTTTACTACCGAGCTATATTATAAGTATCTGTACCACCTTAATCCCTATCGAGTGGACAATGTAAAGGTACGCTACCTGGGTACTAACACGGGATCGGGGTATGTGGCTGGGATTGATCTGAAGCTCTTTGGACAATTTGTTCCCGATGTAGACTCGTGGCTCACAGCCTCTCTACTGACGAGTAAGCAGCGTATACCCGGTATCGGCGAGATGCCTCTACCCAATGCGCCTAGCTACAACGTATCCCTGTTTTTCCAAGATTATTTCCCGGGCTACAAGCGCATCCGTTTGAGTTTGCGTGGGGTGCTCTCAGGCGGATTACCTCAGTTCCGCCCCACGGAGGAGTTCCTACCCCCAGCTTTTATCGGCTCCTCCTACAAACGTGTAGACCTCGGGCTTATATATAGGTTCTTTGATCGCTCAACAGATACGGCGCGAGCCAAAAGCTCTTTTTGGAAGCTTTTCTCGGCAGTAGACCTTAGTCTTGAGTGCTTCAACCTCCTCGATAATACCAACGTAAGTGGGTTCTATTGGGTTACGGATGCCTTTCATCAACAATTTGCCGTGCCCAATTACCTAACACGCAGGCAGCTCAATGCTCGCCTCCGTATCGACTTCTGAACTTCTATTTAATGAAAGAATTTATACTTACCGAGACCTCTTCTGAGCGTGCCGTGCTTGTGGGGCTTATTACACCAAAAGTAACCGAGCGTCAGGTACAAGACTACCTAGATGAGCTTGCATTCCTCTCCACTACGGCAGGGATCTCTCCGGTCAAGAGTTTTGTACAACGGCTTGATATGCCCAACTCTGCCACCTTTGTGGGAAAAGGGAAACTCGAAGAAATTGCCTCCTACATACAAGAGAACGAAATAGGACTGGCCATCTTCGATGACGAACTAAGCCCCAAGCAACTTCGCTGTATAGAAGAGGTGTTACGAGTACGCATCCTCGATCGTACCAGCCTTATCCTCGATATTTTTGCTACAAGGGCACAAACAGCGCACGCCAAAACGCAGGTGGAACTCGCTCAATACCGCTATATGCTCCCTCGTCTTACGCGTCTTTGGACGCACCTTGAGCGGCAGCGCGGGGGCGTTGGGATGCGCGGCCCCGGGGAGACACAGCTAGAGACCGATAAGCGGATCATCTTAGACAAGATAAGTCGTCTCAAAGAAGAGCTTGTACGTATAGACAAACAGAAAAGCGTACAGCGGAAGAACCGAGGGAAGATGGTGCGAGTAGCTCTGGTAGGCTATACTAATGTGGGGAAGTCGACTCTGATGAACGTGCTCTCCAAAAGCGAGGTATTTGCCGAGAATAAGCTCTTTGCCACACTAGATACCACAGTACGAAAGGTAATCCTGCACAACCTCCCCTTTTTAATGAGTGATACGGTGGGGTTTATCCGAAAGCTCCCCACGGAGCTAATTGAGAGCTTCAAAAGTACGTTGGACGAGGTGCGAGAGGCCGACCTATTGCTCCATGTCGTGGATTTGTCGCATCCTGACTTTGAGTCTCAAATAGCTGTGGTAGAGGCTACTTTGCGAGAGATTTTGGGTAATGAGAATAAGCCAACCCTTCTGATCTTCAACAAGATTGATGCCTTTACGTTCACTCCGAAAGAAGAGGATGACCTTACCCCAAAAAGCCGAGAAAACTACAGTCGAGAGGAGCTAGAACGCTCTTGGATGGCAAAGATGGGACAAAATTGTTTGTTCGTTTCTGCCCACACGGGAGATGGAATTGAGGGGTTGCGCGCTCTCCTCTATGATAAGGTGCGAGAGATCCATATCAAGCGTTATCCCTACAACGATTTCCTATTCCAAGATTACAACGAGGCCTTCTCGGAGGAGGGGTTGGCGGATGATTAACTCCTCAATCTCTTAGATTTCAGTCTTATATGCGTACATGAGGGGCTGGTTGGAGGCGGAGGTGAAGATGTTTTTGTATAAGTTTTTTGCCTAGGGTGTTGTTTATTTCAAAACTATTCGTACCTTTGTGACCGGTTTTAAGGAGGGTATGTCCTTTGAGAGAAAGGGTTCTTCCTAAAAGACTGATGGTGCCATAGCTCAGTTGGTAGAGCAAAGGACTGAAAATCCTTGTGTCCCCGGTTCGATTCCTGGTGGCACCACTCGTGTTAGTTTCATTTCCCCTATACTTTCGTAGAAGGTGTAGGGGTTTTCTTTTTATACCCGCACCCTTCTGTCCTACTGTGCACGATACCTCCTACCTCTTCTTGGGCGTTTGCTCAAGGGGCTTGGGGGAGAACTGCTAGCGAGATGTCTTGGGGAGGGATACGCCTTTGAGCCCCCTTTTGTTTGTACCTTTGCCCTCGGTATGCAGGGAATGCTTTTTTGGTCCGGGCAGATTGTGGGCGATATCGCCTTTTCTGTACTCACTTTAGGTCTCCTTCTTATGGGGATAGTTGCCTATAGAGTACCCGGATTGGTGCGTTTGGTGATGGAGGCAATTATTTACCAACGCGAGCAACTTTTCTTTGTCCAGGTGCATCGTAATATCCCTTGTTGGTTCTTTCGTGTGGTAGGGCGTGTGCTCTCTGCTATGCTTTTGGCTCTTACTTCCTTTATTTATCTTGATAGAGAGGGCTTTTGGCTTGAGAAAGGCCCCTTCTATATGGTGGTGGGGTATTTAGGGATTTTGGGGGCTCTCCTTCTTTTCTTTTGGGGGCGGCGCATTCTCTATCGCTTCCTAGGTTGGGTCTATCTTCAGCCACGAGTTTACGAAGAGTGGGCTAGTGGTTATGCTCTTTTGGAGTGGATTTGGTCTTTGCCTCTCTACATTGCCATTATATTGGAGCTCCGTGAAGATACTTTTATGCTCGGAGCATGGCTTTCTCTAGGAGCTTTTTTGCTTTGGAGACTGCTGTTATTACGTCGTACTTTGCCGCTTCTACGTGCGCAAGGTGTTTCTTATATGCTACTTTCTTTGTACCTTTGTGCCCACGAAATAGTGCCCTTCGTACTATTGTTTTGGGCGCTGTTGCGAGGATAGTATTCACTATACGAATAGACACAAGTGAGATGGCTGCACCAACAAAAAAGATCTTGATTTCGCAACCTATGCCCGTCTCTGGGCACTCTCCTTATTTTTCAATCGCAGAGAAGTACGGCTACGAAGTAGAGTTTCGTCAGCTCATCAAGGTAGTACCCGTGGAGGCGGCAGAGTTTCGTCGTCAGCGCGTGGATATTTTGGGGCATAGCGCGATTATCTTTACTTCGAAGAGCGCAATAGATAATTTTTTTGCACTGACTAAGGAACTTCGGCTCACCATACCCGAGGGAATGAAATACTTTTGCCAGAGTGAGGCTGTAGCCCTCTACCTCCAAAAGTATATTGTGTATCGTAAACGCAAAGTATTCTATGCTCCCAATAGCTTCTCCCTAGCCGATATGCTCACGGTGATAGGGAAGCATGCCAAAGAGACATACTTTGTGCCGGTGGCAGAGGATCATGGTCAGGAGCTTTTTGATAAGCTTACCGAGAAGAAAATAACCTTCCATAGTGCAGTAATGTATCGTACGGTCACTCGAGACTTCGAGGAACCCCTCCCCATAGATCACGATATTATTCTCTTTTTCAGCCCTTACGGGATTCGCTCTGTGAAGGAGCTTTATCCCGATTTTGAGCAGGGAGACAGGGTGGTTGGCTCTTTTGGGAGTCTCACTACAGAGTCTCTAAAGGAGCGTGGAATACGCGTTGATTTTACCGCTCCCACCCCCGAATGCCCCAGTATGGTCGTTGCTCTAGAGAAGTATCTCAGCGAGCATGCCGAGTAAGGCGTCGGGCTTGACCAAACCCGAACGGCTCTATCTTCGCGACGATATTCGTTGTCTTTTTGAGAAAAGTTCGGGATCCTTTATCGCTTATCCGCTACGCGTTGTATATCGTATTGCGCCCAAGAGCGAGGGGAAGGAGCCGGCTCTTTCTGTCTTGATAAGTGTTGCTAAGAAGCGTTTTAAGCATGCCGTCGATCGTAATAGGGTAAAGCGGCTTATCCGAGAGGCTTATCGCGTACAGAAATCTCCACTCTATAATGAGGTCGAAGCCAAGGGGCTTACCATACATTTTGCTTTGCTAATGCTGGATAGAGAACTCCCTTCGTTCTCCCAAGTGACGGCTGCTATGCAGAAGACATTGCGCCGCTTAGAGAGAGAGGTGGCACGTTATGAGCAGTAAAAATAGATTCCGAAAAGGGGTGCGTCATTGGCTCGTAGTCCTTCTTTCTGCACCCATTCACTTCTATAGAGGGGCGATATCTCCCTTGTTCCCTCCCTCCTGCCGATTTACCCCTACTTGCTCGCAGTATGCTCTAGAGGCACTCCGTAAGCATGGTCCTATTAAGGGCGCGTGGTTGGCAATTTGGCGCATCTTGAGGTGCAATCCGTGGGGCGGAAGTGGGTATGATCCGGTACCTTAAAGAGTATTCTCTACTACTATGGAACATTCTTCAGGCTTAATACAATCAACTTCTTCGATGGATTTCTGGGATTTTCATACCCATCAAGGGGGGAGTTTTGCGCTCTGTAGCTGTGATCTTTTGCGAGAAGAAGTGCCTCCTATTGCCGATTGTCCCTACCTCTCTGTGGGGCTACACCCTTGGTCCTTGCCTAAGGAAGTTTCTTCTCCTACTGTGGAAGTCGCTCTGGATCAGCTGAATAAACTAGCCCAAGAGGACAGAATTGTAGCCGTGGGAGAGGCTGGATGGGATGCCCTCTCGTCAGCCGCGATGGATTACCAGCAGCAGCTCGTAGAGGCTCAGTGGCAGATTGCCGAAGAGAATAGGCTACCCATGATTTTGCACGTGGTTAAGCGTTGGCAAGAACTCGAGTATTTTATCCGCCGATCGCGCCCTACAGTTCCTCTAATTGTACATGGATTCCGAGGAAAAGCTCCCCTAGCGCAAAGATTACTTCACCTAGGTGTCTGGCTCTCTTTTGGCCACTACTACAATAGAGAATCCCTATGTGAGGCCTGGAAGGCGGGGCGATTGCTTCTCGAGACCGACGATTCTTTTCTCCCCATTGCGTCTATTTATCAAGCCGTTGCAGAGGATTTGGGGATCGACCTCAGTTTGCTACGCGATAGACTTACGGGTATTGCTCATCAACTTTTTAGAGTCGAAAATCTTTCCTAAGTACGTCTCTTCGGGGCAGATTTAGAGTGCCTTGCAGAGTTTTGGTGGGGAATGTCCTAATAAATCTTCGTGCAAGCGGACTTGAGTTGTGCAATAAGGGTTATCTTTGTGCTACATAAATAGACAAAGTAAGTTGCGATGAACAGCAAATTCTATTGCGTTATTATGGGCGGCGGTGTAGGGAGCCGCTTTTGGCCCGTTAGCCGTGAAAACAAACCAAAGCAATTCCTTGATTTTTTTGGGACAGGCGAGTCTCTTTTGCAGCAGACCTTCCGACGAATGAGTCAATTCGTCCCAAAAGAGAATATCCTAATAGTCACAAACGAAGTATATATAGAGGAGACGCTTAGGCAGTTGCCGGAGCTTCTCCCCGATCAGATCTTGGCAGAACCCATACGGCGTAATACGGCACCTTGTATTGCCTACGCTGCCTATCACATCCGCTCGAAATGCCCGGATGCTTCTATTTTTGTCACTCCCTCTGACCATATAATACTCCAAGAAGCTCGATTTGCGGAGTTCGCAACAAAGGCTTTAGAGTACGTAGCCGACCATGATAGTTTGGTAACGTTGGGCATTATGGCGTCCCGTCCCGAAACCGGATATGGCTACATCCAGATGGATCCGGAGAAGAGCCACGACCTAAGTGGAGGCTTCTTGCGCGTGAAGGTCTTTACCGAAAAGCCCGATCGTGAGATGGCAGAACTCTTTGTCAAGAGTGGAGATTTCTTGTGGAATAGTGGTATGTTCGCTTGGAATGTATCGGCTATCCTCGCGGCAATTGAAGAGCATGCCGGCGAAGTGGCAGAGGTGCTGGGTGCCGGGGCAGAGGTCTATGGTACGAGTGGGGAGTCCGCTTTTATCCGAGAGGCATTCCCTTGTTGCCCTAGTATCTCAATAGACTATGCCGTAATGGAAAAGGCGCAAAATGTACTCGTTTTGCCTAGTGACTTTGGATGGGCCGACCTAGGGACTTGGGGGGCCGTTTATGAGCATGCCGAGAAGGATGAGGCCGGCAATGCCGCCTTGGGTACTCGCTGCATATTCCAAGAGGCTTCGGGTAATGTGGTTAGCCTCTCCGACCCTTCTCGCATCGTGGTGATGCGGAGCGTCTCAGATTGCATTGTGGCAGAGCATGACAATGTCCTCCTCATATGCAAGCGAAGCGAAGAGCAACGTGTAAAGGGCATGATGGCTGAGGCCGAATTGCAATTTGGCAAAGAATACATCTAAATCTTTCCCTCTTTTTCTTACCGAATATGGCGGGTGGTAAAGGCGATGGTGGCGAAGTTGTACTACAAACTGCTTGGCTAAGGCGTTTTTACCACTCGTTGCATTTTTATTATATAGAGCCGAGCGAGTCCGATTCTTCTAGTGCCATAGAGGTACTTTACCCCGGGGAGATCAATTTAGATGGTGGCCCCGATTTCTTCAATGCTAGGTTGCGTATAGGCTCCATTGTATGGGCGGGCAATGTAGAAGTGCACCGAAAGGCTTCGGAATGGCTCAAGCATAAACATCATTTAGACCCTGCTTACGATAGTACCATCCTGCACGTTGTTGTGGAGAATGACCTGCCTATTTACAGCCGATTGACGGGGGCTCCCCTATTTACGTGCGTGATGGATCTCCGTCCGATAGACCTGCAGCGTGCAGAGGACTATCTGCAACACCAAGGGGCTATACCCTGCAGTGAGCGAGAGTTAGACCCTCTCCCCATCTCGTGGCACTCTTGGAGCCAATCTCTTTTTGCCAAGAGAATTATTGCCAAAGCCCAGCGATTTATTTCCCTCTACGAAACGTCTGGTAGCGATTTAGGCTCTGTGTTGCATCTTCTCTTGCTGCGTTACTTAGGGAGCCGCGTTAATAATGAGGCTTTTGAGCAGGTGGCTCGTTCTCTCCCTTTGAGGGTTATTCGAAAGCATACAGATCGGCTACCCATGTTGGAGGCACTCTATTTGGGTCAAGCTGCCTTGCTAGAGGATACGCCCGTGGATAACTATCAGGAGGATCTCGCTGAGCGTTATCGTTTCCTTCGTACTAAGTACCAATTAACCCCTGTCCCCCGAGGGGCGGTGCGTTTGCTTCGTCTTCGTCCCTCTGCTTTCCCCCATAGGCGATTGGCTTATATGGCAGCACTTCGTCATCGCTACCCCCTATTAGAGAGCGAATTGATGAGGATTACTAATACCCACGAGTTGCAGCAACTTTTGGATGTTCCCCCATCGGATTACTGGCAACTCCACTATACTTTTGGAGTCGGAGCGGAGAAAGCCCTCGCTTCTCTCTCTGCAAGTACGATAGACTCCCTCTTTCTCAATGTACTTATTCCCTTTCCTCTTCTTGATGCCTACGCCCATGGGGTAGAGCCCTCTTCCGAAGCCCTCGAAGAGGCTTGGGCGAGAGCCTCACAACTAAAGCCCGAGAAAAATAGTATTACCAATAGATTTTCCGCTATCAAGTTGCCGCAGGAGCACGCTGCCCATAGCCAAGCTGCTTTGGAGTTGTGGGAGAGCCTCTGTTCGCATCGCTCCTGTTACCTCTGCCCCCTAGGGCGAAAGTTATTTTCTCACTCTGCTACATTATGACTGCAAACGATACTCTCTATATGCAACGCTGCCTCGATTTGGCAGCTCTAGCTACGGGTTATACCTCTCCCAATCCGCTTGTGGGGGCTCTCCTTGTGTATCAAGATCGGATTATAGGGGAGGGCTATCACCACAGAGCCGGAGAGCCTCATGCTGAGGTAAATTGCTTTGCATCAGTACGCCCCGAAGATGAGAAATGGATTGCTCAAAGCACCCTGTACGTTAGTCTTGAGCCCTGCTCGCACTATGGGAAAACACCCCCTTGCGCCGAACTCGTCTTGCAGAAGAGGGTACCTCGCGTAGTGGTTGCCATGCAAGATCCGTTCCCTCAGGTAGCAGGAAAGGGCATTGCCCTCCTTCGCAGCAATGGCGTGGAGGTAGAAGTCGGCGTGTTGGAAGAGAAGGCACGGAGGCTCAATCGCTTTTTCCTCACAGCCGTAGAAAAAAATAGACCTTGGGTCACACTCAAATGGGCGCAGAGCCGCGATGGATTTATTGATAGGGTACGGGAGGATGCTTCCCAATGCCCCGAGGTTTTTAGTTCCCCTATCAGGCAGCGTTATATCCACTATTTGCGCCATTGCCACGATGCTATTTTGGTGGGTCGGCGTACTATAGAGCTAGACAATCCCTCCCTGACTAATCGTTTTTGGTGGGGTACCTCTCCCCAACCCGTTGTACTAGATAGTGAGGGCGTGCTGTGCCATCAAGCCTATAAAATCAACCAAAATAGTACCTCTAAACCCTGGTTTATTGTCTCTCCCTCAGCATTTCGCTCTCAGCCTCTGTCTGAGAATTGCATTGCGATAGAGCGTGATGAGCATTTTATTGCTACGTTGTTGGAGACACTCGCCTCTCGCAAAATCCAATCCCTTCTTGTGGAGGGTGGCGCTCAAACGCTACAAGCTTTCCTCGATAGTGGTCTCTACGATGCGGTGGATCGGGAGGTCAGCCCTCATTTGCTGCATGAGGGGGTGGCGGCTCCTATTTACTCGGGAGATGCGAAATGTTCTCTCCTAGACTAGACTTAGAATTCCCCTCTGAATAGAGCGCAATAGGCGAGCAAATACTCCTGATGCCGGTAAAAGTGAAGGGGTATTTGGAGCGGCTCTTCGTCCGATGGATGGTAAGAAATAACAGGGCGATGGGGATAATGAGAGAGGGTGTAGTGCCGGCGAAAGTCCACAGAGGCGTTGGGGATGGCTTTGTAGACCGCCTCACGAGCGCACCAAGACGCTAGCGCATAGCGCGATTGCTCATGAGAGGGGAGTGTGGAGAGCAGAGAGAGTTCTTCTTGGGATAAGAAGCGAGCCGCAAGACGAAGAGGACGCGAAAAATCGGTTTCTAGGTCAATGCCTACACGCCATTGGGGGGGAGCTGTAAGGAGAGCTAGGTAATCTCTCGAGTGACTAAGAGAGAGTTGAATACTACTCCCTTGGAGCTGTGGGGCACCGTCTGTCGAATGTGCGAGGGTGCTATGGGGGTAGAGTAGCTGGAGAAGATGTTGAGATGCTTGGCGTTGTTGCTCACGACTAAAGCGTGATGGCACGGAGGATAGCCCTAGAAGCCTACTAATATGTACAACGAGAGGTTGTATCATGAGGCGGAGGCGGTAGCGGGTGGAATCACACGCATTTGCATGATTCGATGCTTTTCTACCTTGGTAATTTCAAAGCGATAGCCCCGATAGGTGACAAAGGCTCCCACGCGGGGCAACTCCTGCTTTAGCTCCAAAAAGATACCGCCTAGGGTATCAATCTCTTGGGTTAAGGGCTCGAAAAGAGAGTCTTCTAGGGATAAGTAGCGACAGAAGTCGTTAATCTGAGTTTTCCCCTCAAATAAAAAGGAGCCATCGGCTAGGCGAGTGTAGGGTAGCTCGTCTTCGTCGTACTCGTCGGTGATCTCGCCTACAATTTCTTCCAAAATGTCCTCAAGAGTAATCAATCCTGAGGTGCCTCCATATTCGTCTACCACAATGGAGATATGCCGATGCTCGGAGCGGAACTCCTCAAGCAGATCGTCTATCTTTTTATTTTCGGGTACAAAGTTGGCAGGGCGTATCAGGGTGTGCCAATCGAAGTCGGCTCCGGCTGTGGTGTAGGGTAGGCAGTCTTTGATGTAAAGGATCCCTTTGATCACATCTTGCGTTCCCAAGAAAACGGGGATTCGAGAGTAGCCGGCATCCAGCACAAAGCGAAGCGTGGTCGCAAAATCCCATTGGTAGTCAATCATTACCATGTCTACACGCGGCACCATAATCTCGTCTGCCGTCTTGTCGTGGAACTTAATAATCTCGCCAATGAGTTTGCTTTGCGTCTCGTTTTTCCCCTCGGTAAGTTCTACGGCTCGTGAGAGATCGTCTACGGATAGCTCGTAGTGTTTTTTCCCTCTCCGCTCGAGTATAGAAGAGGTCTTTACAAGAGGTATGGTAAATGGGGAGAGCACCTTCATCAGGGGTTGCATGATGTGCGCCGAAAAACGGCTGAACGTGAGCGGATGCTGCTGGGCATATACCTTGGGGATAATCTCACAGAAGAGCAGGAGTACAAAGGTGAGTACGATGGTCTGAAGTACAAAGCTAAGTACACTGTTGATGCCAAAATCGAAGAGAAGGTGTACGAGATAGTTCGACGAAAGTACAATGCCGATGTTGACAATGTTGTTGCCAATTAGGATTGTGGCAAGTAGTTTTTCCGAATTCTCGAGGAGAGCGAGAAGTTTTTGGTCGTGGGGTGCTTTCGATTCGCGAATGAGGTGAATATCCTGTGGCGATAGCGAGAAAAACGAGACTTCGGAAGAAGACATGTACCCCGATAGGACGATGAGGAGTAGGATAATCCCCAAGGTGATGGCGGCTTGCCAGCCAAAGGGATAAACGATAATACCGGAGAAAAGGCTATCCATCTTGAGCTAGAGAATAAAGGGGCTACTTGGGGGCTTGGGAATATTCGCGCGGAGGATTCCCCACAAAGTGGAGACGCTCCGCTACAATCTCTGTGATGGAGTGCATAGTACCCTGCTTATCGGTATAGTTGCGGTAGCTGATCCTACCCTCCACGGCAAGGAGAGAGCCTTTGCGCACCCATTGCTCTGCAAAGGCGGCCTGCTCCCCAAAGGCTACAATGCGATGCCACTCGGTTTGCTCCTCGCGCGCACCTCCGGCGGCTGTTTTGCCCACGGTGTGTGTGGTAGCTAAGGAGAAGTTGGCTACGGAGAACCGCTCTTTGAGGTAGCGAATCTCGGGGTCTTTGCCTACATAACCAACGAGTATTACTTTGTTTATCGACATTGTCTATATCGGTGTTTCTAGGTGGCAAAGGTAGCAGTTTATCCTGACCTCTTCCTTTTCTATGCTCTTGATTTGATCTCTATCTTGTTCTGTATTAGGAGTCCAAATTTGTGTTTCTTTCTAAATTCTTGCTGCCTCTCCCTGTGAGAGTGGTCAAAGTGAGGATGTTTTTTGTTGGCAGCATAGGCTATTCTAGGAGAAAATTGTTTTATATTATGGCTAGCGCGAAACAATTCTATAGTCGATTTCAGTTGCTCAATAGCTTTTGGTATCCAGCCTGTATCTTGTACCTTCAGCTCTACGAATACTAGTAGTCCCCCACTTCTGTTATTATACAACATTCCATCACACAAACTATAGGTTGTGTCGGGGGTAGGATGAATAACAATATTGTGGTCAAGAGGCATGAAAATCAAACTCCTGCCTGACTTGTTTTCTACAGAGGCATGCCAATCTTTTTGATTCACTGTTGTCGTGTATGCCTGTTTCCCCTGGTCAACGATACCAAAGAGCTTGTCTGTACGTGAATGTTCCCTATTATAACTACATGAAAAGAAGTTAATTGTCTTTCTCTTCTGTTTCGAGTGTTTGATTGTCGTCTTCATCTTCTATTTCGAGTAGTTGGTCAAATAAAATATTGGTTTCTGCAAGGGCATTGTTCAAATAATTGTTGTCACTCGGCATCCCTTCGTATTTTTCCAATTCTATTACCGAGCCATTAGGTTGTATCTCAAACACCTTTACTTGCTCTGCCTTGATCCAACTCTCTTTTGGGACAACAGAAGAGATTGCTTCTGCACAATCTGGGCATTTCTCAGCAACAGCCCTCGCTTTGATATTCAAACTGATGTAGTTTATCATATAGGGGCTGTGCGTAGTGATAATCAGACCGTTGTGTGGAGACTGGTTAAAGTTTTGTGTTAATACGTTTAAGATCGTCCGTTGGGACTGAGGATATAGATTTTGTTCGGGTTCTTCCACTATATTCCAAAAACAATCTATCTTCAGCCGGCTATTCAATTCTTCCATCAGCAGATTTTTCATCTCCTCCGTGAATTTGCTGTTCGATTGTATTTTTTGGATTTCCTTGCGGAGCTTCTCTTTGTCCTCTGCACTCATCGGTTCTTCCGCCTGTTCTTTGACCATGCCGGCCAAGTAGTCCGATACTACCACTAGGGGTGCAATTGATTGGAACCCACTTGCTGCTTGGTAGGCTTTGGTTTTGTATCCTTCGCCCACTACCCAAGTTACTTTATTCAGTTTGTCGTACTGCAACTTCACTTCGTCCACATGGAGGGGCAATACGCCCTTCGCTCTATTTAATGCACGTAGATACTCGTCCTGTAATGTCTGTAGAGAGGGAGGTAACTTTTTGATCTTCTCAGCGTGTTCGATGGTCACCATGAAATTGCGTTCCGCTGGGACGTACATCACTTTGGGCATTAGAAAATGTTGTAAGTCTTTTTCTTGGACATCAAATTTCCCATCTTGATAGGTAAATACAAAAAAGTCGCTCTCGTAGTGCAGATACGATTCGGCAGAAAAGAAATCGGAGAGACGATGATAGCCACATAGTTCTTTCTTAAAACGGCTGTAGCTCGTCACATACTTGATTGTTATATTTCCCTTTACCAGAGCTTTTTCGAGCCACAAACAAGTAGAGATAAGCTTGGCTAACGTACTTTTCCCACTTCCTTGCCGTCCACAAAAAAAAGTAATTGGGGCGAGATTTAGCACTCCCGAGTTGCTTATCGGCCCTATATGCTTTACGTGTATCTTTTTCATTTATTCTTTTGAGAGTTTCACCACATCACTCACAAAAATAGGAAGAAGTCACCGATTAGCCAAATATGAAATGCTTACATTTTCTATGAGGAAATATATGCCTTTTGTATTGCATTTCCCCTTTCTAGCGGGTGGGGAGAAGGCAAAAATAGGGGGAATCGCCCCCACAAAATAGCAAGCCCCTTGAGAGTCCGTCTGCCAAACTCTCAAAGGGCTTATGTGTGAAATTTCACCCCATCAGGGGAGGGGTGGGGCGGTTAGGATGCCGGAAAGGGAGGGATTTTGATTGCGTTTGAGCTGGAGAGGCTCTTCCCTTCTTTGAATTTGACCCTTACTGAGAAGGTAACCTCTTGCCCTATCAATGATTGAAAAGGCATATCCGTGGTATAAAAATCCCAATCGGGATAGGAGGCTAAAGCCCTTGCTATCTCTTCGGGGATATGGGAAGGGAGAGGGCGTTGTATTAGGTGTGAAATGCGGAGAAAACGCTGCCTAGAAAAAATTCCGCCGTAGGCTGAAAATAAAAAGTTTCTCGGGCAGGAACGAAAAGTTTTTAGGCTGGTTTTCCCCTTCAAAAACAGCCAAAAAAGAAAAGAGAATTACCCGGAGCTCCCAAAAGGCTCTAGCTTATTGCTTACGCCCGATGCTCCTAGTGGATTTTGTTGTACAGGAGAATTAGAAAAAGAAATATGTACCTTTGCTCCAGGAAATAGTACGGAAAGAGCGTATTGTGCTATCCCCCTTTAGCCCTATGGATCGCCCAAACAACCCCTATCAACCGCTAGCAGAGCGCATGAGACCTACTACTCTAGAGGAGTATGTGGGGCAGCGTCATATTGTGGCAGAGACGGCTCCTTTGGGGCGAATGATCCGATCGGGTAAGGTGCCCTCTCTGATTTTGTGGGGACCTCCGGGGGTGGGAAAAACAACCCTTGCGGAGCTGATAGCCCACAGTGTGGAGGCGCCTTTTTACAAGCTAAGTGCAGTAGGCTCGGGCGTGGGCGATGTGCGCCGCGTCTTGGAGGAGGCAGAGCGTAGCACACAGGGCTTTTTTGCCGCCAAGAGTCGCCCTCTCCTCTTTATCGATGAAATTCATCGATTTTCCAAAAGTCAGCAAGACTCTTTACTCGCTGCCGTAGAGCGCGGTATTGTCACACTCATTGGTGCCACGACCGAGAACCCCTCGTTTGAAGTGATTCGTCCGCTTCTCTCGCGTTGTCAGGTCTTTGTGTTGCAGAGCCTGGAGCCGGAAGATTTGCGACAATTGCTCGAGAGGGCCATCTCTACAGATATTTATTTGGTGCCCCGTAAGGTAAAAATAGAGAGTGACAAGCAGCTCCTTGCCTATGCCGGGGGCGACGCCCGTAAGCTCCTCAATCTGCTAGAGATTTTGGCAGGGGCAACCTCGGCTACCCCTCTCGTTATTACGGATGAATTGGTGCGCGAGAGTATGATGCGCCAGCCCATGGCTTTTGACAAAGGGGGCGAGATGCACTACGACATAGCTTCGGCCTTTATCAAAAGTATCCGAGGCAGTGACCCCGATGCGGCACTCTATTGGATGGCTCGCCTTATTGAGGGCGGAGAAAATCCCCGCTTCGTGGCTCGTCGGATTGTGATTTCGGCTGCCGAAGATATTGGGCTGGCCAACCCCAATGCCCTGATGATAGCCAATGCGGCGGCTCAAGCTGTGGAACTGATAGGTTGGCCGGAGGGGCGTATCCCACTCGCCGAGGCGGTGGTTTATTTGGCAGCATCGCCCAAGAGTAACTCCGCCTACCTTGCCATAGATTCCGCCCTTGCCTATGTGCGCAACTCGGGCAACCTGCCCGTACCGCTCCACCTCCGCAATGCGCCCACTCAACTGATGGGGGACTTGGGGTATGGAGTAGGTTATAAATATCCTCATGACTACGACAAGCACTATGTGCCACAAGAGTATCTCCCCTCGGAGGCGTGTGGGCAGCACTTCTATACCCCCCAGGTTACCGGGGCGGCGGAGAGAAGGCTCGTGGAGTATCTGGAGTTTATCCATGAGGAGAAAAAAGAATCAGACAAAAACATTCAAAAATAATAGACAACACTATGAACTTACATCAGCGCGCTTTTTCGCTTCGACTTCTCTTATTCCTAGCGTTTCCCTTGCTTTGGGTGGCTTGTGGTACAGTACCTATCTCGGGGAGAAAGTCGCTTAATCTTGTTCCGGAATCCCAAATCATAGCACAGAGTGCCGCCCAATACACCGAGTATGTGCGGCAGATGCCCCACAGCGACGACCCTAAACAGGTGGAGCGAGTGAGGGTAGTGTGTCAGCGCGTTGCCGATGCTGCCACCAACTACCTCCGCAAGAATAACCTTAACGACCTTGCCCAGCAGATGAAGTGGGAGTTTACGGTAATTGCAGACAGACGTGTCAATGCTTTCTGTATGCCGGGTGGGAAGATTGTTATCTATACCGGTATTTTGCCCCTATGTGCTACCGATGCAGAACTTGCCACGGTGGTATCGCACGAGGTAAGTCACGCTATTGCTCGCCATAGCAATGAGCGACTCAGCACCGAGATCCTGCGTCAGATGGGAGGCCGTGTGCTTGTCTCCGCCGTTGGTTCTACCTCCGCTATCACCAATACTGTGATACAGCAGGCTTACGGCTTGGGTTCGCAAGTGCTTGTTTCGCTACCCTATAGCCGCAAGCAGGAGCACGAAGCCGACCAAATAGGGCTCGTATTTATGGCTATGGCCGGCTATAACCCCGAACAGGCAATCAGCTTTTGGAAGAAAATGGCGCAGCAGGGCGGAGGCTCTACTTCGGAGCTATTGAGTACCCACCCCAGCGATGCTAATCGTATCAAGGCCATTGGAGAGTATCTCCCCAAGGCTCTGCCCTACTATCAAGAGTACCTAGCCCAGCAAAAGGTAGAGCAGCCCAAAACGCCTTCTACTCCTGCTAAGGACAAGAAGGATACGAACCGCAAACCCACTAATAAGAAGAAGTCGAAAAAGAAATCCACTAAAAAGTAATTCTCCTCTTTTTATCCCAATATCCCATGAACTCATACCAGTTGATAGCGCAACTTTTACCCGAACTGGAGGCATACGGAGCCATCTGTCCCGAGGGGGAAGAGACGGATCTCGCCTCTTTTTCCGCCTTTCTGAGTGAGCGAGTACGCTACCGAGCCGATCGCTTGCCTGGGGGGCAAGAAGTCCCCAAAACAGAGCAAGATGAGGTGCTCCTTGAGGCTGCCATGGCGCGCGAGATTAGCCACCTATTCCGCTACATGCGGGGGTATTTTAGGAAGGCTTTGCGCTCCAATAAGTCGGTTATTACGATGGATGATTATACCTATTTGGTTTGCCTTCTGAGGATACCCATGATGACCAAGACCGAGCTAAACAACCTCAATGTGATGGAGAAAACAAGCGGCACGGAGGTGATCAATCGGCTCTTACGTCGTGGGCTTATAGAGCAGCACGTAAACGAAGAGGATCATAGGAGCTTCTATGTCTCCATTACGGAAAAAGGGCGTGAAGAGGTAGTGAAATTATTCCCCGAACTTAAGAAGATTGTTACGATATTCTTCTCGGGGATCACTCTACCGCAGAAAATTGTACTGCATCAGCTGCATCAGAGGCTTGCGGACTGCAATCAGGTGTTCTTTTTGGAGCATCGAGATGAGAATATCGAGGAACTTTACCGCCGAGTCAATGAGAAGGTGGCAGGGGAGACTTCTCCCCCAGAATAGAAGGGTAAGGCGACTTTTACTGAGCGCGTCGCCAAGGGGCTAAGAGATACTCCGCGCAGTCGGTGAGCACAAAAAGTAGGAAGCCCGTAGCTCCTAAGAAGGCGATGCCGGCATACATATCGAGGTAGTCTACTCGCATCCAAGCATTAACTATATAGTACCCCATACCCCGCGAGGTGCCGTATGTCTCCGTAACAAAGAGTACAGAGACGGCGGTGCCTATGGCTATGCGCAGAGCCGAAAGCAGGGCAGGCACAAGAGCCGGTAGTAAAAGATGGCGCAGCATGGCCGTCGGCGAAGCCCCGAGAGAATGCATCACAATGTAGTTGTCTTTGGGGATGGCAGCAAGGGCATCGCGTAGAGAAACTATGAGCTGGAAGAGCACGATTAGGAGGATCATGATAATCTTTGTACTCTCACCAAGTCCCCCCAAGAGCATGACAATAGGAAGCAAAGCAAGCTTGGGAATGGGATAAGAAAAGTAAATAAAGGCATCGAAGACCTTGCCAAAGTGCCGGTAGCGGTGCATGGCAAGGGCAATGATGAGGGTGATAAGGAGGGCGAGAGCAAGCCCTACCCCAATGCGGCCAAGGCTAGCCATGAGGTGCCCGGCCATACCCTCTTGCCAAGCCGTAGGCATGTGGGCATACACAGCCCAAGGGGTGGGGAGGAGAGCCTTCTGCATTACAAGGGAAAGGATAGCCCAAAGAAGGTGAAGCAACAATGCCCCCAAGAGGATGTATCCTAAACGAGCAAAAAGAGACTGATTGGGCATGAGGGTTAGGCTAGCTTGGTCAAGATGTTACGGATCTCCTGCTCCGAGGGATCATGTAGGTCGGCAATAATTTCCCCCGGCTTCCCCCCTATGAGTAGAACGTGATCGGCAAGCAGTGCTGCCTCTCTTGGGTTATGTGTTACAAAGAGGCAAGTAGTGGGGAACTCTGCGAGCAGACTGCGAAATAGGGCATAGCTGCGCTCTGCTGTTGCCATATCAAGGGCGGAGAAGGGTTCATCTAGGAGCAGAAGATCGGGCTTCATCACAAAGGCTCTTGCCAAAGCAACCCTCTGCCGCTCCCCTCCACTAAGGGTTTGAGGGTAACGCTTTAAGAGGTCGGCTAGTCCCAGCACTTGCACAATTTCCTCAAAAAAATCTGTGTCTACAATGTCGTGCCCAAGGTGAGCCGGTAGCAGGATATTCTCCCGTACTCTCTTCCATGCTAGGAGACCATAGTTCTGAGGAACAAATGCCAAACGATGGCGCTTGGGGTTGGGGGCCTCTCCAAAAATCTGTACAACTCCTTGGGTTGGGGGCATTAGTCCCGCGAAAACACGCATCAGGGAAGACTTACCGCTCCCCGAAGATCCTGCCAAAGCACAGATCTCCCCCCGAGGAATTCTGAGGTTTATATCCTCTACAGCCATGGTACTGTTGGTACCATGGCCGTAGGAGAGGGAGAGGTGCTGGGCGGTGAGAGCCTCCATACCGTGGTAGGCGTTGGGTGTTATGGAAGGAGCTGTTGGGTGGAGTAGCCCTCGTCCACAAGTTTTTTACTCTTGAGCCATCGGTTCATCTCTTCTAGCTCTTGAGGGGTAGGGGTCGCTACGGGAGTGAAGTCGGGTAGCTCCATGGCTAGCGCTGCCGTCTCGGAGATGCCAAGCTCGTCAATGAGTACCTTTACCCACTCTTCTCTGGGGTGTTGTTGCATGTATTGTACCCCGAGGTTGTATCCTTGATGCAGCAAGTTTACTGCCTCTTTGCGTTCGCTAGCCTCGCGTGTGAGGGCAATCCCCGTAAGGTTAATACCCAGTTCTTTTGTGGAAATAAGGGAGGTTAGCCCACTCTCCAGTGCCATGGTGGCAAAAGGCTCCGGCAAAACGGCAGCGTCTACCTCTCCGTTGCGGAGCATCTCTAGGCGGAGGGGGATTTTTACGATCTCTACTTTCTCCACCTCTTCCGGTGCAATCCCAGCCTGAGCCAGCAGTTTGTCGGTTGTGTACTCAATCACCGTGTTGCTGCTAAGCGCCAGCTTCTTGCCTTTGAGATCTTGCAAAGAGGAGATCGATTTGCCCTGCCCAACGATGAGGCGAAAGGCTCCATCGCACTTCATGTCTAGCACAATGGGCAGTTGGGCGGCATTGAGGAGAGCGGCAGAGGTGTAGTCTGTAACGGTACCGTCTAGTACCCCACCCTGTAGCGCAGCGTCGCGCTCTACGGGAGAGAAAAAGTGCTCAAGCCGGAGATCCAGCCCCAGAGAGTCGTATATGCCTTTGTCTAGCGCCACCGCAAAGGGTAGGTAATCGACTGAGGCCATTACGCCGAGGGAGAACTGTTGTCGGTCGGGATTCTCATCTTTTTCCTTAGACGTTTTCTTGCCACAACCGGGGAGTAGGGAAAGAATAAGTAGTGCAAGAGCTGCACAGCAAGAGGAGAGTTTGAATCGGTTCATTGTACGGAGTTTTATTTGTTTGTAGTGAGATTATTTTTCTGTGCATAGCGGCACCAGAGAGCAATGCCGCAAGAAGAGCATTTGGGCGAGCGTGCCAAACAGACGTAACGCCCATGCAATATAAGCCAATGGTGCGCCTTGGGGATGAGCTCGGCAGGGATATAACGCACGAGGGTTAGCTCTGTATCAAGGGGCGTTTTGGCACGGGTCGTTAGTCCTATACGCTCCGAGACCCTGAATACATGGGTGTCAACGGCCATTGCCGGCTGGTTGTAGAGAACGGCAAGGATCACGTTGGCTGTTTTGCGTCCCACCCCGGAGAGGGTCATTAGCTCCTCACGAGAGGCTGGGATAGAGCCACCGAATGTTTGCACCACTCTCTGAGCCATTTTGCTTAGGTGCTCTGCTTTGCTATTGGGGTAGCTGATGCTTTTGATAAGAGCGAGTATCTCCTCTTGGCTCGCTTGCGCCATCGCCTCTACCGTGGGTAGGGCGTCAAAGAGAGCGGGAGTAACCATATTCACTCGCTTATCGGTGCATTGTGCAGAGAGCATTACAGCCACCAGCAGTTCGTAAGGCGACCGGTAGTGCAGCTCCGTCTCCGCCACAGGCATGTTTTCTCCGAACCACGCCAGTATCCCTTCAAAACGCTCTTTCTTGGTCATATCTCTTCTTTCATCCGTTGTACCATCTGGCGTACTGCCACAGGGTAGTATAGGTGCTCTAGGTGATGAATGCGCTCGGCAAGCGAGTCGGGGGTGTCTACCGAGGGGTAGACGGGGCAGGTCGCTTGGCATAGCGTACTCCCATGGTCGTATTCAGCATCCACGTAATGAATAGTAATGCCCGAGACTACTTCTCCTGCTGCCAGTACGGCCTCGTGCACGAAGTGTCCATACATTCCTTTTCCCCCAAAGCGAGGCAAGAGGGCCGGGTGTATGTTGATAATGCGTGAGGGATAGTGCTCTATAATATTTTGAGGTATGCGAGAGAGGAAGCCTGCTAGCACAATGGCATCGATTTTCTCATCTTGCAGCAGTTGCAATACGGCGGTGCCTTCGCGGAAGTCGGCACGACTAAAAACATGAGTAGCTACTCCCAATCTTTCGGCTCTTTGGAGCACTCCGGCTTGTGCATTGTCCGTAATAATTAGAGGGTATTGGAGCAGTTCGGAGGGTTGTTGTAGGATCAGATTTTCTGCATTCGAGCCATTACCGCTAGCGAGTATTGCTATTCGTATCATTCTTTTTTAGTCAAAAATCCGCACAAACTGTATTGTGTTGTGCAGAAACATTGTATATTTGCCCTCGCAAAGAGGATCGAGTTCCTAGGTAGTAATACCTATCTTTGCTGCAAAGATAGTGCGAAACGCGCGATTTTTGCACCCAAAATAAATAGTATAAACCCTCTAATAGAGTAAGACAATGAACGAAATTGAAGCAAAAGTAATCGAACTCATCGTAGACAAACTTGGTGTAGATGCTAGTGAAGTAACCCGTGAGGCAAGTTTCGCCAACGACCTTGGTGCAGACTCTCTCGATACTGTAGAACTCATGATGGGCTTCGAAAAGGAATTCGATATGACGATCCCCGACGAAGAAGCTCAGACTATCAAGACTGTAGGCGACGCTATCAACTACATCGAAAGTCACAAGGCTTAATCTCGCCATGGAGTTTAAGAGAGTTGTTGTCACGGGTCTTGGAGCACTTACCCCAGTGGGTAATAGTGTGTCTGAGACGTGGGAAAGTCTCCTCCAGGGGAAGAGCGGTGCCGGTCCTATCACCCTCTTCGATGCGTCTCACTTTAAGACGCAGTTTGCCTGCGAAGTGAAGGGATTTAATCCCAACGATCACTTCGATCGCAAAGAAGCTCGCCGCTACGACCGCTACACACAGTTCGCTTTGGTTACTGCCAAAGAGGCTCTCGAAGATTCTGGTCTCGACCTCGAGAAGACAGATCTTGAGCGTGTAGGGGTAATCATCTCCGCCGGTATCGGAGGTCTCGAGACCTTTGAGCAGGAGGTGATGGACTATAGCCCCGAGAAGGGACCGCGCTTCAATCCGTTTTTCATCCCCAAGATGATCTCGGATATTGCTGCGGGGCTTGTTTCTATTCAATACGGCTTTAATGGTCCCAACTACTCGGTAGCTTCGGCTTGTGCCTCGTCTACCAATGCTATCATAGATGCCGCTATCATGATTCGTCTTGGTAAGGCAGATGTAATGGTAGCCGGGGGTAGCGAAGCGGCTGTTACCATTGCCGGTATTGGTGGATTCAACGCTATGAATGCCCTCTCTACGCGCAATGATAGCCCTGAGACAGCGAGCCGTCCCTTTAGTAAGAGCCGTGATGGCTTTGTACTAGGGGAGGGGAGTGGTATCTTAATCCTCGAAGAGCTGGAGCACGCTTTGGCTCGTGGAGCTAAGATCTATGCAGAGTTTGGAGGTTTTGGTCTCTCTGCGGATGCGCATCACCTCACAGCGAGCCACCCCGAGGGGCTTGGCGCAAAGCTCGTGATGCAGCGCACGCTAGAGGATGCAAACCTCAAGCCCAGTGATGTAGATTACATCAACGTGCATGGAACGAGCACGCCCGTAGGAGACATTAGCGAAGTGAAGGCCATCACGGCTGTTTTTGGTGATGAAGCTAAAAAGCTCAACATCAGTTCTACAAAGTCGATGACGGGTCACCTCTTAGGTGCTACGGGAGCTCTCGAAGCCCTTGTGGCTGTGAAGTCGGTTTGTGAGGATGTGGTTCCTCCCACGATTAACCATCAGCCGGATGATGAGGACCCGGAATTCCCTGCACTCAACTACACATTCGACAAGCCTTGCCACCGCACTGTACGTGCTGCCATGTCTAATACATTTGGCTTTGGTGGTCATAATGCTTGCGTTCTTTTCAAGAAATACGTTGGTAAATAACTTCAGATTTCTTTTTAAGGAGAAGCGCGCAATGTCGTAATTATCACTATTAAAGAGGGATACTCAGAGAGTGGCTTTAACCGCTTTGTTAGTGGGTTAGGTTCCTTTGGGTATCCTTCTTGTTTTGTGATTTCCTATCTACTTTTAGCATCAACCACACTCTCTACATTAGCCAACTAACAAGGGATACGTAGTCGAATTTCACTGTCTACACATGTTTTTCTCTGCCCTTCTCTCACGATTCCTCCCCGTACTTACAAAGAAGAAAAAGAGGCTTGAGCCGGACTGGAAGACGCTGGAGCAGATCCTAGGATTTGCCATCCGCGACAAAGAGTACTACCGTTTGGCTCTCATAGACCCCTCTACTACGGCTTCGGGTAATGGCGGTAAGCGAGCTGCCGGGCGGAGTAAAATGACATCTAACGACAATAACGATCGACTAGAATTCCTAGGAGACAGTATTATTGGCGCAGTGGTTTCCGAGACTCTCTATCGCACCTATCCCAATAGCCCTGTGGGGGCTTTGTCGGAGCAAAAAGCCAAGATTGTCTCTCGCAAAATAGGGGATACCATTGCCAAACGTATGGGCATAGATGGATTGATACAGCACTCGAGTGAAAATTTCCTAGCGAAGGATGCTCCGGGAAATGCCCTTGAGGCGATTGTGGGCGCCATATATTTAGATCGAGGATTCGACTTCGCCCATCAGTTTGTCAATCACAAGATGCTCGGGATTTATCGAGAAATCCGTGAGACACAGCCCGATCTCGGAACCAATTTCAAGAATAAACTTATCGAGTGGGGTCTCAAGCACAAGTGTACGGTAGAGTTCCGTCTTATCGCACATGCTCCGGGGCCACGCGGTTATTTCGTCTCACAAGTATTCATAGACAACCAGCCTATGGGGCACAGCAAAGGCTCCACCAAAAAGGGATCGGAGCAAGGAGCTGCCAAGCTCGCTCTAGAGGCGATTGAGTCCGATAAGGACTTCCTTGAGTCTTTGCAGCATAATGGCTTAAAGCAAGAGGAGGTACTACAAAATGTCGATGCAGGCTCTTGTTGCTTGCAAAACGCGATTCCCTCCCGAGACGCCATGCCTATATCCAAATAGAAAGCAAATTAATCTCTCTATATGCACCTACTTCAGGAGAAATTAGCACACTACACTGCCCCTCAGGAGGCACAAGCCAAGGGTATCTACCCTTATTTCCGAAAAATTGAGTCCGAGCAAGATACAGAGGTGATTATTGATGGCCGTCGTGTACTCATGTTTGGCTCTAATGCCTATCTGGGCTTGACCAACCACCCCAAACTCAAAGAAGCTGCTATTGCTGCAACAGAGAAGTATGGAACGGGGTGTGCCGGCAGTCGTTTCCTTAATGGGACGCTCGACTCTCACCTTGAGTTGGAGCAGCGATTGGCGCAGTTTGTGGGCAAAGATGATGCCATTATCTTCTCTACGGGTTTCCAAGTTAATCTCGGGGTTATATCTTGTCTTCTAGGTAGAGAAGACTATATAATTTGGGATGAATTGGATCATGCTTCCATTATCGAAGGGATTCGTCTCTCCTTTGCCAAGTCGTTTAAATTTCGCCATAATGATATGGCTTCGCTCGAGCGTCGCCTAGCTCAATGTGCCCCCGATAAGGTGAAACTTATCATTGTGGATGGTGTGTTTTCTATGGAAGGGGATGTATGTAACCTCCCTGAGATTGTAAAACTTGCAGAGCGCTACAATGCCACCGTAATGGTGGACGAGGCACATGGCTTTGGGGTACTGGGGCAAAATGGTCGTGGAGTGTGCAACCACTACGGACTCACCGATAAGGTAGATCTTATCATGGGTACATTCAGCAAGTCGTTCGCCTCCTTAGGAGGGTTCATTGCCGGAGACAAAATCCTGATTAACTACCTTCGCCACCATGCTCGTAGCTATATCTTTAGTGCAAGTTGCACGCCTGCCTCTACCGCAGCAGCCGGAGCGGCTCTAGATATTATGCTGAGCGAACCCGAGCGTTTGGATCATCTCTGGGAGCTTACGAGGTATGCCCTTGAGCGTTTCCGCGCTCTAGGGTTTGAGATTGGCAATACTTCTACCCCCATTATTCCGCTGTTCATTCGCAACAACGAAGCTACATTCTGCATTACACGCGATGTTTTCGAAGAAGGAGTGTTCGTAAATCCTGTTGTTTCTCCGGCAGTAGCACCCGAGGATACCCTTATCCGCTTCAGCCTTATGGCTACGCATACTAAGGAACAACTAGACTTTGCGATAGACAAACTCCATAAGGTCTTCGTAAAAAATGGGGTGTTACCTCACTAATATTCCGGCTAATTTCGTTTGATTTTCTGCCCTAAAATGGGGGCGAAAATAGCTGATATTTTTCTTGGTTTAGCCTAGAAATCAAAAAGATTTAGCGCACGAGTTGTTTGTTGATAGCTCGGGCGCTTTTTTCTTGTCCACTTTTCCCGTTCTCTAAGTCGGCCTCTCGAAAGAGAGAGGAGAGCCTTCCTTTTTACTCGAATGGCTCGTCGTTGGAGTCGTGGTGTACGCTGCCTTGGGATAGGCGATAGGCGTTGAAGGCTTTGAGCAGCCCCTCTACCTCGTTTAGAGAGATGCGCAGTTGCTCTATTACCTTGCGTTTGTTTTCCTCTTTATTGGGGTTTTGGAGGTAATGTTTTACGCCATCGCTGGTAAACTTTCTCTTGCGGATGAGAAAATGAATCAGTCGCAACGTCTCTATGTTTTGCGGCGTGTAACGTCGGTGCCCGCCTCGGCTTCTTTCGATGGAGAGCCCAAAGGTATCTTCCCAATAGTAGAGGGTGTGCACGTCCTCCCCGATAAGTTCGCAAACCTCGTGGGGGGAGTAAAATAGCTTCTCGGGTGTTGTTTTCTTCTTTAGGGGCATAGGGGTTGTAGTTTTTCTCGTAGATATTGCCCTGTAATAGACTGAGGCGAGGCTGCCACTTCCTCAGGAGTGCCGCAAGCCATGAGTAATCCGCCTTTTGCTCCACCCTCAGGGCCGAGGTCTATAACGTAGTCGGCACACTTGATAATCTCCAGATTATGCTCGATGATGAGTACCGAATGCCCCTTCTCTATAAGGGCTTGCAGGGAGTGGAGTAGGCGAGAAATGTCGTGAAAGTGTAGCCCTGTAGTGGGTTCGTCGAAGATGAACAGTGTGGGGTCTACCGTGCGTTGTGCCAGGTAGTAGGCGAGCTTTAGACGCTGGTTTTCTCCCCCCGATAGCGTAGAGCAACTCTGCCCCATTTGCACATATCCTAGGCCTACCTCTTCGAGCACTTTGAGGCGAGAGACAATGGCTTTGGTGTACTCTTCTTCGGGGTATTGTTGGAAGAAAACCACGGCTTCGGATATGCTCATCGTGAGGAGATCGCTGATGTTGACCCCATGGTATTCCACCTCCAAAATCTCTCGTTTGAAGCGCTTGCCTCCACAGGTATCGCAGGTAAGGATGAGGTCTGCCATAAACTGCATTTCCACCGCAATAGTCCCCTCTCCTTTGCACTCCTCACAGCGGCCTCCATTCTTGTTGTTGAAGCTAAAGAAGGAGGGTTTGTAGCCCATCTGGCGAGAGAGCGGTAGGCGACTATACAGCTCACGGATCGAGTCAAAAGCACCAATAAAGGTAGCAGGGTTACTTCGCGCATTGCGCCCTGCCATATTCTGATCTACGTATTCTACGGCTTTCAATCTCTTGAGATCGCCCGAGAGAGAACCCGGCTCGTGTGTATCGAAGTAGTGCCGGAGATCTTCGTAGAGTACGTCGCGTACTAGGGTACTCTTGCCCGAGCCACTAATGCCGGTTACCACGGCCAAGACCCCGAGAGGGAGGTCGAGGGTTAGGTTTTGCAGATTGTTTTTCTGAGCGTTGTGTATGGTGATATGGTGTTTGTAGGCGCGACGTGTTGTGGGGATGGGGATAGAAAGCCGTCCGGATAAATACCCGGCAGTGTACCCCGGGGTCTCTTTTGTTATGGTTTTTGGGGAGCCTACATAGATCACTTCTCCCCCATGAATGCCTGCATCGGGCCCGATGTCTACGAGCGTATCTGCTGCACAAATCATCTTCTCGTCATGCTCTACCACCACAATGGTATTGCCGGCATCGCGCAGACGCTCTACCACCCCGATGAGTCGCTCCGTATCGCGCTCGTGTAGTCCTATGCTAGGCTCGTCGAGTACGTACATAGCTCCGTAGAGGTTGCTCCCTAGCCGAGTAGAGAGGGTGATACGTTGGCTTTCTCCTCCCGAGAGTGTATTGGAGAGACGATCTAAGGTGAGGTACTCTACCCCCACGTCGCAGAGTACTTGTAGTCGGCTTCGTATCTCGTAAAGAAGTCGCTCCGCGGCTTTGGCTTGAGCTTCGGGTAGTGTGATCCCCTCGAAGAAGTTCCGAGCATCTAGGATAGAGAGTTGGGTAATTTGGTCGATTGTTTTTCCCTCAAATTGCACATATAATGCCTCGGGGCGTAGTCGCCTCCCTCCACACGAAGGGCAGATCGTTTTTCCCCTAAAGTGGGCAAGTCGTACCCTGTTTTGCACTTTGTACAGCTCCTTCTCCAGCATCTTGAAGTAGCTGTTAATACCCACATATTCTTGGTATTGCTCATGGTAGAATCCTCGCCAAACCTGCCGCTGTTGCTCCTCGCTAAGGTCTTTATAAGGCGTGTGGATGGGGAAGTCTTCCTTACTGGCAAGAGCCATAAACTCCTTTTTCCAGAGGGAGGATTGGGGCCCGATCCAGCAGGCAACGGCGTCTTCGTAGATCGAGAGTGAGGGATTGGGGATAATCAAGTTGGGCGATAAGCCGAGGATTTTTCCGTACCCTTCGCATTCGGGGCAGGCTCCCGTGGCATTGTTAAAGTCGAAGAGATCGGGGCTAGGCTCGGCAAAGGTGATTCCATCCGCTTCTAGTCGGTTGCTAAAGTCTAGTTTGACGGGATTCTCTCCTTCCGCAACGATGCTACAAGCTCCATGCCCCTCATAAAAGGCAATTTCTACCGAGTCGGCAAGTCGGGTCTCGAAGGCACCATCGGAATGTCGCACCGACATTCGATCCACTACGAGGTAGAGAGCCTCTTCTTCTTCACTAGGAGAAAGATCTCCCAGGCGTACCACGCCCTCTTTTTCGCTCCAAACTCGACTGAATCCGGAGCTTTGGTAGATTTGGAGTCGGCTCGTAAGAGCCTCGCCGCGCTCCTCTAGAGGAGCCACTATGTAGATGCGAGTTCCCTCGGGGAGGGTGCCCACCGCTTTTACTACATCGTGGGGCGTATGTTTTTTGACCTCGGTGCCGGAGATGGGAGAAATGGTCTTACCAAAGCGTGCAAAAAGCATCTTTAGATAGTCGTAGATCTCCGTACTTGTTCCCACGGTACTACGTGGGTTGCGGCTGATTACGCGCTGCTGTATAGCCACGGCTGGCGGTATGTAGCGGATAAAGTCGCAGTCGGGCTTGGGCATTCTGTCTAGGAATTGGCGCGCATAGCTTGATAGACTCTCTACATATCTTCGCTGTCCCTCGGCGTAGAGCGTATCAAAAGCAAGAGAGCTTTTCCCCGATCCACTAACTCCCGATATAACGGTGAGTTTCCCTCTGGGTATGGAGAGATCAATGTTCTTTAGGTTATTGACACGATTCCCACGGATCTCTACATAGCCTTGGTCGTGCTTGATTGTTTCCTTCATAGAGGGAGAGGTTAGTGGCGGTGCAGGCATGCCAATACAATAGCGGTAGCGGCAGCAACGTTGAGGCTTTCTACCTGTTTGCCGTCCGGAGAAGAGGGGGGGATAGTAAGACGTTGGGTTACATATTGAGCGACTGAGGGGGAGATGCCTTGCCCTTCGTTACCCATGATTAAGAGATAAGGGGAGGAGAAGAGGGGCGTGCTGTGGTGTGCGAGAATATCTTCCCCCTCTAAGAATGTGCCCAAAATAGTAACTCCATCCCTATGAGCTTGCCCGAGTAGGGAATGGATGTCGGCTACCGGCGTCACCTTGACTCGCGCTAAGGCTCCCATCGTTGCCTGTACCACCTTAGGCGAAAAGGGGTCTGCTGTACCCTCTGTGGTAAATACAGATCGGCAGCCAAACCAATCGGCCGTGCGTAGGATGGAGCCTACATTGCCGGGGTCTTGTACGTTGTCGAGCAAAAGACTGGGAGCGGTAATGGCAGAGGTCGAGGGGGGAGTTGGGAGCTCTAGCAAGGCGATCATGGGGCGCGGAGTACGCAGTGTGCTAAGGGAACTAAAGTCGTATCCCTCGGGCAATAGTACTACTCGTTGGATCTGCCCTAAGCCCTCCACAAGAGGGAGGAATGAGGCGGTAGTAACCAGCAATCGGCAAGGAAAGGTAGCAAGGAGCTCCCCTATAAGTTTGGGACCCTCCGCCACAAAAAGCCCCTCCGCACGGCGCACTTTGGCTTGCTGTAGGGCTACAATGAGTTTTTTCTCACGCTGTGAGAGAGTGTTGCTAGAGGTCGTGAACATATTCTATCTCCTTAAAGGCGAAGTGTTTGAGCCCATCTTCTACCATCATCACAAGGAGCCCATTAGGTTGAACATCGCGTATTATTCCTACGAACTCCCGTCCGTCTTGGGTATTGCGGAAGGTGGCTTTTTCGTCGCGTTTGTAGAGCCTCTCGAGGTAATCGAGGTGATACATGTTGAGCGTGGGGGAGAGTGTGGCAACCTCCCCGAGGCGTTGCTCCATTGATTGGTAGAGCAGGGAGCGTACGAGAGAGAGGTCTAGCTCTTTCCCAACTATCTGGTAAAGGGATACAGGGTTGGGGAGGTCGGAGGGGAATGTACGCTCATTGACATTAAGCCCTACTCCTATGATGCTATAATTGATGCGCATTTCTGAAAACGAATGCCCTACCAATATGCCTGCAAGTTTGCGCTCTCCGTAGTAAATATCATTGGGCCACTTGATGCGCAATAGCTCTGGAGATGGCACGAGAGGGGCTACAGCCTCCCAAACGGCGAGTGCTGTAAGCTCCGAGACTGCCCAAGCCATGGGGGCATAGAAGTGAGGAAAGCGAACGAGGAAGGAGGGTAAAAGATTTTTCCCCTCCGAGGAGTACCATGAGTTCCCCTGCTGACCGCGCCCTGCCGATTGATAGGGCACCTCTAGCACATAGGCGTTCGGGTCTTGAGGGTGTTGTGCAGCCCAATCGTAGAGGTAGGTGTAGGTGCTCTCTACGGGTGAGGTGGGGGATAGTGCTCTAAAGCTGAGGGTGGGCATAATCTGCGAGGGAATCCGGTAGGGTGAGTGTGCAACGAAGTCGCTTGGGTAGCCCTTGTACTACAAGATAGTAGCTGTGTAGGAGCATCTTTTCTACTCGCTCCCAAGAGAGCGTCCCCCCTAAAATAACACTATTCCAATGCTTTTTATTCATGTGAAATGCAGGCTCTACCTCCTCAAATCGGAGCCGCCACTCTTCGGCGAGATCGAGGTCGCACTTGACCATCATTTGGGGATCTTTCTCTAGGGGAATAAGGGCAAACATCTTTCCACTTACCTTAAAAACGAGCGTTGTTTCGTCAAAAGGGAAACATTCTTCCACGCCCGGAAGAGATAAACATAGCTCCTGTATTTGGATAATATCTGCCATCTTGCTAATTTTGCTACCTGTGTTGAGTTTAGGAACTCTACACTCACAAAGATAATGGAAAAACTACTTTTCGCTACGAATAATACGCACAAGCTCGCAGAGGTGCGCCAAATCTTGCAAGAGCGATGCGCTCTAATCAGTCTGGCAGAGGCCGGGGTGCAGAGCAACCCTGTGGAAGATGCCCCTACCCTTGAGGGGAATGCCCTTATAAAGGTGCGCGATGCCCATCGCCTTTCTCAGCTCCCTACGATTGCCGATGATACGGGGCTCGAAGTCAATTGCCTGGGAGGAGCTCCCGGAGTTCACTCGGCGCGATATGCCGGAGAGGCGCACAACGATGCTGCCAATCGGCAGAAGTTGGTGCAGGATCTTCGCTCTTTCTCTCCTCCTTACAAAGCTCGTTTTCGTACCGTGGTTGCCTATATTGATGCCGCCGGTGCCGAGCATCTTTTTGAGGGATGCGTGGAGGGGACGATCATACTAGAAGAGCGCGGAGAGGCGGGCTTCGGGTACGATGCTCTTTTTGTGCCGGAAGGGGAGGAAAGAACCTTTGCCCAAATGACGGAGCATGAGAAGAATGCCATGAGCCACCGAGCGCGCGCCATAACCGCCTTTAGTCAATACCTCAAACAATATCCCCTATGAAGCCATTACTTCGCCTTGCCCTCGCTTTGGGCGTTTGGCTTGTGTCGCTACTCCCTCTTGCTGCTCAGGAGGCTCTTTGGCAGCCGATCCTTGCCATGAATCACTACGAGCAAATAGAGGATACCCCGACCCATGTTTACCTTGTTGCCAACGGCAGTCTTTTTGGTATTGAGAAGAAACGCCCCGACCGCGTACACCTCTATAGCCATGCGGATGGACTAACAGATAATCGTATCTCTACCATCTACTACGAAGCCTCGGCGCAGCGACTATTCATATACTATCTATCCGGTAAAATGGATGTGCTCTCGCCCCAAGGGGTTGTGAGCAATACGGCATTGTACGACAACTACCGCTTGGCAGACAAGAAGCTCCACCGCCTTGTTGGTGCTGAGGACAAAGTGTATCTTGCCGGAGGCTTTGGTATTTCCCGAGTGACGCTGGAGCGCGCCCACATAGAGGCCACCTACTTTTTGGGTACTGAGGTGCGAGATGTTGCTCAGCTGGGGAGCATTCTTTACGCTTTACGCCCCGATGGCTCGCTATTCCGAGGAGATGAGACGCGTAATTTGCAAGACCCCTCTGAGTGGAAGCGCGTAGACCTCCCCCATAATGCGACTCAATTACTACAGATTGCAACCTATCAGGGGGATTTGCTTCTGTTGCACAAAGACGGTTCTCTCTACCGCCTCCCAAAAGGAGAAGGGGCTGCCACTCTTTTCTATTCGGGGATTGAGAATCTACTTAGGGATCACAAAACGACGTTGGCACAGGGAGCGAATCAACTCATTCTCCTTGATGAAAAACAGGAGCCACGCGTCCTTTCTCCCCTGGCTAACCTCGCCGACTTTGCCACGGCAGCCCTCCCCACGGAGCTTTGGCTCGCAGCTTCGAACAGAATAGAGCGCCTCACTCTCTCAGGAGCAGAGGGGAGCAGCGAAGAGTGGAAGCCGCAATACGATAGCCCTTGGGATAATAATTATTTTTATACCGTGCTATCCGGAGGACGATTTTACGCCGTCTCCGGAGGGAGAGGAGGCGACCGTAACCGCATCCCGGGGTGCATTAAGATACAAGACCGAGTACATCCTTGGATCAAGATTACAGAGGAGGAGATACAGGGGCGTGTAAAACCTCAGTACTACGACGTGGTTTCCTTAGCCGTAGACCCTCGCGATCCTAAGCATTTTTTTGCCAGCACTTGGGGCGAAGGTCTGCTGGAGTTTCGCAATGATGAGCTGGTACAGCAATATTCGTTGGAGAATAGTCCCCTCTCAAGTGCCCTCCCAAATAAACCCTATAGCAATACTTTTGTACGAGTGGGGAGCCTGTCTTTCGACTCGAAAGGAGGGCTTTGGATGTTCCAAGGCTCTGTTTCCGAAAATATTGTCTACCTCGATGCTAAGGGCAATTGGCATAAGTTCCTAGAAATGAGTGTGCGTGATGCCAATGCTTTTGGCCCCTCCCTCGTACTCCCCGGGGATATTGTTTGGTGTACAATCGTGCATGGCGATAGAACGGGTGTGGTAATTGTAGATATAAACGGCACCCCCGATAATACAGCCGATGACGTGATTCGTAGTATTTCTCAGTTTGTCGATCGCTCGGGAAAGAGTATTGCCACGCGCACTTTTTACTGTATGGCTCTTGATAGAGAGGGTGTCCTTTGGTTGGGTTCGGATAAGGGTCCCATCATTGTAAACGCCCCCACTCGTGTGCATAAAGCCGCCTCTCCTGTGGCTTCTCGTCCCGTAGGAGGGGTAGAGCCTAACCTATACTACGTTCTTGATAACGTCCGTATCAATGCCCTTGCTGTAGACAGACTTAACAACAAATGGGTGGGAACGGCAAGCGACGGTCTCTATTTGCTCAGTAGTGATGGTACCAAAATATTGGCTCACTATCGCGCTGAAGATACTCCTCTCCTAAGCAACAATATAAATACCCTCTCGCTTGACAATGCTACGGGGTTGCTCTATATTGGCACTTCCGAAGGGCTGATTACCTTGCAAACAGGCAACTTCGATACGACCGAAGAGTCCTTGAGCTCTATCCATGTGTACCCCAATCCCCTGCGCCCCGAAGACCCAGACTTAGTCACCATTACAGGGCTCAATACCGGTATGGAGTTGCGTGTTACCAACGCTCAGGGAGGCTTAGTACATAGTGCCGTTGCCACGGGGAACGAGTATCCGCTTACCGTGCGCTCCTCGAGTGGTGAACGCTATGCCCCGGGCATTTACTCCGTACTCATCAGTGACCCTAAGAGCCGAAAAGCTCGCGTTGTGCGCTTTGCTGTCTTGTAAATAAACAATCCAAATAGAAATAATAGAACAATGAAAAAAAATCTACTCACCTCGCTATCGCTGGCGTTAGCTTTCACGCTTTCTCTGCCGGTTGCAGCTCAAGTGGGCAAGGGTGGTCTTACCGAGCAAGATCTCTCTACTATCCGCTCAGGGTTTGATCAAAGCCCTGCCAATCGTGCTCTCCTCAATGCAATCCAAGCCAATGGAATGGTGCTTACCAGTGCCACTCCTAAGGACTATCCTACAGGGGAATTCTCTAACAGAGTAGCGAGCCGAGGCATCGCCGACCAAAAGCAGAGCGGACGTTGCTGGCTCTTTACCGGTCTGAATGTGCTCCGTGCCGAGCTAATGCAAAAGAATAATGCAGGCGAGTTCTTCTTCTCGCATAACTATTCTTTCTTTTGGGATCAGTTGGAGAAATCCAATCTTTTCCTCCAAGGGATTATTGATACCCGTAAGAAACCCATCGACGATCGTACGGTAGCTTGGCTCTTCCGCAACCCCATCGGTGACGGAGGTCAGTTCACGGGCGTCTCGGATAACCTTACTAAGTATGGTGTGGTACCGAGCGAAGTTATGCCCGAGACAACCAACAGCAACAATACAAGCCGTCTCTCTTCTCTTATCGCTAAGGTATTGCGCCAAGGGGGAATCCGGCTTCGTCAGGCTGCAGAAAAAGGGGCCAGTGAAAAGCAACTAGAGCAGCAAAAACTGACCGTTCTCAAGAGCGTGTATCGTCTCTTGGTACTCAATTTGGGAGAGCCTCCTACGAAGTTTACCTACACGCTCCGCGATGCTCAAGGCAAGGCTATCAGTACAAAAGAGTACACCCCTAAGAGCTTCTATCAAGAGTTTATTGGGCGTGATCTCCGCAACGAGTACGTGATGATTATGAACGACCCCTCGCGTCCTTACTACAAAACCTACCAGATTGAGTACGACCGCCACATGTACGACGGTAAGAACTGGACGTACGTAAATGTACCCATCGAAGAGCTAAAGACGATGGCCATTGCCTCCATAAAAGATAGCACAATGCTCTATTATTCTTGCGACGTGGGCAAGGAACTCGATAGCAAGCGTGGGGTACTAAGCATGGGTTATAATGACTACGAAGCTATCCTAGGTTACCCCATTGATATGAACAAAAAGGAGCGTATTGAGACCGGCGATAGTGGTTCGACCCACGCCATGACCCTCGTTGCTGTGGATCTGAATGCAGCGGGCAAACCTACCAAATGGATGGTGGAAAATAGTTGGGGAGCTACCTCGGGGCACCAAGGTCACCTCATCATGACGGACGAGTGGTTTGATGCCTATACTTTCCGTATCGTAGTGGATAAGAAATACCTTACAGATAAGGTGCGCGCTGTGATGAACGACAAGCCTACCATGCTTCCCCCCTGGGATCCTATGTTCCGTGCCGAAGAGTAATACTTCGCTCTGAGCTCTAAGCAATCGAATGCTGCTATCTTTCTCTTTGGGGAGAAAGGTGGCAGCATTTTTCTTTTGCCCCGAGAGGGATTCCCTTTCTGCCTAGAAAAGGACAGAAAACTAGCCAGAATCGCCTCACTATATTGCCTGATTTTTGAAGAAATCTAGCCCAAGAAATGTTTTCTTTTAGGCCTGTGTGCAAAAAAATATAGGCTGTCGTTTCTCTTTTGTTCCGAGTGTGGGGAGATTCGATTTCTTCTCAATGTTTTTTATCGTACAGAATTACATTATTAAGGTGATTCTCTGTACATTTGTAATGGTCTTGTGGGTACATTGTGTTGTAGCCCAAGCACAAACAAATAATCACAAGCATAAAAAAGAAAGTATGACTCCGACAAATCCCATATTCGATAGCCTAGACAAAGGCAAATTGCAGCGCATGCTCCAAATTCGTAGCGAGTACAGCGATGGTTTAATCACTCTAGAAGAGGCGAGGAAACGTATGCTCCAAGATGTGGGGCGTATCACTCCTGAAGAGTTTGCCGCCGCTGAGCAACTGGTAAAGGGAGAGGAAGATCCCGATGAATGCCGCACGGAGGATGTGCACGAGATACTGCAAATTTTTGAGGGACTTATTGAGCAACCCAAGCTCTCACTCCCCTTTGGGCATTCCCTTGATGCCTATTTGCGAGAAGCAGAGAAGATGAAAGCCTTGCTCCAAGAGGGCGAAAAATTGCTGCAAGGAGCGTTTGCTCCAGAGCCCTGGATGGCTTTGATGCAAGAGATCATGCCCTATAAAGTGCATTTTAGTCGTAAACAAAATCAACTCTACTCCGTACTCGAGAGAAAGGGTTTTACTCGCCCCTCTACTACGATGTGGACATACGATGACTATGTGCGCGATGAGATGAATAAGGCAATGGATCTATTGCAGTTGGGCAATTATGCCGCTTTCCCTGAGGCCTTCCGCACCATGGCAACCGATATGCTCGACCTGATCAGTAAAGAGGAGCTGATACTCTATCCCACCTCGCTCAAATTAATTTCTGAATCAGAGTTTGAGGCGATGAAGCATGGGGACTACGAGATCGGATTTTTTGGTATCGAAATGCCCGAATATACGCCTTCTCGTACTCAGGCTCCTAAGGGCGACTTTATGGGAGAGCTTGCCGATTTGCTTGCACGCTACGGACTTGGCTCCAAGGGGCAGTCGTCAGACGAGGTCCTGCACGTGGCTGAGGGGCGATTGACATTGGAGCAGATTAACCTACTATTCCGCCATCTCCCTGTAGATCTTTCTTATGTAGACGAGAACGAATTAGTTAAGTTCTATACCGATACGCCCCATAGGGTATTCCCTCGTAGTAGGGAGGTGATTGGTAGAGAGGTAAGCAAATGCCACCCGCCTAAGAGCGTCCATATCGTAGAGGAAATTATAGAGAAATTCAGACGAGGTGAGCAAAGTAAAGCAGAGTTTTGGATCAATAAGCCCGGCCTCTTTATCTATATCGTTTATGTGGCAGTGCGTGATGCCGAAGGGCACTTCCGAGGCGTTTTGGAGATGATGCAAGACTGTACTCATATCCGTAGCTTAGAGGGCTCCCGCACCTTGCTTACTTGGGATGAAGAGCAACAGGCGCCAGAGGCTTCGGAGGAAGAGATCGGCAGCTCGGTACTATCTCCCGATACTAAGTTAAAAGACCTGCTCAAACGTTATCCCCAATTGAAGGAGGATTTGCCTTCGATCAACCCCAAGTTTGCGATGTTGCAGACACCTATTGCCAAGGTGATGTTGCCTATGGCTACCCTCAAAACAATGAGTGAACGCGCTGATATGCCTCTCAATGAATTGATGAGCCGATTGGCTGCGCTTATCTCCTCGTATGGAGGGAATTAACTTCTGAGAAGGGGTATCTAGCCAAAAAATCCTACCTTTGTAGGCGAAAGAGACGAAGGTATTTAGATTTGTAATATATGAAACCGACCCTTCTTGTAATGGCTGCCGGCATGGGAAGCCGGTATGGAGGCCTTAAGCAATTAGACGGCGTAGGACCCAATGGCGAGACCATTATGGATTATTCTATCTATGATGCACTGCACGCCGGGTTTGGTAAGGTTGTATTTGTGATTCGCCGGGATTTTGAAGAAGAATTCCGTTCGAAGGTACTATCTAAATATGAGCACGCCATTCCTACGGAGGTCGTTTTTCAAGAGATTGATAAGCTCCCTCAGCCCTTTGTTTGCCCGGAAGGGCGTGTAAAACCTTGGGGTACAAATCATGCTGTATTGATGGCTGCTGAGGCTATTCATGAGCCTTTTTGTGTGATCAATGCCGACGATTTTTATGGCAGGGAGGCTTTTGCTGTGATGGCAGAGGCGCTACAAGCTATTGACCCTTCTACTAAGGGAGACTACTGTATGGTAGCCTATCACTTGGGGAATACGCTTAGCGAAGGGGGGACGGTCTCACGCGGCGTTTGCTCGGTAGACTCGGAGGGGTGTTTGCAAAAGGTAGAGGAGCAGACTGCTCTTGCTCGAGACCCTAAGGATCCCTCTCGCTGTCTTGATGGAAAGTCCGGGCTAGCCTTCCCATTGTCTACCCCCGTTTCGATGAATTTTTGGGGCTTCACGCCCGATTATTTCGACTACTCCCAAAAGGCTTTTGTACGCTTTCTAGAGGAGCATATTGCCGAGCCTAAGAGTGAGTTCTACATCCCCCTAATGGTAGATACCCTTATAAAAAGCGGAGAGGCAAAGGTGCGTCTTCTCTCGAGTACGGCGCAATGGTTTGGTGTAACGTACCAAGAAGATCGTAAAAACGTGGTAGCCCGTCTTGCCTCATTGGCTGCCGATGGTACGTATCCATCTCCGCTTTTCTGAGACTCTATCATCCTTTTCTCTGAGAACAAAACTTAGTCATAATAAAACCTATGAAAGTAAAGATGTTACTTCTATTACCCTCGTTTATGGGGGTTATGCTTACAGGGTGTAGCGGTGGCAATGGCGCAAAAGACCAAGATGCTGTGCCCGCTATCGATCTCACAGCCCTAGACACAACCGTAAATCCTGCCGAAGATTTTTATCTCTTCGCCAATGGTGGCTGGATGAAAAACAATCCTCTCCCTGCCACCCACAGCCGTTATGGCTCATTTGATGTTCTCCGCGAACGCTCTATCGAGCAGATCCGCGACATCGTAGAAGAGCTTGCCGGTAAAACGCAAAAAGAGGGTACTAATGAGTATCGCGTTGCCGTACTTTACAAGCAGGCAATGGACAGTACTACCCGTAATGAATTGGGTGCTACTCCTATCAAAAAAGACCTCGAAGAGATCGAAGCTATCGCTAATAAGCAAGACCTCCCCAAGATCTTTGGTAAATGGGAAGCAGAGGGACGTTCTGTATTCTTTGGCACTTATGTAGCTGCCGACGACATGAACAGCACAATGAACATCATGCACGTGTCTCAGCCCTCTCTCGCTCTCGGCAATAGAGAATACTACCTATCTGCTGAGAATGCACAGATCCTAGAGGAATACAACAAGTACATCAATAAGGTGCTTACTCTTGCCGGTTATAGCAAAGAAGATGCTGATCGTATTACCAAAAACAATGCAAAGATCTCTCGTGAACTAGCCCAAATGAGCTACTCGCAAGAGGAGTTGCGCGATAGCCGTGCCAACTATCACTTTGTTGCAGTTAAGGAGTTTGCCGCTTCTCATAAGGGCTTTGACTGGAACGCATATCTTGCCGAACGCAATCTCTCGAATCTCGAAAAGTGGGACGTAACTCAATACAACTACTTCGATAAATTCGACAAGTGGTTCCCCACAGCAGACCTCCGCGAGATTAAAGACTACCTTATTGCTTCTGAAGTAGATGGGGCTGCTAGCTACCTTAGTGACGACTTCTCTCTTGCCTCTTTTGAGTTCTACGGAAAGACTCTTAGCGGTAGCAAGGAGCAACACCCTCGCTGGCGCCGTTCTGTCAACTTGGTTAACGGCGTTCTCGGCGAAGCTCTCGGTGAGGTATACGTAAAGCGTCACTTCTCGCCCGAGTCTAAGGAAAAGATGGCTCAACTTGTTAAGAACCTCCAGGTCGCTCTCGGTGAGCGTATCGCTAGCCTTGATTGGATGAGCGATGCTACCAAGGCAAAAGCACAAGAAAAACTCAATGCCTTTACCGTAAAGATTGGCTACCCCGATAAGTGGAGAGACTACTCAAAGCTCGCTATTAGCGCTGATAAGAGTTTCTACGAAAACCTGAAAGAAGTAACTCGTTTTGAGCAAGACTTCAATATGAGCGAGCTCGGCAAACCCGTAGATCGTGAGCGTTGGCTCATGAATCCTCAGGATGTAAATGCCTACTACATGCCTACAACCAACGAGATTTGCTTTCCTGCAGGTATCTTGCAACCCCCGTTCTTCAACCCCAATGCAGATGATGCTGTAAACTATGGTGCCATCGGGGTGGTAATCGGTCACGAGATGACCCACGGATTTGATGACCAAGGCCGTAACTACGACAAGGACGGAAATATGAACGATTGGTGGACTTCGGAAGATGCTGCCAAGTTCCAAGCCGCTACCTCTAAGCTCGTAAATCAGTTCAACGCACTCACCGTAGTGGGTAACGTAAAGGCAAATGGTGCTCTTACTTTGGGCGAAAACATTGCTGACCAAGGTGGTCTTATCGTAGCACACCTCGCGCTACAAAAGGCTCTTGAGGGCAAGGAAGTTCCCATGATTGATGGATTTACCGCCGAACAACGCTTCTTTATCGGTTATGCACGCGTTTGGGGGCAAAATATCACAGAGCAAGAGATGATCCGCCTTACCAATATAGACCCTCATAGCTTGGGTATGTATCGAGTAAATCAAACGCTCCGCAATATCGATGCTTTCTTCAAGGCTTTCGGTATCAAAGAGGGTGACAAGATGTATCTTGCTCCCGAAGATCGCATACTCGTTTGGTAATATAGCATAGGAGAGAGAAGCTCTCTTCCGTAAATCTTTGTGTGTCCTAGCAGAGAAGACCTTTTCCCTCTGCTAGGGCACTTTTTTGCTCTCGAATGAGTATCTTTGTTCTCACCTATGGGACAGATGAATTGGCATACTCTTTTATCCGACAGACGCCTTGAGCGAGAGGTTTCTTCTCTTCCCTCCTTTCGCTCTCGGGTGCGCAACGAGTTTGAGCGAGACTACGACCGTATGGTCTTTTCCGCCCCTTTCCGGCGATTGCAAAACAAGGCACAGATATTTCCCCTCCCCGGTACTATATTTGTGCACAACCGATTAACGCACAGCTTAGAGGTAAGTTGTGTGGGTCGCTCTCTAGGGAATATCGTTACAAGTGGACTGCGAGAGCGTTACGAAGCATTGCCTTTTTATGATTCGGATATTGCCAACATCGTTTCGGCTGCTTGCCTTGCTCACGATATGGGCAATCCGCCCTTTGGTCATAGTGGGGAGCGTGCTATCTCTGCGTTTTTCCGTGAGGGAGCCGGAGCAGAATGGGAAGACGCTGTGCGTAGTGAAGGCGGTCGGTGGGAAGATTTTATCCGATTTGAGGGGAATGCCAATGCTTTCCGTTTACTTACTCACCGCTTTGAGGGGAGACGTCCCGGGGGCTTTGCTCTTACCTATAGTACCCTGGCTTCCATCGTAAAGTATCCCTATTCGTCTCTCTCGGCAGGAGGTAAAAACAAGTTTGGTTACTTTGCTACCGAGGAGGAGACTTTTGCCGAGATTGCTCAGCATTTAGGCATTCTTCACTTGCAAGATTCTCCCGAAGTTTATGCTCGTTATCCCTTGGTCTTTTTGGTGGAAGCTGCCGACGATATTTGTTATCAAATAATGGACTTGGAGGACGCCTATAAGCTACGGATCATTTCGTATGAGGAGGTTTCCCTTCTTTTTATGTCCTTTTTGGATACAGAGGAGCAAGATACTTCGCGAGAGGTATTGCACTCAATCGAAGATCGTAATGAGCGAGTGGCTTACCTCCGCTCTAGGGTTATTAATCACCTGACCGAGGCTTGTGGGAAAGCCTTTTTGGAGTACGAACCCGAGATTATGACAGGGGAGTTTCGTAGTCCTTTGGTTGCTGTAATCCCCGAGGTAGAAGCCTATAAAGCGGCAAGTCGTTACGCCTACAAACATATCTATACTGCGCAAGATGTAGTGGATGTAGAGCTGGCCGGTCATCGGGTCTTTTCCGAGATTATAGAGAGGATGATGCACGCCTTGATGCATCCCGATAATGCCTATTCGAGAACATTTCTCAACCGCGTAAGTAGTCAATACAACGTACACGAGAAGACAACGTACGGTAAGATCCAATGCACCCTAGACTATATATCGGGTATGACGGATCTCTACGCCTTAGATCTCTACCGCAAGATTACGGGGATGAACCTCCCCTTTGCTTGACGTTTCCTTCATCCTCTTCGGGATTTTTTGCTACCTCTTCGCTCTAAGTGTCCCGTTGTGGGCGCACGAGGAACTACGGATAGTAATAGTTTGAGAGAGAGTAGGAAAGGGGCAGAAGATAGGGGTAAGGTGGAAATCTCCGAGGGGAGAAGTTATCAACAATTAAGCAGCCGAGTCGCTTTTTATTCGTAGTTTTGCCCCTGCAAAAGAAGAGAACTATGGGAAAAATCATTGCACTAGCGAATCAAAAAGGGGGGGTAGGCAAGACTACAACAACCATCAATCTTGCAGCCTCTCTCGCTACCCTTGAGCAGAAGGTGCTTGTAGTGGATGCCGACCCTCAAGCAAATGCGACTTCGGGATTGGGCGTAGCTGTAGAGCAACAAGCAAAGACTATCTACGAGTGTTTGGTGATGGAGGCTTCCCCTCGGGAGGCTATAATCCCTACAGGTATAGAGATGCTCGATATTCTTCCCTCGCATGTAGACCTTGTGGGCGCAGAGATAGAGATGCTGGAGTTCGCCCAAAGAGAATCCGTAATGCGCAAGATGCTCACCCCTCTTGTAGATCAATATGATTACATACTCATAGATTGTTCTCCCTCCCTTGGGCTTATCACAGTCAATTCTCTTGTGGCAGCCCACTCGGTAATCATACCTGTACAGTGCGAGTATTTTGCACTCGAGGGTATTAGTAAGTTGCTGTCGACTATACGTATTATCAAGAGCAAACTCAATCCGGAGCTGGCGATTGAGGGCTTTTTGATGACCATGTACGATAGTCGCCTTCGCCTTGCCAATCAGATTTATAACGACGTAAAGCAGCACTTCGGGGATATGGTCTTTGAGACCGTAATCAACCGCAATGTGAAACTTAGCGAAGCCCCTAGTCACGGAGTCCCCGTGATCCTTTACGATATCGAAAGCAAGGGGGCTGTGAACCACCTGCAGCTTGCCGAGGAGCTAATCCGACGGAATCCCAAGCGACGCAAATAGACTTCTGTTAAACGATCAATCACTATGAAAAGAGAAAATAGGCCCCTCGGACGAGGACTTGACAACCTACTTGGAGAGGCTTCGGGCACCTCGAGCATCAACGAAGTTAATATAGATAGTATACAACCCAACCCGGATCAACCTCGGCGAGCTTTCGACGAAGAGAGTTTGGCGGAGCTTGCTCTCTCTATTCAATCCATCGGGTTGGTGCAGCCTATTACGCTTAAGCAGCTCCAAGATGGTACCTATTTGATCATATCCGGGGAGCGGCGTTGGCGAGCTTGCAAACGGGCAGGTTTGTCTACTATCCCCGCTTACATCAAGACGGCAGACGATGAGCAAATTATGGAAATGGCACTCATCGAGAATATCCAACGTGAGGATCTCAACGCCATTGAGATAGCCCTTGCCTACCATCGTTTGCTCCAAAACTCCGATATGAAGCAGGAAGATCTTGCCAAGCGAGTAGGCAAGACGCGCTCTTCTATTAGTAATTATCTTCGTCTCCTACGGCTCCCTGCCGAGATCCAATTGGGCCTGACAGAGAAGAAGATCGATATGGGGCATGCCCGTGCCATATTGGCTCTCCCTCGCCTGGAGGATCAGTTGTCGGTATACGCTACCACCATCAAGAAAAATCTATCGGTACGCCAGATTGAGTATTTGATCAAGCGTATGATGAAGGAGTCGGAGCTGGTGCGTACGGGGCGCGAACCCCTACCGGACTTCTCTGTCCTCAATACACAGCTATCGAAGTTCTTTGGTAGTAAAGTAAAGATTACGGGCAATAAGTCGGGTAAGGGAAAGCTTACCATCGAATTTGCCAATGAGGCAGAACTCGCCCATATCATAGAGCGACTAGAAGAGCAACGTAAGTAGACTTTCCCCATGCGAGCTGCGGCATCTCCATTCCCTCTTCCCCCAAAAAGGGCTTCCCAGTGGAGCCTTCGCTTTTGCCGCCTTGTGGGGTGTGGTCTGTTGCTCGTAGGGCTTCTCGCTTTTACCCATAGAGAGGCTTTCGCCAAAGGGGCTTCCTATGCTTTAGACGAACTTACCCTCTCACCTCTACAGATCGATAGTGTACAAAAAGACACAATTACTCAAGTCGCAGAGTTTACCCCCTCTGCTCCTTTGCCAGACACCCTACAGATGCTTCCCACTCCGGAGGCACCTCTTCGCCGTAACTTCCTTGCTACGAGTAGCCATTTTGCCCCCAATCCCACCCTTGCACTGCTCTATGCTCTCATCCCAGGAGGGGGGCAGTTGTACAATCGTAAGTATTGGAAGATCCCTCTTGTGCTTGCCGCAGCTACCGCCTGTACCTATGCCGTTTCGTGGAATGCTCGTCTCTACAATGAGTATCACACGGCATACGTAGATTTCATGAACGAGAATCCTCTCGAAAAAGACTCTTGGAAGGGTTTTGTTCCTAATGGAGGAAACCCTGCAGATTATGTGGGAGATGGCAACATCCAGAGCCGTCTCAAAAAAGGTACCGAGCTATACCGACGCAATCGCGACTTGAGTATTATCGCGTCAGCAGCTGTGTATCTTCTCTCCATCATCGATGCTTATGTGGATGCTGAGTTATTTCTTTTCGACGTATCCCCTAACCTTTCGATGTCTCTTGCTCCCTCGCTGATCGCTCAGCCATGGAGCTCTACTTCGCCCTCGCCTACTGTGGCTCCGGGGCTTTCCTATAGATTATTGTTCTAATGACTTATAAAGAATTTTGCCACACCTATGGCCTCATCCTTATTGTCTCTTTTATAGGCATACTTAGTACGCTCGATCTCTCCGCTCAGCAACAAAAAGTACTGTCCGGTTCTAGTGAGATCGTTACCCCTCCCAGCCTCGAGGCTGATGCCGATGCTCTTATTGCCAAATGGAACCAGGGCTACAGCACCAACCTCCCTGCTGATACTACCTGTGGTGCCATCCGTCGCAATGTACCACAAAAGACGCCCGAGATGCTCTATCGTGAGCGAATATTCCGTCTCCCTACGGCCATGAATATCCCCTTGAATCAGCAAGTGCGCAATGGTATAGAGATCTTTTTGACTCGTAAAAAGACGCTCATCTCTGCGATGCTCAGCTTGGGTGATTATTATTTTCCGACCATAGAGGCCATCCTCGATAAGTATAAGCTCCCTCTCGAACTCAAGTATCTCATTATTGTAGAGTCGGGGATGAACCCCACAGCCGTATCCCCCGCCGGAGCTGCCGGACTGTGGCAATTTATGGCACCTACCGCCAAAGCCTACGGATTAACCATTAATTCTCTGCTTGATGAACGGCTAGACCTCGAGAAGAGTACAGATGCTGCTGCCCGATACTTACGCGACTTATATCAGGTTTATCACGATTGGTTTATGGCGATGGCTGCCTACAATTGTGGCTTGGGCAACCTCAATAGAGCAGTTTACCGAGCCGGAGGGCGTACCGACTACTGGAGCGTTTACCCCTATTTGCCACGTGAGACGCAAGGCTACGTACCTCTATTTATCGGAGCATTTTATGCCATGCACTACCATGCAGACTACCAAATTTGCCCCAAAAATGTATCGCTTCCCCTGGCTACCGATACGCTGCTTATTCGCCATTCTCTCTCTATTCGTGAATTGTCCGAGGCGGCTGAGGTGTCCCAAAGTCTCTTCAAACTCCTCAATCCCCAGTACAAGCAAGGAACCGTTCCGGGGCATATTTCTCCCTGTTCTATACGCTTGCCCATGAAGGCAATTAACCGACTGGATAGACGATTGGAGGAGCTATACCAGAATGTAGAGAAGGTGCGACTTAGCAAGATGACATCTGCATCTGGAGAACTTTTGGCAAGCGATGGAGAGGGTAAAGAGGGAGAAACAACAGAGGTTGATAAGCCTGTAGTAGCTTCTGCAAAGACGACTACTTATACCATACGCAAGGGAGATACTCTGGCCGGCATTGCTCAAAAGCATGGTATTACGATGGATCAGCTCATGCAAGCGAATAACATCAAAAATACCAATTATAAGCTAGTGCCGGGGAAGAAACTCACCATCCCGGTTAAGGATGCAAGTTCCAAGGTGACGAAAACAAAAGCTACTCGCAAAACGAAAAAGAAGCCCCGTCGACGCCGTCGTTAGTCCTATTCCCCCTGCTTAATCAATGAAAAGATTTTTTCATATCCTTCCCAAGAGAGTTCTCTATCCCTTGCTGGCTTTCCTAGTTCTTGGGATAGGTTACCTGTTTTGTACGAGCAGTAGTTCGCCCGCTCAGGGCTCTTATCCCGATTTGGAGGCCGCTCATCCTTCCATTATTTTTTCTGAGCACCTCTCTGTGACTCACTTGCCGGAGGCTCAGCATCGGGTGGCAATCCTTGATCCTACCCGTCAGGATACGGTGGCTAGATACCTATTGGTCCCCCGGCAGGATGTGGAAAAAGTATCTTCTCGCCCCAACGAGCGTATTATCCCCATCCCGGTTCGCCGTGTGGTGTGCCTTGGTCTCTCTACGATTGGTGCTCTAGAGGTGCTCAATAAGCGAGCAAGTATTGTAGGGATAGAGAGTGTAACAAAGCTCTATGACAATGACTTGAATGAACGCCTTAGGGCTGGAGCACTCGATACTTTGGGGAGAGGAAAAAATATCAATGCAAGAAAAATAAAAGAACTTGACCCGGATATTATCTTGTGGAGCCCCTTGCCGGGCTATCCAGGGGCTGCAGTTGCACCCGAAGAACTCGCGGATAGAGTAGTCCTTTCTTACGACATCTATGAGCGAACTCCCCTAGGGCGTGCCGAGTGGCTCAAGTTCATCGGGCTTTTGATGGGTAAAGCCAAGACGGCGGATAGTCTGTTTTCGGCCACAGCATCGCGCTATGAGTCTCTGCGCCTGATAGCTCAAGACCGTCCGGAACGCCCTCGCGTAGTCTTTGCGCAAAGGGTGGAGAACGGATGGCAAATACCCTATCCGGCCGGTTATGCGGATTATCTTTTGCATGATGCCAACAGCAAATTCGTCCCCCTCAAAGGCTCTATTGTCGGTCTTACACTCAGCTCTCAAGAGCTTCTTGGTCGCTATCGTGATGCCGAGTACTGGCTCTCGTGGGAAATACCGGGGATACAGACCTTGGAGCAATTTGGGGAGCTCGATCCTGAGATTCGGGGCATTCAGGCTTTTCGTAATGGGCAGGTGTACCTCAATACAAGGTTGGTAGACATACAGGGAGGCAACGAGTATTGGGAGCAAGGGTGGTATCATCCCGATCTTATTTTGCAAGACCTTGTGTACATCTTACACCCCTCCTTGCAGGCACATGGAGCGGTGCATAACTATTGGATGCAACTGCAATAGCGCGAAAAAGGAGAGACGTCGAGGGCAATCAGTGGTGCGGAGAAGAGCCTTGTATGGCCCTTGCCTTTAGAGATTCTCTCAAGAAAATAGGGAGGAATTCTTGTGTATATCAAAACTATTTGTACCTTTGCAGCACCAATCGCGGAGGTGTGTCATAAAGAGACCGCGGCGAGGTTGGTTTAATATGGTGGTCGTAGCTCAGCTGGTAGAGCCCCGGATTGTGGTTCCGGTTGTCGTGGGTTCGAGCCCCATCGTCCACCCCATAAGAGAAGAAGAAAGAGTCGGAATAGGGCATAATATCCTCATTCCGGCTCTTGCTGTTTTACGATGATGGAGCAGGAAAGACAAGACCATTACGAGACCCTGGCAGAGCAAAACCAAGTAGAGTACTCCATACAGAGAAGCCGATTTATAGCTCATGCTTATCCTATTCATGCGGTAGAAGAAGCTTTGGAGCTGGTTGCCTCTCTACGCAAAGAGTACTATAATGCTACGCATGTTTGCTGGGCTTATGCTGTGGGTGCCCTGCGAGAAGAGAGTCGAATGAACGACGATGGCGAACCGTCCGGCACGGCAGGCCGCCCCATCTATGGGCAGATCTTGGCTCAGAATGTAAGCGATGTACTGGTGGCTGTGGTGCGTTACTTTGGTGGAGTAAAGCTCGGAACAGGAGGGCTTATAGATGCCTACAAAGAGAGTGCTCGCCTCGTGCTTATGGAGGCTCCTCGCCGGGAGATAATCCTCTTGCAACCCTTTACGCTTCGCTTTGCTCCCCATCTGACAGGTACTGTGATGCGCCTTGTCAAAACCATGGGTGCCGAGATACTAGAGCAAGGGTTTGCACAAGGGGAAAGCCTTTTGGAGTGCCGCATACGGCAGGGGCAACTGGAGATCTTACGTTCTGCCGCTGCTGCCATCTATGGACTCACCTGTACAGTTGAGGATCAGGACTCATGAAGCACACTCTTTATCGCCCCATCCCTAGTCGCTTTATGCGGCGTATCAAAGACTATGGGTTACCTATTGCCATTCTTATAGGTATTCTTTTTTATCGTTGGCTTAGCCCTCTGAGCGTTGCGATCCCCTACATGATTGTCTGCATGCTCTTCTTTACGTTCCTAAAGTTGCGCCCCAGAGATCTTCACTTTTTACCTGTCCATGGGCTTCTTGTTGTTCTGCAAATTGGTTTGGCTCTTGGCTCTTACTACCTCCTTCGCCCCTTCTTCCCCGAGAGTATAGCTCAGGGGGCTTTCAATTGTTTTCTATGCCCTGCGGCCTCTGCCTCGCCTGTGATTATTGGTATGCTTGGGGGCAATATTGCCGTAGGTACAGCCTATGTGCTGCTTACAAGTATCGGTATTGCCTTTGTGGGACCTCTCCTTTTTAGTATAGTGGGGGAGGGGAATGTCCCCTTTTGGGAGTCGGTACTGACGATTTTTGCGCACGTGCTCCCCATCGTCTTGACTCCGCTCCTTTTGGCTTGGGGGTTGCGCGCCCTAGTGCCCAAAGTGCACGCCCGTTTGACCGGCTTATCCTCTGTTTCGTTTTGGGTTTGGGTGGTTGCCCTTGCCATTATTATAGCCAAGACAGTGCATTTTATGGCGGAGGAGCCTCGTTCCGAAATACCCTCTATGCTCCTGCTTATTTTGGTGGGACTTGTGGCTTGCCTAGTCCAATTCGCCTTGGGTAAGTGGCTCAGTAGGCGTTTCCTTAAGGAGAGTATTACGCTAGGGCAGAGCCTAGGACAAAAAAACTCAAGCTTGGCTATTTGGATGGCTCAGGTATATCTCAATCCTCTATCAAGTGTAGCAATGGCGGCCTATTCGATCTGGCAAAACCTGCTCAATAGCCTGCAATTGATGCGCGAAAGTAAACGACAATCTCGGTGTGCGAGAGAGCAAAAAATACAATAATATGGTATTAACGGATAAATGGTTCACCACCATCGCTAGCGACGATAGCGGTGCTGTAGTAATAATGAATGGGAGACTTGATCTCGAAGCCTTTCGTCTATCGGGGAAACTAAAGCATCGTATCGAGATACGACTTCCCTACGAAGCAGACGAAAAGGGGATGCCTACGCGTGAAGCGGAGCGTATCATAGCCCAAGTCGATGATCTATTGCGTCCCAAAATGGAGCGAGATAAATTGGCCATCCTAACGGGCAATCACCTCGGGGGTGGGGTTAAATACTGGGTCTACTATGCCCGTACCGATAGGGTTTTCTTCGAGCGACTTAACGAGGCTCTTGAGCCGCTTCCTCTTCTCCCTTTAGAGTTCGACAACGAGCTGGATCCTGCATGGGACGAGTACCTAGATATGCTCTCGATGAATCCCGACGAGGGAGAGGATGAGGAAGATGAAGAGGGCGATCTCACAGAAGAATAAGAGTCTTTTATCCCATTTAATCGCTATTATAGAGTAGTCACTGCCCAAAAAATGCCTATCAGAAGGTATTGTGGAGAGTAGAAATCCGTGCTAATTTTGCAGCAGAGATTTAGTTAGATAGCGATTTGATTAAATCTTAGTTCGAGAGGGGGGGGCTAGGATAGAGTATTTTACTTCTTCCTCCTTTGGAACGGCAGAGCGACCCCCAGAGTGGGGGAGCATTGGTTGAAGTGTTGTCCTTACGAAGCCGGAGAGCCGGAGAGCTTTCGGAGCATCTTCTAGAAGGATTCCCTCTGTCTAAGAATTAGATTTTCTCTCTTTCAAATTTATTTCCTTAATTCGTTGCGTGCCGCCTTCTCTTCGTCTCAAGAAGAGGAGGCGGTACGTTTCTTTTGAGAGTGCTGCCTGGTTTTCTGAGAAAAACTGGGTAGCACTTTTTTTGTTTTAGGCCTAAATCTCTAGAAGTTTAGCCCTAGAATTTTTTATTTCTTGGGCAGAAAATCCCCTACAAATCAGCTGAAAATAAAAGGCTCTTCATGGAGGGAGTTTCTTTTGAAATACCTACATTTGCGGTAGACTCACTCATTATAAATGTCATAACAGTATGATAAACAGGATTATAACCGCTAAAGAGAGTTCTTTACTCACCCTCTTTTGGGGCATTTTCTTTGCCTTTAGTTTAACGTCGTGCGAGAGGTCAGTGCCTACGAGTTCTGATGTAACCCTCGTTGGCACTGCTTGGCAGGGAACTGTTGCTACAAAAGATACAAAAGGACAGATCGTAGAGGTTTTGGTCAAGATCTCTTTCCATGGTAACTCTGTGGGGCACTGGCATTTTGAGGAGGATCCGGCTCCTTTTTTAGGAGCATGGGATGAAGGAAAAATGGCACCTTTGCCTGAGTCTGATAGGTTTAGTACATTCTCATACTTCAGGTTCTCCGAAAAGGTTTTAGAATTGCGCGGATTCCGAAATCTGTATGAGCCCCTTATTGCAGATTGGATGATTACAGAGCGCACGAAAAACAAGTTTTCTCTAACTTCGCGTGCTGCTTTGCCATCGAGGACGGTTTGGCTTAAGTTAAAACGCATTCCTTAGTAGTGTCTTTAACATTAGAGGGATGAGGTGGCCGAAGTCTTGCTAGGCAGGATTAGCCTCATGTGATCGGATTCGTTTGAGAAACCTCCCTTATACATAAGTAGAGTACAATAGAATTTTGCCACAAATTATCATGGTATGGAAAAAAGAATTGCATCCTTTAAAGTGAGTTCTTTGCTCACCCTTTTTTTGAGTGTTTTCTTCGCCTTTAGTGTAACATCGTGTGGAGGAAATGATCCTGTAGACGATATTAACCTTGTCGGTACGGCGTGGAAAGGCTTTGTTTCTACAAAAAATGCAGATGGAAAGCTTGTAACAGCACGAGTAAATATCTCCTTCCTCAAAGAGAGGGGGCGTTGGTACTTTGACGAAGATCCCACACCTTTTGTCAGCGCCTGGGAGAGAGAATACGAGAATATGTACGATAATCGGTTTACTGAATTCTCCTATGAGAGACAGGCTCTTTCACTTATAAAACTTTATAGGTTTGACAGGGATTATGCCTTTTTGTATGGTTCTTGGATTATAACCAAGCTGACTAATAATGATTTTTCCCTTGTGGTTCGTGCAGAAGAAGAGTCACGAGCTGTTTGGTTAAAACTCTCTCGAATGCCTTCTACTCCCACTAAGTAAAAGTTCGTACTACGGGAAAGAAGTATATTTATCCGGTTGTGAAAAGTATTGCCTAAGGAGAAGATCCCTCTCCCCGCTAGGCTGATTTCCCATTAGGGGCTGAGGAATGCGTTACTCTCTTTGTACGCATTCCTCAGCCTTTTTCCGTCTACTCTTAAAGAGAATCCCAAGTGCTAAAGCCCTTCTTTTTAGGCGATTTTTTCTGCGAAGAAAGGGGAGACAAATTGTCTTCTTAGCCTATTTCTGTCTCTTGGCATAGTATTTGTATGAATCCTCGGTGTGTAGGATTGCTCCGGTACTAGCGAGTGCATATAGAGCTAATCCCCAGGAAGAAATAAATAGAATAGTAACATAATAATCGTATTCGTATGAATATCAAACCGCTTGCAGATCGCGTAGTAGTGAAACCTGCTGATGCAGAACAGAAGTCCCAAGGTGGCATCATCATTCCCGATACCGCTAAAGAAAAGCCTCTCCGTGGTACTGTTGTAGCCGCTGGTAAGGGTACTAAGGATAACCCTATGGAATTGAAAGAGGGAGATGTAGTACTCTATGGAAAGTATGCCGGCACAGAAATCGAGCTTGAGGGTGATAAGTTTATTATCATGCGCGAGAGCGATGTCTTGGCTATCCTCTAAGAGAAGTTCAGAGAGAGACAAGCTAACAATATCAAAGTAAGACAATCCAAAATAGAATTATACAGCAACAATAAAAGCTATGGCTAAAGAGATATTATTTGATCAAGAAGCACGCGACCTCCTCAAAAAAGGTGTGGATCAGCTTGCTAATGCCGTGAAGGTAACCCTCGGTCCTAAGGGGCGTAATGTGATCCTTGGTAAGAGCTATGGTGCTCCCCATATCACCAAAGACGGGGTAAGCGTAGCAAAGGAAATCGAGCTCGAAGGTGCCTTCGAAAATATGGGTGCTCAGCTCGTGCGTGAGGTAGCATCTAAGACCAACGACGATGCCGGTGATGGTACCACTACGGCTACCGTTCTTGCCCAGAGCATTATCAATGTAGGGCTCAAGAATGTAACAGCCGGTGCCAATCCTATGGAGCTAAAGCGTGGTATTGACAAGGCTGTGGCTACCGTGGTTAAAAACATTGCCGCTCAGAGCGAAGCTGTAGGCGACGACCTTAAGAAGATTGAACACGTAGCTAAGATCTCGGCTAATGGGGACGAAGAAATCGGTCGCCTTATTGCCGAAGCTATGGGCAAGGTGAAGAAAGAAGGGGTTATCACGGTAGAAGAAGCCAAGGGTACCGATACCGAAGTGAAGGTGGTAGAGGGAATGCAGTTCGACCGTGGTTATATCTCTCCCTACTTCGTAACCAATACGGAGAAGATGGAGTGCCAAATGGAGAACCCCTACATCCTCCTCTACGACAAGAAGATCTCAGTTATCAAGGATATTCTTCCTCTTCTCGAGAAGAGCCTACAAACAGGCCGTCCTCTTCTGATCATTGCAGAAGATATCGATAGCGAAGCTCTTGCAACTCTCGTTGTAAACCGCTTGCGTGGTGGTCTCAAGATCTGCGCCGTGAAGGCTCCCGGTTTTGGTGATCGTCGTAAGGCTATGTTGCAGGATATTGCCATCCTCACAGGGGCTACTGTGATTAGCGAAGAGACAGGTTTCTCTCTTGAAGCTGCTACAATTGAGATGCTTGGTCAGGCCGAAAAGGTAACGGTAGACAAGGATAATACTACAATTGTAAATGGCATGGGCGACAAGGGCGAACTAGAGGCTCGTGTAGCTCAGATCCGTGCTCAGATCGAAAATACCAAGAGCGATTACGATCGCGAAAAGCTCCAAGAGCGTTTGGCAAAACTTGCCGGCGGTGTAGCTGTTCTCTACGTGGGTGCTGCCAGCGAAGTAGAGATGAAGGAGAAGAAAGACCGTGTAGAAGATGCCCTCAGCGCCACTCGTGCCGCTATCGAAGAGGGTACAGTTCCCGGTGGTGGTACAGCTTATATTCGTGCCATTGATGCTCTCGAAAGCCTCAAGGGTGAGACAGACGATGAGACAACCGGTATTGAGATCGTAAAGCGTGCCATTGAAGAACCTCTCCGCCAAATCGTGGCTAATGCAGGTAAAGAAGGTGCTGTAGTAGTACAAAAGGTACGCGATGGTAAGGCCGACTTCGGTTACAATGCGCGTCTTGATAAGTACGAAAATCTCGTCGCTTCCGGGGTAATCGACCCTGCTAAGGTGGCTCGCGTTGCTCTCGAAAACGCTGCTTCCATTGCCGGTATGTTCCTAACAACGGAATGCGTTGTAGCCGAGAAAAAAGACGATAAGGCAGATATGAATGCGGCTGCCGCAGCTGCTGCAATGGGCGGTGGCATGGGTGGTATGATGTAAGCCTCTAGGATCCATAATCTTAAATAGGGTGTTGTCTCGTGTGAGAGACAGCACCCTTTCTTATAATAGATACGCTTTGGACGAAAAGAATTACCTTTGTGTGTGATGAATATAGGAGATAAAATACCCGAGATATTAGGGCCGGATCAAGATGGTACCCTACTTAAGAGTAGCGACTTTTTAGGGTCGCCATGGATACTCTATTTTTACCCAAAAGATAATACCTCCGGCTGCACAGCCGAGGCTTGTTCCCTGCGCGATCACATCGAGGCTTTGGCCGAGAGGGGGTATCGTGTTGTGGGGGTAAGCAAAGATTCAATGGCTTCTCACCAACGCTTCCGTAGCAAGTACGATTTGCCTTTTTCGCTCATTGCCGATGAGGAGCATCGCCTGCAAGAGGAAATGGGCGTGTGGGTGCCTAAGAAGATGTATGGCAAAGAGTACATGGGTACTTTGCGCTCTACTTTTGTGGTAGATGCCCAAGGAGTAATACGTTATATATTCAGTGGTAAAGAGGTGAATACCTCTAAGCATGCTGAGCAGATACTCAAAGTAATAGACAACTTATGAACGAAGAAGAAAAGCTCCCCGAGAGCACGACTCCCGATACAAAGTCTAATCCCATCAAAGAAAAGGTGGCTATAGACAAAAATAAACTAGCCGCTATACAGATGGCTATGGAGCGCATTGAGAAAACCTACGGGAAGGGCTCCATCATGAATATGGGGGAGAGAACCTCCGATAGTGTAGACGTTATCCCTACGGGGAGCCTTGCTCTAGACGTAGCCCTTGGTGTAGGCGGATACCCTCGGGGGCGTATCATAGAAATCTATGGTCCCGAATCTTCCGGTAAGACTACGCTTGCCATCCATGCCATTGCCGAGGCGCAGCGTATGGGAGGTTTGGCTGCTATCATTGATGCCGAGCACGCTTTCGACCCCACTTATGCTGAGCACTTGGGGGTGGATATTGAGCGTCTTTGGATCTCACAACCCGACAATGGAGAGCAGGCGCTAGAGATTGCCGAGCAACTCATCCGCTCGTCTGCTGTGGATGTAGTGGTAGTAGACTCTGTGGCCGCTCTTACCCCAAAACAAGAGATTGAGGGCGAGATGGGAGATAAGAACATAGGGCTACAAGCTCGCCTCATGTCACAGGCTTTGCGCAAGATGACCAGTGCTGTGAGCAAGTCTAACTCAGTGTGCATCTTTATCAACCAATTGCGTGAAAAGATAGGCGTTACTTACGGCAATCCGGAGACAACAACCGGGGGGAATGCTCTCAAGTTTTATGCCTCGGTGCGTCTAGACATTCGCCGCAAAACTCAACTCAAAAATGGGGATGAAGTCTATGGTAATGAGACGCGTGTAAAAGTGGTAAAGAACAAGGTCTCTCCTCCATTCAAGACCGCCGAGTTTGAAATTATCTTCGGAGAGGGCATCTCCTCTGAGAGCGAAATAATTAATCTGGGTACCGATTTTGGTATTCTCCAGAAGAGTGGTTCGTGGTACAGTTACGACGGCACCAAGCTGGGGCAAGGCAAGGATGCTGTGCGCCGTATCTTGCAAGACAATCCGGAGCTTAGCAGTGAACTTCGAGAGAAGATCGGTGAGGCTCTGCGCCGGCAACGAGGGATCTAGTAACCAATCGCCCCGAGCAAAATTTTGTGGAGAAGGTGACTATCGTTACCAGTCGCACTGAGTATGAGACGTTTGTTGCCGAACAGGCAGAGACGGTTCCCTTATATTACCATCCTTGGTGGCTCGATGCCGTAACAGGTGGTGCCAAGGAATGGCAGCCTTGGTGTGCCCTCTCAGATGATGGTCGAGTACTCGCCGTTTTCCCTTTATACACTCCCGTGCGAGGGGTGGCCATATCTCCTCCCTACACACAAGTGGGGGGGATTTACTTTTCTCCCGAGGGGGAGGGAGGCAAGGGGGCTCCCAAAAGTAACCATGGAATCTTTGTGCAGAGACGCAAGATAACGATGGCTTTTGTGGAGGCTATGCCACAATTCAAGTATTTCGAAGTACCCTTCCCCACATCCTTTACAGACTGGTTGCCCTACTACTGGCAGGGGTATAGTTCATTCGTTCGCTACTCGTATGCTAGGCGATTGCCTGAGGATGAGGAAAGTCTTTTGGCGAGTGAAAACAGGGACATACGGCATAAAATCTCATTGGCAAAACAGCTTGGGTATCAATACCAAGAGGCCTCTACTCCCGAAGATTTACTGCGCCTCTCTCGTACGCTTTACCGCAAAAAGGGGCTTGCCCATCACCTCCTCTCAACTCTAGAGCATACGGTGGATGTTGCGATGAGTCGTGGGCAAGGGCTTCTGCCTACCATCTATTCTAAGGAGGGCGATCTCCTTGCCGCCGGTTTTACTCCCTACGAGGGGTCCACCGGTTATCTCATAGCCTCCGCATCCGTTGGGGGCAAAGAGCACAAAGCGGCTCCCGCCTATTTAATTCACTCTACAATGCTGGCCTTGGCGCGTTGTCACTTAACCCGTTTTGATTTTGAAGGCTCTATGTTACAGGGTGTTGAGGCGGTGTTCCGTTCTTTTTATGGGGAGCAATATCCCTTTTATCGGATAAGTAAAGGCTCCCTATCCCTTGTGCAGAGGTTGCGTTTAGCCTACCATTACAGACAGCTCCATGCGCACAGATAAAATCGCTCGCTATATTATCTCCTTTCTTTTGAGGGAAGAGGAGTTGCCTGGGAAGCTCACCAATTCGGTGGGTTATACAGCCAATCTTGCCGAGATGTCGCGCTACAAGGTGGTAATCAAGCCCTCCGGTTTCTTTGATGTAGGGGTGTATGGCACAGATGCCGCAGATCCCAAACTTCCGCTTTTGGAGTGGGAAGGTGTCCCTTTGCTCTTTGGTACCCCTTGCGTAACGAGGGCATATGCCGGAGGTCCTATTCTGATTCATGCCGATATTGTAGCCTCTACATATTACCTTGTGTCGCGCTACGAGGAGATGTACCGCCGTACGGAGCGCGACGCTTACGGGCGTTTCCCCGGAAAGAAAAGCCTCCCCTATCGAGCTGGTTTCTTGCATCGTCCTATTGTAGAAGAGTATGGAGAGCAACTTCGCTCTTTGCTGCAAAGTGCTTTCCGAGAGAGCGATCAAGAGGAGTATTCCAAGCTAGAAATCCCCCCTATCCCGCGTAAGTTTGCCCGAGTTCACCTTACGCACGATATTGATTGTCCGTACGAATACCATGGCGTGCGTAGCCTTTTTCGTGCTTATGTAAAGGAGCATAAGAGTCTGTGGAATGCCTATCAATTGGCTTTTCGTTCCCTGCTAAGCGACCGTTATTTCACCTTCGATCGATTCTTGGAGTGGAATAGAGAGGTAGAGCGTAGGCTTCCAAAGGGGAAGTGCAAGACGCTGTTTTTCTACAAAACACCGAGCAAAGAACCCGAAGATCGTCCCAACTATCGTGTTACGCACGGTGCTGCTCGTCGGGTACATCTCTATGCCCGTAAATATGGAGTAGAGGAGGCTTTCCATATCCCTATGGAGGGATCTCTTCATCCCGAGCACATTGAGCAGCAGTTGCATTTGCTGGAGCACGATCTCAAGAAGAGCATTACGCACGCTCGTTATCACTATTTGGCGGCTCGTGAGCCCGAGGATTTTTTATACCTTCTCAATGCAGGAATACTAGACGACTACACGATGGGCTACCCCGATGTTGCAGGTTTCCGACTTGGTACTTGCCGCCCGATCCATTACATCATGCCCTCTACCGGCACCATTACCAACCTTGTGTTGCATCCGCTTACCCTAATGGATTGTTCGCTAGACCGTACTAAATATATGGGACTAGGCGCACGCGATGCTCTAAAGTACAGTTATCAGTTGCTCATTGCAACGGCAAAATACAACGGAGAGCTTAATTTGCTTTTCCATAATGACCTGCTAGCCAAAGAGGTACACCCCTATCACTCCCGACTTTATCGCGAGTTGTTGCGTATCATATTGCGCATAGAAGAATGTAACGCAACGGAAGAAATGCCTCTAGAAGAGCTTATACCATGTCCCGACGTATTCTCGTACTAGCCGATCTCTACCCACCCCATTTTGCACCACGCGCCTTTTCCCTAGTGAGCTATTGGGTCTCTCTGGGGTGGCAAGTGGTGGTGGCCACAGAGGATATTAAGCAATGGAATAACTCGGGGCACGGCAAGGTGTTTGAGGGAATGGAGGATCTTTGTCCCACGTATCGCATCTCTTTGAGGAAGTCGTATAGCGTGTGGGAGTCTCTCGGAGAAGCTTTCTTCTCCACCAAAGAACGTGCCTTCAGGGAGGCTCTCGAGGGGCTACTTAAAATCAATGAGTTTGACCTGATTATCTCTTTTTCGTACCGCACTTTCCCTCATGGTACGGCTGCACAACTTGCCAAAAAGTACCATATCCCTGTAGTGATGGATTCGCGAGATATTGTAGAGCAATACCCTCGCTACGAGTTTCTTCCCACCCACAAAGGGCAAAAATCGTTGCCCAAAAAACTCTTTCTTTCTCTCCTAAAACATCAGTATATCCGCCAGCGGAATAGGGCGTTTCGGTCGGCACAAAAGATTGTCACCGTCTCTCCTTGGCACCAACGAATCCTCCAAAAAGCCTCAAAAGGGGTACCTGTGGAGGTGCTCTATAATGGCTATGACCGCACCCTCTTTTTCCCTCGGGAGCCGGAGAGAACGCCTCGCTTTACCCTCCTTTTTACAGGGCGATTATTGACCCTTGCTCGCTCTAATCCTACCCCCCTTTTTGAGGCGTTGAGTAGTGCCGCTTTGCGCCCAATTATAGAAGAGGGGTTGCTAGAGGTGGCTTGGTATGTAGACGACCAGTCGCGAGAACTTATTGAGGGGTGTTTGAGTCGTTTCCCTAGCTTTATTGCTTCTTTGCAGCGTATCCATAGTATGCAACCCTTTGTTAGAGTGCCTCAGTTGTTGCAGCAAAGTAGCATGGTGCTGATGTTTGGCACGCCCGAAACTCCGCATGGGGCACATGGCATTGTCTCTACAAAGATTTTCGAGGCACTTGCCATGGAAAAGCCTATCCTTATGATTATGAGCGATAAGGCAATTGGGGAGGAGATACTAAAGAGGGCACGAGGGGGCTGCCCTGCCGGCTTGGCTTCCGAAATAATTGAGTACATTTGCTACTACTATGAGCAGTGGAAAACTTTGGGTTATACCCACACAGTGGAGCCTAATAGAGAGTATATTGCTACCTTTGCACGTGATGAGATTGCCGAGCACTACACGTCGATACTAGAAAACGAGCTGGCATCTTATCAGACATTATAGGAATAACGATGAACGAACAATCCGCACCTTCCCCGAAGTCTTCTCCCTTGCCGGAAGAGCCTACAGAGCCACGATCATACCGCCTGATTGCAGGGCCGTGCAGTGCAGAAAGCCGTGAGCAACTTCTTGCTACGGCCGAGGGTTTGCAACCGCTCCGAATAGATCTCTTCAGAGCCGGCATCTGGAAACCCCGCACCAAACCGGGTGGATTTGAAGGGGTCGGAAGCGAAGGCCTTTCTTGGTTAGCAGAGATAAAAGAAAAATTTGGCTACCGCACTACCACCGAAGTTTGCACGTGTAAGCATGCCGAGGCGGCCCTAGAGGCTGGTGTGGATGTACTGTGGATTGGAGCGCGTACCTCTACCAACCCTCACTCGGTACAGGAGATTGCCGAAGTGCTCCGAGGATCTAATACCCCCCTTATGATTAAGAACCCGATGTGTCCCGACTTGCAATTGTGGATCGGTACCATTGAGCGTTTTTGGCAAGTAGGTATTACGGACATTTCTGCCATCTTCAGAGGGTTCCCTCCTCCCCCTGCCATCAAGGTCGATTACCGCAACGCTCCCTATTGGGGCGTAGCCTTTGAGTTCCAAAACGAATTGCCCGATATCCCTCTCATCTGTGACCCGAGCCATATTGCCGGGCGCAGAGAAGCTATTCAGGCTGTGAGCCAAAAGGCGTTGGATTTGGGCTTCCAAGGCTTGATGGTCGAGAGCCATATCAACCCTGCCAGTGCCCGAACGGACGCTCACCAGCAGGTCTCCCCTTCCGATCTTAAGACGATAGTAGATAGTCTTGTAATAAGGAGCAAGACAAACCGTGTAGACGATATACGCCTCGTTTCTTACCGTGCCACTCTTGCCGAGATGGACAATCTCCTTATCTCCAATCTAGCGCAACGCATGGTCATTGCGACTCGTATTGGAGAGCTAAAGAAGCGTGCCGATATTCCCGTTTTGCAGGAGGCGCAATTTGAGGCCAACCTGGCAGAGTGTACCTCGTGGGCTGAGAGCCTGGGGCTTGATCCCTCCTTCGTAAAAAAACTTATGACCCTTATACATGAAGAGTCGGTGCGTATCCAGCACAACAACCGTAAGTAATCCCTATACAATTATACTAGAGAGCGCATTATTATAGCAATGACAAACAAAGCCATTATTAGCATAGGTAGCAACAAAGATCGAACGAATAATATCAATAGTGTTACCCAGCTACTGCAATCTTCGTACCCGGGGAGCCGCTTCTCCACACCCGAGATTACCGACCCCATAGACCTACCCGAGGGCACTAAGCCCTTTCTAAACTTGGTCGCCATGATCCCTACCGGTGAGTCTTGTGAGGACTTTTGCTCTCGCCTCAAGGCGATAGAAAAAGATTTTGGCCGGGATCCGGACGATGACGAAGAGGGAATTATCCCCCTTGATATAGACCTCATTGAGTGGAACGACGAGGTGATAAAGCCTCACGACTTGGTGCGTCCTTATGTAGTGGCAGGGATGGAAGAGATCGACGAGTTTTAGTCGCTTCTCCTTCTTCCCTAGAGAAGAAAGGAAAGTATATGCAGCCGATAGATGTAACTCCTGAGGGGAAACTTAATCCCACCCCTCCGCAAGAAGAGAATTATTTCTCCCAAGAAGAAAAGGCTCGCTTGCTGGAGCTGTACCGAGAGCTAAGGGGGCTACCACATATCCAAGTCCCCCCATCGGTATATCGGGAGCGGCTCACTTTTTTAGTGAAACAGGGCTGTTTTGCCCGAGATGAGTTTGGCTACAACGGGCTTCTTCGTCAGCTCGAAGTAGCCCTTATTGTATCTAAGGAGTTTAATCTCAGTAGTGTATCTCTATCGGCAGTACTCTTCTATAGGGCTGTTTACAAAGGCTTTTTTACGCCGGAGGAGGTGGCGAAGTTTACTCCGGAGGGGACTGTATCCCTTATTGCTCGCATACGAGAGACGGCTCAGATCTATATGCGTCGCTCCCATGTGGAGGACTCTCTCTTTCGCGAACTGCTGCTCACGGTGGCCGAGGATGTGCGCGTACTGCTTCTGATCATTGCAGACCGCCTCTATCGGATGCGCACGGCCAAAAAATATCTGCCCGAGGAGAAGCGTCGCGAGCAAGCCGAGGAGGTGAATAGTTATTTTATCCCTCTAACGCACAAACTCGGGCTCTATGCCGCCAAGGGAGAGCTGGAAGATCTATACCTAAAATACACGCAACCCGAATCTTTCTATGCCATCAAATCGATGCTGGGAGAGACCAAACGAGCACGCGAAGAATACTTGCAAAAGTTTGTTGCCCTACTTAGGCAGTGCATTGATAGTGGTACCAAGCGATGGCGCTACGAGATAAAATCCCGCACCAAGAGCATTAGCTCCATCCACAACAAAATGCAGAAGAAGGGGGTTTCTTTCGATAATATCTTCGACCTCACCGCCTTGCGCATCATTATAGAAGCCCCTCCTCGGGAGGAGCACGAAGCCTGCTGGTACTGCTATAGTTTGATTACGGATAAATTCACTCCCGATACAGAGCGTTTGCGGGATTGGATTACCACACCCAAGGCCAATGGCTACGAATCCCTCCAAATTACCGTAGAGGGGCCCGAAGGTCGCTTCATAGAAATCCAAATCCGAACGCGACGTATGGATGAGGTGGCAGAGCGAGGGGTAGCTGCCCACTGGCGTTATAAGGGTCTTAAGAGTGAGGGAGAACTGGACAAAACGCTTACTTCGGTGCGTAAAATGCTGGAGACAAAAGCGGATGTCTCTACGGACGAAAACGAGAAGTACAGCCTAGGAGCCCCCAAAGAGATATTTGTCTTTACCCCCCGAGGAGAGCTGAAAAAACTTCCCCCCAAGGCTACGGTACTCGATTTTGCCTTCGCCATTCACTCCAACGTAGGGGCTACGGCGGTGGCGGCTCTAGTCAATGGCAAGAATGCCTCTCTGCGCACTCTGTTGCAGAATGGGGATACGGTAAGTGTGACAACCAACCGCAATCAATACCCGAGGGAAGACTGGTTACAGATCGTTGTTAGCTCTGCTGCCAAAAATAAAATCCGTCAGAAACTAAGAGAACGGAGCGAGCGGGGGCTTAGCGAAGCACGTGCTACTCTCGAACGCCGCTTCCGCAATAGGCACCTTACTTGGGATGAGAGTCTATTCAATCAGCTCACGCGCAAAATGGGCTATGCCGCACTCAACGAGTTTTTCCGCGATGTGGCCGACGGCAAGTTGGATCTAAATCATGTTTTAGAAGAGTACCAACGTCGCTACGACGCCCAATACACGACTTTGGAAACAGCCGCTAAGGAGGGAACTTTGACCATCCCCCTCACCTACGAAGCCGTGCAAACGGGGGATACCCCCGGGCAAGACAATACCGTTGCCGGGCGTGGTGCCGGTACCGTGGTGATTATGGACGAAAGTCTCAATGGCGTTGATTACGCGCTCGCTCAGTGCTGCAATCCGCAGTTTGGGGATGCTATCGTAGCTTATCCCTCTCGCTCGGGGATTCGTATCCACCGCAAGAGCTGTCCCAATGTGCCCTATCTGATGCAAAATAACCCCGACAAACTACTCCCGGCTGAGTGGAGTGGGTTAGGCTCTACGCAACCCAAAGCCCACCTCTATGTAGAGGCTATCGATAGTGTGGAATTGGTCTCTAGGTTGATTTCTCTTGTCAAGAATAATACCTCTGTTACGCTGCTGAGCTACAATATCCAAACAAAGGGAGGTTTGATTGATGCGGAGTTTACCGTACAGGCTCTGCGCCCTCGCATTCAGGCTCTACGCAACCAAGTTGCTGTGCTCTCCGGGGTGCACTCTGTTCGCCTGCGCTTCTAATACTTCTGTTTTTTCATGGGAATCCCCCTCCGTGTAGACGAAGGGGGATGGGATAGTGCGTTAGCGACGAGGAGCGCGTTCGGGGCGTTCTTCTGCTTGTTTCGCAACAAGTTTACGTCCCATAAACTCCTGTTCGTTCAGGGCTTCGATGGCAGCCAAAGCCTCTTCGTCGTCCATTTCTACAAATCCAAAACCGCGAGAGCGACCTGTCTCTCTGTCTGTAATGATGCGAGCATTGGCTACGCTTCCATACTGTTGCACGAGGGCGGTAAGATCCTCAGCCTTTACCTTGAAATTAAGGTTACCTAGATAGATGTTCATTCCTCTTGTGAGAATTAAAATTAGTACTATGTCAAAAAAGGAACTACTTCTACTATCGGAAGTTATGAGTTAGGGGTCTGCTCCCCTTTGTAGAGGGTTTGCTCGCTAGCACTCTCGCCTACAAAGTATATCTCAAAGCCAATCCTACGGAATTAGATGTTCGCTTGTGACGAGACAAAGGTAGGTAAAACTCTCTAACTATCTTTTATCAATACGAAAAACATGTATGCAGTACTTTTATACTATTTCCATATGCACGGCTACTATCCCCTTAGAGGGGTGCTTTTTAGGCTATTGGCGAGGGGACTCTTTGTTTGTCGCTAGATGTCAAATGGCGGCTACGCTATTTCCATTTTTCTTTAGGCTGATTTTGTGGGGGCACTTTGCCCTAAAAATTTTTACTTCCTGCCTGTGAAATAGAAAACTCCTGCCCGGAAAAGAAAAAAGTATAGGGCAGTGATTTTTGAGTGTTTCACGCGCTGAGATTTTAGAGCCTGATGAAGAGAGGGGAAATAGGGAGGAGAGCTCGTTTTGCATAGATGCTTCTTACTGAATCGGACGTTTTCCTTTGAGTCAGAAGATTATTTGTAAGGTTTTTTGTTGAATTATCGTATATTTGCCCCGTTGGAGGCGTCGGAGGGCTGAGCGAAGCTTTCCGCCCCTCTTCTATTCATGACTAGTTAAATTAGAGATAATGGAAGCTTCTCCTAGGCACTCACCTTGAGATGTAGGAGGGGCGAAAAGCAAAAAGGCACTTGTTATTATGAGATCGTACCCTATTGAGAAGCCTAGAAATAGGTTTTTATGCTTGAGTTTTTTGTTGGCTCTATGCCTTGGTATAGGCGGAGCCGGAGCCCAAAATAATCACCTGCTGCGAGGTATGGTATTGGATAGCCTTAGCCGAGAGCCGGTACCCTTTGCGGCTGTCTCTTTCACCCCTATTGAGGAGGGGAAGGAGGGGAGTGCTCTACGGCAGCTTACCGATGATGGGGGGCGTTTTGCCATATCTGTACCTGTGGCCAATGAGTACAAGGTAGAAGCCTCTTTTGTAGGCAAGAAGATGCAATCCCAGATACTCCCTTACAGCAAAGTAAAAAGTATGGGTATGTTGCGCCTTTTTATGGCGGACGATGCCGAAAATCTTGCAGAAGTAACCGTTACGGCTGCTCGTCCTTTGGTGCGTCTTGATGCCGATCGCATTGCCTATAATGTAAAGGACGACCCTTTGAGCAAGAGTGAAAATCTCCAAGAGATGCTCCGAAAGGTTCCCCTTGTAACGGTAGATGGTGAGGGTAATGTAAGCGTTAAAGGCTCGAAGAACTTCCGTATCTATCTCAATGGCAAGCCCTCTAAAATGATCTCTTCCAATCCTAAGGAGGTACTCCGTAGCATCCCAGCTTCTACTATTAAGTCGGTGGAGGTAATCACAGAGCCGGGGGTAAAATACGAGGCCGAAGGGGTAGGTGCCATCCTCAATATTATCACGGAACAAACCACCTTCGAGGGCTATCAGGCACAGGTGGGATTACGTGGTTCTATCGTACAACCCGGTGGGGGTGGGAATGTATTCTTCACCAGCAAAGTCGGTAAGTTTGGGGTTACTGCCAACTACTACGGAGGGGTGTACAACTTCTCTATGATGCCGATGCTCAATACCTCAGTCCTTACCTATCGTGATACGGGTATCCGTCTTACCAGCGAGAATACAGTGGAGCGCAATAAAAGTCGCTATGGCTACCACGTGGGGGGATTGAACCTAACCTACGACTTTAATGAGCGCAATCTCCTTTCGTTGAATGTGGATCTCTCTAGCCGTAGCACCCCGGGGGTGCATATTACCACCACACGCACCGAAGACTCCTCGGGTAAGTTACTTGCCAAGGATGGGTTGTGGGCTGATACCAAGAGTAGCTCAACCACGCTCGAAACTCGGCTCGACTACGAACATACCACGGCTCTAAAGGGTGAGTCCCTGACCCTCTCCTACCAATGGGTTCATACTCCCAATCATAGCGAGATCCTTACCGATCAGAAAATCTTTGACCCTAAGAATGCAGGGAACATCCTACAAACCAATCGGCAATTCTCGCAAACCGATGCTGCTTTTAATGAGCATACCGGCCAGATCGATTACGTTCGTCCCTTTGGCGATAAGTGGAAGGTAGAGGCAGGACTTAAGAGTATATTCCGTTTGGGTGCGACTGAGTCTGTGTTTAAGGTCTTGGATAAAATCAGCAACGAATGGGTAGAAGGGAGTCTCTTTGGGCAGCATTTGGGTATTAGTGGCTCTCCCATGGCATATAAACAAAATATCTATGGAGCCTATGGTAATGTCACGTATCGCAAAGGTAAAGTCTCTCTAGTAGCCGGAGCTCGCGCCGAGTATGGCGTACAAAACGTAGAGTTTGCCAAAGAACCCAAAGCCAATTTGCATCACACCTTTTTGGATGTGGTACCACAGCTTATTGCTACATGGACTCTTGCCGATGCAGATCAACTGAAGCTAGGATATAACTACCGCATACAACGCCCCAGCATTACCCAGCTCAATCCCTACCGCAGGCAGGTGTCGCCCCTACAGGTGAGCTATGGAAATGAAAACCTCTCCAACGAGAGGGTACATGCCCTAGATGCTACCTATTCGCACTATACGCAGAAGTTCTCGCTCATGCTAAGTGCCGGCTATCAATTCAGCAACAATAAAGTAGAGGAGTACTTCTTTAGCCAACTTGACGATAAGGGAAATCGTATTTTACACCAGACATATACGGATATGGGTAAAATGCGTTCTCTGGGCTTTAACCTCTTTGCGCAGTATGTGCCGGCATCGTGGGTGCGCCTCTACATGCAGGGTAATCTAAACTTTGTAACCCTAGATGCTAGTGGCATTAAGATTAATGGGAAAGACGATTATGGCAATACCGTGACGAGAGGGCTGGGAGGAATGAGCTTTGTGGGTGCAACATTTACCCTTCCCAAGAATTGGAGTCTAGGTGCAAATGCAGGCATCTATATTGAACCTCCCACGATTAACCTAAAGAGTTTCTGGGTACTTTGGAACAACTATAATGTGAGCAAGTCGTTCCTCAAACAGCGACTTACTGTCTCGGGATGGATTAGTAATCCTTTCTCGCCCTGGCGTAATCTCAGAATCGCGATGTCGTCTCCATCATTCACGGGGGAGGCCCATGTTCGCAATTATGCCTTATCTACAGGTATCTCGATCAGCTATAGTTTTGGTAACCTCAAGAGTGCTATTCGCAAGGTAAGCCGCACTATTGAGAATAAGGACTTGATGAGCAGCGAAAAGAAGGAGCAGGGTGCCGGAGGTGCAGCCGGAGGAGTTGGAGGTAATTAATTCTCCTCTATAAGCAAGTCGCGCTAAGCCTATTCCGGAGGCTCTCTCTTCCCTACATAGCATATACCCCATGGAGTTGAGAAAAGCTCTGTGGGGTATCTTTTTTATTCCCTTAGGGGTGTATATCTGCACCAAAATAGGGTTGGTGTGCATTTATCTCCTTACTGCGTATAAATCTGATGGTTACGGATGTTTTTCTTAGCTATAAGCCCTCGGAATTCTCATTCTAACTCCCTATTTCTCCCTAATATATTCATTGGCTAGTGTATTATTACTATATTTGCACCGAAATATAGGAGTCTCACCTCTCTTGCTACAGAGGGGATGTCCCTATAAGAAGCAAATTAATAAGTGTAGCATATGGATCTATCACATATCGAACACCTGGGTATAGCCGTTAAGAGTATCCAAGAAGCTCTTCCTTTTTTTGAAGAAACTTTGGGGCTCAAGTGCTATAACATAGAAGAAGTAGCCGACCAAAAGGTACGTACGGCTTTCCTTAAAATTGGAGAAACTAAACTCGAATTGCTTGAGCCTACAAGCGAAGATAGTCCCATTGCCAAGTTCTTGGAGAAGAGAGGCGAGGGGATTCATCATATCGCTTTTGCTACTCCCGATGCCGGCGTTGCCCTCTCCGAAGCCGGAGAAAAGGGGGTGCAACTTATAGACAAACAACCCCGCCGTGGGGCAGAGGGGCTTAATATCGGCTTCCTTCATCCCAAGAGCACACACGGCCTATTGCTAGAGTTGTGCGACGCAAAAGACAAATAAAACAACGAATAAACACTTTAGAGATAATTATATGGGTCAACAATTAGAAAAAACGAGAGAACTGATCGCTAAGCGCGAAGAGGCTCGCCTCGGCGGTGGCGAAAAGCGCATCGAAGCACAGCATGCCAAGGGTAAATATACCGCTCGAGAGCGTATTGCTATGCTGCTAGACGAGGGTAGTTTTGAAGAAATCGATATGTTTGCCCTCCATCGCTCTACCAATTTTGGTTTGGACAAAAAGAAGTTTTTTGGCGATGGCGTAGTAGTGGGGAGTGGTACCATAGATGGGCGACTCGTATATATATTCGCACAAGACTTTACCGTATTGGGAGGAGCCTTGGGAGAAATGCTCGCACAGAAGATCTGTAAAGTGATGGATCTTGCCATGAAGGTGGGCGCACCTGTAATCGGACTTAACGACTCGGGTGGTGCACGCATTCAGGAGGGAGTAAACGCCCTCTGTGGCTTCGGTGAAATCTTCGAACGCAATATCCTTGCCTCGGGTGTGATCCCCCAAATCTCGGGAATCTTTGGCCCCTGTGCCGGTGGTGCCGTGTATTCTCCTGCTCTTACAGACTTTAATATAATGGTGCGTGGTACGAGCTACATGTTCCTCACGGGACCAAAAGTGGTAAAGACCGTAACGGGCGAAGATGTAACCCAAGAGGAGCTTGGTGGAGCTGATATACATGCCGGAAAGAGCGGTGTGGCTCAGTTTGCCGTAGATACCGAAGAGGATGGTATCCAGCTTATCCGTCGCCTCTTGAGCTATCTCCCTCAAAATAACATGGAAGAGGCACCTCTCGTAGAGTGTACCGACCCTGTAGATCGTAAAGAAGATCTCCTCAACGAGATTATCCCTGATGAGCCCAACCGTCCCTACGATATGTACGAAGTGATTGGGGCTGTGGTGGATAATGGAGAATTCCTCGAAGTACATGCCGATTACGCACGCAACATTATTGTGGGTTTTGCACGCTTTAATGGGATGAGTACCGGTATTGTAGCCAACCAACCTCAGGTGATGGCCGGTAGCTTGGATAGCAACTCGTCTCGCAAGGCAGCTCGCTTTGTTCGCTTCTGCGACGCTTTCAATATCCCTATTGTTACCCTAGTGGATGTACCGGGCTTCCTCCCGGGTACGGGTCAAGAGTACAATGCCGTAATTGCCCATGGGGCTAAACTCCTTTATGCTTATGGCGAGGCTACTGTGCCTAAGGTAACGGTGACTTTGCGCAAAGCGTATGGTGGGGCTTACATTGTGATGGGTTCGAAGCATATGCGTAGCGACCTAAACTATGCTTGGCCTAGTGCAGAAATTGCCGTGATGGGGCCCTCGGGTGCTGTAGAAGTTGTCTTCTCTAAAGAAGTGGCTGCCGCAGAAGATCCTGCTAAGGCTGCCCTAGAGAAGGAAGAAGAATACCGTCGCGCTTTTGCCAATCCTTACACAGCGGCATCGTATGGCTACCTCGACGATGTGATTGAACCACGCAATACGCGCTTCCGCATCATTCGGGCGTTGGAGCAACTCCGCACTAAGCGTCAGAGTCTCCCCGCCAAGAAGCACGACAACTTGCCTCTTTGATCAATTTTATTTCACAGAGAGATTATGCAAGTAAGTCGCTTATTACAACGTAGCTCCATAGTGGCCTCGACGATAGTACTTTCGGGTCTGTCGCTAGGGGCTCAGAGCGTGTCTAAGGCTAATGAACTTCGCGTGGAAGACCCCTCAGGTATTGTGATGACCATCACGGCTATGCTTGTGGTTTTCTTTGGTCTTGCCGTTCTCTATCTATGCTTTAAGGGGATAGGGAAACTTTCGCAACACCTCTCGGCGCGTAATAGAAGACGTGAAAATGCCCCCAAGAGTGCGGTCGTATCCACGTCAAAAAATGGAATGTCTCCCGAGGTTACCGTAGCTATTGGTATGGCACTCTACGAGGCTGCCGGTGGTATGCACGACGAAGAGAGTGGTGTAATAACCATCACGCACACACAGGGCCACGCCCCCTCGGGCTGGAGCAATAAGGCCTTTAATCAGCGCGTCTCGGGAGTGCCTCGTCGCGCTTCAGTTGCCGGAAGATAATATTATTATGAAACAAGCTCCTACCACTCCCTCCTCAGAAGTGCTGGCCGCGATTGGTTTGGCTCTTACAGAGTCTCTTGCAAATTACATGCACGATACTACGGATATGCGCCTTACCATACGGAGATCCTCCGTCGCATCCGCTTGGGCACTCAAAAGTCAGGTCGTGCGTAGCGTTCCCTCCATCAAGGAGCATTGAAATTATTATTAGAGAGATAGACAATCCTGTAAAATGAAAGAATTCAAATACAAAATCAACGGCAATGAGTATGCCGTTAAATTGAATAAACTCGAAGAAAAAGAGGCAGAAGTGGAGGTAAATGGCACTACCTACCAAGTAGAGCTGCTCACAGAGAAAAAAGAAGCTCCTCGTCCTGTAGTGAAGCGAGTAACTCCAGCGGCTTCGACGCCTCGAGCTTCGGCTCCCTCTCCTGCTGCCGGTAGCAAGGGCGGCATCAAGGCTCCACTACCAGGGGTAATACTTGATGTGGTAGTACAGGTGGGCGACGTGGTAAAACGGGGTCAGAAGGTAGCCGTACTAGAGGCCATGAAGATGGAAAACAACATCAATAGCGACCGCGAAGGCAAGGTACTCGAGGTCAAAGTACAAAAAGGGGATTCGATACTCGAAGGAACAGACATTGTGGTGATTGGTTAAGCTCCACTTGCAGTATAAATAAAACGTGATAAATAACTATGGGTTTCGGTAATTTCCTCATCGATAATCTTGAGACCTTCCTCTCCTTTACAGGTTTTGCTAATGCTACCACAGGGCATTGGGTGATGCTGGCTATAGGGCTTCTTTTTATTTTCTTAGCCATTCGCTACGAATTTGAGCCCCTACTACTCATTCCTATTGGCTTTGGTATGCTTATCGGCAATATCCCATTTAAGGATGCAGGTCTACAGATCGGTATTTACGAAGAGGGCTCTGTGCTCAATATCCTCTACCAAGGGGTGCGGCAGGGCTGGTATCCTCCTCTTATTTTCTTGGGCATCGGAGCGATGACCGACTTCTCGGCTCTTATCTCCAATCCCAAGCTCATGCTCATTGGAGCAGCCGCTCAGTTTGGTATTTTTGGGGCTTATATGCTTGCTCTCCTTTGGGGCTTTGCTCCCAACGAAGCAGGGGCTATTGGTATCATCGGAGGGGCAGACGGGCCTACGGCTATCTTCCTTTCGTCCAAACTCGCCCCCAGTCTTATGGGAGCTATTGCGGTATCTGCTTATTCTTATATGGCATTGGTGCCAATTATTCAGCCCCCCTTCATGCGTCTTCTTACGACAAAGAAAGAGCGTTTGATACGGATGAAGCCTCCGCGTGCCGTCTCCAAAACAGAGAAGATTGTTTTCCCCATTGTAGGCCTTTTGCTTACAACCTTCTTGGTTCCCTCCGGCCTTCCTCTTTTGGGTATGCTCTTCTTTGGTAATTTGCTCAAGGAGAGTGGTGTGACCAAACGCCTTGCCGATACAGCCAAAGGTCCCCTTATCGATACCATTACCATCCTACTGGGGGTAACGGTTGGGGCTTCGACGCAGGCAACAGAGTTCCTAACGCTCAATTCGATTAAGATCTTCGGGCTGGGTGCTCTCTCCTTCGTAATCGCTACCTGTACGGGGGTGCTCTTTGTAAAGGTGATGAATCTTTTCTTGAAGAAGGGGAGCAAAATCAATCCTCTTATTGGTAATGCAGGAGTCTCGGCAGTGCCCGACTCGGCTCGCATATCTCAGGTAGTGGGTCTTGAGTATGACCCTACTAACTACCTGCTCATGCATGCCATGGGTCCTAATGTGGCAGGGGTAATTGGATCTGCTCTTGCCGCAGGGGTACTTCTTGGCTTCCTTGGTGCAAACTAAGTTTTGAGCCTAACATAAGAAAAAGCCCTCTCTTACCACTTGCGGTAGGAGAGGGCTTTTTTTATCCTCTATGGGAGAAAGGGGGAGGCTGTTTCCCTATTCAACCCCAACAGAGATGCCTATTCCATTATTGGGAGTGTGCTTGTACACGATTTGTTCATCGCCCTGCTCTACAGCTATGAGTTTGCCATTACGAAAAATAAGTCGCTGATTAGCATAGATGTGAGCTGCGCTTTTATCCCATTCATTCATCAGCGTCTTGAAATAAAAAATTTCTATCTCCGATCCATCCTTGTCAAGATGCTTGGCAACCTTTACAGGGCGTAAACGCGTTTGTTTATAGACTTGTTCGCGGGTCATGCCAAGCCTCGCTCTAGAGAAGGTGTACGAATCCGATAGACTCAATAGCGTGCTACAGCTAGTTAGCAGTAGGGAGGAGGCAAAAAAGCCTCCAAGGATAATAGATTTAAATTTGCTCATGTTGTTAGGTTGTATTTCTATTTTAATCCTTTCGCAAAAATAGTTGTTTCTCTCCGTTTGTTGTTCCTAGTAGGTGAATTATTTGGTTGGAATGTTGTACCTTTGCAGAGCTTTGCGCAATCTCTGGCGAGACGATGGGTTTCCCTGATTGGGGCACTTCTTCTGCAGCTCGTTACATTGCGTTTGGTAAGAGTACTAATTAAAAAAGAAAGAGTGTATGGACTTCATTAAGTTGGTCAACGACGAATTTAAGACGGGTAAAGAGCATCCTAAGTTTACCGTTGGGGATACTATTACTATTGAGTATCGCATCAAAGAAGGTAACAAAGAACGTATCCAGAAGTATCGTGGAACAGTTATTTCGTTCCGTGGTCATGGTGAGAAGCGTCGTTTCACCGTTCGCAAGATCTCTGGCGAAGTAGGTGTAGAACGTATCTTCCCTTACGATAGCCCCTTTATCGAAAACATCACAGTAGAAAAGCATGGTAAGGTGCGTCGTGCTAAGTTGTACTACCTCCGTGATCGTATGGGTCGCGCAGCACGTATCAAAGAACGCCGCAAACTTTCTGCCAGCGTTAAGTAAAGACTCTCTCTCCCATGTGAGGGAAAGAAGATTTTTCGGAGCCGCCTAAGGAGTAATCCTTGGGCGGTTTCTTTTTATCCGAAGGGGAGGTCGGGATAGGGAAAGCCCCCTGCGCTCACAAGGTCGGAGGGCAGAGGGCTTATTCGTTTAGCTCAAGGAGCCGTCTTAGGGTAGTAGGATGAGTTGGCTATTCTTTCCTACACTCAGGAGGTAAACACCGCTGGGTAGCTGTGCCGTGTCTATCTGGTTGCTACCTGTTTGTAGAGAGCCTTGCAGAAGCATTTCCCCATCTGTAGAGAAGATCGAGAATGAAGAGCTTTGTGATGTGTAGAGCTGCAAGGTGCGTCCTTCGAGGCCAATTTGCAGAGAGCCTGTTGCAGGAGCTGTGAGAGTCGTAGAGGCTTTGATTGTGAATCTCTTCCAAGGTTCAGTCGCTTTATAGGCTTCTACGGAGGCTTCGGGAACAAAAAGTTCGCAGCGGAAATAGTCCATCGTTTTACCAAAAACATCCTCTCCTAGTTTTATGTCAGAGGGATTTACAACATCTAGGGTTAGTTGATAAAGCGAGGTGTTCTCAAAAGCCATGAGTTTAATCTCACGGATAGAAGCAGGAAGATGTGCCTTAGATACGCCTTTGCAGTCTGCAAAAGCGGCCCCATTTATTGTCTCTATTCCATTGGGAATCACAACTTCGCCCCTAAAAGTGTTGGGGACATAGTAGATGGTTTTCCCATCTTTGCTGAGGAGCATTTCGTCCTTTACTTCAAATAGAGACCCCTCGGGAAGGGTGAATTTGATAGCTGTATCACGGAAAGCTCCGTTGGCAATCTTCTTAACCTTTTGGGGTATTGTAAGAGTCTTTAGTGCCGTACATCCTTGGAATGAAAATGCGCCGATTGCCTCTAGGTTTTCGGGTAGTGTTACGCTCTTGAGGGCATAGTCTCCGAGGAATGTTCCATAGTCTACTTCGGTGATTCCTTTGCCGAGGGTTGCCGTCTGGAGTGCAGTGCAACCTTGGAACGCAAACATGCCAAGGGTCTCTACGGCATCGGGGAGCTCAATTTGTGTTAGTGCAGAGCAGTTCTCAAAAGCACTCATGCCGATAGAGATAACGCTATCGGGGATAGTTATAGAGGTGAGCGATTTACAATCTTTGAATAGCGAGTCTCCAAGTTCTTCTATCTCACTGGGAAGTGTAATGGTAGCGAGAGAACTGCAGCCTTCGAAGGTAGAAGCTCCAAGATCTGTGATGCCACCATGTAGGGTAAGGGTCTGAAGGGATGTGCAGTTCTTAAAGTTACTGCCGTTAAACTCGGTAAGAGCTTCTGGGAGTACTACTTGACTTAGACGAGCACAGCCTTCGAAGCAATTAGCGCCTAGAGAGCTAATCTCTCCCGTTGCTTTGAAGGAGGATAGTGTAACATTCTCCTTGAAGCTTTCGGCAGGTATTTCGTCTTCGGGATATTTTTTGACTCCGGCAATGGGACCGCCATCCCCTCGATAGGCCTCGATCTTTACCTCCTCGAGAGTCAGATCATTGAGTTTGGAGAGCTGGCGGAGGGCGGCAAAGTCACGAGCATCGAGCGAACCTTTTAGTGTGAGTTTACTCACCGATTGTTTATGATCTTCGGAGAGTTGCGAGGCGAGTGAGCCTGCTGTTGTTACATTCAAGGTGAGAGCTGTGGGGTCAATTGGCTGTGCCTCGGTAAGTTGGATAGGGGTATTTAGGATACAACGAACGGAGTAGCCCATAAACTTATCCTCGAAGAAAAAGTTTGCCACCTTCTGATCCCAGAATAGTCTGAAGAACTCGCCCTTGGTGGCTTCATAGTCACTCTGTGTACAACTCCAGAGGTAGGCTTGAAGCCCCTTGCCCGAATAGCCGTTGAAATACTTGCTCGTAGAGGTGCTGCCGAAGGGCTTAATGTCGAGTTGAGATAGGTTGTTCCCCACCAAGACATCCTCTGGTTTGCCTGTGGGAGAGTGGGTCCAGCCCTCCTTGCTCTTGAGCATCTCTCCGGCGGTTAGAGAGAGGATTGAGGGATTGTCGTACTCATCGGGCATAAAGCCGTTGGGGTCAAGGTATTTTACAACAGCCTTCCAGTCATTGGCAGAAGGGATTTGCCAGCCCTTAGGAGCGAGTGGTGTCGTAGTCTCAGTTACGGCATACCAGTTATAGAGTGCGCCCATTGCTGCGCGGTTAGAGGCGTCGCCATCGTAGTAAGTTACGGCAGGAGCCTTTGTGGCTTCCCACTCTTTTTTATCAAGGCCGGTCCTGATGGGAGTACCATCTTGGAATAGGGCGGTGCGTAGGTTTTCGCGCATCCATATTTTATTCCCGAGCTTTACCACAGCATAGGTCTCCGTCTCTTCTCCACGTTTATCCTCTAGGATATAGGGGCGTAGGGTAGCATCTTTTGCATCGGGTATGGGAGTATAACCGCATTGACCATCTTTGGAAATAAAGAACCCATCTCGCCCCGTTTGATCAAGAAGGTAGGCGGTGACAGTTCCATCTTCCAAAAATTTAATTATCCCAACTTCGCCTAGTACAATATAGGCTTGAGAGAAGTCTATTGTACGATCTGCTTTGGGGAGGTAAACGAGTTGCATGATCTCTGCTTTCCCATTGAGTACAACACACTCTCTAGAGAGTAGGGCAACCTCTTTGTTGCCGTCAAGCACGAGTTGAAGATTGCTCTGTGCGAAGGCGTTTTCGTCCAAGGGCGTGAGTTTGATCTGTGCCAAGGATTGTTGGCTACTACAGAGAACTGTAATAAAACTCACGAGGAGTAAAAGGATTTTTTTGTTACTCATAATAAGGGGGATATGGGTTGATTATTTTTGAGATGTTGGGTCGTCTAGATGGGGTTTTAGCGCGGGGATACTCCAATGGAAGTGCGCTGCAAGGATTCGCAAGATCATTACGGTGAGGGCTGTTGCCGCTTGGGCAACAGGGGCAGACCAACCCAAGTATAGTATGCCAAGGTAGACAAAAGAGCCTATCACGCAAGCCATGGCGTAGAAGTCGTTACGGAAGATCAGGGGGACTTCGTTGATAAGAATGTCTCGTAATATCCCGCCAAAAGAGCCTGTTACAGTACCCATTACAGGGGCAATCCACCAAGGTAGTCCGGCATGCAAACTCTTGGCAACGCCTACGGCCGTGAAGAGCCCCAAGCCGATAGCATCGAAGATAAATACGGTGTTATTGATCCGCACGAGCCAATGGCGGAGCACTATGGTAACAAACAGCGCTAGGGTAGCAATGAGTATATAAGAGGGCTCTATCATCCAAAAGACGGGGAGGTCGAGCATAACATCGCGGATAGTACCTCCACCAACGGCCGTTACAAGTCCGATAACAAACGCGCCAAACCAATCGAATCTGTGGGCGGCAGCCAGACGGGTTCCACTGATGGCAAAGGCAAAGGTGCCGAGGTAATCTGCCCAGCGGACAAACTCTGTAATACTATGCTCGGAGATGGAAATGCTCATAACCAAAAGCGAATTTAGGGTGTATTAGGTAACTCTTCTTGGGGCAAATGTACCTCTTTCCCCAGTAATGTGGCACTGGTGGCATCGTGTATCTCTACGACTACGAATTGCCCAATACGAGCCTGCTCTTTGGGGAATACCACCACCTTATTCTGTGATGTACGCCCGAAAAGCTCTTCTCGAGATCGCTTACTCGTGCCCTCCACGAGTACCTCAAATTGCTTCCCAATATCTCGTTTGTTGGAGGCGAGGCTGAGTTCGTTTTGTAATGCAATCATCTCATTAAGGCGGCGTATCTTGGTTTCTTCGGGCACATCATCTTGGAGGTGTTTGGCGGCGAATGTGCCGGGGCGTTCGCTATACTTAAACATGAAAGCACTATCGAAAGCGACCTCTCGCATCAGTCGTAGCGTCTCTTGGAAGTCCTCTTCGCTTTCGCCACAAAATCCGCAAAACATGTCAGTGCCGATGCTGCAATCGGGCATGGCCTCTCGGATGGCTCGCACGCGATCGAGGTACCACTCTCGGGTGTATCCGCGTTTCATCTGCTTGAGGATATGGTTGCTTCCGCTCTGTACGGGTAGGTGTATTTGCTTGCAGATATTGGGATAACGAGCCATTACGGCGAGGGTCTTGTCGCTCATGTCTTTGGGATGAGGGCTTGTAAATCGGATGCGCATCTTGAGGGCGCGCTCTGCTACGGCCTGCAACAAATCCGCAAAGTCGAATGGGGGAGCATCGGGCGTTGCAGCCTCTCTTCGGTATGAATTTACGTTCTGCCCAAGGAGGGTTACTTCCCGGTAGCCCAGCTCTACCATGTGATCAATCTCTCGCAAAATGCTCTCTACCTCACGGCTTCGCTCGTGTCCGCGAGTGTAGGGTACGATGCAATAGGTGCAGTAATTGTCGCATCCACGCATGATGGACACAAAGCCGGTAATATGTAGCCCTGCGAGCTTGAGCGGAATTACATCTCGGTAGGTCTCTGTGCGAGATAGATCTATGTTTATTGCTTTCTCCCCTGTTTCTACGGCAGCGAAGAGGTTGGGGAGATCGTTGTACGCATCGGGACCTGCCACAATGTTAGCTCCGTGCTTCTCTATCAGTTCTTGCCGTACACGCTCTGCCATACAGCCCAGCACTCCTATTATAGAGGGTTTGCCATGTTTACGACGGAGTTGATTGTAATGCTCAAGTCGGTTGAGAACTTTTTTTTCGGCATTCTCTCTTACGCTACAAGTATTAATGAGAATCGCATCTGCATCATCGGGAGAGTCGCTCATTTCATAACCCGCAGTTTCCATGATTGCGGCAACGACTTCGGAGTCTGCCACGTTCATTTGGCAACCATAGGTCTCTATATGGATCTTCTTTGTAGTCTGGAGAGATTCGTCTTTTTGCATTTTGAAAGACTTTTAATGGGCTGGTGTTATTATTATTATATGAAATATGTTTTTTAGCCTAATGCTGTTGTCGGTTTGGAAAAAGTTGCTACCTTTGCAGCGGAAAAGTAAGATTTTTCATAGTTAAGGTTTTGGTTATGTCGAAAGGGTGAGCTGGGAAGTTCGCCCTTTTGATCTTTATACGGAAGAGTTTTCTGAAAGTTTTCTGGAGATAGAAAACCTGAAATAAATAGAACAAAATGCCACATTTTGCCCCTTTGATAGGGCTCAAAGAGAAAATAATTGGCCTTGGATAGAGAGCCTTTGCTGAATACTATGTATCTTTGAATGCTCATACTCGGCTACAAATGTACGAAAGAGAGCGCATAGAAATAGAATATTGCTACTAAGAGAGTGGCTAAAGAAAAAGTCTTCCCACAGGGAGGCATATAGGAAAGTATCAGACTATGGAGAAAAAAAAGATGACTGCCCAAGAAGCGGCAGCATTCGTTCAAGATGGTTTTAATGTGGGCTTTGGCGGTTTTACCCCTGCCGGATGCCCCAAGGTGGTGCCCGCAGCAATTGCAGAACGTGCTGAGGCAGAGCATAAAGCGGGTCGCCCCTTTTCGATCGGAGTATTTACGGGAGCTTCTACAGGAGATCGCCTAGATGGGATGCTTGCACGTGCCAAGGCGGTGCGTTTTCGTGCCCCGTATCAATCAAATAAAGACCTTAGGACTCTAATCAATTCTGGAGAAACAGATTATACAGACTTGCATTTGTCTTCCCTTGCGCAAGACCTGCGTTATGGGTTTTATGGGGATATAGACGTGGCCATTATAGAGGCTGCAGAGGTTACATCAGAGGGGGAAATTGTCCCTACTTCCGGTGTGGGTATTTTGCCTACTATATGCCGCTTGGCAAAGAAAATTATCGTAGAGCTCAACGATCGTCATCCGGCGGCAATTCGTGGTATGCATGATATTGCAGAGCCTCTTGATCCCCCCTATCGAAAAGAATTACCCATCTACAAACCCAGTGATCGGGTAGGGCAACCTTTTATTAAGGTAGATCCCGATAAAATAGTGGCTATTGTGGAGACGAGTGAACCCAACGACGAAGGGAGCTTCACCCCTCTTGATGATGTAACCAAGGCCATTGGCGAAAATGTTGCTCGCTTTTTGCATGACGAATTAGTAGCCGGGCGCATTCCCAAAGAGTTCCTCCCAATCCAAAGTGGTGTGGGCAATGTGGCAAATGCCGTGCTTGGCTCTTTGGGCGATAATGAGGGTATTCCTACTTTTGATGTTTACACAGAAGTGATACAAGACTCGGTAATCGAGTTGATGAAAAAGGGGCGCGTTCGCTTTGCCAGTGGTTGCTCTCTATCGGTAAGTCGCTCTGTAATCCAAGAAATATACGGCAATCTCGACTTCTTCAAAGACAAGTTGTTGCTTCGCCCTGTAGAGTATTCTAATAATCCCGAGATCGTGCGCCGTCTTGGTGTTATCACGATCAATACCGCCCTCGAAGCCGATATCTTTGGGAATATTAACTCTACCCACGTAAATGGGACCCGTATGATGAACGGGATTGGTGGCTCGGGAGACTTTACGCGCAATGCCTATCTCTCGATCTTCACCACGCCCTCCACGGCAAAAGATGGCAAGATCAGCGCCTTCGTGCCCATGGTGTCGCATCTCGACCACAGTGAGCACTCTGTGAAGGTAATCATAACAGAATATGGGATTGCCGACTTACGAGGGTTGTCTCCTCGCAAGCGTGCTCGTTGTATCATAGACAACTGTGTACATCCCGATTATCGACCCTTACTTAACGAATATCTAGAGCGTACGAAAAACGGACAGACCCCACACGACCTCAAGGCTTGCTTCGCCTTCCACCATGCTATTGCCGAGAAGGGCGATATGCGTTTGGCTGACTTCGACAAATAAAACAATTCTCAATTTATAAAAATCAGATTATGAGTAAAATAGATCTTAGCAAGTACAATATCCTCGATCCCGTAGAAGTATTGTATAATCCCTCCTATGACACGCTTTTTGCCGAGGAGATGAAACCCGAGCTTACGGGCTATGAAAAGGGACAACTTACCGAGTTAGGAGCTGTTAATGTGATGACCGGTGTCTATACAGGGCGCTCTCCCAAGGACAAATTCTTTGTGCTGGATGATACAACTCGCGATACTATTTGGTGGACGAGTGATGAGTACAAGAATGATAATAAGCCCATTTCTCCCGAGACCTGGACGGAACTCAAAAAGATTGCTACCAAAGAGCTTTCTAATAAACGGCTCTTTGTTGTAGATGCATTCTGCGGTGCTAATGAGAATACACGGCTCAAACTCCGTTTCATTATGGAGGTAGCTTGGCAAGCTCACTTTGTGACGAATATGTTCATTCGCCCCACAGCCGAGGAGCTAGCTAACTTTGGTGAACCCGACTTTGTGATCTTGACCGCCTCCAAAGCTAAGGTGGATAATTACAAGGAACTCGGCTTGAATAGCGAAACGGCAGTGGTGTTTAACCTCACCGAAAAGATGCAGATTATCCTTAATACTTGGTATGGGGGTGAAATGAAGAAGGGTATGTTCAGCTACATGAATTACCTCAATCCGCTAAGTGGACGTGCTTCTATGCACTGCTCTGCCAATACGAGCCAAGATGGCAAAGAGACGGCTATCTTTTTCGGTCTCTCGGGCACGGGTAAGACAACGCTCTCTACAGATCCCAAGCGCAAGCTCATTGGCGACGACGAACACGGCTGGGACGATGATGGCGTTTTCAACTACGAAGGTGGTTGCTATGCCAAGGTAATTAACCTGAGCAAGGAGAGCGAACCCGACATTTACAATGCGATTCGTCGTGATGCCTTGCTCGAGAACGTAACCGTAGATGCCAACGGCAAGATTGACTTTAGCGATAAGAGCGTAACGGAGAATACCCGCGTTTCTTACCCGATCTACCATATTGAGAATATCGTTAAGCCTGTTTCAAAGGCAGGGCATGCGACCAAGGTAATTTTCCTCTCGGCTGATGCATTTGGGGTATTGCCTCCGGTTTCGATCCTTACTCCCGAGCAGACGCAATACTATTTCCTCTCTGGTTTTACGGCAAAGCTCGCAGGTACGGAGCGTGGCGTTACGGAGCCTACGCCTACTTTCTCTGCCTGCTTCGGAGCCGCTTTCCTCTCCCTCCATCCTACAAAGTACGGGCAGGAGCTTGTAAAGCGTATGAACGCTGTTGGGGCTAAAGCGTATCTTGTAAATACGGGTTGGAATGGAACGGGCAAGCGTATCTCTATCAAGGATACGCGTGGTATCATAGATGCGATTCTCGATGGCTCTATAGATAAGGCTCCCACCAAGGAGATCCCCTACTTCCGTTTTGCCGTTCCCACAGAGCTTCCCGGGGTAGATTCTAAAATCCTCGACCCTCGCGATACATATGCAGATGCCTCCGAGTGGGATGCTAAGGCACACGACTTGAGCGAACGTTTCATCAAGAACTTTACCAAGTTTACCGGTAATGAAGCCGGTAAGGCGCTTGTAGAAGCCGGTCCAAAGCTGGACTAAAGGTTTCTCTTATTTCCTCTTAGGATTCTCCCCAATTACCCTTTTTGCTAAGGGTGATTGGGGATTTCTATTTTCTTTATCGGGGCTTTAGTAGGCTCAAAAAGAGGAGGTTTCTCGTCTTTTCAGCTCTGTAGAGGGGGTACTCCACTTTCTTTTTTTTATCTTTGCAGCAGTTTTACTGATAAGAACAAGAATAAAATGATGAAGAAATTATCTGTTTTAGGAGTAAGCGCAGTGGCTTTGTTGCTCTCTGCTTGCAATGCAATCTCTAGTATTGTAGGTGTCCCCACGGATACAAAAGAGACATGGGAAAAAGTGCAAGGAATCATCGAAGAAAAGGTGGATGCTAGCAAATTTAAGCTTGTTAGTCTAGATCTCGGTAGAGATTCTCGTCCGGGCAAGGAGTTGGACAACGATCTTCACTCTTGTGCGGTAGTGATGGTGGATAAGGATGGCGCTGCATGGCATCAAGTTTTCTTTGTAGATGGATCTGCAAGCAACCTTTCTGCATATACAACATATGCAGAGGAACCCAATTTTTCTGAGATCTCCGCACTTGATGTAAAGGGCATCTCTCCAGAAGCGTATGCAAAGCAGATCGAGGATGCCAAAAAAATAATTGAAGCAGAAGGCCTCAAGTTCCACTGTGTAGACTCTTATTCGATTGATAATATAACGGAAAAGGGTAGATGTCGCTTCGTTTTGCATGTTACTGAGAAAGAAGCGAAGACCGTAAGTAATGCCGGACGCACATCCATTGAATATTACGAAATTCCTTTCCTCGTTTCGGAACAGGGAGAGGTTTCAATTGATGAGGATAGGGTATTGATCTAAATTCTAGATTAAGAATTAGATTTTTTTCTCTCCCTCCTCATCCTATAACGAGAGGGGATAAGGGGAGTCTTTCCGGAGACGTGCAAAGTGGCTCTTGTGGAGCTACGACTTTGCCGACGGAGAGACTCCCTTTTTTTATCCCTAGGAGAGGGAGGATACATAGTTTGGGGGTGAATAGATACGGGGGATCCTCATTGTGAGTCGCTGGCTGGAGGGAAATTTTTTCTTGCCCAAAAAGTCGTTCCCTTTTTGCCTAAGAATAAAAAAGATTTAGCCTGAGAAATCTGAGGATTTCAGCCTAAAATGCCCCAACATTTAGGGCAGCAATTTTTTTATTTCTACCCAGAGAGAAAAAAGATCCTTCGGGGGATGCTTTGCCCCTTTTGGGAGGTTTTCCCTCTTTTTCTCCCTCTTCTTTCGGAGAAAACAACTGAGAAACGAAGAGGATTGAACGGAATAAGCTAACTTTGTCCCATAAGAACGAGATTCGTATGGAAGATATAGAGCTTTACGGAAGGGTATTTGCACCTTACATTACTTATCGTGAGATTGATGCTGCCATCCGTCGTATGGCAGACGAGATACGAGCAGACATGGAAGGCAAAGATCCTCTCTACGTAGTGATCATGAATGGTGCCTTTATGTTTGCCTCTGAGCTGCTGAGTTATATTGGCACAGAGCATGAGGTCGCTTTTGCCCGCTATTCGTCATATCAAGGGACACAGTCAACTTTCAGCCTCAAGGAGGTAATGCCCGTTAGTGCTCCCCTCAAGGGGCGTCACGTTGTGATCTTGGAGGATCTTATCGACTCCGGCTACACGATGCAAAATGTAAAGGCTCTATACCTTGATGAGGGTGCCGTAGAGGTGCGTATTGCTGCCATGCTCACAAAGCCCAAGGCTCTGATGTGCGATATAAAAGCGGACTATGTAGGGCTTGAGATCGACAATGATTTTATTGTAGGGCATGGCTTAGATTACGATGACAGAGGGCGTATGCTCCGAGATATTTACAAACTCAAAGAGTGATGATAAACCTAATCTTATTTGGAGCCCCAGGGTCGGGCAAGGGTACTCAGAGTGCCAATTTGGTACAGCGTTATCAGCTAATGCATGTATCGACCGGAGATATTCTCCGTGCAGAGATTAAGGCAGAGACAGAACTAGGACTGAAGGCTAAGACTTTGATAGAGGCCGGTCACTTAGTACCCGATGAAGTGATCATTGCTATGATGGAAGACCTCGTAGCCTCGCATCCCGATGTAAAAGGTTTTGTCTTCGATGGCTTCCCTCGTACGGTAGCTCAAGCCCAAGCCCTCGATCTTTTGCTAAAACGTCACCAAACGAAGGTGAGTGCCATGCTAGAGCTTTCTGTACCCGATGAGATGGTGATAGAGCGTTTGCTCCTTCGCAAAGAGAAGGAAGGGCGCAGCGACGACAACATAGAAACCATTAACCATAGGCTTAAGGTTTATCGTACGCAGACGGCTCCTGTCTCCGAGTATTATGCTCAGCAAGGCAATCTCCATTTAGTAGATGGTACAGGTAGAGTAGAGGAGATCTCCGAGCGTCTCTACCAGATTATTGATAAGCTCGCTTAGGAGACTGCTGAGGCTAGATGGCAGAGAGCAATTTTGTAGACTATGTGAAGATCTACTGCCGCTCGGGTAAGGGCGGTAGAGGTTCGGCACACTTCCGCCGCGAAAAATATATCCCCAAAGGAGGTCCTGATGGGGGAGATGGAGGTAATGGCGGGAGTATTTACATTCGTGCCAATCGCAACTATTGGACGCTTCTTCACTTGCGTTTCAATCGGCATATATATGCTCCGAGTGGCGAGAGTGGCGCCGGTGCTCTCAAAACCGGCTCTTCGGGTAGCGATGTGATAATAGAGGTACCCCTCGGCACCTCCGTATATGATGCCACAACGGGGGAGTTTATCCTCGATGTTACGCGCCACGAAGAGCAGAAGCTCCTCCTCAAAGGGGGGCGTGGAGGGAAGGGAAATTCCTTCTTCAAAAATGCTACCAATCAGGCTCCTCGTTTTGCACAACCCGGCGAACCGGCACAGGAGCGTGAGATCATTTTACAGCTTAAGACTCTAGCCGATGTGGGGCTGGTGGGCCTGCCCAATGCCGGTAAGTCTACTCTATTGAGTGCCATAACAGCGGCTAAACCTAAGATTGCCGACTATCCCTTTACCACCTTGGTTCCCAATCTCGGTATTGTTAGTTATAGGGATAATCGCTCCTTTGTAATGGCAGACATCCCTGGTATCATCGAGGGAGCTGCAGAGGGAAAAGGGTTAGGACTTCGCTTCCTCCGCCATATCGAACGCAATTCTATCCTCCTCTTTATGATCCCTATTGATACGGAGCATATCTATCGGGAGTATGAAGTCTTGCTTGCCGAGTTGCTAAAGTATAATCCGGGATTGGGTTCTAAGCGTCGTCTCTTGGCGATTACCAAATGCGACTTGGCCGACGAGGAGTTGATCGAGATGGTTCGTGAAGAAATTCCTCAAGAGCTACCTCATGTTTTCATCTCGGCAGTGGCGCAACGTGGCCTTACAGAACTAAAAGACCTGCTCTGGCAAGAGCTCAATCGTGAGATGCCCTACGACAATACAGAGCTGGTACGCGAGGCTATGCAGGTAGAGACCCTCCATGACGATGATGCTCTCTACAATAAAGAGGGAGCTATTGAGTGGCTAGAAGACGACGAGGACGACGAAGACGAATTGCTTGATATTGAGTGGGATGATGAGGTGAAAGATGAGCTAGGACTCAACGATTAACTCGCTTTCCTCAAGTCTAAATCCTTACGAAAGTACTACATATCCATAGCTGCAACCCTATTTTGGGTTGGCTACGACTTTTACCTAAACTTTTATGCGACACCATGTATCCATAGCCTCTGACTTTGCTCGGCTTTGTCCCCATTTTTCCATGGCAATAATTGAGGCAAAGGTCTCTAATATGCCTACAGACCACCTGCTCAAAATGGAGATGGATAGGCTCATGGCACAAGTGCTTCTCACCACGCAACTTGACAAGATAAAGGAGATGCCTGCCATCCATTATACGAGAGCTGCTTACAAACTTTGTGGCAAAGATCCCAATCGCTACCGGCCGGCTGCCGAGCAGTTGCGTCGACGTATTGTCAAAGGCTTGGGGTTGTATTGGGTCAATCAGCTTGTCGATTTGGGCAATATCATCTCCATAGCTACGGGGTATTCACTTGGCGTCTTCGATGCCGATACCCTACAAGGGGATATAACATTGCGTATTGGCTCTGCCGATGACCACTTTGAGGGGATTGGTCGTGGCGTGCTTAACGTGGAGGGATTGCCCATTTACGAAGATGCTCTAGGTCCTTTTGCAACCCCTACAAGCGACTCAGAGCGCAGCAAAGTAGAACTATCTACTCGCAACGCTCTGATCTTTATCAATAATTATGTTCCCCAAGAGGAGGGAGGAGCCGCCCTTCTGCAAGAGGCAAAAGAGCAGACTATCGAGCTACTCCGGCGGTTTGTACAAGCAACGGATATCGACTCTACAACTGTTGCTAGCCGCTCGGTGTAGAGAAATAAATTGCCGGACTAGAGACGGTAGGCAATCCTTATAGATAGTTCCGGAATAGATGCCGGGCTTAGTAGAGTGTAGTAGGTTATTCCCCAGTCTCCTCCTAAGGCTGGACGATCTCCTCCGTCACCAAAGGGAATGGCTAGCTTGATCCCGCAATCGGCACCCAGGTACCAACGTCCGGTTTTCCCTATAGGAAGTAAAAATCCGAATCCTACTCCCCCGCCTGCGTAATAGGGCGCATCGAATACTGTAGCACCGAAGAAGTAACCCGCCACAGCCTTTACTCGAGCGTAAATCCCCGCGCCTACAGTACCCGTGAAATAGTATTTTGCCATGGGAGAGATGGCTATGTTGGGCATTTCTAAAAGCCATAGGTGCGTTGTGAGATCGGCACCGAGAGAAAATTTGGGAGTGAGGGAGCGTTCGATCCCAAGGTCAATTCCAAAAAGAAAGTGCTGAGGTGCGGTACTTACAAGGGTCTCGGGGACACCGCTTTTTGTGTCACTTTTTTCTTGTCCAAGGCTAGGTACGATAGAGGCCAAAAGGGCAGCTCCACAAAGAATTGTATGGTAGAACCAATGGCATTTTCTATTCATTATTACTTTGATAATTAGTGTGTTGTTGGTGTTATTTATTGTAGAGCTAAGACCAAGCAAGGGTGCAGTATAGCAACGAATATCAGCTATGCAATGGCAGCTTATCGCTCGGTATTGAGAACTAAATTGCCGGACTAGAGACGGCAGGCAATCCTAATAGATAGTTCCGGAATGGATGCTGGGCTTAGTAGAGTATAGTAGGGCAACCCCCATTGTGGTCTTACGGCTGGCCGGTTTTTATCGACCCCAAAGGGAATGGCTAGTTTGACCCCTCCATCAACGCCAAAGTGCCAACGTCCGGTTTTCCCTACGGGGAGTAAAAATCCGAAGCCTACTCCCAGGCCTGCATAATAGGGAGCGTCTAATGCTGTAGTGCCAAAGAAGTAGCCCGCCACAGCCTTTGCCCGAGCGTAAATCCCCGAGCCTACAGTGCCCGTGAAGTAGTATTTAGCCATGGGAGAGATCGCTATGTTGGGCATTTCCAAAAGCCATAGGTGCGTCGTGAGATCGGCAGCGAGAGAAAATTTGGGAGAGAACGCACGTTCGACCCCTAGGTCAATTCCAAAAAGAAGGTGCTGAGGTGCCGTACTTACAAGGACTAGAGGTCCCTCGCCTTTTGTGCCACTTTTTTCTTGTGCAAGGCTGGGAGCGATAGCGGCCAAAAGGGCAGCTCCGCAAAGGATTGCGTGGTAGAACCAATGGTGTTTTCTGTTCATCATTGCTTTTTAATTGGGTTGGTGGTGTTATTTTATTGTAGAGTCAAGACTAAGCGAGGGCGTAGTAAAGCAACCATCCTGCACCTCCTGCAAGTAAGATGAGGAGGATCGGGTGTACCCATCGCCTGAGTGCGGCTACAAAGGTAACAGCAAATAGTAAAAGACTACGCAAATCGGGGAAATTGTCTCGCACTACAATCGCCTCTCCATTCCCATGGTTTATCCATTGCCAAACGCCCTCTGCGTGAATAGAGAGTAGCAGAGCTGCTGAGGCAATAAGCCCAACGGAGGCAGGGCGGATACCCACAAAAGCGGCTTCTACCCATCGGTTTTGTCGGAAGCGTGAGAAGGCGATGGAGATGAGCATCACCAAAATAAAGGATGGGAGTGAGACGGCCAAGGTGGCAACAATAGCCCCGAGGATAGAGCCCGTAGCTGTGTAGCCAATATAGGTGGCACTATTGATGCCGATGGGGCCCGGTGTGACTTGGCTCAACGCCACTATATCCGTGAATTGTTGCTCCGTGATCCAGCCTTGTTTTACCACTACTTCGTCTTGCACAAGAGAGAGCATGGCGTAGCCCCCTCCGAAGCCGAAGAGTCCAATTTTGGTATAAGTCCAAAAGAGCTGTAAGTAGAGAAATAGGGTAGTCATACTCTTTTGCCAGGCTCAACCTCGCTTCTGTTGCTTTAGTTTGTGCTTGAGCCCTTCTCGGTAAAGCACTCCCAACCCTCCTGATACTAGGATAATTAAGATAGGAGAAACTCCCAAAAACCAAACCAAAAGAGCCGAAAGAATAGGCACGATAAGCCACCTGTTGGATAGGCGCATGGTACGCCAAGTGGTATAAACCGGTACGGCAATAAGGGCGACAACCGCAGGGCGAATTCCTTGCATTATAGCCGCAATATGGGGATTGCTCTTAGCACTCTCAAAGGTAAAAGCAAGTAGTAGGATAATGACAAAAGAGGGGAGAATAGTCCCGAGAGCCGCAATGGTGCCACCCCGCTTCCCTGCAAGGCGGTAGCCCACAAAGATGGACATATTGACCGCAAATACTCCGGGGAGCGATTGGGCAACGGCAAATAGGTCGATGAACTCTTCGTGAGAGAGCCATTTGTGCCGCTCCACTACATCCCTCTCAATGAGGGGCAACATGGCATACCCTCCCCCAAAGGTGAAGCTACCTATACGCAAAAAGGTAGTGAAGAGGGAGAGGAGAAGGGACGTCATAGGGGGCGAGGCTAGAACCGACCTCGCGCACTTCGCTTGCTGCTGCTCGTTGCCTTAGCCGGTTTTGCTGCTTTGGCAGCCTTTGGAGCCTTGGGGGCTTTCTCCTTGCTTTTTTGGCGGCGAGCTCGTGCCGTATTGTCTTGTACTGTAGTCGTTTGAGAGTTGCCTTTCCCCTCTGTTGTTACCTCTTCGGGAGCATCGGTTTGGGGCGTTTGCATCCAAAGACTTACCTCAAAACTTTTTAGTTCTTGTTCAATGCGTTGCTGCTCGCTGCGGAGAGAGTCCGGCGTGGGGCAGTATTGAGCGAGAGCCTTACCAAGCCTGTTTTGTGTTTTGTAGATACCTCCGTTGTATAGCCTCATGCGGAAGTAATTGTCGAGTGTGGACGTGGTGGCATTATTGATGTCGCTTAGCATTACGGGTTGCATGGCCAGGTAGGGGCGAATGCTTTCGTAGGTAACCCAAAAGAGGGGATACTTGAGCGGCTCTTCGGCGTCACCTGTATCGTGCATTACAGGGCAGAGGGCAATTACTTTGGTATCGATGGTGCTTCGGATGGGATCGAAGTAATATTCTTCTTTCAAGAAGTAGCTTTTTACAAGTTCGGAGGGTATATCGGCTTCGGCTACCACGTAGCGCGCATTCCCTTCTCGGCTGGCATCTTCTTCGAATAGGATACCAAAGCGATCTAGAAAGTCGGAGAAGTTGAGTTTGTGTTTAGCATCAAAGGCTTCGTATCCGTCCGTATAATCGAAAACTTCGATAGCTCCTTTGTTGACCAATCTAAAGAGCGTAGAGAAGAGGTTCTGCTCAGTCTCGGTAGGGCGAGGAGGGTAGTAGAGAGCGGCGTTCTCGGCACTATCGAGGTTGACTTCCCGGTAGATAACCCGCTTCCAAGGGGCGTTGCTGCTATTCTTCTCTAGCCGTTGGTTTAGTTCAGAGGCACGTGCACTCAGGCCATCTTGCTGAGCCTCTTGTTTCTCTTGTTGGGAGCGACGAGAAGTGGTGCTTTTGCGCACAGGGGCGGCTTGTATGGAGTCGTTTTGAGCCCAACTATAGGTGAGGCTCAAAGAGAGGGTTAATAGAGCTGCGGAGAGGTGGCAGGCTATATGATTATAGAACTTCATGCTTATCTACTTAACTATTACTTCAATGGGCGGGATTTTGCGCTCTACACCGTCGGGACCACGGGCTATTACTTCGCTGATGTAGAAGCGTTTGCCACGAGAGAGGGAGCGTATGCGAGAGAGTTGTCGCTCGGAGAATCGATCCCCTTGCCCCACCTCGGGCATGGCATTTCCCATCTGGTCGAAGAAGGTGAGCTGGAAGCGAACTACCGAGTAGGATACCTCCAGTATGTCGTCGTCGATGGCAGCTTTGATTCCTCCGGCTGCTAGGAGATCGCGTTTGGCGAGGCTCCCTCCACGGAAGCGTTTGGGTGCTCCGTTGGCATCCTTATACTCAATATAGGGGAGAGGATCGGGTAGAGAGCGAACTCTCAATCGCTGTTCGGCTACTTTCTTTACACTACCATCCATCCCTCGTGCTGATACACTTATGACGGCTTCTGTGCCTACTTTGGCAGGGCGAGCTACCCACTGATTCCCTCGTTTGGTGAGACTTCCATTGCTCATCGTTGCCGATATCGCTTCGCCGGCAACACCGGGAACAGCTATGTTGATGGGGTTGTCTATCCCTGCGTATAGTACGTTCATCAAGGTAGGAGCAATGGAGGCCATGGGAGCTGTGACCGTGTATTCGGAGTTAAACTCATGCTTCTCGAGCGTGCCATCTCCGCGTCGCATTTCGATGAATCCCTTGATGGGGAAAGTGCCCGAAGTGCCCGTTGGCACGCTATATACCCCACGGCTTGATGCGAGGAGTTCCTTACCATTGACCACGATACGGGGCTGCTGGGTAGAGTCTACACTGCTCAGTACGATTTGGGCGCGGTAGGTTCCCCCACTCATTACGATCTGACTTTCCGGCACTACTTGTGCCTCTATTTTATTGACACGGAAGTCACCAATATCAATGCTTCGGATAAGTTCGCTCAAAACTTCGCCCTCCACGTTGCGTAGATCCGTCTGAATTTGTGTGAGAAGAGTTACTGCAGCAATGGTAGGCATCCCCTCAAAAAGAGAATTTTCCCAGGGCTGAATCCCTTTCGGAGCCGTGGAAAGGATATTTTCCATAGCGCGACGCTTGTCGCTGTCGAGCATCATACTCCCGGCCAATTGGCGGAAGTGCTCAATACGAGAGCGCAACTGTGCCCCCTTGGGATCTAGCGGATTGAGCATAATGGCAGCGGAGGCATTCATATCATCCTTGCGGTCGATATTATTTACATCCCCATCTTTTCCGTCCGTTTTTACAACGATAAGTTGTTTGAGTTCGTCTATAAATTGGTAAAGCGAGTCGGCTGCACTTTGTATCTGTTTGCCCCGAGCAAAAGCTGTGGCCGCCTTGTCCGGATTGTGGTTGTAGGCCAGCTGTAGCTCCATACCGGTGCGATCGTTTCGCTCGGTAGTCGTAGCAAGCATTTGGGCGAGGCCTTCCCCCACTTTGTCAAAGCCTGCCAGTACATCCGAAGACACATTGAGGGCTACCATGGCAATGAAGACGAGATACATTAGATTGATCATCTTCTGCCGATTGCGATTGCCCGAAGATCCTCCCGAAGCCATATTGAACCAAGGATTTATTGTTGGGTTTGACGGTGGTTGGGGTACTGCTCTTCTCGCGAGGGCGGATAGGCATCATACGATGGAGTATAGCCCTGACGATAGGGGTCCGGATAGGCATTGCGAGACATCATGGAGCCTCCCATATTGATGGTCATAGCATCCAACAAGCGTGCATATATGCGGTTTAAGTCTTGCAATTGACGAGCCATGTGGGCATTCTCCATACGGAATGCGTTGCTGTCTCCGAGGCTCCCCTCATACATCTCGCGCATACGATCGAGACCGGCATTGATCCCTTCGATGGCTGCAATTTGCTGATTTACATCACGCAACTGCGCCTCGTAGGCGGCGTTGAGCCCCGTAATGTTCTTGCCAAGGGCTGCTATCTGTTCGTTATATTGTGCCGTATGTTCGTTGAGCGTCTGTAGGTTGATGCTCTGCCACTGCTGGGTCATCCCGCTGGTGACTTCCCCGAGTCGGGAGAGTTGGTCAATAGCTCCGCTTAGTCTCTGTATGCTGCCACGAAGGTGATCAAGCTCCTCTTGGGAGAGTACTCCGGCGAGTGAAACCTCGGGGGCTGCGGCTCCGAGGTGTGAAGGAAAGGAGGGCTCGAAACTCTCTGCACGCTGCCGTGCTGCTTCTGCTCTTTGGGAGAGATAGTCGCGCTGCTGCTCCATGTCTTGTGGGCTTCTTCCCTCTAGACCTGCATTGAGTTCGGGGAATACTTGCTCCCATTTGTAGGTTTCTTCGGGTTGCTCAAAGCCTGAGATGAAGAATACAAGGAACTCTGTCATCATCCCAACGAAGAGCATTTGATCCCCAAAAGACCAGTGTAAGAGCTTAAAAAGAGCCCCTACAATTACTACGGCTGCCCCCCAACTGTAAGCCACGTTGAGGATCTTTTTTCCACGGCGGCTCGCCAAAAAAAGACTGAGTTTGCCGGCTTTTTTATTTGTTTCCATAGGACTCTTTTGCTATTTTTTCTTGTTGCTTCTTTTTTGAGGAGTAAAGCTGATGGCTCTGCGCACACAGCGGAAGCCAATGTACGAGCGAGCTTTGCCTTGAGATTCGTAGCTGCGGGTGGCGGATTGTATAAAGCGTACGACATCTTTCCACGAACCCCCACGCACCACTTTGCGGCGGAGTATCTCGGGGTCGCGTAGATCGGCATGATAGTCCAGCTCCGGGTTTATGTCGTCTACATCTTTGTAGCTAGAGGCTGAGTAGGCAGACTCGGTCCACTCGGCAACGTTGCCTGCCATGTCGTACAATCCAAAGTCGTTGGGCGAGAACGATCCCACCTGACTGGTGATAAGGTGCCCGTCTGCGGTGTAGTCGCCTTCCCCAGGTTTGAAGTTGCCTAGGTAGCAACCCTTGTCGCTTTGTAGGTCTTGAGCGCTCCATGGGTAGCGTCGGTTGCTATCGCCCACTCGTGCGGCGTACTCCCATTCAGCCTCGGTGGGCAGACGGAAATCTTCGAGGATCATCCCTTCGGGGATGTTGAGCCCTTGACGGAAAGAGGCTGAGCGCCAAGCGCAGAAGGCTTGAGCTTGCTCCCAAGACACCCCTACGACGGGATAATTATCGTAGCCTGGGTGATTGAAATAGAGGTGTGCATACTCGGCATTGGTCGAGTTGGGGAAGTCTCGTACCCAGCAGGCCTCGTCCGGGTAAATGGGCACTATATACGTATTAAGGAAGTCGTATTCGCTAGCAAGTCGGCGCGTAATGGTTTGGCGCATAATGCGGCCGTTATCGTCAATATAGGCTGTGTCTTTGGCAATGGTCGGTAGCTGGAGAGCCTCGATCTCCGCAGGGGTGATGGAGGGATTGCGCAAGGTGAGCATCTGTGTACGATACAGGGCTGCGGCGTGATAGTCATAGCGTTCGTAGCGATAGACCATTTGAGAAGGATCCAGCCCCCGTTCGTGGGTTACGGGATTGGTGTAATAAACACTATTGATGGCGTTGAGTTCTTCCTCTGTGGCACGCTTTTGATTGGGGATGGGTCGAGACCAATCGAGGTGCGGCTCAATGGGATTGTCGTACTTATCGGTAGTGATTTTGTAGTCGGGGTTCCCTCCATAGGCAGGATCGGCTAGGCGTTCCCTTATGATAGAGTCCCGTACAAAATAGACAAACTGACGGTACTGCGCATTGGTAATTTCCGTCCGATCCATCCAGAAGGCATCTACCGATATTGCTTTCGATTCTGCGGGGAAGCCCCAAAGGCTATCAGCTTGAGTATGCCCAAGCACAATCGAACCGCGGGGGATAAGTACCATGCCATAGGGCGAAGGTTCTTGCCACGAAGCAAGCGAAGCTCCTACCAATTCGCCACCTGATGTTGAGCGAGGGCGCGAGGCACAAGCTGCGAGGAGCACCAGGGTTACCAAACCAACAAAAGACGGTGCAAGGAGGTGATATCTTTTTGTCATCTGCTATTCTTCTTATTCGCATTCTGTCTCAGCCCTTTTGGTGAGGGTAGCCTCCTTTGAGGGGAGAGACGTCCTGCTAGCTTAACGCACAAAGTGTATGCTTTAGTATAGACTTTCTAATTTTCTGCCTACGCAATGCTGTAGCCAAGGATGCGGAATAGTTGCTCTTCTTCTGGGAGAACGCCTAGCAACTGATAGGCAGGAGCCTCACGGGGGTAGTTGTAATGTACCCTGAGGGATTCGAATTGGTCGGGAGTTTGGCGTAGAGCTTGCTCTATTTGAGAGAGGGCTTTCATGGTATGTGCAAGGATCCACTCCGGGCGCAATGAGCCTATCGAACTGAGGTTTATTGTGGCGTTTTCGGGCGTGGGGAGGCTTATCCGGTCAAAGGGAATGAGAGAGGAATTGAGCCCGAAATGCTCCAGCATGGTCTCTACTGCCATGCGCGTGCCTCGGGCTTTGCCATCGGCAGAAAAACCTGCGATATGAGGGGTCGCACGCTCTGCTCGCGCTAAAACATCGAGTCGGATGTTAGGCTCTCCCTCCCAACAATCGAGATAAAACCCCTCTATCCTTTCGGAGTTTAGGGCTTGGAGGAGAGCATCGCTATCAGCAATGGCTCCTCGGGCTGCATTCAATATAAGAGGCTTTTTGCGGCACTGGCGGAGGAAGTCCTCTCCCAAAAGATGATAGGTGGGGTGCTTCCCCTCTTTGGTGAGGGGAGTATGAAAGGTAATAATAGTGGCTTTGTGGGCTGCTTCTTCTAGGGAAGAGAAGCCTTGCTGTCCCTCTTGTTCTGCCCTTGGGGGATCCACTAGAAGTGTTTTGACGCCTAGTGCCTCAGCCATTTGTTGTACATTGCTTCCTACATGACCTACCCCTATAATAGCGAGGGTTTCTTGCGCTAGAGGTCTTTTGAAGTGTAGGGCGCGCTCGGCAAGTACCCCCATTACCCAGTGAGCTACGGATCGGGCATTGCACCCAGGGGAGTTGCGCCATAGGATACCATGAGAGGAGCAGTAGTCTCTATCAATATGGTCAAATCCTGCTGTAGCGGTCGCTATGGAGCGAATCATAGTACCCTCAAGGAGATTTTGGTTGCAATGCGTGACACTGCGGACAAGAAGCCCCTCGGTTTTTTCTTCGATAAGCCGCTCGCGGGAGATCTCTTGGGACGGAAGGTAAGTAACATCGGCCACCGCATCAAGTAATCCCGCGAGGTAGGGGAGGGATTGGTCGGCTACAAGACGAGGGCGATAATCTGAGGACATAGAGCAATATAGTTCGTTTTTTATGCCCTCAAAGGTACAAATTCTCTCCCCGTTACCCCCTCTCTTTTCTCTTCTAGGCTAATTGCGAAAAATTTCTTGCCCTAGAGTAAAAGAAAAACCAGCCGGAAGTGCATCCACTTTCTGCCTAAGAAATATTTCTTTTTAGGGCAGGAACGAAAAAAGTTTTAGGCATGGATTTTTTGTGCCACGCTGAGAGTCCCTATCCTAAGATAAAGAAACAGAGTCTCCTACCCGGGGGTAGAAGACTCTGTCTTTTATGCTATGATTTTATGTAAGTGTCTATCAACGAATGATACCCTTACCTATCGCTCCATTGCACTCTACAATGAAAACTCCATGCAGATTCTCTAAACCATCGAAGAGAATAGAGTTGTCATTAGAGACTCCGGAGACGATGAGATTACCCTTTTCATCGAAGATGTTGACTTTCTTCTGGTAGCCCTGAGGGAGGTTATTCACTTTAATGCTATTCTTCTCAACACTGATGAGAAGTACTCCCTTAGGTTGCTTTTCTATCTCTTTTAATCCGGTGTCAATCCCGGTGTAGTCATAAAAATCGCCATAGGTGTTGCGTGCTACTACCTCCCATTTCTTTTTCAATGCTATTCCCACAGCCTCTTTGGAAACTTTGTTGAGGTCTTCGGGAGTCTTCTCTAAGAATACGCCCCATACACCAATTTCGTCTGTATTAGGTAGGTCGGAGAGGTTATTTGCGATTTCCTTGGTTGCATCAAATCCTAGTTTATTGCCGGCAATGATAAGGATTCTCAACTTAGGATTCTTAGATATGTCGAGAGCCGTAAAAGATTGGCAATCTTCGATGGAGAGTTGGTTGAGCAGCGGATTTTTTGAGAGATCTAGGCTCTTAAGAGCACTCTTAGAGGCTGTTAGTATCTCAAGTGAAGGACACTTTGTAAGATCCAATTCTGAGATTTTCGTGGTATCTATGCTTAAGCTTACAAGTTGGGGACACTTGCTAACGTCCAAGGTTGTCATCTCTGTATTGCTCCCAACAGCTAAAGATCGTAGTGCAGGCATCTCTTCTGTATGGATTGTTTTAATGGCATTCTTTGAGATGTCAAGAACCTGAATTTTGTCAGTTTTCCCAAACTTGAGATTCTTTACCTTGCTGTTTTTTATGGAGATATTCTCCAAGAGATCGGTATGTGATAGATCGAGATCTGGGAGATTGCAATCCCAAGCCTCGAAAACTACTAACTCTTTGTTCGCTTTTAGATCCACGTTTGAGATAAGGGGGTTGCTTGAGATATTGATGCGGTAGAGATTTGGATTTTTGCTGAAGTCAACAGACTTGATTTGAGGATTCTCGTCTATGTAGATAGTCTCCAGCCGTGGAAGCCCCGATAGATCTACACTTGTCAATTTGTTAGAGGATAGGTATAGCTGTTTGAGCGTGGCGGGGAGCTTGCTGAAATCTAGGGATTGCATTCCGCAACTTATAAAGCTGACATTCTCTAGCGCTTTGTTGGCAGAGAGATCCAAGCCCTGGGGAAAGTCGTTGAGCATAAGAGAGAGTTGCTTGATGCATTGGTTCTCTGCAAATTCTATGTTTTTGACCCGATCCATAGGCGCTACAAACCCTTGGCAGGTACCGTAGATCTTAACAATGTTCCCCTTGAGAGGTATTTTGCCATCTTTGTTCACCTCATTGGCAGGTTTCTTGCCGTAGCCTGCGTCAATTAGGAGGCTCTTGAAGTCCTCTTCAGATCCCGAAAGGGAGAAAGAAATAGACCCCTCATAATTTTCAGCGTCTATAGTGGTCATGGTAATGAGGGGAGTTTGAGCATTTACACAAGTGACACCGGTAAGTAATAGCAGCATGGTGTAAATGAGGGGGAGGAAATGTCGTTTCATCTTTGATTTTTCAATTTAGTTATGCTTTTAGTTGTTTTGCTCCCGCGAAGATAACCAATGATTTTGATTTGCCACCTCGGTTTCAATGTTTTCTTACCGTACTTGTGTTTTTCCTTAGATGAAAGACAGAGGCGATGACAGAGATCGTTTGTCTTCCTTTTATTGGATTGTGGATTTTCTCTCATTCTATCGTCGAAAAGCCCCTCTTGCTCTATTCAGTCCCTTTTGTCCTATTTGCATTATATCAGAAACTATTTGTATCTTTACTCCTAGAGAGGTGGGGCTCACGAAAGAGTTGGTGGCCTCAACTTTCGGTTTGTTAGCACAAAGTGTAAGTATCACCTTATTAATTGGAGAATTGAAGTTATGAAGAGTGAAGTAAAGTTTGGATTAGGTATTGCTATTGGTGTAGCCTTGGGTGCTGCAATAGCCTATTTCTCTGACAAAGAAAAGCGCAATAGCTTTGTCGATGATGTAATGACAACAGCAGACAAGGCTCGTGATAGTGTGGTAGAAGGGTATTACGAAGCAAAGGCAAAGTATAACCAGTACCGCAATAAACTGAAAAAAGAGATCCAAGAAGTAGAAGAGAATATCGACCTCTCTGCCGGAGATCTTGACTAATATAGAGCTGTAGCCGGAGCACTCCCCTCTTAGGCATCCATGTCTTGAGGGAAGTGCTTCTCATAGCTTAGCAGGGTTACTCGGGGTGCATTTTTGAGAATCATTTTTGAAGGATGTAGCCTCGTGTGTGCTGTTTCTTTCTTTTCTTCTCTTGGAGGAGACGGAGTGTCTCAAAGGGAGGGAACGGGGGAGGTATGGATGGCTTCTGCTTAATTTGATTGATGGAATCGACTTTTAGTTTACGCTCATTTGTTCGCCACTTGATGGTGTACGCAATGGCTCTCTTGCGGAAGTCCGTATTGGATAGTGCCGAGGGGGCTTCGCTGCTCGTTGCCAAGTTGGTAGCTCTACTTATTATATTGCTTATAGTACCTGTCTGTATGGTACTTGTAGCGTTCCTTATTGCCTATCTGATAAGCGACCTACTTGGGGGCAACATTACCCTAGGAGTACTGCTCACCTTATTGCTGTTGATCGGTATAATTGTAGTGGTAAAGGTGTGGTATAAGCCCCTTACCCGTCCTATACGAGACCGAGTAAAAGCCCTGTTTATTGATGCAGCAAATCATTGTAAATCCTCCAATTTTGAAGATGAGTTGGGGAAAGATTGGGATGAATTAGATCCCTTAGAAGATTCTTTTGATGGCGATGAAGAAGCGTAGTGTAGACGAAGAACTCAAGATGCTACAAGCTGAGGCGGCGCGCGACCTCTCCGTCTCTCGCGCTCGCGTGCAGAGTGAGTGGCGTTGGATCAGTAGCCCGGAAGGAAAAGATGCCATTTGGGAGAGTGTCCGTCGCGATGTGCTACCCCAAGGCTCGTTGGCACAGTGGATTTTTAGGGTATTCTCCAAAGATAAGGGGCAGCGCGGTAGGCATGCAGCAGGTCATGGTCTAGTCTCCGCGAATATTTTCTCTAGTAGTCTTCTTGGTAAGATGTTACCTGCCTCATGGGCAAAGTACACGCCTCTGGCAATAGAATTGTTTGAGCTTGTTCGCCCCATGCTCGTGACTACGGCTCTCGCCTTAGGGCGCAGTGTGTTGAGAAAAAGCTTCTCTCGGTTGAATCCCTTCCGAAGAAAAAAGAAATCCAAATAGCTCTTTCCCTTTTTATATCATAAATAAAAACCCCCATCAAACTAGCTTGACGGGGGTTATTTGTATCCGTGGCAACGTGGGTACTTATGTGCCAATCCCAAAACTCTCTATCAAGTGGGAGAGTAAGGGATTATTGCTGTCTCTCTTGTTGCTGCGATAGGTACTTCTCGAGTAGTTCGTCTGCAAGATTTACGGTGTCGTTGCAGGGGATGTGTAGCTCAGCCTTTAGGGAGTGGCATTGGGTGGCTCCGAGGCGTGATCTAAACTCTTCGAGTAGAGCTTTAGCTTCGGGGGAGTCCGCTCCGAGTATTTGTGTGGCACTATAGAGAGCACCGCATAGCCCTCCTTCGGCTTTTCCACCGCCCTTTGAGCGGAGAGTTGCCTCTATATCGTCGTCTGTTGCCCGGGTGATTCCTTGATAGGCTTTAGCAATAGTTTGGGCACAATTCCAGTTATTGGGCTTGGCGTGGAAAAAGTCCAAAGCAGATTTGTTCTCTTCGTTTTTCTTCATTTCCTTTAGGTTCATTTGGTTGATCGTTTTCTCTAAACAAAGATAACGAATAAGTTCGATTATTGGCCTGACTTATCCAGAAGTCGTTGGGAGCTTCCCTATCATGAATAATGATTTTGTAGTTGTAGTAACTTTCGTCTGTATTCATGATATTACGCATTGTGATGAGCGATTGTACCACTAATAGGATGATGATCACCCAGCGATCGTACAGGTTCCCTTTTTCGTAGAGGTTGGATATGAGTATCGGAAGGAAGAAAAAGGGAAAGTACATAAAGCGATCGGCAACCTGGAAAAACACGAAGGTATTTGTGATTATAGTAGCGAAGAAAAAGGTATTGATGTAGGGGAGAAGATTGCGATCTAGATCGAGTAAATCTTTTTGTCTCCATAGTAAGTAGAAGGCTATCAGTGTATTGAAGTAGTACATGACGCCCGACCCCAGTCCCTCTTGTGTGTCGTACATTTGCTCAATGTACATGGTATCGAATGGTAAATAGGGGATGGAGAATTGCAGTATAGCTTTGGTAATGATCGGTAGCAGGGTGAGTGAGAGTGCAAATAGAATGCCCATAAATACCCTATTGAAGCGGACAAAGAATAGAGGCACCAGCACGAACATTATTATGGCAGAGGAGTGGGTGAGGTAGGCGAGCAGCAGTACGATGAGCGTCTCTAGGTAGCGTCTATCTCTAAAAAGCGGGATCGAGAAGAGGCAGATAGCCTGAGCCATACATTGGCGTACGGTATTGAAGGATTCGAAATAGAGCTTCCAGACCAGTATAAATGTAAGTGCGGCTATGGCAAAGCGATAGCTCTGTTTTTTGTATCCCCAGAGAGAGAGAGGAATGAATAGTGCTGCCACGCCTAGGGTCCATACCGAGAAGTCGAGATGCAAGAAGCGAAGGACTTCGTTGTAAGTCTTCCAAATTCTAGACATATGCTGGGAGTGAGAAGAAAAAACATTCTCAAAAGCATCTTTGTAGATGAGGTAGTCTCTCCCTACCTCAAAGCGCAGTCCTAAGAAAAGGATGAGCAATACCCCGAGGGCAACTATGGGGATTTGCGAGGCATATTTGTCTCTATCGATCGTCCAAATCAAGAAGAATGCGAGCAGGAAGAATAGGGCAAAGAATAGAGCGGAATAGGGCGGCATAGCCTAGGATTATGAGTTTGATTCGGCAAGGAGAGATTGGTAGATCAGATGGTACTCTTCGCTCATGCGAGGGGCAGAGTAGTAACGAATAAATCGTTGCAGGTCACTCTCGGTGTACTGCATTTTGGCAGCGTAGGCGATACTTTGGGCGCACCGCTCAATGCTGTTAGGGGGGAAGAGTGTTTTTTCGAGAGCTGGGAAAGTGCGAGCAAACTCACGAAAAGAGGCAATATCCGAGAGAGCCATCGGGCATTGAGCCAGTGCGGCTTCTACCACGGTAAGCCCGAATCCCTCAGATTGAGAGGCTGACACGTAAACGGTTGCAGCCTGCATATAGGGGACAACGTCTGGCACATTACCCCAAAAGATAGCGTTAATACCGAGCGATTGTGCCAGCGTTTGGTAGTCTTTTTGCTCCTCCCCCTCTCCCAAAAATAGGACAGAGGCTTTTTGCCAGTACTCTTCTTTTGAGGCAAGTTGGGCTAGCGCACGTAGTAGTAGCCCGTGGTTTTTGAGAGGAGATTGCAGCCCAATGGCGAGGATTAAAGGGGCTTCCGGGTCTACCGGTAGAGCCAATTCTTTGCGAAGGGATGCCTTGTCTTCGTACTTTGCTAGCTCTCTGCCCTCTAGGTCAATGCCGTTGGCTATGCTTGTTGCCAGCCTCGGGAGAGAAAGATTTTCGTTGTAATAGTCGGTAGTAGCGTTGGAGATCCCTATAAGATGATCGAAGTGAACGAGGGCGCGTTTTAGCCTCCACCACATATAACCTCCGACTAGAGCGCCCTTATTAGAGGAGAAGTCTTCTTGGGCACGATTGTGTAGGGTACTTAGCTTGATGAACCTCTCGGGAAGCCGTGCTACCACTAAATCGGGGTGGTAAGTATGGCTGTGAACCAAACGAATTTGCTCTTTGTCGAGGAGATTTTGTAGCTCCTTTGCCACTCGGCAGGTACCCAATTCGAGACGCCAAAGACTCGCATGGAGGGAGACAACTTTGCACCCCCACGATACAAATTTTTGGCGCAATTCATCCCCCTTTCTTGTGGGGGACTGAAGTTCAACTATGAGGGGGCGGTATACATCTCTGGGCAGGTAATGCACTAGAGCTGCAACCACTTTGAGAGGACCTTTGTCTACAATAGAGCTAACAACAATGGCTAGAGGTGTAGGCATATTCTACTATCGGATAACTTTTTTCACTCCTTCGCGCACCTTTAGTAGTAGCCATCCTAGGCGTCCCCAGGGGCTGGTGCTTTGGAGTTTGTAGATACATTTATTCAGAGTGCTCTGCGATATACCCGAGAGATAGCGGTCATACTCGGGATGGATGCTACGTACTATGGGGTAGTCACGCACGTGTATGCGGTTGAATAGCATCATCTTAATATTGATGTAGGCTCTACCTATGTAGGGGGCAAAATCCTCTTCCTTTTGCTCTACCAGTAGGTAGTGGGATAGATATTCGAGCACAGCCTCCAAATCCCTCTTTTGCTTCATATTTATTTTATGGATGAGAGAATTTAGATTCTGCTGTACGTAATGCACGGTGGGGGCATGAAGGTAACCTATCCTATCTACATGGTAAAGGAAAGGAATAACAGAACGATAATCTTCGAGAAGTGCCAACCCTTCTACAAAACCTCCGTTCCACTCTTCCCATTCCTTGCGGCGGATGAGTTTATTCCAGAGGAAGGCAGGTTGTATCCCCGATAGTATCGCTTGTATGTATTCTCGCCCGGTCTTTATTTCCAAAACCGATTGTCGTATTTTTTGCTTGGGGTAGTCTACAACGTAATCACTGATTACTATGGGACTATCTGTTTGTAGGGCGGTGGCTACCCAATGGCTTACTACCGAGTCGTTATCCCAATAGTCGTCACTATCAAGGAAAAGCAGATATTCTCCTGTTGCTAGACTGAGAGCAGTGGCGCGCGTTGCAGCGATGCCTCTATTATGCTCGTGGTGTGCGATCTGTATTTTATGTCGCTGAGGATTCTCATGTGTAATAACCTCTTCTGCTAGAGCGATACTGCGATCGGTGGAGCAGTCGTTGACCAAAATAACCTCCATATTAGGGTAATCTTGCCGGAGTACCGAGTGGAGACACTTCTTTATAAACGCCTCTACGTTGTAGACGGGGATGAGTACGGATACCGAGGGGGTCATGTGTGTTTGCGATGTATTTTAGAGATGAGCATAGAGAACCCTTGCCTAAAGTCGGGATGCAAAAGATAGAGCAGGATGCTGGAGATGAGGGCAAATAGACAAGTGCCCGAGAGTGCCGTCTTGAGCCATCCGAGCCAAGAGGGAGTGGATGCAAAGGAGGTGAGACTCGGCAAGAAATAGGAGAGAGCCCACCCTGAGCCCACTACGAGGAGAAGTTCCGCACCTTGGCGTAGGTGATACCCCCAGACCGACTTTTTGAAGGCTCGGGAGTAGAGGAAGTAGGGCTTCCAGCCGTAAATCACGACAATGAGGCTTATGTTGATGCCGAGTAGAATACCCGTAATCCCCCACATAGAGCCGAGGAGGATAGACAGCCCAAGATTGAGAATGGCCTCAATCATAGGGGCGTAAATATCCTGATACATACCATAGGCGTAGATGAATTGATCGGGAAGGCGAGAGAGTTGCAGCAGCATATAAAGCACAAAGAGCAGCAAATCAATCTGCTGAAAGCTGCGCCCCCCACCAATCCATAGCTCCATGAATCCTTGAGAATACCACAGCATTCCCCCTGCAATTACGAGTGCCATCCAGAGACGGAGGGCATAAAGTTTGCGGAAAACGACCTCTACGCGATTGTTGTCGCCCTCTGTGATAAGGTTCCCAACACTAGCCGTAAGTCCATTGAATATAGCGTAAATTACCCCGCTAATACCTGCGTAGATAACGAGATAGTTCTGGTAAATCGTAACGATGGCAAGCCCTTGGGCACTCGCAAATACGGCAAATATTACGATAGGGGTACTCTGCTGCAGTACAAAGGTGGCTATCTTGTGATAGAAAAGTTGCTTCGTACGGCGTATGATTTCGGGGTAATTACTCCGAACGCGATTCCCCTGTTTGGCATTGGCTTTGAGCCAAGGGTAATCTCGATGGATGAGCCATTCAATAAAAAGAGCTCCCACTACACCAAATAGGAACTCGATGCCGAGCCACCATATGTAGGGGGCTGGGAGATAGAGAATCGCCAAGATTTGCAATACCTGTTTGAGTACTCTGGGAAGCTGTATGGCAAGCGTCATCTTGTACTCCTGTTGGTCGCTAGAGAAAATGATTTGCCGGAAATTGAAAAGATATCCCCACAAGGCGTTGAATAGCAGAACTACGTACGTGGCGTAGGCATACCAAAGGGGGATGCCTTTATCCTTAAAAATAAGGGGGAAGAAGAGGAGTAAGATGCCCGACGCAACGAGCACAATACGAGCTACCCAGCGGTAAAACCACGCTTGTATGGATATAATCTCGCTGACTTGTTGCCGGTCGTTTTGAGCCAGGGGCTGGTAGAGAGCAAAGGCTACTGCCGAAGATAATCCCAGCTCTGCGATATTGAGGAAGCCTAAAATACTCACCAAGGTAGAGTTTAACCCGAGAAGTTCATCCCCCAATACCTGAATAAAATAGCGACGGAAGAAGAAGGCGGCAACAAGTCCGACCATGTAAAACAAAGTGGCATAGCGGGCATTGCGCAGACTATTGGAGGCTCTATCGGTTGCAGACACGAGGTGATCGAAGATTCCTTTCTAGCTTAAACGTACCGCAAAGATACTCTATTGTGCGGTGTTGGCAAGGAAAGTGCGGTATTCGCTCTCGGCGAGCACAACGCATTTTTCTATTGTAAAGCTTATGAGAAATTCGATGATTACCAATTACGAATCCGTCGAAAGCTCATTACCAATCTAACAGAAGTGTATTAAGAATCTCACAAAAGTGTATTAAGATTTTCGGAAAAGTGTATTAAGAATTAGACGAAAGCTCATTACGAATACGCCGATTGGTAATGAGTAACTTGATAATTGCTCACTACCAATCTAGCGAAAGCTCATAAGCTTTCGCTGTAAAGAAAAATGATTTTGTGGTAGAAGGTCCCTTGTTTTCTCCCTAACTTCTCTCCATAATTTAGCCCTCAGGAGAGAAGGCCCCGTCTCATGCCTCACTAGCATGATACCTCCCCCTTTGACTCAATGTGGTACAATATAGGGGGAGCATACCTGTGGTTCCGGATGTTTTTTGAGGTTACATGTCGGGAATTTTTCTAGGGATCGCAAGCTTGGGATTCTTACGGAATGTCCAAGAAATTAGAAGCCAAGGGCGTAAACTTGCACTTTCGTAGAATGTCTGTTGGTGGCTGGTATAAGAGCCCTGCTTTATGTCGGTTATGTCACTTTTCGTGCCCCAAAAGTAGGGAAGTCCGAGGGATAGATAGAGTCGATTGGTCGCCTGCCAAGCAATTTGTATATGAGCCTCTAGCGGATTTTTATAGGAGGTTTGGCTGATGGCTGTGTAGTTGCGATTGCGCCATGATAGAGAAGAATAGATGAAGAAGTCGCCAAAATCCCAACGAAAATACCCTTTTACTCCAAACGAACCTTTGGGAGATTGTCCATTAAAGACCTCTGATGTGTGGTAGGTTGTAGCGGAAATTTGGAAGTTTTCACCCGAGTAGTTAGCTCCTATTCCTCCTTCTGTACTTGTATAGGTGCCGTTGTTGCGATACGATTTTATTTGATATTGTCCTTCTTGGCGTACATAGGGCTCTATCATTTTGTTATAGCGATTGTGATCGCCAAAGAGCCAAATACGAAAATCCTCAAAAGTGCAATCATATCCTAAATTGAACTGATGAATTTGCATCGGTACAAGGAACGGGTTCCCCTCCTCCTTAAACCAGGGATTGGTTGATAGATTAAAGGAGATAAGATTGCGGCTTTGGGGAAGGACGTTGGTGAGGTAGTAACTCCCTCGTAGTGATTGATAGTGTGGCAATTTAAGGGTTAGACTTACAGCAGCACGTGGTCTCCAATAGGAGTGATTCTTATTAGCTGCCTTCACAGCTAAGCCCTGTAGCCCGAGAGAGGCCATGTAGTATAATTTCCCCCACTGATTGCTATAGGTTGCGTGAGTGTAGTTGCTCCAAAGCCCTACGTGGGCTGTTAGAGCGGGCGATATGCCTTGGTTTGTTACCTTGTCTTGGGTGTACTCTAAGTTATTCCCAATAGCCAAGGAGCCAAACGATTGCTCTCCCGATTCGTAGTCGATAGAGAGAGCATACTGATTGCGCAGCGTTGCAAGGTCTACAAGGTAGGAGGATTGGTCTTTGTCGTAGCTCTCTTGATAGTTTTGATATTGGTCATAGAATCCATAGTTGTAATTGAAAAATGTGGAGAGTGTACTCTGGTTCTGAAATGTATGCTCGTGGAAAAGAGAAGCTAGCATTCCCCCATCCAATACACTATTGTTGTCTGTAGTTTTGAGAGAAGAAGCTTTTCCCAATGCTGTATATGTACCCTCTTGCTTCCCCTCTGTGCGCTTTCTTGATGTTTTAGCCTTGATGAGTGCTGAGAAATAATCAGAAGGAGAGGGGACCCATTTGAGCAATAAATGCCCATCTATTCCCCTTGATTTTGCATTTGAGATACCCGATAGGCTTTTCTCTTCTTGCCCCATCTGCTCTTTACTTACGTAGCGAATACGATCGTTGGTAAGGTAGTCTACAAAAGCCCCTCCTGCTACAGCAAAGGTCTTCTTTCCAAGTTCAAAGTTGGCTCCTGCGAAGCCCTCTCTCGGAGGAATGTCGTGCCTTGTGCGAAGATCTACATACGAGTAAAAAGGAATATCCTTGCGGAGACGAATGTTTACAATTTTGGTAACACCCATCTGCAGGTAACGAGCACTTACCACTTCGGAGACCTCTACGGATTCGATATTCTCGGGATGTATCGGTTGTATCCCAGAGTTTACAAGATGACCGTCTACCAATATTAGAGGAGACTCGCCGGTGCGCATCTTGACACTCTGAGAGCTGATGTCAACTTGTAGTAAGGGTATTTCTGAGAGAGCTCTAAAAGGATCTCCCGATGCTTTTGCCTTTTTCGATAGTTTGAATATCTCTCCTGTGGCAGTTACTTTGGGACTTACTTTCCCCGTAACTACCACCTCTCCCAATGCTACCGCAGGTTTGTCCAAAAAGATGTTGAGTGTGCTGTCCGTAGAGAAGAACCGCTCCACTTCGAATGTTTCGTAGCTAGAGCTTGCTAGTTGAACGCTATAAAGTCCGGCTTTGGGGAGTATGAGGTCGGTCGTTTGTGCCTTGATTATCGAAAAGTGTACCACAGAATCGCCTTCTTGTACAAGTAACTCGCCGCTCTCTAGTGGGTGATGATCCCAGGTTTTTATGTCAAGATGCAAGTTGATTTGCCCGAAAAGAGCAGAGCTCTCCAACAGAAAAAGGAGAGTTAGGAGAATGATTCGCTTAAAATTCCCTGCAGTTGTCATAGGTCGAATATAGTTAGAGGGTATGTCCTAATTCGGTTTGTTTGCTTTGTAGATGAGGATGATCCCCTTTATGGTGAGGAGGATTGGCACGAGGACTGTCACTAAAAGGAACCAGATTGGTATCCTCTCCATCGAAAATAGAGAAAACCCAATAATCAATAAGAAGAGGAGTAAAATGAATATCCTTAGCTCGTTGAGAAGGCGGAAGGTTGCCCGGAGGACAAGCTCGCGATTCTCTTCTCGAATCTCGAATGGGTAATTGTAAAATCGAGGATTTATTTTACCCACAAAGTAGAGTATAAGCTGGAGTGAGACGAGAATACCATAAAGCTCCCACAGAAATGCTTTGGAAGAGAGGGCGTCCACTTTCCCATTCAAGCCGTAGTGGCTGGGCACCTCCGAGGGGATAGAGGGGTAGTACCAGCCGAGGGCAACGGCAGCCAAAAGAAGTATCATTAGGATGGAGGAATCAGTTTTATTCCAAGCTCTCATGCCAAAATAACGTTCTATTCAGTTTGCTGATTTTGCAGTCCTTCTGCTCATCTCTTAACTGAGTTGTAGCGCAAATATACTATAAATATCGATAACATTTTGGAGGAAACGTTTCCTCAGTATAGGCATAATGCTTCACTCATTTTCATCAGATGCTTCAAATTTGAAGCCGTGAGTGGCACTCACGAGTTGAACACCTTCTTGCTTCAACTTACAGAAAATCGCAGCAAGCGAGGGGGCTTACTGCGATTTGTCGTGTGTGAGATGCCAAGAGGATTTACCTCAACCTCTTCAAAACAAATCTACATTGATTTACAGCGTATTGCAATTACATGGTACAAATATGGTTGATGAGGTCAGTTACAAATAATTAGTACCATTGCTTCTGTTTTCCTTGGAAGAACCACAATCTCAAATAAGTCGTGGTGGCTTGTCGTATATTAGGTATTACTTTTTGGGGGAGATGTGAGTGTTTGGCTTTCAGCCCATACATTAAGAGCCGCAGTTATCAGGATGAAGAAAAAAAGGACAACGAGTATGACTAATACAATTGTATGAATAATACAGTTAGAATTACAGTTAATACAGTTGAAGGAGCGAATTGCCCCAATATAATGTGCAGTGAGTATTATAATCCAGGTTATCAGTAAAACTATCCCCATTAGGATATTAAGCCTTGAAACAGAATAACGACCCGGCTTGGTTGTAAATAGGTTACTATCTAGACTCCATGGTGTGCAATCTTCCCCCATCCAATATTTCTTTGGGATATTTAAAACTTTCTCCTGTTCTATATCTAAGATTCTCCTTTCATAGACTTCATACCATGACTTAGAGCCCTTTGCCATCATAATCCATATTATGGAAAAAACAATGCCTAGTAAGGCTGTTGCACAACAAAGTTCATGGATTATCAAAACATTTTCAATCTCTTTTTCAAATAGCTTTGACACCAAAAAACCATAACCTGAAAAAAATAAGACTAATAATGCTGATAAAAAGATTGACCTTTGCCATAAATTTGAAATCTCAAAGTCTCTCAATCTGTAAAATGTTTCTCTGATTTCTTTGAGAGAAACTTGATCGTCTTCTTTTGTACACATAAAATTCTTTTTGTTTGAGTTCTATCCTTTCTTTTGTGTTTGTTATGCCTCCGAGTCTGGTGAATTTTTGCTTAGTCATGCCCTTCTATACTATTATGATGCTATCAAGAGGAGGGGCGATGAATTGTGCTAATTCCTTTTATTGGTACTCTCTTTTACAGAAAATCGCAGCGAGCGAGAGGTGCTTACTGCGATTTGTCGTGTGTGAGATGCCAAGAGCGAAATTATTTCACTTCCTCAAAGTCGGCATCGGTCACATCTTGAGCATTGCTTCCATTGTCTTGCGAGGGGTTGCCTCCATCGGCACCGGCTTGTGACCCTTCGGGGTTACCGCCGGTTGCACGGTACATTTCTTCGCTCGCTGCATGGAATGCCGTGTTGAGGGCTTCCATAGCCTTGTCGATAGCAGGGAGATCTTCGGCCTTGTGTGCCTTCTTGAGGTCTTCGAGGGCGGCTTCGATCGGAGCTTTCTTGTCGGCGGGGAGTTTATCTCCTAGCTCTTTTAGTTGCTTCTCGGTCGTGAAGATCATCGTATCGGCTTGATTTATCTTTTCGATACGCTCCTTATTCTGACGGTCGGCATCGGCATTGGCCTGAGCATCTGCCTTCATGCGGTTGATTTCTTCTTCGCTAAGACCGCTAGAGGCTTCGATACGAATCTTCTGTTCCTTGCCCGTAGCCTTGTCTACTGCCGATACGTTGAGGATACCATTTGCGTCGATGTCGAAGGTAACTTCGATCTGAGGTACCCCACGAGGAGCAGGCGTAATGCCATCGAGATTGAAGCGACCAATGCTCTTGTTGTCCTTAGCCATGGAGCGTTCGCCCTGCAATACGTGGATCTCTACAGAGGGCTGATTGTCTGCGGCTGTGGAGAAAACTTGGCTCTTGCGGGTTGGGATGGTTGTATTGGCTTCGATAAGATGCGTCATTACACCACCTAGGGTTTCGAGACCCAAAGAGAGGGGAGTAACGTCGAGGAGCAATACATCCTTTACTTCTCCGGTGAGCACACCTCCTTGGATGGCAGCACCTACGGCTACTACTTCGTCCGGATTAACCCCCTTAGAAGGAGCCTTACCGAAGATCTTTTGTACCTTTTCTTGGATAGCCGGGATACGAGTAGAACCTCCTACAAGGATTACTTCGTCGATCTGCGAGGGGCTGAGGTTGGCATCTTTGAGCGCCTGCAAGCAGGGAGCTTCACATGCTTGGATCAGCTTGTCGCTGAGCTGCTCGAACTTAGCACGAGAGAGGGTACGAACAAGGTGCTTGGGGATACCATTTACGGGCATTATGTAAGGAAGGTTGATGTCCGTAGAGGTGCTTGACGAAAGTTCTATCTTCGCTTTTTCAGCGGCTTCTTTGAGGCGTTGGAGAGCCATAGGGTCTTGACGTAGGTCAATACCTTCGTCGGCCTTAAACTTTTCTGCAAGCCAGTCAATGATAACGTGGTCGAAGTCGTCCCCACCGAGGTGTGTATCTCCGTTAGTAGACTTCACCTCAAATACTCCGTCGCCTAGTTCGAGGATAGAAATATCGAACGTACCCCCACCCAAGTCGAAGACGGCAATCTTCATATCCTTATTGGCTTTGTCAAGCCCGTAAGCAAGTGATGCTGCTGTAGGTTCGTTTACGATACGACGTACTTTGAGCCCGGCAATTTCTCCAGCTTCTTTGGTAGCTTGGCGTTGCGCATCGTTGAAGTAGGCAGGTACGGTGATCACCGCTTCGGTCACTTCTTGCCCGAGATAGTCCTCAGCCGTTTTCTTCATCTTCTGCAAGATCATAGCCGAGATTTCTTGAGGCGTATAGAGGCGGCCATCGATATCCACACGAGGAGTATTATTGTCTCCCTTCACAACTTTGAAGGGGATGCGGTCAATTTCTTTTTGGGCTTGCTCAAAAGTCTCGCCCATAAAGCGCTTGATCGAATAGATTGTTTTGGTAGGGTTGGTGATAGCTTGACGCTTGGCAGGATCGCCCACTTTGCGCTCTCCACCATCTACAAAAGCAACGATAGAGGGAGTGGTGCGCTTGCCTTCGCTGTTGGCAATAACGACGGGTTCGTTCCCTTCGAGTACAGAGACGCACGAATTAGTGGTCCCAAGGTCAATTCCGATAATCTTAGACATAGTATATATCCTTTTCTTTTGTTTTCTCTTTCTTTGGTCGGCTCTCACATTGTGTGAAAGCGCACACCCCCATTCATACAACTACCGTGCCACTCCTTTTTTGCTCCCCTCTATTTCGGTTTATTTTTGGTCTGTTGCGTGTTTGGTTTGCCCTAAGATGGGACAAAATGTCTTCTGATTATGGAAAGAGGGTGGGCGAGTGTTCTACCACGGCTCCTTTCTAGCGGATTTTTCCCACTGAGGCGAGAGACGAAAAATTGCTGCCCAAAACGGAAAAGTTTTTAGGGTAGAATATTTTTATTTTTCAGCCTATTATGGGGCGCATTTCTGGGTGATTTCGGAAAATTTTTCACCCGGAGCATCTGTCGAATTCTATCCTATTTCTTTTTTCTTTAACTTTGTAGGGGTAAGTTGATCTCGTTCGTAGAGAATTTTTTGGAGAGCGACATTGTCGGACATCTACCGGGGAACTCCACCCCAAAAAAGATATGGAGCAACGGAATATTCACATAAAAACGGAAGAAAATGAGACGACATTTACTCATTGTTTTCTCGCTGTTGTTGGCCTTGTCTTGGCAGGCCTCGGCGCAGAAAGAAGAACTCAAGTTTAATGTAAACGGAGGCTCTACCCAACTAAAGATGCTCTATCGTCTAGCGAATGTGGGCGATAAAGCAGAGGTTACTCTAGGTAATGGGCAGACGCTGACGCTAGAGCAAAAGAAAGAGGGAAAAGAGCTGGAGACTTGTGTGCTAGAGCTCACTCCTAAGGCGGAAGACTACGATCTGACCATAGAAGCCGACAAACTGGTGACCCTACGCATTACTGCGAGTAAATGTGTGAATGGGGTAAAAAGTTTGCAATCGAAGTCGCTCGTTCGCCTGAATCTGGACGAAACGAAACTAACAGAAACTCCCAAATTGGACTTTTCCAACTGCCCCAATATCGAGGAAATTACCCTTGGCGGAGCAGGTGTTACGGACGTAATTCTTCCTAATAATCCTAAGCTAAAAACCTTTATTGCCAGCCCGGCTTATTTTGGAGACAAGGCTCTACGACGCTTGGATTTGAGTGGGTGCACTCAACTCGAAACACTTGATTTGAAGGGAGTAGCTTTGCCCATTATTGATGTGCGTGCATGTCGTAAAACACTCAAGCATTTGACGATCGAAGGGGCGAATGAAAGAGAATTCCCAGAACGCCTTCTCGGAGGGAAAAGGCTTAAAAAGCTATCCTCAGTCAATATATCCTATTGCTCTATTGGTATGGATGAGTTGCCTGATCTAAATAAAACGCCCCTTGATAACTTCAAAATTGGTGGAATGTATTGGCACTATGTTGGAGCTGGACGTGCCAGTGGGCTATCAGTAAATTTCAAAAACATCAAAAGAGTGAAAGGGATCTCTGCAATTCCTGTGGAAACTAAATTTACTTGGTACCAAAAAGTAAATGACAATTGGGAAGAACTCCCTCTAGACAATACCAAGGTGACAGAGAAGGATGGGGTATTTACATTTGCCCCCTCTATTCTCAGGAATGGTACAGCCCTCGTACGCTGTAAAATTGAAAGTGCTGCTTATCCTGATCTTGCTGGAGATGAGGAGATGGGGCTTTTCACCTACAATATGGTTCTCTCAAATCTTATTATCAAACTTGAACATCCCCAACTCCTTGCCGAGCTAACTGTTACTGAAGAGTCAATTGGCAAAGATGAAAACAACGAAGAGTTGACAGACTTCAACATGATGATGCAGATTAAAGGAACCCTTAATAGCAATATTGGGATTGACTGGGACAATGGAAGCCTAGAAGAACTCACCATAACCTCCACAGAGACGCAGCGGGTGAGTTCTACAGTTGCACTGGGGAGTGTGGTGCGTATCTACGTCTATGGGAGTGGAGCTATTACCCTTCTAGATGCTTCGAATTCTCATCTTGTGGAGGCAAATTTAGGGGTAAGGGCACAGAATCTTAAAACGTTACGTCTAGCCCAGAATAAGATTGAGTCCATTAATCTGGAGAAAGCTTCGAACTCTAGAGAAGTGCTACTTAACAATAATCTCCTTTCCTCCATTGGATTGAGAGGTACAGAAGTCCACAATCTACATGCTCTAGATTTGAGTAAAAATAAACTCGATGCTTGTGCTATCAATGATTGTTTGATGCTACTGCCTACAGCTCTAACAGAAGAGAATCCTGGCCCTAATAATGTTGTAAAGTTGGCAGGTAATCCCGGCTCTACTACGTACGATAAGGCTCTTCTCCCTGTGGCAAAAGGGGATGGAGGTCTTACTTGGATGTCGGATGTAGAGGGCGATGGCACAGGGTGTGCTACCGCCAAAGTATTCGATCTCTCCAATAGAGAAAATGGTGCAGCCAAGCTCTTCGTCTCGGGTCGTGAAGTGGCATTTGAGACCCCTATTGCCAAGAATAGCCCTCTAGTGGCTGTGCTTACTCCCAAGCAAGGATACAAGGTGGCGAGTCTCCGTTTTAATGGAAAAGAAGAGAGTGCAAATAGCAGCAATCCGAATGAGTTCTCCCTCAAACTTGAGCATAATAGTCGCCTCTTCTACACCTTCGCAGAGGATACGGCTCTTGGTGAAATTTTTGCGAACCCCTTCTCAGTGGCTCGTGTAGCGGAAGGGTATCAATTGGGCAATTTACCTACGGGTGCTACCTACTCGCTCTATTCGCTAGAGGGGGCTTTGTTGGCACAGGGTACTATCACCAATGGTACACTTATACTCTCTCTTGATAGAGGCAACTACCTTCTCTCAATCAATGGCTCTACGCTAAAGCTTGCCTTCTAGTCCGGCAACGGATTTTGACAAATAGGGTAGTACTTTGTTTTACAGCCCACAGTATCCACCTCACTTCTCCCTAAGAAGTGGGGTGGTTTTATTTGAGTAAATGGGGGCGATCTCCCCTATAATCTATACCTTTGCAGAGGCACGATAGCAACAGCAATATAAGTAACTAAATAGAGAGTATTTATGTCCCCCATTGTATCCCCTTCGCTACTGAGTGCAGACTTCTTGCACCTTGAGGAATCCGTGAAGATGATTAACCAAAGTAATGCCGATTGGCTGCATATAGACGTGATGGATGGGGTCTTTGTTCCTAATCTTTCGTTTGGTTTCCCTATCCTTGAGGCTATTAGTCCGATATGTCGGAAGCCGCTGGATGTCCATCTTATGATTGTGGATCCCTTGAAGTTCATCGAACCGCTTGCCAAAGTGGGGACGCATATCATGAATATTCACTACGAGGTGAGTCCGCACCTTCATCGCTCCCTCACGGCCATTCGTGCCGCAGGGATGAAGTCGGGGGTTACCCTCAATCCCCATACTCCTGTAGAGGTACTAGAGGATGTGCTTGAGGAGTGCGACCTTGTGCTTCTTATGAGTGTGAATCCCGGTTTCGGAGGGCAAAAATTCATCCATCGCACGTTGGAGAAGACGCGCCGCCTACGTCGCATGATCGACGAGAGGGGCCTCGAGACCATCCTTGAGGTGGATGGGGGCGTAAACGCTACCACGGCACCGCTCCTTGTGGAGGCAGGGGCTGATGCACTCGTTGCCGGGAGTTATGTTTTCGGTCATGCCCATCCTTTCGAAGCGATAGATGGACTAAAAGCCCTATGCCGCTGAGGGACGAAATCCCCCAACGGATTATTTTTAGGCGCCATCCTGCCCTATTGCAAGCGGTTCTCCTTGTGATAGGGCTTTTGTGTGGCTATCGTTATCCCACATTCTATTCCCCTGTCTTCATTCTCTTAGGGGCTATCTCACTTTTTCTTCTGACCTATCTCTCCTCTCTCGCCTTTCGGAGGGTTACACCTCTACTAAGGCATATTGCGCTAGGATGCACTACGTTCGCTTTGGGTTTTATCCTTGCTCAAGTCGATTATAGTCGATTGGATAGAACTCCAACACCTAGGAAAAATGTTTGTGCCATTGCTCACGGCACACCCCGACGAACTGACCGAGGCTATTGGCGTGTGGAGGTCTCTCCTCTCCATGAGAGGGCGGAGAGGAATCTGCTCGTCTACCTCCCTCCCTCGGAGGCTGCACCTATCATCTCTTACGGGGATACCTTCTATCTCTATCCTACAGAGGGGCACATTTTGTCGTCTACTCCCCTCGGTGCCATCGAAAACCCATCGTACCGACATTATCTTGTAGCGCGCGGTGGCTCTGCGGCTCTCTATCCTCGTAGCTATCGAGTGGTGCCGCGCTCTCGGTGTACCAGCCTAAGAGAGTGGGCAGAAGACCTACGTATAACCCTTGTGCGAACCTTTGAGCAGCTCCATCTCTCTCCCGAGGAGGCGGATTTGATACGTACTATTAGCTTGGGAATGCGAGATGGATCGAGTGGGGTAGACACCTCTTTTCGTCATGCAGGAGCCGCTCATTTGCTTTCGGTAAGTGGCTTCCATTTGGTGGTGGTCGTAGGGTTGTTTGCTCTCCTTATCCCGCCCACTCGCCATCGGAGGGGGCGAATTGCTCGTGGGCTCTTTCTCATTGTGATGGCATGGCTTTTTGCTTTTCTTACGGGACTCTCAGCCCCCACGGTGCGAGCAGCCACTATGTACACGCTCTATAGTGTGGGTGTTTTGCTTCTTCTCCCTCAAAACAAACTCAATACATTAGCCCTTAGTGCCATCGTTTTATTGCTCTATCATCCGGGGTATATTTTTGATATTGGTTTTCAGCTCAGTTACGCAGCACTCCTCTCCATCCTGCTCTATGAGCCATTTTTTGCGCTCTATGCGCAGCGGCTTTCGCATCCACTGGCACGCTATATCTACCTCTCGTTGTCGGTTTGCCTTTCGGCACAGATACTCACACTCCCCCTTGTCCTCTATCATTTTGGGAGCTCCTCTGCGCTTTTCCTTTGGAGCAATCTTCCTTTGATGTTGCTGGCAACTTTGCTTATCCCACTGGCTCTGTTGTACGCCATTCTGGCGAGTTTGGGAGTTGCCTTTCCTCTTCTTTCTCGTGGGGTTGAGAGCCTTACGCATGGGCTCTATCAGGCAGCTTCGCTTTTCGACTCGGTGGAGGGTGGAGTATTCTCTCTGCGCCTTAGTGGAGCCGAAGCCCTCGGGCTTACAGCCTTTTTGCTGGGGATGTACGGCATTCTTACTTACATTGTGGCTCGCTATAAGAGTGTGCGCCTAGCGGCAGGATACACCGGTACGGATCCTTTTGAGGAGGCAAAAAGGAAAGCAAAAAGCTCTATGAATGGATAAAAATAGGCTACTTCTGAATATAGTTATAAGTCTTTTATTTCCAGTAGTATAGCTCCTATGTTGGTCGCCCTTTCTTTACCTTAAATGAATATTTAGGCTGCTTATTTGTAAAACAAATAGGTGCTGTAAATAATTTACATAGCGCATTTTGATAGTGTTATTGTTGTAATTCTATACTTTTGGTAGCAGGATGGTTGAGTGCTAGTTCAAGTGACTTTACCTCACCTCCGTAGCTGATAAGTAATAACATTATAATAGAGTAGTACTATGCAGATCAGTAAAAACGCACAACATTACATCGATCTAGAGCACCGGTTTGGGGCGCATAATTACCATCCTCTAGAGGTGGTATTGTCACGTGGTGAAGGCCCATTTGTTTGGGACGTAGATGGTAAAAAGTACTTTGATTTTCTCTCATCGTACAGTGCCGTTAATCAGGGGCATTGTCACCCTAAGATAGTAAAGGCACTTACTGATCAAGCGGCAAAAATATGCCTTACTTCGCGTGCTTTCTACAACGATTGCCTCGGGGAATACGAGGAGTTTATGCACCATTATTTTGGTTATGACAAGGTTCTGCCCATGAATACGGGTGCAGAGGCCGTAGAGACCGCCCTCAAGTTAGCACGCCGCTGGGGTTATCGAGTAAAGGGAGTACCCGAAGACGAATCTATTGTAGTGGTTTGTAATGGCAACTTCCACGGACGCACCATTAGTATTATATCTATGAGTAGCGACCCCTCCAGCTATACCGACTATGGCCCTTTTACGCCCGGGTTTGCTAAGATAGAGTACAATAATATAGAGCAACTGAGGGTGGTTTTGGAGTGCGAGGGGCACCGTGTTGCTGCTTTCTTGCTCGAGCCGATACAGGGCGAGGCCGGTGTAATGGTGCCGGATGAGGGTTATCTGAAGGCTTGTTACGACCTCTGCCACAAGCATCGTGTACTCTTTGTGGCCGATGAAGTGCAGACGGGTATTGCCCGTACGGGTCGCCTCTTGGCTTGTGATCATGAGGGCGTGCGTCCCGATATTCTCGTCTTGGGGAAAGCGATCTCGGGGGGTGTATTGCCCGTGAGTGCTGTGCTTGCCGATGATGAGGTAATGCTTACGATTGGCCCGGGTGAGCACGGCTCTACCTTTGGCGGTTTCCCCCTAGCTTGTAAGGTCGCTATAGCGGCTCTCGAGGTGGTAAGAGACGAGCATCTTGCAGAGCATGCCGAGGAGTTGGGGCAGCTTTTCCGCTCAGAACTTGCCAAGATTGATAGTCCGTTTATCGAATTGATTCGAGGGAAGGGATTGCTCAATGCCATCGTGATTAAACCTCGAAATGGGATAGAAGCATGGAATGTATGTGAGCAATTTGCCCAAAATGGACTCCTTGCCAAGCCTACCCATCGTCATATCATCCGTTTGGCTCCGCCGCTCCCCATTACTCGAGAGCAGCTCATGGAGGCCGTTGCCATTATCCGTCGTTCTCTCGAAGAGCTTGCCTAGAGAGAAGCCTGAAGAAATAGATAATCCTCCAACGAAAATAGGACTATGGAGAGACGGCAAGCAACGAACAAAGTACTGATGGTGCGCCCTGCGTCTTTTGGGTTTAATAGCGAGACTGCGGCAAATAATTACTTCCAAAAGGCTGAGGCTCAGAGTAATGACACCGCCGTGCGTGCCCGACGCGAATTTGATGACTATGTGGATCTTTTGCGGCGCAATGGGGTGGATGTGTGGGTAATACAGGATACGCCCCAACCCTATACCCCCGATTCAATTTTTCCCAATAATTGGTTTAGTACCCATATCACGGGCGAGCTTATTCTCTATCCCATGTTTGCTCCCAACAGACAAAAGGAGAGAAAATTATCCGCTCTTGCTACGGTGGGGATGCTGGAGGGGGTGACCAAGATTGTGAATCTCTCCGGCTTCGAAAAGGAACATCTCTATCTCGAGGGTACCGGGAGCATGTGTCTCGACCGCGTCCACAAGAAGGTTTACTACTGCGCCAGTGAGCGATCAAGTGAAAAGGTGGTAGAGGAGTATTGCAGCGAATTGGACTATACAAGTCTTTTCTTTCACTCCTACGATAGCCAAGGGCAGCCCATCTATCATACCAATGTGATGATGACGATTGCCACGGAGTACGCTGTAGTTTGTCTCGAAAGTATTCGAGACGAAGAGGAGCGGCAGCGTGTGGTGGAGAGCTTGGAGGCGAGTGGGCACGAGATTGTGCCCATTACGCTGGAGCAAGTGTACCACTTTGCCGGCAATATGCTGGAGGTGCTCGACGACAAAGGGCAGTCCCTATTGCTGATGTCTGCTGCTGCCAAAGCCTCCCTCACCCCCGATCAACTACGCTCATTACAACGCTATAGCCGCATCTTAGCGCCCGACCTCACCACTATAGAAACAATAGGAGGGGGGAGTGCTCGCTGCATGGTAGCCGAAATATTCATCTAGTAAAATCCCAAGAATACATATGAACAACTCTGTATATCTTTTCGAGAAACCCAAAAACGAACCCGTATATAGTTATGCCCCCGGTACGCCTGAGCGAGAAGCCCTCAAAGCCGCATTGGATCGCCAAGCCGCCCAAGAGGTGGAGATCCCGATAATCATAGGAGGGAAAGAGTATCGCACGGGAGATATTGGCAACGTGGTGATGCCCCACGATCACAAGCACCGCCTTGGTACTTATCATAAGGCAACGGAGAAAGAGGTGCAGCTCGCCATCGATACCGCCCTCAAGGCGCGGCACGACTGGAGTCGCCTGCCATGGACGGAGAGAGCCTCCATTATGATGCGTATTGCACGTCTTATCGCCACAAAGTATCGTTACGAACTTAATGCCTCCCTCATGCTGGGGCAGAGTAAAAACCCCATGCAGGCAGAGATCGATGCCCCCTGTGAGCTTATCGACTTCCTGACCTTTAGTGCCTACTATGCAGGGCAAATCTATAGTGAGCAGCCTCTGAGCGATGCTACTATGCTTAACCGGATGGAGTATAGAGGGTTGGAGGGGTTTGTCTTTGCCGTAACGCCATTCAACTTCACAAGTATTGCCTCTAATCTCAACCTCGCCCCCGCTATGATGGGGAATACAACGGTGTGGAAGCCCTCTTCTACCTCGCTCTACAGCAATTACCTTCTCATGAAGATCTTTAAGGAAGCCGGGTTACCCGATGGGGTTGTGAACTTTGTTCCCGGCCAAGGGAGCACCATCGGCAAGGTAGTAACTGCGAGTGAATCGCTTGCCGGATTCCACTTCACAGGCTCTACGGCTACATTCAATTCTATTTGGAAGAGCATTGCCTCGGGCATAGATCGCTACCGCACCTATCCGCGTATTGTGGGTGAGACCGGAGGGAAAAACTTCGTTATGGTACACCCTTCTTCCGATGCCCAAGAGGTGGCTGTGGCTCTATTGCGCGGAGCTTTTGAGTACCAAGGGCAGAAGTGCTCGGCGGCAAGTAGAGCCTATATCCCCCAGAGCATGTGGGAGGATGTGAAGAGTCGCCTAGGGGATATGCTTGCAAGCGTAAAGATGGGCGATGTGCGCGAGTTTGACAACTTTGTCAATGCGGTGATTGACGAAGCCTCTTTCGATAACCTAGCTGCCTATATCCATAGAGCAAAGCAGAGCAACGATGCAGAGATCGTGTTCGGAGGAGCGTGTGATAAGAGCGTGGGTTACTATGTGCAACCCACTGTAATACTCGCCAAAACGCCCAATTACGAAACTATGTGCGACGAGCTTTTTGGCCCCGTTCTTACCATCTATGTTTATCTCGATGGCGAGTACGCCGAGACGTTGCAGCTGGTAGATCGCACGGCTAAGTATGGTCTTACCGGCTCTATCTTCTCCTATGACCGATACGCCACGGAGCTAGCCCTGCAAACTCTGGAGCATGCTGCCGGTAACTTCTACATCAACGACAAACCTACCGGAGCCGTTGTTGGGCAGCAGCCTTTTGGTGGTTCGAGAGCGTCGGGTACCAACGACAAGGCCGGAGGCCCGATCAATCTTCTAAAGTGGTGTAGCCCTCGTTGTATCAAAGAGACCTATGCGCCGCCTACGGACTATACCTATCCTTTCCTTAAATAGGAGGATAGCAATACTAAAAGAGAGTTTGATATTCGCTGTTGTTTAGCTCTCTGTACCATTGAGAAAGGGTGAGGCGACCTAAAGTCTTTCCTCTTTTGAGGAGGGCTTGGGTCGCTTTTTTATGTTGATATGCATGTAAAAAAAATGCCCCCAACCTAGAGGTTGAGAGCATTCGTATCGGGTAGAGAACTAGAGAGTGGATACCTCTCTGTTAGTCTTTTGCTTAGAATGTATAGCCGATGGTGGTGAAGGCACTTCTGTGGTAGAGCTTGACTGTTTCGTCGTTGCTCTGGTTGAGAATGCTATGGTCGAAGTTGAAGGAGAGGTTGTAGTGACCGCCAAACTCAAAGCTCCAAGAAACGCGTGTCCCAAGGTCGAAACGCTTAAGAGCGGGGAGTACCTTGCCATTGTTGAACCCTTCGAAAGAGATGCCTCCCGAAGGAAGAGTCTCATCCCCTTTGAATAGGTCCACCTCGTAGACTTCTACATTTCCGCCTCCTTTGCTTACTTTCTTGATGGCAGAGCCTCCGATAGCATAGCCGGCATAGAGTCCATAATTGAATCGAAGTCTAAAATCATTATCGCCCAAACTCGTGCCCAAAAGAAGGCTCCCGGAGAGCGTGTGTATGGGAGTACGTACCGTTGTTACTCCTACACCGGGAGTTTGAGATACAATGCGTATACCACGCTGGTTGTAGCTAAACCCGGGGGTGAGGTCTAATAGTCTACCGATAGGGATACGGACGTCTACACCCACCGTGGGGCTTAGAAGGGCTCTTTCAGACTCTACCTTGAGTCCCTTTGTGAGGAGGTTTACATTAGAAGACCCCAGACCTGCATACAAGTGTACACGTGTAGGGCGATTTCTTCGGTTCTCAACAGTGAAGCGTCTTTCGTTGTGTGTGACAGAGTGTTTCTTTCCGTTCTGAACATGTTTTTGTCCAAAAGCCGGAGCAATGCCCATCGCGAGGATAACGGCTGTAAGGAGAATTTGTTTCATCGTACAACTATTTTATCATTTAGTTTCTGATTGGGAACTAAAGCCTCTTCCTCGTTCCGGAGAGAAAGTGCTCCATCCCTTTCTTTGCAAGGCGAAGATACTGCATTTTTAGTATTTAAACAACTAGTGCATGATTTTTTGAGTAAAAGTTTCGGACAGAGCTCATTCGTTCTTACTGTGAGAAAGGGGGAGGAGGTAGAGGGGTTTTCAGTCCTATTCCAAAAAAGAGAAGATACGCCAAAGTAAAAACTCTGACGTATCTTCTTAATTGCATGGTAAGAGCCGTTACCCTCGCAAACAGCCTCTGCTGGTTGTAGTCTCGTCCTTCTAGATCTTAGTGGAAGATTACTTTGTAGCTCTTATTGCCTATGGCTACGAAGTAAGTGCCTGCAGGATATCCTTCGGTGGGGATATTGACTTCGTTAGATCTGAGGGAGTTGTATCTCTGTAGCATCTCTCCACTCGTATTGAAGAGGTATACATGGGTGTTTGCATTAAGCCCCTGTATCTGTACTCCTGTAGCTGTTTGGGAGATTTTTACTCCATTCTCGTCAATAGGAGAGCAGATCCCTGTAGGGGTAGATCCTGCATATTCTACGGCATTGGTCATAAAGCCTTGGGGATCTGCTGTTCCATTGACATCATATGGTGTCCATCCCTTTTTCTTTAGTTCTGCAACTTGTAGGGTGTTGCAGACGTTGCTCGTAGGAGAGGGCGTGTTCACGATATAGCAGTGCCCCCAGAGGTCAGCCTTCTCTTCTTCTCCCTCTTCGTTGAACTCCTTGCATTGAGGAATCTTGGAGACGATCTTACCCATTGCTTCTTCCGATATGTTATTGTCGGAGAGCGTGATTAGGTGAAGATTGGGGAGCATGGATAGATCTAGATCAGAGATATTGTTGATGTGCATGGTCAGCTCTTTGAGTTCCTTATTCTTGCTAACATCAACAGTCTTGAGGTTATTTTGCTCCAGTTCTAGTATTTCTAGATTGGGGAGCATGCTGACATCTATCGTTGTAAGTTCGTTGTCGAAGAGGCTCAGATTGGTGAGTTTAGGGGTCTTACTGAGGTCTATGTTCTTCAGATAATTACCACCAAGAGAGAGGAGTTGTAGATTGGGAGAGAGAGAGAGGTCTATGTTTTGATGCTGAGTCATGCATAGGTAGAGGCCTGTGAGAGCCGGTACCTTGCTGAGATCTATCTGAGAGACCTTGGTAAAGGAGCAGTCTAGATCAAACATCTTGGGGCATTCAGCTAGCTTAACACTCTCTAGTTGCTTGTTGAAAGAGGCTACCAGTACGAGTAGATTTTTAAAGCTGGAGAGGTCTAAGGTCTTGAGAGGAGTGTATTGTATGGATAGTACCTCGCAGCAGTCATTCTCTGGAAGAGGAGGCGTAATCGTCTCAAGATCCATACACTCATATAATTTGAAGTACTGTAACGCAGTGCATTGAGATAGGTCTACAGATTTAGGAGATGTATGGGTCTCTGAGTCGCTAAACCGTAGAGCTTCGATCTTTCCATAGATGCGTAGCGTCTGTACGCCCTCCACTAGTTCGAAAATTTCTGTCTTAGGTCCGTCGTAGAAGACATCTGTATAGTCTTCCGGACGTTCGGTATTTCTTCCGATACGCTCTTTCGGTTGGCACTCACCATCTCCGTTGAGGTCGATCCAGACGTCATTGTCGGGAGCAAAGACCCCTGCGTAGAGTACCTTGTCTTTGGTTTGGGAGAGTTGTATCGTGACGTATTCGCCTGTTGTAGGGGCGTCAGATATTTGCGCTTTCAGAGCTGTGCTTGTCATTGACAAGAGTAGCGCCGCAGCGAGTGTAACGTGAGTAGTAAATCGTTTCATAATGATTTAGTTATAGATTGATGGTTGTAAGATTTCGGAGGATTGTTAGCGAGTAGGGGGGAATAAAAACATCTGGTAGACATACTTATCTTGTCCGAGGCGAACTAAGGAAATCCGGCAGAGTGCTCCCTCTTTATTATTGACTGTTAGGATGGCGTCTCCTGATACCTTGTAGTTCTGATCGAAGCCATTTGCCTTGAGGTAGTCCTGTAGAGCCTTAGAGCGCAAGTCTCGCTCACTCGACACACAGAGCAACTCGGTGATAATGAAGCCGAGGGACCCAACTTTTGTAGGTGCGATGTAGAAGACGAACTCTAGATTGGTCTCTTGTACCTTACTTTCTGTTGTGCGGTAGAAGAGATGTGTAGGGAGTGGAGACTCTCCAGAGCGGAAGGTGCGTAGCCCAAGCCCTTCTTCAAAGGCATTGATCTGGGAGGCATTTTTCGTTACTAATTTCTCCAGCGAGGGGAAATCTTGGACATTGGGTAGGATAGCATGCTTTGTATCTATGATTGTATTCTCCGGTTGTCTCTTAGCGAACTCTATGAACATGGTGGTACCCAGCTTCTCATTCGGCATATCCATTAGGGCGACCGTAATGTTGGGATTGGAGTCGTGGATAGCACGTAGCCCCATGAATTCATCGCCTAGGTAGTTGCTTACTTTTGCTTTCTCTATGTGAGAGAAGCCTAGTTGGTTTAGCATTGCTCGGGTACGCTCACAGTTTGCTACAGATTCCATACCATAGGCGAGGATGAGGTCGGCATCGCCATCTACAGGAATGCCATAGACAACGGCAGGGATGGTCGTCAGGCCCTTGCCTAAGAAGCCGGATGGGCGATAGTCTACCTCTTGCTGTGTGCGTCCCAGTTTTGCCTCATAGGCTATTACCTCTTGATCTTCGATCTGCTCACTATCGTTGCGTGGTATGGCAAACTTGAGCATCGGCATCTCTTGAGCGACTTGGATAGGAGCTTCCTCCACCTGTACGGGGACAAGAGCCGTTGTATCTCCTACTTGAACCCGTATAGTGGTCTCTCCAGCGGCGACCCCGGTCACGAGCCCTTGCTCACTGACAGTTGCTATGGCTGGGGATTGGCTCTGGAAGACGGGCTTCAACTGGCTCTCTTGTGGAGAGATTTGCACGGATAGTTGCTGAGTCTCTCCGACATGTAGAGAAACTTTGGTGGGAGATACCGTGATGGTGGTTTTTTGTTGAGGTTTTGGAGTGGACCTGTCGCAGGCTGTCCACAGGGTCATCGTAAGCGCGATGAGCAGTAGTAGGGTAGATTGTTTTGCTTTCATATAGCTTGTATTTGTGAGAAAAATTATTTTTCTGCCCTAAGGTACTGCTTTATTTTGATTTGTCAAGCTTTTTGTGCAGATTCTAGTGTCAAGTGTAATGATATGGCAAAAGTATTAATGAGAAGCATGTCTACATTGACCGCAAAGAGCTTTTTGGAAATTCGAGAAGGCTCCTACTATTGGAGCTCATCAACGAGAATATTTTTATTCCGGTCGAGAGAAAGATGGACTGTACTATTAACAAAAAAAGTAGCACACCCTAGGGTGTGCTACCATTGTTGAGGAGGATACTACAGCAGTTATTTACACTTTATTCTATCATAAAGGCTTTGCCTCTCTGATTATATGCTGCTATGGCATACCTCATTGTACGAAAGTGCTTTCGCGCGAATAGCTACCTATTGTACGAGTACAGGACGCGATACGCTATTGCCATCTTTGTCTGTAATGCGAGCCATGTAGGTGCCTGCGGGCAATTGACTTACAGCGATTGATGTTGTACCGCTTATAGCTTTGGAGACAGCTACACGCGCACCATCAAGAGTGAAGAGCTCTATCGTGCTACCTTCGCGAGTTTGTACTGTAATGAATTCCTTTGCCGGATTGGGATAGAGGACAGTCTCTACATTGAGTGTAGGTGTATCTACAGCGGTCGATCCATCCATTGTTACCCTTAGTTGGTCTACTTGGATAGCACTAACCCCATTGACTACGGGTACGAGGGAGAGGAGGATGGTCTTACCCTTATATGCAGAGAGATCTGCTGAGATTAGAGTCCAGCCACTGCCTTCTGCCGACTGTGGTGCCAAAAGTTCTACAGCGGTTCCATTAAGCTCTGCAACCATAACCTTGAGTTTATCAGGATTATTGGCGGTGAAGAGCGTCGTGATATAGCAAGAGAATGTAGGTGCCTTAGCATCTGCAGGGATGACGAGCGGTGCAGAAAGGAGTTCGTTCTTCGCATTAATATTATCGCCGGAGAAGTTACCATTGTTGAACTTTGTAGGATAGAATTTACCGAAAGAGATCAGGCAGTCTTCGCTATTCTCTGCACCTACTTTGGTATTAGGATCTTTGAAAGAAAGTCCAAGACGAGCCATGAGGCCTTTACCCATGTACGAATCAAATCCGAGTCCATCTCCATCCAGGTCTAACGATCTCCATCCCTTGTCGAGCTTGTCTTTGGTATCCATAGGACAGGAGAAGGGGAAAGTCGAGATAGGAGCAGAGACTGTAACTGTGATAGATTCCTTTGCATCACCATTCTTATTGGTTACTGTCGCAGAAATCTCATAGGAGCCTAACGTCTCGGCTGTTACCTTATACTCTGTGTCGCTCACCTTCGTTAGTTTGATTCCTGCAGGAGCCTCCCACTTAACCGAAGTAATAGGAGCAACTGTACTATAAGCGAGCTTCATTACCTGCGTCTCACCTTGATAGAGATCGGTTACCCCCGAGATCCTAAGTGCTTCGGGCTTATCTTTCTCTGTCATAAAGAGAGCGAGTAGTTTCTTAAATTCCTTGAAATCCGGATCATTCGTTTGAACTTCACCACGACACTCTACCCATTTGTTGCCTGGCCCTATGAGTACGAGCGTCGGGAATCCCTCAACAGGTATACCCAATGCCGAAGCCATCTGGGGATCTGCAAATAGGGGATAAGGCACGGGGTTCCCATTGCTATCTTTGGTCCAGTCTCCCTGTGTAGCACTACCCTTACCATGGATTCTATCAACGGTAGAGCGAGAGTCTCCTCCGACCCAAAAGACCTCTATCTGCTTGCTCCCCTCAGGACCAAATTTCTTGTAGAGTCTCTCCAAGGCTCCACTCTGGTGTAGTCCCCAGCAAGGACCGCACCATACGGCGGAGATGTCAATCATGATGGCTTTGCCCGATTTGAGGATAGCATCAATGTCGTGTTCTTTGTCATTAATGTCCTTAGCAACATACTTTGAGCTCTTTAAGGGTTGGGGTTCCCCTGCGCGAAGTTGTGTCGCACTACGGAGCTGCACATTAGACGTTAAGAAAGATTGCTGTGCCACAACATCAGTCGTAGCCACTAGCATGCCGGTAAACATAGTAATGCCTACGGCCAACTGAGTAATAACTTTTTTCATACGAAACAGAATTAGTGTTTGTTATTTGAACTTTATTACATATGTCTCTTGCATTATTTCAGAGAGCTTTCTTGAGCACTTCATAGACTTCTCCTGTCTTATGGTCGTAGAGAATTGCCACCACAGCACAGTGCTCTAGCTGTATGACTTCTCGATCTATGGTACCGGTATGGTTGTACGTCTTTCCTAGATCATAGCTCTCCCCGTCAGTCCCATTAAGTGCTTGACGGAATATGTGGTTATGTTCGTACTCCTTATCTAAGCCCTTCTTTAGATGCTGCGGTGCCACAATATGATCTTCTACGAGCCATAGTTGTATGTAAAGTTGGTGCTCTTTGAGCGATGCGGAGAGCTCCTCTGATAGGTCTAGAGCAGATGCGCTGCACTGCACCGAGATCTTGCGATCTTGTTTTGAGACTTGGAGCTCAAGCTTGTAGAGTTGGGGTAGCTCACGTATAGCTTGCATTTCTGCCGCCCATTTCGTCGCCATAGGGCTAAAGGTCTTCCCCCCGTTACTTGCCAATGGCCTCCGATTGAAGGTGGCTATGGGTAGTGAACCTCCGGCTTGTAGTCGCTCTAGATAAGTTGCAGCATCGGCATGATACAACCCTTTGGGGTCTTCTTTGGGACGTGTCCCTATTTGTGTGTTGCTACCATGTAGAGCCACGATGACAACCTTATCACCATGGGCTGAGGCCGCTTCGGTTATCGCTTTTGCCGCTATGGGACAATTGACGCAGCCAACGCCGCTATAATCCTCAATAAGGACGGAGCGACCCTTGGAGAGTTCAACCTCATTGGGGATTAGTCGATCTTTTTCCGGTATAGGCCTGCACGCTACAACCAGTGCCGTAAGGAGTGTGGCTAGTGAGAGGGAAAATGTATGGAGTTTCATCATTATAATCTTGGCAAATGTTGAATGTTCAAAAGAGCTTTGGGGCTAGAAAGTACCATTGTAGGTTAGGTAGATCCCTTTTGTCTCGGGCATATAACGACACACCCCTCCCGAGCAGTTAATACCGGCTCTCGTGCGCCCATAGCCTAGTTGTACCCTATGGTTGCCGGCAGAATAAGCCACAGTACCCATATAGTAGTGCTGCTTGGTCACGGTCATATTGTATTGATCTGATAGAGAGATCATCCATTTGGGAGCTATGGAGAGCTCCGCAAGACCGAAGAGCCAGCTACCCTCCGCTTGACGGCTATTGAGGTACTGTAGCTCGGTGCGTAACGTGTAGTTTGGTGCTAGTTTGAACTTTCCATCTAGGACAAATATGTTACTATAGACGAGCGGATTATTGATTGCATGCCCCTCAACTACCTGTTGGTTGTATATCTGGTGGTAATAGTTGAAAGCGACTGAGACTGTCCGAGAAAACTTCTTACTCAGCTCAATATTCAGGTCTGAGTAGTAGAGCTGACCCATACCAAAGAAAGGATGTGAATAACCATCTGTCCCATATAGGTCTTTCTCGGGGGCATCTAAAGGCAATCGATCTGTTCCTACATTCTTTAGACCTCGCACATGGGCGTAGTTAACGCGTATCCCGGTACCATACTTGCCTCCGAGTAGAGACCCTCTAGGGATTGTGTAGCGGAAGTCCCCCTGGAAGGCCCACTCTCCATCGGGTTGGGTAGCATAGGGATAAAGAGCCGCAAGTGTATAGGTATGGTTTGCCGTAAAGGCCGGGAGGTGATTGATGTGAAGAGGGGTACCTACAGAGGATCGTGCTGAGAGGAAATTGAAGTTTTCGCTTCGTTTGGCCTGTAGTAAAAGGCTTAGACCTTTTTTTGAGTATGAAGTGGAGAGCATGGCGACAGATCCCGGAGAGTAGATATAGTGGTTACTCGCCGTAGGGTCACTACTCTTATAGGCATACTCTCCATTGAAAGCCCAGTTTCCTACAGAAAACTTGGCACGCCCCCCAAAGGCGTGTACTTGCCTAGGAAGGTTGAGACGCATTGCTCCAGTCATGCCCGGTGGAGTGGCAACAGGGATAATCTCATCTCCCTCCACTTTATTTATATAGGAGCCTCCCACGCTCAAGGTCATTCGCTTATCTCTCATGGAGGGAACCCATTGCTGGATTGCGAGCTCTCCATCTCCCCCACGGATGTATCCGCGTTCGTTGGTAAATAGTCGGGCGGTACGATCGAAGTAGTTGCGTTGTTGTCCTACAAAACCCTTGACGCGTATCCCATCATAAGGGGTAAGCAATACATGGGCTCCTCTTACAGCATTGTCAATACCCAGAGTCCGCTCTTCATAGCTACGGAAAAGGATGCCGGAACCGAACTGATCATAAAAGTCTCCTAGGGTGACCTCAGCATACTTGCCGACATATCCCTTGAGGTGTAGGTGAGGGATACCACGCCCCTGCTCCGGCTCGTGACCGGGCATCGGACGGAGCAGATCTTCATAGCGGAGCCCTAGCTCCAGGTAATTGTTGCGGAGCGTACCGGTTACGTAGCTATTGCCCATCCACGATTTATTCCCGGCCGCTTTGTCGTCGAGAGAAAAGAGCATGTCGCTCTGCACGCTAAAAGAGGGTTTGAACTTTTCCCATGGTGCCCACTCTCTTTTATCTTGAGCGGAGAGTGTAGAGAAGACCCCCACACTCACCGAAAAGATAGTGATGAGGTGCCAAGTACGGTGTAGTATCTGTCGCATACGTATTGTGCGGTATAAGAAGATAAAATAGTCTATTGCTAGTTGTAAAGAGGTCGGAGGAAAACTCTAAGAAAGACTTTGATTATTCCTCCGATTTTAGGAGCTCCCGTACTTTAGCGATAAGCTCTTGCTCTCCGCCTTCGGTATAACCGGTATGAGCGTATGCGACATTCCCCTTCCCATCAATTACAAAGACATGGGGAATCATATTGACATTCATAGCCCGCTTGAAGTCTCCATTGGGGTCTAGTAATACCTCATACTCAAGGCCCAGCGCATCCATAAGAGGCTTTACACGATCGGTATTTTGTCCCTCGTCAATAGATACAGCAACAAGCTTGACACCGGTCTCTTCCTGCCAATCTTCATACACCTCGTTGATAGCTTTGAGCTCACGAAGACAAGGTTTGCACCAAGTAGCAAAGAATGAAATAATAAAAGGCTTACCTTCATTATTCAGTTTGCTCGTATTGATTGATTTCCCCTGTAGATCTTTGAGCTCGACCTGAGGAAGTTGTGCGTGTGCTACTGGCACAATTAGAAAGAAGAGTAGGATAGATAGTAGATGTTTCATAGTTTTATGGAATTGACTAGATAATTGTTACGGTTAGATTCACTGTCCAAACGAGAGGTTCTCCACCAGCCTTAGGAGTGAGGGTGATCGTAATAGTATTTGTATAGGTTTGTCCCACTATTGGATTGGGGATGTCTATATGAGTAGATATAGGGGTTGTTGCTCCTTTCTCCTTCTCATAGGGAACCTCTTCTTCGTCGGCAGTCAGTTTGATGTCTTTCTTAAACGAGGTCTGATTTTCAAAAGCTTCGCAGGAGCCTAAGCATACAGTTCCGGAAGTCTCTTTGGCAAAAGAGAGGGAGAAGTTGTAATTAGCAGTCTTCCGCACACTAAAGTCCAATTGTAGATCATAAGACTCTGCTTTTTCCGTTGATGCAGAGACTTTGTAATCTATCGTGCTACCGGCAACATACTTCTTTTGGTCTATTTTGTTGATTAACATCACCTCAGAAGCTTTGACAACAGTGATCGTGCAAGTAGACTTTTTATCTCCTGCCTGAGCGGTGACAATTGCTGTCCCCGGAGTGAGTGCTTTGACGAGACCCGACTCGGAGACTGTGGCTACTGAGGATTTGTCAATAGTATAGGTAACCTTAGCACCTGCCGGTGTTGTCGTTGCTACGAGCTGTAGAGTCTCTCCTTCTAGCATTGTTGTAGTTGCGGGAGAGAGCGTAAGGTTGGTAACTTCTACAGGGGTGTTTATCGTATTGGGTCCACAGGAAGTTAGGAGCGATAGCGTGACTAGCGATAGTGCTACGGCGAATTTCGTTAGTTTCATTTGAGTAATTATATGGTTATAAGGGTTAAACATTATACTGTCTATTTTGTTCTGTCCTTTATTATTATACGGGTCATTCTCAAAAAAGTAACTCTCCATTGCTCATTAGAGGTTTCGTCTTGTCTAAAAGAGACTGCCCAAAGGTAATAAATGTCTTGTAAATAGCAATACTTATTACGCAATATATTAGGGAGGGGCTTATGGAGCCCTAAAGATGAGTCCGTATAATACCTGTTGTCTCCGAAGACAATAGGTCGTAGAGACACTTGGGTGTTGCCATTCTAATAAAGGAGTATCGGAACTATTGCTGTCCGATAAAAGTAGTTGGAGAGAAAATTCAAAGGCTGACTCCAAAAGAAGAAGTCAGCCCTACTTTTCGTTATCCCTAAGTGTCTTCTAGACACTATCGGAACTAATTACAGTTGCTATCAAAGGCGAGTCCTCCTACATTGATTCTATGGGTTTCGGTGCGACGAAAGATTCGACGGGCCAGAGGTAGGCACTCACGAGTTCGCTGTTGTTGTATGCCTGCTCGTTCATTTTCGCAATGCGCCCTAAGAGCGCGTTGGACTTAGAGGATTCCACCTCCTGCACCAATAGACAAGCATTAAAACTAGGCCATACGGCAGTATCCTTGTGAGGGATGTCAAAGTCGCTCTCAGCCAATGCTTTCGGAATGATTTGGTACACGCCAATTTCTAGCTCGTGAAGGAGCGACTCTATCTGCTCCAGCATACTGATGTTACATGTGATATATATAAGTGTCATATCAGTTGTTATCTATAGTTTTCGTCTCATCCTAAATAGTCTACGCTCCCTGTAGAGTCTACGTTGGTGCATAAATGCATAAGCAGTAGGTACCAAAATCAGTGTTACAAGCATAGAGATTAGCAAACCTCCGATGATTGTGATACCGAGAGGAGCGTACATCTCCTTTCCCATGCCGGTACTTAATGCCATTGGCAGCATCCCCAGTATTGTAGTCATTGAGGTCATCAATACGGGACGCAAGCGAGAGCGACCGGACTCCATCACGGCATCTCGGATACTATACCCACGCCGTACAAGCATATTACTGTAGTCCACCAGCACGATACCGTTATTCACTACAATACCAACTAGCATGATCAGTCCGATAAACGTTACCACACTTAGGGTTGTCCCGGTAATGAGGAATGCTAAAATGATACCGACCAATGTAAATGGTATGGCAAAGAGGATAATAAATGGATCCAAAAGAGACTCAAACTGAGCTGCCATCACCATAAACACCAACATTAGACCTATGATAAAGATAATCGTAAGCGAAGAGAAGGTATCGCTCTGATCCTCTATCTGACCACCTAATGAGATGCTTACACCCTGAGGGATCTGCGTATCGGCGATGATCTCTTTTGCCTTTTGGGCTCCATCTCCGAGTGAAATCCCATTAAGGTCGGCAGTAACTTTGACATATCTTTGTTGGGTAAGACGCTCAATCTGTATTGGCCCCTCCTTTTCTTGGAGATCTGCAACGGCAATCAATGGTATCTGCTGTCCCAGCAGATTCGTTACCTGCATTTCATTGAGCTTCTTGATAGAATTGCGATAGTCAGAAGCATATTGTATCCTAATATCGTAGTCAGTACCATCCTCGGTGTAGGCACCCGCGTTGGCACCATAGAGGTTTTCTCTCACTTGTATACCAATCACCCCGGGATTGAGAGCCATCTGAGAGGCTTTGTCCTTGTCAACTATGATATGAACCTCACGATTGCCCGCCGATACTAATGCCTCAACATTGGTAAACTCCGAATACTCCTTGACTTTTTTCTCAAGGTCAAATGCCACCTTATTCAGTTGATCCATGTTTTTCCCAAAGATGATAAACTCTATAGGAGCTTTATTTCCCGTTAGAACAGTAGCCATAGCACTGCCTCCTGAGACGGTCACTTTTTCGATTTCCGGTATCGCCTCAATCAGAGGACGAATATCATCAGCGATCTGTTGGCTACTACGATTACGCTCACTGACGGGCTTGAGGTGGCAGAAAATCGTACCAATATTTTTACCCTCCTTAAATCCGACTGCCGTGAGGACTCCCTCTTGGGTTTGCCCGGTAATACTTGCGAGTCCCCCTTCGGCAACCTCCGGCACATTGTCGCGCAACAGCTGTATGATCTCATTACCTACCTGCTCAGTAAAGGAGTGTGATGTGCCTTGCTCTGTCTCAAACTGGATAGAGATAGAGCCGGCATCGATATCGGGGATGTAGTCGGTACCGACAGCCTTTCCTAATAACAATACTAAGACGAAAACGACCAGAGCAGAGCCAAGGGTGATGCCCTTATGGAATACAGTCCAGCCCAGAAAGTTGCGATATATCCTCTCAACCCTTTGGAACATACGCTCGCTCCAATTAAAGAGTTTGCCATGTTTTTTGCTCTCCTTGCTACGTGGGGCCGGTTTGAGCAATACGCTTGAGAGCATTGGGGTCAGAGCTAATGCTGTGAAGAGAGAGGTGATCAGACAGGTAACCGTAAGGACGGCTAATTGCTTAAACATTACGCCAACGATACCACCCATAAATACTAAAGGGAGGAATACCACAATGGTGGTTAGGGTAGATGCGGCAATAGCTAACCCCATCTCGGATGCACCAAACATTGCGGCTTGCTTAGGCATAGCCCCTCGCTCTATGTGCTGTGTGATGTTTTCGAGTACTACGATGGCGTTGTCGACTACCATACCAATCGCAATTACCAACGCCACCAAGGAGAATATGTTGATGGTATAGCCGAGTATGTTCATGACGATAAAAGCCGAGATCAATGATACCGGCATCGTCAGGAATACTATGAGGCTAGATTTCCATTCTCTCAAGAAAAGCAATACCACCAAGGTGACGAAGATCAAGGCATACCAAATAGATGAACTCAGGTTGTTGATAGACGAGATTACCAATTCGTCCGAGCCTATCACTTCAGAGATTTGCACGTCCGAGGGTAGCTCACCTTGTATGTCGCTTATCTTTGCACGTACGGCGTTGGCAACATCTACGGTATTGGCTCCTGATTGTTTCTGTATCAGTAGGGCGATACCTCTACCCTGATGGTTGAAGGCTGATGCATCAGTCTCCTTAAAGGTATCCTTGATGGTAGCAACATCTTTGAGACGTACCACCTTACCTTTGAATGCCTTGATAACAGTATTCTCAAGCTCTTGTACACTCTCGTATTTACTGGGCATGCGTACAGAGAAGTCGTAAGCACTCTCCGTTACGAAGCCAGAAGGCACGTTGATGTTATTGGCTTTGAGCATCATGGAGAGCTGAGTCACAGACATACCGTAGCCCTGCATCCTGATAGGATCTATCTCAACTCGGATCTCACGTTCAGGCTGCCCTAGGTAGATTACCGTACCTACGCCATCTACCTTTCTCAGCGTAGAAGCGATTTGGTCCTCTACAATCTCTTCTAGACCGTTGTAGTTTTCGTCTGCATTGATGGCATAACCGATCACCGGCATCATCGATGCATTGATCTTATAGATGATTGGAGTATAGGCTTGAGCCGGCATTCGGGACTTGACTAGCTCCAATAGATCTCGAGCATTATTTGCCGCCGCTGTAATATCTTCTTCCCACTCATACCTCAACTGTATGAACGATACATTCTCTTTAGAGATGGATTTGATCTCGACCAAATTCTCGGCAGAAGAGAGTACTGCCTCTAGGGGCTTAGAAACCTGTTCCTCCACCTCCATTGCCGAAGCTCCCGGATAGACCGTGATGACTGTAAGGGAGGGAAACTCCATGTTAGGCATCAGGTCTAATGGCAACTTTGTCAGAGAGAATACACCTATCACCAGTATGGCCACAAAAAGCATTGCGGTCGCGATAGGTCTTTTTACGCCAAATTCAGGAAGCTTCATAGACTTACTTCTTTTTTACAACACTCACTTTAGAGCCGTCGTTGAGCTTATTTTTGCCATCTACTACAATTGAATCTCCACTCTTGATTGCATCGCTTTCGATGTATGCCCAACCGTCGTTAATCTCCCCTCGAGTCACGGGGATGCGACTAACTTCGGTGCCTTCGGTATTGACTTTGAATACGAATTCTTCGGCTGTCCCGGCCAAGCGGTATATGGCATTGAGTGGTACGAATAGACCTTCTCGCTCCGGTAGAGTAATAGAGACATTGCAGTACATACCGGGTTTTAGGCGGTTGTCTTTGTTAGGGATATTGACTTCAACAGCTGCCGTACGTGTCATTGGCGAAAGTGCGGGAGAGAGGTAAGATATTTTGCCCTCAGTCGGTTTATCCGGATAAGCGTCAAAAATTATGGTAGCACTCTGCCCTTTTTCTATGTAATTGAGTTCCTTTTCATTGACCTCAATGGTTATTTTGAGAGGATTGATTTGGCGAAGTTCTATGATGCCGCTTTCCAACTTAAGCTCATTGCTGAGGCTTGGTGTGAATGTATACGTCTCCCCTTCATTGACCAAAATATCAGTGATGATGCCACTAAATGGGGCGGTAATAGAAGTATTCTTTTTGAGCATAGCCACTTTGGCCACGGAGGCCTCGTACTTAGCCTTGACGTGGTCGTAATCCATTTGGCTGATGCTCTTCTTTTCTAACAAACGGGTAATACGCTCGAAGTCGCGTTTGATGGCGTCGTTTTCGATCTGTGCCTGTAATAGCATTTCGTCGGACATCTCCACGACGAGGGCTCCCTTTGGAACAAAGCTCCCTTTGCCGTAGTGTATCCGCTCTATCCTTCCTGGTAGGGCAGTGCCGAGATTCGCACTTTTAGATGCCTCGGCAGTACCCGAAAAACGAATTTTTGGGGTAAATGTCATTTGTTTGGCTTGGATAATGGTCACGGGCACAACTTTGTCCGCATCGGACTCCTGATCTTTATCTTTCTTTTTGTTGCAGGAGGTAGTTGTGCCGATAAGTAGGAGCAACACCGTTGGGAGCAAGAAGCTCTTAATTCCTTTGATATGCATATTGTTTTTATCTATCTATTTTGTTTGTGAACAAGACTATGTTCCTCGGCATACTTATAGAGAGCGCCGGTAGACTTCTCCAATTGAGACAATGTTACGGCAGCTTCTACTCTTGCATCAATATCGGCAGAGCTGGCTTTTTCCCACATGACCTGAGCTTCTAAAATATCCCTTACACTGTTCATCCCCTCTAAGAGGCTGTTTTTTGTAATTCGCAGGTTTTCCTCAGCTTGCTCCTTAGAGAGCTTGGTTAGTTCCATCTTTTTAAGAGCCTCAGCATGCTTAAATCTATTTTGTTGTATCTGCAAGTTGATTTTCTCTTGGGAGTCTTGCAGTTCTAACTTTGCCTTGGCCACTTGTTGGTCTGCCATGTGTACTTGGTGTAATCTATCGCCCCAAGTTAGCACTGGGATCTGTACTCCCACGCCTATCATCCAGTCTCCGCCAAAGTTATTTTGAGACCCTTTGTAGAGATTAGGTTGTGTCCAGTTGTATCCTGCTGTGAGGAAGATGTTGGGCAGGAATTGCGACTTCACCATCTTTCTTGCCGACTCTGTAATCGCGAGCTTATTGCGAAGCATCACTATTTCGGCACGCTCAATGGCATCGTTATTTGTAAGCGCTAAGAGGCGACTACTCAGTTGCTCCTCACTGATAATGCCGGTGTCTAATTCTATTTGATCAGCATCTACTCCTATGATTTGTCCGAGCAACATCTTGGAGAGCTCAAGGCCATTCTCAGCTTTGACCAAAGAGAGCTCCACTTCATTTTTCTTGACCTGAACCTTCAATACTTCGTTCCTAGTTGTCATGCCTTCTGCGTAGAGATTTTCTAAGTCTTGTCCGAGATGATCTAGGAGGGATTTGTAGGTCTTAGCCAAAGTCACCTTCTCTTGTACAGAGATTACTCTCCAGTAAGCTTCATCCACAGATGCCAAGACATCTGCTTCCTCCATTTTTACTTTCTCATGCAGAAGCTCAGATGTGTAGCGAGCTATCTTGTTTGCCTCTACAATTTTAAATCCCATAAAGATAGGCTGGCGTAGTATAAAGCCTCCCGTATACACCTCCTTGGGAGCGACACTTATAAAGTCAAGAGGGATCGAAAGTCCTTGAGGTGTTACCCCCGGGATATTAAAGTTGATCGCAAAAGGGCGGAGGGGTCTATCTCCCGGATTGACCCATCCCCCGGCGAAGTCGATGCGAGGTAGATACTTTGTTTTAGCCGACTGCACTAAATAGTCAGAGGCTACAGCATCAGCTTGAGCCATTTGTATCTGTTTGTTGTGCTCTAAGGCTAACTCTCGGCACTGCTCCAAAGACATTAGAGCTTGGGATTGTGCCTCTGGCTTCAATCCCACGGAGAGAACAACAGTCGTGATCAGAAAGAAGACCATTCTTTTGTTGACTGTTTGAATCATGATTTGCGCGTATTAGTTGTCTTATTATAGTTTGGTAGAGGACCCATAAGCTCCCTGATACCACTCCTTAAACTCTCTGTTTTTCGCTTTACTTACTATGACCTTCTCAGGGGTTTCTACGGAGAGTGTTACCATTAACTTGCCCCCAAACCATACAGACATACTCTGTATTGCACTATGTGCTACGATGTATTGTCTATTGGCTCTAAAGAATAGTTTAGGATTTAAATCTTGTGCGATTTTTTCCAAAGAGAGGTCTATAAAGTGCTCCTTTTTATCGATGGTCACCAATACAGAAGCTTTGCTTTCCGAGCGTATGTAGGCGATCTTTTCTACCGATATCGGGAAAAGTTTATCTCTAAAGGGAATCAAAAAATGGCTCTTATAACTCAATTGCGACTTATTGAGTGCTTCAATCATCTTGTCCATCAGGTCTTGGTTATACACCTTCTCTCCACTCTGACCAAATCTTTTGATCTTGTCTAGGGCTCTTTGGAGGTCGCTTTGTTTGATTGGTTTGAGTAGGTAATCAATACTATTGACTTCAAACGCTTTGAGCGCATATTCCTCATAAGCTGTGGTAAAGATGATGGGGCAGGATACATTGATGCGCTTGAAGAGCGAGAATACCTGACCATCCGCTAAATGTATATCCATAAAAGCCAAGTCGGGCTCCGGGTGGCTTTCGAACCACTCTACACACTCAGATACACTCTGGAGTATGGTCAATACCTCTATGTCTGGGTCTGTTTCGGTGAGTAGCGTTTGCAACCCTTTGGCGGTAAAATACTCATCTTCTACGATTATTACTTTCATATTAGAGATTTGGCTTTGGGTTCTAATTGGTCTAAACTCTTTATCAATGGTAGTGAAACGGAGAACTGTCCATCCTTTGAGACAATGTCAATATCCTTGCCAAATACCAAACGATATTGCTCCATCAGATTATCCAGTCCTACCCCTGTACTGCCTGATGTACTTTGCTCTCTTAGTTGCAGCTTATTCTCTACTACGATCTTGTCTTCTTTCGTGCTGATGGATATGGTTAATGGTGTTTTGGCACTTGCTATATTGTGTTTGATAGCGTTCTCCACCAAAATCTGCAGACCGGAGGGTATGACATAGTAATCCAAATATTTGTCATCAATATGCCACACTACCTTAAGACCATCGAAATAGCGGATACACATCAAGTAGAGATACGACTTGACAAACTCTAACTCTTCCGACAGCCGTACCACCACTTTATCGCGCATCGTATGCCTAAATACCATTGCCAACTCCTGCACATACTCCTGAGCCCGCCTATCATCCCTGCCGATTAGTCCATTGAGCGTATTGAGACAATTAAAAAGGAAGTGCGGATCTGTCTGATTTTTCAGTGCCGTGTACCTGTTTTGCAGATTCTCAAAGTCCAACTTCTGCATCCCAACTACTGCCAAGTGATTTTGTTTCATCAAATAAATGGTCATAGTAAAAAGGAAGGTTACTACCAATATGACGAGATCCTTAGCATACTGTACCGTAGCATAAGTATGATAATTAAGAATATCTCTAAACCACCACCACTGCAATCGCGACAAATAGGGCGATAGTAATACCACTCCCATCAACAGCCCGAATAATATCAGCCAGAGCTGGTACTGTCGTATATCATACCTATTGATTGCCCAGGATTGGATGCTCAGCAACAGATAAAAGAAGACCATGTTGACGAGTAGTGAGGCGATAGAATTCACCGATAAGATGGTTCTGAGGTCAAACTCTCGGCCGGCATCAAGCAAGCTGTAGTAATAGATAGAAGACGACAGCATCACAAACGCAAGCAAGAAACTGATGATAAGTGTAGCTAGTAATACACTCTTCTTTTCATCTCTTAAAAATATAAATCCGTTACTTCGTCGCTGTCTTAAACGGCGTTTTATGCGCGGTGTCGTCATATGTCTTCTGTCTTTATGGATACTTTGTATCCCAAAAGTTGCGTTTATGTTTGTATGTTGAGCTTTCCCGGTCTTCTCGCACAAGAAAGAAAAAGCAACGAGCCTATCTCACACCCTTCGTTTTTCGTATTTAGGGTGAAGGGATAAGACTCGCTGTTTTTAGGGCTTCTAAAATCAGAAGCGATAGCCTAGGCCTACAGTAACCACACTTGCATGAGCCTTATAGGCGGCGTTCTGTAGAGAGAACCCAAGCTTAGATGTGACATTGTTTATAGAGGTCTTAATGTCATCAATCTGGTTGATAAAACCATATTTATAGCCAGCATTGATTTGAATTCCGTTGGTAAACTCATACCCCAATTGGCAAGCAATACCTACATCCCACCTTTGGAGAGCCGACTTGTCGTTGTGCTTCTCGTACAGATCAATCGGGTCAATTTTCACTAGGTTATTGAATTTCTTAATTTCGTCTGTTTTAGCGGAGAATCCTATCCCAACATAAGGCCCAACACCACCATACAGAAGCCCATTACCCAACTGCAGTTTACCTAGGGCATATATGGGGATCTGCATCCCCCATTGGTTGATCTTGTTTTCCAAAGATACAGGGCCGGCCTCTGCCTTTAGACCTATCCCTCTGTAGAAGAACTCAAGCTCGGGTTGGATAGCGAAGTTGGAGTGTAGGTTGATTCTCATGAAACCACCAAAGTCGGCTCCCGGTTTCATTTGGCTTTTAAGAACATGAAAGTCGTTACTTAAGGCAAGACCCGAGAAGTTTACACCCGCTTTTACACCATAATCTGTAGACACAGGAGCCTGAGCCATGGCTGAAGTAGCTGCCATCCCCATGATTACACTTGCTGCGATAGCAATAATATTACGTCTCATACTTTCTTCTTTTTACTTTCGTTGTATTTATTACTCATCTTTATTCTGTTGTATGACCTATCCGATCGCAATAGGTGCATCAACTACATCGCAAAGGTAGGAAGAATAAAACCCCATACCAATCAGATATTGACCCAAACGACTTAAATACCTGCCGAACACCTCTGTACTGCGACTGTGGCAGAAAAGATAGAGCACAAGAAGCTAAACGCAAGTGACGGAGGGGAGTGTGCAGGTGCAAAACCTAAACCACAAGGGCGACGTCGTGATGTGTATGATGCAGTCTTTTCTCTCGGATAGAGGTAAGAACGTGCCGGCTTGCATGGGTGTGTCTGCTTTGGGTGGCTACGAGGACCCGGATGAAGACAAGAGGGAAACCCCTCGTTTGCTCGTTTTGTCGGCACAAAGGAAAACTACTTATGTGAGATATTCCCCTCATATATTTTTTCGTTGGATGTATGCTTTGATTAGGCTGGAAATACTACTTTTGCTACGCACAAGAACTAATATAGTAGTAATATGAATCAAGAAAAGTTTTTATCTATCCTCGGGTGGGTAGCTACTGCAACAGCCATGGCAATGTACATCTCTTATATACCACAGATTGGCTCTAACCTCGCCGGACATAAAGGCGACTGGCTGCAGCCAATGGTGGCAGGTATCAACTGCACACTATGGGTGGCATATGGCTTTGTTCGCAAGAAGAAGGATTGGCCCATCGTTATAGCCAACCTCCCAGGGATTGTCTGTGGCTTCTTGGCCTCTTTCACAGCCATGTAAAAGATTTTACTGATTCAACGAAGAACGGATGACCGGACAATAGACGGGTGATGGACAAGTTATTTAAATAAAGAGCCCTCAGGGGTGTGCTAAAGGCATCCCCAGAGGGTTGTTTTATATAACTAGGAACGTTGCCCGTGTTGTTGCTTGCAAAGCTCAGATTCCCTTTCTTCTGTGTACCTAGTCGTTTTCATGGTCTTTTTACTTTAACTCCCAAATAATTTATAGATCACAATGAAACCATTTTATAGATCAACAATGAAGCTATTACTTTGCTTTCTATTGGTCTTGTCGAGTCTACCCTCGATGTATTCGCAAATGCTCTTCTCTGAGAATCTCACAATGAGGATAGACAGCACCAAAAGAATACAAGGTACGTTATTACCCGTACTGGAATTCAAAACAGAAAAGGAGAATGTATTCACCTTCAAAAACACTGCCAATCTCAATTTGATGGTAAAGCATGGTCAAATAATCAATCTAATTAATAAGATTGAGCTCTCTACCTACGGCGATAAAGTAACCGTAAGTGGAGGATATGTACATGCCGAATACCGCTATTTGTTGAATCGTGCTTTTGAGATTTATCCTTACGCCGAGTCGCAATGGGCAGAAAGTAGGGGAATGAAATTTAAGGTCTCTACGGGGTTGCAGTCGCGTTGTCGGCTGGTAAATAGTGCTAACTGTCTCTTGTTTGCAACCGTGGGGCTATTCTACGAGTTCGAAAAGTGGGAACAACCAGCCACTAGCCCCCTTGCAGGAACGGATGCATACAGCCGTAGTATTAAAAGCCACTTGTCCCTCAGTTTCAAACATCAGTTGGGTGAACGTTGGGAATTGATAACGACGGCCATTCACCAGGGGAAGCCTGACAGCTACTTAAAGGAGGCTCGTTTTGGAGGAGCTGTCGACCTCAAATACCGCATTACCCCTACGATAGGAATACGCGGAGCCTATCGACTCATCTACGATACTGCCCCCATTGTACCCGTGCGCAAAGATTATAATACTCTTGATGTGGGTATTGATCTTTCGTTTTAAGCGGGTGCTATAAATAACGGATTTGAAGTACTCTCCTCCACAGTAAAGAACTTCAATCTTATCCAACGGTAGGTAATCGTCTATTGAGAGGAGTTGATAGATTTCGTGCAAAGTAGCAGAGATAGAGCCTAATATCGCATTGGTTTTAGTTTTGCCTTCACTGCTATGTTTTTGACTGCTGATGTTTTCTGTCGCAGTTTCTGTGTCACAAAATGACCGATTGATGACTATGAAAGCATAGACCTATGCTTTCATGTAGTCGGCTATATGTACAAAAGTCGTTGTAGGATCAAGGGCCTACAACGACTTTCTACTTTCCTGAAGGCTACTCTGTAGAGCGATTGCAACTCTCTTGAGGCTTCTAGAGCGGAAGCGGTGGATTCGCCCCCGGGGAACTCGCGTTGCCATACACTTATAGTATATGGGGTGTGGGAGCCGATGTCCTGGTTTTACATATTATTCTTTGTCTATAGAGTGTCTTGAGTTCTAAGGGGACGCCAAGTGGAATGTGAATCTCTCGTGGCGAATCCCTATCTTTGGAGTCTTTATTGGGACCAATAAAGGAATTAGAAGATAGATTTTACGTATCGGGATATTTAAGAAAGTGTTATGGGCAGAGATTATTGGGATGATTTAGACGAGTTGGTTGCACTAGTGATGCAGAATAAAGCAGAGCAAGTAATTCATCTGATAGAGTCTGGAAATTTTGATAAGAGTCTTCTAGAGGATGTTGGCTGTTGCGAACATCCTTTACCCTTGTATAAATTGTCTTTGTGTAATATGATCTTGCTTGATACTGATGGCTGGAGAAGTGATATCCTTCCTATAGTAGAGCAAAATAGGCAGAATTGTAGGCTCTTATTGGATTACTGGAGGACGAGATGGAACTATCCCGTTGATGTGCCGATAGATTTTGAATCCTATCAATACGAATGTGCTCATTGCAAGGATTGGGATATGGAAGATTTGCTGGATGGGGATCTGGATACGTTAAAAGCAATGGGATATGACGAGGATGAGGTGGAGTTCTGCTATGCGGTGCTGACGTACAAGGCAGATCTGATCCAAAAGCACCTAGGCTTGAGAACCAATCCGGATGTGTATATCTCTGCCCTACACGCTCCAGGAGAGGAAGTGTCTTGGGAAGAGGAAGGTTATAATGCTTTAGACGATTGTTATTCTTTTTGCTGGGATGATTTTTATTGCTATGACCTATGGCGCCATTGGAGTTCTTCCCATGTGGAGCAAGTTCGAGTTGGAGACGTTCTCGATTTGTTACAAGTGGCAGCCTATTGTGATTTGGAGGGGAAGTTGGAAAAACTGGAAATAGAGCGCAGTAGATAATTGTTGGATTCTAACAATCTCTTCTCTAGACTTAAGCCTCGAAATGCGATAATCACGCACGGCTCTCACACTCTTTGCCTGATTGGATATCCGGGGAATAGTAAAAGAAAAGAGTCTTAACTCACGTGAGTTAAGACTCTTCTTTTGTTGTGCCTAGTTGGCTTTTCATTGCCGGAGGCCTCTAGGGCGGAAGCGGGGGGATTCGTTCCTCCATGCTTATCTCGTTGTATATTAGCTCCTTCTTGATTAAGCGAATCCTCTATGTAGCATTTTTGTAGCAGCTATTTGACTGCTTAATGCATAGTTACTTGACGGGCACCTGAAAGGACTCTTCCTTCCATTTCTTGAGTACAAAGGTATATAAAAATGTACGTATCCCCAAGTATTTGTAACATACATATTTATCTCATCTTCTGTTACAGTCTCAGTGCACGGTGCAAACCCCTATATATAAGGGGGATTTGCACCGTGCACTGAAGTCCCTAGAATTTGAGAAATGGAAAAATCTTCGAAGAATCTCCTACATAGATTCCTCGAAGTCTTCAGTGACGCTTTGTTGTTTCCTATTTTTATAGGTTTCTATAACCAGAGAGAACAATCTATTTTCGCCGCCCATTAGTGACTATAACTACGCCTAGGTAATTTTCAGTTGCTTTTGTACGTCCTAGTTATAGAAATACAGTAGTTTGCATCGCATAATGATTCTCCATAGCCGATAGATGCTACCTATGTTGACAGCTCTACGATTAGTCATTTACACTGCGTGCAAGCCCCCTTGCGTAGGAAGCAAACAGTTGTATGTAGCGGGTTGGTACTGCCGAAGTGTATATGTAATTTTACATATATGAAATTGATTTATGAAATAATCAAGCGTAGAAGAGAAGAGTTTGGCTATTCGTTAGACTATGTCTCTGATAAACTGGCGGTTTCACCAAGTACCATCTCCCGCTGGGAAAATGGTCTTGTTGATATCCGACTAAACTCTTTGCGTTGCTATTTGACGATTCTAGAGTGGTCAATCGAAGACCTTTTTGCACAAACTGCAATAAAGCCACCACGAGTAGCCCTCAAGACTTTTGTAGTCCATGCTTATACCGAAGAAGGGTATACTCAACTATTAAACCTGTTCTGTAAAGCAGGGTGGGAACACTTAGACTTTGAATCAAATCAATAAAATGCCTATGGAAATAATCGCAATGGAAAGTGCCGCTTATCAAGACCTCAAAGAACGGCTAGAGCGACTAGAGCAGTACATTGAACGCACCTCACTCCTATTGAAAGATATAGATGATGAGTTGGAAATGACTACGAGTGAACTGATGTCCACGTTGAACATCTCTGAGTCCACTCTTTATCGCTGGAGAAAGAAGCAGTTAGTTCGTTATCGCTACACAGAAAGCGGTGATGTACGATTCTCTTACAAGTCTATACTCATCTCTCTGAAATGTGGTCGTCTCCGTGTTTCAGGAATGACTGTCGAGGACTGTCTGAGTAAGATGAATCGTTACAAGGACAATCTGATTATTAACAATTGTCTAAACTCCAAATAATTCGATAGACTGCTCAGTGAAGTACTACTTTTAGTGTTGGTAGTCGGTTATGGGGAAAGCTACAGACTCGATCAGAGGATTCTCTCTCTGAGTACGTCTTTATGGATCAGATATCCCACATTCATTTACATAATAATTAGAAGCAAACGAAACGGAAAGGATGATCAACAAGGAACGTATACTCGGTAAGACACGAGGGGGCTTGGATGTCTTTTCTCACTACTTGGGATTCCCAGTAAACCCTCATCGCAATTTCTATAGTCCATTTTATGAAGACAAACGAGCATCTTGTCATATCTATCTTGACAAGAAATCGGACTGCTACAGATATCATGACCATGGCGATTCCTACTACTCAGGGGATTGCTTTTGGTTTGTTGCCGAACTATATCAACTCGACCTCAAGTCGGAGTTCAAAACTGTGCTGAAGACTATCGCCAAGGACATGGGCATTTACATCCCCAATATGGATGATGATATTCCTTATTCTGATCGTTATAAACCAAGAGACAGACAAGAAGTAAAGACTAAAATGGTATCCGATAGAAATACTCCACGAAGCATCAAAGAGGATCGATACTATCATTTTGAGACCAAACCCTTTACTGAAGGAGCATTAAACTATTGGCTTCATTATGGGATATCAAAAGACGTATTGAACGACTATCGAGTGTGTCAAATAGACCGCTATGAGGGGACATCTACTGAAGGAAAGTCTTTCATACTCCATGACACACCTACGGAACCGATATTTGGCTATGTGGGCAATGGATATATCAAAATCTATCGTCCACACTGTGCTAAAATGAGATTCCTATATGGAGGCAAAATGCCTTCGGTTTATTGTTTTGGAATGGAGCAACTTCCCTCAAAAGGAGATCTGCTCTTCATAACAGGTGGGGAAAAAGACGTACTATCGCTTGCGGCTCACGGTTTCAATGCGATCTGCTTTAACAGCGAGACGGCACAAATACCTGATACACTTATCGAGGGATTAAGCTTGAGATTTCGACATATCATTCTACTGTATGATACTGATGATACCGGACGAAGGGAATCAGTGCGACAAACAGAACTTCTTTCTAACTATAAGGTTCTAAATCTTATTCTTCCATTACAAGGGACAAAGACAGAGAAAGACATTTCGGATTTCTTTGCCTTAGGTAACGGAGCATCTGAGTTAAAAGTCCTGCTTGCTCAACTCTTTGGCGAAATATATGCTCAAACTATGATGATGCTTCGTTCTTGCGAGATTGACTACGACAATCCTCCGGATGCCTCAAAGTCGGTCGTATCAGTTAATGGAGTCCCACTTGGAACACAAGACAATCTTTTCTGCATCACCGGAGGTGAAGGTATCGGCAAAAGCAATTATGTAGGAGCGATTCTTTCGGGAGCACTGGTAGAAGAACGACTGGGGGCCGAGAAGACGTTAGGGTTGGAGATTGCTGCCAACCCCAACGGCTTAGCCGTTGTGCATTATGACACTGAGCAATCCGAGGCACAGCTACACAAGAATTTGGGTAAGACTCTGCGACGTTCTACTTTGTCGTCTGTTCCGGAATTTTATCATTCCCTGTATCTAGCCTCTCTTTCTCGCAGAGATCGATTGAAGCTGATTCGTGAGAGTTTGGACCTATTTCATCATAAACATGGCGGTGTACACCTCGTGGTTATTGATGGCATTGCTGATTTAATCCGTTCTGCCAATGATGAGGCAGAGAGTATAGCTGTTGTGGATGAGCTTTATCGATTGGCAGGCATCTACAACACCTGCATCATCTGTGTGCTTCACTTCGTGCCGAATGGCATCAAACTACGTGGGCATATAGGCTCGGAACTCCAACGTAAGGCAGCCGGGATTCTGTTGATTGAAAAAGATGACAATCCCGAATACTCGGTGGTCAAAGCTCTGAAAGTGAGAGACGGAAGCCCCTTAGATGTGCCTATGATGCTATTCGGATGGGACAAGGAATTGGGGATGTTTGTATCCCGAGGGGAAAAGTCAAAAGAGGACAAAGAGAAACGAAAAACGGATGAGTTGATAGCTGTTGTCCGGGAGGTGTTCCAAAGCAAACTCAAGCTTTCCTATCAAGAGCTCTGCAATGTATTGATGCAGGAAATGGGAATCAAAGATCGGACGGCAAAGAAGTACATTGCTTATATGAGGGAGCAGCGGATATTGGAGCAGGATACGGTCGGGAACTATCAAAAAGGGGAACTATGTCATACTTAGACTATAATTCAGAAGAGCTTTGGCAGAAGCGACTGTTTGAGAAACTGACAAGCATGGAAGATAAGATAAATCAGCTACTTGTGTTGCAAGAGCAAGCTATTGATACTACCGTTCATCCACCTCTCAAGCCTGAGTATCTTGACATCATCAATGTCTCCAAACTGCTCAAGGTGGAACAAAAGACCATCTACAATTGGGTTTGGGCTGGGAAGATCCCCTATCTCAAAGCCAATGGACGACTGCTTTTCCTGCGTGAAGAGATAGATGGGATGGTTCGAAAACGAGAAGAGTGGTAGAGGTTAGTTTTATGCATTAACAGCAAGCAAAGCGAAAAAAATGTGCCAGATATCGTCCCCTGTTTGTTCTTGTTTTTCAATCACGAAGAATGCTTACATTTGTACTCATATAGAGTGAATATATTGGCTTTGGATAGCAAAAAGAATTCATCATAATGCGACTAAGCATTTTACAAGAAACTCTGTTATATATTTGTTTGGTTGTCAGATTATAGTAGATATGGGAAAGACAGCGATCGATGTATGGGAGCAGATCAAGCTGCTCGAAAGTCGTGGAATGGTTATTAAGGATAAAGATAAAGCTCAAGAAGTACTTTTGGATGCGGGGTACTATCGCTTAGGGTTTTATTGGTTTCCTTTCGAAATAACATATCCGAACAAAATTAAAAGGACTCATCAATTTAGAGAGGGAACTAACTTTGACTACATTGTGAAGCTATACTACTTCGATTTTAATTTAAGGAGTATTCTTATGAAGTATCTCAATCGCATTGAGATTCATTTCAGAACGTTTCTCATATACAAGGTGTCAAATCATTAAATCATTATAGGACGTCTCCTATATGGTTTGTAGATCCCTCAGTTGTGACTGCGGCATACGTAAGAAAGTTTGATAAGGAAGTCTATACCAATCGATTTAAGTGTACTTCTATCATACAGCAGCACCATAAAACCCATATAAACGACAAGTATGCTCCCGCTTGGAAAACATTGGAATATATGACTTTAGGGGGAATAATCCATCTTTTCAATGCACTTAAAGATAAGATGGTTCGTAGAGCAATCAGTGAACATTTCAAAGTAAGACAACTGCCGGTGTTTGAAAGCTACTTGAAAGCAATTCTAACAATAAGGAATTATTGTGCACATGGCAATGTATTATACGATATTGCGTTACCAACATCTATAAGACGAGGTCCAGCTGGTCAGATGGAAAGCGCAAACTATCATAAGCTCTATGGCGCGATCAAAAAAGTCATATACTATATGACAGGAATTGTGTCAGAGAATCGTCAAGCTGACTTGAAGGAAGAATTGATGGAGTTGTTCAATAAGAACGAGAAATACAATGAGGTACAAAACATCATCGCTGAAGCAACGGGGATCAAAAACATTCGAGAATTGCTTGCGTAAGTCAAGATAAAGTATTCTCTTTGCATTAAGAAAAGTGCCGATGGAGACTTTTAGACGCTTTATTAGCACTATAAAGGTAGAAAAATGGGACTATACACTTCGTCTGTATAGTCCCGCTTTGCTTTATATGGCCAGCTTTTCGTCTTTTCAAGGTGATGCAGAGCAATTACCTCCACTTCGGCTTAGAGATCACAACTCGACTCATAACACCTCGATCGTCTGAATCGCTCTTCGGAGCGTGGATAGGAGATTGAGGTGTTGTTGTATGTTGGGCTGTCGTAGGTTTAGGCACCTGCTTCATCTCTTGAGTTGTTGCTTTTTGTGTCGTCATTTGACCGCGTTCCGGAGTTCCCATCATCTTTTCTTCCTCTTCTTCCGGTGGAGCGAGGGTAAGGGCAATCTTTCTATCCAGTTCTGCAGCCTGCCCTTTGAGAGAGCGAAGCTCATCCTCTTTCTTCCACGCCCCACCCGCAATGGCTGTGTAGACCTCCTTATTGGCCGTGACCTTTGCCATTTCCTTCTCGTGTGACTCGATCACCTTCGGGATACGCTCCAAGGCATTGACGAAATTCTCACAGGCGAGTTTGGGGTCGGTCGCCAGCTTACCGTTGTTATAGGTATAGTAGATACTTTCCTGTCCCTTGACAAAGAAACGGTTCACCGAGCAATCAAACAAGTCCTTTGAGCTGTTCTCCGTCTTGACCATAATGGAAAAGCCGTAAATCTCACCGATTTTGTTGTACTCGCCCTTGGTACGTGCCTTCTCGTCAATCTCATGCAATCGGGCTGCAATGATTTTGATGTCCGTACTTCCTTCGACACCCTTAATTGTGAGTTTATTGATGGGATTTCCCTCCGTGTCACGCTCCACACGCTGCTCGAAGCAAGCCAAGTCAGCCTTTGCCTCCTTCATTTTATCCGAGTGGAAAGCAACCGAGTTTTCAATTTCCGCCAATTTGCCCGTTGCAGCATCACGCTCACGGAGGAAGTTCTTTCGCTCGGATTCCAATGTGGCTATCTTTTTATCTAATTTGGCTTTCTCCAATAGGTCTGTATTACCCGAAAGCACAGCAACGTACTCTGAAAAATTCATACCGCTGTCCTCATCCATTGACCCCTCGTCAATGGTACGGCTACCAAGTTGATTGCTCTTGAGTTGGTTGATGAACAACTGTTTGTTGTGCAGCAGATTGAATTTGTAACTATCCAGAGACCGCTCTACGGCATAGATAATCACATCGACCTTGTTGTCTGCAAACTCTTTGGCAATCATATTGCCCTTACGAATGGCACGCCCATTGCGTTGCTCCAAATCCGAAGGACGCCAAGGACAGTCTAAATGATGGATGGCTACGGTACGTTGCTGGGCATTCACTCCTGTTCCCAACATCGAGGTAGAACCGAAGATGATACGGATGTCTCCACAGTTCATCGCTTTCACCATTGCCTTCTTTGCTTTCTCGTTCTTACACTCTTGAATGAAACGTATTTCATGCGATGGGATGTGATAGTCTTCTACCAACTTACGTTTGATTTCCGAATAGACATTGAATTCTCCTCCGGGTTTATAAGTACCTAAATCAGAGAAAACAAACTGCGTCCCTTTCTGAGTATCATACTTCCGATAATAGTCGTTGAGCAACTTCGCACAATGGCTCGCCTTGTTGTCGATATGATCCGGGTACGCCTCCAAATCAATCATTCTCAGGTCAAGGCTCATCTTTCGGGCGTAGTCTGTTGCGATAAGCATCTTGGCTTTTTCTTCCTTCTCGTTTAGTGGCTCTCTTCCCAAAATGGTAGCATTTCCTGTCTTGGCAAACTCCATCAACTTGCCGATAAAGACCTCCTGTTCGGGCGTAGGTGGAATGTTATGCAGTATCTCGTTCTTCTCGGGTCTGTCAATACTGATGTCCTTAGCTGTTCGGAAATCACAAATCTCCGCATAGAACGCCGCCAGTTCCGGCACCTTGATGAAGGTCCTGAACCGTTCCTTTTGAATGATGTCATTCGTGATGGAAAACTCATAATCGGTGGACTTCTTCGCAAAGACCGCTGCCCATGCATCGAAGCTGTTGATGCCCTGCTTCTCAAGAGCCTGCGGACGCAGATATTTGAAAAGGAGATACAACTCTGTAAGCGAGTTACTGATGGTCGTTCCCGACAGGAACGTCGCCCCCAAGTCCTTGCCCGACCGCTCCTGTATGGTGCGAATGGCAAAGAGCATATTGAGTGCACGCTGTGAGCCGTCGGGATTGCCCAAACCCGACACTCGGTCGTGTCGGGTGTTGAACATCAAGTTTTTGTATTGATGGCTTTCGTCCACAAAAAGGTGGTCAATCCCCATCATCTTAAAGTTCACCGCATCGTCCTTACGCTCTGCTATGCTGTCTCGGATCTCCTTTAACTTAGCATCAAGCGTCTGCTTACGTTTCTCCAATCCTTTGAGCATGGCCACGGAGATGTCTTTTCCCTGCTTACGAAGCACTTCGAGGTTTTCCTCCACAGAGTCCATCTCCTTCTGCAAGATAGCCTCCTGTATTTCCAAGGCTTGCGGTATCATGCCGAACTGCTCGTGTGTCAAGATGATGCAATCCCAGTCGTTGTTCTTGATGTCATTAAAGATACGTTGGCGGTTCTGTTTGGTAAAGTCATTCTTGCCGGGATAGAGGAGGCGGGCATTGGGATAAGCCTTACGAAAGGTATCGGCAATATCGAATACATTTGCCTTTAGTCCGATAATCATCGGCTTATTGGCTAAACCTAACCGCTTCATCTCATAGGCTGCCGTACACATGATAAGTGTCTTGCCGGCTCCCACCTCGTGATCGCAGATACCGCCTCCGTTGGTCTTCAGCATCCAAACGGCATCTTTCTGACTCTTGTATAGGTCGGCTATGCCTAACCTTTTCAAATCGAGGTCGGGAAAAGTTTGGTGCTCGCCATCGAAGTTGGGACGTACAAAACAATTGAACAGACGATTATACCTATCCGAGAGTTGCTGTTTGAATGTATCGGGCGTGCGTCCGAGCCAATCGACAAAGCCTTGCCGAATCTCTTCAATCTTCGCATTCGCCATCTGTATGGCGTGTCCGTCCCGCACCTTAATCGTCTTGGTCTCTCCTGTTACGGAATCCCTTACCACCTTGCTCTTGTTGATGTCGGGAATGGTGTTGTGCAAGGCATGCTTCAGCAGGTTGATACCATCGTATCAACGGAACTCCCCCCGAACGGCATACTTGTGCGATATATTGGCATTCTTGCGGTCGCAGACAATGGAATATTCATCCATATTGGAGTGATAGGAAACAGCTATCTCTGTCTCGAAGAACTCCGAAGCAAACATGCTGTAGACCTTTGAGGGTATCCACCGCTCCCCGAGGTTGAAATCAAGGTCGGCAAAGGGGATGGGAGTCGGACGAGCTGCCATTAGAGCAGCGAGACTTTGCTTGGCTTCTTCGTGTTCGGGGTGATCTAAAAGCCAAGATGCTAATCGCTCCGCCTTTTCGATTACATTGCCCGAAATGAATTCATCCGCCACTTCATAAGCATCTTCTTCGGGATTGTAGTAAATGCCTCCCTCCAAAGCCGAGATGATGTCACTCTCCTCCATATCGGGCAAAAGAGAACTCATATAGGAGAGCTCCACCGTGCCGTACTTGTTGAGCGACGCTCCGAGTGCCTCCATCGGGTCTGTGGCAACGGTCGGTTCGGTGGTGGAGAATGCTGTGGGATGGTCAAAGATGTCCGCCTTGATGTAGTTTCCGTTCTCGGAACGTTCCAAGAATAGCATCTCCACTCCCGTGGTATCCATCTTGATGACATCGGTATTCGCTTTCTGATTGAAGTAGCCCCAACGTGCCACATAATCGTCATAAAGACGGTTGAGTTTCTTGCGTTCTTCGGTATCCTCTGCATGGTTGCTTGCTTCGTAATCATACAGACTATGATAACTCTCCCTTATTTCTATGTAGGCTTTGAGCCGTGAGAGTTGGGCGTACGGCAAGTCCATCGGATTGAAGGTCGCCTGCCGTTTCAAGTTAGACAGATAACCCACCTGTCCGTTTTGAAGGACGATAGAGCCATCTCTCAGGTGAGAATCCGGTAAGGAGAGAAAGGGACGTGGTGAGGCGTCGAACTCCTTTTTAACTTCCGCTATGGGTTGTGGAACTCTCGGCTCCACCTCTTCCATCATATCAAAAAGAGAGGGTTGATTATACCTCGTATCAACCGTTTTCTTATTCCTTCGTGTGCGTCTGCTTCCAACTCTATTAGAGAAAGTCGTCGGAGCGGTTTGAGGTAGAGCTTCGCTTATAGCTTTCTTCGGGCGTTCCTCCTGTTCTTTTATCTCCCGATTGACTCGGATCACTTCCTGATTCCAGAGATTGTATTCATCGGGAGCAAACAGCGGTTCGGTGGGACTGTTATCCGCCCATGCATCCATCACGGGGTGATGGTCGTCGTCGAAGAAGACCATCTGTCCGTCCATTTTGCGTGGAGTTTCTAAATCCGTGCGTATTTCTTGCTCTTCATACTGCAAGTGAAGTGTCAAAGCAGGTACACCTTCCGGAGCCGATTCTGAGAAAAGGGAGGCTTCTCCTTGCTGCTTGGGCTGTTCAGACACCTTTTCTTCAATGGGAGGCACATCCGAATGGGATACCTCTAGAATCTCTTCTACTTGGGCTTCTATTTGAGGTCTTTTCACAACCGCAACTTCGGGAACTTCTGCAACCACCTCTTTAGTATATTGTCCTTGGACTAGCTCTTCCAATTCAGCAATCTCGTGCAGTTTCTTGGGAGTGAAGTACAGGTCTCGTTCGATGCCCAAGCCATGTATTTTGACTTCCTCCATTTCGTCCAAGGAGATATAACCGAGTTCCCACCCATAACCCATAGTCACGGCTCCGAAGCCAAGACGTTCCTTGGGATCATATTCCAAGAGATAAGCGGTGTAAGCTCCTAACGGGAAAAAGTAACGGGCGTATGCAGTCTTATCGCCGATAAGTTGATTTTCTGTCGCGTAGAGTTTGGGAAGCTGCTTTCGGATACTGTCAGGCATCAGGTTATAGGCATTGTCTTCCTTAGGTTCTTCCTGCGCTTCTTTGGACAATCCTGCCGTCACGCCCAACTTACGCAGTTGCTTCTCCGCTTCCTTCTGTCGTTCTTCCTCCGTCATCGGTATGCCCGTCTCGTAGAGCTTGCGGTCGAAATGTTTCCCTACATCTTGCGTGAGTTGTCTGCGAAGACTCTCCACCATATCGTCCATGCTCCCATCAAAGCGGTACTCCCACGCAGGCTTGCCGTAGGGGTCTGTACCCATCGTGCGTTCTGTGGCGATGGTTCTGTGGGCTATGTCTTTCCACTCCCCTTCAAAGAGCGAATTATGATTAAAGGCGATGGAAAAATCGTCCCCTTTGGGAACTGCTATCGTCTCGACAAAAGCCTGCTCCATACTCTCCTCGATTTCCTTTCCCGACTGCTTTTGCAGGACAATGAGGTCGCTGCCCACCTCCGTGCCTGCATTCTCGCTGAACATACCCGATGGCAGGCGGATAGCGGAGATAAGTCGGCTGTTCTGCATCAGATAACGGCGGATGGCTTCGTTCTTGGGACTGTCCAATACGCCCTGCGAGGTAATGAAAGCGAGTAGTCCGCCCTCCTTGATACAATCCAAGCCTTTTACGAAGAAATAGTTATGGATGGCTCGTGTGGATTCCCGTTTGAGAATTTCCTTGCCCTTGCTGTACTCATGGTCATAGACCATAAAATTGCCAAAGGGGATGTTGCTGGTTACAAGGTCATACTTGTCTTTCTCCTCCAATGGAGCAATGGCTTCAAAGGGTTCTTGCCGAACCGTTATATTGCCTTTGCCGTAAGGATGCAGGGCTTGAGAGATGCGTGCCGTAAGGAGATCCTTTTCCATGGCATCGACCACACCGCTCTTTTTGGCAAAGGTTTCGGCAAAAGCCCCCATACCTGTCGATGGGTCTAAGCATCGACGTATGGGTACATCTATAGAAGTGAGTGCATCGGCAATAGCCGAGACGATACGGGTATCGGTATAAAAAGAGGTCAGCACACTTGCCTTGATGCTCTCCCAATACCGCTTGGCGGTATTGGCATCGACGGCTTCACGATAGATAAGTTGCTTGAGCCTTTGGGTAGGTTCAAACAGAGGCTGCTCCGACTTACTCCAATAGCGGATGTCGTCAGGATTGTCCGTGCGGTTCAATACACACTTCAGTCCTCCGAAGCCTTGATAGCCACGCAACAGGACTTTTTCCGCTTCGGTGGCTTCTCTGCGCTCCTTTTCCAATCGCAAGACCACACGGATGGCTTCCGTATTGGCTGCTAAGACTGCTCTTTTGTTGTATGCCATAGGTAAAAATGGTCTCTTTCTTTGATGTAATGGGGAATTGGGATGACAAAGAATGCACCTTGGAATGTTTCACAAACAGCCCCGTGATGGTGATTGGTTCTTCACGGGAGGAAAGAATATTACACAGCCGTGTATGTTTTCTTCTTCCCGTGAAGTATTTACGGTGCTTGGTTATAAATGTTGTCTTTTTCCGGGCTTGCGTTTCTCTGACTCTCCAAAGTCAAATGTGGTAGTATAGTCCTCTCGGAGTACCAAGCGGGCATTGAACTTCTTACCGGCTTTGCTTGTCAAATTTTTAAGCATCGGTGTTTGCCCTTGTGTGATGAGGTCTCGTAGATTCTCCTCTGAGAGGAAGGTGCCACATACGGAGCGAAAGATGTGAAAGTCGCACCGAAATCGGCAGCAGCCTGAGCGACACGTTCTTCTCATACGGAGCGAAAGATGTGAAAGTCGCACCCCTCACTCCTGCTCTTTGCCACCTTGGCATAGATCCCGACACTGTCATTGCCACACTTGGGGCAACGATAAGTCGGGTAACGGCTACTGTCTATCGCCGGAACAAGTGAGAGGAGTTCTTGGCATATCTGCTCGGTATAGGTACGAATACCTTCGGCAAAGGCTTGGCTGCTTACAGTCCCGGCTTCGATGGCTGCAAGAGACAATTCCCATGCTCCGGTCATCTCGGCATTGGCAATCCTTTTCTCCTTGACAATCTCATAGACTGCCAAACCTTTTTCTGTGGGGATGATGGCTTTCTTCTCCCTTTGTATGTAATCGCGGAGTAGCAGCGTTTCGATGATATTGGCACGAGTAGCAGGCGTACCGATACCGCACTCTGCCATTGCCTTCTTGCTTTCTACATCTTCAACCTCTTTCCCGGTGTTTTCCATAGCAGAGAGCAGGGTCGCTTCGGTGTAGAGTGCTTTGGGCTTGGTCTTGTGTTGCGTTACTTCTGAAGAACGAATAGGCAACCTGTCTCCCTCTGTAAGATTGGGCAGTACATTAAGTAGAAATTCGTCTTCATCGCTTCCATCATTGGTTTGAGAAGTCCCGGATACGCCCTTCCAACCAAGAGAAATTGGTCGGCAAGCCTTCCATGCGAACTCAATGCCGGCTCCCGAAAATGTTATCGACATGCGTTCTTCCTCGGAATCGGGAGAGAATGCTTCTGCAAAGCGAGTAACGACCATATTGTAGATAGTGATTTCATCAGCAGTCAAGCCGGATGCCATCTCTCCTGTAGGGATAATGGCGTGATGATCGGTTATCTTGGCATTGTCTACGGAGTGGCGATTCAATGGCGAAGCGATGGATCGGTCTAATCGCGAGAGCAGTGCCGGTACTTGCTCAAAGAGGTCGTCGCTGATATAGCGACTGCCGGTGCGGGGATAGGTGGTAATCTTCTTTTCGTAGAGTAACTGAGCTATCGAGAGTGTTTTCTCTGCCGAAAAACCGTGCTTTTTGTTTGCCTCCTTTTGCAGGGTGGTGAGGTCGTACAAGAGTGGTGGCGGTGTAGCCGTTACCTTTCTTGCGACCGATTGCACCGTAAGCGAGCCGTTTCCTCCAAGCAAAGCGAGGGCGGAATGGGCCGCAGCTTCTGTATCGTATTGGTTAAGGCTCACGGCTTTGAGAGTGTTTCCCTCCTGTTCCAAGAGTGCAGACAGTTTCCAATAAGGAACAGAAGTGAAGTTCTTATGCTCCAAATATCTGTGACAGACCATCGCAAGCGTTGGGGTCTGTACACGCCCCAAAGAATATCCACCCCTGCGGGCGATGGACAAAGCACGGCTGGCATTGATGCCCACGAGCCAATCGGCTTCTGCTCTCGCTTGGGCAGCGTGATACAGAGAATCGTAAGCCGAACCATTTTTGAGGTTGGAAAGTCCCTCACGAATAGCCTTATCCGTGAGTGAGGAGATCCACAATCTGTCAAAAGGCTTTTGGCAATTCAAGTATTGATGAATCCAACGGAAAATCAGCTCACCCTCTCGTCCGGCATCGGTGGCAACGATGATACGCTCAGCCCTATCGAAGCAGGAGTCTATCACATTGAGTTGTTTGAGAGCAGTCGGATCGGATATATACTCCTTCTCCTTGCGAATTTGGCGGACAATAAGCTGAAAGGGGTTGGGACGAATGGGCAGATCTTTGGCGTTATAGGCAGCGAAACCGTATGCTTCGGGCATGGCGAGCGTAATGAGGTGCCCCATCGCCCAAGTAACGAGATAACCGCTACCTTCCAGATATCCGTTCTGCTTACCGGTTGCCCCGACAATGCGGGCAATATCTTGGGCGACCGAGGGTTTCTCGGCGATAATACAAGTTGTCATAGTTGGTAATAGAATTAAAGGTTACATTTTGCGTCCACGGGTCTTCTTCTGTTTATTCTCGTCCTGTTTCTGTTGTTGGGCAGCTGTGGACTGTGTTTGTCCGGTCTTCAGCGGCTCTTGCACGTGCTTGGTGGCTTCGTTGGTCTTACCGTGGTTATTGACCGCTACTTGTGTCTTGTGTTCCTCCGCCACGGCTTCCACCTTGCCTCTCTTCTGATTCTTGTCGGGATTGTAGTGGAAGAAACGGAGGCGGTTCTGCTCCTTGTCTATACGGACGTAGGCATTGAAAGAGTTCCCCTCCTTATCGACCATGTTCTTCAAATAGAGTGTGCGGCCACTGCCCAAGGCTTCACGCTGCTTCTCCGAAAGTTCCAACCCACAAAGTTTATGAGGTACTCCCTGTCGCTGTGTCTGCTGTTGGTGTTCCTTGAATCCTTGGCTATTGTCGAAGATAAACTCAATACCTTTCTTCTCGGCATTGACCTGAAGCGTAGCATCGAAACTTTTACCATTCTTGGAAGTCATGCCCTCTACTTTCACGGCTTTACCCTCTACAAGGTCTTTGTAATGCCGGTCTGAGAGCGTAACACCCTTGATCTCCTTGGGGATATTCACTCGGTCGGCACGCAGGGCGATCAATTCGTTGGTCTGCGGGTCAATGGAAACATAGGCGGAGAAAGGATCTCCGTTCTTGGGTGTTACCTCAATGGTTTTACCGAGGTTGCCTGTGGAAAGAAGCTGCTCTTTCTCTTCGGGCGAGAACTTATAGCCCATATAGGGGAAGTCGAGCTGGGGCTCTTTGCGAATCGGATGGATAGCCAAGCCGATATTACCCTCCCCATCTGTGCGAAACGCCAAGCGGGCATCGGTGTAGATGGTGGTATTACCGACAGGTACGGCAATCGTGATGAGATTGCTCTTCTGCCAGTTGAGCATTTTGTCCAGTTCTCCGCTCTGCTCCAACTGTTCACGGGAAAGCCCGAGGCTGTCGAGCATATTCCGATCCACTTTCTCGGGGTTAATGGCGGTAGTGTTCTTCTGTCGGGGCAGATAGTCCTCAAAGGGGACACCCATCTTTGCCAGTTGCTCTTGCGTTTCGGGCTTCTCCCGGCTTTGAAGCATCGTGCGGAGATTGTCCACGCCTTGCTCCACGTTGTTGGACAAGACCTTGTACAGCCCGAAATGGGTCGGATTGTTGAACTGCTTGAGGAAGTTGGTCATGAAGTTCTTCAGCAGTCCGTCCTTATTGTTAAACTTCAAAAAAGCTGCCTGATTGGCGGCTAAGGCTTCAGTCGTTTTAAGGTTTCCCTTGTCGTCGATACCCGAAACCACGGAGAGCTTTCCCGCTTCTTTCTCGTTCTGCACCTCTGTGCGGTCCTCCAAGACCAGTACATAGTTGTCATTGTTGTTCGATTCCATAATTCTTTGTTTTTAAGATGAATAAATCATTATCGAACACCAAATATATAAGCCAATCTTGCTTATAAAGACGTAGGGAAATCACGGGAATAAACGGGATGAAAAAGAAATTCTGTCCAAAATTTGGTGGTTAAAGTTTTTATTCGTACATTAGCCCTCGGGAATAAGAACTCAAAAGAAATAACGCTATGCAAAGATTTAGAGCCTTGGTATCTGTTCTTTTGGCATTTTCAGTTTATCCTGTATTTAGTCAAAGAACTATCTTTTTGAACGATGGGAAGATTATTGATCAGGCATTGCCGTCGTCTACAGTTCCTACAAGAGACGTAGATGTAAAAGCAAATGGTGTCATAGTAACCTATCTCTTTAACTCGGCTGCCATACTGAATGATGATTTGTGTGATAATGCCTTTTTGTGGAAAATAGAAGGTTTTGGGTATGAAGAAGAGCTAGGGAAACCTTCCGTACTATTTCGTATTGACCGAATAGCTGTACCATTTGGTTCGCAAGCAAAGGTGGAAGTCATAGAAACTTCCTATAAAGATTTTTCCATTGAGTTAGCCCCTGCTCGCCTTCCTTTAACTGATAGGAGAAATGAAACATACTCAAAAAATGATGTAACGCCGATTAAACCTTCTTTGGGTTTCTACCCAAAGAAGGTTGTGGAACCGTGCGAAACTCAAATATATCGAAACAATGAAATACTTGGAGTTAAAGTGTCTCCAATACAATATGATGCTAAACATAAAACTGTACGAGCGTACTCGAAAATAAAGTATCGGGTTTCTTTTTTACCCAATACATCTGTATCAACTAGAGATCAACGTACTTCTCACAACCTCCTCACTGCGGAAGATCACTTTTTATCGAATACAACGCTAAATGAGACTTCTAGTACAACTTCTTTAAACCTCCTCCCTGAACATCCTTGGTATAGTAGCTATGCAATACCTATTCATCATGATTATCTAATCATATCAACTCCTAAATATTCTAAAGCGGTAGAAATTTTTGCGAGATGGAAAAGAATTTTGGGATTTAAGGTCCATGTGTCTTTGAGGGATGATTGGACAAGTTCAAGAGTCTTGACGACCATCAAGAATACTTATCGTCGTAATAAACACCTTTATTACTTGTTGATTATTGGAGATCAGGAGGATGTTCCTGCAAATGTCTCTAAACTTAAGGGACGACATGTAACAGACTTATTCTACGGGTGTATGGATGGGGCGAATGATTATACCCCCGACATTCGAAGAGGTCGTATACCAGTAAACACCTCTGAAGAAGCCATAACAGTTGTAAACAAGATAATTCAGTATGAGTCATCTCCATGTGAATCCCCCTCTTTTTACAAAAATGGTCTCAATTGTGCTTATTTTCAAGACGAAAACAAAGATGGTTATGCTGATCGAAGGTTTGCACAAACTGCTGAAGAGGTCAGAAACTATCTAACGACTTTCATCGGTAAAAATATTCAAAGGGCATACATTGCTAGAAGCGATGTTAATCCTAAAAATTGGAACAAGGGCTACTATTCCGAAGGGGCTCCTTTGCCAAGGGAGCTTCGAAAGCCTTATTTTAAATGGGATGCGAATAAAACAAACATAACCTCTGCTATTAATGATGGTGTATTTTATGTTTTGCATCGCGATCATGGGGATGTTTCTTTTTGGGGAGATCCAGCATACAGTCAAAATGACATTTATTCCCTTTCGAATGGAAATAAGCTCCCTATAGTTTTTAGTATCAATTGTCTCACAGGAAAGTTTGATCAAGGAACTTGCTTTGCAGAAACTTTTCTTAGAAAATCACATGGAGGATGTGTTGGTATATTTGCTGCAACTGAAGTGAGTTATTCCGGATACAACGATGTTCTATCAGGAGGTCTTTTTGATGCAATATGGCCTTCTCCTGGATTAAGAATTACTTTACCAAGAAGTACTTCAACAGGAGAAAAAACTCCATTTCCATCGTATCGGCTCGGACAGATTTTAGACCAAGGTCTTGCTCGTATGGTCGAAATCTATGGACACAATGCTGATTTTACTCATTATACTCAGGAGTTGTTTCACTGCTTTGGCGATCCTAGTATGCGTATATACACTAAAGTTCCAACTCCATTTAGGGAAGTTGAAGTTCAAAGAGAGGGAAATAGAATACGAGTTTTTTCTGATGATTATGCGGAAATGTCCTTTTATGATCCCACAGACAACACAGTATCAGCGTATAAAGGGAGGTTTATATCTATTGAAACAAAAAAAGCACAGGAACTCGTCGTATGTGTCTCCAAACATAATAAGATTCCCCATATAGACTATGGGAATGCGATCTTCATTCAAAATGAGGTAATTAGAGGCAGTAAAACGTATGATGGAGGGGTAGTGAGAATCGGAACAAACGTTACAATGGCTAAACCATATGGTGATGTTACGTTTGAGAGTGGGACAATTGTTATAAAAGGGAGTAGAATAGAAATACATCCTAACACCACTATTAAGAAAGAATCTCAAGTAACACTAATAGCAAAATAAATAATCTATTATGAAGCTTATGACAAAAAAAACATTCCTAATTCTGGTGCTACTTTGTTCACTAGTGAGCACTACAAAGCACATTCAAGCTCAGATTGTTTATGAGCCTGAGACTCTTAGCATCAATGGGGCTCCTAAACATGATTTTTTAGGATTGACTGTCGACAAGTATCTTGGCTTGTATTGGACATGCAAACACGGGAATTTCTTTCAACTAGATATTTCTCCTGCTGCTCCTCGAATTGCTGGACACTTGGATCGTATAGTCTTCTATAACACCAAAACCTCTACTTTTAATAGCATAGAGGTATCCAACGTGTACACCCATTCTGATAAAAGAGCCAAAAGAAATATTACTCCTATAACAGGAGCTCTTAATACTGTTCAGGCTCTTAATCCTGTAAGTTTTCAGTGGAAAGAAAGGATTGCTACAAGAGGATCTTCCTCTGCTGAGGAAGATGAATCCTCGTCTGATGCAGATCGAATCCAATTGGGATTTATCGCTCAAGATGTAGAAGAAATTCTACCTGATGCAGTTTTAACAGATGAAGAAGGACACAAGCTGATCAACTATAATGCTATAATTCCCCTTCTTGTTAGATCTGTACAAGAATTGAAAACTCAAGTTGATGAACAAAAAGACTTGATAGAAACTCTTTCCCAGAGAGATCCCTTAAGGTTGAGCAATTCGAATAGGATTAATAAGCTATTAAATTGCGTGCCAAATCCATCTAATGGGATTGTTGAGGTAACATATACTCTAAGTGAAGGATATGGGGATGCTTATATTCTTGTTTCTGATTTAAGTGGAAACAAGGAAACTGAAATAAGAAGTCTTTCTTCGGGGAAAAACAAGCTACAAACAGATTTATCTACTCTGAGTAAAGGGATACATCTAATCACTCTTGTAGTAGATGATGGTCCTATGAACTCTTTACGCTTAGTTTTGAACTAGATAAACGTAGGGTGCTATAAACCTCTAAGTTGATTTATGCAATTTGAGTTTTTTTTGGATAGTGCTTACTTTGTTGTAAGTAGGCACTATTCTGTGGTGTCGGCTTATAGTTGAACATTAAAATATTCAGGACTCGTTGCGAATGCTCAAAAAAAGTCAAGTCTTTAAGAACAAAAGTAAATGCAAAAAAGACACACAGATAGAAAGAGGTATTTTGATGAATTGGCAACTACGTCAAATGATTTCTATGTTAGATATGTAAAAAAATACATGTCTATCACCTCTGCTACGAAGATTTTAGAAATAGGATGCGGAGAGGGGGGGAATTTACTACCATTTGCGAAAATAGGCGCAAAAGTTGTCGGAGTAGATCTCTCAAAGGATAGAATTGAGCAAGCTCGCATTTACTTCGCCGAAACAAGTCAAAAAGGAGAGTTTTGCGACGCGGATTTTCTCAATATGCCATCTCAAAGAGATGATTTGTTTGATATAGTATTGGTGCATGATGTTATAGAGCATATTGAGCCGAGTATCAAGAGAGCTTTTATTTCTCGAATTAAGATGTTTATCAAAGATGATGGGATTATTTTTTTTCGATTCCCTGCTTGGTTGATGCCATTCGGAGGACACCAACAAATTTGTAAAAGCAAGTTTCTTTCGAAAATTCCATTTATACATCTACTCCCCCCAAAAAAATATAGATGGCTTCTCTATGCTTTCGGTGAAAATAAATCTTGTGTTGAAGAACTTCTGAGTATAAAACGTTCGAAGATGACAATAGAAAAGTTCGAATCTTTATGTCAAGAGCTCGAATATCAAGTTTTAAATCGAACACTTTGGTTTATAAACCCGCATTACAAAGTGAAGTTCAATATCCCTGCAATTAAGTTAAATAGTCTGTGTGGGCATGTCCCCTATTTGAGAGATATCTTCTCTACATCTTGCTTTTATATCATAACTCCACAAAAAACATGATAAAAACATTCTTACTTGCATTAATCTTTTTATTGGATAAAGACTCTTGATAATAAAAATATTTCACAAACGCGCTCATTGTATTGCAAATCTATTGCTTAAGTTTGGGTCTGTTTTGATGCGTTCCGTCTCAGAATCCACAAGAGAGAGCACCTCTTGTTTGACACGTTTGTAGTTGGCTTCGATGGTCTCTTTGAGATTGTCGGAGCCATCTTCGTTTTGAAAGGAGGCAATCTCAGGGATTGGTTGGTAGGCTTTCATCTCGGCAGAGACTTTGGCACTATCCACCACTATTTCCGCATGAAAAATCTTTTGATCGATGCGTTCATCGAAGTTATCGGATACGGCACCGACAAACATTCCTTGTGTGAGGTTGCTGATCTTCGATGCGGGGATAAGGCTATCCATCTGCGTGGAGATGGAAGTGGATTTGTCGTTTCGGTTGATGGTCATGGATTGGCGTTGTTGTAAGACCTTGCCGAAACGTTCGGAGAGTGTCTTGGCAGTCTCTCCCACGACTTGTCCGGAAAAGACATTCCCCACTGTGTTCTGTATTACCTTACTTTCCTTATCCCCATAATCCCTCGTTAATTGGCTAAAATCTTGAAAGCCCAAACATACTGCCACCTTGTTGCTTCGGACTGTAGCGATAAGGTTATCAAGCCCACGAAAGTAGATAGTCGGCAACTCGTCGATAATCACAGAGGATTTGAGTTGCTTCTTCTTATTGATGAGCTTTACGATGCGACTGTTGTAAAGACCAAGAGCTGCCGAGTAGATGTTTTGTCGGTCGGGGTTATTGCCTACAACCAACACCTTCGGCTCATTGGGATTATTGATGTCGAGTGAGAAATCATCGCCTGTCATCACCCAATAAAGAGCTGGCGAAATCATACGTGAAAGCGGTATCTTGGCACTGGCAATTTGCCCTTGTAACTGGTCTTGTGCGCCGCCCTCCCAAGCGTCCATAAAGGGGGATAAGTAGTTGGCAAGCTCATCGTAAGAAGTGAGTATCGGGAATATCTGTGCGTAGGGTCGGTTTAGGAACTCTATGGCGTGAGGAAAGGTGCAATACTTTCCGTCTTCATAGATTTTGAGGAACCAGATAATGGCTGCGAGCAAGATAATTGGTGATTCAACGAAGAAATCCCCTTGCTTCTGTATCCACGTCCTATTCAGATTCAGCATAATGGTAAGGGAAGACTCATACGCGTCGGATATGTCTGTCATAAAGGCGGGATTGATGGGATTGCAGCGATGCGACTTTCTCGGATCGTCGAAGTTGATTACATAGAACTGCGGCTTTACCTTGTAAGTATCCAAATGATGGAGCAGGTGATTGTAGGCAATCTCTGAAAGGTCAGGGAACTTGTAGTCGTAGATATACATGGCAAAGCCTTTTTCTATCTGCTGCTTGATATAGTTGTTTATGATAGCATACGACTTACCTGAACCCGGTGTACCCAGCACCATCGAGGCACGAAAGGGATTGACCACGTTAATCCAACCTTTGTTCCACTTCTTTTTGTAGTAGAACCGTGTAGGCAGATTGACAGAATACTCATTCTGCATCAGCCTTGTCTCCTGCATAAAACTCTCGTTTTCCGTGTTGAATACATCATCCATCAGGTTGTTCTTCAGTAGTCGGCTCATCCATACGCCCCCCATCAAGAGACAGATATACCCCACAGATAATGTGAAGATATAGAGAGAAGCTGTCCCCACCTTTCCAATGGGCAACACCAATAGCCACCAGTTGAGAAAGAAAAAAATGAAGCCGGAGAAAAGCACCGTCCCAATCTTTGGCCACGTGATTTTCTCTTCCTTCACCCCTTTCGTCCCCAAACAGGAAAGGGCGAGGAATACCACGCAAAAGAGTTTTGTCCATAGTATGGAGGAGAACAAACCCGTTGTACGTTGGAAATTCATCAGTATTTTATTGATGATACCGAGCGTGAAGTGCCATTCTTGGAATGCCTCGTAACAGAACCAATAACAGTTGGCAAGTAGGAATATCACGGAAATCCCCCGCATAAAATCCATTATCTTGCTCAATGCCCTTAAATCATCTTCTTGTGCCATAATCGTATTGTTGTTTAATCGTTGTTTGGATACAGTTGTTTATCGTTTACTTCGTCTGAGTTTAACCTTATTCGCTCTTCGGAGCTTGCGTTGCCAAGCCGCCTCTTTCCAATCATCGTAGCCCGTGGATGTAAAAGATCCACCTACCAACTCTTCTATGAGTTCATCGACGATATTGTCGCTTTCCTCTGTGTTCGGCTGCATCGGCAAGGCAACATTGGATTGCTCGGAACGGAGAGACGGATTGCCATACAGTGTTTCATCCAAGAATGGGTTGTTCGTTGGATTGGAGAAATAGGTGTTGAATACATTGGCGGAGTATCCCTTGCCCAATCGGGAGCCATTGAGGGCAACGCCCGCTTCATCATCAACGAATGTGATTCCATAGATACGTCCAAAGTCGTTCTTGCGTATCAGCACCCGTAAGCCTTGATCAGCCAATCTATCGCATAGTTTCTCCTTTGTCTGTGGAGAACTCCGCATCACCTCCAAGACCCTACCCCTTAGAGAAGGTATCAGCGGTTTGAGTTCTTGCTTGGACTTCTTCATTCGGTTCTGCACAGCGGTATAACCCATACCACGGCCGATGTCCGAGGCATTGATGGGTGTGCTTACCTTGTTGCCCTTGTCATCAGTTGGCACATAGACCAGTCCATCGTACTTCTTCCCCCGAAACTCTGTCTTCACTTCTTCAACCGCAAGATTGTATTTCCTCAGAATGGCATTCAGTTCCCCTAAGGAGCAGAAGCGATAATGCTCCAGAACAGAACGAGCTATAGATGCCACCTGCTCCTTAATATTGCCTTTTGCCATATCCAGCTTTGAGATCTCTTGTAGCGACTTGTCTGTAACCTTTGTGCTGGGAAGTAGATTGTACTTCTTCTCCAACGCATCCGTAATCCTTTTGCTCCTCCTGCTCTCGAATTTGTCGTTTATCTTCCTCCCCTTGCTGTCTACCCGAAGCGACACGATATGTATATGCTCACGGGCGATATCGTTATGTTTGAATACGATGTAGGGTTGTTTCCCGTAGCCGAGTGCCTCCATATATTCCTTGGCTATCTGCGTAAGAAGTTCATCAGAGAGTTTCTCGTCCGGGTGCGGATTAAGTGAGCAGTGAAAGACCATCTTCTTCGTTCGGCATTTCTCCGGTATGAGTGCCTGCATATCGCCAAGTACCTTATCCATTCGGTAAGTACCATCAAAGGCTTTCCGCAAGTCATTGACACATAGGACGGATGCCTCGTTATGCTCCACCTTTTTGAAGTTGTAGCCCAACGCTCCTCCAAGATTCTCCGTCGCAGAAATCTTCGCTATCATAATTCTTTATCGGCTGTCAAATTGCTCGGTTAGTTGTATCGCTTTCTGCTGTAGCGTAATGATTTGAGCTGACAAATTCTCCAACTTTTCAAGCAGTACCTGTGCAGTTTTTACGCTGTGATAGCTGTTGATGGCACGCACGGTCTGATTGTAGAGCACACCAATTTTATGGATTTGTGCCATGAGTTCAGAGAGTTTCCGATAGTATTCCACGGCGGATTTATCCACCGTGATGACCTTGAAATGCTCCCCGAGAATGCGACCACGCACGAAATCCGACTTGGTTTCCGCACCTGATTTATGGAACAAGTCGATCGCTCGTTGCTGGTCTTTGGGGTTGGGAAGACGGGTATCCCATCTGTCCCATCGTTCTATCTTTCCATTCATAGTTTTTATCCTTATCTAATTACGACTTTAGAGTAATTCTCACCCTTTCGGGGCAAGGGTCTTTGTCGGCAGAAACGGAGTTTGTCGGACAAAGACACACCTCGCCGGTATCAAGAGTTGATGCGATTGAAGCATCCACCTTTTTAAGGTGTCCGCTTCGGGGAGTTCAGATCCACGTTTCCTATCTGCCTGCAAAGTTACGGATGAAATGTAACCTGCTTATTATAAGCGACATTCCCCATTCTTTCCTCTATTTCCCGATACTTCCCTAAGGGTTGTTGAGGACTGATTTACTGATTTAATTTGTGACGGATTCAAGTCAAAACCGACTGATCAATTGACTTATTTTTTGACTGAAATAAGTTGCTTGAAGAGTAAATCGGAGGATTGGTCAAAAGGGTAGAAAGCAAGAGAGTCCATCACTCAAAGAGTAAGTAAGTCGGCCGGTCAAAAAGTCGGTTGGACAGTAGCTCGGAGAGCCAATCAATCGGTCAAGACTGACTGATTGACCTCGTAAAACAAAGTTTATAACGCAATGTGCAAATGACAATGAAACAAGAGACAAAAAAACAGCCCGTCTTTCTGGGCTTTGCCTCCCAAAAGGGGGGCGTGGGCAAGAGTAGTCTTGCCGAAGTACTCGCCTCCATTCTCTATTATGAGAAAGGAGTTTCCCTTTTAGTTGTGGATTGTGACGGTACACAAGAGTCGTTTTTCAAACTGCGACAAAGGGAGCGAAGAATCATCGAGGGGAGTGAAGAACTTACGGCACAGATGGGGCAGTTCTTCAGCAAATTCGGCAAACCTGCCTATACCATCATCCGTTCTACACCGAAAGAGGCGATTCGGGATGTAGAGGAATACTTGAGTTCGCACAAGACGAAGATAGGCCTTGTCATCTTCGATTTTTCCGGTCATGCAGAGACGGAGGATTTGCTCGAACTCTCCATTGAAGTGGATTATATCATCACGCCCATCGAGGCAGATCCGCAATCCTTGGTCTCCGGCTTTGCCTATGCCAAGGCGATAAGGGACTTGGGAGTCAGTCTCAGCGATGCCCGCATCAAGGATTTACTCCTGCTGTGGAACAAAATCAATCGTAGTGCGAGCACCGTCGTTATGGATTATTACACACAATATGCGAAGGACGAGGAAATCAACCTCTTTGATGCCCGTATCTATCATTCGGTGCGATTTTCCAGAGAGTTGGGACAAGGGGGAGTGAAAGGTGTCTTCCGTAGTTCCTATCTCCCTCCTGCACTTGCCTTGCGCCAACCTACAGGTATTGACCTTTGGGTGCAGGAAGTGATGGATAAGTGTCAGATTAGCCCCGACAGCCTATGAGTTCCATTACTGAAGAACGGCAGAAAATTCTGAAAAAGAAACTCAAGGAGATGGGGAATTACGGTGTACAGGTACGCACACCCGAAGAGTCTCCTTTCTATGACCAGCCCACAGACTACGAGCGGGAATTGGAGCGGATGCAGATCGATGAGCCGGAAAAACAGGAAAGTCATGTCCAACCGCTCAATGAGCCATCTGTGGAGAGAAAAGCGCCAGAGGATATACCGGGAAGAAAGTTAAGAGTCAAGGGGAACAAGGAAGAAGGTCCGACAGCAAGACTCTCCTTTGAGGAATACCGAGACCACTACCTTGTCCGCTCATCAGAGTGCAATAGTAAATCCGGATTTACCATCAACAGTGAGATCTTGCAGTTACTCAAGGATGTTCTTCGTGATGTCCGTGCCAAGACCACCATCACCTCCTACATCGAGAACATTCTTCTTGAACATTTGAAAGAACATCAAGCCCTGCTGAACAAGACAGCGGCACAGTATAAACGCAATCATTTATTAACAACTCAATAACGCAATAGTACAATGAACAAAAAGAAAATCGCAATGATGATCTTCCTGCTGATGGCTACCGCCGCAGGAGCCTACGCACGGGGAAACGGGATGGCGGGTATCAACGAAGCCACAAAGATGGTCACAAGCTACTTCGATCCCGGTACGAAACTCATCTATGCCATCGGAGCCGTAGTCGGCTTGATTGGGGGAATCAAGGTCTATAACAAATTTGCGTCAGGCGATCCGGATACGAGCAAGACGGCCGCGAGCTGGTTTGGAGCATGCATCTTCTTGATTGTGGCGGCGACGATTCTTCGTTCTTTCTTCTTGTAACCATGGCAGAGTGGGAAATCAATAAAGGTATAGGTCGGACGGTAGAGTTCAAGGGGCTGAAGGCACAGTATCTCTTCATCTTCGCAGGTGGACTTCTGGCAGTCTTCATTCTCGTAATCGTGCTCTATCTCTGCGGAGTCAGTCAGACGGCTTGTCTCGTCATAGGCTTAGTGGGTGCCACCCTCGTGGTGTGGCAAACGTTTGCCATGAACCGAAGGTATGGGCAGTATGGATTGATGAAAAAGGGAGCGGTGCGTATGCACCCACGCTACCTTGTGAACCGCCGCACGACCTATCATCTTATCCGTAACCTCAAAAGCAAGAAACGATGAGAAACAACAGTAAGATAGCAACACTGGAATCGAAGTTCCCGCTGCTCTCCATCGAGCAGGGGTGTATGGTGAGCAAGGATGCAGACATCACGGTGGCTTTCCGTGTGGAGCTGCCCGAACTCTTTACCGTCACCTCTGCCGAATACGAAGCGATGCACTCGGCTTGGAACAAGGCCATCAAGGTGCTGCCCGATTACAGCATCGTGCACAAGCAGGATTGGTTCATCAAGGAAGATTATCAAGCCGTAAACGAGGATGAGAACAAGAAACCGCTGAGTTTCCTTACCCGTGCATCGGAGCATCATTTTAATGAACGTCCCTACCTGCACCATTCGGTTTATCTCTTCCTCACCAAGACCAACGAGCAACGCATGGCACAACAGAGCAATTTTTCCTCGCTCTGCCGTGGGCATTTGTTGCCTAAGGAGATTACCAACAAGGACGAAGTGATGAAATTCTTGGAAGCCGTGGATCAGTTTGAGCGTATCATCAACGACACGGAGCAGATCAGGATTAGTCGCATGACAGAGGAGGAATTGGTGGGTACAGCAGAGCAAGGCGGTTTGCTTGACCGTTACTTCTCCCTTTCTGATGAACAGCACGCTTCATTAGAGGACATACGGTTGGGAACAGATCTTGTGCGTGTGGGCGACAATATGCTGTGTCTGCACACACTCTCCGATACCGACGACCTACCCACAAGTGTGAGCACCGACAGCCGTTATGAGCGACTCTCGACAGACCGAAGCGACTGCCGTCTCTCCTTTGCTTCACCCGTGGGGCTGATGCTCCCCTGCAACCATATCTACAACCAATACCTTTTCATTGAGGACAGTGAACAGAATTTGCAACGCTTCGAGAAGCAGGCAAGAAACATGCACTCGCTGGCACGGTACAGCCGTAGCAACCAGATCAACGAAGAGTGGATACAAGAATACCTGAACATCGCCCACTCACAGGGCTTGACCTCCATCCGCGCCCACTTCAATGTGGTGGCGTGGAGCCATGACAAGGAGGAACTCCGCCAAATCAAGAATGACGTGGGCAGTGCCTTGGCTCTAATGGAGTGCCGACCACGCCACAACACCATTGATGCGGCAACGCTCTACTGGGCAGCCATTCCCGGCAATGCCGCAGACTTTCCTGCGGAAGAATCGTTCTACACCTTCATCGAGCCGGCACTCTGTTTCTTTACGGCTGAGACCAACTATAAAGACTCGCTCTCCCCCTTTGGTATTAAGATGGCTGACCGCCTATCGGGCAAGCCCATCCATCTCGACATCTCCGACCTGCCGATGAAGAAGGGTGTTATCACCAACCGCAACAAATTCATCTTGGGTCCTTCGGGCAGTGGCAAGAGCTTCTTCACCAATCATATGGTACGCCAGTATTACGAGCAAGGGGCACACGTTCTCTTGGTGGATACGGGAAACTCATATCAAGGATTGTGTTCACTCATCCATCGCAAAACCAAGGGCGAGGACGGAGTCTATTTCACCTATACGGACGAAAGCCCCATCTCCTTTAATCCCTTCTATACCGATGATTACGTCTTCGACGTGGAGAAACGGGAAAGTATCTGCACGCTCTTACTGACTCTTTGGAAAGGTGCCGATGAGCATATCACCAAGACCGAAGCCGGTGAATTGGGGTCTGCCGTCAATGCCTACATTGAGTTGATACGCTCGGACAGGAGCATAACGCCCTGCTTCAATACCTTCTACGAGTATCTGCGGGATGTCTATCGGGAGGATATGCGAAAGCGAGAGATCGAAGTAACGCTCTCGGACTTCAACATCAATAATCTTTTAACGACACTGAAGCAATACTATCGTGGCGGTCGTTACGACTTCCTATTGAACTCGGATAAGAACATCGACCTGCTCAATAAACGCTTCATCGTCTTCGAGATTGATCAAGTGAAGGATAACAAAGACCTCTTTCCTGTCGTGACCATCATCATGGAGGCTTTCATCAACAAGATGCGCCGCTTAAAGGGTGTTCGCAAAATGATACTCATTGAGGAAGCATGGAAGGCGATTGCATCAGCCAATATGGCGGACTATATACGGTATCTCTACAAGACGGTACGGAAGTACTTCGGGGAAGCCATTGTCGTGACGCAGGAGGTGGATGACATCATCTCTTCGCCCATCGTCAAGGAGAGCATCATCAACAACTCGGATTGCAAGATACTGCTCGACCAACGCAAGTATATGACCAAGTTCGACGGTATCCAAGCGATGCTCGGTCTTTCGGAAAAAGAAAAAAGCCAAATACTCTCCATCAACCAGAACAACGACCCCAATCGCCTTTACAAGGAAGTGTGGATAGGTTTGGGCGGTATGCAGAGTGCCGTCTATGCCACGGAGGTGAGCATGGAGGAATACCTCACCTACACCACCGAAGAAACCGAGAAGTTGGAAGTAATACAACGAGCCGAACTACTCGGTGGTGACATGGAGACCGCCATCAGACAGTTGGCACAAGAGAAAAGAGACAACAACAAGAAATAATACAAACCATTCAAAGCATAACGATAATGAAGAAATACCTATTGATAGCTCTCTTCGGATTGAGCCTATTCGTTCCCCAAGCCCATGCCCAATTTGTGGTTGCGGATCCGACCAACTTTGCGGGCAACATCGCCAATACAGTGAAGGAGATTGCCACCGCCTCGAAGACGGTCAAAAATACGCTCGCCAATTTCAAAGAGGTCGAAAAGTTGTACAACGACACCAAGAAGTATTACGACGCCCTGAAGAAGGTGAACAACTTGATTGGCGACGCCTATAAGGTCAAAGAGTGTATCCTGATGGTGGGCGACATCTCGGAAATCTACGTGACCTCCTACAAGCGAATGCTCTCGGACAAAAACTTTCGTCCCTCGGAACTTGCCGCAATGGCTTCGGGGTATGCCAAGCTGTTGCAGGAGAGCGGTGAGAGTCTGAAGGAATTAAAGTCCGTTGCCAAATCGGGTGTTCTCTCCATGAACGACCACGAGCGTATGCAGGCGATTGACCGTATTTACACCACACTTCGTGAGTACCGCTCTCTCGTATCCTACTATACCCGTAAGAACATCTCCGTGAGCTACGTCCGTGCAAGGGAAAAAGGCAACCTTGCTGAAGTGCAAGCCCTCTATGGAAGTGATAGTAGCCGTTATTGGTGAGAAGTATAGCTCTACAATCAACTCATTTTTTGGCCTATGGATTTTACCAGTTTACATGAGTTACTTCGCTCGACCTACGACGAGATGATGCCACTCTGCTCAGAGATGACGGGCATTGCCAAGGGGATAGCGGGCTTGGGAGCACTCTTTTATATCGCTCTTCGGGTATGGGCGTCCCTTGCCCGTGCCGAAGCAATCGACGTGTTCCCGCTTCTCCGTCCTTTCGTGCTGGGCTTCTGCATCATGTTCTTCCCCACGGTGGTGCTCGGCACGATGAATGCCGTGCTCTCGCCCGTGGTACAAGGTACTGAGCAGATGGTACACAAGCAGGAAGGCAACTTGGCGGAACTGACTGCCAAGCGAGATAAATTGCAGGAAGAAGCCTATCTCAGAAATCCCGAGACAGCCTACTTGGTCTCCAACGAGAAGTTCGACCAAAAGATTGAGGAGATGGGTATCATCGGTCCCGTAGATGCCGTGACGATTGCGGGGATGTATGCCGAGCGTGCCGGTTATCAGACCAAGCAGTGGTTTATGAAACTCATTCACGACCTGATGGAGTTGCTCTTTCATGCCGCCGGACTCATCATCGACACGCTCCGCACTTTTTTCTTGATCGCCCTCTCCATTCTCGGCCCCGTGGTCTTCGGTATTGCCGTGTGGGATGGCTTGTCGGGGTCACTCACCGCTTGGTTCTCCCGATACATCTCGGTCTATCTGTGGCTTCCCGTGAGCAGCATCTTGACTGCACTGCTCACCAAGATACAGGTCTTGATGGTGCAGAAGGACATTACCGCCCTCAGTGACCCCAACTATCTGTCCGATTCGGGATCGTGGTATTACATTGTCTTTTTTCTGATCGGTATCGTGGGCTATTTCTGCGTGCCCACCGTGGCAGGCTGGATTATTGAAGCAGGGGGCGGTATCGGATCCTACGGTCGCAACGTCAATCAGATGGCACAACGTGGTGCACAGGGAGCCTATACGGGAGGTAAGGCTGTGGCAGGTGGAGCAGGAGCCGTTGCGGGTAACGTCGGAGGACGACTCAAAGGGATGCTCATCAAAGCAAAAGAACGATTAAAACGATAAAGAACCATGGAATTCAAATCACTCACCAATATCGAAACGTCATTCAAACAGATACGGCTCTATGCCATTGTTTTTGCCGTGGTCTGTGTAACCGTCAGCGGTTACGCACTCTACGCCTCGTACAGCTTTGCAAGGGAGCAGCGGGAGAAAATCTATGTGCTCGACTAGGGCAAGTTGCTGATGCTTGCCCTGAGTCAGGATGCTGCGAATAATCGTCCCGTGGAAGCCCGCGAGCATGTGCGTCGCTTTCACGAACTCTTCTTCAGCATTGCCCCCGACAAAGATGCCATAGAGAAGAACATGGAACGTGCCTTTCTCTTGTGCGACAAGTCGGCATTCGACTACTATAAGGATTTAGCGGAGAAAGGATACTACAACCGAGCCATTTCGGGGAATATCAATCAGCGTGTGGAGATAGACTCCATCCGCTGCAACTTTGACCGTCATCCCTACGAGGTGACAACCTATGCTCGGATGTTCATCATCCGTCAGAGCAATGTGACCGAGCGTAGTCTTATCACAACGTGTCGATTGCAGAACTCCGTCCGCTCGGACAACAACCCGCAGGGGTTTCTCATGGAGCAGTTCCTTGTGCGGGAAAACAGAGACTTTCAAACCTATAAGCGATAAAGCTATGGCACGGAAAAGGGATTTTTCATTCGCACGCCAATATCTGAGGTTTCACTTGTGGCTCCGCCATCGGTGCAACAAGCTCACGACCAAGCAACGCAAGATCATCGTCTATGGGCTGAGTCTTGTCTACTTAATCTGCTCCATTGTGATGATTGCACAGCTTTTTCTCCCTCAGAAGGAAGAGGCTCTACCCATCCCTAAGGGAGAACTGCTGGACAGCCCCATACGAATGGATAGTTTATATGCTCGTCCCACCCATTATATTCATCATTTAGCATACAACAATAGCAATGGAAAATAAACAGAAAGAACAACTGAAAAAGGGTTTGGTATTCGGAGGACTCGGTCTTCTGTGTGCCCTCTCAATGTGGTTAATCTTTGCCCCGTCGGGTAAGGAGAAGATCGCTGCCGAAGAGGGACTCAACGACAGCATCCCACAGCCAACCACCGAGAAGCTCACCGAGAACAAGCTCAAAGCCTACGAACTGGGAGATAAGGTAGAGCAAGAGGAGCAAGCCCGTGAGGAAATGGGCAGACTCTCGGATTACTTTGCTGAGAATACGGAACCGTCTGATGCGGAATGTGCCGAAACAGCTGCTTCCACGGAGAAGATAGAAAACTCGATGCACCGTTATGAGGAGAACACACGCCTCTTGAACTCTTTCTATGCTCCCGATCCGCACGAGGAGGAGCGAGAAGCCCTACGGGCAGAAATTGAAGACCTTCGACGTGAACTTCGCGGGAAGGACGGCGATGAAGAAGATGAAGAGGAGAAGCAGCTTGCCCTGCTGGAGAAGAGTTACCAGATGGCTGCGAAACACTTGCCAACGGCTACCACAAGTGGCACCCCTCCCAATGCATTCATTCCTGCTCAGGAGCGTTCCATAGCAGAACCGCAAACGGCACGCACCGAACAAGAGCCAATGATGGAAGTCTTGACCGAACGTAAACAAATTATCTCCTCTCTCAATCAGCCGATGACAGACGAGGAGTTTATGGAAGAATACGGCACGAAGCCTCGTAACTTGGGCTTTCATTCTCTTGTGACCACGACGAGTTCTCCGATGCGTAATACACTCAAGGTGGTGGTAGACAGAACGACCACGCTCCAAGAGGGCGACTATGTGGCTCTGCGATTGATGGAAACAGCTCGTATCAAGGATACACGAATCCTCAAGCAAAGCAAACTCATTGCCCAAGCCAAGATAGAGGGCAATCGGATGCAACTGCACATCAAGAGTATTGAGATAGATGGGCAGATTATGCCCGTAAAACTCTCGGCGTACGACACGGACGGACAGGAGGGCGTCTACATCCCCGGCTCCGAAAATGTCTCCGCACTTAAAGAGATGGGAGCCAACATCGGTGGCTCGATGGGGACATCGTTCACCCTTGCCTCTTCTGCTAAGGATCAGATAATCTCCGAAGCTGTTCGTGGTGTGATGCAGGGGGCAAGCCAGCTTTTGCAGAAGAAACTGCGTACCGTCAAGGTTACACTCAAAGGTGGTTATCGCCTCTTCTTGGTGCAGACCAAATAAAACAATCGACAATAACAAGTAAAACTATAACATCAAAATTGACAACAATAATGAAAAAATGGATTTTGTCAGTGATGCTCCTTGCATCAGTAACCGGGGCAGCCTTTGCTCAGGAAACAGACAATAGTGTCTCGCTTACCTCTAATCGTCCGCTCTCCTCGGGCGAACTCTTTCAAGGCATGAGCCGTGCGATACCCGAGGGGCGGGTCATCCTGCCCTACGGCTTGGAGGTCACTTTCGAGAAAACTGTGCATCTTATCTTTCCTTCGCCCATCCGCTATGTGGACTTGGGTCGTAATAACCTGATTGCAGGCAAGGCGGAAGATGCGGAGAACGTGCTGCGTGTAAAGGCTGCCGTGAAGGACTTTGAGACGGAGACCAACATGAGCGTCATCTGTGAGGATGGCTCCTTCTATGCCTACAATGTAAAGTATGCCGATGAACCCGAGAAGCTCAGCGTGGAAATGAAAGACTTTCTCTCTACAACGGACGGACGATTGCCAAGCAACCGTGCCGACATCTATTTCAAAGAGTTGGGGAATGAGTCACCCATATTGGTGAAGCTGATAATGCAGACCATCTACCAAAATGACAAACGCACCATCAAGCACATTGGGACACAGCAGTTTGGCATGAAGTTTCTACTCCGTGGTTTGTATGCCCACAACAGCTTACTCTATTTCCATACCCGTATTGATAATGAGACCAATATGCCCTATTCGGTGGACTTTATCTCCTTTAAGGTTGTGGATAAGAAAGTGGCCAGGCGTACCGCCATTCAAGAGCAGGTGCTTCAGCCCTTGCGTGCCTATCATCAGGTGATGTATATCAAGGGAAATCGTGAAGAGCGAACCATCTTTGCCTTGGAACAGTTCTCGCTATCTGAAGACAAGCAACTGGAGGTAACGCTCTATGAGCGAAACGGAGGGCGAACCTTGACCTTTTATGTGGAGCAGGAAGACCTGCTACTTGCCAAAAAGATTGACAATCTCAAACTCAAATGGTAGGCTTTATGAAGAAGAAACTCATTTTATCGGCTTGCATGGCGGTGACGATGGCTTTTGCCGTGCCATCGCACGCACAGCGTCTAATCCCGAAGCAAAAAGGGATTGAAGTTGTGGGCAGTGTTCCTCTTGTCAAGGGAGAGAAACTTTTCGCCAAGAATAACTTCGGGGTGGGTGTATCACTCACTCGTTATCTGAAACGTGAGAACTATGCTTTTGTCTTGGCAGAGTATGAACAGCAGAATATGCCGTATAGAGCGTACGAAGTGAAACTCAAAGATGCTCTGTTACAAGTGGGCTATATGCACCCCCTTCTCTCGGATAGGGGCAAGAACGTGTTTCTCTATGGTGGCATATCCGCCTTGGGTGGCTATGAGGAGCTGAACGAGGATAAGAAACTCTTGCCCGATGGAGCAACACTGCTTGACCGTTCTCGCTTCATCTATGGTGGTGCCGTGCATAGTTCGGTGGAGGTGTTTCTTTCTGACAATGTTCTCTTCATCCTCAAAGCACAAGGGCGGTTGCTCTTTGGCTCGGATGTGCATCGTTTTCGTCCTGCACTTTCGGCAGGATTTAGGTTTAATCTCTAAACATGAATAACAATGAAAAAGAAGATACGGAATACAATCGGGCTAATGGGGGTACTCTCCCTTGTCCTGTTTTGCTTATCTGCTTGCTCTCGGGAGTTGGATGTCCGGCAGTCTTATCCGTTCACGGTCGAGACAATGCCCGTCCCTAAAGAGATCCTCAAAAATAAAACGGTAGAGATTCGATGTAAACTCTCAGCCCAAGGGGATTTCAAGGATACCCGCTATACACTTCGCTATTTTCAATACGACGGTGCGGGAGTTCTTCGTATCGGGGCTAAAGGCTCGCCCCTTATCCCCAATGACCGCTATCCGATCCCTAAAGGCGAGTTTCGGCTCTACTACACCTCTCGAAGCAAGGAACGTCAATCATTGGAGCTGGTCTTTGAAGACAACCACGGGCAAAGACAAACCGTGACAATAGAATTCAATCATAAGGAAAAGAGGTCGGGAACAGATGCGCAACACCGAAACATAGAAATACGTACTTGATTGCTTGATTTTGAACGTGAATAAGTGTGAACGTGAAAAAGGTCATCCGTCCGGGAGGATAGATGACCTTGTTTTCTATGGGTGGAGATGTTAGCGATTTATCGGTTCTTGTCCACCTCTTCACTGATGGCTTTTCTGAAAGCCAACGGGTTCTTGACATACTTGTAGGCATTGGTTGCACCTCCTGTTGTTACGATGATGGTGCCGAAGCCGAAAATACGTCCCCAGAAAGTTTCTTGAAATGCAATCGCTTCTGCCTTATTCAGTTGCAACTCCACAACATCGCGACGGATAAATCCATGTTTGAATACAATCCGCTTATTCGTCAGGACAAACTCGGCAAAACGCCGTTCTATATAGCGATTGATAGTCCCAAGACACCCAGTCCGATTAAGACGTATCCGAGAATGCTGAAGAATGAGGATGAAAAACCGCTCAGAATAAGTCCGGGAACGAGGACCGTGAGTGGATCCATAAATGTCCACCAATGAACTGTCGCCCGATACTGAACGGTTTCATTAGCCAAAAGAGTTTGGTCGATGTAGCTCATATTCTAATCGTGAAGAATCGATTCTTAATTACACGTTAAAGCCGTAAGGCTCAGTGCAAATATACTATTAATATCTATGCTTGCATATCCCAAAGTCCTTTCATTGCCACTTCCTCTTGTCTGATGCGGACAATAAGCAGGCACAGATACACCGGAAAGCCGATACAGAGGGTTGTCCATGCGTTGCAAAGGAGTGCCACGCCGACCAACTCCGGCATAATGTTCAAATAATAGTTGGGGTGACGTGTCGAACGAAACAGGAAACTTCGCTCGATACGTTGATTAGGGACAATGTACAACTTCACCGTCCATACATCTCTCAGTTTATAAATCACATAGAACAGCATTCCATAGGCAAAGGCCATAACACCTATACCTGCAATCGATATGCCATTGAAATCAATACCTTTGCTGTATGCCTCGTAGAGTGCTCCGAAATAGTAGGCTATATGTGCTAATGTCAATAGAAGAGAATTGAACTTGCCGTATTGCTTTGCTCCCTTCTTCAGCAGGAGTTTTTCATTGCGAATGGAAAATGATAGAGACCCCAATCGCAAAACAAAGAAAAAGATGAAGGTAATGATAATGTATTGCATATTTAATTGTCAATGAGTAAGAAACTTCTAACCCTGTTTTCGGTCGCAAAAGTACGATGTTTAACACAGTTACGCAATCCCTTAAAGTAGTTATTTTGCAGAATGTCTTCAAATTCCTATTGATTTTTGCCCTAACTCAAAGGAGTTTTTGTTTAGGATAGATGTAAGACGTGGAGTGTGCCCAAGAACTGAAATCGACTTTTTTAGAGGGTATAGAAATAGACGATTTCTATCTTTGCGACTTTCTTTTGCTTCTTTTCTTTGGGTCGCCTGCTCGCTCAAAGACAAAGAAAAGAAGTCACGCAAATTTTGTGTTTGCGTGGCTCTTGATGTGATTGTTTCTCATGCTGTCGCTCTTATTCTTTGCCTTATCTGTTTTCGGTTGGCATTGACAAGGCTTATAATTTGCTCGTGGTATTCTGTGTTTTGATTGCATACGCCACGACTTTGCATCACTTGGAGCGTGTCCAAATTGACCTCTATCGTTTCTACTCGCTTGCCCTCAATCGTGGCAGAGAGAATAAGCGAGTTCGGTTTGAGGTAGTATTCGTTGGAGAATACGCAATGGTGCATTGCCACTCCTTCCTCCAAATGTTCCTGCACACTTTCCAATACGTGGATTTGGATTGTGCCATCCGAAAAGGCAAGACCAAAGAACTTGGATTTGAGTTCGTGGAAACGCTTTTCGTCCTCCATTGCCTTTTGTCGCTTCCGCTCTATTTCCTCTTTTTCTCTTTGTCTGCGAAGTTCGCTTTCTCGTTTGTCGTGTTCGGCTATGAGGTTGGGAGGGCAAACAAACTTTGGATTGTGGATGTCTTTGCCTAATCTTTGGAGCATATCAATATAGTCACACCAAAGGGCAATATCGCTTACCTTATAGTCGTGACGAAGCACTAATTTATACACGTCCCAATAGTTCTCAATCCCCTTGTTCTTGGAAAGGAAGTATTTCAAATCCTCATATCGTTCGGCTTTCATCAGTGTTTCTGCTCGATTGTCGGAGAGAAGGGCAGGAATAAGTCTTGTCGGAGCAATGTTGTGAAAATCACCCTTGAAACCATTTCTACGGAGTGCTTCCGTTGCCTTGAACTTGGGATATATCGGAGAGTAGGCTGCATATCGGTAGGCTTCATTATCATTGCGTATTGCCATTGGCGAACAGAAAGAGAATGTATCAATATATCTTCCCAATGTTCGTTGAACGGCAATAATCGTCTTTCTTCCTTGGGCGTTCCACTAATACTGACCGATTTCAATAGTGTATGATGATGCCTTGCAACCTTTCTCCATTTCTGCGGAAAGGAGGAACATTCTTAGTACTTGGTATTCTCCACAAGCGGTAAGTATCGTAAAGTACTGTTTCTGCCTTATCTTGCGTTCAAAAGTTTCCCTGACCTGCAACCTTGCCCTGCAATGGGGGCAGGAGCAGATGTCTGTCGGCTTCTTCATTGTCCAACTATGCCCACAATCCATACATGTGGTACGCATACACGTGGTACGACCTTTGGGAAGTCGATAGGCAAAGTGGTCTATACACTCACGGAATGCCCACTTCTTCTGTGTCTTGGTTATCGGGCGTAAGTTCTTGCTCTCTGCAAGGACTGCCTTTTCATATCTGTTTCTTGGTTTCATAGGCTACAAATCAAATAGTGAGGTTTGCAGTTGGGAGGCTTGGGGCTGTACTTTCTTGGGGCGTTCGTTCCGCTTCTGTATCTTGGCAAGTTCCTCACGCTGATACCGCTGTATAGCTTCCTGCCGTGCTTCGGCTTTCTCTTCCTCCGTGAGTTCCACCACGTGATTGACGGCTACTCGGCAATTGATAGGCTTGCCTATCTCAATGTTGTCCTCATCGTAATAGTGGACTGCCATAGAGTAGATTTCATCATCGTCAAATCCGTTGCACCCGCTTTTCTGTACCTCATTCAAAATATAAGTGATACACTCCTCGATATTCTTGTTCGGCTTTTGGAGGTTAGGAGCAAACAAGGGGTCTGCCATAGCACGCTGATTAAGATACTCGGCTATCGTTCGGGTAAAGTGTTCTGTTCTTTTCATATCTCTGTTTATTGTTTTGTTTTTTATCTGACTGACACATCGGGCTTGTTGTCGATGATGTCTTCCCCATACTCTCCGAACACCTCTATTGTGGGCTGTCCCTGATTGTCCTCTATGGGCAGGCTTTCGGCTGTTTCATACAAGGTTTCTCCGTCTGTGATGAAAACCACCTTGTCATCTTCAAAGCAAAGCACGTCCTCTCCCTGCCACGACTTGACAATGGCGACGGCTTCCTCGTAGTTCTCGGCTGTTACTTCAAATCGGGTACGTTCCCAACAGGTAATTTTGCGGTCTTGATAAAATCTGAATGCTTCCATTGCATAAGTGTTTTAGATTGTTGCTAAAATGATTTCTTGGATATGAATAGGGGCAACCTCTGAAAAGAGATAGGTGATAAACTCCTTTCTATCCTTCCGTTGAGGTAAACCGATACCATATACTCGAAGATGTTGTCCACTTTGTAGTATTTGCATTGCTGTGCAATAGTTTTGCTTCTTCTTTTCATATGATAAGTGTATTAAGAAAGGGTTATCAATGCCACCACCCCACGCACTCCAACCACAGATTTAATGCGGTAATGAGAGGAGGAGCTATATCCTTTTTGCTTCATCGAAGATGTTGTATGTACTTTGGCTTTCGCCGATTTACAATTCTGCTTATCCATAGCGATATTTTTTTTATGCGTCCAAAGATCGGAGTATGCTGATTCCTTTTTGTAGCAAAATCAGGGTAGCGGGGCAAGGCTTGCACAAGGTTTTGGCGGAGAAAATACAACCCGAAGCATTGTGTAGGTGTGGAGATTTTCCCGACAAACCTTTAGGCTCCGACCTTGGGAAAGCCGACAAGCCCCGTACTACCTTTGCTTACAAAAAGGAACAGCATCCGTCTTGACCTGCACCGCATAATGTGGAGCTGTGGGCGAGAAGCGGAAGTGCCACGCCATAGTACGAAAAAGAAAAGGTGGCTATCTCCATAAGAGATAACCACCTGGACAAACCTACGCTATAATAAAATTCTGAAAAGTCTACAAGGACTGAAATTTCCCTCGGAACGATTAATGCCATTCCCTCGGAGCAATGGATGTCGTTTCGTCGGAAGGGGAAGAAGAGGTATCGGCGAGCATCCATCCTGCATGCCCCAGATATACCAGTACGATGACTATTTCCGGATATTCGGGTCTCCGATGGTAGGCAAACCGTTACTCTCGATAAGGAGGACAATCGTGCCGGTCAGTTCGGTGTAGAGTTTCTCGTACTCAGGACTTGCACCAAAGTCGTCCGTCAGGTCATATTCCGAAAATACATCCTGAATAGCCTTGTTCCGAAGAAGTATTGGAGAGAGTCTTTTGGGGAGAGGTGAAGGCAGTTCTTTTTCAAACTCATTCTCCAAAACAAACACAAGGGTATCGTACTTGGAGAAGTGCAAGCCTTGGAACAAGACCTCGCTTGCCATCGTCTCGGCTTCAGGATGCGTGAAGCCTTGTGCCACGGCATCGCAGTAAGTGGTGAGGGCTTCATCCGCCCGTGCAGTAATGAATGGATTGTCTCCCAACATTTCAGGAAAATGTTCTTTCAGGTAAGTCTCCAACTTCAAGCGGAAGTAGGATAGTTCTTTCTTTGCTGTCATTTCCATAGTTATCTCTTTTTTTGAATTACATATTGTCCGTGTTGAGTCCCATAGCCGAGTTGAATTTGTCGAGTTTTCCTGCCAGTTGCTCCATATCGTGCTCGATCTTCTTATTGGTTATGCGGGCATAGATTTGTGTTGTTTTGATGTTGGTGTGTCCCAGCATCTTCGACACACTCTCCATTGGTACGCCTTTGCTGAGCGACATGGTCGCAAAGGTGTGCCGGGCAAGGTGGAAAATACTTTCCATTCGAGGAATTGGAAGGATGTAGAGAATAAACCTGTAACGTGTTGTGAATTAGTCGATTTTCTATATTCTGCGAGTATGATAGGAAAGCAGTTCGACACGGAATATTGAATCCTTTCGGTTACCAAACCGTTATCCGTTGGTTTCCCTAGTGTGGTGAGGTAACGGAAAAAGGAAAGGTTTTTCTGACATGGGTTCTATCTCTCTGTTCTACAACGTTTTGCTTATCAAAGAACGCTTTAACAACGGGTAATTTTACCCATAAAATTAAAGCGTATGAAAATAGAAAAATTCAAGGTGTTGCTCTACCTCAAAAAGAGCAGACCCGACAAGTCGGGCAAAGCGCCCATTATGGGACGTATCACCGTCAATCGTTCGATGGTGCAATTCAGTTGCAAAATCTCCTGCACATCCGACCTGTGGAATCCTCGTGAAAGCCGTCTGAAAGGTAAGAGCCATGAAGCCGTGGAGACCAATGCGAAGCTGGACAAGCTGATGCTCTCCATCCACACGGCATTCGACACCTTGGTGGAACGTAAGGTCGATTTTGATGCAGAAGGCGTCAAGAATCTGTTTCAAGGAAGTCTCGGAACACAGATGACCCTGTTGGAGATGACGGACATTGTCTGCGAGGATTTGAGGAAGCGCATCGGGATAGACCGTGCAAAGGGAACTTATCCTGCCTATATCTATACCCGGAGAACCTTGGCAGAGTTCATCGAAAAGGAGTTTCGCACCAAAGACGTTGCTTTCGGTCAGATGACGGAGCAGTTTATCCACGATTACCAGAGTTTCATCTTGGACGAGAAAGGACTTGCCATAGATACCTGCCGGCACTATCTGGCTATCGTCAAGAAAGTATGCCGAAAAGCCTATAAGGAGGGACATGCCGACAGATGCTTCTTCGCCCACTTCAGTCTTCCCCAACCAAAGGAAAAAACGCCGAAAGCCCTAAGCCGAGAATCCGTCGAGAAAATCCGTGACTTAGTAATCCCCGAACATCGCGCCTCCCATATCTTGGCAAGAGATCTCTTTCTCTTTGCCTGCTATACGGGAACAGCCTACGCCGATGCCGTTTCCGTTACACGTGACAATCTGTTCACGGATGAGAATGGCGGGCTGTGGCTTAAATACCGCCGCAAGAAAAACGAGCTTCGTGCCTGTGTCAAGCTGCTGCCCGAAGCCCTTGAATTGATAGAGAAATACAGGGATGACGACCGTCAGACTCTCTTCCCGATGTTGCACTATCCCAATATGCGCCGCCTCATGAAATGTCTGGCTATCCTTGCCGACATCAAGGAAGACCTGACCTACCATGCCGGCAGGCACTCGTTTGCATCGCTGATTACCTTGGAAGCCGGCGTTCCTATCGAGACCATCTGCAAGATGCTGGGGCATTCCAACCTGCAAACTACTCAGGTCTATGCGAAGGTTACGCCCAAGAAGCTTTTCGAGGATATAGACAAATACATCGAAGCGACAAAGGATTTGAAACTCATATTATAAACACCCCATAGATAACAAACGAATTATGCGTAGCACATTTTCTTTACTACTCTATATCAATCGCAACAAGGTACGTGTGGATGGTACAACTTCCGTACTTTGCCGAATCTCCATCGACGGGAAAAGCACGACGATAACCACGGGTATTACTTGCAATCCCAAACAATGGAATGCAAAAAAAGCAGAGACCGCGGACGTGCGGACGAACAACCGCCTGAAGGAGTTTCGAAAGTATGCGGAGCGGCTCTATGATGAAATGCTCAAAGAGCAGGGTGTGGTCAGTGCCGAACTATTGAAAAACAGGATAGCAGGTCAGGCGGTCATTCCTACCCATCTGCTCCAAATGGGAGAAAGGGAACGGGAACGCCTTGCCGTCCGTTCCAAGGAAATCGACTCCACTTCGACCTACAGGAGTTCTCGGTATTACCAGAGCTATATCCGTGAGTTCTTGGACTCGAAAGGCAAGGCGGACATTGCCTTTTCGGACATCACCGAGGAATTCGGACGGGAATATAAGGTCTACCTGAAGCGGTACAAGAACTTCGGGGCATCGCAGACCAACCATTGCCTTTGTTGGCTGAACAGACTGATATATCTTGCCGTAGACCATGAGATTATCCGTGCCAATCCTTTGGAAGAGTTGGAGTATGAGAAGAAACCGCCCTCCAAACGAATGCACATCAGCAAAGCGGAACTCAAACAACTGCTAGAACTGAAACTGCCCGCCAATGACCCATTGAAGGAATTGGCTCGCAGGGCTTTTATCTTCTCCTGTTTTACGGGACTTGCCTATGTCGATACCCAACTGCTGTATCCACACCATATCGGGCGGACTGCCGACGATAGAAGATACATTCGCATCAACCGTAAGAAGACGAAAGTGGAGTCATTTATCCCTCTGCATCCGATAGCGGAGCAGATACTTGATTTGTACAATACGACCGATGACACGCAGCCGGTCTTCCCTTTGCCAAGCAGAGACATGATGTGGTTTGAGATACACGAACTGGGCGTCATTATCGGACGCAAAGAGAATCTGTCCTACCATCAAGCCCGGCACAGTTTCGGATCGTTCTTGATTTCCGAGGGGATTTGTACGGAGAGCATTGCCAAGATGATGGGACATGCCTCCATCACCAGCACGCAGACCTATGCGAAGATTGCAGAGAAGAAGATTGCAGAGGATATGGATAAGTTAATCGAAAGAAGAAAAAAACAATGAATATTGAATTACAATGAAAAGAGAATTTATAACCATTGAGGAGAATGGGAACGTACACGTTCCTACGACTTCCATTTGGATGTCGGCTTGCGAAATAGCCGATTTATTCGGCGTATTCTCCGGCAAAGTAAACAGCCACATCAAGTCTATCTTCAAAGAAGGATTACTCAGAGAAGATGAGGTGATGCAAACGCTATTGTTTAAGGGTGGTGCAGTGGATTTATATAATATTGAAATGATAACGATGCTGTCATTTCGTTTTGCTTCTCCACAAGCCAAAAGTTTCCGTAAATGGATAATCAGAAGACTGACCGAAAAGAAGAGAACAAGTCCTCCGCTACTTGTGTGTTATGGCAAAGGTGGATGGTACAGTTGAATATGGATACTGTCCTAAAAAAGTGTGTAAGCCCCATAGCTCTTAACTTTGTGGTAACAAGAAAAACAAACTAAGAACAATGGAGCTTACAACATCACAAAAGTCGGCATTTATTTCGGAAATGCTATCATCGGAGTCAGGTATTAACGAACTTATTCGTGTATTATTGAACACCTTCTCCAAGCAAGAACGTTCTCTTTTTGTCCAAGAGCATAAAGGAGAACAGTGCAATGGTTTCCGCCCCCGTCGATGGCGGGGCTATGGATGTAGCTTTGAGCTTCGCATTCCACGTACTCGTTCAGGGAGTTTCGAGCCCCTAATTTTGGGCATTCTTTCGCATCAAGAAAGCGAACGCGCCCTTCTCCTCCATGAACTTTATACGCGAGGACTTTCGTGCGAAGATATTGGCGCCGTGTGCGAACGCCTCTATGGTCATCACTATAGTAAACAGCAAGTTAGCTTCCTGTCCAACACGAGTAAGGCAGAGATCTACAAGTGGTTAGAACGCCAATTGTCTCCTCACTATTTGGCAGTGTACATTGATGCAACGTTTGCCTTTACTCGGCGAGAGGATAGTGTCTCTAAGGAGGCTTACTACACGATGTTAGGGGTACTGCCCAACGGCACGAGGGAGGTTCTAGGTGTGGTTAATCATCCGAGCGAGGGGGCACTGAATTGGAAGAACGAACTCATCGCACTTCGGGAGCGAGGGGTGGAACAGATTGACCTGATCGTTTCGGATGCTCTTACGGGTATAGAAACAGCTGTTGCAGAAGCTTTTCCCTCCGCCGAACATCAATTCTGCATTACCCACCTAAAGCGTTCGATGAGCGTATGTGTCGCCTCCAAAGATAAGGGAGAACTCCTGCGGGATTTGGAGGAAATCTTCCCTATTGAACAAAAAGGCTACTCTATGATTGGACAATTTGAAAAATTCCGTATCTTCGTCGCCCGATGGAGCCGGCGTTATCCCTCGTTTCGGCGTTTCGATGCACCACGCAATGTGGCTTATTTCTCGTATCTGAACTATCCGCCACAATTTCATCGGATGATTTACACAACCAATTGGATTGAGCGATTGAACAGGTTTTACAAACGAACCCTCAAGATGCGAGGGGCACTCCCTTCAGCTGAGGCGGTGCTGTTTTTGATGGGAAGGGTAGCCTGGGAGAAAACCCAAACCTCCTATGCAAGATCGCTGCCTCTTTTCAAGGATTGGGATGCTCTCAGAGTGTTCCAAAAAAATAATATCTAAAGGAAAAGTAGTGACAAGGAACTCCATCTTAGGATACTACCCTTACACACTTTTCCGGACACTACCGGTAAAAAAGCAACAACTACGCTTACACACTTTTTCGGACACTACCTGAATATGAGAACAGGCAGTAAGATAAATGCGTCTTACTACCTGTTCTTTTTTAGCGATCTTACTGCATCGACAGCAGTTTGCAATACATTCCGCCTTTAGCTTCGAGTTCGGCGTGCATACCCTTCTCCATAAGCTGTCCCTTGTCCATCACGATAATCTGGTGGGCATTGCGGATGGTCTGCAAATGGTGGGCAATGACCAAGACCGTGCGGTTTCGGATAAGCACAGACATTGCTTGCTGTATTTTGTACTCATTGACGGGATCGACATTGCTCGTTATCTCGTCTAAAAGGAGGATCGGAGCATCTTTGAGGAAGGCGCGAGCGATGGAGAGGCGTTGCTTCTGTCCACCCGAGAGTCCCAAACCGTTCTCCCCAATTTTCGTTTCGTAACCATCGGGCAGACTGACGATGAAGTCGTGTATCATCGCCCGACGTGCGGCTTCCTCGATTTCCCCCTGTGTGGCATTGCGGTTGCCCACCTTGATATTGTTGGCAATGGTGTCGGAAAAGAGAATGACGTTCTGCATTACCACACTGATTTTGCCGAGTAGATAATCGTAGTCCATTTCCCGTATGTCCACTCCGCCGATACGGATACAGCCTGCCTGCGGTTCCCAGAAGTGGAGCAGCAGATTGGTGATGGTGGTTTTCCCCGACCCTGACGAGCCGACAAGAGCCGTTACCGTCCGTTCGGGTACGTTGAACGTGAGGTCTTTCATCTCGAACCCCTCTTTTTCATAGTGGAAACCGACACCATCAAACGAGAGGTCGAAGCGTTCCGCCGTTTTCGGTTGGTCGGGATCGACGATCACGGGAGCATCCAATAGACGGGAAATGCGTTCGTAGCTGTCCTTTACCTTGATGTAGTTCAGCCAATGGCTCTCCATATTGACAAAGGGCTTGTAGAACTCCTTCGATACGATGACGAACATCAGGTAAGCGAAAAGGGAAAGTTCGCCACGCCAAGTCCACCAAAGACCAAGCGTTGCCATCAGTGCAAAAGCCAATTCTATCAGAAAGGTGTATCTACCCACACTCACAGCTGCCAAACGAGAAGCATTCTTACTGCTTTCTCCAAATTCACTAACAGAGTGGTCGAGTCTGTCACGAAACATTCCTTTTCCTCCGAAGACTTTCAGCATAGGTATGCCCTTGACGTATTCAACGAAGAGACTGACCATATCCGCCAGACCGTCCTGCGCCTCCTGCTGTGCTTTCATTCCCGAACGGATGCCCCGATACAAGGAGAAGAGGGCAATAGGAAGGATGGCAATCATCGCCAACCCCATGTGCCAGTCCACCCAGAACAGCCCGATGCCGAGTATCAGCGCCACGATGAAATCAGCGGACATCCGTGTCCAAAGGTGCCCCACCACCATTTCCATATTGTCCACGTCTTTGTGAATGACAGTACTTATCTCGCCCAGCCGTTCATTGGTGTAGAAGCCAAGCGAGAACATTTTCAGTTTCAAGATGATCTTCTCACGGATGCGCTCCACGAGATCGAAGCCGGCAAAGTGCTTGCTCATATCGGCTACGGCATTGGATATGGTTTTCAAAATCAGCAGACCAACGAGTATCCACGCTGCCGAAATGAGCGAAACGCTTTCGCCCGATATATGGCGGTCGATAAGGAACAGGACAGTAAGCATTATTGCCGTTCCGCAAAGGGCATAAACCACGAAAAACAGTGCGGAGATTATCAGATGCCGCACTCCGCGAACGGTCAATTCATTCGATATATTGCGTATCATTGTTTATACCTCCTCCTCTTTCAGTTGCCATTTGCTTACCCGTTCCTGTGTTTCCGTCATATTGCGATATAGTGGGCAGTTGTCCATCAATTCTCCGTGTGTTCCCGTCGCCACAACCTTTCCCTTGTCCATCACGACAATACGTTCCATATCCTGAATGGTGTTGAGACGGTGGGCGATGGTGATGACGGTCTTGTTACGCTGCAATTCATCAAGAGCTTCTTGAATGAGTTTCTCGTTCTCCCCGTCCAAGGCAGCGGTGGCTTCGTCGAGGATGACAATCGGCGAGTCTTTGAGCAACATCCGTGCAATGGAAATGCGCTGTTTCTCTCCGCCGGAGAATTTTACGCCGGCTTCGCCTGCCAAAGTATCGTAACCATTGGGTAACCCCGTAATAAAATCGTGAATGCGTGCACGTCGTGCAGCTGTTTCCACCTCCTCTTGCGTGGCGGAGGGCTTGCCGATACGGATATTGTCCCGAATGCTCGTGTTGAAGAGGAATACCTCTTGTTGCACCATAGAAAAGAAATCGGCAATGTTGTGTTCGGAGAGTTCCGCAAGGTTCTCGCCGCCCAGTCGAACGGTTCCCGACTGCGGTTGCCAGAAACCCATCATCAGGCTTGCCAGTGTGCTTTTGCCTGACCCCGATTCGCCCACAATAGCCGTATGGCTACCCTTGGGAAATTGCAGATTGACATCACACAACGCACAGTCTTTCTTATTCGGGTAGGCAAATGTCACGTGCTCGAAACAGACATCGGTCTGCATGGCATCCGTATCCCTGTCTGCCGTATCCTTTGCAGGTACTTCGGTAATCGACTGAACCTTCGCCAACGATTGACCATAGACAATCCTGAAATGCTGGAACGTAGCCAGTTTGGCAAAGGAAGATGAGAACAGTCCACCCAATATCAGGGCGAGGATGAAACGTGCTACGGTCAGTTCGCCCGAACTCATCAACCATAGCCCGACAAGGGTCATTACCACGATACCGCCCTCCAAGAACATCGTGATGAGCGTCATCGGAACAGTAACGCTGAACATGCTCCGCTTCACCCAATGGATATAATCGCGCATACCTCCGAGAACTCGCTCTGTCCGGGTCTCTTCGTGGCTGAATGCTTTAATGATTGGTATTGTAGCCACATATTCCAGAAGGTCTTCCGACATCTTCTGCGTATTTTCCATAAAGTGTCGGAAACTCTTGCCCCAAAACGTTTTAACTGCCATCTGCAAAAGAAATGCCAACGGTAGCAGCGAGATGAGCGACAGTCCCAGCCGCCAGTCCAATACCATAACAATTACCCAAAGCAAAGCAGGGAAAAGCGTTGCCGAGAGGATTTCGGGCAATCCGTGTGCCAGATAAATCTCGATTTGCTCCACGTCGTGGTTGATGATGTTCACCAAGTCACCCACCTTCCGCTCCTGAAAGAAGCCGAGCGGCAGCCGTTGCAAGTGGCTCACGATACGCAACCTCAACCGTGTGAGGGCGTTGTAAGCCGAGCGGTGCGCCCGCCAGATCGACGTTCCGTAAAACACGCCGCGAAGCAGGGCGAACAGCAGCATTGCCGCTCCAACCATCCATATCGCCGTAGAAGTGAGCGTGTCGCTCATCAGTCTGTCCACCGCCCACACCACGAGCAGCAGAGGTAGTGTGCCGAAAACGAGATGCAGTATGACCACCGCATTGGAGAGCAGGCTGCGGCTCTCCCGTTCCTCATCGAGAGGTTTGATTTTTTGTTTATTCATATGTATGTATCGTTTTGAATTTCTAAGATGCAAAAGTACGGAGACGCACAGGGGTAAAATAACCCGAATGAGCATTACACTGCCCGAAAACGATAACTTGACACATATAAAACTCAATAGGGGTATAAGTGTGAATAGTAGGGTTATTTATCTATTTTATAGGTGGGTAATTTTGCACGGGTTTTCATAAACAGATAAGATATGTCAATCGACTCAATAGTTCATTTATACAAAAGAGTGCTCATCGTCAGCATCCTATTGCTGTGGGCTTATCCGATGTTCGCACAACAGCATTCCATCGAAATAAAAGTTATTGATGCAGAGAATGGAAACAGTATAGAATTTGCCACTGTGCAATGGAAAGGTCTGAACGATCCTTCGTACAAGAACGGTACAACCACCAACAGAAAAGGAGTGGCGAGACTAAATATCCATGCCCATCAAAAACTTGTACTAAGAGTGAGTTATGTAGGTTATCAGACAATTACCGACACAATTACGGCAAATGAAAAGCGTCATACCCTGAAGTTACGTCCGGAATCGACAGAATTGGCAAATGTGGTCGTCTTTGGAAAAACAAAAGCACAGGTTATCAGAGAGTCGCCCGAAGCGGTTTCAGTGATAAATGCAAAGGAATTGCAAGGTCGTTCCGTTTCTTTAGAAACCATCTTGAACAAGACCATTGGTTTGAAGGTCGGGCAGACAGGTGGATTGGGAAGCAGTTCGAGGATTATCGTTCACGGATTGGAAGGAAACCGCATTCAGATTCTTTGGGATGGTATTCCGATGAATACGTCGGATGGAGCCTTTTCGCTTGATGAGATTCCGATAGATATTATCGAACGGATAGAGGTCTATAAAAGCATTATCCCTGCACGTTTCGGTTGCGATGGCTTGGGTGGTGCCGTCAATATCGTCACGAAGGAGTTCAGTACGGACTATTTGGATGCTTCGTACGAACTGGGTTCTTACCGGACACACAAGGGAAGTGTCTTCTCGCGCAAGAACTTTCCGAAGAGCGGTATTCTGCTCGGTGCGGGAGGTTATTATACATCGGCAAAGAATGATTACTCATTTAGAGTTCCTGAAAGAGAGAACCTATTGGTAAAGCGAGACCACGACCGTTTTCGTTCGTATATGCTGAAAGGAAAAATCGCTTTCACAAAACTTTGGTTCGATGAGATTAGTACTGAGTTCGGGTATTACAACCGTTTCAATGAGATACAAGGAGTATTGAAGAATATCCAGCACGCCGAAAACAAATCAGGAATGTTTATGCTCGAAAACAAGCTGATGAAAAGCGGGGTACTGAACAACCGCCTTAACTTCGAGTCGCATTTCTCCCTATCGCATACAACGAACAATTTTGTGGATACGGCACGGGTGAATCACGATTTCGAGGGAAACATATATCCGAGTCCGAACGGACAGGGAGAAACGGGAGATGTCCCTCACAACTCGAACGACAAAGGTTTGGAAATCAACGAACGCCTCAACCTTGATTACAGATTGTCCACCAATCATAGTCTGAACCTGAACACGCTTATCAACTATGCCCGAAGACAACCGAGCGATGACATTGCGAGTCAGCATGCCGGTTTTGTCATCGGAGGATTTCCAAGCAAAAAGACCAGTGTCGCTTCGGGACTGACTTGGGAGGCGAAACTCTTCGGCAGGAAACTGACGAATATGTTCTCTGCAAAGTATTTCCATCTCTACTCCGAGATAGAGGATTTGACGTCATACGAGATGATTGAGGCTCCGAAAAAAAAGAGCAATACGACATCGCAGATCGGCTGGATAGAGGCAATGAAGTACGAACCGTTCAGAGGCTTTCATCTGAAGGCATCTTACCAACGGGCAATACGCCTCCCCAATTCGCAAGAGTTGTTCGGCGACGGTATCATCACCTTTCCTGCTGCCGGACTGAAACCGGAGAAAAGCCACAACTTCAATCTGGGCTTCTTGATAGATAAAAACGGCGTACTCGGACTGTCGCGATTACAATTTGAAGTAAATGGCTTTTATGTGCAGGTGAGCGATATGATAAAACTGATGAAACAACATATGGCAGCCGGATATGTGAATGCGGAAAAGGTGCATATCAAGGGTATAGAGACCGAGTTGAAACTGGATATAACGCCGACGCTCTATGCCTACGGAAATCTGACTTATCAGGATGTGCGCGATGTCTTGGACTATTTGCCGGGCACTCAAGCCCTCAATCCGACAAAAGGCTTGCGATTGCCGAATATTCCCTACCTATTTGCCAACTTCGGAGCGGAATATCACAGCGACCGATTGTTCAAGAACTGGTATGTCAAGGCATTCTGGGACGGAAAGTTCACGGAAGAGTTCTTCTACTTTTGGGAACTTACCGAATTGCAGAAACGACGCATTCCTTGCAGTTTCGTCAATGATATAGGTCTGTTGCTGACCTACAAGAACAAATATTCCATCGCCTTGGAATGCCATAACCTGATGAACAAAGAAGTTTGGGACCAGTTTCGCCAACCATTGGCAGGACGGACATTACACCTCAAATTCAGATACGTCTTCTCGAAAGGTATTTTATAACTATAAACATAAATGATAATGAGAACAACAACATTGAAGAACATAGCCTTTTCTGCTATGCTGGTCGGCTCCATAGGGCTGACGTCCTGCGACAAGAATGATGACCCCAAACCAACGCCCAACGAGGTACAACAGCATTTTGCCTTTGTGCATTATGTGGACAAAAGTGCTTATGTCGGCACGTTCGGCGATTTGACTCCTCAAGCCACCGACAATAAGAAAGCATTCGAATTCGGCTTCGGATGTTATCTCTTCGCAAAAGGGAACACGGTACTTGTGCCCGAAGGGAAATTCGGAGATAAGGTACACAAGTTTACAAGAGGAGCGCACGGCGAGCTGCAGAAAGCAGGTACGATGACTTTTGAACAGATGGCTCAACCCGGAGAAATCAACTTCATCGACGAACAGCGGGCATACGTCGCTTTGCATGGACGTGGAAAAATTGCGTTAATCAATACCGCCACGTTGCAAAAGGAAGATGAAATCGACCTATCGCCTTATGCCGTTCAGGACAATAACCCCGATCCCGGTTGCAATGTCATTCGAGACGGAAAGATGTACGTAGCCCTCAACCAGCTCAATTCACCCCACACCTCCGTACCGGGGACGGGGGCAGAGGTGGCTGTTATTGACCTTAAAACGAAAAAGACCGAGGTCATCAAGGACAGCCGCACAAGTGTGGTCGGATTGTTTCGTCACTCCGATGCATTCATAGACGAGCGGGGCGACATCTACTTTTACAGTGCCGGCAACAACTTCAACGTTGCCGATAAGGAAGGATTCCTGCGTATCCGCAAGGGAAGCGACCAATGGGATGCTGACTACCTGTTCAACCTGTCGAAAACGACCATCAAGGGAATGGGCAAGACCGGGCAATATATGATAAAGTCTTACTATGCAGGTAACGGCATAGTATATAGTTGTCTGAAAGTAACGGACACTGAATTCGGAATACTCAAGAAAGACTTCCAGCCCGTGAAAATCGACATTTGGAACAAAACCATCGAAAAAATCGATTTGCCGATGACCGACAGTAACGGTTCTTTTGCCATAACCCGCTACAAAGATTTCATCGTCTTTGGTATGACGTGCAATAACGGAACGGGCTACTATACCTACAATACCAAGACGGGCGAATGCTCGCAAACACCCGTTGTTACTGCCGTGGGAGTACCTTCAAGTTTAGTCGCGTTTGAGTAAATCCCATATCGCAAGAGTATTCCCTCAAAAAGGAATACTCTTGTTTTTTTTATAGAGCATGTGATTCAACAAGGATAAAAGTATAAGGAAATCTTCTTTTTTATACTTGTTTATTTATAAATTTGCAGAAAGGTATAATGATATGATCATAGAATTTTGTGCAATCAATAAGCCTGAAGATTGGATGGAGATGGTTGCCGAGCAATTTGGCACATCGGTAACGGATAACGGTTTTACCGTTCCGCCTTCGGTGGGCAGCGGCTTTTTCAAGCAATACTACCCGTTGCCGTGGCTCACATTGACCTACATCAGTTTTATGGCATACGAACCGATGACAATGGTGCGTCGCTCGGTGGAAAACTCGAAATGGATTCCCGTGATGTTTTATATCAACGAGCATAAACACGAGCAGATTATCGGTACAAGCACGAAAACGGTTGGGGCGGATACACTTGACGGTATCTTTATGCCTTCGAGCAATATCCCTACGGAATGGACTTTCGCGCCTAAACGGCAGTATGAAAACATCACATTGACTTTCAACAAGGATTGGATAGAGCAAATGGATACGGCTCACGAAACCTATATCGGTCGGTTGCTCCTGTCGGACAAGTCTTTTTATCTCTTCGAGACTATCACACCTGCGATGCAACAAGTATTGGATGGCATCAAGGCGATAGCCAAAAGCGATGCGCCTTTCTCTCCCCTCCATCTGCACGGAAAGGCAATAGAACTGCTGACAATATTCCTTGAAAAACTCGAAAAGCGTTCGGAAGTAAAATCTCTTTCCAACTTGAATTTGAACGATGTGGAAGCAGTATTCCGTGTCCGTCGCCGGATTTTACAAAGTTTAAACAACGTACCGAGCATTCCCGAACTGGCACGTGAAGCAGCAATGAGCAGCTCCAAACTGCAAAAATGCTTCAAGCAGGTTATCGGCAAGGCGATTGCCGAGTATGCCCTATCCGAAAAGATGGAATGGGCAAAACGACTGCTTTCCACTCGTCTTTACTCTGTATCCGAAGTAGGCTATAAAATCGGATATGCCAATCTCAGCCACTTCACGGAGGCTTTCCGCAAATATCACAGAATAAAACCCAAGCAATATCTCGACTCTTTGTGAGTTTTATGCAATAGGGATATTACTTGCCGTTTGAGGGTTATTTTGCCCTGAACAATCTTCAGAACTTTGCCTGCAAAAACCATCAGGCAATATGAAAAGACTTATTAAAAACGCATCTTTTGAGATGCTATTCTCTAATAAAAGTACGGAAGCAACCGATGACCTTATCAGAGAAATCATAAAGTTGGGGAATAGTGAAGAAAATCTTGTTTCATTGTTTCGCACATTGAACTTTACTCGATTCCATTTAAGAGGTATGGTTGAAAAAATAGGTATAACAGCCGAAATGGGGAAAAAATGTATCGGAACTGCTCTGTGTTATTGACACAGAGTTGCTATTGTTGAGGATGCGAATGCAGGGGCTTCTTCCTGCTTTGCCAGTCAGACCTGCGAAGAAACTCCGTTGGACAGGCAGGGCAACAGACTTGGTCGAACTACTCTATGCACTCGATACCTATGGCTGTATTAACGATGGTGAAATTGGTATAGAAGAATTGGCAGATGCCTTTTTTGAAATCTTGGGTGTAGAAATCAAGAACTGCTACAACGTCTATATGAACATGAAACACCGCAAGGATGACAGTCGCACCTATTTCCTTGATGAACTCCGAGAGAAAATGAACAAACGAATGGTTGAGAGTGACCTGAAAGGCGGAAAATACAAGAAACGATAAATGCATTCAAATGCTTAATCAGGCTTCCCGAAATGAGAGGGAAGCCTGATTTTTGTTCATTAAGGAATAATAATGCACAGTAAAAGGCTATTGCCGATGTTGCCATTTCTCCTGAAACTCACGGGTGAGTTGTACGATTTCACCTCCAATTATTGCCAATTCAAACGTCATTTTCTCCAACTTTGCGAGCATAGCAAAGGCTTTCTTTTCCGTGAAATTGCTCTTCAAAGCGACAACTGTCTGGTTGTAATTCACTCCGACACTGCGAAATTGTCCGTACAAAGTTGTCAGTTTTTGATAATAGTCAAGCAAGGAACGATCCACTTTTATCACTCGGAAAGTCTCGTTAAAGACCCTTGCCTTGATGAATAGTGACAGACTTGGCACACCGCTTTCCTCTTTCATCGTGAGGAAATGAGCGTATTCCGTCGGTGTGAAATTGACCGAAACACGCTTTTCTGTCTTATCTTTGGAGCGTGCGCTCTGAATTTTCTTCATTTTCATTTCTTAATTTGGATTTTAGTGTTTCACGGCATATCCGGCATTCGAAACATGACATTTTCTCTTCCAAGAAAAAACGACTTTGGAGTTTTTTCAGCTCTCTGCAAGAGCAAGGGTTTTATGCTGCAAAAACGGGGTCGTGCTGCATAAAACATACCTTGCTATTTGCTCCGACGCAAATAAATCCGTCCGTGAAGGACGGAAAACGATTCACTCAAAAAAAGAACGCTTTATGCCTCGAAGGCTTCAGTTTACCGCTTGGAGGCAAAGTTACTAAGCGTTGTGCCTAAACCACTTACCTTTCACAGGGTCACAAATACGCAAATCGAAGCCACAAGTACGCAGTTAGCAAAAAGCTACTGACAACAGTACCATAAAGCCATATTTTTGCATTGTCGAATGTGTCTGCGAGGGTATATATCTTCGATAATATCCACTCTCGATGAACGAGATCCTCGAACGTATAAATGTACAAAAGTGGATGCAATCGAACGATTGTCCTGATAAACGAAAATGAGAACCTCTGCCGGAATACATAGGCAGGAGGTCGTGCCTATGCGGAAGTAACCCCATAGCTGTACCAATATCCGATAAAAGGCAGATTCTTTCAAAGAAGTGAATATGCCTATATTGAAGTGACCAATAGAATGTATCACGATTAAAACCAAAAGAGTATGACAAAGAAGAAAATTGGCACTGTTGATCCCGTTGCCATCCGAGAACTTATTTCACAGGGTATTCCTATGGAAAGAAAAGAGAGGGAGATGAAAAGCTCTCAAGAAGAAAAACAAGAAAAATCGGAGTTCCCAGATGATGCACCAATAGCAAGGGATTTCGTGAAAAGCCAAAAGCGAGAAAAGCGTATGGTCGCGAAAGGAGACTATGAATCCCTTTTCATCTGTCGAAACACCCTGAAAAATCGCAAGACTATCTATATTGCCAAAGAGCTGCAGGACACGTTGGCGGAGATAGTCATGTCGATGAGAAACAGAGATATGACCATTGGTATCTATGTGGAGAACATCATCTTCCATCATCTTGAAACTTACAAGGATGAAATTAATAGATTAGCGGAGATGAAGTTCAAGAAGTTATTGTAAATCCCTATCTTCAGATGTTTTAAATGGAACTGTTTTTCTCCTTGTCGTATTGCCCTACAACACCGAAGGGTTAGCTTACTGAGATGTGGCAAACATCCCACGAGCAGAATGTTACCGAAGATAGAGTCGGGAGACAGGAATTTGTCTCTTTCTGCCGATACAAGGGCAAAGTCCTGCGAGGACTAGTCGAACGACGAAATGTGGAGTGTGCCCTGTTTTATGTAAATACACCTCTTGCGACATTTTTATGCTCCGCAAGGGGCATGTTCTTGCCTCATTCTTTACTTCTGTGCGCTCTTCCAATACCAATATATAGAGTTATGACTATTTCGATCTTCTATATCCCCTTGTTCTTTAGTGGTAAAGATTGTACTCCTGTAAAATTAAAGGTATAACACGATCTTCCTAAAAGTAAGAATAAAGTAGGAAATATCAGGTATATGAGGATTTTGTAGAATAATCTAGATTTTCCTCTTATTCTAAATTTCTGTGCTTTTACACATGTTTTTCGAGAAATCTTTCTTGGAATGATAGAAAAACACTACTTTTGTAGTCGAGAATTACGAGACGGTTACACATAAAATTCGATTACAGGGATGATAAAGCGTGATAACTACTTGGCCGAATTGGTTTCATTGCAAGGCAATGGTATGATTAAAATAATAACAGGAATGCGTAGATGTGGAAAATCGTATCTCCTGTTTGAGATTTTTGTATCGTATCTTGAACAACAAAGAATTACATCAGATCATATCATAAAAGTGGATCTTGAAGATTTCAAGAATAGAGATTTAAGAAATCCAGACAATTTGTATTCTTATATTGAAAATTGCATTAGAGATAAAGAGAAGTATTATGTGCTACTGGATGAAGTTCAGATGCTTGATCATTTCGAGGACGTTCTCAATGGTTTTCTCAAGATGCAGAATGTTGATGTATATGTTACTGGTAGCAATGCAAAATTTCTTTCGAAGGATATTATAACAGAGTTTCGAGGACGTGGATATGAAGTAAAAATGTTTCCATTATGTTTCCATGAATATATGTCTGCATATAAAGGCTCTATTCAAGCTGGGCTAAATGAATATCTGCTATATGGGGGATTGCCACAGATTCTGTCATGTACTACAGAGGAACAAAAAGTCAAGTTTTTGAAATCTCTATTTGAGGAAACTTATGTCAAGGACATTAAGGATCGGTATGATATACGAAAAAATGATGATTTAGAAGAACTTATCAACATTATGGCGTCTGGTATCGGAGCTTTGACAAATCCCAATAAACTTGCAAATACATTTCGCAGTGAGAAAAAATCATCTATATCCTATGACACAATAAAGGATTACATCGACTATTTATGTGATTCTTTTCTTGTTGAAAAGGCAACTCGATATGATATAAAGGGTAAACGCTATATAAACTCTCCATTCAAATATTACTTCATGGACTTAGGGTTGCGTAATGCTCGTATCAATTTCAGGCAATATGAAAAGAGTCATTTGATGGAAAACCTCATCTATAATGAAATGCGTGTTCGTGGATTTAATGTAGACGTTGGGGCTGTTCCTATTGTAAATGTCAAAGATGATGGAAAAAGACAACGTTCCACTTTGGAGGTTGATTTTGTCTGCAATCTTGGAAGCCGAAGGTACTACATTCAATCCGCATACAGAATGGGAACAGAAGAAAAAGTGAAACAAGAGCGAGCATCTTTATTAAAAGTGGATGATTCATTCAAAAAGATAATCGTTATAGGTGAAGAATGCCCCGTTACAAGAGATGAACAGGGAATAACCACAATTAGTATTTATGATTTTCTTCTTAATAAAAATTCTCTAGAGCTATAAATTACAGAAATCCTTATGCTTATAAATAAATATACATTTTCCGGCCACGAAACTTTTGCTTGCAAAAGTCTGTGGCTAAAAAAAGGCTACGACTTTGTGAAAGACGGTCATTCATTCAATGATGAAGATGCTGTTGTCGCTTTGGGCGTAGGCAAAAATATGGTCAGTTCCATCAGGTATTGGCTTCGGGCTTTCGGTCTGATTAACCAAGACAATGAAATATCGCCTTTGGCTGATTTCATTTTCGACACGGGAACAGGTTGCGACCCGTTTGTTGAAGACACCCAAACCCTTTGGCTTCTGCATTGGAATCTGATTTACACCAACTACGCAACCATTTACAGGCAGATTTTTCTCAATTTCCACAAAGAGCGCAAAGAGTTTTCCAAAGCAAACATCTTTGCTTTTCTGAAGCGTAAGAATCTCGACAAGGCATTCAGCGGCATTGTTTGGAACGACAACACCATCAACAAGGACATTGCAATGTTGTTGAGAATGTATGTTTCTCCCAACACCAACATCTACGAGGATTATTCCGCTATCTTACTCGATTTGAACCTAATCAAGCGTATCGAGAAAGATTTGTATGAGTTCAACTATCCCACGAAAGCGAAAATCAATCCTTTGATTTTCTTCTATGTCATTCACAAAATATCAGGTGGCAGTCAGGTTGTCGAGTTTGACAAAATGCTTGAACTTGCTCTTGTCTTTTGCCTGTCGCAAGGCGAACTATACGACATTTTCAGCCAATTGACAGCCATAAATTTCAACATAACATTCGACAATTCAGCTGGTGAACAACTGTTTGCTGTAAAGCAGGATTTCAACGAGTTGGAAATCTTGAATATGTATTATAAATCAAAAGAAAGATGAAGTTTTCAACATCGGTCAATATAGAACGTGATAGGGATAAGACCTTCAACTACATTGTAACAGCTAATGCCAAACAAACCATTGGCAAAATAGTTGATTCGTTCACCACTGGAATACACTCCTTCTGCTTGATTGGCTCATACGGCACAGGAAAATCGAGTTTCCTGCTGGCTTTAATGCAATGTTTAAATGGAAATCTTCCAATTGATAATCCCTTAATCAGAAATAAAGGACAGTTCAACGGCTTTACAAAATTTCGTTTCATAAACATTGTCGGAGATTATACTCCTTTAATAGATTTGCTTTATCATCATATTCAACCCAATACAAGTAAAAGAGTTAATATTTTTACGGCATTGGATTGTTTATATGACAACTGCAAAGCAGATGATTCGCTCTTGGTATTCGTTATTGACGAATTTGGTAAAGTGCTTGAACACGCTGCAAAAAACAATCCAGAAAAGGAAATGTATTTCCTACAGCAATTCTGCGAGTATGTCAACGACACTGGTAAGGATATTCTTCTGCTTACCACGCTGCATCAAGGTTTCAACGCATACGCAAAGGATTTGAAACTTGAACAAAAGCAGGAATGGACGAAAGTAAAAGGTCGTATTCAGGATATTGTTTTCAAAGAACCCATTGAGCAGTTGCTGAATCTCGCTGCCACAAAAATCGCTGCCAAACGAGAGGCTTCAAACAACAAAGCCATTCGCCAAATCTACGATTTGGCTATTAAGTCGAAGTTCGCCAACGACAATCTGAAATCAGATGTCGTGTCGGCTCTATATCCGATGGATATTTTCGCCGCCTACATTCTTACGCAAGCCAATCAGCGTTACGGACAGAATGAGAGAACTTTGTTCTCGTTTTTAGAGGCCACGGGCGATGATTCCATTGTCAATTTCTCTGCATCGAACAATTCTCTTTATAACCTTACAAATGTGTACGATTATGTTCAATACAATTTCCATTCGTCCTTGACTGAGGTAAACGCCGATTCAACAAATTGGTCGGCAATCAAGATTGCCATTGAGCGTGTTGAGGGGCTTCCGTTGGAAGAATCGGAAATTGAAACAGCCATCGGACTTGTCAAGATTATTGGATTGCTCAACATTTTTGCATCTTCAGCAACTAAAATAGATTCTGATTTTCTCTCCAAATATGCCCGATTGTCAATGGGGGTCAATGATATTCTGCCATTGATGGGTAAATTGGAAAAGGCTCAAATAATACGTTTTGCCAAATACAAATCGAAATACATTCTGTTTGAGGGTACTGATGTTGATATTGAAATGGGGCTTTACAACGCCTCACTCGAATGTAAGCGCACCGATGACTACATTGACAAGTTGAAGCAACTTTTTATATTCCGCATTTCAATCGCCAATGCTCATTACTACCGAACAGGAACGCCACGCTATTTTGAGTATCAGATAACAGATGAACCTATCACAAAAGTCCGTCGGGGTGAAAATGATGGCATTATTGATTTGATTTTTGCCAAAGATAACGGCTACTCCATCATAACAGACGAATGTTTGTCGTACAAAGGCATCGCCGTCGCCTATTGTGTTTTCAAGAATGCCCAAGAGATTATCGACCACATTTTTGAAATCGACAAACTGTATTGGGTGCGTGATTTCTACATCAAAGATGAAAACGACAAAGTGGCACACAAGGAAATCGAAAGCCTTATTGAATACGAGAAATCGCTGTTGAACAAGTCAGTAACCGACAGCCTTTTCTCTGACAATGTTCAGTGGGTTTTCAATGGCAAATGTATTGACTGCATTCGCTCACAAAAGGATCTGATGAAATTCCTTTCTGTCATTTCCGATACCATTTACAGTGCCACCCCTGTCTTCAAAAATGAGTTAATCAACAAGCACCGTCCAAGCGGTACAATGTCGGTTGCCCGGCAGAACTATTTGAATGCTCTGCTTGAAAACAGAGAAAAGGAAGATATTGGCTTCGACAAGGATAAGTTTCCTCCCGAAAAGTCTATCTATCTCACTATGATGAAAAGCACTGGAATCCACGTTTCCGCAGATAATACTTTCGGTTTCAGCGAACCAACCGAGCCATCGTTTATGCCGCTATGGAACTGTTGTATGGACTTTTTGAAATCGGCACAGCAGAAACAGCTCAAAATCGGCGAACTTGCTACCATACTTTCAGAACCGCCATACGGCATAAAGCAAGGCTTTATTGAATGTTGGCTTCCGTCATTCCTGATAATCAAGAAAGATGATTTTGCACTATACAGCGGCGATTCTTACGTTCCGTTCATCAACAAAGATGTTTTGGATTTACTCTACCGCAATCCAAACGGTTTGTCTGTAAAGTCGTTTAGCGTAAAAGGTGTTAAACAAATCTTTTTTGACAAATATCGTGAAGCTGTCAATTTGCAGAAATCGGAGTTAAATAGCAATGCTTTTATTGAAACTATTCGTCCGTTCCTTATGTTTTACAAGCAGTTAAACACCTACGCTCAAACGACAAAAGATATTTCTTCGGAAACAAAAAAGTTTCGTGATGTTATTGCACAGGCGACCGACCCCGAAGCAACTTTCTTTGAGCATTTGCCCGAAGCGTTAGGATTTCGCGAAGTGGTTCTGACACAGAATTCCGAAGCAATTGACAGTTTCGTATCCGTCTTGCAAAACGCCATTCGGAATTTGAGAAGTTGCTACGATGATTATGTAAAATCAATCGAACAGCAGATTCTCAAAGCTCTAAAAATAAAAGAGACTGATTTTTCAGCATATAAGCCGATTATCGACAGCAGGTATAAATCCGTCAAGGTGGCTTTGATGCCTAACGATGTCAAGAATTTCCATTCCCGACTGATAGGCAACTTCGACAATCGTACAACGTGGATTGAATCAGTGTGCTATGCCGTTTTGAACAAGCCTCTGGAAAAGATAAAAGACACCGAAAAGGCGTATTTGCTTACTTCGTTGCGCGATAAATTGTTCCAACTTGACGATTATGTTGAAATGCACAAAACTGACAATGAATCAATTGTCCGTCTGCATATTACCCAGAATAAAGAGGGTGCAATAACCAAGCAAGTTGTTATTCCGCAGGATAGCATTCGGGAAGTCAGTCAGCTGGAAAAGAGAATTGAAGAATTGCTTTCTGCCGATAACAGCGTCAATGTGGCAGCACTTATAAACCTGATAAAAAAGAAATTACAATGAATAAAGTCAGACACGTATTAGGCATATCAGGTGGCAAGGATAGTGCGGCTTTGGCTATTTATCTGAAAGACAAATATCCAACGCTCGATATTGATTTCTATACTTGCGATACCAAATGCGAATTAGCTGAAACAGAGCAACTTGTCGAGCGATTGCGTTCATATCTGGGCAAGATAACCACTCTTCAAGCCGCTAAAGACAGCCCCGAACCAACACCATTCGATCACCTTTTGAAAATCAACGGCGGTTTTCTGCCATCAGTTCAGCAGCGTTGGTGTACACAGAAAATGAAGTTAGCCGAATTTGAAAAGTACGTAGGTAACGACATGGCAATTTCATACGTAGGTATTCGTGGCGATGAAGACCGTGATGGATATGTTTCTACGAAGCCTAATATTCAGTCCATTTTTCCGTTTCGAAGAAATATTTGGAGTTTAGATGTCATAAACAAGGTTTTAGGCAATGCAAGCATCGAAAAGTTCAACGATTGCTATCGCTCTATTGCCGATGATGATGTTTACGAGCAAGCACAGAAATTCATTATTGCACCACTGACAAAAGATTTCTTCTACTCGAAGAAACTCAATGCTTTGCTCGATGTTGATATAAAGACATTCAATCACACCGTTTTCGCATTCCTCAAAGAATACACCGATTATCCTGTGGGCAAGTTGGATTCATTTCCCTTGCTTGATAACGAAGATGTACTTTGCAAAGAGGATATTTTAAGAGTACTGGAAGAAAGTGGAGTTGGGGTTCCCGCATATTACAACCTCATTGATTTTGAGGTTGACGGCAAAATCGGTCAATATTGCCGCAGTCGTTCAGGGTGCTATTTCTGTTTCTTCCAACAGAAAATAGAATGGATTTGGCTCTATGAGCAACACCCCGACCTGTTCAAAAAGGCAATGGAATACGAGAAAGATGGCTACACATGGATTCAAGGTGAACCACTTGAAAAACTGATTCGTCCCGAGCGTGTCCGCCAAATCAAACTCGACCACATAAAGAAAACAGAAGACTTGAAAGCAAAGAGCAAAAGCAAATTGCTGATAGATATGTTTGAAGATGATGAAATTAATTGTGCTAATTGTTTTATATAGATGCTAAAAGAGGTAACATTTCCGGCACACCGCCATTTTAAATCGCGGACAGAGTGGGAGCCGATAGGTTTCTTCTCTGACTGCCTTTGCAATGCCACACAGTTCGATTTGATGTTAGGCTTCTTTTCCTCGTCCGCAATCAATGTTTTGGCAGACGGTTTCGCCTCTTTCCTCTACAATGGTGGTCGTATGAATCTGATTGTAAATGACATTCTTACCGAACAGGACAAAAACGCCATTGCCAACGGTGAACTTGATACACCAATTCCGTTTTTTGATATTATAGACATTGAGAAACTGAAAAACACACTTTCGGAGCGTGATGCTCACTTCTTCGATTGTCTTGCGTGGCTTATCCGTAACAATCGACTTGATATAAGAATCGTTGCCCCCAAAGACGGCATTGGCATTTCTCACACCAAAACAGGTGTTTTCAGCGATGGCGTGAATAAAGTTGGCTTCGATGGCTCTTGCAACTTTTCACGGTCGGCATTGATTGACAACATCGAAAGCCTTACGGCTTTCTGCGATTGGGACGGTAACCCTTCATCCGCTACAATAAACAAAATCAATGGCGAATTTGAACTTGTGTTCACAGGCAAAGATGAGAATGTTGTTTTTGTTCCGACCGACAAAGTGAAAACCCACATTGCCGAATCGTTCAAGAACAAGGAACTGAAAGATTTGCTTGAAGATGAGTACAAATTTATCCAACAGGATATTGCCGATAAATCATTGCCAAAATCTGTGATTAAGGCATTAGATAAAGCCAGAAACAAGGTTGAAATTGAGATAGAGAAAATCAAGAAGCAAGGCGAAGTCGTTGAACCAATTGATTTTGGCAAGCCTCGTTTCCCATACGAATCTGGTCCACGTGAATATCAGAAACAGGCATTCGATAATTGGAAGAATAACAAGCAGAAAGGCTTGTTTGCTATGGCAACAGGTACGGGCAAAACCATTACCTCGCTGAATTGTCTGCTTGAGATATACAATAAGTTAAGCTACTACAAAGCCATTATTCTTGTTCCAACCATTACACTTGTCGAACAATGGGAAATTGAATGTAAAAAGTTCAATTTCAGTACTATTATAAAAGTTTGCTCGAAGTATAACAATTGGAAATCGGCTGTTGTCAATCTGCGCTTGCTCGAAATGACAAACACCAACAATGATTTGTCATACATTATCATATCAACTTACGCTTCGTTTGTCCGTTCCAATGTTTTTATGGAATTGAACCAATTTCCCAAAAACAAACTTTTGCTTATCGCTGACGAGGCTCACAATATGGGCGGTGGTTTGATGGCTCAACGCCTTTCGGACATAAAATATTTGCGCCGCATTGGGCTTTCTGCTACACCCGAAAGGCAGTTTGACGATACGGGCAACCGCAAACTGATGGATTTCTTTGGCTGTGCCGACAGTTACACATTCGAGTATTCAATGGCTGAAGCCATTCAGAATGGTGCTTTATGCCGTTACTATTACTATCCGCACATTGTTCGTTTGACTGAAAACGAAATGGCTGAATACGTTGAACTTTCAAAAAAGATAGTCAAGATAATGGGCTTTCACGATGAGGAGAGCCAGGAACGTTTAAAAATGCTTTTGCTCAAACGCAAACGTATCATTCACAAAGCAGCAAACAAGTTGTCCGCTTTCAAACAGATTGTTCAGCAGCGAATGGAAGAAAGAGGCAGTTTGAAATACACTTTGGTCTACGTTCCCGAAGGTAACAAGCCCGACAATTTCGAGGCTGATATTTTCGACCAGTCCGACACCATCGCTTCCGACCTCGACACCGAACATTTGATAGACGATTTCACTCGCATTGTCCGTGATATGGATTCCCATATCATTGTCCGTCAGTTTACTTCCGAATCAACCGACCGCGACGCTATGCTCAAAGGCTTTGCCGATGGCAGTATTGATGTGCTTACCTCAATGAAATGTTTGGATGAAGGTGTTGATGTGCCGCGAAGCGAATTGGCTATTTTCTGTGCAAGCACAGGAAACCCACGCCAATTCATTCAACGCCGTGGTCGTGTCCTGCGAACACACAAAGACAAACGCTTCGCCATCATTCACGACCTCATCGTAATACCCGACAATGTGTTCGATGAAGAATGCTACGCTTTGGAAAAAAGCCTTGTGCAAAGCGAGTTGAGGCGTGTCCGTGATTTTGCCTTGTTGTCAGAGAATCTGAATGATACCGACAACGAACTGCAAGAAGTATTGAATCATTATAATCTATCCATATTTAATTAGTGCAATATGAGTACATATCAAACCAACGGCGATAAGATTTTACAGGCTGTGATTGCTGACGAGCAGCTTATAAATTTCTATGGCTATAATCCTGATGATTTCAGGTCAATATCAGACGCTTTAGATTCTGATATTACTGTAATTCAAGCCATTGCTCAAATCATTAACAGGAATGAGCAAAAGGCTACCGAAAAGGAAATATACAATGAGGTTAGTAACTATCTAAGAGCAAATATATGATTATCAAAGACATTAGAATTAATAACTTTCGCAGTTATTATGGAAATAACAACCTTTCGCTATCAAAAGGTCTGACTTTGGTAATTGGAGACAATGGTGATGGCAAAACAACTTTGTTTGAGGCATTAGAATGGTTGTTCGACACAACAGGAGAGAGCCGAAAAGATTCTCATATTTCTGAAAAGCGTAAATCAGAATTGGAAATTGGAGAAAGCGATGAAGTTTCGGTAAACATTACCTTTGAACACGATGGCGAGAAGGAGATAGAAAAGAGTTTCACTTTTGAGAGAATATCCGAAGATAATATTCGTACAAAGGATTACAAGTTTGTCGGATATTTCATTGATGGTACAGAACGACATTCCTGTGCTGGCGATAAACTGCTAAATACTTGTTTCGAACCTGTCATCCGTAAATATTGTTTGTTCAAAGGTGAAAATGAACTCAATATTTTCGACAATGACACTGCGTTGAAAACTCTGGTTGACACTTTTTCTGGTATTAAGGATTTTGATAAATTGGTTGAATTAACTTCGAATTTCGAGCAAAAATCAGCCAATGCTACAAATCGTGAGTTGCAAAACGATAAGAAAGTATCGAATCAGGCGAAAGAACTGAATGCACAACTGAATGATGTTACAAACGACATTCAGAGCATCAAGACAGAACTCAATCAAAAGAAAATTTCAATCAATGAATTTTCTTCAAAATTGGAATTGCTGGAAAAGAATCAAGAAACATCAGAACGCTATCAAGCCATAAAAGAGCGTATCAAAGGGCTGAAAGACAAACGGGCAAAGTTGGTTGCGTGGTCATCGTGTGAGTACAGCACTAATCTGTTGGATGAATATTGGATTCTGCGTTCTTTCCCTGCAATCATAAAAGAGTTTTCGGCAAAAGTCTCTGCCTTGAGCAAAGAGAAACGTCGTCTTGACAAGCAGGAAACAGAACGCCGTGCAAAAGAGGCAGGAAAACGTGAGGCTATCTCAAAAATTCAGAAACTTGCCAATGATGCTGTTCCTTTGCCGTGGAATTTGCCCGATGAGGCTACAATGAAAGAAATGATTGACGATGAGATTTGCAAAGTCTGCGGTCGCCCTGCCCCAAAAGGTTCGGAGGCTTACGAGTTTATGTGCAACAAACTGAATGAATATCTTGCCCATATAGCAGCGGAAGCCAATAAAAATTCAGGCACGAAAGAAGATGATGAGAAGCCGCTGTTTCCCAATTCATTCATCAATGAGTTGCATTCTCGCCAAATCAAATTGAGTGGCGACACGGAGCAGGAGATTTCAAAGATTGCGACAACCATTTCAGACCGTTTGGAATTTGTCACCAAAAGAAAAGCCGAATTGGAGGAAGTGGACAAACAGTTGCAAGAGTTGGAAACAGAGCAAAACGATTTGCTGATGCAATCGGGGTTAAGTGCAGAACTGCTTGACAAAAGCATATCCGATTTGAGAGGCTTCTTTGACGCTAAAAGCCGTGCCGAAAGCCGTGTTTCCGAATTGGAAACCACATTGAAATTCAAGGAAAGTGCGAGGGCTGAAATACAAGAAAAACTGTCGCAACTTGAACCAACAAGTTCAATGACACAGGTTTATCAGCGTGTTCATACTGCATTTGAACGAATAACCAAAGCTTTCGCAAACGCAAAAGAGCAGAACATCAACAACTTCCTGCAAATGCTTGAAACTGAATCGAACAAGTATTTACAGAAGTTGAACAAAAACGACTTCTACGGTATAATCCGAATCAGAAAAACCATCAACAATTCAGCACGTATCGAACTTTACAGCGACAACGGCACACGCATTGAGAATCCAAATGGTGCATTGAAGACAACAATGTATATGTCGGTTCTGTTTGCCATTTCTCAAATCACAACTTTGAAACGTGAGCAGGACTACCCTTTGATTTTTGATGCGCCGACATCTTCATTCGGTGGTTTCAAGGAAGATACATTCTACAATGTAATAGATGCCATTGACAAGCAATGTGTTATCGTTACGAAAGATTTGCTCAATATCAACAAGGTAACAGGTCAAAAGGCGCTGGATTTCGACACAATCAACAAGCTTTCGTGTTCTATTTATCGGATTGAGAAAGTAGAGCCGTTCAATGATAAGGATTTGTCAACCATTCAAACAGTTGTTAAACAAGTAAGATAGCGAATTATGGCAACAGAAAAAATATATGATTTGTGGGCAAGCCGAAATCCACAATGGGAAAAAAGATACGAAGACAGCATCATCAAGAACTTTTGCGATTATGGGCGTGGTGCAACTTCTTTACGTGAAGACAGAGGTAAAGTCTTTGGCGGTGGTTATGAAATATTCATCGTTGCATTTTTTATAGGGCTTTATTTCAACCAAAAACGACCGCTCATAGAAGACACGCAAAAACGTAAGACTTTCGGACAGCCCATTCAGTATTGGGGCAATTTAGACTCTGTCAAAGGACGGAAAGCCTATCCGAAACTCCGCGAGTACATTTTCACCGCCCTTGTCAGCCGTACCGACATTGATTTCATCGCTTTGGAAAAAGGCGAAATGACCTCCCGCAAAGCGGTTGATATGCTCATGCAAACTATGGAAGAATATGCTAATTGGGGTTTTCACTTTATGGAAGACAAACTAACTGATTCCCCTAATTATTTCTTTAGAGAAACTGCATTCTTAGAAGTATTTTTAGCTTTCAATGCCTCTATTGCAACAAGTATAGACGAAGAAGAGCCTGAATCTTTGGATTAAATTGATGGAGTTTGCTTTACAAAGTACATTTGATACTCACTCATAGCAGATTTGTTCTAATCTCCTTTTTCTTACATCTCGTATATCCTGCATCTTATACGTTTTTTTCGTCGGGGAAGTCATTTTCGTTTCAGTGGCGTAAAAAAAGGAGGGCTTAGGACAAACAAGGTTTACAGCGAGAATACTACCTGCAATGAAATGGAAGTGTGGAGATTGTCGTCTAAATGGCTTGTCTCCCCGATCTTTTTTGTCCGTAGAAGCCCGAAACTACCTTTGTCACTGACAACGAACAACCGAGCCCGACATGATATACGGGCATAAGTGGAGGATGTGCAGGGAGAGAAGTAGGATAAAAACAAAAAACACAGTCTTTAAGGACTCATTTTATCATAGGAAGAGGAGAATACACGGAAAACAGAAAGCCGCCCCAACGGACGGCTTTACGAGAATAACTCGGAGAAAATTCTTTTTTCTCACGATATACCCTTATCTTTGCAACAAAGTGGTTCTTTGAAATGGCAAAATAAGGTAGAGTATAGAAGATCACTGGTTTCCTTATCGTTACCTATCTTTATCGACAATCATTTTAATCTATTGATTATTTGATTTTTATGCAATTTCCGATATCTTGCAAGGTGGAAGGTCAAGTTCTTCTTGATACCGCAAATATCCGCAATCTCTTTGAGATACGAATTGGTTTTCTGATTGCTCAGAACAGGGAAGAGCTTGCCATCCCGATAGGTCTTGTGGTTGTATTTGGCGATGATGCTCTTGGGAATGTCCAAGAGTAGCACGTTGGTCTCCACCTTGGTCTTCTGTCGCTTGGTCATTATCCACTGCTTGTCGTCCATCGTCACGATGTTCTCCGGTCTGAGGTTCGCCACATCAATGTACGCCAAACCCGTGAAGCAAGAGAAGATGAAGATGTCCCGGACCAACTCCAACCGCTCTATCCCCAGATCCTTGTCTGCTATTTGCAGTATCTCCTCGCCCGTGAGGAAGCCCCGATCTACTGGAGTGTTTTGGTATTTATAACCCTGAAATGGATTAATCGTCATATAATTATGAGCTTGGGCATAAAGGACGATGGTCTTTAGAGTTTTGAGCTTTTTGGTTGCTGTGTTAACACTGCAATTAGCTTCCGACAATAAGAACAACTCAAAATCTTTTACTACCCCGATATTAAACTCCATAAGCCCTATATCCATTCTTCCATATTTGTGTATTAAGAACTTGGAAAAGTGCTTTCTCAGTACAGAATACTTTTGCAAGCAATCAGTACTTCGAGTTTTTCCCACTTGAGCTGCAATCTCATCGATGTATTTATCCAAGATGGGCAGAAAGGTTGAAAACTCTTTATTCTCTCCATGGTAAAGAGCTTTGATCTTATCCAACGATAAATAATCATCTTTGGAATGCAGTAGATAGATCTCGTGTAATCCGTAGAAATGGAGTCCAATGTCGCATTGGCATTTAGTGCCTCTGCAGTACGACCTTTTAGTCTACTAGTAGAGTTACTCCACAAGTCTTTTCTTACAAAGACTTTCGTAGAGCCCCAATTTGCCATCTCTCCACCAAGGAATACGCGGAGCATCACGGGTGATTTTCCTTCTTTGTTCTCGTAGTTTGAGCGTAGGTAGAAGGATACCTTGAAGTTCTGTTTCATACGCTTCGTTTTTACGTGTAGCAATGATGCCACAAAGTTCGATATAAGTTACTGAAACAGAAAGATATAAAGCCTTCAAAATGGCCGTTATTTAGCTTTCACTGCTACATTTTTTGACCACCATTGTTTTTTGTAGCAGTTTATGTAGCAGAAAATGACCGATTGATGACTATCAAACCATAGGGTTAAGCCTTCACATTGTGGGGTATATACAAAGAAAAATCGTTGTAAAACCTTGATTTTACAACGATTATCTACTTTTTGAAGGCTGTTCTGACAGGGGGCTTGAAACCCTATTGAAGCCTTGAAGCGGAAGCGGGGGGATTCGAACCCCCGGTACGGTTGCCCGTACGTCAGTTTAGCAAACTGGTGGTTTCAGCCACTCACCCACACTTCCTTCCATCAACCAAGGGGCACGCCCTTTTTTGACGTTGCAAAGGTACTATTTCTTTTTGAATACGCAAGATCCCTCGCTATAATAGTTCGTTTTTGAGGAGATAGAGGAGTATCAGGGTTTGGTTAGCTGCTTTCGGGAGACTAGAAAAGTGGGTATAAAAAGAAAGTGAGCTTGTCTCCCGACAAACTCACTCGTATTAACCTTAAAATCTAATACCATGAAAAACACGATGCAAAGGTAGGGAAAAAATTGAGATATAGATACTCTCTCTTCTCTTGATTTTGTAGTGAATAGTTTATTTGTCATGTAATTGGCTGATATATAGTATATAGTCTTATTATTTCTCTAATAAAGAATATTATCCAAAACAGGGTTTAGTTCATTTAATAGAGGGAATAGAGTGGTGGATCTTGGTCTGTTTGTGACTGAAATTTCGCCTTGCGCCCTCACTCATCGGCTTCTTTCGCTGATTTCTGAAAAGTTTTAGGCTGAAAATGGTCTAGGGAATCAGGTGGAAACGAAAAATTTTCTAGGCAGAAGTCCACTCCATTTTAGGCTGATTTCGGAGAGCAAAATAGGTGGAAATATTTAGCGACCCCTTTGGGGGATGAATGGAAGCAGGGCTGAGCTAGTTTGTTTACTCGGGTCGGGGTATGTTTGGGTCGCTTGGTAAGCCCAGGGGGACAAAGGATCGTTTGGGGAAAGTCCGAGGGATATATGGGCTATTATTGGCTAATTAGCACTACCTTTGTGGGAGAGCCTTCACCTTATAAATAAGGAGGAGGGTCATACAATAATAATGATATAGACTAGTAACACTATGGCATCACGTCGCAAACTTAAGAAGGGAATCAAAGAAATTACAGACTTCCTAATTGACGATATTCTTTTTATTTCTCTCGATGCAAAGGAAGAGGAACTCGCTGCTCTAGAGCTATTGCTCAATCGTATAGTAGACTTGCACGACGATACAATCGCTAAGATAGGAGCTCCCGATGGGGCAAAAAATCCTCAGTTGGTAAGGAAGTTTTACGCGGATCTCAAGGCTAAGTATAACGAAGAAATAGAGGCTGTAGAGTCTGAGTTGGAGAAGTATATCAGTCTCGACAAATAAGTAAGATAGAGGCTACGATACATTGAAAAATTTTGCTTCGTGGCTCTTGGGAGTATTTGGCTGGAGGGTGATCACCCCTCCGGACAATCCCCCTAAGAGTATTATTTGCGTGGCTCCCCACACCAGCAATTGGGATTTTATATTGGGCAAACTCTACTACTCTGCCATTGGCAGGCACGCGGGGTTCCTGATGAAAAAGGATTGGTTCTTTTTCCCATTGGGGGGGATTCTGAAATCGATGGGAGGGATTCCCGTGGATCGTTCGCGTCGTAGCTCTATGGTAGAGCAACTGGCAGAGCGGATTAACAAGAGTCCCAAACTATCCATTGCTATTACTCCGGAGGGGACACGCAGCGCCACTGAGCGTTGGAAAACAGGTTTTTATCGGATTGCCTGTGCTGCAACCATCCCTATTCAGTTGGCGGTGATCGATTATAAGAAGCGCGAGCTGGGGATCTTCGAAACCTTCTATCCTACGGGAGACGAAGAGGCGGATATCCGTTATATTCGCAGTCGTTATCACTCGGAGCAGGCTCGTTATCCTAAGAAATTTATAGAGCAATAACCCCCTTCTTTTACTTTCTGATATGCCCCAAGAGACCCTAACTCTGGCTCTCGCGCAGTGTGATATAGTGTGGGAAAACCCCGCAGAAAATCTCCGCGTGATGCGTGAGACTTTTGCTCAAGCAGCCCAAGGTGGTGCCGAGATTGTCGTCTTCCCGGAGGTGATGACCACGGGGTTTTCGATGCACCTAGAGGCTATTGCCGAGACTTTTGAGAGTTCACCCTCTTTGCAGAGCATCCGTGCCATGGTGCAGCAGTATGGTGTGGCTGTGGTCTCTTCTTTGCTTGTAAAGGAGGGAGACAAATACTTTAATAGAATCTTTTTTATCACCCCCGAGGGAGAGGAGTTTTTCCAAGATAAACGACACCTCTTCCGTATGGGAGGGGAGGCTAAGCAGGTCTCTCCGGCTGGGGTACGGCATGTTTTTTCGTATCGGGGTTGGAATATTCTTCTGATCGCTTGCTACGATATGCGCTTCCCCGTCTGGTGCCGCAATAGAGCCAATGAGTACGATCTCTTGATAGATGTAGCCAATTGGCCCGAGCCACGTAGGCTAGTGTGGAGTACGTTGTTGCGCGCCCGAGCCATGGAAAACTTGGCCTACGTGTGTGGCGTTAATCGTGTGGGACGCGATGCCGAGGGGTTAGTCTACACGGGAGATTCTGCTCTTATCGACCCCAAAGGCAGGGAGCTGGCTGCCTTAGAAGAGCGTCGTGTCGAACTGAAAATAGCCACCTTGGAGCGGGCTCCCTTGGATAAACTTCGCAAGAAATTCCCTGTTTATCTTGATGCGGATGAGTTCTCAATCGTAGGGGCTACCCTCTGAGATTTTTTACTAATTATCCATTGCGGAGAGGAGAGTCGTGCTCCTCCCTTTTTGTTTTCGGATGTTTTTCGTCTCTTCCATGGTGTATTTTGTTGCTGGGAGGGGCTTTTTGTTAGGAATAATTACGTACCTTTAGGGGACGTAAGGCAGAGGTGTTGCAGACTTCTCGCCTTGCCAAAACGGAATCAGGATGCTAAAAGCAAACTAAGACTATGGCTGTAAAACAGAAAAAATCGACCAAGAAGAATTTCGTTCTCGATACGAACGTAATCCTCCACGACTACGAATGTCTCGAGAAGTTTGAGGAAAACGATATTTACATCCCCATTACAGTTCTCGAAGAGCTGGATAAGTTTAAGAAGGGTTCGGAGCAGATCAACCATAATGCCCGAGCCTTTGCCCGTTTTTTAGATTCGCTAGAGAGTGAGAGCTTTTTTACGGAGGGAGCTCCTCTAGGCGAGGGACGAGGACGTCTCTATATTAAGATAGATGGTTTGGAGCATCCGGTCGTGAGAAAGGCCTTTTCTGAGCGTATTGCGGATCACCGAATACTCTCTTGTGCTCTTACTTTGAATACAGAGCAGAAGGACGAACCCACCATCCTCGTAACAAAAGATGTAAATCTGAGGGTAAAGGCGCGCGCCCTAGGGATGCAGGCAGAAGACTATATCAACGACAAGGTACCCACTCGCTCGCTGTTCGACGCTGCGCACGAAGAGTACACCGATATACCTGCCGAGCTGATCGATACGATTTACTCTCGTAGTGAGGGTATCGCTGTGGAGGAGTTGGATTTCTACTCCAAACTGCAACCCAATCAGTGCTTTATCCTCAAGAGCGACCGCAATAGTGTGATGGTGCGTTACAATCCTTTTTCGGGGCGCGTCGCCAAAGTAGACAAGGTTACTCGCTCCGGGATTACCCCTCGTAATGCGGAGCAGGCTTTCGCTTTTGATGTGATTACAGACCCCAATGTCAAGTTGGTGGGGCTTACGGGGAAGGCCGGTACCGGTAAGACACTTCTTGCTCTAGCCGCTGCCCTTAGTATGCGAGAAAGCTACCAGCAGATACTGCTTGCTCGCCCCATTGTAGCTCTTGCCAATAAAGACCTAGGTTACCTCCCCGGGGATGAGAAGCAGAAGATTACCCCCTACATGCAGCCTCTTTTTGATAATCTCAACTTCATAAAAAATCAACTCCGTGCCGGGAGTGCTGAGGTGCGCGCCATTGAAGAAATGCAACACGACAACCGACTTATCATTGAGGCTCTGGCTTATATCCGTGGACGTAGCTTGTCGGATTCTTTATTGATTGTGGACGAAGCGCAAAACCTTACCCCCCACGAAGTCAAGACCATCATAACCCGAGCCGGAGAGAATACCAAGGTGGTGCTTACGGGGGACGTGGAGCAAATTGACTCGCCTTACCTCGATGCCGAGAGCAACGGCTTGGCGTATATGATCGACAAGATGACGGGGCAGCAACTTTTTGCCCACGTCAATCTTATCCGAGGGGAGCGCAGTGAATTGAGCGAAATAGCCTCTAACCTCCTTTAATTATATAGTGTAGTTATGTCTCAACCTTTGCATATTGTTGTCTCGGGGTTAGGCGCCATAGGGGGCTATTATGGTGGGATGCTTGCAGCCTATACAGAGCAGATGCAAGCCCTACATACCTCTTTCTTTATGCGCCCCGGGGAGCATCTTGAGCAGGTAAAGAGCCAAGGGCTTCATATTTCCACACCTACGATAGACTCCACAGTTCACCCATATAGGGTCTCTTCTATTCCGTCGGAATTACCCACGGCAGACGTGCTTTTCCTAGCAACAAAGAGCTACGATGCCCTAGAGAATATAGAGCAGCTTCGCCCGATTATCACACCCTCTACCGCAATCGTTCCTCTCCATAATGGTTTGGATGTGCCCCCTGCCATACATCAGGCTCTGCCCGATAATTTGATCCTCCCCGGGGTATGCCATATCACGGGGCGGCGCACGGCTCCGGGTGAGATTGTGGTACGTTCGGATAGTAACGTGCTGAAGTTTGGGGCTAGCGAGGCTCTCAATAGTCGTATTTCGATGGCTGAATGGGCTACTGCCGAATGGCTCTATACCCTGATGCAGGCGGCAGGTATTAAGTGTCGTCTCTACCGTGAGATGGCACCTTATTTGCGAGAGAAGTTTTTGATGCTTAGCCCTTCTGCCGCTGCAACTGCCTACTTTGATATGCCCATCGGTAGGGTGCAAGATGAACATAATGAGGAGTTCCGGGGTCTGATGAGTGAGCTGGCTTCGCTTTACCGCGTGGCGGGCTGGGAGCAAGATCTCTTCCTCGAAGAAAAAGGCTATCGGGCTGTGGAGAAAATGCCACGAGAGGCAACTACCTCAATGCACTCCGATATTTTGGCGGAGCATCGCTCGGAGTTGGAAAGCCTTGTGGGCTACGTTGTACGAGAGGGGCAACGTTTGGGGGTTCCTACGCCGCTCTATCGGAAAATGTATCATGCCCTATTAGAGCGTATTGCCTCTGCCTCCATCTGATTTTTATATGGGAAGACTTGCCCCTCTAGAGAGGGGGCGAATCTTCCCTTTTTCTTGACCTCCTTAACAATGCAACCCAACGAACGATATTTCCCCGTAGTGGGGATGCGCTGTGCCGCCTGTGCTGAAAAAGTAGAGCACGCTGTGGCACATGCTGTTGGTGTAGAGAGCGCAGCCGTTCTTTATACCGAGAGGATATTACACGTACGCTACCGCCCTGCGGAGACTTCGCCCGAAGCTCTTGCTAAAGTGGTGGAGGGGGTAGGTTTCGAGCTTATCTTAGCTGATACGGAGTACGAACTAGCCGAGCAACACCGCAAGGCTCTCCTTGAGGATGCAAAGCGTATGCGGCGCAATCTCATAGGAGCCTGGGTAGCTACCCTCCTTATGATGCTCTTGATGTTGTTGCCTTTTCCCCACCTTGTGCATCAGTTGGGCATGGCTCTTGCTGCGGCTTCTGTCTATTTCTTTTTTGCTGCGGACTATCATAGAGCCGCCCTTCGGCAGATTGTGCATGGGGTTTTCTCTATGGATACCTTGGTTTCGCTCAGTACTACGGTTTCGTTTGTCTCCGGAGTGCTTGCCCTTTTGGGGGGATGGGGGATTTTTACCGATGCACATATCTATTTTGATGCCACTGTAATGATTCCCGCTTTCGTCTTGTTGGGGAAATGGCTAGAGCAGCGAGCCACGCAACGGACGGGGGACGCTGTGGCTGCCCTTGTGGAGAGTCGACCGCGGTGGGCGTTGCAAATGCGAGATGGAGTAGCTACCGAAGTGCCGGTGGAGACCCTAAAGGTGGGAGATCGTATCCGTGTGCGAGCCGGAGAAGCTATCCCTGTGGATGGTGTACTGCTCAAGGGCACAACCTCCGTCGATGAGCAATTGATCAGTGGAGAACCCCTCCCTGTGGAAAAGGTGGTGGGTAGCTCTGTCTTTGCAGGTACCCTCAACCGCGAGGGGGCTTTTACGATGGAGGCTACTTCTGTGGGGCGCGATACCATCCTAGGAACGATTATAGAAACAGTGCGTCATACGCAGACCGATAAGCCGCCTATTCGCCGTATTGCCGATCGTATAGCGGCTATTTTTGTTCCTGTTGTTATGGGGCTATCCCTCTTGACGTTGCTTCTTTGGCTTCTCTTGGGAGACCCGCTTGATGCGTGGCGTTGGGGGATGCGTTGTGCCATTTCTGTGCTGGTGATTGCCTGCCCTTGCGCATTGGGTTTGGCTACTCCTACTGCCCTTACGGTGATGGTAGGCGAGACAGCACGGAGGCATATCCTGATACGGAAGGCAGCTGCCATGGAGGTATTGCCCCGAGTAACGCACGTTTTTCTTGATAAGACAGGTACCATTACATCCGGGCATCCCGAGGTAGTGGAGGAGACGTGGGCAGACGGCGTTTCTCCCGAGGGGTTAATGCCTTTGTTCGTTGCCATGGAGCAACAGAGTACCCACCCTCTAGCGGCCGCTATTGTGGCGCATGCCGCTCTTCCCGAAGACCTCGTTTTGCCCTCTCTAGATAGTGTAGAGACTTTTGTCGGCAAGGGCGTAGAGGCTTATTCCGAAGGGGTATGTTATCGGATTGGCAATGCCGCTTTTGTAGGAGCTACTCCCCATCCCGAGGCGGAGGGGAGCGAGGTCTTTTTCTCCCGAGAGGGGCAGGTAGTGGCTCGCCTTTTGGTGGCAGATAGGGTAACGGAGGAGAGTAGGGAAGCTGTTGCAGACCTACGAAAGCGCGGCATTGAGGTCGTGTTGCTTACAGGTGATAACCACGGAGCCGCTCAGACGGCAGCCCAAGCGGCGGGGATAGAGGAGTGGCACGCAGCCCTTCTTCCCCACGAAAAACTAGAGATTGTAGCCAAGGCTCGTGCAAAGGGTGCCGTAGTGTCCATGGTTGGAGATGGTATAAATGATAGCGAAGCTCTGGGCGAAGCGGATGTGAGTCTTGCCTTTGCTTCCGGGAGCGACATTGCCGTGTCTGTGGCAGATATCACCCTCGCTCAAAACGATTTGCGTCTATTACCCCAAGCGATAGAGATTGCCAAGCGCAGCCTTCGTACCATTCACGCCAATTTCTTTTGGGCACTGCTCTACAATTTTATTGCCATCCCCCTTGCCGCCGGCGCGCTCTACTCCGCGTGGGGTATCCTGCTTTCGCCTGCTATCTCGGGTGCGGCTATGGCATTTAGTTCCCTCTCTGTGGTGACCAATAGTCTGTTGCTCAAGAGAAGACTGCGGAGAGAGAAATAAGTTGCAGCCTAGGATTTGTTTCCTTCCTGCCCAAAAGTGTAGTGGCATATAGGCTGTGAAAAAACATTTTCTGCCCTGGAGAGAAAAATCTCTGGGGCAGACTTTTTGAGCGTTTCACAGAGGGTATATATCAGCTGCTAAGGCTTCGGTTTGAGATTTATTTGCTAAATTCGCCCTTGAATCCGGGGAGTATCTTTCGCGAAGATAAGTTCCTCCGGTATTCGCCATAAATGTATAAACTATCATAGATCAATCGTATTGTTATGATGAACCCCGAAGAACTCCGGAAAACCGGATTCGCAACACGCGCCGTGCACGTAGGTGCCGAAAAAAATCAATATGGCACATTGGCATCTCCCATCTACCAAACTTCTACCTTCGTTTTTGATAATGCAGAGCAGGGCGGTCGCCGCTTTGCCCTCGAAGAAGGAGGTTATATTTATACCCGATTGGGGAACCCCACCCTCACCGCAGTAGAGCAGAAAGTGGCTTCTCTAGAGGGTGCAGAGGCTTGTATGAGTGCCTCCTCGGGTATGGGAGCTATTACCTCAGCAATATGGGTATGTGTAGAGCAGGGCGATCACATTGTAGCCGGCAAAACTCTCTACGGCTGTACCTATGCCTTCCTTGAGCATGGTCTCAAGCGTTATGGTGTAGACGTTACATTTGTAGATACGCGTGACCCCGAGAATGTACGCAAAGCGATGCGCCCCAATACCAAATTGGTATATGTGGAGACGCCCGCCAACCCCAATATGTACATTTCGGACATCGAAGCTATTGCCAAGATAGCCCACGCCCAAGAGGGAGTGCGTGTGATGGTTGATAACACTTTCTGCACACCTTATCTCTGTCGTCCCCTCGAGTTTGGGGCTGATATTGTGGTACACTCAGCAACCAAATTCCTCAACGGTCACGGCGATGTTATTGCCGGATTCGTTTGTGGTTCACAAGAGTATATCGATCAAGTACGCCTTCTCGGGGTAAAAGACTTGACGGGTTCTGTACTCGGTCCGTTCGAGGCTTTCCTCATCAATCGCGGTATCAAAACGCTCCATGTACGTATGGATCGCCACTGCGAAAATGCCCAAAAGGTGGCAGAATTCCTAGAGAAGCACCCCAAGGTAGAGAGCATCGCTTATCCCGGTTTGGCTAGCTTCCCCCAAAAAGCTCTTGCCGATAAGTATATGAAGAAGCCCGGCTCTATGATTGCCTTTGAGATAAAGGGTGGCTTAGAAGCTGGTCGTAAGCTGATGAACTCTGTACACTTGGCTGCCCTTGCAGTTAGCCTTGGTGATACCGAGACTCTTATTGAGCATCCTGCTTCTATGACGCACTCTCCCTATACTCCAGAGGAGCGTTCCGCATCCGATATCTCCGAAGGTATGGTTCGTCTCTCCGTCGGTCTCGAAGATGCAGAAGACATTATTGCTGACCTCAAACAGGCTCTCGATCAACTTTGATTTAGAGCTGTTTAGATAGAAGATCCCCCCTCCTTGAGGGCGATCTTTCCCCATGAGGGGTTGTAGTTGCAAATGGGAACTACAACCCCTTTTTCGTTCTTTATTGCGAGTCTTCTTCTCTCGCTCTGGGAGAGTTTGTGAGTGAGAAGTAGCGGAATACACGTGCTTTTTGTACATTTGCGGACGAAAGTCCTTTGCGGAGTAGATGCTGCAAGGGGCTGTGGATAGAAGAGAAAAAGATGAGTACAGCCGGAGCTCAAGGCAAACTGACGATAGTACCTACCCCTGTAGGGAACCTCGGAGACATTACACTCCGAGCTTTGGAAGTGTTGCGGAGTGCTGATCTTATACTTGCCGAGGATACGCGTACGTCATCCGTTCTTCTCAAGCATTACGACGTCAAAAAGCCCCTGGAGAGTCATCATAAATTCAATGAGTTTAAGACCTCTTCTACTCTGGTTGCACGTATCCAAGAGGGGCTTAATGTGGCATTGATTAGTGATGCCGGCACCCCCGGTGTTAGCGATCCGGGTATTATCCTGGTGCAGGCTTGCATAGAAGCTGAGGTGCCGGTGGAGTGCCTCCCGGGAGCTACGGCATTTGTCCCGGCCTTGGTTGTCTCCGGATTAGATGCAAGTCGTTTTGTTTTTGAGGGCTTTCTGCCCCAGAAAAAGGGTCGCCACTCACGCATTCAGGCATTGGCGGAGGAAGAGAGAACTGTTATTTTGTACGAGTCTCCTTTCCGAGTGCTCAAAACTTTACAAGCATTTGCCGAGGTGTGTGGAGGTGAGCGCAAGGCAGTTGCGGTGCGAGAGCTAACAAAGGTGTACGAAGAGGTATGCCGAGGAACTCTCCAAGAACTCATCGAGCACTTCACGGAGGTGAGCCCGCGTGGTGAGTTCGTTCTCCTAATCGCAGGAGCACCTCACGAAAAGAAAATACATAAAAGCTATCGCGATAAGCTTCGCGAAGAGAATGACAATCTGAATAGTAACTAAATCGTAAAGACAATGAAGAGAACAATCTTAGTAACGGCTTTTGCTTTCCTTATGGCTGCTTGCTTCTCTATGACTTCTTGCAAGGGAAACAAGGGCGGAAAGAGCGAGCTTGACTCTATTGCTGAGGCAAACAAAAGCCTCGAGACGCAAGTAGAGGAAATGGACGAACTCATCAGTAGTGTACTTGCTAACTTCCAGGAAATTAGTGCCATGGAGGGGGTGATCAATGTTCCTGCCAATGGCGAGATGAATACAAGTCAGAAGGAGCGTGTAGAGAGCAGCATGCAGATGATTACTGAGAAGCTCAAAGCAAACAAAGAAGACATCGATCGTCTTAATGCTAAACTCCAGGCTCTCGGCTCAAAGAACGCCGTAATGACAAAGACAATTAAGGCTTTGCAAACCGAATTAGAGTCTAAAACGAAAGAGATTCGCCGTCTTACCGAAGAGTTGCAACGCAAGAATATTGCCATAAAGGACCTTGATGATATGGTCAACGACCTCAATCAAAATGTAGAAGCTCTAGCTACTACTACCGAAAAGCAGTCCGAAACAATTGCAGCTCAAGACGCTTCTCTTAATACCGTACGCTACTGCGTTGGTACCAAAAATGACCTTAAAGAAATGGGTATTCTCGTAAATGGCAAGGTTGCTACAGAGAATTATACCTCCGATTACTTCCGTCAAGTGGACCTCCGTAAGTTGGCTCGTATCCCTCTCTACTGCAAGAAAGCAGAGCTTCTTACCAACCACCCCTCAAGCAGCTATAGACTCTCGCCGGGGGATGATAAGCAGCTCACTCTTGAAATCATCGATCCTCAGAATTTCTGGAGTCTTTCTAAGGTACTTGTAGTACGTACCTATTGATACTGACTCTTTTACAGGAGTAAAATACGGCTCTTAGAGCCTAAGCACAGCCCTCACCATACTGCGTGGGTGGCTGTGTTTCGTTAGAAATAAGGGACCCTGCACCCTCTGGAGAAGGGGGAGCAGAGTTCTCTTTGTTTCGAACCTCACTACCCTTTCGCTTGTTATTCCCTATGTCACAAACTTTCAATCCGCATGATTAAAAACCTATTTATCGATCTTGATGATACGCTCTGGGACACCTATCATAATAACAAAGAGAGCCTGCGAGAGCTATACCTAGAGGAGGGGTGGCAGCAATTTGCCCCCGACTACGATGCCTTTTGGGAGGAGTATTGGGCTTGTAACGAGGGCTTGTGGGAGTTATATCGGCACGATAAAATAGATAAGTATACCCTCACGCTACGCCGAATGAGAGAGCCAATGCCTTGGCTTGCCTCCCTGTCGGATGAGGAGATCCTCGCCCTCAATCGTCGGTTTTTAGCGGCTACATCAACCAAAACCCGCCTTGTGGAAGGAGCTTTGGAGGTGATGGAGTATTTGCATCGCTACTATCGTATTTACATTTTATCGAACGGATTTCGGGAGGTGCAGCATGCCAAAGTAGAGCGCAGTGGGCTTCTCCCCTACATCCATCGTATGATATTGAGTGAGGACGCAGGTGTAAACAAACCCAACGCTGCCATATTTCGTTATGCTTGCTCGGCTACCAATAGTCGTTGTGCAGAGTCTTTGATGATTGGGGATAGTTGGCCGGCAGATATTGTAGGGGCTAAAAATGTGGGTATGCCATCTATTTGGTTTAATCCCAAGGGTCTGGAGTGTTCGATGGAAGGGTATGCCCCACGCCATATTATTGGGCATCTTAAGGAGTTGTTTCAGCTTTTGTAATACCCATAACTGCTCCTATACTATATGAAGAAAAAAGGCTCCATAGAGAAACAATTCCACCGTTGGGGAGGATTAGTTCTCTGCTTCTTTCTCATTGCATTTAGCCTTTCGGGCATTCTTCTTAACCATAGGGAGCCGATCGCATCGCTCGATCTTTCGCGTTCTTTGTTACCCTCGTCTTATCATGTAGATGGTTGGACGCAAGGAGCTGCGGTGGGCTCTACGGCTCTCTCCGGAGACTCAATTCTGCTCTATGGAGGGGAGGGCGTTTGGCTTACGAAAGATGGCGGACAAAACTTCTCTCGCTTGATGGAGGGATTGCCTAGTGGGGCAGACCGCTATCAGATGCGCCGCATTTTGCATTCGCGCCGCAATGGCACTTTTGCACTTTCTCAGGATGCTCTCTACCGCTGGCAGGGGAAGGAATGGCAGGAGATGCCTCTTCCGCTGAAGGAGCGTCTCTCCGATCTCGCTTTGCAGGGAGACTCCCTTGTGGTAATGGGGCGGTCTCATCTTTTTGTATTACAGCTCCCTTATCAGCAGTTTAGCACCCTCACTCTCCCCGAATCCCCCGGGGTCTCTCCTCATCGTGCTACTCTCTTTCGCACGCTTTGGGCACTTCATTCGGGGGAGCTATTCCACCTCTTAGGGCGTCTTCTTGTAGACGCTTTGGGGCTCATTATGTTGCTTCTTTCGATCTCGGGGGTTATTATTTTTGTTTATCCCCGTTGGATGAAAAGAATGCAGAAGCGGGTACGGGTAGCACGCAGAGCTAGAGTGAAAGCGAGAACGCATCGCCTGCAACGCAGTCTCAAACGCCAGTATCAGCTTCATTTGTTGCTGGGCTATTGGTTATTCATCCCTCTCCTTGTTCTTGTGGTATCGGGCATGTTCCTTCGTCCTCCTCTTTTAATCGCGGTGGCTAAGGTAAAAGTGCCAACAATCCCCACAACTGCCCTCCATAGTGCGAACAATCCCTGGCACGATGCTTTGCGCCGATTGGTCTATGTACCGGCAAGACAAGAGTGGATCCTCTCCACGAGTGAGGGTATATTCCGTTGTAAACGCTTAGGTCTCCCCTTAGAAAAAATAGAGAATACACCTCCTGTAAGTGTGATGGGGGCCAATGTTTTTGAGGTTGCTTCCGATAATCCTCATGCGCTGTTGGTCGGCTCTTTTGTGGGGTTTTTTCACTGGGATTTGGAGAGTGGGGCTATTTTAGATCTCTACACCGGAAAACCGCCTGCTCCCCAAGGTGTGATGCCCATCGGAGACCATAAAGTTTCGGGGTACTCGTCACATTTGGGCGGAAAGAAGGGAATTGCTTTTGAGTATGATGTGCCGTGCCATGAGATCTCCCAGCCTAAGGAGATGGGGCGAGGGCGTATTTCTCTCTTTCATACGATGCTTGAGTTGCATACGGGGCGGCTCTATGTTTTCTTGGGTCCGTTGGGGATTCTCTGGATCTTTGTCTCAGGGAGTATGATTCTTTGGCTTCTTATTTCAGGGTTCCGTCGGGCACGAAAGCAAATGCGTAAGCGTCGTTCGAGAGCAAAAAACTAGTTTCAAATACTTTTTCATCACCCTTCGTACCTTGCTAATGTCGGGCCCAAAGGGGCATCCCTTTACTTAGGTATTATCACATTGTTTGTACCTTTGGAGTAGGAAATCAAGAGAGAGAGAGAACGTCAACATAAAAATCCATGTTTCATTTTTTGCAAGCACTGCTTGTTGCTTTGGCTGTAGCCATAGATGCCGCTACCATTGCAGCCTGTGAAGGTATTAGCCGCGGGTGCAAACATTCTTGGGGCACACTTGCAACCATTGCATTACTTTTTGGAGTGCTACAAGGCGGGGTTACCGCAATTGGCTATTGCGTGGGGGCAGAGACGATTGACCTTGTTGATGAATACGATCATTGGGTAGTGCTCATATTGCTGGTAGCCGTAGGTGGGCATATGATTTATGATGCCTTTGCACGGGCCCGGCATGTACAGCAGATCAAGGGATATAAAGGAAATGGGGCCTCACTTACCCTGCGCTACTTTTCTTATCTATTGATGATGGGGTTTGTTACGAGTATTGACGCCTTAGCACTGGGCTTTAGCTTTTCATTTATGTCGGTTCCGGTCCTTTTATATACTCTTGTTATAGGCATTGTAACGGCTTTAGCTTCGGGTTTTGCCTTTTATGTGGGGTGCAAAATTCCTTTCAAATGGATCTCTTGGGCCGAATTGTTTGGAGGATGGGTCCTTATTGGTATCGGTGTAAAAGTGCTCATTGAGCATCTCCATTTGGGATATTAAAATGCCTGTATTCGGGGCTCAGTCCTATTCGGAGCTAAAGCAAGCAAGGGATGTGGAATGGAGGGCTTTCCTCTTACACTATAAATTTTAGCCTTCTTGCTTTGTAATGGCCGTGCTGAATTCTGATTATTTCCCTCTACTTCTTTTTGAGAGATTTTAGGTAGAATAGTCTATTTGTAGAATATTATGTTTACCTTTGCGGGCAAGTATAAGTAAGAACACTGGAGCGGGTTCTTTTGATGCTTTAGAAGAGTACCGCAAAAAACAATAAGAAAAGGTGCCTTTGGGGAATCAGGAGAAAGCGTTCCGCAAAAGAATGAACAAATTATGAAGAAATTTGCAACCTTATGCGCTGTTGCGCTCGCATCGCTCGTACTATTCTCTGCTTGCAGCAAGAGCGAAACACCCGAAGAAGTAGCTGTTAAGTTCGTGATGGAGCTTAACAATGAGAACTATGACGCTGCTAAGGCTCTCGCTAATGAGAATGGTGCTCAGATGGTAGATCTCATGAAAAGCATGAAGGATATGTCTTCTATGGAAGGCGAAGCTGCAACGGAAGACGAAGCCGTTGAAGGTACAGAAGCTGACACTGAAAATCCCGAAGCTGTAGAAGGCACAGAAGCTCCCGAAGCTCCTGAAGCAGCAGCTCCTGCTCCTAAAAAAGAAGAAAAAGTAATGCTTACAGAAGCTGACCTCGAAGTTAAGAAGTCTGAAGTACGTGGCGACTCTGCTTTCGTATGGGTTCTTAACAAGAAGGAAGCTGGTCAGGGCGAACTTCCCCTTGTACTCGTAAAAGAAGGTGGAAAGTGGAAAGTTGACAAAATCGACAAGGAAAACAAGTAATTCCACCAGTCCTCTAGAGGGGGTGGTTGTGCTCTATGGGGGTACACCCTGGTACTTTTCTCTCCTCTGAATTATAACCCCTACCACTCTAAGGTTTGACTGCTACTCTTGTCCTTTGAGAGTTGAGTTTAGAAAGGTCTTAGAGTGATAGGGGTTCTTATATCCGGTACTATATGAACACGAATTATAGCACAAAGAGAGGTTGGGTGGGGATTCTGTCTCTTCTCCTTTTTGCCCTAGTGGGCTGCTCTCCTAGTGTATCTACCATCCAAGAGAAGGAGCCCGAAGAGAAAGCCAAGGAGCTCCCTCCTTTGGATTTGTTGCGTTCGGGTGACCTGATCTTGCGCTTAGGGCATGGTAGTAGCTCCGAGTATTTTCGTCAGCATGCCTCCCGTAATCAGGAGTTCAGCCACTGTGGTATTCTCTATCTCCATAGGGGAGAATGGTTTGTGCTACACGCTGAGTTGGCTTCTTTTAGAGGGATGGATGGGCCTGTGATAGAGCCGCTAGAGAGCTTTGTCGATCACTCGATTCGCTGGGCTGTTTACAGAAATTCGCTGGATGAGGAGGAGCGACGTTCGTTTTGCAAAAACGCATTGCAGTGTGTTAAGCAGAAGATAACGTTCGATACAGCCTTCGATAGTACAGATCCATCTCGGCTTTATTGCTCGGAGTATGTAGCGTTTTGCTTTAATAGAGTATTGCCTGCGGTAGATTGTATCAAGCCCACCTTTGAGATTGCAAATACGGGTAAGATGCTTTTTCTTTTGGATGACCTTGTTGCCGGTTTGCCTGAGATTGCTCGAGGAGAAGGGACGCCGCAATAGGAAAATAACAGCCTAGAATCGCTCCGATTGTAGGCTGTTATTTCAAAATTTCTTGTCCTGCACTTTTTCCCTTCTTACCCTATTCTTCAAAAAGTCTTGGGCAAGTTGGGAGGGAGGTTTAGGCCTGTATTGCGAAAAGGATAGGATAGAGGCTGGAAAAGTAGTAGGGTTGGGTAGAAATAGAGGAGGGGGAGGGCCGATTTCCGGCTCATCCCCTTCCTTTTGTATTTGGAGCGGAGATTCTCTATCAGAGAGCTGACTTTGTCCGACTTTTTACCCTAAAGTCTCACCAAAAGGCTGTATATTTGCACCCTAGAGTTTGGTATGAGATACTCATACAAAGAGAATGAAACGAGAGCTTAGTTTAGACGAACTACGTGCCATTATGCGTGAATACCTTGAGGCGCACGACCTCAAGGAGACCTATACGCGTAACATCGTTTTGGAGTATGTTTACCAACTAGAGAAACCTTTTGATGCCGATAGTGTCTACAAAAGATTGCGCGAAGCGGAAGGAAAGCAGATCAGCCGAAGCACCGTATATAGCGCCATCGATCTTTTATGCCGCTGCGGCATTCTCATTCATCTAACGCGTAATTTAGGAGCCAATTATATCTTGGCATGGCGTTGTAAGGGGTATGCTCTCGTGCTTTGTAGCGAGTGCGGTAAGCTTAATCTGTTCCGTCAGGAGAATCTCTCAAAGCAGATGCAGTATGTCAAGCCCCCCCGATTTTCGCCAACGCAAGCCGTAATGGTCGTTTTTGGCGAGTGCAAGGATTGTACCAATCGCAGTCTGGCCGATAGTACAGACGTGACTCAACGCAAGGATAAGGATACAGCAAAAAAAAGCAAGCCTGCGAAGAAATCGAAGGCGAATGATAATAAGAAATAAAATACCTATAGGGTAAATACTGATACAGTATGGGAAGAGTAGACGTCTTGTTAGGGCTCCAATGGGGAGACGAAGGTAAGGGTAAAATAGTGGATGTACTTACTCCACGCTATGATATGGTGGCACGCTTTCAAGGGGGACCCAATGCCGGTCACACCCTGGAGTTTGCAGGGGAGAAGTATGTGCTTCGCTCGGTGCCTTCCGGGATCTTCCAAGGGGACAAAATCAACATCATTGGCAATGGGGTCGTACTAGATCCTGTGCTCTTTCGCGAAGAGGTGGAGAGTCTTTTCAATAGCGGTCACCCCCTCAAAGATCGTCTTGTGATTAGCCGTAAGGCACACCTTATACTCCCTACTCATCGTCTCTTGGATGCTGCTGGTGAAAAGGCATTGGGAGCCCAAAAGGTGGGGACTACAGGCAAGGGAATTGGCCCCACTTATACCGATAAGGTAAGCCGTCATGGCGTACGCGTTGGGGATATAGAGGGCGATTTTGAGGCTAATTACAAGCGAGCCAAAGAGCGTCACTTGGGCATGTTGCGCGGTATGGGTGTAGAGGTGCCCGACCTAACACAGGCAGAAGCCGACTTCTTTGCTGCGGTAGAATACCTCCGCCAGTTCCGCTTTGTGGATAGCGAGTTTGTGATAAACAATACATTGAAGTCCGGCAAAAATATCTTGGCAGAGGGAGCACAAGGCTCTATGCTCGATATTGATTTCGGTTCCTATCCTTTCGTAACTTCTAGTAATACGATTTGTGCAGGGAGCTGTGTCGGATTAGGTGTTTCTCCTCGCGCCATAGGCGACGTTTATGGTATATTCAAGGCCTATTGCACACGAGTGGGTGCAGGTCCTTTCCCTACAGAATTGTTTGACGAAGATGGCCGTCAGATGGCAGAGCGTGGGTATGAGTTTGGCGCCGTTACCGGGCGTCCTCGGCGCTGTGGTTGGATTGACCTTGTAGCTCTTCGCTATACGATTATGCTCAATGGCGTGACCAAACTCATCATGATGAAGAGTGATGTGTTGGATACCTTTGCCACCATCAAAGCATGCCGCGCCTATCGTATCAATGGCGTAGAAACACGCGATTTTCCCTACTCAATTGAGCAGAAAATAGAGCCTATCTACGACGAAATACCGGGTTGGCAGTGTGACCTTACGGCCTTCGATCGTGAGGAGCAATTGCCTAAGGCTTTCCTCGATTATGTTGCTTACTTAGAGCGAGAATTAGAGGTGCCCATTGCCATTTTATCTGTAGGACCCGACAGAAAACAAACTATCGTGCGAGGCTAATAATCGCTAGCATCGTACATGACTTATCAGCAAACGATCGATTACCTTTTTGCTGCCACGCCCCAATTTGAGCAGCAAGGAGGGAGTGCCTACAAGCCCGGTCTAGAGCGGGTGTTGGCTATGGCGGAGGCTATCGGTAGCCCCCATCTTGGCACAGGTATTCGTTATATCCATGTGGCCGGTACCAATGGAAAGGGATCGACCTCTAGTACGTTGGCGGCTATTTTGTCGGCAGCCGGCTATCGGACGGGGCTTTTCACGTCTCCTCATCTTGTGGACTTTAGAGAGCGCATTCGTATTGATGGTATGCCTATTGAGGAGTGTGCCGTGGTGGATTTTGTAGAACGAACACGCCCCCTTATTGAGCGATTCTCTCCCTCCTTTTTTGAGCTAACAACCCTGATGGCTCTGCACTATTTTGCAGCAAAAAAAGTGGATGTTGCCATTATAGAGGTAGGTATGGGAGGCCGACTCGATAGTACCAATATCATCACTCCGGAGCTCTCCATCGTTACCAATATCAGCCTCGATCATACCCAATTTTTAGGCTCCACACTAGAGGAAATTGCAGGAGAGAAGGCGGGGATTTTCAAGCCCCACGTCCCTGCTCTTGTAGGGGAGGCGAATGCATCTCTTCGTGTAGTTTTTCGGGCAAAGGCAGAGCTACTAGATGCGCCTCTTTACTTTGCAGAGGATAGCGATGTATTGCAAGATGCCGAGCCCGATAGAGGCGGATGGTTGCTTCATACTCGTGATTATGGTACCCTTTGGGGCGAGTTGGGAGGAGCTGCCCAGCGGCTAAATGCTCGTACTATCTTGGCAGCTCTTGCTATCCTTACTTGTCGTTCGTTTCAAATCCCTAGGGCTGCCGTGGAGGAGGGCTTTGCGCATGTGGAAGAGCGTTCGCACCTTCTAGGACGATGGCAAAAGGTGGCTTCTCAACCTGCTACCTATTGCGATACAGGGCACAACGAGGCCGGTATTCGTCTCGTAGTGGAGCAATTAAAACAAGAGCAGTACCAAGCGTTACATGTCGTTTTTGGTATGGTGGCGGATAAGGATTGGCATTCGGTACTTCGCCTGCTCCCTACGTCTGCTCATTACTACTTCGTACAACCAATGAGCGATCGGGCTTTGTCTTCTGAAGAGTTGGCTCGGGAGGCTCGTTCCATAGGTCTGGAAGGCGCTGTATTTCCCTCCATAGAAGAGGGGTGTTTGGCTGCCCAAAAAGCGGCTCTTCCCCAAGACCTTATATACATAGGGGGCAGTAACTATGTAGTTGCTGAGGCACTCAAAAAGTGTTATCCCCATACATTAGAATCCGTATTCAATACTAATTATTAATACTCAAACTTATGACTCAAGCAATTCAACAGTCGCTTCGTGACAAGGCGTGGGCAAGGTGGACGGTGCTTATCCTCATCGCTCTGACCATGTTCTTTGCCTACATGTTTGTAGATGTACTATCTCCTCTCAAGTCCATGCTGGAGAAAACAGCAGAAGAAGGGGGGCTTGGATGGTCGTCTACCGTATTCGGGACTTACGGCTCTAGTGAGTTCTTCCTCAATGTCTTCTTCTTTTTCCTCATCTTTGCCGGGATTATTTTGGACAAAATGGGGGTACGATTTACGGCTGTATTGTCGGGAGCTTTGATGGTTCTTGGTGCCCTTATCAAAGTTTATGCGTTGAGTACTACATTCAATAATGGCGGATTTGGGTTTGAGTTGTTCAACTCATTCATGCCTTCGATGCCCCCCTCGGCTAAGCTCGCTTGCGTTGGCTTTATGATCTTTGGCTGCGGCTGCGAGATGGGCGGCGTGACGGTATCGCGTGCCATCGTTAAGTGGTTTGAGGGTAAAGAAATGGCTCTTGCTATGGGCTTGGAGATGGCTGTTGCACGTCTTGGGGTCTTTGCTGTATTCCGTGTGTCTGCACCCATCGCTGAGCATTTTGGTAGCGTACAAGCTCCTGTAATCCTCTGCCTTATCCTCCTCTCTATTGGGTTGCTTTTCTATCTTATCTATGGTATTTTCGATGCTCGTTTGGATAAGACCTCGGGTAATGTTGCTAGTGCGGAAGAGGAAGAACCTTTCCGTTTCAAAGACTTGGGAAAGGTCTTCGGTAGTGGTATCTTCTGGGTTGTTGCCCTTCTTTGCGTGCTCTACTATTCTGCCATCTTCCCCTTCCAAAAGTTTGCCACCAACATGCTAGAGACAAACCTTGGGCTCTCTGCAGAGACGGCTTCCGGTATCTTTAGTTACTTCCCCATTGGGGCTATGATTATTACTCCGTTCCTTGGAGCTTTCCTCGACTTCAAGGGTAAAGGTGCCACGATGCTTATGCTCGGCTCTGTCTTGATGATTGTATGCCATACGATTTTTGCTCTTTATCCATTTGCAGCAGGGGATACCACTTCTACGATTGTTGCCTATGCAGCTATTGTGTTGTTGGGGATCTCTTTCTCTCTCGTGCCTGCAGCTCTCTGGCCCTCTATGCCTAAGCTTATTGATGGCAAAGTGCTAGGGTCGGCTTATTCGGCTACCTTCTGGATCCAAAATGTAGGGCTCATGGTTGTACCTATTGTAATTGGTAAGGTACTCGATCAGACAGGGACTTACCGCTTGCCCATGCTTATTTTTGCTTCATTTGGTGTAGCAGCTCTTCTCTTGAGCTTGTACCTCAAGGCAATCGATAAGAAGAAGGGCTATGGACTCGAATTACCCAACAAAAAGAAGTAATAAACGTTTGAATCAGAACTTGTAATACCCTTGTGGCTATGAACTCTATAGACGTCATGAATAAGGCAGCAGACAACATTCGTTGCCTTGCTCTCTCCATGGTGGAGAAGGCAAAGAGTGGTCACCCCGGGGGAGCTTTGGGGGGTGCCGACTTTATTAATGTGCTATTCTCGGAGTATCTCCGCTTCGACCCCGATTGTCCCGGGCGCTGGGCGCGCGACCGATTCTTTCTCGATCCCGGTCATATGTCGCCTATGCTCTATGCTCAGCTAGCTCTTACGGGTCGCTTTTCTCTCGAGGAGCTCGAAGCCTTCCGCCAATGGGGAAGTGCAACTCCGGGTCACCCCGAGCGCGATGTTGAGCGCGGGATAGAGAATACAAGCGGACCTCTAGGGCAAGGGCATACGCTCGCCGTGGGAGCTGCCATTGCAGCAAAGTTTTTGGGTCACCGCTTTGGCTCAGACGTTATGCCGCAGCAGATCTATGCTTTTATCTCAGATGGCGGTATTCAGGAGGAGATCTCGCAGGGAGCCGGACGCATAGCCGGGCACTTAGGGCTCGATAATCTCACGATGTTTTACGATGCCAACGATGTACAACTCTCTACGATGGTGGATGAGGTAGACACCGAAGACGTGGCGTGTAAATACGAGGCGTGGGGCTGGAAGGTACTCACCATCAAAGGAAATGATGTGGCAGAAATCCGCAAGGCGTTGGACGAAGCGTTGGCGACAAAGGGCTGTCCTACCCTCATTATTGGTAAGACTTGCATGGCCTATAAGGCACTAGATGCAGAGGGGCGGGAGATTGTCGATCGCATTCCTACGCACGGGCAACCCCTTAGCAAGGCCGGTGTCTCTATCGAAAAGACACTCGGAGCTATGGGCTTCGATGCTGCCAATCCTTTTGTTATCGCTCCCGAAGTAGAGGCTTTGTACCGCAAGCGTGACGAAGAGTTGCGCCAGCTTTGGAAGCAATATGATGCTACATTCTCTCAGTGGCAGAAGGCTAATGCCGAAGATGCTGCTCTGATGAAGGATTGGTTCGATGGCAAACTCCCTGTAATCGATTGGGCTGCCATTGAGCAAAAGAGTGGACAGGCTACTCGTTTGGCTTCGGCCACGGTACTCAAAGAACTTGCTGCTCGGGTACCCAATATGATTGTCTCTTCGGCAGACCTTTCCAATTCGGATAAGACCGATGGATTCCTCAAGGGAACGGAGGCGATGAGCCGCAATAATTATGGCGGCCGCTTCTTGCAGGCCGGTGTTGCTGAGCTTACGATGGCGGCTCTCTGTGTGGGTATGATGCTCCACGGAGGGGTAATTGCTGCCTGTGGTACGTTCTTCGTTTTCTCCGATTACCAAAAGCCGGTGATTCGTTTGGCTGCTTTGATGCAGGTGCCTGTCAAGTTCGTTTGGACGCACGATGCATTCCGTGTAGGCGAAGATGGACCAACGCACGAACCCGTGGAGCAGGAGGCACAAATCCGTTTGATGGAAAAACTCCACAACCACTCCGGACAACGCTCGATGTTGGTACTCCGTCCTGCCGATGTGCATGAGACTACGGTCGCTTGGCAGATGGCTATGGAAAACGACCAAACTCCTACGGGTTTGATCCTTTCTCGCCAGAATATCGACGACCTTCCCAACGAGGGGCTTACTCCCTATGCACGTGCCGTGCGTATGATGTGTGGGGGATATATCGTGAGCGACGACGAGGGGGCAGAGATGGCTCTCGTTGCAACGGGTAGCGAAGTAGCTACACTCGAAGCTGCTGCTGTCATCCTCCGTGCCGAAGGGCGCAAGCTACGTGTCGTTTCTATTCCATCCGAAGGGCTCTTTATGGATCAGCCTGAGAGCTATCGCCGTGAGGTACTCCCCGAGGGGATGCCTCGTTTTGGACTTACGGCAGGCCTGCCCATTAACCTTGAGGGCTTGGTGGGTGCGAATGGCGTAATCCACGGATTGGAAAGTTTCGGTTATTCAGCTCCTTATAAGGTCTTGGACGAAAAGCTAGGCTTTACTCCGGAGGCTGTTGCCGAGAAGATCCGCACGTTGTTGCAGAGACGATAGGGATTCTCTCCCAACGAAAATAAGTAGGGGCTCTTCCGCCATGGGGTGGGAGAGCCCTTTTTTAGGCTGATTTCCTGCTTAGTTGCTGGGTGAAAAGTTTTCCGATCCTGGGCAGAAAATTTTTATTTTTCAGTCAGTTTCCCACTCCCTTTTTAGGTGGATTTTTTTCTTTTTCTAGCCAGGCTTTTTGGGGAAATGTGGGTGCTGAAAATCACCTATAGGAAGACAAAAAATTACCTGTCGAGCAAAAACGACCCTCTCCCATGGGATGCAAAGTCGGATCCTAGGGGAGAGGGTTTAGAAGTTCTAGGGAATGAAGAAGGCTCCTGTAGGTCTCCTATTAGGGGGCTATTCGGGTAGCGTCTTTATGTAGTCTTGGGTAAGGCGGATATAGTCTTCCACATCCAGCCGCTCAGCCCGTAGCGTGAAAATAGGGTCGGAGAAGTCGTACCCCTCAGGGAAAAGCGTCCGCAGCGAGTTACGGAGCGTCTTCCTACGTTGTGAAAAAGCCGCCTTTACCACCTTCTTAAATAACTCTTCGTCTACGGGCAGTTCCTTCCTGTCGTTACGTATCAATCGGAGCACCCCGCCCTTGACCTTTGGAGGGGGATCGAAGTCGAGTTCGCTTACCGTGAAGAGGTATTCGCAGTGGTACCAGCAACGAAGAAGCACCGACAAGATACCATAATCGCGCCCTCCGGGAGGGGCTGTAAGCCGCTCTGCCACCTCTTTTTGGAGCATCCCTGCACAGCATGGTACGCGGTCTCTCAGCTCCAATAGACGGAAGAAAATTTGGGATGATATGTTGTAGGGATAGTTGCCTATGAGTACGAATGGAGTTTGAGGTTGCCCCGGTATCAATTCGTCGGCAGGGAGTTTGAGTACATCCCCTTCGGTTAGGTGCTCTTCTTGGGCGAACCACGAAAAATTATGCTGTAGGTACTCGACCGACTCGGTGTCAATCTCAAGCGCATAAACCTCCAACCCCAGGTCCAGAAGTTCCTTTGTGAGCATGCCCATGCCCGGCCCTATCTCTAGGATAGGGATATCACGCCACGAGAGTACACTCTCGGCAATGGCACGAGCCACCGATGGGTTGGTTAGAAAGTGTTGCCCCAGGGCCTTTTTGGCACGAACTTTACTCATAGTACTGCGAAAAAAGAGTATATTTGTAGTGTTAGCAGCTACGAAGGTAGCGTTTTTCTGCCGTAGAACGGGGGTAAGACGCTCCAACCTGATGAATAAAAGGACTACAAGAGTGGATCACCCCCTAGCTCAAGGCTCCGACAACGTTGCCCCCGGCCTCTCCGACCATCGCAGCAGAAAGCGTTGGGTGCGCTTGGCTGTGTCTCTATCTTTGGGCATTGCCTTGATGGTTGTTGTCTACCGAAACTTTGACTTTGGGGGGCTTGTGGAGGAGTTGCGTTCCAACTCAATTAGTTGGGGAATTATCGCTCTATCCATCTTGATAGAGGCCTTAGGTAATGTTTTCCGTGGGGTGCGCTGGAAGTTGCTTGTGCATCCTTTTAGTAGACCGGCACCTCGTCTGAGGAATACCATTCTATCGGTGCTTGGGAGCTATGCGGTTAATCTTATTTTCCCTCGTGCCGGGGATGTTTGGCGTTGTGCCGCCTTATCTCGCTACGAATCTCTCTCTATGGCAAAGCTTATCGGCTCTCTGCTGATGGATCGCCTTATGGATATGATCGTGCTGGGGCTTATTGTCTTGATGGCCATTGGGGGATTCTCCGATTTCTTAAGGGGCTATTTTGTAGAGCATCCCGATCTCTCTCTCAAGGTATCGCACCTCGTTTCCTCTCCATTGTTCTATTTGACTTTGTTGGCAGTAGGGGTATTCGGCTACCTCTTTTGGCGTCTCTCCAAGAGAAGCCGATGGGGTGCAAAAATCTGCAAGGGGCTACGAGATATGTGGGAAGGGCTGCTTTCCATTCGTTTTATGCCGCATCGAGGTCTTTTTATCCTCTATACCATTGGCATTTGGGGGTGCTACTTCGTAGCCTTCTATCTCACCTTCTTTGCTTTCCCTTTTACTCAAGACTTAGGGATCAATGTAGGGCTACTTGCCTTTGTAATGGGCTGCTTGGGGGTGGCTGCACCCGTACAATCGGGTATCGGAGCCTGGCATTTCATGGTTATCACGACCCTTACGGCTGTGGGCGTTGAGCGCAGTGATGCCGGTTCATTTGCCCTCGTTGTACATACCTCGCAAACATTAGGTAACGCCCTTATTGGGTTAATCGCAATTTTAGTTATACCTTTACTCAATAGAAATTATAGTAGAACTCAATAGTAAGAATACATAATATAGAAACGATTATGGCAAAAGACATTCTAACGCTTAAACCTGAAGCTGTCTGGAGATACTTTTACGACCTTACACAGATTCCTCGCCCCACAGGGCAGATGGATGAGGTAACACGTTATGTATTTGAAGCAGGCAAAAAACTCGGGTTGGAGACCTTACAAGATGAGGTTGGCAACGTGCTTATCCGTAAACCTGCCACTCCCGGTATGGAAAAGAAGCCTATTATTACCCTACAAGGGCACGTAGATATGGTTCCTCAGAAGAATAGTGATGTACAACACGACTTCGCCAAAGATCCTATCGATGCCTACATAGATGGGGAGTGGGTGACGGCTAGAGGTACAACGCTTGGTGCCGACAACGGTATTGGGGTTGCTCTTGCTCTTGCTATTCTAGAGGACAATAGCCTAAAGCATGGCCCGCTAGAAGCCCTCTTTACCATCAACGAAGAGGTAGGGATGGATGGGGCAAACGGCCTCAAATCCGGCTTCTGCAAGGGGGATATTCTTCTTAATATCGATTCCGAAGTAGAGGGTAATCTCTACATTGGTTGCGCCGGGGGGATTGACGTAAACGTAAGCCTCGAATACAAAGATCAGGAGACAACAAGTCAAGAAGATCAGGCTGTACGCCTTACCCTCTCGGGGCTCAAGGGGGGTCACTCCGGTGTGGATATTCATATCGGTCGTGCCAACGCCAATAAGTTGATGGCTCGCTTCCTCAAGTGTGCTGTAGAAGAGTTTGGTGTGCGTGTAGCCTCTCTAGAGGGGGGCTCTATGCGTAATGCGATCCCTCGCGAAGCCTTTGCGGTGCTTACCATCGCGCCCGAAGATGCTGAAGAATTCTGCAAGTATGTGGCTGAGTTCGAAGCTCTCTTTACCAAAGAATTTGATGGAATCGAAGATAAGATTTCGCTCAAGGTTGAGAAGTGCGATATGCCTACCAATATTCTTCCCGAGGATATTCAAGACAATCTTATCAACGCACTCGAGGCTTGTCAAAATGGCCCCATCTCAATGCTCCAGAGCTTCCCTGATACGGTAGAGTCTTCTACCAACCTAGCCGTTGTGCGCGCAGGTGATGGACTTGTGGAGGTAAAGTTCCTTGTTCGTAGCTCGTCGGATAGCCGCAAGATGTGGGTGGCATCGAGCATCGAAAGTGCCTTCCTACTCATGGGGGCTAAGGTGGAGTTTGACGCTCCTTACACGGGGTGGCAACCCAATGCGAAGTCGCATATCATGGAGGTAATGAGCAAAGTGTATGAGGAAATCTACCACGAGAAGCCCGATGTTAAGGTAATGCACGCAGGGCTAGAGTGTGGTATCATCCAGGGTGTTATGCCCGATATGGATATGATCTCCTTTGGTCCCGAGATTCGTCACCCTCATTCGCCCGACGAAAAAGTACATATTGACTCTGTAGCTCGCACGTACGAGGTTATTGTCAAAACTCTAGAACTTGTATAACCCCACACTTTCTTTATAGTAAATGAAAACAGCATTCGTATTCCCCGGTCAGGGGGCACAATTTGTTGGTATGGGTCTCCCTCTTTATGAGGGCAATGCCGAAGCCAAGCGTTTATTTGATGAAGCCAATAAGATTTTAGGTTTCGATATTACAGAAATCATGTTCCGTGGTACGGACGAAGAGCTTAAGCAAACCAAGGTAACGCAACCTGCGGTTTTCTTGCACTCGGTGCTAATGGCACGTGCTTTGGGAGCAGACTTCCAACCCGATATGGTAGCAGGTCACTCGCTCGGAGAGTTCTCCGCGCTTGTGGCTGCAGGGGCACTCTCTTTCGAAGATGGGCTTACCCTAGTCTCTAAACGAGCTATGGCAATGCAAAAAGCCTGCGAAAAGACTCCTTCTACTATGGCTGCAATCCTCGGTCTACCCGACGAAAAAGTAGAAGAGGTATGCCAGAGCATCACGGACGAAGTAGTGGTAGCTGCTAACTTCAACTGCCCTGGTCAGATCGTAATTTCCGGCTCAATGCCCGGTATCGAGCGTGCTTGTGAATTGCTCAAAGCTGCAGGGGCTAAACGTGCTCTCCCCCTCAAAGTGGGAGGTGCATTCCACTCTCCGCTGATGGAACCCGCTCGCGAAGAGCTGGCTCAAGCTATCGAATCAACCACTTTTGCAGCACCCAAAGCTCCGGTATACCAAAACGTGGTAGCCAAGGCTGTTTGCGACGCTGCAGAGATTAAGAGCAATCTTGTAAAGCAACTTACCTCGCCCGTGCGTTGGACAGCTTCTGTGCAACAAATGGTGGCCGATGGAGCAGAACGCTTTGTAGAATTAGGCCCCGGTAGCGTATTGCAAGGGCTTATCAAGAAGATTGCTCCAAGTGTAGTTACCGAAGGACGAGACCAATAAAGAGGGAGGAGTGTATGAATAACGAACATGTTCGCTGTCTTATATTAGGCTCCGGTCCTGCCGGATATACGGCAGCCATATACGCCTCTCGTGCTAATCTCAATCCCGTGCTTTATTCAGGGCTTCAGCCCGGAGGACAGCTCACCACCACTACGGAAGTGGAAAATTTCCCAGGCTATCCCGAAGGGATCACGGGACCCGAAATGATGGAGCAACTCAAGCAACAGGCTCTGCGCTTTGGCTCCGATATACGTACGGGGGTAGCTACCTCGGTAGATTTTTCTGAGAAGCCCTACAAGGTAACGATAGACGATGCGACCACTCTTACTTGCGATACTCTTATCATAGCCACAGGGGCTGCTGCTAAGTACCTCGGGCTAGCCGATGAAGAGAAGTACGCCGGTATGGGAGTCTCTGCCTGCGCTACGTGCGATGGATTTTTCTATCGCAATAGGTCCGTGGCTGTAGTAGGAGGAGGAGATACCGCTTGCGAAGAAGCTATCTACCTTGCAGGGCTAGCTAAGCAGGTCTATTTGATTGTGCGCAAACCCTATCTCCGCGCATCGCAGGTGATGCAAGACCGCGTACTCAATAATCCAAAGATTACGGTTCTTTTTGAACATAACACGTTGGGGCTATTCGGCGAAGACGGAGTAGAAGGGGCGCATCTCGTTAAGCGTAAGGGCGAAGCAGACGAAGAATTGGTAGACATTGCCATTGATGGATTTTTCTTGGCCATCGGGCATAAACCCAATACGGACTTCTTAGCAGGGCAACTTGCCCTTGACGATGCCGGCTACATAGCTACAATCAATGGTTCTCCGCTGACCAGTGTAGCCGGAGTATTTGCAGCAGGCGACGTGGCAGACCCCCGCTATCGCCAAGCTATTACCTCAGCAGGCTCGGGTTGTAAAGCAGCTCTAGAGGCTGAGAAGTATTTGATAGATAATAATCTGTAACAAACTAAAAGGGAGTTTCTTCACTCTGCGAGTTCTACTCGAGGTGGAGGGCTCCCTCCTAACGAAGAACAGAATATAAACTCTAATTATTAAACTAGTAAACACCATGGAAAAGAAACAAATCATCATTGCTAGTATCCTTGGGATTGCTTTTGTTCTGGGATTGTCTTTTGCAGCTTATCAAGTATCACGCATCCGCAAGGTGCCTAGTGAAATCTCGGTTACGGGTATCGCCGAGCGTAACTTTAAGTCCGATCTTATCGTGTGGACAGCTACCTATTCTGTGCAAGATTACAGTTCCTCTGAGGGGTATCAAGACCTGCAACGGATAGGAAAAGAGGTGCGGAATTTTATCAAGAAGAATGATATCCCAGACTCTTCCTACCTGTTTAGTGGGATTTCGATCTCCAAAATGTATGACCAAGTGACTGATGGCAATAACTATTACCGTCAGGTATTTGCAGGATATAACCTCTCTCAGACGGTAACTATTACCTCGCAAGATATTGACCGAGTAGAGGCATTGTCTCGCAACATCACGGAACTCATCAACCAAGGTATAGAGATAACTTCAGGAGATCCGAGCTATTATTATACGCATCTCAACGACCTCAAGTTGGAAATGCTCAAGGAATCTTCGGAAGATGCACTTGCTCGCGCAGGTGTTATTGCCGAGGGGAGCAATTGCAAAGTGGGAAAACTGAAACGTTCGCAGATGGGTGTCTTCCAGATTGTAGGGCAGTACAGCGACGAAGACTACAGTTGGGGCGGATCTTTCAATACCTCAAGCAAGTACAAAACGGCCTCTATTACAGTTAAGAACACCTATAAAATTCGCTGATGCGGACGAAGACTCTAACCGCCCTTTTACTGTGGGCAGGTATTTCTCTAGCTAGTGCCGTGGGGCTTTCTGCACAATCTCTGCAGGAAGCTCGCGCACTGCGAGAGATGGGAGATTGGGCAAGTGCGGAGAGTGCTTACAGTGCGCTTGCGGAGCAATCCCCTCTTAATACTGCGCTCAAAGAGGAATATGCCTCTTTGCTTTTGGAGGTGGGGAAGAGCCGAGAGGCTCTAGATCTGTTGCTATCGCACTCGAATAAAAAGTCGCGTCCTTCTGCTTCGCTTTTGGCTCAAGCCTATTATGCTAACTACCTCTTTGAGGAGACGCTTACCGCTCTTGGCCGCCTTTCGCCTAAAGCGGAGACGCCCGAAGTAGCCACTCTAAGGCAACAAGCCCAACGTGCTCGGCAGATGCTCGACAAGAGCGAGAGACTAGAGATTGTAGATAGCGTGCAGATGTCGCTTGATGCGCTCCCCGTCCTCCCAAAGCAATACTTCTCTACCGAGTGGGGAAAATTGTGCCTCTCCTCGGATCTTAGAAGCGAGGTAGGGCAGCTCAATGCCGAGGGATGGGTCTACGAAACGGCGCTTGGACTAGAGTCTTTTTACGCACGAAAGTTGGAACATAGGGGCGATTCTGATATTTTTTCTGCCTTAAAATTGCAGGGGCGTATGGCAGAAGAGAATCCTCTAGAGGCCCTCAATACCCCCAATGACGAGTGCTATCCTATCCTACGTCAAGATGGTATAACGCTCATATTCGCACGTAAAAGCAGCGAAGGCATTGGGGGGTACGATCTCTATCTCTCACGGCGCGATCCGGAGACAGGTAACTATCAAACACCCTCTCTCCTGGGGATGCCTTTCAACTCTCCCCAGGACGATCTTTTTCTCATTTACGACGATTTACGAGGAGTAGGAGTACTCGCGTCTACTCGCTTTTGCCCTCCGGGGAAAGTAAACCTCTATACATTCCGTATCAACGAAGAGCATACCCTGCTCCCTTTTAATACTCTCCAAGAGAAGCGGCCGGCCGCCTCTCTAAACCCTTGGAGAGCAACAGCACAAAATCAATAGCTACACTTATTTTATCCTCATTAGGTTATGGAAAAACGTATTATACCCTCTTCGGAGCTTATTGTCAATCAAGACGGTTCGATATTTCACCTTCATCTCAAACCCGAGCAGCTTGCCGATAAAATCATCCTTTGCGGAGACCCCGATAGGGTGGGCATGATTGCCAACTATTTTGATAGCCAAGAGTGCGATGTGCAAAACCGTGAGTTTCGTACCATAACCGGCTCTTACAAGGGTAAGCGCATTACGGTACAAAGCCATGGTATTGGGGGTGATAATATTGAGATTGTAGCGAGCGAATTGGATGCTCTTGCCAACTTCGATCTCGAGAAGCGTTGCGTGCGCGACGAGTTCCGTCAGCTCACAATGGTACGCATTGGTACCTCAGGAGGGCTCCAACCCGAGAGCCCAATTGGTTCGTATGTAGCAAGTGAAAAGGCCATTGGTTTTGATGGTGTTATTTACTTCTATGATGGGACAGAAAGAGTACGAGACCTTGCGTACGAAAAGGCTTTGATCCAACAGCTTGATTGGAAAATAGAGGGGCTTAAACCCTACGTTGTATCAGCCGATGCCGAGCTACTAGAGCGCATTGTAGGGAATGACGGGCGCATTATCAAGGGGAGTACCATTGCTTGTAATGGATTCTATGCTCCACAGGGACGTAAGCTCCGCCTCCCGCTTGCAGACGAAAATCTGAACAAAAAAATAGAAGACTTCCGCTACGAGGGATATAAAATCACCAACTTTGAGATGGAAAGTTCGGCTCTCAGTGGCATTGCTTCCCTCCTAGGGCATAAGGCTATGACGGTATGTTGCATTATTGCCGGGCGGCAAAATCTCAACATGAATACCGACTATAAAGGGAGTATCGACGACCTTATCCAACTCGTACTCGAGCGCATCTAAGCTCTGTACTAGAGGTGTCTCCCCGAGACTTAACGGCTATCCCTCTTTTGACAGATAGGAGGGATAGCCTTTCTTTTTAGAGAGGGCTTCTCTTTCCTCTAGATGAGGGGAGAACATTTCTCGAGGAGGAGCCTCCCTTTCTCTCCGCCGAATGGAGTTCGCTTTTCTCCGCAATGTCGGGTAGGAATCCTGAACGTATGCCAAGAAATATAGCTAGATTAGCCAAGAGATATTGTACCTTTGTAGAAGTATGGATGTAGACGTACAACAAGTAAAGCAACGCCTAGGAATTATAGGTAACGCCCCAAAATTGCTCCAAGCCATTCGCACAGCCGTGCAGGTTGCTCCTACGGATGCGACTGTCCTCATCACGGGGGAGAGTGGTGTAGGTAAGGAGTTCTTCCCCAAAATCGTGCATCAGTACTCCATCCGTAAGCACAAGAATTACATTGCAATCAACTGTGGAGCCATTCCGGAGGGAACGATCGACTCGGAGCTTTTTGGGCATCGAAAGGGTTCTTTTACGGGAGCGTTGGCGGATCGTAAGGGCTACTTTGAAGAAGCCAACGAGGGGACAATCTTTTTGGATGAGGTCGGGGAGTTGCCTCTGGCTACCCAGGCTCGCTTGCTACGTGTGCTAGAGAATGGAGAATTTATTCCTGTAGGGGCAAGTCAACCCATCAAGACGAATGTACGCATTGTAGCTGCTACGAATGTAAATATGGCAGATGCTATACGCAATGGTCGCTTCAGGGAGGATCTTTACTATCGTCTAAATACAGTCCCCATCCTAGTGCCACCTCTACGGGAGAGAGGGGACGACATTGCTCTTTTGTTCCGCCGATTTGCTTCGGACTACGCCTCTATGTATCAGGTGCCGCCCTTGGAGCTATCCGCAGATGCCAAGCATATCCTTATTACATATCGCTGGCCGGGTAATATCCGCGAGTTACGCAATATTACCGAGCGCATGAGTATCCTTGAGCAAAATCGACTTGTGGAGCCGGAGGTGCTGCGTAATTACCTCTCGGCAGCAGGGCTACAAGATCTCCATCCCGTAGTATCGGGAGTGCAGCAGAGCGTGGATCAGCAAACGTTTGCCAATGAGCGAGAGATACTATATCAAGTACTTTTTGATCTCCGTCGAGACTTCAACGAGCTCAAACAGACGGTAAACGAGATGAAAGGCGCGCCCCTTTCGGAGACGAATCGAACTATACAAATGGTGGAGCACACCGAGGCTTGTTCTCCCAGGCACGAGGACGCTTCGCATACATTGCTCCCCCCATACTCCACGCACAGCCAAGAGCATGCCATCGATTACGACGAAGTGGTGGAGTCGGAAGAGGCAGAAGAGACTCTCCCTCCTTCTCAGACCGCCATCAAGGGGATTATTACATTAGAAGAGGCAGAGCGGCAACTTATTACACAAGCTCTTGAGTTGCAGAAGTCGTCCCACACACGGCAGCAAATTGCCGACATGCTCGGGATTTCTGTTCGCACACTATCTCGCAAGATAAAAGAATATGGTTTGGAATAGTCTCATGCGCCGGCATGCAACAAGAGTGCTAGGAGTGTTCTCTGTGTTACTCGCCCTCTCTTCTTGTAGGATTTCTTACAAGTTTACGGGTACCTCTATTGACTATGACCAGACTAAAACGGTCTCCATCTCGGAGTTTATAAACCAAGCTCCCCTTGTTTATCCGCCCCTTAGTCAGACCTTCACAGAGGCGTTGCGTGAGCTCTTCCGCCGCCAAACTCGTCTGGAGGAGGTGGCTCAAGCCGGAGACTTTAGCATAGAGGGAGCTATCGTTGGGTACGAGCTAACCCCTGTTGCGGTGCAGGACGACGCCTTTGCTTCCATGACTCGGTTTACGATGACTGTCTCTGTACACTTCGAGAATAATGCGAACCCAAAGAAAAATTTCGACAAAACTTTCTCTGCTTATACAGAGTTTGATAGCAGTAGTCTCTTCTCGCAAGTGCAAGACGATTTGGTGCGACAGCTCACCGACGATATCACCAAGCAAATCTTCAATGCTACGGCAGAGGATTGGTAATTCTCAACTATTACTCCTCGGGACTTGACACATGACAGCACAAGAGTTACGAACCTATCTCAATGCACCCAATACGCTGAATAAGGAGACGCTACCAGAGCTCAGACAGCTGGTAGAAGCCTATCCTTATGCACAGACTTTCATCTTTTTATACCTATACAACCTAGCCCTTCTCGAAGACCTTCGCTACTTCTCCGAGCTAAAAAAATGGGCAATTTCTCTCCCCTCCCGTAGTAGATTATACGCTCTTGTGGAGAAGCGATATATCCCTCAGAGCCCCATTGTTGCCGAATCGGACAAGGGCGATTTTTCTTCCATAGATCGTTTCCTAGAAGAAATAGGCTCCTCACACTCCGGTGATACACTCGTCTCGCTGGGCGAAGGCGTTGGTACCGGTGGTGACTACTTTGACGCCCTAGAGCGTGGAATTATAGCTCCTACTGCCGAGAACTATGAGGAGAGGGAGAAGGAGGTGCTTCCCAAGTCTCAAGCCTCTTCTTTGCCCACTCAAGAGGACGTGGAAGAGGAGGATAGAGGGCCTCTTTTCACAGAAACGCTTGCCAAAATCTACATTCAGCAGCAGCGTTATGACCGTGCTCTTGATATTCTACGGGCAATAATGACCAAGAATCCAGAAAAAAACGCTTACTTTGCAGATCAGATTAGGTTCTTAGAGCGCCTACAAGAAATAAGTAATAGAGAATAGTATATAATAAGACACGTAAGTACAATGTTTGTTTTCCTATCCATCCTCATCCTCTTAGCAGCTGTTTTGCTTATACTCGTAGTAGTTATCCAAAACTCAAAGGGAGGGGGTCTTGCCTCCGGATTTGCCTCAAGCAATCAGATTATGGGGGTTCGTAAGACGACCGATTTTCTAGAAAAAGCTACTTGGTGGTTGGCTGGAGCTATCGCCATCCTAAGCATCGTTTCTACCCATTTCCTCCATACAAGTCTCAAGGAAGATCAGGGGATCAATAGTGTTATAGAGCAGAAAGTAGAAGAAACTCCTGAGCAACAGCTCCCCAACTTGGGAGGTGAAATGCCAGCCGCTCCTGCCCCCGAAGCTCCTCAGCAGTAATCTACTTTTTTCATAGAGAGGAGGAGTAGTCCTCCCTTCTTCACCTATGCTCTCTAGGGGGTATAGGCTGATTTATATCCATAAGGCACCTAGTTTTTGTTTTCTTTTAGGGTGATTTCCCAAAGAAAATAGGCTGGGTGTCTTTCTTTTTCTTCCTAGATTTCCCTCTAGAATTAGAACCGAGAGAAAAATGAGAATAGGGGAGGTAAAAAAGGAATGTATCCCTACTTTTTATGAGGTTTTCTCAAGAAAAAGTATTGGTACATCTAACAAAATGACTACCTTTGTCGCCGGAAATGGAAGCTTCCTTAGCTCAGTTGGTTAGAGCATCTGACTGTTAATCAGGGGGTCCTTGGTTCAAGCCCAAGAGGGAGCGCATCTGATTTCAATAAAAAGCCCTTCATATTGGAGGGCTTTTTTTGTTGTCTTCTGCTTAGAGGATGGTTGTTGTTTGCTTTCCTACAGGGTGTTTTTCTTTTCCCTCCTTGCCTCATATGACAAAAAGAAACCCCCTATTCTCATGCGAGAATAGAGGGCGTTGTTTGCTTCGATAGCCTAGAGATTAGGCCTCGGCTTCTTGTTGTTTGTTACGGTAATCAGCAAGCTCTTCTACAGCAAAGTTGCGAACAAAGCGTTCGATCTTGTCCTGCTCAGCAAGTGCAAAGCGATGATATACGCGAGCACTTTTGCCAAAGAGTTCGGGTTCGTCATTGGCTGCAAGGAGCAACAAGTGCCCAAAGAGAGCGTGCGAAGTCATCTCTACAAGGCGGCGAGCTTGGAAGTCGAGTAGCTCTTGATTCTTCTGCTCAACAACAAATTGAGTTAGCTCGTGTGCACGTTCATTCATCGCAGCTAGGCTCTCTTTCATTGCTTGCCACTCGGATTTTACCTCTGTTGCTTGGTACTCGTGCATGCGCTCGTAGTACGTTCCGGTGGTGACGTGGCGGATGGCTGCCACTACCTGCAACTGGGTTGTTCCTTCGTAGATATTGGTAATACGGACGTCTCTGTAGAGGCGTTCACAAGTATAGTCTTTCATATACCCACTTCCGCCATGGATCTGTACGCAATCATACACGTTCTGATTGGCAAACTCGGTGCTAAGCCCTTTACCGATAGGAGTAAAGGCATCGGCTAGACGGGTATAGTATTTGAGTTCCTTGCGTTCTTCGGGTGTGAGTTTGCGCTCCCTCTGGATGTCTTCTAGCGTCTTGTACATATCTACAAAGCGACAAGTTTCGTAGAGATGAGCACGAGAAGCATCGGTTTTTGCTCTCATGATAGAGAGCATTTCATACACAGCAGGGAAGTTATCAATGGTCTGACCGAATTGCTTACGCTCAATAGCATAGGCGTAAGCCTCCTGATAAGCGGCTTCGCTAAGGCCTACAGCTTGAGACATGATACCCAAGCGAGCACCATTCATCAGAGCCATAATGTATTTGATAAGACCTAGGCGGCGTTCACCACAAAGCTCTGCTTTGGCATTAGAGAATACCAATTCGCAGGTAGGAACGCCCTTGATACCCATTTTGTGCTCAATGCGACGTACGGTTACACCCGGGTTGTTTTTGGAGTCGAAGATGAACATCGAAAGTCCACGACCATCGCGTGTACCCTCTTCGCTACGGGCGAGCACGAGGTGGATGTGAGAGTCTCCATTGGTGATAAATCGCTTTACACCGTTGAGGTACCATGCACCATCTTGTTCGTTGTATGTAGCTTTGAGCATTACGGCCTGAAGGTCACTACCGGCATCGGGTTCGGTAAGGTCCATAGACATAGTTTCCCCAGCCGAGATACGAGGGAGGAAGCGCTCCCGTTGGTCTTCGCTACCAAATTCATATAGGGTGGTAGCGCAGTCTTGCAAGCCCCATAGGTTCTCAAAGCCGGCATCGCTCCGCGAAACGATATCCGCTGCCATGATGTAAGGAGTGATGGGGAAGTTGAGACCATCGTAACGACGGGGGAGTGCAATACCCATAAGGCCTGCCTGACGCACGGCATCAAGATTAGCCTGTGTGTAGGGGTCGTAGACAGCTCTACCCTCAACGAGAGAGGGACCCGTTTGATCCACGTTTTGGGCATTGGGGGCAATTACATCTCCGCAAAGCTCACCTACGATATGGAGTACCTGCTCATAGCTGTCGAGGGCATCTTCGTAGTTTTGGGGAGCGTAGTCGTATTTATCTTTATCCGCAAAGTCACGCTCGCGAAGAGCCACAATGCGCTGCATCAACGGGTGGTGCAGATGGTATTTTAGTTGGGGGGTATCTGTATAGAAATTAGCCATAATCTTAGATGTTTAGCGTGGTGCTTATTTACTATTCTTTCTGTAAGCTGCGATCATTTTAGGGATCACGTCTTCTACTCTCCCCGTGATTACATAGTCCGCAATGCTGTTGATGGGAGCTTCGGGATCGTTGTTAATCGAGATAATGAGCGAGCTTTCTTGCATCCCTGCCACATGTTGGATCTGACCGCTGATACCGCAGGCAATGTAGAGTTTGGGGCGCACGGTAACTCCTGTTTGACCAATTTGGCGGTCGTGATCGGCGAATCCGGCATCCACGGCAGCTCTAGAAGCTCCCACTTCGGCACCCAATACTTCGGCAAGTTGGAAGAGGAGTCCAAAGCCTTCTTTACTGCCCATACCATAACCACCGGCTACGATGATGGGGCTACCTCCCAAGTTTACCTTGCTTTCTTCGATATGACGCTCAAGTATAGAAACCACAAAGTCGGTATCCGACACGTAGTTTGCTACGTTGTGTTGGATTACTTCACCCTTGTAAGCGGCATCGAAAATCTCTTTTTTCATCACTCCGGGGCGTACCGTTGCCATCTGAGGACGACAGTCAGGGTTGACGATGGTGGCAACGATGTTACCGCCAAAAGCCGGACGGATTTGGTAGAGAAGTTCGGGATAGTGTTGCTTGGTCTTGGCATCGGTGTACTCACCAATCTCTAGCGAGGTGCAGTCTGCCGTAAGCCCACTGTGCAGAGCCGACGAAACGAGAGGACCTAAGTCGCGTCCCAGCGTGGTGGCTCCGAGTAGTGCTATTTGGGGCTTTTCTTCATCGAATAGCTTGGTTACGATAGCTCCGTAGGGCTTCGTTGTATAGTATTGTAGGTTGGGAGACTCAAATGTGTGCAGGCGATCTACTCCATAAGGGAACACCTGCTCGGCAATCCCTTTGATGCAGTTAGAGATAGCCACGGCCTCTAGTTGGCAACCAAGACGTGTGGCAAGAGCACGACCCTTGGTAAGGAGTTCTAAGCTCACTTCTTGTACGATGCCATTTTCTATTTCGAGATAAACAAATAGGTTGTTCATAGTTATCAATACGTCTTTCGGTGCGTGAATTATCCTATGGTGTGATTGGCAATAAGTTCCACAATGAGGGAAGAAATGCCTTCGTCATTGGCTTCGTAGTGACGAGCTTCCTTGGCTTGGAATACTACGTTTTCGATGGTCTTTACCTTTGTGGGAGAGCCAAGAAGTCCGCATTGCTCGAGTTCGGCCTTTACGTCAGCAGCTGTTAGTTCTGCGATCTGTAGGTAGGGACGAGCCTCGAATAGAGAGCGTTGCATTTCGCTAGCCTCCCCAAGTTCGTTGGGCACCATAGCATACTTATACTTTTGTAGCGCCTTGGCGTTGCGAGGACGGCATGGAGCCGAGCTTCCGTTCACAGTGATAAGGAGGGGAAGAGAGGCCTTTACTCGCTCTACACCGTGCTCCAAGCGACGGCGAACGATCACCTCTTTTGCGTTTATTTCTTCTAGTTCTTCAGCGTACGTTACGGTAGGAAGCCCGAGCTTATGAGCCACCTGAGGACCTACTTGAGCGGTATCGCCGTCAATGGCTTGGCGACCCGATAGTATGAGGTCGGGCATCCCTATATGGCGGATAGCCATAGCAAGGGCGTAACTTGTGGCAAGAGTATCTGCACCGGCAAAGGCACGGTCGGTAAGGAGATAACCACGATCTGCACCACGATAGAGAGCTTCTCGGATTACATCGGCAGCACGGAACGGCCCCATCGTAAGCACCGATATGGTTGTATCGGGATACTGGTCTTTGATACGGAGTGCCTGTTCCAGGGCGTTAAGGTCTTCGGGATTGAAGATGGCAGGCAGGGCACCGCGGTTGACAGTTCCGTCTTCGCGCATGGCATCTTTGCCTACGTTGCGAGTGTCTGGCACTTGCTTAGCAAGGACTATAATGTTCATTGGCTACAAGTATATTGGTTTTATATTTATTTCTAATTAGCGATTGAGTACTTTATTTTTGGCTATAATGGCATTGTAAGGCTTGATGTAATCGGGTACCCAGTAGGCGACGTCGGCTGTTCTCCCTTGGTCTAGAGCCTGCCAGGCCGGTAGCCTCAAAGAGGAGGCCAACGCCTCGGTGGGCGTGATCCGGAAGCGGGAGTCGGTAAGCACCTCAGCGCATTTTGCTGCTCCATTTCCTATCAAACAAATAGGGGTATCGAGGGGGACATCGGTATAGCTCTCGGGTTGGATAATTTCTGCGTGGGGTGCAACGAGTTGAATTCCCTCGGATGAATAGGTGGCTGTGTAGACCTCCATGCGTCCGGCATCAATCATCGGCACAATAAGGGCATCTTGGGGAATCAATCCCTGCTCAATAGCCCCCCAGGCCAATGATTCGAGAGTGGAAATAGCGATTAATGGCTTACCGGATGCGAAGCAATAGCCCTTGGCAAACGAAGCTCCTATGCGCAGCCCTGTATAACTCCCGGGACCTCCACTTACGGCTACGGCCACAATCGAATAGCCTTTTTCGCTGGCTTCTGATTTGAGTTCGTCGGCAAAGCGAGCGATAAGGGCAGCGTGTTCGTTCCCTTTTCGGTCAATGCGCTCGGCAATGACGCCCTCTCTGGATAGCAGAGCTAGCGAACAAACATTGGTAGAGGTATCTATGGCAAGAATTGCCTCTAGTTGAGAAGTCGTGGGCTGATGGGCAGAGATCATGGTGCCAGTCGGTCTATCTTCCAACCCTCTCCTTCTTCGTTCGGAGTATATAAGAACCTATCGTGCAAACGGCTTTCTCGGCCTTGCCAAAACTCGATGCGCTCCGGCTTTACAGCGAAGCCCCCCCAATTATCGGGGCGAGGTACACTGCGCCCAACGTACTTAAGGCTCTCGGCAGCAAACGCTACCATGATATATTCTCTATTGGGTATGGGGTGGCTCTGAGGAGATACTCGGGCTCCCACTCTGCTTTTATAGGGGCGTTGCGCAAAATAAGCGTCGCTCTCCTCGGCAGAGAGGTGGCGTACAGTGCCCTCAATGTGGATCTGTCTCTCCATCTCGTGCCACAAAAATGTAAGTGCCACATGGGGGTTTGCACTCATCTGCCTCCCCTTACGGCTCTCGTAGTTGCTGTAAAAAACAAACTCATCGTTGAGCACCTCCTTGAGTAGTACTGTGCGCATACTCGGATGCCCATCGGGTGTACTTGTTGCCACAATCACGGCTGTGGGTTCTAGAGCATTGCCCTCCACAGCTTCGCGCAACCACTGATTGACTTTGTCAAAGGGGTTGGCCGGCATATCTTTGCGCGTGAGACTGAGCTTACTATACTCGCGCCGGTAGCTCTCAAAATGCTGATCCATTCTTTATCTTTTCTACTACAACTGCACTCTATTCTTCTGAGTGTGCAACATTCAGCACTACAAAGCTACTCTTTTTTTCGATATCTTTGACCCCTACTAGTGATGAGAATTAATTAGCACTCTCGATTATGATGGATACAATCAAGCAGATATACCGTATCGGCAATGGCCCGAGTAGTAGTCACACGATGGGGCCTAAGCGTGCTGCAACCCTCTTTCTCAAGCAGGTAGAGGGGCTTGTAGTCTCTTCGTTTGAGGTGACTCTGTATGGTAGTTTGGCGGCTACGGGCAAGGGGCACATGACCGATCAGGCGATACTATCTGTGCTCAATCCGATACATCCCACAGAGATCATTTGGGAACCTTCTGTCGAACTAAAGTTTCACTCCAACGGCATATTGTTCCGAGCTCTTGATGGAGAGGGGAAAGAGATAAAGCGATTTATGGTCTATAGTATTGGGGGAGGTGTTCTTGCCAATGAGGACTTTAATGAGCAGGTGACCAATGAGGTTTATAAGCTCTCGCACATCACAGAGATGATGCCCATCCTACAGAAGTATGGAATGTCTTACTGGGAGTATGTAGAGCATTGCGAGGGAAAAGAGATTTGGGATTACCTAGCCGAGGTATGGAAGGTGATGAAGCAGTCGATCCACGATGGCTTAGAGGCTGAGGGCGTATTGCCCGGAGGATTAGGACTAAGACGGAAGGCGGCGGAATATATGGTGCGCTCCCTGAGTTATTCGGAGAGTGTCCGATCCCGTGGTAAGGTATATGCGTATGCTCTTGCTGTGAGTGAACAGAATGCTTCCGGAGGGCTCGTTGTTACAGCTCCCACGTGTGGCTCGTGTGGAGTAATGCCGGCTGTGCTCTATCACCTGCAAGACACCCGCAACTTTACGGATAAGCGAATATTGCGTGCCTTAGCTACGGCGGGGCTCTTTGGAAACGTTGTGCGTACGAATGCCTCTATCAGCGGAGCAGAGGTAGGATGCCAAGGCGAAGTGGGCGTTGCTTGCTCTATGGCTGCTGCTGCCGCTAGTCAGCTCTTTGGTGGTACGTTGGCTCAGATTGAATATGCTGCCGAGATGGGACTGGAGCATCATTTGGGTTTAACATGCGACCCCGTTTGCGGATTGGTGCAAATCCCTTGCATTGAGCGCAATGCCTTTGCCGCCAGTCGTGCTCTCGATGCCAATACCTATGCCAACTTTACGGACGGTAGGCACCGAGTAAGTTTTGACCGCGTAGTAGCAACTATGCACCAGACAGGCAAAGACCTCCCGAGCCTGTATAAAGAAACTTCTACGGGAGGACTTGCAACGAACTCGGAGCTAGACGGAGAAACTCAAACTGACGAAGCCAAATTTTCTGAGTTGGATGGGCCGCACACTTCACCCTGCTAAGTCGGGCAATTACAGACAGAGAGAGCTGTAGAAATCCTCTATATAAGTACCCCCTCTACTCTCTAGGCTTCGCCCGGATGGAGTAGAGGGGGCTTAGTTTTTGGGGAGCAGTATATTACTCTTTGGTCTCGTACAAGACGGAGAGTTACACCGATTCCCTTTTTTAGATCGACTTCTTACCGCATTACTTCTCGGCTTGTTTCTTGAGAAGTTCTTTGATCTCGCCAAGAAGTTTCACCTCGTCGCTGGGTTCGGCAGGGGCTGCAGGCTCTTCGGGTTTGGCCTTGCGCAGTTTGTTCATTCCCTTGACAAGCATAAAGATCACGAAGGCGGTGATGAAGAAATCGAGTACAGCTTGTAAGAAGGTACCCACAGTCATAGCGACCTCCGGCCTAGTGATTTCTCCCCCTTCTATCACAGCTTCGCGGAGCACCCACTTGAGATCCTCGATGTTGCTGCCACTCGTCAATAAGGTAATGGGAGGCATAATTACGTCCGCCACGAGGGAAGAGACAATCTTGCCAAAGGCACCACCGATGATGATACCCACAGCCATGTCCATTACGTTGCCCCTCATGGCAAACTCTTTGAATTCAGAAACTAGTTTCGACATATCTAATATCCTTTCTTTTTTATTTGTTTCCCATAGAGACCATATATTGTAGCCTTTTGAGCCGGGGCTTAGCTCAACCCCTCTATATGGCCGTCTACTATATCTATATTGACGGCTTGTGGCGCCTTGGGTAGCCCCGGCATACGCATTATATCACCCATAACCACCACGATCATACCTGCACCTCTATTGATAACGAGGTCGGTTACTTTCATCTCAAACCCTCTCACGTCGCCATACTCTTTGGCATCGGTGCTAAAAGAAAACTGTGTTTTGGCGATGCAGACGGGGAGATGCCCTAGGTGCAACTCGCGTATTTTGGAGAGAGCTTTGGCGGCTTTGCTGCTGTAGGTTACGCTGCCTGCACTATAGACCTTGCGGGCTATCTTCTCTACTTTTTGTTCGATTGTTTCGTCTGATTCGTATGCAAATTTGAGGGGCATTGAGGGCTTATTCTCAATGGTATCGACTACGAGCTGTGCCAATTCTGCGGCACCCTTCCCCCCTTCTGCGAAGGCATTGTTTACGGCAAAGCCCACTCCTAGTTCGTCTTCGCAGTGCCGGCGTACTAGTCCTATCTCGCTATCAATGTCGGAAGCAAAGCGATTGAAACAAACAACTACGCGCTGACCAAAGTTGCGCAGGTTGTGTACGTGCCTATCGAGGTTGGCCAATCCGCGAAGCACTCCCTCTTTATCGGGGTCTTTGATGCGCTTTTCGTCCAGACCTCCGTGCAGCTTGAGTGCGGATAGCGTGGCCACCAATACGGTGAGTTTGGGTTGTAATCCTCCCACTCGGCACTTTATATCGAAGAACTTTTCTGCCCCTAGGTCAGCCCCGAATCCGGCTTCCGTGATGGCATATTCTCCGTACGACATTGCCATCTTGGTAGCGAGCATTGAGTTGCAACCATGAGCAATATTGGCAAAGGGGCCTCCATGCACAAAGGCAGGTGTATGCTCTGTGGTTTGTACGAGGTTGGGCTTGATGGCATCTTTTAGCAGTACGGTAACAGCTCCGGCTACCCCAAGGTCTTTGACCGTAAAGGGCTCGCCTTCTTTTGTGTACCCTAGGAGAATATTCTCTATGCGGAGGCGTAGATCTTCTAGGTCTTTAGCCAGACAAAGTATGGCCATGATCTCCGAAGCCGGAGTAATATCGAAGCCGGTTTGTCTGGGTATGCCATCCGTGCTGTTGCCTAGCCCCGAGACGATGTTGCGCAACGAGCGGTCGTTTACGTCCAGCACTCTCTTCCAAAGCACTTCCGACAATCCGACGCAATTATCCCTATTTTGGTATATATAATTATCGAGCAGAGCCGTAATCATATTGTGCGCCGAGGTGATCGCATGGAAGTCTCCTGTGAAGTGGAGGTTGATGTTTTCCATCGGTAGTACTTGGGCATATCCCCCGCCGGCAGCACCCCCTTTTTGCCCGAAACAGGGACCCAATGAGGGTTCGCGCAAAGCCACGATGGCGCGTTTTCCTATTTGGTTAAGCCCGAGAGCCAGACCAATAGAGACGGTCGTTTTCCCAACCCCGGCTTTGTTTGGAGTAATGGCAGTAACGAGTATCAGGTTGCTTTTGGCAATCTTTTCCGGACGGAGACTGCTCAGCCCTATTTTGGCAATATGATGTCCATAGGGCTCTACATTGGCGTTGTCGATACCCAAATCTTGGGCAATATCTCGTATCGGTTTTAGCTCTATCTCGCGAGCAATTTCTATATCTGTCTTCATAGAAACAAACTTACTATTGATTTCCGTAGCAAATGTAACTATTCCCTTTGGATACAGGGTATTCCGTTCTGCAATAGCCTTATAGGTAAAATCAATTCGCTGAGAGAAGACTTCCGCTACAGCTTGGTTTTGTAGAAAATCTTCCCTGAAAAGAAAAGTTTTTCCACCCAGAATCACTAGGCCTTACAGGCTGAAAAACAAAAAAATATAGCCCAAGATTCTTTTGAGTTTTGGGCAGGCTTTTTTGCACGTTTCACACTGCTGTTTTTTGCGTATCGCACCCAGTATCTGTATCTGAGATTGGGTGTATCTATTCTCTCTTTGAGGGATGGGAACCCTATCCGCTCTGTCGTGGGTTATTTGTACTTTTGCCCTAGATTTGTGGGAGACAACCGCAAATCCCCGTCCAACTATAAGGCAATGAATGAAACCAGACAAATAGAGATAGAGAGCTACGACTACCCTTTACCTGATGAACGCATTGCACGTTATCCTCTCGAAGATCGCGCTGCATGCCGGCTGCTCGTCTATCGGTCAGGTGAGATTATCTCTTCTCAATTTCGGCAGATTACAGACTTTGTTCCTGAGCATTCTTTGCTCATACGCAATAATACGCGCGTAATACGCGCGCGCATACATGTGCAGAAACCATCGGGGGCGCAGATTGAGATCATGTGCCTTGAGCCTGCAAGTCCTGCCCAATACGAGCGAGCATTGTCTGCCACCTCGGGCTGTTCGTGGCATTGTTTGGTGGGGAATGCTCGGCGTTGGAAGGAGGGGTCTCTTGAGACGTTGGTGACTCTACCCGGGGAGACTGATCCTATCCTCTTTCGTATTGAGCGAGGAGAGGGGGACGAGATTCACTTCTCGTGGAATAGCGACCACTGTACCTTTGGGGAGTTATTGTCTGTGGTGGGAATTTTGCCTATCCCCCCCTATCTCCGTCGTGAGACCGAAGAGAGTGACAACATTAACTACCAAACAGTTTATGCCCAATGTGATGGATCGGTAGCCGCACCTACAGCCGGACTTCATTTTACTCCGGAACTCTTTGAGGCTCTTAAAGAAAAAGGAGTATCCTTAGGAGAGATTACATTACATGTAGGGGCAGGTACTTTTATGCCGGTCAAGACATCCAAAATTGGCGATCACCGGATGCATCAAGAGGTTTGCCGGGTAGAGCGAGGTATCGTGGCTCAATTAGCCGGCGGCTCTTACTCTCCCATTATTGCGGTGGGCACTACCTCTGTACGTACATTGGAGAGTCTTTACCTTTTGGCTCTTAACCATATAGACGAATTAGGACAAGAGGATCATTTACCCTTTGTGACCCAATGGGAACCCTACGAAACGGACTATCCGGAGGCTTCTATGCCTCAAGTGATGGCTACTCTCCTTAGTAAAATGGACAGCCTCTCCCTCGAAGAGGTGGTTTTTAGCACCGCTTTGCTGATTGCCCCAGGCTATACTTTCCGCGTTGTGGGGGGGATGGTGACTAATTTTCACCAACCCAAAAGTACCCTTCTACTTATGATTTCGGCGTTCTTAGGCAAGGAATGGGAGCGCATCTACGACTATGCTCTTAGTCATGATTACCGATTTTTGAGTTATGGTGATGGCTCACTGCTATTGCCGTAAGAACCACTTTATACGATTACACAAACTTAATCCTAAATACAATTATGAGTACGAAACAATACAGCATTGTAGGTATGCATTGTGAGCACTGCGTTGCAACCGTAGCGCGTGTGGCCTCTGAGGCAAAGGGTACTAGCCAAGTATCTGTATCTCTTGCGCAAGGGACGCTAACCATGGAGGTGGATGAGACAATTTTTGACGAAGCTCTCTTTGTAGAAACTCTAGGCGAAGAGGGATTTGGCATTAACTGATAGGCATATCAAAGGATAGAAAGAGAGAATAAGCATTATGATAGTGATAAGTAGTAAGAAAGAGCTACAAGCCCTTCTCGAAAGAGAGCGTGAGTCTCGCAAAACTATCGGATTGGTACCCACAATGGGCGCCTTGCACGATGGGCATCTAAGCCTTGTAAAGCAGGCAATTGCTCGCTATGATGTATGCGTGGTGAGCATCTTTGTCAACCCTCGTCAGTTCAATAATCCCAATGACTTGGAGACCTATCCGCGTCAGCCGGAGAAGGATGTCGCTCTCCTCGATAGCGTGGGTTGCCACTATGTTTTCATGCCTTCTGTAGAGGAGATATACGATGGAAGTGGAGTAGAGCGCACGTTCGATTTTGGAGCTATTGGCCGAGTGATGGAGGGGGTACAACGCCCCGGACACTTCGAAGGTGTGGCTCTTATCGTGAGCAAACTCTTTGAGCTCGTTTCGCCCGATGGGGCATTCTTTGGAGAAAAAGACTTCCAACAGATTGCCATAGTACGTTCTATGGTGGAGCAATGCGGCTTCAAACTATCCATTATAGCAGTGCCCATTGTACGAGAGGAGAGCGGACTTGCCCTCAGCAGTCGCAACCAGCGTCTTACTCAAGAGACACGCCCCTCGGCTCCACGTATCTACCAAACCCTCCGTGCCAGCCTAGAGCAGAAAGAAAAGGGAATGACTCCCAACGAAGTAATTGCGTGGGTTACTAAGGAACTTAATGCCATACCGCATCTTGAGGTTGAGTACTACGCTATTGTGGATGGTAATAGCCTGCAGCCTCTCGAAGCCTGGGAGGATAGTGAAGATCCTGTAGGGTGCATTGCCTGCTATTGTGGGGATGTACGTCTTATCGATAATATCCACTATACGAAGTAAAAGGAGATTGTATCATGCAGCACCACTTTCGCTCTTTTTTGTTCGCTCATCGCCTTACGCAATGTTTTTCGCTACTGATAGGAGTGCTATTGCTGAGTGGTGTATCGGCGTGTTCGTCTCGTAAAAAAGTCGTTTCTACGGCTCCTCTCCCAGCTCCTCCTACCCCTAGAATAGAGGTGGAGATTCCCGTAGAAAAGCCGGTAATTCCCTCTAATGCTGAGGCTATTCGTGGGGTCTGGCTTACTACCATTTATGGTTTGGATTGGCCCTCGCGCCGTGCTGTCTCTACACAAGATATGGCCTCCCAGCGTCGGGAGCTTTGTCGTATACTTGATAGGTTGGCAGAGGCTCATTTCAATACTGTTTTCTTCCAAGTTCGCCATCGTGGGGACGTGATCTATCCCTCAAAGATAGAGCCGCGTGTAACCGTTTTTACGGGAGGGCGGAATAATTATCTAGACTACGACCCTCTACAATTCGCGATCGAAGAGTGCCACAAGCGTGGTCTTAGTATCCATGCTTGGGTTGTTACTTTCCCCCTAGGCAACTCCTCTAACGTGCAAACCTTAGGGGAGAATAGCGTTTGGAAGAAGCATCGCGATTGGTGTTTTACCCTGCACAACGATTGGTATCTCAACCCAGGGCATCCCGAGGCGCGGAGCTATATCACTTCTGTGGTGCGTGAGATGGTCGAGCGTTATGATCTAGATGGAGTCCATTTTGACTACGTCCGCTATCCCGATAAGATGAGGGAGAAAGAGGATCACAACCTATACCTACGCTATGGTAAGGGCAAATCCATCGGAGAGTGGCGTATCGGTAACATCTCAGCCTTCCTCAAAGAGGCATCGGCCAAGGTGCGCGCCGTTAAACCCCACATCCTTGTAAGTGCAGCCCCTCTAGGTAAATTGCGCGTTTTACCCGCTATGTCTAATGTGGGATGGACAGCCCGTGAGAGCGTCTTCCAGGACCCGGCTGTGTGGTACAGGGAGGGGTCGGTAGATTTTATAGTACCCATGATGTACTATCGCGACAACCTGTTTGATCCCTTCTTGGCAGATTGGAAAGCTCAAATCCCAGGGCTACCTATTGTACCGGGGCTAGCCCCTTATCGTATCGAAGATGAGAGCAAATGGACTGCTCGCGACATTGAGAATCAAATGAATGCCAGCGAACGTTTGGGTATGGCAGGGATCTGTTTTTATAGAGAACTCAATATCCGTCCCAATCGAAACGGGGTAGATCGTGTGATCTCACGACACTTTACAGCTCCTGCACGTATGCCTTCGTTTGCCAAGCGTGGGGTTAATCGTCCTCCTCGTCCCTCGGGGCTTACGATCAAGGACAAGGGGCAGTATCTCGAAGCTTCGTGGACTATGCCCTCTTCGTGGAATAGCTCAAAGGGAACTTTTAATCTCTATGTTTCTGTGCCTGAAGGGAACTTGGCCGGTGAAAACTTCTTACTGGCAACCCTGATTCCCTCCACTCGGTACACTTTCTCTAAGGAGCTGTTGCAGCCCTTCTCTCGGGCTAAAACTCTACAATTCCGAGTAGAGGCTTCGAATCGTTCTTATGTGCGAGGTGAGGCGTCCGAAGCTGCTATTCTCGTGAAAGGTAACTAGGAGGCTCTTGAATGGCAGGTCTCTACCTACATGTCCCATTCTGTAAGAGCCGTTGTGCCTATTGCGCATTTTACTCGCAAACAAATACCCGGCAGCAAAAGGCTTTTGTAACTGCTCTCTGTCGGGAGTTGGAGCTACGTCGGGAAGAATTAGCCCCCTCTATCCCTATTGAGACCGTCTACTTTGGGGGAGGTACCCCCTCTCTTCTCTCTCCGTCTCAACTTGAGAAAATCGTGGATACGATTCGGAGCGTTTATTCCCCCGTACCCGATGCGGAATGGACTTTGGAGGGGAACCCCGATGACATAACACCCGAGTATGCCCATCGCCTCCGCCTTTTGGGTTTCAATAGAGTGAGCCTTGGAGTACAAAGTTTTTGTGACGAAGAACTTCGCTTTTTAGGGCGGCGGCACACAGCGCGGCAGGTGTATAGCGCGATTGAAGCCCTACGAACGGCCAATTTTTTCAATATAAGTATCGACCTTATTTACTCCTTACCGGGGCAGAGCCATCAGCTTTGGCAGCAAAATCTATCTTCTGCATTAACCCTCGAGATACCCCATATTTCTGCCTATAACCTGACCTACGAAGAGCATACTCGCCTCGCGCATCTTGCGCGCCGTGGCTCTATAGAAAAGCAATCGGACGAGGACGCTCTACGCGATTATTACTATCTAGTAGACACTCTCTACGAGCGAGGGTACGACCATTACGAGCTATCCAATTTTGCCTTTCGGGAGATGCACTCTCGCCATAACTCCTCTTATTGGGATCGAGTGCCCTATCTTGGTTTTGGCCCTTCGGCACACAGTTACCTCCCCGAGGGTAGGTATGCCAATGTTGCTCACCTCCATCGTTACATAGAGTACCTACAACAAGGTACTACGGCAGTAGATTTTCGGGAGAATTTATCCCCTACTGATTGCTTTAATGAGACTATTATGACGGGGCTTAGAAGAGCAAAAGGGGTTGATTTACAGAATGTTCCTGAAGTTTTTGGGCGTGAGAAGTTATCTTTTTTACAGACTGCAAGCGAACCCTACCTAGCCCAAGGTTTACTCATACTCGACAGTACTTCTCAGTTCTCTATAGAGGCACCTTCTCCCTCTATTTGCAAGGAGAGAGTTGCAAATGAGGGGCAATTTTTACGTGCTTCTAGGGAGGGAATGGTGGTTATTGACTCTATTATTAGCGATCTTTTCCTCTTGTAGTAGGGAAATCCCCCTCTAGTAGGGATTTTGTATTCTAGATTATCTGCCTGATGACTAGCTTGTTGTATAATCCCATCTTCGTCGCACTAAAAAATATTCCCAGAAAATAATACCTACTTATTGGTAGTTTCAAATTAATTACTACCTTTGCAATGTCTAAAGAGAGACAGGAACAATACGAATAACAACAATAAAGGATTAAGGATTAAGGATTATGGCTTACGTAATTTCTAATGACTGTGTAGCTTGCGGAACTTGTATCAACGAATGTCCCGTGAGTGCAATTTCTGAAGGCGATATCTATAAGATTGACGCTGATACTTGCATCGATTGCGGTTCTTGCGCTGCAGCTTGCCCATCAGAAGCTATCTCACAAGCATAAGCACCTTCTTTAGGTAGCTTACCCTACAAACGAAAGAGAGATAATCTCCATCCGAGTTTCATACTTGGGTGGAGATATTTTTTTGTAGAGCTGTTGTTATTTCTTCTGTATCCACCTCTCTCAATGAATTAGGCTCGGAGGGCTCCAACTAGTGACGGTTGTAGAGGAGTTCGTCGCTCCGCTATCCCTTGAGTATGCCCTCCCTACTTACCTTATACTTACTACAAAATAGGTAGTCTATAACGCTAAATCAATACCATATAGATGAGCCGGTGAGGCGAATGGCGGCTTCATTTCCTTTGTAACTTCTAGCGTAAAGGGCGCCCCTACAGCCGGGAGTTGGATGCTTTTGTGCCAAAGTTGGATTTGAGGGAGAGGGGTAATGTGCGCCTCCATAGAGCGGCTCTCGCGATTGTATAGCTTGACTAGGAGGGTATGGGAGCCTTTTTTGAGAGGGAGGCGTAGCGTGTGTTGGTGCAAACCTCCCGACTCTTGGGGTCGATAAATTGCCCCTGCTACAATGGTGCCATCCACGAGGCAAAGCATCCCCTCCGAGAACTGAATCTCTAGAGGCAGCACGAGATCTCGGTCTGCCGTGAGGGTGTAGCGTAGGTAGCGCGCAGAGCCCTGGGATACTTTTTCTTGATACGCAAACGATACCGGAAGGGTGCGCCACTGCTCGGGATTGAACTCATCTTTTTGTGTGAATTTGGCGGGGAGTGTGCCAAATCGGCCGCCGGAGGAAGCCACAAGGAGCTGCTGCCAATGGAGAGCTTTGAGGGGTGTTTGGTAGAGGGAGGAGTCCGCCGAAAGAAGTGCTATCACTTGCTTTTTCCCGGCTATGTTTAGCTGTATGTTTTTCCCTTTTTCCTCTTTTGTGAAAGATAGGGTAGCCTCTTGCTTCCCACGTTGGGGATGCCAGCGATACCCTACGATGCTACGATACCCTGTATAGTAGTCTATCTGCGAATGGGCATATAGGGCCTCGGCTTCTAGAGGATAGAGCCACTTGGTATTATGGGTTGGGGTAATGAGGGATAAGGGGCGGTCGAAGTGGAGGGCGAGTACCGTGTAATAATCTTCGGGAGCTGCCCCCTCTAGCGTAAAGGAGATAACCCCTTTTTCTTGTTTTTGTTGGGTTATTTTCCCCTTCCCTCGGAGCGTTTGGATACGGAGCATTTTACCCTCAATCGGGGGGAGAACAATCTCTTTACCCTCTCTATTATAGGGGACAAAAAGGTATAGGGTCTTGCCATCGGGAGCAACGGTAGCGAGGGGCAACCCTTTCTTTACCCCCCATGGGGAGGGCTGAGTTTGGTAGATGGCTTGTTGGATGGGGGCCATCCAGTCCCCGATGCGTTGCAGCACCTCTCTCTCAAAGTCCACTATTTTACCACTGCCCATAGGGCCAATATTTAATAGATATTTGCCACCGCCGGATATCACACTTAGGAGCGATTGTAGCTTCTCTTGTACTTTTTCTTCCACTTTTCCGCGTTCTTGCCAAGAGCGATAGCCCCAAGTTTCGTCAAATATGGAGGCCGCTGTTTGCCAAGGCATGACCATGGAGTAATCGGGGTACTCGTTGTCTGCCATCACACAGAAGTCCGCAAAGTCGTTGCCCAAGCGCCCGCTTACCATGCATTGGGGCTGCAAACTGTGTACGAGTTGGTACATTTCTTTACTCTGGCTTTGCTGCATCGAACCCATATCGAACCACAATTCGTCCACGGCTCCATACTGAGTCAGCAACTCACGCACCTGCTTTAGGTTGTATTCGTGGTGTAGAGGGGTGATGGGATCGGCATTGTGGGACGAGAATGGCATGGCGTAGGGGTAGTGCCAATCAATGAGCGAGAAGTAGAGGCCAAAGCCTAGACCTGCCTGATGGCACGCGGCTGCAATTTCTCCCACGAGGTCGCGGCGAGCCGGCGTAGCATCGTACGAATTGTACGGAGTTGTGGCTGTACGCCAGAGGCAGAAGCCATCGTGGTGCTTGCTTGTGATGACAATGGAGCGCATCCCTGCCCTTTGCGCTAGTTGCACGATCTCTTGTGCAGAAAAGTCTTTGGCGTTGAATTGCTCGGTAAGTGCCTCATATTCGTCGGAGAATCCCACCCCAAAGGTGAGTATCTGCTCGGAGTATCCCCTCTTTACGGGGGTACCTTGCCATACTCCGCCGGCTACTGAGTATAGTCCGTAATGAATGAAGAGGGAGTACTTATCGCCCAACCAATCTGCCCAAGCAGAACCAACTGAGAGTAGGGTGAGGAGGAGTGCTAAAAATAAATTACGCATATTGCCTTCGGATTTCTATGCAAAGATACGAATCTATTTAGGCTGAAAAATATTTTTTTCTTGCCTGGTTTGGGAAAATATCTCACTCGGTTTTTGGAAATTTCTTGCCCTATTTCTTTTTCAAAACCACCCACAAAAATCGCCAATTCTCACCTGCTTCTTTTTTGGCGCTGTTTGTAGGTATTTTAATACCTTTGCGCTAGGTGGTTTTTGAGACACCATTATTATTTACTAAATAGAGGATTGTATGAGTAGAAGTAAGCTTCTCGTAGTTGCCGTTTTTTGTTGCATTACCTTGTTGTTTGTAGGGTGCTTGCCTCCTCAGTCTTCACTAGAGGAGGTGAAATGGGAAGAAGAGAATCCCAAACAGCAAACGTCTCTATATGCAGTGTATGGTTTTCGTCTTATAAAGCCGGAGATAGAGCTCCTTCAAAAGAAAGATTTTCGCATGGTATTTTTGGAGTATCGTCACAAAATCCCTATCGATTATTGGGCTTCATTAAAAGAAACTAAGGAAGAGGCTAAGAGAAAAGCCCATATAGTCTGTAGTGATGATTCGGATAAAAGAGCTCTTTTCGACAGCATTGCTCGCTCCTATGGCGACATGTGGTATCCACATCCAAGCGAAAGGAGTTTGCTTTATACACAAGTGTATAATGTGGATAAGGTCACAAATATCTCTGTCTTTGCTCTAGAAGATTGGAGTGATAGGTACCCTAAGGAGAGTTGTATGGACGATAACTTCAAATTCATTTCGGGGTCTCCCGATTCCTATATCCACAATGGCTATCACCTAGATAGTGAAATAGTAGACAAGGCTAAGGCAGGCTTTGAGTATTGGTCTTGGACCGCTCTCTATGATGCTCTATCTTCGTCTTATGTTGCCCTGCCTGTTTGTGGTAAACTCTCTGAGATCGATTTTAATCAGTATGACCTATTAGGCTATGATGATAACCTTGGTCTCTTAGAACCCATAGAGCAGAGTGCCCATCCCGAACGGCAGATTGCCGTAGAGATTACCTACAAAGATGGAACAAAGAGCCGCCTGACCGCATCCTACTGCAAGCCTTCTAATGGGTGATACCCTGCCGTACCTCTAGCGTATTTTGCCCCGAATGCAGCTATTTGCCGAGAATAGGCTACTTTTGTAGTCGAGAGTGTTTTGCTTGCTAGTAGCGCATGGCTCTCGCATTGCATACGAAGAATAATTGATAATAAGATAGATAGACCTAATGGCTACAACTGCAGATTTTAGAAATGGTATGTGCCTCGATATCGATGGACAATACTTTTTCATCGTAGAGTTCCTCCATGTAAAACCCGGCAAAGGCCCTGCTTTCGTTCGTACGAAATTGCGTAATGTGGCTACAGGCCGCATCCTTGATAAGACTTGGAATAGTGGTGTAAAGGTAGAAGAAGTACGCATCGAGCGTCGTCCTTACCAATTCCTCTACAAGGATGATATGGGGTATAACTTCATGCACACAGAGACTTTCGAGCAGATCACTATCCCCGGAGAAGGGATCGAAGGTGTCCAATTCCTCAAAGAGGGTGATACGGTAGAAGCAATGGTACATGCACAGAGCGAAACCGTGCTTACTTGCGAGCTCCCCCCTCACGTAGTGCTCCGTGTTACCTATACCGAACCGGGTATCAAGGGTGATACAGCAACCAATGCCCTCAAGCCTGCAACCGTAGAGACCGGTGCTGAGGTACGTGTTCCCCTCTTCATCAACGAGGGCGAACTCATCGAGGTAGATACTCGTGATGGTTCTTATGTAAGCCGTGTAAAAGAGTAAGTTCTCTTTTATCCCCAATAAGGCTAGGCTTGGGTTGCTGTAGAAGGTAGCTCAAGCCTAGTTTCTTCTTGTGCTTTCCCTTCTCTAGATGTCCTCTAAAAATAGGAGTCTATTGGGGGATGTCAATTACCGAGAAGTCTAAAAAAGAGACCCACCTTCGGGTAAAAGAAGGTAGGTCTCCATGCTAAATTAAGGCGCATCTTCCTCTAAAATCTTACCATCTTCGGAGGAATGCTTTTGTTCCTAGAGGGGGGATTCCCTTTTATTGGTACGATCAGTACTCTTCTTCGTTGAAGAAGAAATCTTCGTCTCTAGGGTAATCCGGCCAAATGTCTTCGATAGATTCGTATATCTCACCCTCGTCTTCGATCTCTTCGAGTATCTCTATGACCTCAAGAGGAGCGCCTGAGCGTTGTGCATAGTCTATAAGTTCATCTTTGGAAGCAGGCCATGGGGCATCGTCCAAGGTTGAGGCTAATTCAAGTGTCCAATACATAATCAGTTCGTGTTGCTATTAAATAGGTTCGGCTTCTGCCACTTATCGCGCGCAAAAGTAGTATTTATTTCTATTTTACACAATGTTTTTGCCAAGTAATTTCCGGCTCGCCGCGGCGATGGGACTCATAGCGTGCAAGGGCAAAGAAGTAGTCGCTCAGTCGATTGATATAACGCTCCAGGGGTTCATCTACGGGTACTTCTTCTTCTAATCGGTACAAAAGACGCTCTACACGGCGAGTTACCGTGCGGCACACATGGCAGAGAGCGGCGCTACGTCCGCCTGCCGGCAAGATGAATCCTGTCATGGGTGGGGTTGCCTCGTCTAATTGATCTATCCACCCCTCAAGAGCAATGATCACCTCTTCGGAGACCTGAGAGAAGGCTTTTAGCTCGTGGCTGGAGGTGTCCGTTGCAAGATTGGAACCGATCACGAAGAGATTGTTTTGGATAGCGGCGAGTTGCTCCGCCGAAGCGGCTTCTAACTCCTCTGCGCGCAGTACGCCAATAAAGGAGTTGAGTTCGTCTACCGTGCCGTAGCATTCGAGCCGTAGGTCGCTCTTCTTGATGCGTTGCCCTCCTACCAGCGAGGTAGTACCTCGGTCGCCTGTGCGAGTATACAGATTACTTTTTGCCATATCGTTTTATAGGGTCGACTTGTATTGTTGTGAATGAAATCGGGGGGACGAGATTACTAATTGAGCCGAGGGGAGATCAATGCGGATCCCCGAGAGACGCCCCTCTTTGAAGTACTGAATCGTGCGCCTTTTTAGAGAAGGATTCTGCCAAGTAGCAACGAGTAATATCGCAGGAGTTGGCTCTTCTATTACTTGAGAGAGAGCTACCTCCTCCGTGATAAAGAAGAGGGAGAATAGGTCCTCCCGAGGGTAGGGGCCATAGGGATGCTCTAAAGGCGAGGGGTATGTTGCACGCTGCAAGAGGGGTAATAGCTCTTGCATATAGCTGCAGTCTGCTCCCAAAACTTGTATTCTTTTTATGGGATAATGAGCCGATACTCGGTAAAATAAAAAAGCGAGCCTGAGGTCATGTTTGCTCCTGCCATGACGATGTATAACCTCTCTTATAGAGGCGAATGCCGAGTAGGAAGATTTTTCTTCCACTACACGTGTGAGCAACTCAAAGGCAAATGGAGAGTGCACGCCATGCCCCCCATGCGAGAAGCATTTGCGCCACAAAGACTTGGCAGGTAGAGCAAGAGACGAACAGGATGCCATCAAAGAGGATAATTGATGCGCTTGAGATAGGTTGCTGCGTAGCTGCACTCGGGAGATACCTTCCATCCCCTCTTCTCAACAAGGAGCATCATCTCTTGCATGAGATGGTGGGCTACGGATTGCCCCCGAAAAGCCTCTTCAGTAATGGTATGTAAGATGGTGCAAACTCCATCGTCAAGAGCGAACTCAATATGCCCGACTTCTATGTTGTCGGCATTATAGGCACTTAGGATATTATCTTGTAATTGATAGTGAAGGTCGGTCATGGGGGTGATTTTATTGATTAAACCGGAGCGTATCTACCGCCCTAATACGGGCAATAATACGAGTGGGCAGGAGGAGGGAAATCATGGAGAGTACAAAGACAAGAAGATTTATCCCCAAAACCCAAGGTATATCAAACTCAATGGGGACGTAAGATAGGTAATAGGTTGCTGGATCTAGCTGGATGGGCGAGAAGATGTATTGCACTCCGGCCAAAGCAAAGGCAATCAAATTGCCCCATAAAAGGCCTTTACCTACCACGAAGGCAGCTAGGTAAAGGAACAAAGATCGAATGGAACCATAGCGAGCGCCCAGAGCTTTGAGTAGCCCGATCATCCGTGTACGATCGAGTATCAGTATCAAAAGCCCGGTGATAAGGGTGAATGAGGCGACAATGAGCATCAGCACGAGCAGCAGAGATATATTGGCATCGAGCATCTCTATCCATGCGAATATATCTGGCATGAGGCTCTCTGCCGTGTACATACCGAGGCTTTGCCCTCCGGTATTGGGGCTTTTGGATAGTTGCTCCACAAGCCGATCACTTAGGGCTAAATGGTCTACTTTGGGTTGGACAAATAGCTCAAGACGCGTTACTTTATCCTCATCAATGTGGGCAACATCGCGCATAACTCCGATGGGAGCTACCACGATAGGGGCTTCGATATGGGGGAGGTCTACAATTCCGGCAATGGTAAAGGTACGTACCGTAGTACGTGCTCCTGTAAAATAAATAGGCACTTTGTCTCCTACCGTGAGGTGCAGTTTCTCGGCACACTCAAGAGGGAGGAGTATGGGATTATGGAGTGTATCTGAACCATCAAAATGGGGGATATGTCCACCCCTAAGAACGCCAGAAGTGTGCAGGTAGGCGTCGCGCGATGAGACACCCATCACGAGCACTGCGGAGAAGTCGCTATCGGTTTTAATTATGCCTCCACTCTGTACCACTTGGCGTATCTCCCCAATGCCCTCAATACCGGCTAGCTCAGAAAGGAGCTCGGGCGTAATCCGTAGGGAGGCAGATTCGTCGGCATAGTTCCTGCCATATTCGTTGAGGATGATATGCCCCGTGAGTAGATAGATCCGCTCGTGTACCTGGTTGCGGAATCCCTTTCCCACAAAAATGGTAAGCAACATGACCGCCAAGCTCAAAGCAATACCGAGTACGGTGAACCTCAGAAGAGAGCTGGTGGCACGGGAGGCTGCAGATTGCCTCGTAGCTAATCTCTGCGCTAGAAAGAAGGGATAGATGCGGATTTTCATTGCGGATGGGAGGGCATTAAGGTTAATTGCCCAGCTCTGAGAGTTCGAGCCAACGCATGGTTTTTTCGTCTAATTCGTTACTTAGGAGTTGATATTGCGCTCCGGCTTTTTGTAGCTCATCTGATGCGAGAGCTCCCGAAGACATACGCTCCTCTAAGTTTTTGATCTCGGCCTCTAAGAGGGGCAAATCCTTCTCTAGTTGCAAAAACTCTTGCTCCTCTTTGTATGACCGCTTAGCCTTACGCTCTTGTTGAGGTTTCTTATTTGTCGTTTCTGCATTGGCTTTAGCTTGGGAGGGTTGAGCCTTTTGTTCCGCTTGGATTTGGGCTTGACGGGTATTGTTCCACTCTCGATACTGTGTATAGTTGCCGGGGAAATCACGCACAACTCCATCCCCTTCGAAGACAAAGAGATGGTCTACTAAGCTATCCATGAAGAAGCGATCGTGACTAACCACGATAAGGCACCCTTTGAATTCTCTTAGATACTCCTCAAGGATACCCAGGGTAAGCAAGTCGAGGTCATTCGTTGGCTCATCGAGGACTAAAAAGTTGGGGTTGGTGAGCAAAACGGTGCAAAGATAGAGCCGGCGTAGCTCTCCTCCGCTCAACTTGCAGATAGGGGTGTATTGTCTCTCGGGTGAGAAGGCAAAGCGTGTGAGTAGTTGGGAGGCCGAGAGTAGCCCCTCGCCGTGAGGGTCTCGTATCACCTCTGCCAAGTCTGTAATGGCTTCGACCACTCGCTTCTCGGGATCAAATTTTGCGCCTTGCTGACTGAAGTAGCCGAAGTGTACCGTCTCGCCAATCTCAAAAAATCCTTCGTCGGGCTTAATCTCCCCGAGTAAAAGTTTTAAGAACGTAGTTTTGCCTACGCCATTGGCTCCTACAATTCCCACTTTGTCGTAGCGAGCAAAGGTGTAGGAGAAGTGCTGTAGGATCTTTTTTTCTCCGTAAGCGAGGGATACGTTGTGGGCCGTAAAGATTTTGTTGCCGATATAGGCTCGTTGGCTATCTATCTCTGTCGCTTTCTCCTCGCGGGGAGGCTCTGTTAGCTTCTTTAGTTCGTAAAAAGCATCTTTGCGAGCCTTCTGTTTTCCCCCTCGTGCTTGAGGTTGACGACGCATCCACTCCAGTTCCCGACGGTATAAGTTATTGGCTTTTTGTACCGCAGTGCGCTCTAGTTCTAGTCGCTCAGCCCTGCGCTCTAAATATTGGTCGAAGGTGCAGGTATAGCTATATACGCCCGAAGGAGTCAATTCGAGGAACGAATCGCAGACGCTCTCTAGGAAGTAGCGGTCGTGTGTTACCATTAGCAGCATTAGTTTACTGCGCTCTAGATAGTGCTGTAACCACTCAATGGCATCCAAATCTAGGTGATTGGTAGGTTCGTCTAGGATCAGTAAATCCGGCTCCGATAGGAGTATCCCGGCTAAGGCAATGCGCTTCTGCTCTCCTCCGCTCAGAGAGTGAGTAGAGCGTGAGAGGTCTTGAACGGAGAGCTTATGAAGGATCTCCTCAGCACGTCTCTCGTAATCCCAAGCCCCTAGGGCGTCCATTTCGGGGAGTAACTTCTCTAGAGCCTCGCTATCGTCTGCCTCTACAGCCTCTCGCCAGCAACCCACGAGATGGGGCACTTTGTCCATGGGATTGAAGCAAGTATCAAGTATTGTTTTTCCCTCGGGTAGGTGAGGTCGCTGTGGTAGGTAGGCTATGCGTAAGTTCTTCCTCGTTGTGATAGTACCACTATCGGGGGTTTCTTCTCCCGTGATGATACGAAGCAAAGTCGTTTTTCCTGTACCATTGGCGGCTATCAATCCACACTTCTCTCCCTCTGCTATCGAGAAAGAAACGTCCTGGAAGAGTAGGCGGTCTCCGTATGATTTGGAGAGTTGTTCAACTTGGATCATATACCTCTCGGAAGAATAAAAGTCCTATTTTTCACCCTTAGCTTGAGCGATCTGTTGTGCGTACTTTTGGGCAAGTGCGTCAATATCGCTGACGCACTTTACCGTATGTTTTCCATTGAACCGCCCAAAACGCACCTGCTTATTACGGTAATATTGAGGCTGATTCATCTTGAGGATAAAGGACTTAACCTCTTCCCAAACCAGCGGATTAGCTCCATGCTTTTGGGCTACGCGACAGGCATCGTGGATATGGCCACTACCACATACATAGGAGGCTAAAGCAAAAAGTTCTCGGTCTTGCAATGTGGAGACATGGTTAAATTCCTTAGCAAAAGCATCCAGACAAGAGGCGGCAACCCGCACAGAAGTGGCAGCGTCTCGCAACTGAGATGCACTTGCACCAAAACGCCGTCCTGTAGAGGGAAGTATACCCATAAGTCCGATAGCGACGGCTCTACCACCGCCTACATGAGGTTGGAACTTCGACTCGTGGTAGGCAATAGCTGCCAGATACCACCAGTCCCAACCGATTCGTTTTGCCTCTTTAATAAACAAATGGTCGTACGCAGAAATTACGCCCTTTCCCTCTTCTTCAATGCTATTAGACAAGATGTTTAGTGAGGGTTGCGAGGGGGAAAGGATATGTTGCTCTATAAGTATTGCCTCCATGGCTTGGGTGATGGCGCCAAGAGAGGGTGGGGGAGCAGCCCACAGCCCCCCAACATTTAGAAGGGCGAGGGAACAAAACAGAACTACCCCATAGCGTCTGAAAACGCATGAGGTAGCAAATTTTTTTGATGTCCTTAATCGAATTTTTCGCATTAGGTTTTGCTTTAGTTCATACTGTCTCTCTTGGGGGGCTGCTCTTTTGATTGGGAGAACTTTTACCCCTTGGGAGATTCTTCTCAAGTATGCTCCAGTAGCATTACGTTCTCCACGTGGTGGGTGTGAGGGAACATATCTACAGGTTGTACTTTGAGTACTCGGTATCCACCCTCAACGAGGAGAGCGGCATCGCGAGCTTGCGTGGCAGGATTGCAACTAACGTAGACAATACGAGGGGGAGCTGCACCCAGAAGGGTTTTAATTACATCGGGATGCATCCCGGCTCGAGGGGGATCCGTAATTACCACGTCGGGGGCTCCATGACGGGCAATTAACTCGGGGGTAAGGATATCCTTCATGTCCCCCGCATAAAAAATGGTGTTATCGATTTTGTTTACTTGGCTATTGAGATGAGCATCTTCTATCGCCTCCGGTACATACTCAATACCCACTACTTTCTTTGCATCGCGGGCGACAAAGTTGGCAATAGTACCTGTGCCCGTATAGAGGTCGTAGACGATTTCTTGCCCCGTGAGCCCTGCAAAAGAACGAGCTACTCGGTATAACTCCAGAGCTTGACGGCTATTGGTTTGATAGAAAGATTTGGGGCCAATTCGGAAGGTTAAGCCCTCCATCTCTTCTTCTATGAAGGGGCTCCCGTAGTAGGTCTCTACAGAAAGGTCGGTAAAAGTATCGTTGAGCTTTGTATTGATAACGTAGAGAAGCGAATTAACCTCGGGGAATTCGTGATGGATAGCCGCGAGCAATTCTTCTCTATCGTGCGCATTTTCGTGGGCAAAAGCAACCAAAACCATGGTATGCCCCTTGCTTGTTGTGCGAATCATGAGGGTACGCATTCCCCCTTCTTGTGCCCTAAGGTCGTAAAAGGGATAACGCTCAATACGCTCCAAACAATAGGCTCGAACAAAGTTGCGAATGCGGTTGCTTAGCTCGTTCCCGAGGTGGCACTCCTCAATGTCTAGTACCTTATCAAACTTTCCCGGGATGTGGAATCCCAAGCCGCTATTATCGGCTTCTCCTAACCCCTCTGGCAGAGAAGCGAGTTCTTCGCTCGTCCTCCAACGGCGGTTGCTAAAGGTGAATTCAAGTTTATTGCGATACTGATAAACCTCTTGAGAGCCTAGGATGGGGAGATACTCTCCCACCTCTACTTTGCCAAGTCTCTCCATGGCATCTCGCACTTGTGTTGCCTTGGCAGTCAGTTGTTCCTCATAGGGGATATGTTGCCATTTGCAGCCACCGCAAGTGGTAAAATGCTTACAACGAGGGGGGATTCGGAGGGGTGATGGCTCCTCAAGGGTCACGATCCGAGCCTCAGCATAATGACTCTTTTTTCGGACTATCTGTAGCGTACACCTATCGCCAGGCGCACCATAGGGGACAAAGACAACAAGCTCCCCCCAATGCGCAACGGACTGGCCCTCGGCAGCCATCCGCTCTATAGTAATTCCCTCAAGGAGGGGTAAAGGTTTTTTATTTCTAGCCAAAAGGTCTATTCTCTAGTGTGATTACCGAAGCATCTCAAGCACGATATTGCAAAACTTCTCGCCTAAGCTGTTGGCTTCTTCTTCTGTGGGAGCCTCTGTGTAAATACGTACAATGGGCTCTGTATTACTGGCTCGCATGTGTACCCAAGAAGAGGGGAAATCAATCTTTACTCCATCAATGGTGTTGGGGTGATCACTTGCAAAGCGTTCTGCAATGCGGACAAACAGAGCCTTTGTGTCAGTCCCTTCCGGGAGGTCTGCACGCTGTTTACTCATATAGTAAACGGGGTACTCACGACGAAGTTCACTAACCGATTTTTTCTTCTTTGCCAGCAAGGTAAGGAAGAGGGCAATACCCACGAGGGCATCACGACCGGCGTGTAGCTTGGGGAATATTACACCCCCATTGCCTTCTCCTCCAATGAGGGCGTTGGTGGCTGCCATCTTAGCAACGACATTGACTTCGCCCACAGCAGCGGCTGCATAGGAGCCACGATGGCCTCGCTCAGTTACGTCGCGAAGAGCACGGGTAGAGCTGAGATTGGAAACCGTATTACCCCCTCCATGATAATCAAGCAGGTAATCAGCCACAGCAACGAGGGTATATTCCTCTCCAAAAGGAAGTCCATTCTCATCAATAATGGCAAGTCGATCCACATCGGGGTCTACGGAGAATCCCACCGTGGCATGCTTCTCCCGCACTGTCTCCGAGAGGGCTACTAGGTGCTGGGGCAAAGGCTCCGGATTGTGGGCAAAGTCGCCATTGGGGGTATCGAAAAGGGGATAAACCACTTCTACTCCTAGTTGCCGGAGTAGATAGGGAACCGCAATGCCTCCTACCGAATTGATGCTGTCAAAAGCAACACTAAACCCAGCAGCTCGGATGGCTTCGGCATCTACTTCTTCTAAAGCTAGTATGGCTCGACAATGCTCGGGAAGGTAATCTTGGTAGTGAATCTGCCCCAACTCTTCTACGGGAGAGAATACAAAATTTTCGTCTTCTGCAATGGAAAGAACTTCTTTACCCTCTAGATCGGTTAAGAATTCGCCTTTCCCTCCAAGCAGTTTGAGGGCATTCCAATGTTTTGGATTGTGGCTGGCTGTGATAATAATTCCCCCTTGAGCCTTTAGCCCTATTACTGCCATTTCGGTAGTGGGGGTGGTGGCAAGATCTATATCTACCACATCACAACCCATCGCCATTAGGGTACCGGTCACGATCCTGCGCACCAATTCGCCAGACATGCGTGCGTCTCGTCCGACTACGATTAGGGGGCGAGCTACACCACTAGACTTGCGGATAAATGTGGCAAAGGCTGCCGTAAAACGGGTGACAGCTATAGGGTTAAGCCCCTCAGAAGCTCCCCCTCCAATAGTTCCTCGGATACCCGAGATGGATTTGATTAGTGGCATGTAAAAAGTTTATTGACGTGTAAATTCATACCGCACCTCGCGGCAATACATGGTACTACCTCGGTTGTAGTTAATCTCAGCCCCGATGGTAAAGGGGATGATGAGGCGTACCTTGGCTCCATCTCCTAGCAAAGACATGGGGAAAGCCAAGCCCTCGCACATGAGGGCGTTGAGCGAATAGCCCGGAGCCGACTTGATCAAAATGAAATGTAGTGCACCGCGAGAGTAACGATCTACATAGATGAACTCAGTATCTTGGAAGCCCGGCATGGACAAATTGTTGAAGTTTTGCTGTATGGAGTCTTTGTTGAAGATATAGCCCTCGAAGCGTACATTCACACGCGTTTTCTCGGCAACGGGGCGCTCTCCTCCTGCTTCTAAAACCTCCATGTAGAGGCCATTACTAAACTTGTAGTATATCCCTTTGTCAAAAGAGGTTTGCCCCTCGGCATAGTTGCGTACCGTGATGTTTTCTTTGTTGATGAGCTCAGAAATGGCTATCTCCTCCTCTTTGAGCATTTGGGAGAGAGACTTAATATCTTTGGTTTTACTACAGGCTGTACTCCCAAGAGCCACGAGACCTGTTATAAGAATTGAGAGTAAATATTCCAGTTTGAAGCTGGAGGAGCGAATTTGTTTCATTGCTAAATCGTATGAAAGTGATGATTGGGTGTGTATTCTTTCTTTGTTGTTTCTTTCCCCTATTGCAGCTCTAGTTGAACATTTCTTGCAGCTCTTTTGGGATGGGGATCCCCATAGCGGGCTTCCGCTCTTTGCTTGGTCTGAGGTAATGGCGTCGCATGTAATCGACAAAGAGATCTACGGCTTCGCTTATGGAGCCTTGGGAGAATTCTCCTCCGGCGGCGTTCTTGTGTCCACCACCTCCGAAGCACTCACTGCATAGTTCGTTTACGGCAATATCCCCGATGGAACGTACAGAGACTTTAACCCCCTCGTCGAGCGTTTCTCTAAAGAAGGCAGAGCAATTAATGCCCTTTATATCTAGGGGTTTATTGACAAATCCATCCGTGTCTGCCGCTCCGGTTTCAAAGCGTTCCATCTCCTCTCTTGTAAGCACAAAGTAGGCACTTTGTATCTCGGGCATTACAACCACTTTCTCGTAAAGGATGTACCCCTCAAGGCGTTGTCTGCTCTCGGGATGGTTGTGATTTATCTTGTCTACGATAAGGTCCTTATCAGCTCCCGAACGCAGAAGAACGGCTACTAATTCATATAAATCGGGACGCGAAGAGTTGTGATTAAAAAGCCCCGTATCGGTGATAATCCCGGTCATAAGAGAGGTGGCTATCTTGGCGCGAAGAGCCTCTGCTTGACTGGGATCGAGGGGTGTAGAATCTGTTGCCTCGGGGAGACGGATACAGCGCTCGTCGGGAGATAAAAAAAGCCGAGTAAGCACTTCGCAGGTGGCTGCTGCCTCTGGGCAACTCCATTGCCAGCTAAATTCGTCGCTGGGGTAGGGGTGATGGTCGATCATCAACACGGGGATACACCGTTGTGCTAGGGTGGATCGGAGACGCTCCTCTAGCAGGGGGCCTACACGATACAGCGCATTGAAGTCCAGGCAGATAATTAAGTCGGAGAGCGATAGAGCCTTGTCAATCTCTTCGTCTTGACGCCCTTGCTGCAATATCTCGGTTGCCCCCGGCATCCAACGCAGGTTGAGAGGCATTCCGCCGGACATGATAACCTGAACAGATTTGCCAAGACTCTCCAAGAGCATTCTCATTGCCAAGGTGCTCCCAACGGAGTCGCCATCGGGGCCTTTGTGACCGAAAAGTACGATATGATGTGACTTGGCAAGGAACTCGGAAAGTTCGTCGTATGCTTTGCGATAGTCTCTACTCTGTTCCATTATTCTTTGGCTCTGCTGATGCAAATATAGTGTATTCTGCCTAGAGAGAAGGCTTTGCAAGGGAAAGAATAAAGGGGGAAGACGATGTCGTATCCTCTCCCCCTTTGGTTTCTTATCCCCTTAGTGTTTCATTATGCGAGCTAGGGTGCGCTTGTCTTCTCGCTCTTTGATGGAGGCTCGTTTGTCGTAGAGCTTTTTCCCTCTAGCTACCCCGATCACCACTTTGGCATAGCCTCTATCGTTGATAAAGACGGAGAGGGGGACAATGGTGACTCCAGGCGTCTTTACCGAGCTTTCCAGTTTGGCAAGCTCCTTGCGAGAGAGCAGAAGCTTGCGATCCCGACGCTCTTGGTGATTGTTGTAGGTGGCGTAAAAATACTCCGCTATGTACATGTTTTTGAGCCATAACTCTCCGTTGGCAAAGAAGCAATAGCTATCTGCCAAGCCTGCCTTACCCAACCGGATAGACTTTATCTCCGACCCTACAAGTACAATACCCGCCGTGTAACGATCAAGAATCTCATAGTCGAATGTAGCTCGCCTATTCTTGATGTTTACCCGACGGTCTAGCTGAAGTTTTTTATTCGCCATAGACTACTTTTGAGTATATAAATGCGTTAGTTGATGATATCGAAGCCGGTGTAGGGGCGGAGCACCTCAGGCACGATAATACCCTCTGGAGTTTGGTAGTTCTCGAGGATCGTTGCTACAATACGGGGGAGAGCGAGGGCACTACCATTGAGGGTGTGACAGAGCTCTGTCGCTTTGTCTTTGCGGTAGCGACACTTGAGTCGATTGGCTTGATAGCTCTCAAAATTGGATACAGAGCTAACCTCTAGCCAACGCTCTTGAGCCGCTGAGAAGACCTCAAAGTCGAAGGTAAGAGCCGATGTGAAGCTGATATCTCCCCCACAAAGGCGGAGGATACGCCAAGGGAGCCCTAACTCTTCTACCAAGCCCTGTACGTACGATACCATAGAGTCTAGTGTCGCGTAAGAGCGTTCGGGAGTATCGATGCAGACAATCTCTACTTTGTTGAATTGGTGCAAACGATTGAGCCCTCGTACATCTTTGCCATACGATCCTGCTTCGCGACGGAAGCATGCCGAGTAGGCTACGTTCTTTATAGGAAGCTGGCTCTCTTCGAGGATGACATCTCTATATATATTGGTAACAGGTACCTCTGCTGTAGGGATGAGGTAGAGATTGTCGGCTGGGGCAAAGTACATCTGTCCCTCTTTGTCGGGCAATTGTCCCGTACCATACCCCGAGTCTTCATTCACTACATAGGGAGGCTCCACCTCTTGGAAGCCTGCAGCGATGGCTTTGTCGAGGAAGTAATTGATAAGAGCACGCTGCAAGCGAGCACCGCGCCCCTTGTACACGGGGAATCCTGCTCCAGAGATTTTTACTCCCAACTCAAAGTCGATAAGGTCGTATTTTTTCGCGAGATCCCAGTGCGGTAGCTTGTTGTCTTGAGAGAGCTGAGGCATGGTGCCTCCTGTTTTTATACATACGTTGTCTTCTGCTCCCTTCCCCTCGGGTACACTCTCGTGGGGCATGTTGGGGATGGTGAGAAGGAGCTGACGAATAGACTCTTCTGCCTGCTTTTTGCTCTCCTCAGCCTCTGAGCTTTGCTCTTTGAGATTCTGCACCTGAGCACGGAGAGCCTCTCCGGCGGCTTTATCGCCACTCTTCATTTTCTCTCCGATTTGCTTTGCCAGTTGCTTTTGCTCCTGCAGCGAGGCATCCATAGTTTGCTGTGCACTACGGCGTTGAGCATCTAACTCTGTGATACGAGCCACTGCCTCCCGAGCATCGAAGTGCTTTACTCCCAGGCGAGCAATTACCTCTTCGGGTTGCTCTTTTATTACTTTGATTGTGAGCATATATAGTCTATACTGCTTATATAATTCCTCTCCATAAAAACAACAAGAGAGGTACCTTCAGGCTCTTCTTGCATCGCTTAAAGCGACCAAGTAGCCTATATGCACCTCTCCTTGTGTGGATCCTCTCCCCTTTATAGGCTCCCTAGGAACCGTAAGCAGACCCTCTAAGAACCTTCTTCGGTATAAAGGATGTAGGGAAGCGTGGGGGAGACCCCTTTTTTTGATTGGGTAAGGATAAACAGAGAAAGCCGTTGCCTCTCTTCTATTGAGAGATGCTTTTGGTACGGCTTCCTCTCTGTCTAACTTACCAAAATGTTGTGTTTCCTTATGCTTCTATCGCTTCGATAGATACGAAAGAGCGATCTTCACCTTTGCGAGTGAAGACTACCTTACCGTCTACAAGGGCATACAACGTGTGGTCTTTTCCCATACCCACGTTTTCTCCGGGATGGTGCTGCGTACCGCGTTGACGCACCAAGATGTTACCGGCTTTTGCAAAATCGCCACCAAAGATTTTGATCCCTAGGCGTTTGCTCTGTGATTCGCGACCGTTCTTAGAACTGCCGACACCTTTTTTATGTGCCATGTCTCTTTACTTCTTTAGTTTGGGTTATGCAATAATCTCTTTTACCTTGACTTCTGTAAACTGCTGGCGATGACCATTGAGCTTACGATAGCCTTTTCTACGCTTTTTGTGGAAGATAAGTACCTTATCACCCTTTACGATGGGAGACACTACCTCGCACACCACCTTAGCGCCTTCTACAAGAGGAGCTCCTACCTTTACGGCACCATCATTGTCTACGAGCATTACTCGGTCGAATGATACCTCAGCACCTGCTTCCACATTCTTGATGTGGTGAACATACAATTTGCGGCCGGCTTCTACCTTAAACTGCTGGCCTTGAATCTCTGCAATTACGTACATACTACGTTTTTCTATTACTAATAATTTAGTCCCGCAGGGCGGTCCGTTGTAAGCTACAACACACTCTTAATGAGCCCTACATAGGATTTGCGCCTGCAAAGGTAGTACTTTTTGACTATTTGGCAATGGATTTTCCCCTCTGTCTCACCATCGGTATTTCTTTTACTCTGGGCAAAAGAATGAATGCGAGTTTTTCTGTTTACCTTTGTGGAGTGGGGCATTGGGGTTTTCGAATCACTCGATCCCTGCGATGATATTTTGATGATACAATAAATTTAAATCAAAGAAAAATAGAACGTACCATGAAAAGAAAGAGTGTACCATTGCTCCTTGTGATGGGGCTATTTTTTGCCTTAAACTCAAATCCGATAGCAGCTCAAAAACAGAAGAAATCCCAGCTTGCAAAAGAGGGACGTACTATCGAAGAGGTTGTTCCCAATGGTTGGGATATACAATCTGCTACAGGGGACCTCAATAAGGATGGAATAGAGGATTTTGTCTTAATTGTCCGCCCCAACGACCCTGCGCACATCAAGACGAGAGACGACGGCTTTGAGTACAATTTCAATCCTCTGTTCCTTGCTGTCTATTTTGGTTCGCCCTCTGGAGTATACAAGAGGTTCAAGGTGTGGCACGATACTGTTAGCGGTCGAGAGGATGAGTACACAGATATAACAAATGAACTCTCTATTACGCCCAAAGGGGCAATAGACATAAGCGTATCTTCGTGGTCAAGTATGGGAACAGCTGCTACGGGTGGCACGACCTATAGATACAGATTTCAATCGGGAGATTTTTACCTTATTGGCGAAGAATCTAGTTGGCTAAATCGTATGACCGGAGAAGGGGAGAGTACTAGTATCAACTATCTTACCGGACAAAAAGAGATCACCACGGGGAATATGATAGAAGAGAAAGATCTGAAAACCAAAAAGGTCAAGATCAAGAAAGAGCCTCTTCGCCTCTTGGGTTCATTCCAGATGTAAGACTATAAGAGAGAAGCCCTCTCTCTGAGAGAGGGAACAAACTTTCCGAGTTTATAGAGCAATGCAGAGCGGAGACCTGAAAAAGTCTTCGCTCTGTTTTATTATGAGGAGCCCCTACCCGACATTAAAGCTCCCTTCGTATTCCCAATTTTCTATCTGAAACTCCTTGTAGATTCTGCAGTATTTTTTGCTCTGGGCAAAGGGGTGGAATGCAAGGTTTTCTGTTTACCTTTGTAGAGCAGGGCGGTTGGGTTTTCGAATCGCTTGGCTCCTATGATGATATTTTGATGATGCAACAAATTTAAACCAAAGAAAAATAGTACGTACTATGAAAAGAAAGAGTGTAGCATTACTCCTCATGATGGGGCTATTTTTTGTGTTAAGCTCAAATCCGATAGCGGCTCAAAAACAGAAGAAACCCCAGCTTGCAAAAGAGGGACGTACTATCGAAGAGGTTGTTCCCAATGGTTGGGAGGTACAATCCGCTACAGGGGACCTCAACAAGGATGGAATTGAGGATTTTGTTTTACTTGTCCGTTCCAATGATCCTGCGTATATCAAGACGAGAGATGATGGTTTTGAGTCCAATTTTAGTCCCTTGTCCCTTGCTGTCTATTTTGGTTCGCCCTCCGGAGTATACAAAAGGTTCAAGGTGTGGTACGATACCATTAGCGGTCGAGAGGATGAGGAGAGAGATATAACAAATGAAGTCTCTATTACGCCCAAAGGGGCAATAGACATACGAGTGTCCTATTGCTCAAATATAAGAACAGATGAAACGGGTGCCACGACCTATAGATACAGGTTCCAATCGGGAGACTTTTACCTTATTGGCGAAGAATCTACTTGGGGAAATCGTTTGGCCGCGGAATGGGAGAGGACTAGTATCAACTATCTTTCCGGACAAAAGGAGGTCACTTCTGGGGATCTGATAACAAGAAGAAATCTGAAAACCAAGCAGGTTAAGATCAAGAAAGAGCCTCTTCGCCTCTTGGGGTCATCCCAGATGTAAGGCGATAAGAGAGAAGAAAGTACCTCCCCATCTTTCTAGGTGAAAATCCTTGTAGAAGTTGCCTAGAAATAAAAAGTTTTCAGACCTATACTTTTTCGGATATAGGTCTGAAAACTTTTCTTTTTTACCCAGAGAGGGACCTCGAAATTAGCCAAGCTTTCTCCGAGTTATAACGTGCTTAATTTTTAGAACTGGAAGTAGATAAAGGGCTGTACATCGGCACTCTTCATCTGGAATACAAGGAAGATGAGAGCGGTGAGTAGCAGGGTTTGTACCCAAAAAGGCGCGCGCGTTAAGGCTCGCTCTGCTGCTCTTCGTTGGCTAAAGGGTAGGTAGTGAAGTACGTACCCTATAAGCATGAGAAGAAGTACCCAATGATAGCCGGTGACAAAGTCTAGGATGATTTCCGGATGGAAGTTGCTTGTAATCTGCGTGAGTACCTGCTCTACCACATCAATGCTATCGGCTCGAAAGAAAATCCAAGCAAAGCAAACGAAGTGGAAGGTGATGATACCCCCTATCGCCTTTCCTATGCCATTGCGTTTGATTCTTCTCTTATGTGCCGGATAGAAGAGGGCATGCCAAACTTTGTGTATCGCCAGAGCTATACCATGCATTCCCCCCCATAGGATAAAGCGGAGGGCTGCTCCGTGCCACAATCCCCCCAGTAGCATGGTAATAATGAGGTTGATATAGGTGCGAATGCGTCCCTTGCGATTGCCCCCTAGGGGAATGTAGAGGTAGTCTTTGAGCCAAGTAGAGAGGGATATGTGCCACCTGCGCCAAAACTCAGTAATATTGGTAGATGTATAGGGAACATCGAAGTTTTTGTTGAATCGGAAGCCCAAGAATAGAGCGATACCAATAGCCATATCCGAGTAACCGGAGAAGTCGCAATAGATTTGTAGAGCATAGCCATAGACCGCCATTAGGTTTTCTAAGCCGGAGTAGAGTGTGGGGGCATCGAATATTCGGTCTACAAAGTTGAGACTTATATAGTCTGAAATGACCGCTTTTTTGAACAATCCCAAAAGGATAAGGAATAGCCCTCGCCCAAATTCCCCACGAGTGACCCACGGACGGCGATGTATTTGTGGGATAAAGTCTTTGGCTCGTACAATAGGGCCTGCCACCAGTTGTGGGAAAAATGAAACATAGAAGAGATAATCGATCCAGCGTTTGAGCGGTTTTATATCGCCTCGGTATACATCGGCTATATAGCTCATCGTCTGGAAAGTGTAGAACGATATCCCCACGGGAAGGAATATATCCCACGGCTCCCATTGCAGAGAACTTGCCGTCTCCATGCCCATAAGTCCCCCTATGCCGGCAATAGCTTGTACTATTAGGTCTAGTAAGAAATTGAAGTATTTGAAGTAGGATAATATCCCTAAGTTGATAATCATACTCAAGGCTACCCACCTTTTTCTATTGGGGGAGCCTTTGGGCGTATGGCTTAGAGCTTGGGCTATGAGAAAGTCGCTCGTGGTAGCAAGCAGAAGGAGTAGTACATAGAATCCGCTACTCTTGTAGTAGAAAAAGAGAGAGAAGAGCACCACGTAGATGATGCGGAGGGTAGCGGTGCGCTTCGATAGCCCCAGCAGCCCATAGATGGGTAGAAAGAGGATAAAAAGGACAAAAAATAATCCACTAGAGAAGATCATCGGAGCCTCCTCGTGGTAGCGCAATAGCTCGGGGAGTAGGGACCCATCAAGGGTAGAGAAAAAATCGATCATATACCGGAGTTAGTAGGGATGGCTCGTTTTACTGTAGGAGGTCGAGTAGGGCTTTGCCAATGAGTTGACCTTGGTGTGTATACCCATAGGGCGAAAAATGGACGCCGTCGTAGGCATAGTAATCTCCTTCTTGGCGTCGATTGTAGGCGCCTTCTTCGCATCCGAGAGCTTCGTACATATCGAATAGCTCTAGATTTTCTCGGACGGCAATTTGGCGCAGCACCTCACTTACGACCTCTACTTGGTCGTTGTAAGCACGATTGCGGCGGAAACTGGGTGGTGGCGTTGTCAGTAAAAATCTAGCCTTGGGGTGTTGCTTTCGTAGGAGGCGTATGAGCTGCATTACCTGTTGCTCAAAGCCGCTTCTTCTTATTTCTCGCGCTTGGGCTTCGTTTGTGCCAAAGGATAATACAATGTGAGTCGGGTGAACCCACGAAGTTTGCTGTATAAACCCTTCGTGGGTAAAGGTAGAAAACATTGCCCCATTTATCCCAATGACGTGGTACTCAATGGACTGCTTTTTCTTGAGTAAGACAAAGCCTCCGTAGGTTGCTCCTTGGGAGGGAATCTGTTCGTTTCGCAGGAAGATTCGCCTCTGCTCTGTGGGGTAGAGAAGTGTGTCTGCCACAAAATTCCCAATTCTTTTTTGCCCTACAATCAGTGTGGCACTCCCGATGGAGGGCACGAGAGAGGGAGTCGATGGCGTGCGATAGACAATGAGTTGGTCGAAAGGTCGGGCGTTGCTACTTATCGTAAAGGTGTAGGGGCTGTTGTCTGCTTTGGAGAGGATCATACCCGAGAGCCCTACTTGTAGTGGAGGACGTTTGAGGAACAACTTCTCGCTATTCCACTTTACAGAAGATTGTATCTGGTAGGAGCGAGGCCCATTGGTGCGAGCCAACTCATAAGGAATAATCAATCCGGGGCCCTCTAGCGGCAGCTCCCGAGCAAGGGTTGTACGGATGGCCTCGGGTAAGAACCCCGCTTGTAGATGACTATCCCCCAAGTGTAGTATCGAGATTTTTTGAGGGAAACTCCGGTGTATCATGGCAGACAACTGCGCTGTTTTCTTTTCATCGATTTTGATGGAGGGAACTTGTGCTACAGCCACAAACAAAGAGACGAAGAGCAGGAGAGCCAACGTCAGAAGATGGTGTTGCCATCGGTGGTACAGCAGTCTTGGCAGCCCTTTCATCGGCGGATGCGTTGGTAGTATTTCTCTTCGAATAGGAAGCTATTGTAGAATACTTCTGCGAGCCTCTTCCCCCCTTTGAAGCTCAAGTGGGTATAGTCTTTGGCTGCCCATCCCTGTTTTACAAAGCGACCCATACTATTTTCTCCTCCCATGGCTTCGAAGGTATCCCAAAAGACGATGCCCTTTTCGCTTGCCAATTTTCGCTGCGCATTGCGTAGAGCGTATATGGCAGGCATGGTATGAGGCTCGCCACCGGAGCGTTTTGCCCGATCAGAAACTCCCATAATTACAATGTCGGTATGAGGATAAAGTTTCTTCAGATGGTCTATTGCTTCTGCCATCCGTTTGGTGTAGTAGGTGTAGTCTTTGGTCTTGTCAGAAGCTACATTAAGCCCATATTGCAGTACAATAAGGTGGTAGGGACGAAGAGCGGCGAAGCGTTTCCCTAGCTCTGTATCTATCTGACCCAACTGGAAGCCGGAGCTACCCCTGTGCGAGAAGTTATCCAAGATTACTCCTCCCCCTTGCTTGGTGCCATCTAGAGCTATGCCGTAGAACTTGGCTCCCTCTGCTCCGGAGAATGAGAGTTTCATCTCTCCTCCTTGTCCTTTTATGGTATAGGCGCTCATCTCCGAGGAGGGGGGAAGACTATATTGTTGAGTGGTGTCTGCACTGCTCAAGGTTACCTGTACCTCTTTGTTCGAGGTATAGAAGATGGTGGTACAGTCCCACGGCGTATACCCCTTTGCTACTTTGTATTGTAGGGTAGCACTACTTTCGCAAGTATAGTAGTGACCCGTGAGAGGGTACAGCTCCTTAGATTGGCGGATAATGAAGTGGTCTTTCCATCCGGAGAAGCTATGGGTTATCCCTTGTCGGTAGCCCGAGACTTCGCTAGAGAAGGGCATCCATCCCGCACCCCCTCCGCCATAGCGACTCTGTAAAAACTTGCGTAGGTCGAGGGTAAATATGTCGGCTTCGATAAAGGAGTCTCCCAAGAAAGCAATCCGAAGAGGAGTACCATCTATCTTTCGTTTGGCTAGTGCTGCATACGTGTTGCGTAGTCCGAGGTGAGAGGGATTGAAGTCTTCGAAGTAAACTTTTGGGGTTGACTTACTCTCTTCTTTGTCTGGAGAAGAGGGTTCGATAGAATCCTCATTCTCTAAGGTCGCATCTTGCTTTTTGAGATCTTCGTAGATGGCATCACGCTCTTTTGTCTCCTTCTCTGTTTCACCATCGTCTGTTGCCGAGTTGTGCGTCAGTTGTTCTACGTCCTTTCCATTGGGAGCGTCTGCATCAGAGTGGCGCAGCTCAGAGAAAATATCCACTTTTTGCAGAGGTACCCCAAAGAGGTTGTCGGGGAGCCAATAGAGGAGTGAAATGATGGCAAAAGTGGAGAGAAGCATTCCCCAAAGGTACCAGGTGTAGTTCTTTTTTTTCATTACCGAGAGAGTATAAGTATGGTACTTTTGGTACTTAGTTTAGTGCGCTTTTCTACAAAGTAAATACCTATCCGTGATGTTCGTGCTTGAGTACAGCCTTTAGGAAGAAGTACCCCAGGATGCCCGAGAGGATACTCCCCGTGAATATACCGATCTTGGCATCGTTGAGGAAGTGTGCAACCTCGGGTTGTGCATACGACAGGGAGGAAACAAATAGAGCTACCGTAAAGCCAATCCCTCCTAAGCATGAGAGTGCCAATAGATTTGTGGTAGTCATCCCCTGAGGAAGACCGCCCTTGGATAGTTTGGCAAAGACGATAGAGAAAAGGAAGATCCCCAAAGGTTTGCCCAAAAGTAGCCCCAAAACAATCGCCAAGGGCACGCCTACTAAAGACTCTATGGAGACACCTCCGAACGCAACTCCCGCATTAACAAAGGCGAAGAGGGGTAGTACAATAAAATGTACGATGGGCGTAATCTGTTGCTCCATGCGTTGTACCGGGCTTACGGCACCGCGCACGTCTTGAGCCATAGAGTGCACAACGGCAATTTGTTGGTGGGGAAGTAGTACATTCTTGCCCCTTGTTTTGTGTTCACTCTCGGGTAGAAGCCGAAGCATGGTGCGCATTCTGTCTGCCATGTTGTCCGTGCTAAGCTTTGGTCTGGCAGGTACCAAGAAAGCAACCAATACGCCGGCGATGGTCGTGTGTACACCGGATTTGAGGAAGAAGGTCCACACAACAAAAGCTCCTATGTAGTAAACTAAAAGGCTGCGCACGCCAAGTCGTCCCAAAAGATAGATGGCACCCAAACAAAGAGCTGCCCAGAGAAGCATCATGAGATTGAGATGCGTACTATAGAAAATAGCTATTACCAAAATACCACCTATGTCATCGGCTACTGCCAACGATGCCAAAAAGGCTTTGAGAGAGGAGGGAACGCGTTTCCCCAATAGGGAAAGAACGGCAAGAGCAAAGGCAATATCCGTAGCCATCGGGATGGCCATACCATTGCTGGCAGGGGCTTCGTGGCACACTAGTAGGAAGAATAGGACAGGCATAATCATCCCTCCTATGGCTCCTACAACAGGGAAAACTGCACGTCGCAGCGTGGAAAGCTCTCCCACCAAACCTTCCTGCTTTATTTCTAGCCCCACTTGGAGGAAGAAGAGCACCATCAGTACATCGTTGGTAAAATCAAGGAGGGTCATGGTCTCTCCGGCATGAGAGAAGATATTGAACTCCCCAATTTGCACCATTATCGGGTACTGGAGGAGTTGGTTGTATAGCCCACTAACAGAAGGAATGTTTGCGATAATGACCGCTGCTACAGCTGCTAAAAAAAGGAGAACAGAGGAGTCTACTCTTCTTTTATACAGGCGTTGTAGCGGCTTGATAAATTGTCCTGTTTTCATCTTGTATATGCCATAAAATAGAAGGGGAGTAGGGGTTGATTTGAACCGAAACTACCCCCTTTTCTCGGCAAAGGTAGTACATTTTACTCTTGGATAGGTAGGGTATCCTGGGAGAGTATTGTGCGTACTTGGGCAAGGATGTCGAGCAGTTGCTCCATGGTAGTTGCCTGTAGCATGGCAATGCGCCAGGGACGGAAGTTCGCAATCCCTTTGAATATGGGAGAGGCTGCTAGATGTCTGCGGGAGTGGAGGATGCCTCTGCGTTCGTCTAGTTTGTCTATGTTATTCCTGATCATTTGGATGAGCGTATCCAGCCGCTCCGAGGCAGGGCGATCTTGGAGTAGCTCGCCGGTGTCGAGGTAGTGGCGCATCTCCTCGAAAACCCACGGACGACCAATTGAGGCTCTCCCTACCATTACCGCATCCACTCCGTACCTGTCGAAGGCTTCTTTTGCCTCTTGAGGAGTGGTAATATCTCCATTGCCAATGATTGGGATGGTAATGCGAGGGTTATTCTTTACAGCCCCAATCAGGCTCCAGTCCGCATTACCATTGTACATATCGCTGCGCGTCCGTCCATGGATCGTGAGCGCAGCAATACCACAATCTTGTAATGCCTCTGCCAGATCTTCTATGATGATGTTTTGATGATCCCACCCGAGGCGCGTTTTTACGGTAACGGGTACCCGGCTTGCTTTTACCACGGCTCGCGTGATCTCCAGCAGCAGGGGGATGTTGCGTAGCATGCCACTTCCGGCTCCTTTGCCCGCCACTCTCTTTACTGGGCAGCCAAAGTTGATGTCAAGTATTTCGGCTCCTGCGGTGGATGCAATGGCAGCCGCTTCTGCCATACTAGCCACGTCTCGTCCGTAAATCTGTATGACGGCGGGGTGTTCGTCGGGGTGTATAAATAGTTTGTTGCAGGCACCACGTACCGAGCGAATGAGCGCATCGGCACTGATAAATTCACTATACACCATTGAAGCTCCAAAGCCTCGGCAGAGAAGACGAAAAGCACTATCGCTAACATCTTCCATGGGGGCTAGGAGAAGCGGTTGAGAGCCGAGATCTTGACCAGCTATGAGCATCAGAATTTGGGAATAAGAGGATCTGTTAGTTTGTCGTAGAGGGCTTCGATAGCTTCTTCTCCCCAAGGTGTTGAGCCTAGGTAGCGCACGAGCTCTCCTTCGTATAGGTATATGCGATGCTCTTCTGTCTTGGTTTTGTTGTAGATAAAGAGCAAGCTATGGTCACGGAAATAGTATTCCGAAACTCCCTCATTGGTGCGATGTACAGCCTTTACTAGGTTGTCTCCTTCGTAGAAGAAGGTTACGTTGGGGAGGTGTTCTGCCTGTTCAGAGGCAGTGAGTAGGAGTTTGTTTTTGAGGGTTTTTGAGCGGTTGATTTGCTTAACATAGGGGCGGATATCCCGATCTATATAGGAAGATTTCTTCATAGACTCGGTGTAATCGTCCACGGAAATAGGGGAGAAAAAAGTCATGTATGGGACCTCTTCGAATGCATCTTGCCCCTCTTTCTTGCGATAGAATACGTAGTCCGTACTCGCCATGGCATCAGAGGCATTTTGCCAGATAGTCCCCTCTTTGAGTATGCCCATGCCACTTCTCCAGAAAGGCATTCCCTCGTCCGGCATGTGTTGTGAGAGGGAGCGTACTTTGATTGGGATATTTATTGGCTTTTGTGTGTTGCTTTTGGGGGAATGATAGAAGAACAAAAGCTCTCCATCTCTCATCCCTGGAAGAATGCGATAGGCAAGGGCAATGAGATATTTCTGAGGGTCGTCTTTGCTACGCCATAGGGCAAAGTCGTAACAATGGCTTCCCTCTTCTCCAATGTTTGCTTGTAGTTGGAGCGTCTTTTTATTCTGAAAGACGGTGGTGAGATGCTGGGACCCTGATTGCTCAATAGGGTGGTCCTTGATGATTTTTAGTGCAATGGAGCGGAGGTCTTGTGCGTAAGAAGGGAGAGCAATAAGGGCTCCAAATAGAAATGTTACGAGTCTAGTTTTCATAGTATCATTAGGGGTGAAGGAGGACGACAGACCCCAAGAGAGATCTGTCGTCCAACGTGTAAACTTAGATTATTTGAGTCCTCTAGCAACGAGTAGCGGCGTGAGATCTACTTGTTGATGTCCTGTAAAGGCGGTAAAGAGGCTCATCAAGTCTGTACTATTTCCTTTGGAGAGGATCATGGTGCGTAGGCGATCTCCATTCTCGCCATTAAGCCCACCATGTGCCATCATCCAAGCAAAAATGTCGTTGTCGAGTGCCTCGCTCCACAGGTAAGCATAGTAACCGGCAGAGTAACCATTGCTCCAAATGTGACGGAAGTAAGAGGTGCCATAGCGAGGAGGAATTGCCGTGTAGAGCGCATTGGCTTTGCGGAGAGCTTCTTCCTGGAATTTGTTGATGTCCGTTACGGCTGCAGCCTCTTCCGGAGAGAGTGTGTGCCATGCCATATCGAGTAGGCAAGCTGTAATGTTTTCTACCAATCCATAGGCTTGGTTGAACTTTTCTGCATCGCGCATCTTCTTTACTAGCTCTGCCGGCATAGCGGCACCGGTCTTGTAGTGCTTAGCAAAGTTGGCAAAGATAACGGGGTCTGCAGCGCAGTGTTCATTGAATTGAGAGGGCATCTCAACGAAGTCGCGAGGAACATTTGTACCCGATAGAGAGGGGTACTCTTGAGAGGCAAACATACCATGTAGAGCATGACCGAACTCGTGGAATAGAGTAGTGGTTTCGTCCCAAGAGAGGAGGCAAGTCTCGCCCTCTGAGGGTTTCTTGAAATTGCAGACGTTGTAGATAACGGGCTTGAGACCGAGGAGGTAGCTTTGCTCTACAAAGTTGCTCATCCAGGCACCACCGCTCTTGGAGGGGCGTGCATAGGGGTCGAAATAGAATAGAGCGATTACAGAGCCGTCCTTGTCTAGTACATCCCAAGTGCGTACATCTTTGTTGTAAACCGATATGTCTGTACGAGGCTTAAAGGTGAGTCCGTACATCTTGTTGGCAGCAAAGAATACTCCATTGTGAAGCACAGAGTCGAGAGCAAAGTACTGGCTGAGGGTTACCTCATCTATGCCATACTTTTCATTGCGCAGCTTCTCTGCATAGTAGCTCCAGTCCCAAGCTTCGAGGGTGAAGTCAGCCCCCATCGTCTTACGAGCAAAGCTTTCTAGCTCTGCCTGATCAGACTTGGCCTTGGGGTCTGCTAGCTTAGCTAGGTTGGTGAGCATGGTAATTACGTTTTCGGGCTTGGCTGCAAGTTGGTCTTGTAGCTTCCAAGCGGCGTAGTTGGGGAAGCCTAGGAGCTTAGCTTTATCGGCGCGTACTTTGGCAAGCTCTAGTACAATCTTTTGGGTATCGTACTCATCGCCTTTGATACAACGCTTGATACTTGCTTCATAGAAGAGCTTACGAGTCTCGCGCACGTCAAGGTTAACCATAATGTCTTGTTGGGTTGTATTAACAAGACTAAAGGCGTACTCGCCATTATGACCTTCCTTTTCTGCAAGGTCAGATGCGCTCTTGAGTTGCTCCTCGCTGAGCCCCGCAAGTTGGGTTTTATCCTTGATGAAAATAAAGGCGTTGGTTGCCTTGGTGAGCTTATTGCCAAAGTCGGTAAGTAGTGCGGCCTCCTTTTGGTTGAGGGTTTTGAGTTGTTCCTTATCCTCAGGGGAGAGCAACGCTCCGGCTTGAACAAAGTTGTCGTAGTAATGCTTTACTAGGCGCTGATCTTCCGGCTCTAGAGAAGAGAGATCCCCATCGTGGATCGCTTTTACACGCTCAAATAGCTTGTCGTTGAGGTAGAGGGCATCGCTGTGGGCAGAGAGTTTGGGACTAATCTCTTCCTCGATGGCGATGAGATCGTCGTTGGTATCGGCACTGGTCAATGCGAAAAAGACACTAGATACACGACTGAGTACACGACCGCTCTTCTCGAGAGCAACAAGTGTGTTCTCAAAAGTAGCAGGCTCGGGGTTGTTGGCAATGGAGTCTATTTCAGCCTCGTGCTGCCGTATCCCTTCCTCGAAAGCCGGGAGATAGTGTTCTATCTTGATACTATTGAAGTCCGGAGAAGCCATATAGGTCTCCGCAGGGTTTACGAAAGGATTGGATGCCAAGTCGGCATTGCTTTTCCCTCCTCCCGTGCATGCTGTAGTGATAGCCATAACTGCTACTAGGGGAATGAATTTCTTGAACATAATCTATTGCTTAAGGTGAATGATTCTCTTTTTCCTCTACTGTTGCTCTTCTTGATTGAGCTGGGCAAGGAGCTCTTCGATGCGTTTGTCGGTCACCTTGAGCGTCTCTCTACAGTAGGCGATGAGCTGAACAGCTTCGTCTGTAAGTTGCATAAGCCGATCTACATCGGGGCTGTCATGCTCGATTGTATCTACTATATCGGTCAGTCGACTGATAGCTTCGGCATAGGTCTGTTGCTTCATAAGATTTCATTTAGAACTCAGCTGTACAAAGATAAGAGATTTCGCTAGATAGACCTACAAATAGCTGAATGTGTAGGGAGGAGGGGTGAGGTTTGAACGCTCTTCTTGAGGAAGAAGGGAGAGTGGTCTTCCGCAGGATTGGATTAGATAAAGGGGGAGATAGCCTCTCGGCTCGGTCGGTAGTAGAAAAATAGACCCCGAACCCAACCTTTGTGGAGCTCATCCCACAAAAGGAAAGAAGGTACGGGGTCTACCGAATACACTAAGTCGGCCTGTAACAAAAGGCAACAAAACAAAGCCGACCCTGGCACACGCTACCTCTGCGATGAGCAGCATATGCTTGATTCTTTCTGTTTTCTAGGGAAATTGGGGAGGTTAGATAGTGGTAGTGACGAACGCTGAGTGGCGAGGCGCAAGATGGGTGAGACAGAGGGACTTGCGGATAAGTACTCTCTCAAATTCTTCTCTCTTTCGGGGTCGCGCTCCGACCACTAAAGAATAGTCAAACAAGAGAGATGCGCATTTTTGTCTGTGGTAAGAAGTGCCGACTGCAACCTCTCGTTCGCACAAAACCAATACACTTAGCCTTGCAAAACAACTCGGGTAGGGATCCTCGTTGCCTCTCGGGCCAATGATCGGTCGCGCACAACCGAAGTCGTAGTCTACGCATCTTCGTCTTTCTTCAAATGAAGAAAACTCCACTTTCCGGCAAAATCTCTCGGTGTCGTACACCTCTTCTTTGCATTGCCTTGCTCTCTAGGCACGTACTACAACATCCTCCTTAGCTTTTCCTCGAAGCCGCAGAACAAGCTTTGCAGGTCTTCTGACTTATCTCCTTCTCGCTACACCTTCCCAACGCATAACAGATTAGCATCAGTGGCATCACGCAGCGAGCTTTCACAAGAATCACAGCAGCGGGACTGTTGGAGAATTGCACTCCTATTCCCTTTTAATCAGTTAGCCATCTCTTTCTTAAGAGAGTCTCCCGTACGTGGAGAGCCCTCATGAAGTAGATAAATAACCGAACAAAGCCGCGGCAAAGGTACTAATTCCTTAGTTAATTTGCAACGAATAACCAGAAAATACATTTTCCCCTCTTTCAGACTTGATAAAAAGAAAATACCTCACCGTACTACGATGAGGTACTATTCCTTCTAAATATAAGAGCGGTAGACGAGGCTCGAACTCGCGACCCTCAGCTTGGGAAGCTGATGCTCTACCAACTGAGCTACTACCGCATCTCAAGATTCCCTTTTTCCGAGTGCAAAGGTATAAATTCTCTTGAGATATACAATACTCCTTGGTTTACTCTACGTGGAGTTTTTTCTCCTTGGGGCTTTTTACGATGTATTTTAGGTTGAGGGTCTTGCTCTCTGAGGGGTTGAGTTTGAGTTTCCACTTCACCTCTCCCGTATTGGGGTTGTACTCACCGCCCGAGATGTTTTCCGTACGCACAGAGATCTCGTCGTTGGTCGAGACTGGGACCTGATCGTAGAGCGTGATCTCGATGGGAGTTGATTTTCCGTTTCGTAGAGTCGTATTCCAAGAGCGTGTTTCTTCTGTTTTGCTGCTCAAGAATCGGCTACTGTTCTTTTCGATTTCCTTTTCTCGCGTTACACGGATACCCTTGTCGCGCCCCAATGATACTTGTAGAGTATCGGTGAGGGAACGAGTGTCGAGGAGGGTTTTGCCCACAAAGCTATTTTCGTAGAAGATATTTACTTCTCCGGAGAGTAGCTTGTATTGCTCCCACCCTCCGATGTGTGCCAAAAGGAAGGCGTCGGGATCGGCCTTAGGTACGCATACATATTCATAAGAGGCAGGGAGGGAGTGTCTTTTTACTTCGAGGATAAAAGGTTTCTTGTCCGAGGGGATAGAATAGGGCGTTTGCAGCTCAAACTCTACTGCCGTTTGGCGTTCGTCTTGTTTTACTTCTAGGGTAGAGTTTCGTTCTCCGGCACTGCTACGCATCTTTCTTGAGGCGGAAGGTGCTTCTTTGGCTACAGCCATATCCATAGATACCTCTGCGGAATAAGCTGCTACCACTACTTCTTCTAGTTCTTCGTACTCAGACTCTAGATAGGTCGTTGTAAACTGACTTGTAATGGGAATGATGCTTTTTTTGCATCCGACATAGGAGATCTCTAGAGAACCTCCCGAACTGGGAATCGTGATGCTGTACCTCCCATTTAGGTCGGTCATCGTGGCTATGTTGGTTCCGGCAATGCGCACGGTGGCACCTACTATAGGCTCGCTATCCTCTTCGAAAAGAACCATTCCGCTCGCTTGGTCGTCCTTGTTTTGGGTATAGCGAGGGGCAGGGATATTGTAGTTGAGATAGTAGGTCTTTTGGGTAGGGGGCGTATTTGAGATTTTGGGATCGAGTGAGCTAATCGTTAGGTGTACCCTATTCCAGTCTTCTCGAGTTGCTTGGTGGATGGTAGCTTTGTACGATAGCTCAAGAGGCTTGCCTAGGCCCGAAGAGCGGAGATCGTAAGAGGGAATCCAACTTGCATTCTCTACGTAGTAGCTAAGCTCTACGGGGCAAGATAGGGCTCTCTTAGCATCTACACGGATGTGTACTTCGCCCATGGGGTTCTCGTCTAGTTTGCCCTGCTGAGAGATCTCTTTAGTTAGAATGTCTCTTTTTTCTCTTAGTTGCTTTAGCTCCTTCTCTAACTCTAGTTTTTGATTGCGCAGGTGCAGGTTTTGTTCTCTGTAGTAGTCGTTTACACTTTTAAGGTTGGCGAGATTGATGCCGGAGCTAGTCCCCTTGATGGAGCGATTTTCCTGCAAAAAAGCCAATTCGTCTTGCACTACAGATACTTTGTTGCTAACGCGAGCAATTTGCTCGTTGAGGCTCTCCAACTTCTTTTGCCACTTAGCCATCTCCTCGCTTGTTGCTCCGGAGTTGGCGAGGTCGTACATGTGATTGACAGATAAAACCGTAACATCTCGGCTTGCCAACTTGACCTGTACGCTTTTGGCTTCGGCGTAAGGCGAGATGCCTGTTAGGATGATTTCGGAATTGCCTTGAGGTATGGAGATGCTTCCCTCGCGCACTACCTCTGCTCCGCTCAAAAAGACGGTAACGTACTTAACGGGAGGCGTTGCTTTAATTTCTGATAGCTCCTTTCTTGCGGGTGCTTTTGCCTCAAATTCGGAGGCGGTCTGTGCATGCATCTGTGTGCCTGTCAGCAAAGTGCATAATGCGAGTGTGTGGCAGAGAATGCATTTCTTGCTGAATGAGAATAGGATCTGTTTCATAATCATCTCAGGTTGTTTACTATATGGCAAATGTAATACTTTGTAAGATAAATATCGATTCTGGCGAGCTAAAAAAGGGGAGCTGATTCGTTTTTTCTTTCCCCTTGGTTACTGTCCAGGGGAGGGGCTTCCTGTGCCTTGCGGAGCTGCGTTTCGAGGATTTTTCGCCCTATGTGTGAATGCAAAAAAGATGCTGCCTAGTTTTTCAAAATATCTTGCCCTGCAACAAAATATTTCTTAGGTGAAAATGGTAGGACTTTTTGGGTGAGATTTTTTTTGTTTTTGCCTGAGAAGGAAATTCTTTTTAGCCTGATGTCTATTTGACTTCTGTCTGTTTGCTCTTTTGCAAGTACTATTCTACACCTTATTATATAGAGGAATTGTAGGTTTATCACTTGCTAGATACCACACTAAATTGTACCTTTGCCGAGCAATGAATTCGCAAAATAAGAAACAACATAAGCCCTCCCTCTCCCGCAAAACAAGTAGGGGAACCAAAGGGCAAAACTCTAAGGGTAAGAAGCCTTCTGGCGATACGTGGTTCGCTCGTAAACGCAAAGGGGTAGTCGAGGATGCAAAGAGCATTAGTGTGCCACGCAGCAGTGTCGATTTTATAATAGGAACATTGCTTCTTCTGGTGACTCTATATGTCTCGGTGGCTATGGTGCACTACTTCTTTACGATAGAGCAAGACCAAAGTGTTTTGCATAGTACGCAAGATGCTGCCGAGCTTGTTGTGGGAGCTGATGCCACAGAGAGTATAAGGAATTGTACAGGGCTTTTGGGTGCACGTATTGCCGATGGGCTCATCGATGGTTTCTTGGGGTTGGGAAGTCTCTTCTTACCCATCTTTATCCTGACTATTGCATTCCGATTTATATTGGGCTGGAGCCGTATTTCCCCTCTTAAGAGCTTACTCTTCTCTACCTCTATGGCACTTTGGGTATCCCTTTTCTGTGCCTATCTTGAGTCCATCGTGTCTCTACATCTTCCTTTCGCTTTGGGAGGTGCATCCGGGGAGCAGATTATTGCCGCCTTAGGGGCTCATGTGGGTTCTATTGGGATTATAAGTATTCTTGTTGTCTCTTTTGTGATTGTGCTTGTCCTTTGTAGGGCAAGTATCGTAGGCAAGGTACGTACCATGGCCGAAGCAAAGACGAAGAGAAAGAAGAAAGAACCGAACGTTGATACTCAAACGCTGGGCGAGGAGGATGAAACGGAAACCTCTCTGGAAGAGGAACCGAATGACGAAGATCCCGAGGATTCTTTCCCTGTGGATACAGACGAACAGCCCGACGAAGAGGAAGAGGAGGATCGGAATCCGATAGAAGGAAGTCGCTTTGCTCAATCATTGGTCGATGATGAAGAGGCTTCTCTCACTCTCCGAGGAGGTGATACCACCCCTGAATCCCTTCCGTCGCAGCTCAGTTCGGGTATGACGATAGAGGTCGCTCAAGGAGACGAAGTGGGGGATGAGAGTGCTTTGCAAGAGAGACAAGCCTCCGGTAACGGTACGCATGATCTCCCGGGATACACCTTCCCAAGTCTTGACCTCTTAGAGCGTTATGACAGAGAAGCGATGATGCCCGACATGGAAGAAATATCCGAGAACGAGCGTCAAATCATTGATACCTTGGAGAGTTTTAAGATCAAAGCTCGCCCCACAAAAGCAACGGTGGGTCCTGCCGTTACACTCTATGAGATAGAACCCGATGCCGGGATTAAGATCTCCAAGATACGTAGCCTCGAAGACGACATCGCCCGTAGCCTAAAGAGCGAGGGAGGGATTCGTATCATAGCACCCATCCCAGGGAAGGGGACCATCGGTATTGAGGTGCCAAATAAACGCCCCCAGACGGTGGCTCTCTATTCGCTTCTTACTTCACGTAAGTTTGTCGAAAACAATATGCACTTGCCGGTTGCTATCGGTAAGACGATCACGAACGAAGTGTTTATGTTTGACCTTGCCAAGATGCCGCACCTCCTCATTGCCGGTGCCACAGGGCAGGGTAAGAGTGTGGGGCTTAACGTAATGATCACCTCGTTGCTCTACAGCAAACACCCCTCAGAACTCAAGTTTGTGATGATCGACCCCAAGATGCTAGAGTTCTCTATTTATGAGGCACTAGGGCATCATTATTTGGCAAAGCTCCCCGAAGAGGGAAGCTGTATTATCACAGATATGAATAAGGTAGTCCCCACGCTCAACTCCCTCTGTATTGAGATGGACAACCGCTACAGATTACTATCAGACGCTCGAGTACGCAACATTGCAGAGTACAATAGTTTGTTTGACAAAGGGGAGCTATCCACCGCAGATGGGCATGCTCGTCTACCCTATATTGTGCTGATTGTGGATGAGTTTGCCGATCTTATTATGACCTCGGGTAAGGAGGTGGAGAAACCCATCGCACGTATTGCACAAAAAGCGCGCGCGGCAGGGATTCACATGGTGCTGGCAACACAGCGTCCTACTACAGATATTATTACCGGTACGATTAAGGCGAACTTCCCGGCTCGAATTGCCTTCAAAGTATTTTCGGCAGTGGATTCGAAAACGATCCTCGATGCGCCCGGTGCAAATCATCTTGTGGGTAGGGGCGATATGTTGTTCTACCAAGGCAAAGACATGCTTCGCCTCCAGTGTGCTCTTGTGGATACGCCCGAAACGCAGCAGATTGTGGACGAAATTTCTCTACAGCCGGGGTATAGTGGAGCCTATCAATTGCCTGAGGCTCCTATGGAAGAGAGCGACGAATCTCGCACTATCTCCCTTGATAAACGAGATCCTCTGTTCGATCAAGTAGCCACCATGGTGGTAGAGACGCAACAGGGGTCTGCATCAAAAATCCAACGACAATTCGAGATCGGATTCAACAGAGCCGGTCGTATAATGGACCAATTGGAGGCAGCAGGGATTGTCTCCGCTCAGCACGGGAGTAAACCGCGTGAGGTGCTTATCTCCGATATTTTCACTCTTAATAATTTACTAGAGAGTCTACGATGAAAACAAAGCGTATCGCCCTATGGGTTGCTTTGCTCGTATTTGTGGGGTGCATGCTGCCCTCTGTGGCTACAGCCCAAACGAAGCAACCTTCGGCACAAAGCCTTATCAATACAATGGCTCAACGCCTAGAGAAGGGCGCCAAGATCACCTTTTCCGGAGAGCTTTTCGATGCCTCCGGGGCACGTATCGAAACCAAAAAGGGAGTGCTCTACACCTTGGGGAAAAAGTTTCGCTTGCGCTACAATCCTATAGATGCCAATTACAATGGTCGGGAGTTTAGCTTCTATAATGCAGAAGATCGTACCTATACCATTATGTATCCCTCTATGGAAGACCTAGCGGCTCTTAACCCCTTTGTCTTCTTGTCTTCTTCTGCATCTGTGTACACCATTAAGGAGCTTAGCGGCACCAAAACCAGTCGTATTATTGCATTCACCCCACGCAAGAAGATGGATAACATTACGAGCCTAGAGGTCTCTTTTTTGCGCAAGACGAATACCCCCTCACAGATTGTAGGTATCTTTGCAGACGGTATGCGTATGGTGATGAATATAACCTCCATAGAGGGAGAGACACCTTCGAGTCAGATGTTTATTCAGCAGCAATCCTCATACCCCGGTAGCGAACTTGTGGATCTTCGCTAGGACTATAAAAGAAGACGAATTAACGAATAAGAGAACAGAATTTCATGTTACTGCAAATGCTTAAGGCCAAGCTCCATTGTGTGCGAGTGACTGAGGCTAACCTCAATTATGTAGGCAGTATTACAATAGATAAGGCGTTGATGGAAGCGGTGGATATATTGCCGGGAGAGCGCGTTCAGGTTGTTAATAACAACAACGGGGAGCGTTTCGAAACCTATGTGATAGAGGGACCGGCCCATAGCGGAGTAATCTGCCTCAACGGAGCCGCAGCGCGCCTTGCTCAACCCGGAGACATTGTTATTATTATGGCATATGCCATGATGGAAGATGCCGAAGCGCGTACTTTCAAACCCAAAGTGGTGTTCCCGGACTCTGTTACCAACCGATTGCAGTAATACAAAACCAAGATTAGACTATAAACAACATCCCGATATATGTTTGAGAATCTCAGCGAACGCTTAGAAAGGTCCTTCAAAAACCTCAAAGGTGAAGGCCGCATCACCGAGATCAATGTAGCCGAAACACTAAAAGATGTGCGTCGTGCTCTACTTGATGCCGACGTTAATTACAACGTAGCAAAGAAGTTTACCGATACCGTTAAGGAGACAGCTCTTGGGCGTAATGTGCTCACGGCTGTACGTCCTAGCGAGATGATGGTAAAAATCGTACACGATGAGTTGGCTCGCCTTATGGGGGGAGAAGCTGTGGATTTGCGTCTACAGGGTTCGCCCGCTGTGGTGCTTATGTCGGGGCTTCAAGGGTCAGGTAAAACCACCTTCTCGGGTAAGCTTGCCAAGTTGCTCAAGACACAACGCCATAAAAATCCTCTCCTCGTTGCCTGTGACGTGTACCGTCCCGCTGCTATCGATCAGCTAAAGGTGCTGGGAGAGCAACTCAATATCCCCGTATATGCCGAGGTAGATAACAAAAAGCCTGTGCAGATAGCGGAGCGTGGGGTTGCCTATGCTCGGGAGCATGGCCACGATGTTGTTATTGTGGATACCGCAGGCCGCCTTGCCGTAGATGAGGAGATGATGCAAGAGATTGCAGCTATTAAAGCCGCGATCAATCCGGACGAAGTCCTCTTCGTTGTGGACTCAATGACCGGGCAGGATGCCGTAAATACAGCAAAAGAATTCAATGATCGTCTTGATTTTGACGGCGTTGTATTGACTAAGCTTGATGGGGATACACGAGGTGGAGCTGCCCTCTCCATCCGTACCGTAGTGACCAAACCTATCAAGTTCGTTGGTACGGGAGAAGGAATGGATGCTCTAGATGTTTTCCATCCAGAGCGTATGGCCGATCGTATTCTTGGGATGGGCGACATTGTTTCTCTTGTAGAACGCGCCCAGCAGCAGTACGACGAACAAGAGGCTCGTCGCCTAGAGCAGCGCATTGCCAAAGACCAATTCGACTTTAACGACTTCCTCAAACAGATTCATCAAATCAAGAAGATGGGGAATATCAGAGACCTTGTTTCCATGATCCCCGGTGTGGGAAAAGCCATCAAGGATATCGATATCGACGATGATGCCTTTAAGGGAATCGAGGCTATTATCTACTCCATGACTCCTGAGGAGCGTGCACACCCCAGTTTGCTCAATGGGCAGCGTCGTAAACGCATTGCCAAGGGGAGTGGTACCACTGTGCAGGATGTAAATAAACTGATTACTCAGTTTGACCAAGCTCGTAAGATGATGAAAACGGTGCAGGCTATGGGTAGTAACCCCAAGCAGATAGCACGCATGCGTCGTAAATAATAAACTGCAATAGAACTATGGATTCAATGTATCAAATACTAGATGGCCGTAAGATCTCGGCAGAAATAAAGCAAGAGATTGCTCGCGAAGTTGTCGAAATGGAGAAAAAAACGGGGCGTCGTCCTCACCTCTCTGCCATATTGGTAGGGCACGATGGTGGGAGCGAAGCTTATATGGCCTCTAAGGTGAAAAGCTGCGAAGAGGTAGGCTTTGATTCTTCTCTTATTCGCTTCGATAGTGATGTAACGGAGGAGAGACTGCTCCAAGAAATCGATCGCTTGAACAACGATGCCGGGGTGGATGGGTTTATCATTCAGCTTCCCTTGCCCAAGCACATTGATGAGCAAAAGGTGATTGAGCGTATTGATTACCGTAAGGATGTGGATGGCTTCCATCCGATCAACGTGGGACGTATGAGCATCGGGTTGCCCTGTTTTGTCTCAGCTACTCCCCAAGGTATTGTAGAGTTGTTGCGCCGTTATGCCATCCCTACGAGAGGGAAGCATTGTGTGGTACTAGGGCGTAGCAATATTGTAGGAAAGCCCATTGCCCAACTCCTTATGCAGAAGGGAGAGCCGGGGGATTGTACTGTAACGGTATGTCATAGCCGTACTCCTAACATTAAGGAGGTATGCCTGTCTGCCGACATCATTATTGCAGCACTTGGCAGCCCCGAATTCGTGACAGCCGACATGGTAAAGAAGGGAGCTGTTTTGGTGGATGTGGGTACAACACGAGTGCCCGATGCTACCAAAAAGAGCGGTGCTCGCCTTACAGGTGACGTAAAGTTTGACGAGGTAGCTCCTCTTTGCTCCTATATAACCCCCGTGCCTGGTGGGGTAGGACCCATGACGATTGTATCGCTCATGATGAACACGCTCAAGGCGGCTAAGAAGGAAATCTTCTTCGATTAGTTTCCCTTAATAGCTACTTCCACAAGAAAAGAAGAGTGACAAATGGATTTTTCTTGCCCTATGTTTTTTTTCTTCCTAGGGTACTCCGTTTGTCACTCTTACTCTTTTTCCTGAGAACCTTCACCCAAATAGAGGCAAGCTGATAACCCAAGCTGCAACACGTCCATGGCGCACTATTTGATTGTTCGCACCTCTTCGTTGGGGGATGTTGCCCTCAGCCTTCGGTTGGTTTATGCCGTGGCTAAGCAGTATCCTGAGCATCGCTTTACCTATCTCATGAAGCCTTCTATTACAGGGATTTTGGTTAGCCCTCCGCATAATTTGGAGGCAATGGCGATAGATATTAAGCACTCCGATCGCACGTTGTTTGGGCTTATATCTCTGTCGAATAAACTTATATACGACCGCTTCGATGCTATCATCGACTTGCAACGTAGCTGGCGGAGTCGTTTTTTGTCTCGTCGTCTTCGTTGCTGCCGTGCTAGGATTCGTTGTACACGTATTGCCAAAAGTGCGGTGGTAAAGTGCTGTCAAGAGCATATTCCCCTATCTGATGCCGAGCAGATGCTTTCTCTTTTTGCAGATACGTTTGCTCGTGCAGGTCTCCATGTACAGGCGCCTTATCCCTCTTTCCCTAGGATCCATTACCCCGAGATTCACCCTAATCCTTTTTCCATTGGGATTGCTCCTTTGCAAGGGGAGCAACCCATCCAAGATGACTTTGAGCGTACTGCAGGGCTTGTTTCTGCGCTCCGCGAGGCGTTCCCTCACGCTACGTTTTATCTTCTTGGGGTCAAAAAGGAATTATTTTCTAAGTATAGCAACCTCTTTGAGTTACTACCTCGAGGGGTCAATTTCATCACCGGACTATCATTTGCTCACGAGCTAGCCTATCTATCACAGCTCTCTTGCCTTATTACGGTAGATAATTCTATGGCTCATCTTGCCCGATTGATGGATACTCCTTTCATAGAAATTCCTTCGATTCATACGGAGGAGAATACCCTTTTGTCAATCATTCATCAAATACAATCAATAACAAGCGAACAACCTGTTTCCCATGAATGTGAGAATCAATAAACTCCTAAGCGATACGGGCTTAGGCTCTCGCAGAGAAGTAGAAGCCCTGATAGAAGAGGGGCGTGTTTGGATCAATGGAGATCGAGCTGAGCTTAGCGATGTGGTCTCTGAGGATGATGTCGTAGAATTGGATGGGGAGGAACTTCCCGTGCGCGACTTACTCCGAGATATGGCAGCCGAGCAAAAGCAGCGCATTGCAGAGCAGGCTTCTGTACGAATTGGAAGACAATACATTGATGTAGACGAGGATAATGATCGACCTCATCGCGCTCGCCCAAAAAATGCAGGGGCAAAAAAGGATCGCCGTACTGATGGTTTTGCCCCTATGGGGAAGCCTAAAACCGTAGGAGGTCGCCCTGCGAAGTTTCGCAAAGATAGAGAGGACGAGCGTCCTTCTTCTCGTGGAGGTAGAGAAGAGCATCGCTCTTTTGATGCTAAGAAAAAGGGGCGAAAGGGAGGCTTCGACGGCAAGAAGCGTTTTTCTTGATTAGTTGTTTTAGAGAGACTTTATCCCTATGAAAGTTAGTTTGGTACGTCATACTTCCGTGGAGTTAGATGGTAATTTCACTTGCTATGGAGCTCTTGATGTAGAGGTGAATCCTACCTTTGAGCAAGAAGCGAAAGGGGCGAAAGAGCGCATTGAAGGTCTGCAACCCGATGGGGTCTTTACAAGTCCTCTCCAGAGAGCTGTAAAGCTGGCTACCTACTGTGGATATGGCCATGCCGAGCGAGACGACCGCTTGCGTGAAATGAATTTTGGAGCCTGGGAGGGTAAGCCTTGGAGTGAGATTCTAACCACTCAAGACATCCCGGCTTTCTTTAGGTATTACGTGGATCATCGCACGCCCGGAGGGGAGTCTTTGAGCGATCAGCAGCTGAGAGTACGCGCATTCTTAGAAGAGAAAAAACTGGAGGGCTTCCGGCATATATTGCTTTTCTGCCACGGAGGAGTGATCAATTGTGCTCGCACTCTTGTGGGTGAGACGAGTATTGTTGAGGCCTTTGCTTCGCTCCCCGGATTTGCGTCCCATACTCTTATTGAGTACTGATTATAACCTTTTCTCCTCTTCGTCTTAGGGCGGGGAGGAGGTTTTCTATCCTTACTTTCTATTATTATGGAGGCGTAGAGCAACAATTGTCTACCCTATTTTGGGTAGAATTGCCTGCGCCTGCCAACTATTGCGTATATTTGAAGCAGAATAACTAGAGAGAGAATCATTATGAACGATAAGACCAATGTGCTCCTAGTGGGAGCTAGTACCGAGATCGGTCGTTATGTGCTGAGGCAGTTATTGGCACGTAAAGATAATTTCAATATTACCGTTTTTGATGTAAAAAAGAGTCGCTCACAGACGTTGCTTGAGCCTCTTCGCGACGAAATAACTGTTGTTTATGGGAATATCGCACTACCTGCGGATACGGTAGAGGTAGTCAAAGGACAAGATTTCGTGATTCATTGCGGTTTCCTCTCTCCGCGTACGGCTTGCAAGAAATACCCCCTTGCTGAGGAGGTCAATGCCCTAGGTACTCGTTTCCTTATCGAGAACCTTGAGCATTATTCCCCCCAAGCCTATTTGGTAATGCTCTCTTCTATTGAGGTGTATGGAGACCGCCTAACCGCTCCGATGCTCCGCACAAGCGATTTCTTGGCTCCCTCCATTGGTAACTTCTCGGCACTGACGCGCATACAAGCAGAGAAGTTTGTGCAGGATAGTTCGCTAGAGTGGACCATCTTCCGCCCCGGTATTGTGATGGGGACAGAGATGGAGGAGATGGACGGGGAAATCTTCTTGATGCCTCTAGAGTCGCACCTTGAGTTTGTACATGCCGAGGACTTGGCTTTTGCCCTCGTGGAGAGCTATCAGCATCGTCCCTCTCTCTGGAATAAGATCTTCAATGTGGGCGGTGGTACTACCTGTCGGGCAGTCTACTCGGAGTTCCTTTCACGTCTCTTTTCTACGATTGGTTGGGGCGAAATGGACTTCCCCGAGCGCACTTTTGCCACGTACAATCGCTATGGCGGTTATTTCTCCGATGGAGATGTCTTGGAGGAGATCCTCCACTTCCGTAAATATTCGATTGACGATTATTTCTCGGAGTTGGCTAATGCCAAAACCCTAGCAGGTAAGTTGGCCACAAAACTTTTTAGCGGTCTACAGAAGAAGAACCTCTTGGCAAAGAGTGAGCCTTATAAGGCATTCCGTCAAAACGACTCTACCAAGATGAAGTACTACTTCTAGAGGGTAGAGGAGTCGTTTCCCCCTTTTGATTATTCACCTTTTAAGTTCCGTATATATGGTAAAAAAAGTTCTCTTTAGTCTCTTTGTTGCTCTTTTCCCTGTGCTCTCTTTGAGTGCTCAAACAGAGGGTTTCCCTCACTCCAAGGCACACGATCACAGCCACGATGGTAGGATCTTTGTGGGAGGAAGTCTAAACTACTGGTACAATACCGATACCAAAAGCAGTGCCTTTTCTCTCCGACCGGAGGCAGGGTATTTGTTCAACGATACTTGGGGGGCTGGGGCTTTTCTTGCCTATGAGTTTGAGGAAGACAAGCACTCTGTAGGAGTAACTCCCTTTGTACGCTATTATTATTTGCACCGTCTTCCCTTCAATCTCTACCTTGATGGTTGTTTTGGATGGAATATGACGCTTGCCAAGGATGCCGCCAAGAATACCAAGAAAGAGTATGGTTGGGAGGTAGGAGTGCGTCCGGGAGCTTGTATTGACCTTACAGAAGGTCTTTGCTTGTGCCTGCGCCTAGGCTTCGTAGGATACCGCGATAATTTTGTGATGGGAGAAGAACCCGAGATTGGTGCAAAGGGATTTGGTGTCCGTTTTGCTCCTGAGGAGCTTCAGATCGGGCTTGAATTGGAGTTCTGATTTTTCTCCGCTAGCGGGGTCGTTCTCTCCTTAGAAGAGAATCTATATAGAGAGGGGTAGATTTATTTCTACCCCTTTTTTTAGAACCATACGACCTCTATTCCCATTTGCTAAGGAGAGCTTTTGGGGAGGATAGAACGCAAAGAATCGCCCTTGATACGTCAAGGGTAGAGAAGAAGAGGGTGGAATAGGGAAGTGTAGATGTTCTCGTTTTTGTCGCCATTGAGGAGCCAAGGGGGTACGACAATGTACGAAGATGAGAAAATTACCCATTAGGGCAACAAAAAAGCCCTCAACATTGAGGGCTAAAATTTGCTTGTCAGATGGTGACCCCGGAGAGGCTCGAACTCTCGACCCACTGATTAAGAGTCAGTTGCTCTACCAACTGAGCTACGGAGTCATGCACCTATACTTGGTGACTTCTTTTGGGAATCGCCTCTCCCGCTTCTCGATAGTGACCGATGCAGGATTCAAACCTGCAACCTTCTGATCCGTAGTCAGATGCTCTATTCAGTTGAGCTAATCGGCCAGTCCTAATAGGCGTTATCGATTTCCGAATGCAAAGGTACTACTTAATTTCTAATGCACAATACCCTTAGGGCTACTTTTTTACTCTCTTACTAGCTCCTAAGGGGAGAGTTTCTCCCTATATATTTGGTTCTTAGTTTTTTATGACGGAAAAGAATTTTGTCTGTGCGTCAGATTTTTTTCGTCCTGATGCTGTTTGGGCGAGGAATGGAGGCGAAATGGGTTCTTGGATAGTACAATTCTTAGGAGGGGGCTTGGGGGGCTAGAAAGATAGGCCTCGTGGAGAAGGATTTTATTTTAGGCCTGCAGCAAAAAATTTCTAGGCCTATAGCGAATTATTTTTAGGGTAGAATGTCGGGAATTTTCAGGTAGAATGAGGAGGTGTTTTTGGCTGGAATAGAAGTGTAGTTTAGGGCAGAAAAGAAAACCCCTTGAGGAATGGCTTAAAATCCTTGGGAGCTATTGCCTTTCTAAGGGGCAGAGAGAACAAAAAGAGACAATCCCGTAAGGAATTGCCTCTTTCCATAGTATGATGTCCCTATTGGTTAAGGGCTCAATTAGTCTTCTCTTCGTAGAGGAATCGTTTGATGCTTCGCTTCGGAGTCTTGACGAAGGGTTCTTCTTGGAGGACAAAGCGAGTGACCTTTTCGTAGGCAGCTACTTGATTGTTGAGTTGTGCTCGGAACTCCTCGATTCGTTGCCAAGCGCCTTCCGGGCTAAGCCCTTCGCGTTGTGCAACCTCTGGGTCGGGCACGATGAGGGCTACCAGCCTATCTGCTCTACGTACGACTAAACTTTCTGCAACGAGAGAGAAGCTATTGATTTTTTCTTCTATCTCTTCGGGGTAGATGTTCTGTCCATTGCTGGAGAGGATCATAGTCTTAGACCGCCCTCGTATGAATAGGTTGTTATGCCGATCTAAGGTACCGAGGTCTCCCGTGTGCATCCAGCCGTCGGAGGTAAAGAGTTGTGCATTGGCTTCCGGATTTTTATAGTATCCTTGGCATACATTCATACCTCGTACTTGTATTTCTCCAGGGGCATTGAGAGGAGCTCCTTCTTCGCGAACGATACGTACTTCCATTGTGGTAAGAGGCTTTCCACAGCTCCCTGGCACCCAGTGTTTGTGGTTTTCGTAGCTGATAAGAGGGCCGCACTCGGTCATTCCATACCCAACAGTTAGCGGGAATCGGATCTTTTTTAGGAAGGAGCCCACTTGCTCCGATAGGGCAGCTCCTCCTACAATCACTTCGCGAAACTCACCCCCTAGGGCGTGTTCTAGCTTGCGCCGGATACTCTTGTATACAATGCTTTTGAGCCCGGGTATGTGGGTGAGGAACTTAATAAGAGGTTGCTCTAGCTTGGGGGCAATTGCCTGTTTGTAGATCTTCTCTAGGATGAGGGGTACGGTGATAATGAGTTGTGGGCGTACTTTGGCAAAGGCAGCCATGATAACACGAGGAGAGGGGACTTTTCCTAAGATGGTCACGTGCGCCCCCATGGTGATGGGTGTTATCAAATTGAATGCACAGCTATAAGCATGTGCTAGAGGTAGGAAGCACAACTCGCGATGCCCCCGATACATGAGGTCGAGCCGGTGAGCATAGAGGGCGTTACCCGCAATATTTTGTCCAGTAAGGAGTACCCCCTTGCTTACGCCTGTGGTACCACTTGTATAGTTGATGTACATTACCTCGCTATTATCTCGCTGAGCAAAGCAGATGCTCTCGCGGGCAAAGCTGCCGCCCTCGGAGTAGAGTTTCCATCGATCGCGGTGGGCAATGGATTCTCTTAGGGCTTTTTCGTTCTCCTCTTTTTGCTTGGCAACGTGTACTATATCCAGCTCCTCTATCCCCAGTAGTATCTCTACTTGGGGACAACGATTGAGGTCTATGGAGGTGCGGAGCTTCTGGTCTAGGAAAAGTATGCGAGAGTCGCTATGATCGATAATGCGTTCAGCATCCTGAGGGTTAAAATCCTGTAGGATGGGAACAATTACCGCACCATAGGTAATAGTGGCAATAAATATAATGCACCAGCGTGCCGAGTCTGCCCCCATGAGGGCGACCTTGTCTCCGGCTTTGAGGTCTGCCGTGCGAAAGAGGGCATGGAGGCGAGCAATCTCTTGTGCTGCGCTGCCATAGGTAAAGGTTTCGTTTGTATCGTAGTCGGTAAATGCCGGTAAGTCAAAACTCTCTTTGAAGGAGTCTTCGATTACCTTTAGTAGGTTCCTGTTAACGTCGTTATTCGTATATTTATTCATGCACAGTTATTCTTTAGCTGTGCAAAAGTAGCTCTTATTGATGAATTGTAGGTATAGATAGATACACAAATTGGCCTAAAATGTGTATTTATATGGAAGAATGGAGTGGAATATTGTACCTTTGGAGACTGTAGAATGAGACCCTAAAGTAGTATGATTTACTCCCTTATCGCAGCAATCGTTATTGTCCTTTGTCTTGCCTTTTTGCTCTTGAGAGAGCATCGTATTTCCCTATCTATCAGGGGAAAACGAGAGCAGGAACAAGCCGAAATAGTAGAGGCGCGTACTCTAATCTCCGTGCAAAAAGAGGAGATCCGAAGAGTAACTGAGGAGAGTGTGCAAAGGCAAAGTGCTCTTGAGCAGTTGCGGAGCGAAAAGGAGAACCTAGAGCACGAGGGCTATCGTTGGCAGGCAGAGTGCCAGCATCTGCAACGCGCTCTCGAAGAGGCGAAACAGAAGAATCAAGATCAAGCCAAGGAGCTACAATTGCAGTTCAAAGAGATTGCTACACAGATTGTAGAAGAGCGCTCCAAAACCTTAGGTGTACGCAACGAGGAGACCCTTCGTCCCCTGAGAGAGGATATAGAACGCCTCGGTAAGAGAGTAGAGGAGACCTATAGTGCCGAGTCGCGCGAACGTATTTCGTTGCAAAGTACGATCCGAGAGCTTATGCAGCAGAGCGGCACGCTAAGCACGGAGACGAATGCCCTTATCAAAGCCCTCAAGGGGGATAGCAAAGTGCAGGGGGACTGGGGAGAGATGATTCTTGAGAACATTTTGCAGTCGAGTGGCTTGCGACGTGGTGAGGAGTACATGGTGCAGGAGACTTTGCGAGATGAGCAAGGAGACGTTCTACATCCTGCGGGAGAGAGAAGTGCTTTGCGTCCCGACGTGATCGTGCGCTACCCTAATGGCGGAGCTATGGTGATCGATAGCAAGGTCAGTCTTACGGCTTATAGCAGATACATAGCCGCAGAGGATGATGAGGAGCGCAAGCATTTTGCCCAAGAGCATCTTGATAGTGTGCGCAAGCATATTGCGGAGCTATCGGCCAAGCGTTACCCCGAGTTTATAACGGGGGCTCCCGACTTTGTTGTTTTATTTATCCCCAACGACCCGGCTTATACTCTGGCTTTAACACAAGATCCCGCACTCTGGGAAACGGCGTACAAGAAAGGGGTTGTCCTCATCAATGGTACCAATTTGATAGCCGTACTGCGCATGGCGCAAGATATGTGGCAGCGCGATCGACAAATTAAAAATGTGGAAGAGATTGTACGGCGTGCCAGTGCCATGTACGACAAGTTTTGCACTTATGCAGCTACTCTTGTAGAGACGGAAGATAAGATGGTAAAGGCAACAGAGAGCCTGCGCAAGGCACGAGGACAATTGAGCGAGGGGCGAGGAAACTTTATCCATCAGATGGAGCAATTACGCGAATTGGGTGTCAAGAATACCAAGAGTATCCCCACGAGCCTCTTGCCTCCCACGGAGTAATCTTCTCTCTGTCATACGATTCTGCGCCTAAGTACCTATCCATTGCGAGACAGACTCTTAGGCGCAGACTTTTGTTGTGTCTGTTTAAGATCTTAGTTTCTGCCACCCATCATCATTGTAGGCATACCGCTAGCCATCTATCTACTCTTCTCCATACATATTGTATGAGATGTTCTCTTCCGTCCATTTATCCTTTGGGGTTGCCTCAGTATCAGGGTAACCTATAACAATAGTATTAAGAGGAATTAATGACTCCGGCAGTCCAAGGGCCTCAGATACAGCAGTGTAGCGTTCTTTTGCCGGGTAGGCTCCAGTCCATACGGCTCCGAGTCCCATTCCCGTAGCTGCTAGGAGAATATTTTCTGAGGCTGCGGAACAATCCTGAATCCAGAAGTCACGCGCATCGCCATCGAGAGCTTTGGTCATGTCGCCACAGACTACGATAGCCAGCGGAGCCTTAGCAGCCATAGCGGCATGGGGGTTAGCTTCAGCAAGTTTTTGCAGCAGTTCCTTTTCCGTAACAACTATAAAGTGCCATGGCTGTTTATTTTTAGCCGTTGGGGCTGCCATCCCTGCACGGAGCAACTTTTCTATCTTTTCTTCTTCAACAGATTGGTCTTGATAGGAGCGGATAGATGTGCGCTCGAGAATATTGTTGAGAACTACCTCAGAGGTATCCTGTTTCTCTCCCTTCTTCTCCCCAGTTACTGCAATCTTATAGCATAGGAATACGAGTGCAATAGCGAGCACTACATTGAGAATCATTGATGTCTTCATATCTTTTATTTCTTGTTTTTAGGACTTGAATATTGACTGCACTTAAAGAGAGAACCTGTGGGACAAACAAAGCGGCAGTAGGGTCGTATAACCACCGTGGAGAGGGCCACGAATACTACAGCAATGGCAATGACAACCCATGAGGCTGATTGGAAAACAAAGGCAGAGAAGGGCTCGTAATCGATCCAATCGAACCATACACCTGTCCACAAACATAGCATGAGTACAGCCCATAGAATCTGGCGAAACATATCTAAGTATTTGATAGTCGTTGGCTTCATCTTTATTTTGTACCCTACGCATTTCCCTGCAAGCTCTTGCAACGAACCGAGCGGACATACATGTGTACAGTAGTACGATTTTTTGCCAAAAAGCGGATACACGAAGGCCGTGATGAGCATGATGACCGGTACAATTAGGGCTATTACATTCATACCATTTGACATATAGCTGACCATCGATGTGTAGTTCAGAAACGAGCCGCACCAGAAGCCTAGTACGACAACATTAAGGATTTGCTGAGCTATCCTATAGCGTTTATTCCTAACAAAAAGCGGTACGATGGCAGCTAAGAGCACTACAATTAGTCCGGCTATAGCCTTGGAAGAGAGGTCGAAATCTGACCAAATTGATCCCTTTACGGGATTGTTTGCTGCATACTGAAGGCCTCGCTGTACGTTTTCAATGATAGCCTTTGACGTGAATGTTGCACCGGACACTCCGTCCACTTCCAATTGCTGAGCATCTTCTATGGTCTGTCCATCCCACTTACTAAGTAGTACTGATGCCGACTCAAAGAATTTGGGAGTCTCTGAATTTGGGAGGGCCTCGACACTTTTAATTCGACCATCTTGGAAAGTGATCACCAAAGGTACGGTGCCTCCGTAGCCTATGATATCTTTCCCTAGCTCGGTAGTATTTAATCGTATTGAGCCATCTTCAAGCACGGTCATCGTCTCCGTCTTAGTAGCCTCCTCTTGTTGCTGTTTGAGATCGTGTCCTAAGACCTTTCCGTCTCTTCGGAGACTTATTGCCATGACCAGCAGGAGAGATACTATCAAATATAATAGCTGCTGTAGTTTCCCTGAATAATTCTTCATATAGCCTTTATATTATTGTTTCTTTCACGTTAAGGAGTTTCTTCAAATCCATGTTTTTTATTCCTTGATAGGGGAGAACGAGAGTTGTAGATAACGGTGTGTATTGGTGGTAATGGAAAAAGCCTCTGTGCGCTGTATAGGTACTACCCAAAGAGGTTGCTCGCCTGCCCGAAGTAGAGGAATGGAAGAGAAAAGTACTGGTACCACCCCCTTTTCATTCAGTATCTTATGGATGGTTTTTCGACCTTTGAGCCTAAAGGGTTGTATTTTCTCCTCTGGATCTATTGCAGAAATGGAGAGAGTAACCTCGCCTTTAGCATCAGAGCAGTGCAGACTTAGGGCATCCCAATCCAGCACGATAGAGAGAGGGGAAGTGGGGATAGCTTCATTCTTTTCGTGGATGGAGTAGGAAAAAATGCCGTAAGGGGTACTTATTTCCCCTTGGTTCGAGTCTATGCGAAGGTATTCTATAGCTCCTTCGTTTTCTCTCAGAGGCTTAGAGATAAGGTGGAGTAGCCCCTTGCGACATTCTAGCGTATAGTTGTTTGCCATAATGCTTACGGGGTGGGGAGATGAGAGTTGTGCCTCAAATTGTTCGATTGCATCGGCAGAAAACCCTTTCCCCTCCGTAATGTAATGGAGCAGGGTAGGGGCAACGCCCGAGCGGAGTAGGCTCTCTACTTTATAGGTCGATATGCTAGTATGAGAGAGGGGGAAGGGCTGAGGTACACGTGCTTCTGTAAGTAGTGCCTCGATGCCTTTTTGGTATATTGTCTCGGCATCTCGTAGATGTGCCAGTGTGCTTCTAGAGGTCGTAAGGAATTGGGGATTAAGCTCCTGGAAAAGAGGAATGATGCGATGACGAATAGCATTTCGCTTGATGGAGGTATCTTGGTTGGTGCTGTCGAGGCAAAACGGTTGCCCTAATAGATGGAGAAAATCGTGAATCTCTTTGGGGTGCACATCAAGTAAGGGGCGGATAATCGAACCGCGTTTGGGGAGAATGCCACGTAGCCCTGTAAGCCCTGTCCCTCTTGAGAGGTTCCCCAAAAGTGTCTCTACATTGTCTTGCAAGTGATGGGCTACAGCGATGGCTTCAAGGCCTCGTTTGGAGGCTTCTTGTTCAAATACTTGATAGCGGAGTTCGCGAGCTGCCATCTCTACGGATAGCCGATGGGTCGCAGCATAGGCACGAGTGTCAAAGTGATGAACCTCCAACTCAATCCCCAGTTGAGCCGTAAGATCTCGGCAGAATTGCTCATCTCGGAGACTCTCTTCTCCCCTCAAATGGAAATTGCAATGTATGGCAATAGGGCGGTAGTCAGCGAGCTGTAAGGCAAGTAGTAGTGCAACCGAATCAGCCCCTCCACTTAGAGCCACGAGCACCGAAGCATGTGGCTCCAAGAGTTGATGGCGACGGATGCTTTGCCGCATGGTGCGCATCAGGGGGTGATGATAGACCTGAGGATTCGTCTTCATAAGGCGAATTTACAAAAATAGGGCGTACCAAAAGTTGTTACTTCTGATACACCCTATGTTTATACTAGGTGGAGACACCCAAAAGGGTTCTACTACATGTTAAGTAAATCAGGGTCAATGATGATGCGCCCACAATACTCACAAATAATCTCCTTTTTGTGGAGTTTGATCTCAAGCTGACGCTGGGGTGGAATGCGATTGAAGCATCCACCACAAGACTCACGGTCGATGGGTACTACGGCTAGTCCGTTGCGAGCCCCATTGCGAATGCGATGGAAGAAAGCAAGCACACGAGGGTCTTGGATCTCTTTCTCCTGCTTAGCTGCTTCTTTGCGCAGCTTTTCTTCGTCTTCGTGCGTCTCTTGTATGATGCTGTCGAGCTCCGATTTCTTCGCCTTTAGGTCGCCTGCACGGAGTTCGAATTGTTCCTTGTATTTTGCAATATCAGCCTTGCGAGCCTGTAGCTCTTGGGTGTATTCGCGTATTTTCTTCTCGCTGAGGGTAATCTCTAGCTCTTGGTATTCAATCTCTTTTGAGAGGTTGTCATACTCACGATTGTTGCGAACATTATCTATTTGAGCCTTGTATTTATCGAGCAACTCACGAGACTGAGCTATCTTGCTGCGTTCTGCAGTAACCGATTGTGATAGGGTTTTGGCAGAAGATGCCGTATTGTCGAGACGCGTTTGCAACTGAGCAAGGTCATTCTCTATGTTCTCAACTTCGAGAGGAAGTTCGCCACGAAGTATTTCAATTTCATCTATGCGCGATAGGGTTGCCTGCAGACGAGCCAAAGCGGTGAGACGCTTTGCTACACGTTCTTCTGCGGTTTCTGGTTGGGCAACCGAAGCTACATCCTCCAGCTTTTTGGCGGTAGGTTCTTTCTTTGCTGGCGTTTCTTTCTTGGCCATATTACTTATAGGTGATTAACCGGATTATTGTCATACAACGACTCTCGAAGCACAAAGTTAGGGAATTTTGCCGAGATAATGTCGCTAAATAGCCTGCGAGCGATCGATTCACTCTCGTGATGTCCGATGGTGACAAAGAGGAGATGGCCGGCCGCATCTAGGTAGTCGTTGTATTTTCCCTCGCCCGTAAGATAAACATCGGCATGCTGTGCGATGGCGTTGGATAGGAAACTCCCTCCGCTTCCTCCGCATAGAGCAACGCGAGAGATCGCTTTCCCTAGGGGGTGGGAATAGGCAACATGCTTTACCCCAGACCACTGAGAGACTTTTTTGAGGAACTCCTCTTCGTTTATGGGATGGGGTAGTTCGCCGATGACACCCGTGCCTATCTTATCTTGCGGAGTCGCTAGGGAAATGAGCTCGTAGGCAGGCTCTTCGTACGGATGGGAGGCGTAAATTGCTTGTATTACTTTGTGGACGAGGTGAGGCTCAACAAGGAGAGAAATTTGTGTCTCTATCACCTCCTCCAATTGGCCTAGAGAGCCAATTGTGGGATTTGCTCCCTCCAATGGACGGAAATGCCCTCGCCCCTCTACCGAAAACGAACAACTATCGTAGCACCCCAATCTGCCTGCTCCTGTAGCGCACAAAGCCCTCTCCACTTCGGGAGCAGAGGCGGTGGGCACCATAACCGATAGCTTGTAAAGGTTGCAAGGCTGGGCTACAAGGGCGCGTGTCTGTTGGAGTTGTAGCCGCTCGGCTAGGTAGTAGTTAATCCCTTTAGCTGCGTTATCCGCATTGGTATGAGCCGAATAGATAGCAATGTCATGCTTGATAGCGAGGGCAACGGTGCGCTCTTGGTAGGTCTGACACCCGATGCGTTTGAGAGGACGGAAGAGTAGGGGATGATGGGTAATAAGTAGGTTACAGCCATTCTCTAGAGCCTCTTGTACGGTGGCTTCGGTTGCCTCCACGGCAAGCATAGCCCCGGTGCACTCGAGCTGTGGGTTACCTACTTGCCAGCCGCTGTTGTCCCAAGTCTCCTGTAGAGACAAGGGGCAAACTTCTTCTAGGGCTGCAATTATATCAAGATGGGTAGGCATCAAAAGATTTATTGCTCTTTGGCTGGGCGGAGGATGAGGTTGAGTTCATCAAGTTGTACCTGATCGATTGCCGAGGGGGCATCAATCATTACATCGCGGCCGGCGTTGTTTTTTGGGAATGCAATGCAGTCGCGGATCGAGTCTAGGCCAGCCATGATAGAAACCCAGCGGTCAAGCCCGAATGCGACCCCTCCGTGGGGAGGTGCTCCGTACTTGAATGCGTTCATCAAGAAGCCGAATTGCTCCTCGGCTTTCTCCTTGGTAAATCCAAGAACCTCAAACATTTTGTGTTGCAATTGTGAGTCGTGGATACGGATGGATCCGCCGCCAACTTCTACACCATTGATCACCATGTCGTAGGCATTGGCGCGTACGGCTCCGGGATCAGTGGAGAGGAGAGAAATATCTTCCGGCTTGGGGGAGGTGAAGGGGTGGTGCATTGCGTAGAAGCGTTGCGTCTCTTCGTCCCACTCGAGTAGGGGGAAGTCCACAACCCACAGACATTCAAATTTATTGAGGTCTTTGAGTCCGGCAAGGTCGGCTACGTGCAGGCGGAGTGTACCCAATTGCTTGAGCACACTGTAACGTTCCGTGCCGAGTAGTATGAGGACGAGGTCTCCACTCTTTGCCTCTGCTGCCTGAGCTATTGCTTTGAGTGCGTCGGCGCCGAAGAACTTATCTACCGAACTTTTGAAAGAACCATCGGCATTGCACTTGATCCAGATGAGTCCCTTTGCTCCTACTTGAGGACGCTTTACATAGTCTGTAAGTGCATCTATCTGCTTACGTGTATACTCGGCGGCTCCCTCTACGGCAATGGCTCCCACATAGGCAGCTTCGTCCATAAGGCTCATGCCGTGCCCCTGGGCTAGAGTGGTAATCTCTCGGATGGGCATCCCGAAGCGGAGGTCCGGTTTGTCACTTCCGTAGCTATTCATGGCTTCATGCCAGCTCATTCTGCGGAAAGGGGTAGCGGGAGTGACTCCTCGTATCTTACTGAAAAGCTCTACGGCGAGACCCTCGAAGACCGTGAGGATATCCTCTTGATCTACAAAACTCATCTCGCAGTCTATCTGTGTAAATTCGGGCTGACGATCGGCACGAAGATCCTCATCTCGGAAGCACTTAACGATCTGAAAGTAGCGATCCATCCCAGCCACCATCAAGAGCTGCTTAAAGGTTTGAGGAGACTGAGGTAGAGCGTAAAACTCGTTAGGATTCATACGCGAAGGCACGACAAAGTCGCGAGCACCTTCGGGGGTCGACCTGATGAGCATGGGAGTCTCAATCTCCAAAAATCCTAAGCGATCTAGGTAATTGCGAGTGAGGAGAGCCATGCGATGGCGTAGCTCGATATTGCGCTTTACAGGGTCGCGACGGAGGTCGAGATAGCGATACTTCATGCGGAGGTCGTCTCCCCCGTCTGAGTTGTCTTCGATGGTAAAGGGAGGGACTTCTGAAGGATTGAGTACCCGGCAACTTGTTACCTCTAGCTCAATATCTCCTGTTGCTATCTTGTCGTTTTTGGCAGACCGCTCACGCACCACACCGGTGGCTTGCAGTACACATTCGCGTCCTACACCATCAAGGGCCGATTGGAGCTCGGGGTGTGCAGAGTCGAATACGAGTTGAGTAATGCCGTAGCGATCGCGAAGATCGAGGAACGCCATAGCCCCCATTCTACGAAGTTTACTTACCCAACCAGCAAGAGTTACCTCACTACCTATGTGCTCTTTGCGGAGCTCTCCGCACGTATTTGTCCTGTACATTTTGTTCTTTTGTTAGCCTATAATCTCTCTATCCGGAGAGCTATCAATTCATGGTTACAAAGGTACTAATATTTACATCTATATGGTTGTCGTAATAGACAAACCCCACTCCTACAATCGGAAAGAATGCAGGGAGTGGGGCTCTTTATGAGTATGGGTGCAAAATCAAATTCCCCTTATGGAGGGATTACACCCGGTAAAAAGGGCGAGTTTATTACTCTGCGCCGGCTTTTCTATTGAGGAAGATATGGGCAAGAAACCCGATGATAACTAAGCCCAAGCCACCGCCCAATGTAACATTGCTCGTCTGATCTAAAAAGTGAGGTATAGCGATAACTAACACTCCGATGAGGAGGAGTATTGATCCGAGATACTTTAGGAGATTGTTCATATAGCTCTGTACTATCTATTTTGTTCTGAGTGCAAATTAAGCGATTATTGCTGAATCGGAGAAATCTTTGCTTAGAAAAAGCAGCCCTATTGCCCTATTAGGTAGGGAAGATAGGCTGGCTTTCTCTTTGATTTCATTAGAATTCGGCATTGTTTGGGGTGCGAGGGAAGGGGATAACATCGCGGATGTTGCTCATCCCTGTTACGAAGAGAAGGAGACGCTCGAAGCCTAACCCAAAGCCGGCATGAGGCACTGTGCCAAAGCGACGAGTATCTAGGTACCACCAAATATCTTTCTCGGGAACTCCCATCTCTTGAGCGTGGGTACGAAGTTTGTCAAAGTCAGCTTCACGCTCACTACCGCCGATAATTTCTCCGATTAGAGGGAAGAGAACGTCCATACCTCGCACTGTCTTTCCATCCTCGTTTTGCTTCATATAGAAAGCTTTAATCTCCTTCGGATAGTCGGTCATTATTACGGGTTTTTGGAAGTGCTGCTCCACAAGGTAGCGCTCATGTTCGCTGGCAAGGTCTACGCCCCAGTACACGGGGAATTCAAATTTATGCCCTTCGGCAATGGCCTTTTCGAGGATCTCAATCCCTTGCGTATAGGTGATGCGCTCGTAGCTATTGGCAAGGACGAAGCGAAGACGATCCATTAGCCCCTTGTCGAAGTGTTCCGAGAGGAAAGCCAAATCGTCCGCACAATTATCAAGAGCCCACTGTACACAATGCTTGGTAAACTCCTCTGCAAGGTCCATGTTGTCGTGCACGTCGAAGAACGCAATTTCGGGCTCAATCATCCAAAACTCAGCAAGGTGACGAGGTGTATTGGAGTTTTCTGCACGGAAAGTGGGACCAAAAGTATAAATCCCTCCAAGGGCAAGGGCTGCCAGCTCTCCCTCTAGTTGTCCTGAGACGGTAAGAGCGGTAGGTTTACCGAAGAAGTCTTTTTTGTAATCCACTTCGCCGGCCTTGTTAAGAGGTAATTTATCTAGGTTTAGAGTCGTTACGCGGAACATTTGCCCTGCTCCTTCTGCATCACTAGAGGTAATGATGGGGGTGTGCACATAGTAGTATCCCTTCTTATGGAAAAACTCGTGGATGGCAATAGCCATGTTGTGTCGGATACGCAGTATGGCACCGAAGGTATTGGTACGAGGGCGCAGATAGGCTATATCGCGGAGGAACTCTAGGGAATGCCCTTTCTTTTGTAGAGGGTAGCTATTGGGGTCGCATGTGCCGAATATGGTAATCTCTTCAGCTTGTAACTCAACGCTTTGTCCTGCTCCCTGGGAGGCAACGAGGGTGCCTCGTACAGCCAGAGATGCTCCAGTAGTGATTTGTTGCATAACCTCGGGTGAGAAGCGAGCCAGATCTGCTACGATTTGTAGATTATGGATACAGCTACCATCGTTGAGCGCAATGAAGCTTACCGCTTTATTGCCACGGCGCGTACGCACCCAACCCATAACAGTGATTTCTTGATCTAATGTAGGCGAGGCAATAACCTCTTTAATCATCAATCTTTTCATGTACCGATATTGTTATACTCTCTCTATTTTATTCGTAGAAGTCGTGACGGAGGTTGCGTACTTCGTCCTCAGTGAGGTAACGCCATCTGCCTCGTGGTAGATCTTTTTTTGTCAAGCCGGCAAAGTAAACGCGATCGAGTTTGTAAACGCGATAGCCAAGATGCTTGAATATACGACGCACGATGCGGTTGCGACCCGAGTGGATCTCTATACCCACAATGGCGAGATTGTTTTCGTCTACATAGCTGATAGCATCTGCATGGATCTCCCCATCTTCGAGCTCTATGCCCGAAGCGATTTGTTGCATGTGCTCCACCGATACGGGTTTATCGAGTGTTACTTGATAGATTTTCTTCTTCTCGTACTTGGGGTGCATGAGCTTTGCTGCCAGGTCACCATCGTTGGTAAGGAGGAGAAGCCCTGTGGTGTTTCTATCAAGACGTCCGACCGGATAGATACGCTCGTTGCAAGCGTTACGTACCAAGTCTATGGCTGTGAGTCGCTTCTCGGGGTCGCTGCTGGTCGTTACGCAGTTACGTGGTTTGTTAAGCAGTACGTATATCTTCTTTTCAATGGAAACGGGCTTCCCATCTACCGAAATAAAGTCTTCTCGTGTGACGTGCTTCCCTAGTTGTGTGACAATTTCTCCGTTTACAGAGACGTGCCCATCCACGATGAGTTGGTCGGCTACACGGCGAGAGCATACGCCCGAACTGGCCAAGAACTTATTGAGACGTAGAGGCGTCTTAGGATCCACCGGCATCTCTGGATAAGAGATAACCTCCTCCGGTCTGCGTTGAATTTTCTTCTTTTTCTTTTTCTTGCCCTTGGGGGATTGACCTGCATGTTGTGCTTTTTCATCGAGAGGCTCAGCGTTGTGACGCTTCTTTTGTCGCTCAAAAGGATAGATGGGTCTATCGTCCTCTCTGCCTCCCTCTTGAGAAGAACGTCTGTCGCGGACGTGGTGGGTGGGCCGATGAGAAGAGGTGCGTACGGGTTCATCTTGCTCGAGCATTTGCATGGTGCGCCCTATCACTTCGTCTGCTTCGCGTGAAAGTTTGTCAAACATGCCTTCGAGTGATATATCCCAATCTTCGTCATTGTTGCTCTCTTTTTGCTGTGCCACAGCACGGGAGGCATCGTTGTTTCTACTAATGATGGAAGCACTACCACGCTTGTCTTCGTCGGTAGAAACAAGGATGCAACTTTTGCGGTCGGTGGTTTGGGAAATCCGGGTGCGGGTACGCTTGCGTCCTCCTGTATTTGTTTTAGTTGGGGTCTCGTTGTTTGAGACTTTTGATTCTGAAGCTGTGGCTTCCTGCTCTTTCTCAGGTGCTGCCTCTGCTGAGGACTTCTCTGAGTTTTGGAGTGCTTTTTCTTCAGATTCGATGGAGTCTTTATTTTCCATTCGGATAATTCAGTGATCTACTTTTAGGTGAGTGTAGACTCTTTTTGTTTTGTACTAATAAAATATTTGTCTTGATCTCGTACACCTCTCGTGTATGGAATCATGATGATGAAAAGGCAAATACCGGATGGAATAGAATGGTATTTTGTCCCTCCTATCTTGCCCCTTGATCAAAAACTTTTCTTGATTCTTTGGCTATAACTTTGTCTGCTTTCAGTTTATTCTTTTCCTGCAGACCCTCACAAAGGTAGTGATTTATTTATATACCTACGTAAGTTTGGGGAGAAATGGCACGCATTTCTTCTTTGATGCTTGGGGCAACATCCAACGTATCAATAAAGCGATGGATGCTCTCCGCAGTCATGGCTTCGCCCGTACGTGTGAGTTGTTTTAGCGTTTCGTAAGGGTTAGGGTACCCTTCTCTTCTTAGTATGGTTTGTAGGGCTTCTGCTACCACCTCGTAGTTGCTTTGCAAGTCGTGGGCGATGGCATCTTCGTTCAGAAGTATCTTTCCTAACCCCTTTTCGAGGCTCTTTAGTGCAATAAGAGTGTAGCCCAAAGGTAGTCCTTCGTTGCGGATAACGGTAGAGTCCGTCAGGTCGCGTTGTAGGCGAGATATAGGGAGCTTCGATGCCAAGAATAGAGCTATCGAACTAGAGAGCATGAGATTGCCTTCTGCGTTTTCAAAGTCAATAGGATTTACCTTGTGAGGCATGGCAGAGGAGCCAACTTCGCCTGCTTTGATGCGCTGTTTGAAGTATCCCATGGAGATGTACATCCATACGTCTCGGGCAAGATCGACCAAAATAGTATTGATGCGCGCTATGCTTTCGAGCAGAGCTGCCAGATGGTCATAGTTTGATATTTGGGTTGTAATTTGCTCCCTTTCGAGCCCCAAAGAGGCTACGAAATGGTTGCCAAATTGCTTCCAGTCGATCTCGGGATAGGCTACATGGTGTGCATTAAAGTTACCCGTTGCCCCACCAAATTTAGCCCCAAAGGGTATTGCATGATAGAGTTTCAATTGTTCCTCTAGTCGGTATACGTATACCCCGAACTCCTTACCTAGGCGAGTGGGGGAGGCGGGTTGCCCATGCGTCCGAGCCAGCATGGGGATTTCTGCCCACTCATGGGTGTATTTGCGGAGAAGCTCCAATACTCGAGAGAGTGCCGGCTCAAAAACCTCTTTGAGAGCCCCTCGGAGCATCATCGGGAAGGCTGTATTGTTGATGTCTTGAGAGGTAAGTCCAAAGTGCACGAACTCCTTAGCCCACGATAGATTGAGGGCATCAAAAGCAGTCTTTATGTAGTACTCAACCGCCTTGACGTCATGATTGGTTACAGACTCAATTTCCTTTACCTTGGCAGCCTCCTCGGGAGTGAGCGTGCGGTAGAGGTTGCGTAGTTGCTCCTTTGTGGCTGAGTCTATTTTGTTTTGCAGCTGAGGAAGCGTATCCGACAGGGCAAGAAAATATTCTATTTCAACCCAAATGCGATAGCGAATTAGGGCATATTCGGAGAAAAAACTACGCAGGTCTTGCGTCTTAGATTGGTAGCGTCCGTCAAGGGGAGTAAGTGCAAGAAGACTATCGAGAGACATAAACAAAATGATAATGATGAGGGATAGAAGATTTTTTTATCGGTATAGGAGGGCTACAGCCTGGGCGGCGATTCCCTCTTTTCGCCCTGTGTAGCCTAGATGTTCTGTAGTTGTTGCTTTTATAGAGATGCGTACCTCTTTACCCAAAATGGCAGCAATGCTCTCCTTCATAGCCTCTATATAGGGAAGCATCTTGGGTGCCTGAGCTATGATTACGAGGTCTATGTTGCCAATGCTCCAGCCCTCGGAGGCTACGAGAGAGGCTACACGCTCTAACAAAATACGGCTGTCTATCCCCTTGTAACTATTGTCGCTAGGTGGGAAGTGGTAGCCTATATCGCCCAAGGCTGCTGCTCCTAGGAGAGCATCGCAGAGGGCATGAAGAGCCACATCCCCATCGGAATGCGCTTCCAATCCCATCTCATAGGGGATTTCTACTCCGCAGATACGTAGGGGGTATCCTACTGCCAATCTATGTACATCGAAGCCCGTGCCAACGGAGAAGGGACAACTCATATCACAATCGTGTTTAGGTTTGTTGGAGAGGTCTTTTAGCGAAGGAGGTTGCGAATCCCATCCATATCAAAGGAGAGCGAGAAGCGCAACGTCTGATCCAGAGGGTTACTGGGGACTGCTGATATTAGGTAAGAGGCGTCGAGACTGAAGACACTCATCTTGAATCCGGCACCTGCTGTAAAGTACTGTAGATTCCCCTTATTGGGGTGTTGGTACTGATAACCGGCACGAAGGAAGAAGCGATTGTTGTAGCTATACTCGGCTCCGATCCCTAGGTTTATCTCTTGGAGTTCTTCCTTAAATCCCCCGGGTGCATCGCCAAACGACTTGAAGATACCGGCAATAGAGGAGGTTTTTTGGTACTCTTCTATCTTACGTGCATATTCATCCGGCTTGGTGGGGTCTTTGATAGGAGGCGTGGGAACCAACAGTTTGTTGGCCTCGATATTGAGAGAGAGGGCGTTGTAATCGTCGAAGGGGTAGAGAATACCCGTACCTACACGCAGGTTGGTAGGAATAAACATAGACTGGTTGCCACCGTAAGATATCTTGGTACCGATATTGCTAATGTTGAATCCGAAAGTCCAGAGAGGCTCAGAGTCACCGGCCACGAAGTACTTAGTCAGATAGCCGGCAATGTCGGCAGCGAAGGCGTTACCTGCACGATTTTCTCCCGTACTACTTGCTGTGTTTTGGTCGCTACGAATGTAACGGAGTACAACTCCCATAGAGTAATCGGAGGTTATCTGCAACGAGTAACCAAAGTCTAGGGCAAACTCGTTAGGGTGAGCCTCCCCTAGAGAACGTGCAAGGTCGTCGAAAGTACGAATGGTACCAAGCGAGAAGAAACGTAGAGAAGCACTCAGAGCTTGGTTGTTTTCGCTACCAATCTTGTAGTACCCGGTGAGTTCCATTAGTTTGATATCGTTTACCAACTTGGCAAGCCATGGGGTATAGGTGAAACTGACTCCGGCCTTGCTCGATAGCAACGCATACTTAGAGGGGTTGTAATACTGCGAATTAACATCGGGAGTGGAGCTTACCCCAACATCGCCCATACCTGCAGCACGAGCTCCCGGGGATATGTGAAGCGAAGGCACCGAGGTGGTGACTGCGTTGAAGCGTTGCTCTTGTACATCATTTTGTGCCACGAGGGCGAGCGTAGAAATAATAACGGAGACTCCTATAACTAGGAGACGCTTTAGGATTGTACGATTCATCTTAATTCTATACGTGTCAAGTTGTGTAACTTAGTTGGTGTACTCTTTTGTTCACAACTCTATTGTGCCGCAAAAGTACAATATTCTATTCATTTGGTTGCCCCGGAGGAACTCTCTTCTAGGAGTAATTTCCCCATCGTTGTAGCACTTTTTCCATTGCTACCGGATAGGGTACACCTATATATGTATAGTCCTCTTATGGGCGAGGTTTGATAGGAGGTAGTGGGGGTCCAAGGGATACGAATGCTCCCTTGTGAGGGAGATACAAGGCTAAATGATGGGCTCTTGGCCACGCATCGCCCTGTGAAGTCGAAGAGCTCAATGGTAAGCGACATCTCCTCCCCGGGAGTATTTGTAAATATCTCAAACGTGATGGGAGAACCAAGTAAGGCCGGATTGGGGAAGGCCTGAGAGGCGGCAACTTGGGGAGCCAAATCTTTGTTTACACGGAACGAAATGCTCTTCTCTGCTGCATTATTAAACACGTCCCATACACGGAGGATGGCGGTGTGATCTCCCTCGGGTAGCGTGGGAAGTAGGTACACAACGGAGCCCTTGCCGGCCTCTAGTTGGTTGGCTCTATAGTAATCGTTGAGGGTAAAGGTGTAGGTAGGATTATTGTCTATGGACAACGTAATGCCATGCCCTAGGCCTCCTGCCGATAAATTGATACCGCTCATATCAAAAAGATCTGCCACGAATAGCGGAGTAGTACCCACCACAATGGGAGCTCTGAGGGTGGAGTCATTGAGATAAATCCTCTGTATCTCAGGAGGGGTTTTGTCCTCTTCGGATCCACTCCCTCCCATCTCTAGCTTGAGAGATTTATCCACACCCATGGCTTCTCGCTTAAGAGAAGATGAGTAGGCATAGAAGTTGATTTTCCCTTTTTTATCGGAGTAGGAGATATCTTTGGGTACCACAAAAGAGGCGGTGAACTGCCCATTTACAACCTCGGCATTACCGGCATAGATAATCCCGGGGTACTCTGAGAATTTGTATACACTCTCTTGATACTCCGGTATGTTTTCTTCTAATGTAGAGGAGATTTGCTCGGCATCGAATACGGTAATGGCAATCGTACCATTGAAGTTCCCGTCGATGGTTCCGCCCAAATCGTGTATGGCTCCTTCGAGCGAAACACGCTCAAGGGCATGTAGAGAAATACCTTTTTGAGGATCGGGTTGCTTCCCATTTATCTTGAGTAGGGCTGCTTGATGCGTAGGCATCTTAAGGCGCAGGGCAGGGTCTCCTATCAACGAGAAATTGAGTTTGTTGATCGTATCCGAGGTGTAGGCACTGTTCTTGGCATTGCGCAGCACGTCTCCCAATTGATGTAACCGCCCTCCCTTGTCTTGCGTGAAGAGTGTGCGCAAAAAGTGTCTGTTTAGCTCTTGGTTGGGTACATCGAATACCACACGAGTGGTGGTAAAGAGGGCAGAGGCTCCTCCTCTATCGTTGAGGAATGCCACTTCTCCGGCAGAGGTCGTACTATTGTCGTAGGGGCAGAAATCACAAGTGGCCGTTATCCAGAGGGGGAGGCGTTTGTTGCTTAGCCGCTGTACGTCAGGGAGGGTCATTATCTGCTCGTCCGTCCAAGCCGTAGGGCTACCATGCCCTGTATAATTGACAAGAAGGAGCCCTTGGTCTATAGCATCTAGGAGTTTCCGTTTGGCTGTGGGTACTGTTGTAAGCCCATTAACAGTGCTCTTGGGAAAGGCATCAAGGTACACCTTGTTTACGATGAGCTCGGGTTGTATCTCCTCTAGTATCTCTGTAAGCTCATTGGCTTGCCTGGCATGCGAATAGCCATCTTGGTTGTCTGCAAGGAAGAGGGTACGCGTCTTCCATACCCCGGGATCTCCGTTTTCGGCGTAGCGAATGGTCTTGTCTACGGCAGCTTTAGCTTCGCCAAGAGTACGAATGGGGAATCTCCCAATTCCAATAGATAGCTGTTTGCGGCCATTGGTCAGATGGTCTTCTCCATCGCGGAGGTAGCCAAAATAGTCGTCCGTAGTATAGCTATAGATGTTGAGAGAATTGGTGCTCTGGTAAGTGAGTAGGAAGGGAGTGTTTTGTAGACCAATACTCTCCCAATGCACGCTTACCTTGCGGTTGTCTGCTGCGCCATCACCAAAGAGAAGGAGCTGTTGCGCTGATTGCTTCTCTCCGGGGTGGGCTGCCATCCAACGGTCGTAAAAGTATTTTGCCATTAGGCGATAGGCTGTGGCGTCGGGAGTCCCTGCATTGAATTCGTTAAATAGAGCCGTCTCTCCCACTACGAGTACTTGCATGCCGTCTATCGAGCGATGGTACTCGGCAAGTCGCTTTGCTTCGGAGAGAAATGCCTCCGGAGAGAGTATGATAAGATCGGGTATAGGAGCGGAGTGTATATTTTGGTTAGCAACCTCCCCTACGACGTTTGGGGTATAGGCATCTTGCCAAGAGCATGCCAAAAAGTTATAGGGTTGGCCCTCTTGGTCAAGTGCTTGTGTGGTAAAAGAGTGTGTACCTCCACTCTGTGTGGTCTGTACACGATAGGGGAGGGATCCTTCGGGAGAAATTGCGAGTATGATACCATCTTGGGGCAGCCCCGAGACCTGATATAGGAGCACATCGCTCCCCTCTTGTATTCTGCGAAAATCTGTTTGCTGCCCCGTAGTGTAGCGCAATCTTTGTTCAATAATAAACTCGAGAAAGTCCACATAGGCATTTTCTCCGGCGGGGCGATAAGAAGCGTCCAGTGCGAGATTGCTAGAACTAGTCGTTGCCGTCACATTGGATCTGAAGTGATAAATGCCGGCAAGGAAGTCACGAGATGTATGATCTTCGCTCAAAGAAATAGGGTCTTTTGCCAATTCTCTACCATCAAGAGAGAGTGTAAAGAAGCCTTGGGTGCTGGGGCGAGCCATGTAGGCATAGTTTACTTTGATGGCGTTGCCGGCTTGTTCGCCATGCCCTAGATTTACGAGGATTCGTTTGGGTTGTCCGCCCATGAGAGGTTCTCCAAAGAGCATTCGTCCCGATTGTTTGGGGGAGAATATGTCTCGCTCGTGCAGTACAAGGGCATCGTAGGTAGAGGTGAGAGCCGGAGCCGCTTGGGAGGCTGTAGGTTTGCGTTCCTCCATGAGTAGGGGACCGGGCGTTGCTGCATCGCTAAGGAGGTAGTACCCAAGGCGTGTGTAGTGGTTGGTCACATGCCTATAGCACTTTTGAGCGGTATCGTAGTACCAGTGAGTCGTGCCCTCTCCATAGAAATAGATTGCATTGTTGTGCCGAAGAAGGGGCACTTGGGGGAGCCCTGCCACCGAAGAGGCTTTCTGCAAATCTTCGCTAAGTAACCTCCCTCCACGTCCATAGATGCCTACTGCTTCGGGATTACTGAAGCCCATCTGACGTAATTTGTCGTAGGAGAGTGTGTATAGCCCCGATTTGTCTACACTTATCTTGACCCATCGACCTGTGGAAAGGGGGGAGCTTTCGTCTGCCTTGTTTTGAGCAAAAACGTACCCTCCCATCCCTAAGAAGAGGAAGAAAAGGCTCCCGATAATAAGAGCAAATCGGATCAGTTTATGATGATAGTCTGTAGGAAATAGCACTACAGAGAGGAGACTATTGCGCTTCTTCATGCTTATATAACGGATAAGTAGGGCTCTCTAGTGTATGGGGAGAGGGGAGATTGTTGCAGGAGGATTTCTCTCTCTTACTAAAGAAAAAGACCTTGCCTCCTAGTGTACTGACTTCGGAGCAACTAGGGGGCAAGGGATAGGATCGTTAGGGAGATGCCTTACAAATAGTTCTTACAAACTTGGTTGTAAGCAGAGGCCTAGGCTACGGGGCTACTCTCTATAGTCTCTTTGATAATCTCCCCAACTGTTGGGTGGGGGAATACTACAGAGGCCAACTCGTGTGCTTTGATGCCTCTTTCGATGGCAACGGCTATCACAACGATAAGTTCGCTGGCAGGATTGCCCAGCATGTGTGCCCCGAGTAGGGTATCGTCCTCACCGATAAGGATTTTGCACACCCCATTTGCCATCTCGTTCTCAGCAACGAATCGCCCGGCAAAAGCCATGGGCAGCTGGTGCTTGCGATAGCTGATGCCCTCTTTTTTGAGCTGGTCTTCGGTTATACCTACGCCTGCAACTTCGGGCTGTGTGTAGATAATGCCGGGGATGGCTCGGTAGCTCATTTGGGCATTTTTGCCAAGCATATTATCAACGGCCACCTCTGCTTCGCGCACAGCTGTATGGGCAAGGAGTGAGTAGCCCGTTACATCCCCTGCTGCATAGACGCCGGGGAGCGAAGTGCGCATCGTTGCATCTACTTTTACTCCTCGTCCCTCCATCTCAAGACCGAGGGGAGAGAGCTTTTCAGTTACAGGGCGGCGACCCACGCTTAGTAGGATGCGTTCTGTTGGGATTACAAAACTATTGTCTTCAAACTCTACCGTTACGCCATCCGGAGCTACGGAGGTGACTTTGTGCTGGAGGTAGAATTTTACGCCTAGCTTGGTGTATTCGGCACGTAGCAAGGCGCCCATTTCGCTATCCATACCGCCTAAGATCTCGGGGAGCATCTCGATAACATGTACCTCCACGCCCACACGATTGTAGAAAGCGGCAAACTCCATCCCGATAACGCCTCCGCCGATGATAGCAATACTTTTGGGGAGTTCTTTACTCTCTAGTGCTTCGCGGCTAGTCCAGTACTCCACAGTATCTAGGCCGGGGATAGGGGGGACGAAAGTCTCGCTACCCGAGGCGAGGAGGAGACGAGGAGCCGTATAGGTTTCTTCTCCTACCTTCACACTATACTCTTGGGGAGTGGTGGGGGCTAGGATTTCCCCTTCGCCCGTGACTACGGTTACTCCGGCATTTGTCATCTTACCCTTGATGCCGGCAACGAGCTTGCGTACGACTTTGTTTTTGCGAGCATTTACTTTGTCCATCAAAAACTGGTCGGCCGAAGCCTCGATGCCGTACTTCTTGGCATCCTCAGTGAGGTGCCAAATCTTGGCGGAGTAGAGCAGCGTTTTGGTGGGTATGCACCCCTCGTTCAGACAAACGCCTCCAAGGGCACGTTTTTCTATCAAGAGCGTGTTAAGTCCTCCACGGGCAGCACGCTCTGCAGCTGTGTATCCGGCAGGGCCTCCCCCTAGGATGATTAAGTCGTGTGTAAGCATAGTCTTATTTCTTCTTCCCTTGGTTAGCAACGGCCTCTTGTAGAGCGCGGATTTCGTCGGGATCTCCCAAGAAACGATCGCTTACGAGGTTCATATTGTCGTCAAACTCAAAGAGGTAGGGTACGGCTGTGGGGAGATTGAGAGCTGGAATATCTTCGTCGGATATTTTCTTTAGCACCTTGATAATCCCTCGGAGGCTATTACCATGAGCTGCAATGATAATCTCATTGTTCTTGGCAAGGTCGGGCAGGATCACATTTTCCCAAAACGGAGTGATGCGCTCTACGGTGTCTTTGAGCGACTCGGTAAGGGGCAACAGTTTGGGATCTACTGCGGCATAGCGAGGATCGGCAAGAGGAGCGCGCTTGTCGTCTCGGTCAAGAGCCAAGGGAGGGACGTCGTAGCTTCTGCGCCAGATATGCACCTGCTCATCGCCATACTTTTCTGCCATTTCGGCTTTGTTCAGCCCCTGCAAGGCACCATAGTGCTTTTCGTTGAGGATCCAAGTCTTCTCTACGGGGATCCAATCGAGATCCATCTCGTCTAGGACCACGTTTAGCGTTTTGATGGCACGTTTGAGGTATGAGGTATAGGCTTTGGCAAAGCGGAACCCTTCGGCACGTAGCAGTTGTCCGGCTTTATGAGCTTCCTCTACTCCCTTTTCGGAGAGGTCTACATTGGTCCATCCTGTAAAGCGATTTTCTTTGTTCCAAACACTCTCGCCGTGGCGGAGCATAACTAGTCTTTTCATATCAAGTCTTGTTATAGACGTTATTACAATTCCCTACAAAGATAGGCTAAGTTGGTCAAAGATAGCCGTTTTTATGCCCTTATTGTCACTGTTTTTCCGACGTATGCAGACGGACGATTAAGGGGGGCGATGTGTATAGCGCAGTGCGTGGTGCGGGCTCTTGCTCCGTGAGGGCAGTTGCATCTTCGTGAGGGGTGGATGATATCTATTCGGCAGTCTCGGAATAGATGGGATGCAACACCGCCGACCCATAGGGGATATATTCCTACGGATCGGCGGCACTCAGTACCCTGGGCACAGGGCACTAGGAGGATTCTGTTTCTATTCTTTTATCCTTTTTTCGCCATCTACGATGTAGATACCGGCAGGTAGGTCCTTCCATTCGCTCGAGAGACGGATGCCCTCAAGGTTGTAGATGCCGCGCTTCTTCTTCGGTACGTTGGCTTTCACCTCTCCGATGCTAGATGCTCCTTTACTGATGGTAACCCAGTCGGTTATGACCATATTGTCGGCACCGAAGAGGGTGTAGTAGCTAGAGCCTTTGATTTGGAATTCTTTCCAGTAGGCTCCCATAGGGGTGGTAATGGCGCAGCCGGTGAACTCGGGCTCCTTGTCCCACATATAGTCAATGCTGCCTACATACTTGTTTTCGCTGCTACCACCGCCCTTTACGCGCACGTTGCAGTGGTCAAACTTCCAGTAACCGGAGGAGAGTCCGGATTCCCCTCCACTAGCTTCGAGGGTGCAACCGGATACGGTGATCGTATTCCTGTTGAGAATGCCCAGACGGTTCTCTTTTTTACTGGCTGTTGTGGAACCATTTACTATGAGTTCTCCGCTACCTGTGAGAGTGCAAATGCCTCCATTGATCATCCCCACACTCCCCTCTGCAGAGATGGTGTTTTTGCCAATGAGTTGAATCTTTAGGTTGTCAATACCATGTATAATGCCAACACCATTATCTCCCTCTGCCGTGGTGCGGATAGTCGCATTATCGAGGGTGAGGGTCCTGGTGGTGTTGTCGTACTTCACAGTACCCGTTACGCCTTCGATTATGGAGAGGTTGTTGCAATTGTTGGAATTAACCTTTGTACCGGCAATCTGGAGGTCGTATTCGGTCTGTGCCAGTGCTGTACCTACTCCCAGCGTAGCCACTAGGGCAAGGAGGATCGTGCGTAATGTTTGTTTGTTCATGACTCGTTTGTTCTTAGTTACAATAATAGGATGAATGGTTTTATTTGCTTCTTTTCCCCTCAAAGCATAGGGTGAAGAAAGAAAATGCCTTTGCTTATTCCTCCGAGGAGGGGAGGGCAGTGCTGAGGCTTTCTGTATAGAACTTTCCCAATATTTTTATCCTATTCGGATTTGAGGGGTAATCATTGTTTTGTAATTCACCCACAAATGTAAATCTTTTTTCCAAGAGGTGAAAGTTGCACCATCAAGCATTCTACATAATGTAAAACCATGAAGATTTTACTGAGGAGAGAAAAACTTGTTTCCCCGATTGAGGAATCATCGTCCTTAACGTTACCGTCTTACCTAACGCCGGTCTGTGTATCAAGGTCGCTTGTTGAGAGGCTTTGATCTCGGGTTACTTTACGACTCTTTCCCGAATTAAAGTTGTACGAAAGCTTAAGCCCGATGGAGCGAGACTGGATGTGATTAACCTGACGATGCTCAAAGCCGTCTCCCCACATCTTCGTCTCAAAGCGATGGTATTGTGAGAAGGGATGTTTTACCGTAAATGTTACATCTAACTTATTATCCCAAAAACTCTTCTTCACGTAGAAGCTGTACCAATGGCTGTAGGAATAGGTCGTACGTAGTTGTGGTGGATTGCCATTGTAATACCACGATGCCCCCAAGAACCATGCTTTGGAAAGTGAGATGTCTGCACTGACCATGAGTTTATTTTCCCAGCTCCGTTGCTGTATCCCCTGAGGGGCATAATCAAACAGATGATACCCAAAATCTCCGTAAAACAAGAGGGAGAGGGGTGTGATAGGACGCCAATTCATCCAAACACTAACACTAGGCTTCCGGTGTATCCCCGCATTGGCATAGGTACTGCACAGGATGTCGGGATTTGCTTTATCCCGGTAGCTTATGGGCATAATTGCATTGTTCGTCTGGTTGTATCCTGCGCTCAGACTAAGGTAATAGTTATTGGAAAATAGAGTGTACGACAGATTCAAATTGTGCTGACGCTCCGACTCCAAATCGGGATTGCCAAAAGAGAGATCGTAAGGACCGGATTGACTTTTATATGGATTCAGACTCCAAATAGAGGGGCGGATGGGATTCATCTTATAGAAAAATGACAACTGTTGTCGATCTGTCAGATTGTAGGAGAGATTGAGTGTTGGTATCAGATGCAAGGCTTGCGTCTGAAAGTTTCGCTTCTCGTCTTGAGAAAAGGAGATCTTGTCGTACATAAATTCTCCTCGCAAGCCCAAGCTCATCCCGAAGTGACCCTTATTCCATGAATAGTTGGTGTAAGCTGATGCTACACTCTGTAACTGGTTCATTTCTCCCAACTGATAAAGAGGATTATCTATAGGTTGCCAATCTTTCTTTCCGTAGTCCCATGTATAGTACTCGGGATGGGAGCTACCTAAACGGATTATCTCTTTCGCCCCGATTTGTATGGCATGAGCACCTCCCCAACGGAACTGGTAATCACTTTGTAAGGCATGCTCATTCAAGCCACCTCGGGAGAGTTCTTTGCGACGAGTTTCGTCGAAAGGAGACTTCTCCCAAGAGGTAAATCCATCATGATACTGCCGCTCAGTTATATCGTTATATCGCTGATCGGGATTGTATGCGTAGCGATAACCAATGGAAAAACGAGGCGTTTTATCATCAGCGTAGAGTTTACGATAAATGAGATTCCCCTCAACAGAGCCTTCTAGTATGCTCGCCCTTCTGTCTAAGGTTGCATAACGGGTCGGTGCTCCAAGGGGAGAAAAGGTCTGCTGAGACACATCTTGGCTATTGATTGATGAGACAATAAAATGCCCATCGGCGTAGAGCATGTTGAGACTATCGAGGGTATATTCTCCCATGATGCGCCCTGTATGGTATTGGAAAATCCCTTTATCATCGCTCCCTTTTTGTGAGGATTTCAGTTCGCTGAGGGTCTGTGTATCTTTAAATGTGCGTCTATAAATTTCTACAGGTTGATTGGTATGTCGGGTATAATTGTAGTCGTAAGCAAGAGCGACACTCAGTTTCCCCTTAGTAAGTGTGAGAGAGGTAGCTCCCTCTATCGTGGGTATTGTAGAACCTCCTAGCGAGAGGGAGCCACTATAGCCATCAAGGCTTTTGTGGTTGGTAATGATGTTGAGGATTGCATCTCCTGCTGATGAATCGTAACGGGCATCTACTTGGGTAATTACCTCTACTCGTTTAATCGTATTGGCAGGGATACCTCGCAGCACCTCCGTGGGGCTCATTGAGGCAACACGAGAGGGCGTACCATTAATATAGACAGAAAAGTTAGACGAGCCCTTGATGCGAATGTTGCCTTCTCCGTCCACACTTACCAATGGAACGTTGCGGAGGGCAAATAGGAGGTTGTCGGTCTGTGCTAAGGCATCGTTTTTCATATCATAGGTCAAGCCTACGGGCGAGAGTTGAATTAACTTCCGGCGAGCCACTACTGTAACCTCTCCGAGGAGTGCCTCATCGGGGGCTAGTCGGATGGTATCGAGTTGGCTCAGGGGGCTCTCAACTGCTCGTTCACATGATTGGGTTTTGTAACCCAAAGAGTGAATTGTGAATCGGCCAAGACCCTCCGAGGGTACCTGTAATATAAACGTCCCATCATCTAGTGTAATAGCTCCTCCGGAGTGCTGGGTGTTATCTTTAGGCTGATACTCCACAGTTGCGTAGGGTATAGGACTATTGGTGAGGCTATCTACAACTACCCCTGTCACCTTACATGACTTACTCTGCGCCCATGAGCCCCAGGGGACTAAACTGAGACATAAAATACATATCCAGGAAAAACGACCCCTGTTCAGAACGTTAGTTGTAGATCTTTCGCACATACTCTAGTCAAATGTCTTTCTTTTACTACGCAGTACATCCCGTACTGCTTTCTTTTGCAATAGTATAAAATAATCCTTGATTGAGCAATATTGTCATATTATTTCACTCGCTTCTGAGAGAGTAAATGCCTTTTATTTGTTCCAAATTCAGGGTGGAAATGAAAAAAATACTGCCCTACACTCGCTAGAATGTAGGGCAGAAAATTTTTGTTTCACAGCCTAGTAGCCACTCCGATTCCGGGCAGAATCTTTTTCGTTTTTACCTGTCGGGTGTAGCGCTTTTAGGGGGGAGGGGAAAAAGGGAAAGGGTATTAGAGAGAAAGAGGGGAGAGGAGGCAGTAGAGCCATTCCATCTCGTTTTATTGTATCTCAAAGAGTTGTGTCTCTAGGTGGAGGGCATCGATGCGGAGTAGTTTACCGGCGAGAGAAGTCCCCAACCCGAGGAGGGTCTTTATGGCCTCTAGAGCCATGGTGGAGCCGATAATGCCCGGCATGGCTCCGAGTACGGGTATAACCTCGGTATCGGCTTCGGTGTCAATCGTGCTGAATATATCGTGGTAGGCTCCGGCTCCCTGGTAGTGGAAAAGCGAGCATTGCCCTACAAAGTGCGAGACCGCCCCGTAGAGATAGGGGATACCCAGTTGCCGGGCTGTGCGATCCATAAGCTCACGGGTATGGTTATTGTCGCATCCATCAATGATAATATGGTACCCTTCTGCAATGGATTGGGCATTCTCTTCGGTAAAATAGTAGGGATAGATCCCAACCGAACAGTCGCTATTGAGGGCTAAGAGGCGGTTACGGGCGCACTCAGCTTTGGGTAGGTTAAGGTCGGCCTCTGAGTACAATATCTGCCTCTGTAGGTTGCTTAGGGTTACTACGTCGCCCTCCACAATGCCAATATGCCCCACGCCTGCGGCTGCCAAATAGTAGAGAATGGGTGCTCCCAGCCCCCCGGCTCCTACGACCAATGCACGCCGAGAGGCGAGCCGAGCCTGCCCCTCGAGTCCGATCTCGGGGAGCAAACTCTGCCGTGAATAGCGCACTTTTGGGTCGAGTACTACATCCATTCGTCCCAGTCTTTCCATACGGGTTCGTATCCCTGAGCGCGGATGGCTGCTGCCATTTCGTCTACACTTCTGCCATCGTTAATCGCGAATTGCTCCAGCTCGGTGTGCGGAGTGGCATACCCCCCCGGCTCTGTACTAGAGGCGGCACTCATGGTGGTAGCCCCTATGTGCATAGCCATATCGCGGAAGGCAGAGCTCTCTCTAGTGGATAGAGATATGTCCACTTCGGGGTCGAATAGGCGGTACGCACAAATTAATTGAGCCATTTGGCGGTCGTTGATCGGGTCGGTAGGCATAAAGGATCCTACGTGGGGACGCAATCGGGGGAGCGAGATGGAGTAGCGAGTACGCCAGTGGGTTCGCTCCAGATACTGCAGGTGAAGGGCTGTAAAGAAGGAGTCGGTACGCCAATTTTGTAAGCCCAGCAGGGCTCCGATACCAATCTTGTGCACACCGGCTTCTCCGCAGCGATCTGGGGTCTCTAGGCGGTAGCGGAAGTTGGCTTTGAGTCCCTTGGGATGGAATTGTGGGTAGGCCGCCTCGTTGTACGTCTCTTGGTAGACACAGACATAGCTCATCCCTGCAGCTACCAGGCGGGCATACTCCTCTGTGTGGAGGGGTTGTACCTCGAGAGATACTTGTGCAAAATGGGGACGAACCGCCTTGATAACCTCTTCGTAATAGTCCACACCGGTGAGCTTAGGAGCCTCTCCGGAGACGAGAAGGAGGTGCCTAAATCCCCAATCTTTTAGCACAGCGATCTCTTTCATGATATCGTCGATGCTCAGCTTTACTCTATTGATTTGGTTATGGCAATTGAAGCCGCAGTAGATACAATAGTTGGCACAATAATTGGAGACATATAGGGGCACGTACATCTGAATGGTACGCCCAAAACGGCGCAGGGTAAGCTCCTCGGCCTTGATGGCCATCTGCCGGAGATAGGGCTCAGCAGCCGGGGAAATGAGAGCTTTGAAGTCCTCCAGATTGCAACGATCTTTGCCTAGTGCCCTCAGTACGTCGGCTTCTGTTTTGGCAAAAATGGAAGCCTCTTCTTCGTCCCAATTATGTTTGATTAATTCGTCGTAGTAGGTCATTTTCTTCCTTTCAAAGATAGGGTCTTTTATAGGTTGAAGTAGCTATCGACGGGCGAAGTGGCCGAAGCACTGTGAGCCACTGCCGGTAGTCCTGCTTCGTAAGCTCGCCTACCGGCTACCACGGCTTCGCAGAAGGCTTGTGCCATGGCAACGGGGTCTCCTGCTGCGGCTATAGCGGTATTGACAAGTACGGCATCGGCTCCCATCTCCATGGCTTCTGCGGCGTGCGAAGGCGCTCCGATACCGGCATCCACTACTACTGGCACTCTACTTTGCTCTATGATAATGCGTAGGAAGTCTCTTGTAAGAAGACCTTTGTTCGTCCCGATGGGAGCCCCGAGAGGCATCACGGCGGCAGCCCCTGCGTCCTCCAGACGTTTGCACAAAATGGGGTCGGCTTGTATATAGGGCATTACAAAGAATCCCTCTTTGGCAAGTACTTCGGTGGCTTTAAGCGTCTCAAAAGGATCGGGGAGAAGATATTTTGGGTCGGGGTGGATCTCGACTTTTGTGATGCGAGCACCGAGAGCTTCGTAGGCTAGGCGTGCTGCAAATATAGCCTCATCGGCATTGTGTGTACCCGAGGTGTTGGGCATGAGATGCACTCCGGGGCGGCGAATTGCCTCTATCAGATCGTCGTGGTCGCTGTTGGTTTCCACACGCTTGAGGGCTACTGTTACCAGTTCGCTCCCCGAGGCTTCGATGGCGCGTTGCATGAGTTCGTTGGAGGCAAACTTGCCCGTTCCGAGAAATAAGCGAGACTGAAAGGTTTGCCCTGCAATGGTTAATTGTTCCATAGGTAAAGTACGAGATTTAGAAATATTGATCGCTGAGTTGTACAAGTCGGGCGCTCTCGGCTTGTGGGTCTGTAGCGTGGTTGATAATGCCGGAGAGGGCAATGCCTTGTACCCCTACACCTGCTAAGGTGGAGAAGTCGCCAGCAGTAATCCCTCCAATGGCAATGAGGGGGATAGGTTGAGGTAGGGTGTGATTAAAACGGACGAGGGCGGCCATGCCTTCTTCGCCGAGCAGCGGACTGAGGAGCTTCTTCGTTTGAGTGGTACGGAAGGGGCCTATCCCCACATAGTCCACCCCTTGCAGAGAGCGTAGGGCTAGGTCTTCGATCCGATTGCAGGTGGCTCCTACTATCTTGTCCGTTCCCAGGATGCGGCGGACGTCGGCAGGGGGGAGGTCGTCGAGCCCCACGTGTACGCCATCGGCATCCGAGCGAAGAGCCGCCTCCACATCATCGTCTATAATCAGGATAGCTGAGGGATAGGGTTGCATCTCTTGGCGGATGGCTCGAGCGGCTATAACTCGCTCTTCGGTCGATGCCGCCTTCATGCGAAGTTGTATCCAGCGTATGCCTCCTTGCAAGGCGGCTCTGCATTGGGCGAGTACCTCTTCCAAATCGGAGCTATCGGTAATGAATTGCAACTTACCTCTTCGCAGCTTCTCGGCCTTAAGTCTCTCTCCGGCGGGGTGGAGGGATGCGAGACGCGTCTTACCCGAGCGGCGCAAAGCATCTACGTACCATTGCCCTTTGCGGCAAGCTTCGGAGAGTGTTTCCCCTTGAGCCAGTGCCGTGGCGATAGCCGCAGATAGGGCGCAACCGGTGCCGTGCTTATCGTGGGGAGTGCGTGGTACTCGGCTCGATTGGGCTTCGCGGTGGGGTTGATAGAGTACATCGGAGGAGGCGTCTGTATCGGACGAATGCCCTCCCTTAAGCAGAATGGCTACATGATGAGTATCTGCCACTTGCTGCAACTTGTGCTCCCAATCGGCACCAAAGAGCCGTTCTGCCTCGGGTAGGTTGGGGGTAATTAAGGAGCAGCAAGAGAAGATTTTGTGGAGAAGATCGGGCGTCCAATCCGCGTGCAGGGGATCTCTCCCATAGCTGGGTTGCAAGATGGGGTCCCATACAATCTGCCGAACTCCTGCCTCTTGTAGCAGGGCGCCTATGGTGTACACATCTTGGAGCGAAGCCACAAGACCAATCTTGGCCGCATGGGGTTTGTGATGCTTGAGTAGCTGGCGGAGTGCGGGGATAAAGTCCACACTTTGGCACGATACGAACTCAACTTCATCTTGGACGGTAAGGCAGGTGGTAATCGATAGAGGGTAAGCCCCAAGGCGTTCTATGGTACGAACATCGGCCGTAAGCCCTGCCCCCGAAGAGGGGTCGTGCCCTGCCAGAGTTAGTACCTCGGGGCGAGCGAATCGCAAAAAAGCCTCTTCCATGGCATCCTCTTGCTCGGCGAGGTAGCCCAGCGTAGCCCCTCCTGCAAATCCATAGGAGCGCACGAGAGGGTAGTTGTCCGGAGTGATTCCGCCCAAGGCAAGCACGGGGAAGGGGAGCTTAGGAAGCCTAGATCGGCATTCGTCCAAATCTATATTCGCGTGGTATCCGCCCTTGGAGATACTATCGAAAACGGGGCTAAGCAAAGCTAAGTCGGGGCAGAAGGGGAGAGACTCTAGTTCGTCCAAACTATGCGCCGACACCATAATGCGTTGGGCTTGAGCTACCTCTTGCCAATGCTTCCACTCCTTTTGTCGAGAGGCCTTGAGATGAATCCCCCCAAGACCTGCCATGGGTACTAAGTGGAAGTAGTCCGCCAAGATAACCTTACTGCGGTGGCGAGGCTCAATGGCTCGGATACAATCTTCGTACTGCTCTTGGGTCGCATCGGGCAAGCGCAAGAGCAGCATAGACAAGCCCGCCCCTAGTAGTGCATTGTAGTGTTGCACTACCTTGGGAGTGGCATTGGGTGGGGTTATAGCCAGTAGCATAGGCTGTGAAGGGTTATTCTTCTTCCCCTTTTATACGATCGTGGAGGTTCTTTGAGGCACGCATAGAGCAGAAGTGCTCACCACACATGGAGCAGAAATGCGCCGTCTTGTGTCCCTCGGCAGGGAGTGTCTCGTCGTGGAATTTGAGAGCCGTCTCACTGTCGAGTGCAAGATGGAATTGGTCGCGCCAGCGGAATTCGTAGCGTGCCTTGCTCATGGCGTAATCGCGGAAATAGGCAGCCGGATGTCCCTTGGCAAGGTCTGCCGCATGGGCTGCGAGCTTGTAGGTGATAACGCCTTCTTTCACGTCGTCTCTATTGGGTAACCCGAGGTGCTCTTTGCGTGTTACGTAGCAGAGCATGGAGGTACCAAACCAACCGATCATGGCTGCGCCTATGGCAGAAGTGATGTGGTCGTACCCCGGGGCGATGTCTGTAACTAAGGGGCCGAGTGTATAGAAAGGAGCTTCGTTGCATAGGTCGAGCTGGAGATCCATATTCTCACGAATCTTTTGCATGGGTACGTGTCCGGGGCCCTCGATAATCACCTGTACGTCGTGTTTATCTGCGATACGAGCCAATTCGCCTAGGGTGCGAAGTTCTGCAAATTGTGCCTCATCGTTAGAGTCTGCAATGCATCCGGGGCGAAGTCCGTCGCCTATGGATACTGCCACATCGTAGCGAGCCAGTATCTCACAAATATCCTCAAAATGCTCGTAGAGGAAGCTCTCTCTCTTGTGCGTTGTACACCAACTTGCCATAATAGCACCGCCGCGCGATACAATACCCGTGAGGCGATTCATAGTAAGGGGGATGTGCTGCCAGCGAAGCCCTGCATGGATGGTAAAGTAGTCCACTCCCTGCTCGGCTTGCTCTATGAGTGTGTCTCGGTAGATCTCCCAAGAGAGCTTGGAGGCATCGCCTTTTACCTTCTCAAGAGCTTGGTAGAGGGGAACGGTGCCCACGGGTACAGGTGAGTTGCGTACGATCCATTCGCGCGTTTCGTGGATGTTACGCCCTGTAGAGAGATCCATAATGGTATCAGCTCCCCAGCGTGTTGCCCAAACGGCCTTTTCTACCTCCTCTTGTATCGAACTCGATATAGGCGAATTTCCTAGATTGGCATTGATCTTAACAAGGAAGTTTCTCCCTATAATCATGGGTTCACTCTCGGGGTGATTGATATTTGCGGGGAGTATGGCGCGCCCGGCAGCGATCTCATCTCGTACAAACTCCGGCGTAATAAGTTCGGGAAGATGAGCGCCAAAAGACTCTCCTTTCTCCTTCTTATAGTACTCCTTAATCTCGTCGCAAAGTTGATTTTCGCGGATAGCAACGTACTCCATTTCGGGGGTAATAATGCCTCTACGAGCGTAGGCGAGCTGGGTTACTCGCTTGCCCGGAGCCGCTACGAGGGGGTGATCTTCGATGTGCTCAAAGCGTAGGTGGTCGAGGCTTTTATCGGCACGGCGCTCACGGCCATACTCCGACGAAAGAGCCTCCAAGCGGCAGGTGTCTTGACGGTCTTCAATCCATTTGGCACGCAACTTGGGTAAGCCCTTGTGGGGGTCGGCTGTGTAGTTGGGATCGGAGTAGGGCCCCGAGGTGTCGTATACCACTACAGATTCGTTTTGTATAGTGTTGCCCTTCTCGTCTATCGTGGGCGAGAGGTCTATGCGGCGCATGGCTACACGGATATCTTTGAACTGCTTGCCGGGTACGTAGATCTTGGTACTGCCGGGCAGTGCCCCAGTGGAGATGGGGAGGTTTTCGGTTTGGTCTTTTGCTCTCATTTTTATCTCTTTATGAGGTTTGATTGTTTCTGTTATTTATACGATTGGAGGAGATAAATAGGGACGGAGCTGGGTGTAGAATAGCACTCTTCGGCTCCTCTTCCGGCTTATCATCCCCCCTTTACTGCTCCTATGATAAGGACCTTATTACCCTCGTGTAGGGGTGTATCCGGCCAAGCTACTCGTTTGATTATTGTCTGATCTATGGCCACGGCAACATGCCCCTCGGCATGCCCAAGTTGGGTCATAAGGTCGAGGAGGGTAGTGCCCTCTGGGGTATTGTGTGGATGTCCGTTGAGTATGATTTGCATAACTCTCTCCTTTCTTTATTACTTCTTTGCGTCATAGAAAACCCTAGAATGGGGGAGGAGGGATATGCCGAGCGAGGGGCTTGATGTGTGTGTAGCACCCTCAGTGTGATGAAAGCTTCTTTGCCTACGCCGGCATTATCCGGATCAGGTTCAGGGTATCATCTCAGCCTTGCTCTCGTTTCTCTACCCCTATAAAGGGAGAGAGTAACTATCCAAAGCACCCCCAGAAGAGTTGTCTATATAATAAGGATACATTCGCTCTCTGTATCCATATACACGCCCACAAAGATACGTATAAATATGGTATGGCAAGCGCGGTTTGTCGTCTATTTTAGCTCCGAAGTCAGATGTTTTGGTGTTTATCTAGGCCTAGGTATAGACTACCTGTTTACCTTCATGGGGCTGTGCGTATGACCTCTTTTATCTCCTTCTTATTCGCTCTCCCCAGTAGAATAGAGAGAAAGATAAAAAGAGAGAAGCCCTCTTTGCTAGAGATAGGCTTCTCTCCTCTTTAGAAAGTGTAGGCAAAATTACTTGCTGTGAAGAGGAAATTTTATATCCACTTGCCTAGATATAGTATTGCCATTGGATAGCGTCATGGAGACAGTGAAAGTTATCGTCTTGTCCATCCATGCTGTAGGGGGTTCTTTTATGTACAATATCCACCAAGGATGAGACGCTAAAAGCCGATTCAGATCCATTGGATCTGTCATTTTTAGCATGGCTAAGAATTTAAAACTATCGTCATATCCACGTTTGATATAGCTCAGATTATCTAAGAATGATAGAGCTGCAACATCATTAAGGGAAGCCCCTTTCCCATGATCTTTGTCGTAGGCTGTATTACACGTTACCTTTATCTCTTTTGGGACACTTATGATACCTACGTGCCTACTTATGATACGCCCGCCTTGTTGTGTGTGCTTAAAGTAGCATGTATCGCCTATAGAGGATAGAAAGTGTACAATTTTAGAGTTTTGCCTATCATAACTGTTGTATTCTACTCTACTGCCTTGCATTTCTATCTTGCAGATTTCTACAAACTTTTCCTCATGTAGCAAAGGGTGTATTGCTCTTCCTTTTGTATCAGAGTCTATAGCCTCTAGACGAAAATCATTGGGTTCTACAAACGCTGTGAGAAAGTGGGGGTAGTGTAGTCTTGGGCCAAAAAGCCATTCGCTTACACAGCTACTCAAGCTCATACTGATCCCCATAAAAAGAGTGGCGATAAGTACTCCTCTAGATGTAATCTTCTTCTTCATAGGCAAATCTTCTTAGTTCTACAATCCAATACTCGGACAAGTCTCTAGCGGAAGACGGAGATAGTTTGGTGTTGTGAGTGCGTTTCTTTTCAATTTTTATAACTGTAACTAGGCACAAAGGTATGATAATTCTAAAATACAAACAACTTCTCTAGTTACCCCCCTTTGAGTAGAGCCGATTGCTGTGGAGAAAAAAGGGCTTAGGTAGCATCCATATCCGAGAAGGCTCCTTTAATTAGTGCCTTCTTGAGAGTATATAGCTAAAATATTATGGATATTTGTACTACCTATCTGAGAATAAATTGTATCTTTGCTCCTGTGCAGTATTGGGTACTTTACTTATTGACATTTCCTCGTTTTGGTGGGGATGTCGGTTGGGAGTAGGGCTCGATGGAAGCTGCGTTAGGAAAACGATCACTAACTTCATTCTAAAAACAAATAATCATGATCATTGGTGTTCCCAGAGAGATTATGCACGATGAGGCTCGCGTAGCTGCCAGCCCCGAAGCCGTTGCCAAGTATGTAGCAGATGGTTTTACCGTGCTTTTTGAAAAAGGTGCCGGCGAAGGTGCTTTCTATCACGACGAAGAGTACAAAAAGGCAGGAGCCGAGCTTATTGATGGTCCTAAGGAGATTTACGACCGTAGCGACATCATTATTAAGGTAAAAGAGCCTCTTTTTAATGAGCAATTGGGGGTTCATGAGATTGATATGATGCACAAGGGGCAGTATATCATCACCTTTATCCACCCGGCCTCTCCGGTAAACCATGACATGGTACGCAAGATGGCTGCTCAGGGTGTTATTGGCTTAACTCTTGATGGCGTGCCCCGTATCTCTCGTGCACAAAATCTCGACGCTCTTACCTCTATGAGTACCTGTGCCGGTTATAAGGGTATCCTTATGGCGGCCAACGACCTCGCCAGCTTCATGCCTCAGATGTTCACCGCAGTGGGTAAGATCGACCCCATGAAGGTGATGGTAATTGGGGTAGGGGTAGCCGGTCTTCAGGCTCTTGCTACGGCAAAGCGTTTGGGAGCCATCCTCTATGCTGCCGATATCCGTCCTGCTGCTGCAGAGCAAGCTACCAGCCTTGGTGCTAAGCTTGTGGATACGGGTGTTGCCCCAGAGCTTGCTATTGCCGAGGGAGGGTACGCTAAGCACCTCCCCGAAGATGTCCTAGTTAAGGAGTGTGAGCTCTTGAAGTCTACCATCCAAGATATGGATATCGTTTTCTGTAGTGCTCTCGTTCCCGGTAAGATTGCTCCGGTAATCATTACAGAGGAGATGGTGAAGGGGATGAAGCCCGGCTCCGTTATCGTAGACATCTCTATCGACCAAGGTGGTAACTGCGAAATCACCCCTGCCGGTCGCCGCGAAGTAAAGCATGGTGTAGTACTTGAGGGTATTAAGAACATCCCCGGTATGCTCCCGAAGAGCTCTACATGGATGTTCTCTCAGAACATGTACAACCTAGTGAAGTACCTCGTAAAGGATGGTAAGATGAACCTCGATATGAGCGACGAAATCTGCCAAAAGATCCTTGTTACTCGCGATGGCGAAATTGTACATGAGGGTACACGCGAAGCAATGGGGATGAAGTAATTGAGATCTCTCCGAAAGAAATAATTGGGCATTGCCCCTATAGAGGGGAAGGTTTATTACAAGGATAAGCCTTCCCCTTATTTGCATTCGCTTCTCCGCTTGGTAACTATTCTCTATCTACACATTAGACTCAATCACATATTATGAATCCTCTTATTTTGGTACTGATCTTCGTAGCTGCCACGATCATCGGGTACTTTCTTATCAAAAATGTCCCGAGCCTTTTGCATACGCCCCTCATGTCGGGGATGAATGCCCTCTCGGGAGTTACGATTATTGGGGCACTGGCTGCTGCGGGTCTTGCTCTGCTCGTTCATGATCCGTTATGGGGGCAGGTGCTGGGGGCTTTGGCCATTATCCTTGCAACGATTAACGTGGTAGGCGGTTTTGGTGTGACCCATCGCATGCTGCGTATGTTCCAACAGAAAAAGAAGAAATAAACTATGGACCAGACGCTTATATACGTAATTAGTGCCCTTCTTTCACTGCTTGTGATGGTGGGTATTGCCCTTATGAGTAAGGTGCGTTATGCCTCTTTGGGTAATTCTCTTAGTGCTCTGGCCATCCTTGCCGGTATTGTTTTTACTCTACTTACAAAGGAAAATAATGGTACTCCTATCATTACGGCTTGGACTCTCTATCCCTCTCTCGCTATTGGGGCTTTGATTGGTGGGCTATTTGCCACGCGCGTAAAAATGATACAGATGCCCCAGTTGGTTGCTTTGCTCAACGGACTAGGGGGAGGAGCATCTGCGCTTGTGGGGATTCTCTCCGTAGCAGGCATTGGCGAACGCCTGGCAGCTACTGCGTTTAGCAATTTTACCGGCTATCTTGCTATTGGCATAGGGCTTATTACCCTCGTTGGTAGTCTTGTTGCTGCCGGCAAATTGCATCGCCTTCTTCCACAAAAGCCGCAGGTTTGGGCTTTCCATTCGATGGCGACTGTACTCTCGCTTGTGGTAATGGCGATACTGATTCTTATTGGTACTTTTTCTCAATACGAGGGGATGCCCGTATTCTGGTTAATTGCCGGGGTGGCTATCTTCTCCTCTCTGTTTGGGCTTTACTTCTCTATCCGTGTGGGTGGAGCCGACATGCCCATCACCATCTCACTACTCAACTCTTTGAGTGGTGTAGCCGGAGCTATTGCCGGTATGGCTATTGGGGATGTTCTGCTCGTTGCAGTGGGTGGTATTGTAGGGGCATCAGGTTTGTTGCTGACACAGATTATGTGCCGAGCTATGAACCGTAGCCTTCTCTCCATCTTACTTGGTACAAAGAAAAAGGTGGCTGCGCCTGCGCCCCCATCTGTGGCAACGGCTTCACCGGCTGCTGCTCCCAAAATTGAAGTAAAGAAAACCCCCGGTGAGGTACTCTCTGCAGCCAAGCGCGTGATTATCGTACCCGGTTATGGTATGGCACTGGCTCAGGCTCAACACGAGGTAAAGCAACTTGCGGATGCTCTCCGCAAGGGGGGCGCAGAGGTTCGCTTTGCTATTCACCCCGTGGCAGGTCGTATGCCGGGGCATATGAACGTACTCCTTGCCGAGGCGAATGTTCCCTACGATGATCTCTTTGAGATGGAGGCTATCAACGACGACTTTGCCAAGGTAGATGCCGCTATCGTAATCGGGGCTAACGACGTATTGAACCCTGCTGCTCGCAATGCTGAGGGTACGCCCATCTACGGCATGCCTGTGCTGAATGTAGACCAAGCTCCCTACGTAGTTATCTGCAACTACGACCTCAAACCGGGTTATGCCGGCGTAGAGAATCCGCTCTACACGAGAGAAGAGGGTGTAGCTCTCCTTACGGGTGACGCCAAAGAGAGTCTTGCTTGTCTCATGGAAGAGATGGATCAGACCGTTGCTCCCGAGGGGGAGGGGTCAAAGGAATCCTGCTCTAGTACCCCATCCTACACTCAGTGGATGAAGGAGGCGCGTAAGGTAATTATTGTACCCGGTTATGGTATGGCACTCGCTCAAGCTCAGCACGAAGTGAAGCAACTCGCCGATAAACTTGTGAAGCAGGGGGCAGAGGTTCGCTTTGCCATCCATCCTGTGGCAGGTCGTATGCCGGGTCATATGAACGTGCTTCTTGCCGAGGCAAATGTACCCTACGACGACCTTTTTGAGATGGAGGCCATCAACAATGATTTCGCTTCTACCGATTTGGTGATTGTGATTGGGGCTAACGATGTTTTGAATCCTGCTGCTCGTAACGCCGAAGGTACGCCCATCTACGGCATGCCTGTCTTGAATGTGGATCAAGCGCCTCATGTGATTATCTGCAACTACGACCTCAAACCGGGGTATGCAGGGGTGGAAAATCCGCTCTATACACGTGAGGAGGGAGTAGCTCTGCTTACGGGAGACGCCAAAGAGTCTCTCCAAAAGCTTCTTGCTCTCTAGGAGAGACTTTCCCTAAAATCTTTTCATCCCCACTAGAGTCTTCTAGTGGGGATTTTTCTTTTCCCTCTCTCCCTACAAAAAGTGAGCACCTCGCGAGAAGATGATGTTTCGCGCGAGGTGCTCTATATAAAACAGATTCAAATTAGTTGTCTTTAGAGGGAAATGGGTTGGGGCTTCCTAACGTGCTCCCGCATTTCTGGAAGCCCCGAGTTTAATAGAAGAATATGAAAAGGTAAATGTTGTTTTAGTCTCTCTTATTATGAGGTAGAGGCGTGATCTTACCGATTGCGAAGGGGACCCTTGCGAGAGGGTTGCTCCGGAGATTGTACCGCTTCCTCTATTTGTTTACGAGTGAATTTGCCGATGAACGAAATCGCTACGTACTCCTCCGGCGAGTCTACTAGGAGGTAGAGGTCGTGTATTTCGTTACCCTTTTTCCTGCCCACAAGGTGCATGGTTCTTTGATCCTCTTTTACAAAGAAAAGTTGTTCGTAGGTGGGTGAGTCCATCTTGATCATAGGGGTAAAGATGGAGCGCATGAGCTGGATGTTCTTACGGTCTGCTGCCGAGAAGATGTATACGGAGTTGACTGCTTGTACCAATCCGTGCAGAGAGGCTGAGTGTCCGTTACCTCCCGAAAAACGAAGGGAAGACTCCGAAAGCATGGAGGAGGATAGGTAAACTACCGTGATGCCATCAGTAGACATTAGACGCTCCAGTGTAGTGTTGTTTTGCGCCTGCACAGGGCGGAAGGTAAGAGGTAGCAGTGCAAATAGGGCGGTGACGATGGGTAGGAGTTTCATATCGTAGAAGGGTATATCTAGAGAGACTAATAGGCGATATCAAAGGGGGTGGCAAAGGGAGTGGAGGAGCTCATTGGCTCTAATTGTTGGTAAGAGGCATCTAAGAAGTTGGATACCTCTTCTAGGGTAGAGTGGGCTTTGGTATAATGTTCGTTGCCGGCTGAGAGGCAATCGTCGAGTAACCCAAAGGCGCGCGCCATCTCGCGATCCACTTCCTCTTGATCTATGGGGCGAGTGTTACGCCAAGAGCCGTTGGGCTCGGTGGAGGGTTGCCAGATAGAGGTGCCGATAGCGATAAGGAGAGCCAAGGCAGCAGCGGCAGTCCAAATATGTTTCGGGATAATGCGCCAACGCTTTTGTACCTTCACTTCTTGAGTTGCTTGCTCCTTCTGTTCTGCCAAAGAGAGCTGGGCGGCAGCCATCATCATATGCTCCATGGCGATTAAGTCTGGGCGATAGGGGCTGTCTTCGGGCTCTTCGAGCAGAGAGATATAGAGGGACACTTCCTCTTCGGGAGAGGTTGAGCCATCGTAGTACTTCCGGAGTAGCTCCTCAAGGTGGCGTGGAGTAGTCATTCTTTTTATCGCTCTAGGGGTGATCAATCTTTTTCAAACAGGGCTCGCACTTCTTTGCGAAGGCGAGATAGGGTGCTTCGTACTGTTGTCTCTTGTAGGCCGAGTCGCTCTGCTGTCTCTTGGTTGGATAGCATCTCGTAGTGCCTTAGTGAGAATATACTTTTTTGGGGTTCGCGTAGTTGCTCTACCCAATGTGCAAGGCGTTCTTCTCCACTCTTTGCCACAAGCGTACTATGGGGATCGGCACTATTGTCTATCTGTAGAGCAAGAGCCGTCTCTGCCTCCTTGCCACTCGTGCGCAGTCTCTCTCCGGCACTCTTGAGGTGGTCTAGGCATCGGTTGCGTGCAATACGTACGGCATAGGCTTGTGGCGATTGCACGTTGTCTAGCTCATCTCTCTGCTCCCATAGGCGGAGGTAAACATCTTGTGTGATATCGTTGGCAACTTCTTGGTCTGTAAGTAGGGCTACGCACACCATAAATATCACCTGCCTGAGGGGGAGGTAAGTTTGGTTGAATGTAGCCTTATTCATACAGATAGAGAGTAGAAGGGATGGTGCCTATTAGGCTATTTATTCTCCGTTTGAGCAGGGGCTAAGTGAATAGAACTATTAAGTCTAAAGTGACCTAGTAGGCGGATTACTTGTTGCCGCTTTTCGTTTGTATACAGGATATACATGCCTGTAAAGGTAGGAGCCTGAGGATTTTGTATGCCAAAGATACGTACTTTGTCACTACCCTCACTGGCAAGAGTGATCAATTCACAATCCTCAAACTGGAGGGGAGAGAAAAGAGATGCGACAACCTTCTGTTCTTCTTGGGTGAGTGCTAGCGAACGAGGTATAGAGAGTATGAAAAGACTTTGCTCTTCCGCTTCTTTGAGAGTAAGAGGTAAAGTACCGCTATCACTCTTGAAACTTGATGTTGCCAAAGCGTCTAGGAAGTCCCCATCTATCACGGGAGCTGAACTACTAAACAGCTGAGCCAAGGCTTCAGCTCCAAAATAGCTACACTCCACTCCCTCTATGCGAGCACATTGCTCGAATAGATTCGCAATAGAAGTAGTGGTAGACTGAGCCATTGCACTTAGGCAACCGGCAAATCCCAAGAGGGAAACCAGAAGGTGTCGAATCATCTTTTATTTCTTTGTCATGTGAGTCCTTTGAGAGAGGGGGCACTACGCGTTGCGCTTTTTCGTTCCTCCTTCTTCTCTGTTTGGGCTCTCGCTTAGAGCCCTCTATCCATAAGACGAACTGAGATAGGATTTGTTGCATCTGAGGGTGAAATATTTTTCGCTCTTGCCCTGGATTTGAAAATTTCTAGGGCTGGATTTCCCAAAATTTCAGCTAGAATGGGAGAGACTTTTCAGGTAGAAAAAGAAAACTTCTTGGGCGAAGGATCCTCCCCCTGTTCGTTTCTGGCCGGAATCCCCTGCTTCCTGCTTTGTGTTAAGAATGCTCTTGTTCCTGGAATCTGCATACACCATTAGGTACTGCCATATGAATTTGATTTGTTATTTTTGTGTTAGAGTTATTTGTGAGGATATTCTTCCTAATTTATCAAAAGAATAGGAGGGGGAGAATAGCTCTTCATATTGTTACAGGAAATCCTCTCGTTTGTGGAATGATTATGCATACAAAGAAAGTATTTGTTCTAATTTGTTGTTCAGTATGTTTGGCTTTGCTCTTATCTTGCAAAGAGAATAGGAATGAACCAACTGTAAAGGAGGAACCGACACTCGAGGAGATCCATGCAAAGGGAGCAAAAACTCTTAATGAGATTTTGCTAGAGCATGAAGCGAGCATTCGGGGAGGTGGTACCTTGGTAGAGAATCCCCAATCAGGGTGTTCTTTACGTGGTTATGGTCCCGTAAAAGAAGAAACATACTATGGTTTCACAAGGGATGTTCACCTCGGAGGGAAGCCCCAGTTGTGTTATCTCAATGTAGAGCTATGCCATGGATATTATTTGGTTGATGTCCATTCCGTCGTTCTAGAAGTAAGGGCAAAGCCTTTTACTGAATACGAACAAGTAGACTCTCCAAGATGTGGTTACATTCCTACTTCTCATATAGATCCTTCCCAGATTATGCCCAATAGGTTTAATAATCCAAGTAGAGGCTATTTTAATGATGGTTATAAGGCTGGAGGACTTCAGTACTTTAGGACTTACTACATTAGGGTTGCTTATAGTCTGAGTGGAATGCAGATTAATCATACTCTTCCTGATTTTCCTAAGAACTTCGAATGGAATATTGTCTATCGCGAAGCAGAATAGGGGGCTGTAAATAAGATAGCAGAATATAAGAGAAGGGAGTATTGAAAGAGGATTTTCATACTCCCTTTTTATCATAGAGAACAAAAAACATTGTTGTCCCCTGTCTGTAATCTCTTCAGAATGTATTCTCCTCAGAGGGGAAGATAACTTAAAAAATACAGTTCTCTCTCTTTGCATATGTGTAAATTCTTAGGAGGTTATTTGCTTTGCTATTCCTGAACTTACACGGATAGGATGTGGTGATGCTGTACCTTTGTGTCTTGAATTAGAGAGAGAAGGCTTCGTATGCGTATTATTCGTAATTCATATATCCCTTTTCGAGGGTTTACTGTCATGAACCTTTTGGGCGTACTCTTTGTACGTCGGGAGGCTGCGGAACTTACGCCGGAAACTCTCAATCACGAAAAAATCCATTCTGCCCAGATGCGAGAGATGCTTTACATCCCTTTCTATATCTGGTATTTACTGGAGTGGCTTCTAAGACTCTTCCTCCCAGGCAATGCCTATTGCAATATCTCTTTTGAGCGAGAGGCATATAAATACCAAAACGACCTCTCCTACCTAAGTAGAAGAGGTCGCTTTACGTGGATTCGTTTCTTGTTTAGAGCCGGTTAGAGGTCTTCGAAGCTTTTGAATACCTCCGGGAGGTTGTCAATAATGTCGGAGGCAATGAGGGCTGTTTCGCTAGACCTAGCCGCAAAGAGGTCGCCCGCTTCCCCATGGAAATAGTTAGCGAGTACTGCCGCCGTAGAGGGGTCGTACCCCTGAGCCAGTAGGGCTAGGATAATCCCCGTGAGCACATCGCCACTCCCTGCTGTTGCCATACCCGGGTTGCCCTTACTATTGAAGTAGATACTCCCGGCAGGGGTACACGTGGTGGAATAAGCACCTTTTAAGATGATATTTAGTCCGTGTGTACGAGCAAAGTAGGTAGCCTGCTCAAGGCGTTCTTCGTCCGTATCCCAATGGGTCGTGAGTCGGTCAAATTCGCCTGCATGAGGGGTGAGAATGCTGCCTTTGGGCACTAGATCGAGTAACGACTTATGGCGTGCAATCAAGTTGAGAGCATCGGCATCTATCACAAAAGTCTTGTCGCTTGCATTGGAGAATAGGTCAATAAGCATTTCTGCCGTCTCCTCCTCTTGTCCCAGCCCGGGGCCTATGGCAATCACATCGTACTGCCGTAGGTTGTCTACCATTGTCGTGATGTTGCTATTCACGTCAAGGTCGAGCATGGCCTCGGGTACAGCTGCCTGCAATGCCGTCTCTCCACGGTAAGGGATATGGCAAGTGAGCTTGCCGATACCACTCCTAAGAGCCGCTTTGCTGGCAAGTATCGCTGCGCCCATTTTGCCTTGAGAGCCTGCAATGAGTAGTCCATGACCAAATTGCCCCTTGTGTGCGAAGCGATCGCGACGGCGGAATATTGTAGCTAGCGTATTCTCCTCAATCAGATAGTGGCGCGTAGGTAGGTTGTCTTTGCCGCTACTGCTCAGCCCAAGTTGTATGACACCGGGCTGCCCAATGAAGGGGGCATTTTCTGCAAAGAAGAAACAACGCTTAGGGTACTCCAGGGTATAGGTATAGGTAGCTTTGATGATGGCATCACGATCTACCATAAGATTCTCGCTGGGATACAAGCCCGAGGGAAGGTCTATGGATACAACCTCGCACTGCGATTGATTGATGTATTGTATGATGCTTCTATAGGCTCCCTCCGGGGTGCGATTGAGTCCTGTACCGAAGAGACCATCAATAACAATATGCTTGGGGGTTAATACGGGGAACTCAATTTTGCCACTAATCACCTCCTGTAGTTTGATGTTGGGATGATTGGCAACTCGATTCCTCATAGTTTCACATGCGGAGGAAAGGGACTGCTTCCCCTGAATCAAAAAGACCGAGACCGCGTAGTTGTTACTCGCAAGCTCAAGAGAGAGAGCTAGGGCGTCGGCTCCATTATCACCATTTCCGGCAATGCAAACAATGGGGCGTCCACAATTCTTATAAACATGCAAAAACTCTTCGGCGAGCTTGGTTGCTGCATTTTCTATAAGAGTGAGGAGGGGTAATCCCTCGTGCTGTATGGTGTGCGTATAGAGGGCGTTAATTTCTTCGCCGGAGAATATCTTTATCATATAACTGTACCAAAGGATAGAGAGGAGAGGGCTTAGGCTTTAGTCCATACTCCCCCGTACAATACCTCGCTCCGAAGAGCGGATAAAATTGAGTATCAAGTCACGCTCAGGAGAAGATGGGATCTCTTGTTCGATGGTGGCAATGGCTTCTGTATTGTTAAGTCCGCGTTGGTAGAGGGTACGATATACGTCGTTAATGAGAAAAATTTGCTCATTGGTGAATCCTCTACGCCGCAGTCCTACGATATTGATGCCGCAGTACACAATCGGGTCGCGACCAATTAGGGTGTAGGGAGGAATGTCTTTGGTAACACGACTCCCCCCCTGTATCATTGCATGTTGCGAGATGCGACCAAACTGATGCACAAGTACACTTCCGCTTAGTATAGCATAGTCGTCAATCTCTACTTCTCCTGCTATTTGGGAGGCATTGCCTATAATGATATGATTTTGTAGTACACAGTCGTGGGCAATGTGGCTGTATGCCATGATGAGACAATGGTCTCCTATTTTGGTATAACCACGGGAGGCTGTCCCCCGATTGACTGTAGCATACTCGCGGATGGTCGTGTAGTCCCCTATATAGGCAAGGGTCTCCTCTCCTTGAAATTTTAGGTCTTGGGGAACCCCTGCTATCACAGCTCCCGGATGGATCTCGCAGTGTGCCCCTATACGAGCACCACTGCGTATGATGGCATGGCTGTGGATATGAGTTCCCTCTCCTATCTCTACATTTTCTTCTATTATGGCAAAGGCGTCTATTTGTACTCCGTCGGCTAACTTAGCTTCGGGGGCAACAAGGGCTGTGGGGTGTATGGTGGTTGTGTTCATTTTATAGGAAAGAAAGTTAGTTGTTCTTTACGATCTGTGCCATAAACTCAGCCTCGCATACGAGTTTTTCTCCTACATAAGCAAGACCGCGCATATTGGCAATCCCTCGTATTATCTCACTCATCATGCGCAGACGGAATACTAGGGTATCGCCGGGAACAACCTTCTGGCGGAATTTTACATTGTTGATTTTTAAGAAGTAAGTAGAGAAATCGCTTCCCTCTTCCATAGCACTAAGAACGAGCAATCCTCCCGTCTGTGCCATTGCTTCTACGATGAGTACCCCGGGCATTACGGGTTCATTGGGGAAATGCCCGACGAAGAAGGGTTCATTGCCCGATACGCTCTTTACTCCTACGATGCTATCTTGCCCGATCTCGATAATTTTATCTACAAGAAGGAAGGGATAGCGGTGAGGAAGCAATTCTTTGATGCGATTTATATCAAGTATGGGCTCCTTATCGGGATCATATACAGGGGCTTGGGCTTCGATCTGTTTAATCTCTTTGCGCAGGAGGCGTGCCATCTTATTGTTGATGCCATGCCCAGGGCTGTAGGCCAAAACGTGCCCACGGATGAATTTCCCTACGAGAGCAAGGTCGCCTATGATGTCGAGGAGTTTGTGTCGAGCCGGCTCTCCGGGTAGTGCCTCATTGGGGTTGAGGAATCCTATTGTAGTGGGTATTTCAGTCCCCTGAGGTAGCACTTTTGCTAGTTCTTCTCTCTCCTCTTTGCTTAGCTCTCTGTCGTTGATAACGAGAGCATTCGATAGCTGTCCGCCTTGTATTAGCCCCTTCTGGATGAGGGGAAGAAGCTCGCGAACAAAGACAAAACTACGAGCCGGAGCAATCTCCGAAGCATAGTCTGTATGGCTGTCGTATGAGGCGAATTGATTGCCCAAAAGAGGCGAGGGGTATGAGATATGTGTATCAATACCGAATTCGTCATCGGGCAGGAGGATAATACGAGCTCCCGTATCGGGGTCGCTCACTTCCATCCTTTTTTTTATGATGTAGTACTCGCGTTCAGCATTCTGTTCGGCGAGACCTACTCGCTGTATTGCCTCTACAATGGGTTGAGAATTACCCGTGAGGATTGGGCACTCAGGGGCATTAACTTCTATGATACAATTGTCTACTCCGAGGGCATACAGTGCGCTGAGGGTGTGTTCGATAGTGCTTACTGAGAGCTCTCCCTTCTTGAGTACAGTACTGCGATCGGTAGAGCAAACTAGCTCTGCCAGTGCCGGAATAAGAGGAGCATTCTCTACATCTGTACGCCTGATTTGGTATCCTGTGTTGATAGGAGCAGGCTGTAGGGTCATTGTAATGTGGAGACCTGTGTGGAGCCCTATCCCTTCGAAGTGGAGGGCTTCATTTAGTGTTTGCTGTTGCATGGGGTAGAGGATAATTTGTTGATTTTATCTTCGAGCTCTTCGAGTCTTCTGAGTAGTTGTGGTAATTTGGGCACTACAGTGTAGGCTCTCATTGCGGTGGAGAGATCCATGGCCGGGGAGCCAAGGAGTTTACGTCCATCCGCAACATTGCCAAGGATACCGGTCTGTCCGCCCATATCAACATGGTTGCCTACGGAAACATGACCGGCAATGCCAATCTGCCCACCTGTGCGACACCAGGACCCGATATGGGAAGAACCTGCCATGCCGCCTTGGGCTGCCATTACCGTGTGCTCGCCTACGGAGCAGTTGTGTGCCACCTGTACCAAGTTGTCGAGTTTGGCACCTTTACCGATGATTGTACTGCCCATTACGGCACGATCTATACACGTATTGGCACCGATCTCTACGTCATCGGCAAGGACTACATTGCCTAATTGGGGGATTTTCTTGTACCCTTCTTCGGAGGGAGCAAAGCCGAATCCATCAGCCCCGATTACGACTCCGGCGTGGAGAGTGCAGCGTGCTCCTATCTCGCATCCCGGGTAGATGGTGACATGGGGATAGAGGGTACTCCCTTCGCCAATCTTGCATCCCTTACCGATGTATGTATATGGGTAAATGGAGCAGCCTTCGCCCAAGGTTACTCCCTCGGCAATGTAGGCAAAAGGGGCAATATAGCAGTGCTTGGGAAGCTTTACGGAGGGGTGGATAAAGGCTTCACTGGCTACGCCTTCGTAGCGTGGAGCTATCTCTTCTGTTGCCAATTGCATCAATTGAGCTAGAGCGGCATAGGGATCGGCAACGCGTATTAAGTTGGTAGTAACGGGAGCTGAGGGGCTAAAGTGATCAGAAACGAGAGTAGCCGTTGCTCGGGTTGTGTAGATATGGGGTTCGTATTTGGGGTTGGCAAGAAAGGTGAGTTGCCCCTCAATGGCCTCTTCTATACGTCCAAATGAGGATACTATAGCTTGAGGATCTCCCTCAATAGTACCTCCCAGCAATGTGGCAATACTCTGTAGTGTAAACTGCATAACTCTATTTCCCTCTTAAAACTAGGGATTATATGATTCCTTGTTTGATTAGAGCCGTCTCCATTTTGCGGCGGAGGTTCTCTGCCTCGTTGGCTGCGGCAGATGCAAAATGCTCAGAACTATCGGCATAGAGAATCCCTCGAGAAGAATTTACGAGGAGGCCACACTCCTGAGTCATACCATGCTCTATGAGTTGGTCAAAATCCCCACCTTGTGCGCCGATGCCCGGCACTAAAAGAAAATGATTAGGAACAATGTTGCGCACGCGTTGCAGGTACTCGGCTTGGGTTGCCCCCACTACGTACATCATATGCTCGTCGTCACTCCATTGGCTGCTGGTCTTGAGCACTTGCTCAAAGAAGAAGTCTCCCTCTTCGTTTTTGGTCAGTTGGAAGTCGCTAGCCCCCTGATTGGAGGTAAGAGCAAGTAGTACAACCCACTTATCCTTGTACTCCAAAAAAGGTTTTACGCTATCCTGCCCCATATAGGGGGCCACGGTAAGTGCATCGGCTTTTAGGTACTCATAGGCAGAGCGAGCGTAGTGCATCCCAGTGTTGCCTATGTCTCCTCGCTTGCCATCTATGATGATGAATTGATCGGGGTACTGCTCGCGTATGTAAGCCACTGTATGCTCCAGTACTTGCACTCCAAAGGCTCCCATGGATTCGTAAAATGCTACGTTGGGCTTGTATGCTACACAAGAGCCGGCGGTGGCATCAATGATGGCACGATTGAAGGTGAGCATGGGATTTTCCGTGCGCATGAGGTGCTCGGGAATCTTTCGGAGGTCTGTATCGAGTCCTACACAGAGGAAGGAGCGTTTCCTCTTTATGTTTTCTATGAGTTCTTGTTTGGTCATTGCAACTATGTATTACATGCCTTTTGAATAATAGGAGTCGGGGATTAGCTAAGGGCAGCTTCCTGCAATCGTTCGCTATTTTCTGCCACAGAGAGGGCATCGATAATGGGCTTTAGGTCACCATCGAGCACGGCTTGTAGGTTGTACAGAGTGAGCCCGATTCGGTGGTCGGTTAGCCTGCCTTGTGGATAATTATAGGTCCGTATTTTAGCACTTCTATCGCCGGTTGATACCATCGTTTTACGGCGAGAGGCAACCTCATCGAGGTACTTCTGATGCTCCAGATTGTAGATGCGGCTACGCAGTTCCGTGAGGGCTTTTGCTTTGTTTTTGAGCTGCGAACGCTCGTCTTGGCTCTGCACGGTGATCCCGGTAGGTACGTGTACGATACGCACCGCCGAGTAGGTCGTATTTACGGATTGGCCCCCTGCACCGCTGGAGCAAAAGGTGTCGATACGTAAATCACTCTCCTTTATTTCTACATCAAACTCGTCGGCTTCTGGGAATACAGCAACTGTGGCAGCCGAAGTGTGGATGCGTCCTTGAGCCTCGGTCTCAGGTACGCGTTGCACGCGATGCACACCGGACTCGTACTTGAGGGTGCCGTAGGCATTATCTCCCGTTACGGAGAAAACGATCTCTTTGTACCCACCAAGGGTGCCCTCGGTATAGCTACTCACCTCTACACGCCAGCCGAGCCCCTCTACAAAGCGAGTGTACATCTTAAAGAGGTCACGGGCGAATAGAGCGGCTTCGTCTCCCCCCGTACCTGCACGGATTTCCATGATGGCATTCTTCCCATCTTCGGGGTCATCGGGTAGGAGCAATAGGGCAATTTTTTCTTGCAATTGAGGGTATTGATCGTCGGCAAAGGCGATTTCCTCTTTGGCAAGAGCCTTCATCTCCTCATCATCTGTCCCATTGAGTAGCTCCATCGCTTCCTGGCGATTGAGTTTGAGGCGATTGTATTCCTCGTGGGCTTGGTGCAACTCCTCTAGACGGCGATACTCTTTGCTGAGACGCACAAAACGCTTATCGTCCGCTATTACAGAGGGGTCTGTGATGAGCAAAGCAACCTCTTCGAATCGGGCTTCGAGGTTCTGGAGGTGTAGTAATAGTTTCTCTTCGTTCATTTAGTAGCGTAGAGTGCCGTAGGGCGATTGTATGGTGAGACTATTCGTTGCCGCGTCTTCTACATGCCCTATTATTTGGGCTTCGATACCGAAACTCTGACTGATGGCGATAACATCACTGGCCACCTCCTGAGGTAAGTAAAACTCTAGGCGATGCCCCATGTTGAATACTTTATAAAGCTCTTCTCCCGAGGCTCCGCTCTCTTCTGCAATGATGCGGAAGAGTGGGGGTACGGGCAAAAGATTGTCTTTTACGACATGTTTCCCTCGAACAAAGTGGAGTACCTTGGTCTGTGCACCTCCGGTACAATGTACCATACCATGTATTTGGGGGCGAAGCTCTCGGAGCACAGCAGCCACTACGGGAGCATAGGTGCGAGTCGGAGAGAGTATCAATTGTCCCATATTAAGAGGTGTATCCTCCACAGGTTCTAAGAGAGAACGAGACCCACTGTAGACAAGGTCTTGAGGGATGGCAGCATCGAAGCTCTCAGGGAATCGCTCTGCGAGGTATTTCCCTAAGACGTCGTGGCGAGCAGAGGTAAGCCCATTGCTCCCCATTCCGCCGTTGTATTGGTGTTCATAGGAGGCTTGACCATAGGAAGCAAGCCCTACTATTACGTCTCCACCGGCAATGCGTGCATTGTCTATCACATCACTGCGGCGCATTCGGCAGGTTACGGTACTATCCACTATAATGGTACGTACGAGGTCGCCTACATCTGCTGTTTCTCCTCCTGTGGAGTAGATGCCTACGCCCAGCTGACGGAGGTTCTCTAGAAGCTCTTCTGTGCCATTGATGATTTCCGCAATCACTTCTCCCGGGATGAGAGACTTGTTGCGCCCGATGGTGGAGGAGAGCAAAATGTTGTCGGTTGCTCCTACGCAGAGGAGGTCGTCGAGGTTCATTACGAGGGCGTCTTGGGCTATCCCTTTCCAAACGGAGAGGTCGCCAGTTTCGCGCCAATAGATGTAAGCAAGGGAAGACTTTGTACCGGCTCCATCGGCATGCATTAGGTTGCAATAATCAGGATCCCCACCCAAGAGGTCGGGGATGATCTTGCAAAATGCCTGAGGGTATAGCCCCTTGTCTACATTTTTGATTGCATTGTGTACGTCTTCTTTACTCGCAGAGACGCCACGTTGCATGTATCGTTCGTTGCTCATAGTGCTGATTGTCGTTTTACCAAAGCCGGAGTACATCTCCCTCTAGAGGCACGTAACTCTCTATATCTAAACCATTGATTTTGTAGAGATACTCTACGCGAATGCCGTAGAGTTGTGAGATGCTGTGCATAGACTCTCCTACGCTCACCACATGATCCGGAGTGCTATCTCCATGTTTGTTTTTGCGTTGTAGATATATCACATCTCCCTTTTTGAGGGGGAAGTCTACAGGAGCATCGTTGAAGGTTGCCAGCTTCTCTTCATCAATGTTTACGTCGCGAGCTATTGTTGCAAAGGAGTCTCCCTCTTCTGCCAACACGTACTCAAGTCCGTAGCAATTGTACTGGGTTCGTTTTTGGGGGGCCTTGGGAGTCGTTTGCTTTTCTCGCTTCTTCTCCCGAGTGGAGGAGGGCGATGATGCTTTCCCTCTCATCCATGAGGGGGAGGCCTCTCGGTCGAGTTCGTACAAACTATAAAGCTCTACAAGAGCAATAAGTTTATTGGCATATCCTTTGTCCGTGGCGTATCCACACCTTTGCAATCCCTTGGCCCATCCTTGATAATCGTCCAGCGAAAGCTGAAACAAAGACTTGTAGCGAGGTTGTTGCAAGAAGTAGGAGTGATCGGTATAGGAGTCTAATGGAGAGTCGTAACTGCGGAAGCATTCTCCCATTTCATCGTCGTCTTTATAAGCTCTATTGCCTTGCCAAGATTTGTGGCACTTGATGCCAAAGTGATTGTTGTGCACACTTGCTAGCGTGCTTGCTCCTGCGTCCGACTCGAGCAACCCCTGTGCGATTGTGATACTTGCGGGTATCTTGTGCCGCTTCATCTGGAGTATGGCTTCGTTGGCATACTTGCGAATATAGGCTTGATAGGCGGCATTCATGCGCTGTCCATACAGGAGTGGTAAGGAAGTGAGGGAGAATAGTAGCACTATGACCCCGCGTAATAACTGGTTTGCTCGCATTGCCTGTTTCGTATCTTATCTCTACAAAGGTACAATTTTGCCGCGGATTTGCCATCGTCGGCTTCTGCGGCTACCTATCCGTGATAGAGGGGCTTTCTATTAAAGAAGAGCAGAGGGGCTATGAGAAGAATGGCAGACTCCAAACAACAAGGAGGCTGAGGATGAGTACAATGAGCCAGAAGGAGCGTACCTTACGCTCGTGGGCTGGGAAGGCAAGAACCATGACCATAGAGGCCGGGATGAGGCTCAGGAGCGAAAGCCCAACGAGGTGCTGTGAATAAAAAATCCCCAGAGGAAGCATGAGGGCTGGGCGCATCTGTGCTGCCATAAGTTGGCGTACTCGCACTTTCTTTTCACCCAAGCGTATTACGCCAAATAATGTAGCGATAGCGTAGAGAGAGGTACTAACTGCTACGGCTATGAGTAGGGGAGGTGGTAACATATTGCCCTCTTGCCAGATGGGGCGAGGGGTGGCTATCTCTTGTAGTGCCTGCTGTAGATGGGGAAGACTCTCGCTATACAATACAATAGGGGTAGCAATAATAAAGATGCTAATAAGTCCCAAGAAAAATCCGATACTGCTACGCAAAGAGAGGGCACGGAGGTCAATGGCTGTGAAAAGGATCAGGGGCAGTAGGGCTATAAATGGGGGGTAAAGTAATACTCCCAAGCCCATAAATACTCCGGCAGTCGTGAGGTCTAGAGGGTGATCGGGATGGCGGTAACTATTGTAGAGGTTGAAGACAATCCCGAGGTAGGGTAAGAGAGTGAGGAGAGCCGTGCTAGAGCTCCAAGCGGAGGGGTAGAGTAGAAAAAGAAGAGTTGCCAGCAAGGTACACCAGCGGCGGTCTACTTCGTTACAAAGGACAAAGCTATTTGTGAGAAATCGTACGAGTAGGCAGGCTAGGATGATGAGTACTCCTGCTCCTACAGAAAGAGCCCATCCGGGAACTTCTAGGGGCATCTCCATCATCCAAAAGGAGAGCTGCGAGGGAGTAAAAAGGAGAGTGATAGCTACCACTGCCCCTAGGATTAGGAGAAAGGAGAGTGGCAAAGCTCCTCGCATTTTGCCGGGGGAGGGGGAGGTATTGTATTGCATCTAAAGAGGGGAGAGACGGCGATCCGAAGTATAAGCCTAGGGAGAGTGTCCTGTATAGGGAAGGGGGGAGTATCTTACTAGAAGTATCCTAATGTATATAGTAAAGTCCCTATCCCCATTCTTGTGTTTAGAGAGGGGATAGGGACACTTTGTACCTTACTTAGAGAAGATCTTGCCCAATATCGTGACGGTAATTCTTCCCTTCGAATAGCACCTGCTGGGCTATAGTGTAGCACCGTTTGAGGGCGGCTTCGGGGGAGGCGCCGTAAGAGCTTACAGAGAGAACTCGCCCTCCATCGGTTACAATCTTGCCGTCTAGTTTACGCGTGCCGGCATGGAAGAGGCAAGTGTCGTGGGGAGGATCGGGGAGTGTGATCTCGTACCCCTTTTTGTAGCTCCCGGGGTAACCTCGAGAGACGAGCATTACACTAGCGGCAGGGCGAGGGTCTTCGCTCAATGTGTATTCGTCGAGTGTGCCGTTTGCTATAGCCTTGAGGAGAAGAGCTACATCGCTAGAGATGCGGAGCATTACAGTCTCTGTCTCGGGGTCTCCTAGGCGGCAATTGTACTCAATAACATAGGGATCGCCCTTTACATTCATCAGCCCGAGGAAGATAAATCCACGGTACTCTATATGTTCATCTCGCAGCCCTTGTAGGGTTGGTTCTATGATACGTTGGCGTACATTTTCCATAAAAGCCTCGTCGGCAAAAGGTACGGGGCTAACAGACCCCATCCCACCCGTATTGGGTCCCATGTCGCCATCGCCAATACGTTTGTAGTCTTTAGCTGCGGGGAGTACCTTGTAATTGACCCCATCGGTTGCCACAAATATGGAGCATTCAATACCTTGTAGGAACTCTTCAATGACTATTTTTTGTCCTTTACTTCCCCAAATGCCTTCGGCAAGGTCGTCGAAGCCTTTGGCAGCCTCTTCTAGTGTGGGAACAATAAGTACCCCCTTACCGGCTGCCAAACCATCGGCTTTGAGCACAAAGGGAGGATGCAGGGTTTGCAGATAGGCTACGGCTTCACTCTTTTCGTTGGCTGAAAAGGTGCGGTAACTTGCCGTTGGGATGCCGTAGCGTTGCATAAAGGCTTTGCTAAAGTCTTTGCTCCCCTCCAGCTGTGCTCCTTGGGCATTGGGCCCTACGACCATGAGGTGAGGGAAGTCTTCTTTGCGCTCGGCAAAATAGTCGGCAATGCCCTGTACAAGGGGCTCTTCGGGGCCGGAAACCAAGAGGTTGACCCCATGACTTGCAATAAACTCTGCGATGGCGTCAAAGTCTTTGCCCGAGAGTTCCGGTACATTGATGCCGTAGATTTCACTCCCTCCATTACCCGGGGCAATGTAGAGTTGCTCTACCTCGGGAGAGGTGGCAATGCGCCATGCCATGGCAGACTCGCGCCCCCCGGAGCCTAGGAGCAGTACGATGAGGCGTTCGCTAGCTCGTTTTTCTTGCATAATCGAATCTAATTGGAGGAGGTCTTTTTGCTCCTCATCTTGTGGGATATAATATATCTTGCTCATAGGAGATCTTGGAAGTATCTTGTTATTGTTTGGTTTAGATGTACGCGATCTTTACCCAGTACGTTGTGTTCGTGTCCCGGGTAATACATGCAGTCGGGGTAGGTACGTTGGTTAATACATGCCTGTACAAAGGCTTGAGCATGCTGCCAAAGTACCACATTGTCTACGGTACCATGGATGAGAAGGAGGCGTCCCTTGAGGTCGCCGGCACGGAGTGTGAGGTTGTTTTGTTGGTATCCTTCGGGGTTTTCTTGCGGAGTATCGTTGTAGCGTTCGCCGTACATTACTTCGTAACGGCTCCAGTCCATCACAGGGCCTCCTGCTACACCTACTTTGAAAACGTCGCTATGGGTGAGCATCAGGTTGGTAGTCATAAAACCTCCAAAGCTCCATCCGTAGACACCCATACGCTCAGTATCTACCCAAGGTTGCTTTTGTAGGAACTCTACTCCGCGCATTTGGTCGTCCATTTCGGCCGTTCCTACTTGGCGGTGAATCACCTGCTCGAAGTCGCGCCCACGGCGAGCACTCCCTCTATTGTCGAGGGTGAAGACAACGTACCCCTGCTGTGCCATATACACATCCCAACCGCCGGCTCCGGCTAACCAGTCTTTGGTCACAAGTTGAGCGTGCGGACCGCCATAAACGTAAATGATGGTCGGGTACTTTTTGTTCGGGTCGAAGTTAATCGGTTTGAGGAGGCGATAGTGCAGTGTGGTTTTGCCATCGCGTGCCGTAAGAGTACCTAACGTAATCTCGGGCATAACGGCATTCTTTGTCGGATCCTCCGCTTTGAGTAGTTGTTTTTCTTCCTTCCCCCTTGTGCTAACGATGCGGCTGATGCGAGGTGTAGAGGGGGACGAATAGGTATCTATAAACGCTGTCTTAGAGGCGTTGAGGCTTGTGCGGTGTACTCCCTCTATGGGGGTTAGGTCTACAAAATTTTTGCCATTAATGCCGATGCTGTAGAGGCGAGTCTCTAGAGGAGAAGCCGCTGTTGCCTCAAAAAAGATGGTCTTGCCGTCTTGAGAGAAGCCTTTGAATTCCGTCACTTCCCACTCTCCTCGGGTAATTTGTTGTAGAGAGTTTGCTTTACGGGTAGAGCCAAGATAGAAATGGTTGTAGCCATCTTTGCGAGAGAGCCAGAGGTAACGCCCATCGTTGGCAGGGAGGAAAATCATGGGAGATTGCGGCTCAATGTATTTGGGGTCATCCTCCACAAACAGAGTGGCAAGCCTAGCTCCCGATTGGGCATCGTAGCGATTGACTTCATTGTGGTTCTGCCCCCGATTAACTTCGGCAATGTAGAGCGAACGATTGTCGGGATCCCAAGCAATGTTGGTAAGGTAGTGCTCGGGGTCGCCTCCCGTCTGCATATAGACCATTTGCCCCGTAGTGCGATCGAATACTCCTAGGGTAACGTGGTGTGAGGGCTCGCCAGCCATGGGGTAACGCACAGGCACCTCTTTTGCCTTGTGTGGGGTGATGTCTACCAAAGGATAGGGAGCTACCATGGATTGATCCATGCGATAGAAGGCAACTTTGCTGCCATCGGGGCTCCAGAAGATCCCTTTCTCTATACCAAACTCACGTTGATGAACAGACTCCCCGTAGACGATTGTGTCTCCCTCGTTTTGGGCAATAACGAGGCGTTGTGTGCGCTTGTCGCTCCCGGCCTCCTCTAGTTGTTGCATGTAAAGAGTGCCATCGTTGCTTCTTGCGATAAGCCACTTGGCATCGGGCGATAGCTCTACAAGCGCATCGGCAGTATCCCCTTGGTTCTGGAGCGAAAGGCTGCGAAGAAGCTTTTTCTGAGAAAGGTCTATAATGTAAATGGCACGCCATGTTTGCACCGCAAGGAGAGATGGCTCTCCCTCAATGGGGTAGTAATGGGGTAGTTGCCCATGATACATGTGTAGGAGATCCTCTCCTGTGATTAGGTTTTGTATCTCACCAACGGTAAGTAATACCTTGGGGCTTTGCTTTTTGGCATTGCTTTCCATCAGTTTATCCCCCTCTAGATAGGTACAACGGTCTCCTATCCATTGCAAGCGAGGGATATATTTGGGGTAGTAGTTGCTGATGAACTTTTGCCCTCCCGGGGTTACCTCCTCCAGACTATAGAGCCCTTGGGCATCTTGTGCATAGCCGTAGATTGCACTCCCGGTAAGCAGGGTGGCGAGAAATAGGGTATGCAGAGTTCTGTTTCTCATATACTTGTATATTTCGTTTGGTTTCACTACTGATTACTATCGTCGAAGACTTGAATGCGAGATTTGCGTGAGGGGCGTTCTTCATCTCCACGCCTACCGAATCTGTCTTTGGGGCTATTTGAACCATGTTGCCCTTTCCCTCCAAATCGGGGGCGACGTGTCTTTTCTTCTGTCGCGGGAGAGGTGTTTTTGAATGTCTTTTCCTTCTCGGGGCGTCTCCCCCTCGGAGTGCGCTCTTGCTTGCGTTCGCGGTAGGGACGAGAGGAGGCATACGTGCGTGGTTTCCCCTCGGCTAGATCGCGCTTAAAGTCGTCGCGCTTGCCCTCGAATAGTTCGTAACTCCTTAGTTCGCACTCAAGATCGCCATTGAGCAAATCGAGGCGAGAGGAGTGACGCAGACCAACCGCATTGAATAGCTTGCTCTTGGGGGCTATAATCCAAACCTTAGAGCCGGCATATTTGTGTTTGAGTTCACTACCGATCATGCTATAGAGCGCCTCTAGGTCGAATCGCGTGAGTCGCTCTCCGTAGGGTGGGTTGAGTACCATCAGTACGGGAGCTTCGGGGGCGGGACGGCGCTGCATGGCCATATGCTCTATGGTAATGTCGTGCCCTAATCCCATATGCTGCACGTTGGCATTCGTTACCGTATAGGCATCGTTGGCAATATCGCTGGCGTAGATGTGGTGCTCAAAAGGTGTCTCGTAGTTTGGGTCTTCTTGTACTTCTCGCCAAAGGTCGGCATCAAAGTCCGCCCACTCTTCGAAGGCGTATTTGGTGCGCCATGCGCCTGCTGCCACCCCCCGAGCAATCAGAGCCGCTTCAATGGCAAAGGTGCCCGATCCACACATCGGGTCTATAAGGTCGCATTGCCCCTGCCAACCGGCTTTGAGTAGGATACCGGCAGCAAGTACTTCGCTGAGTGGAGCCGGGGTTTGTTTTACTTTGTATCCGCGCTTGTGGAGGCTATCCCCCGAGCTATCCAGAGAGAGGGCAACATGCCTTTGAGCAATGTGAATATTAAAGCGAACGTCGGGAGTATCCATGCGTACCGAAGGGCGTTTCCCATCGGGAGTGTTGGCTACAAAGTAGTCTGCAATGGCATCTTTTACTCGATAGCTTACGTAGCGACTATTGCTGAATCTATCGGAGTAAACCACAGGGTCTATGAGGAAGGTTTGGTCGCATCGGAGGTAGTGATCCCACTCGAATTGGCGGAGGGTCTCGTAGAGGTCTTCGATGCTTTCGCAGTTGAATTCGTAGATCGGTTTGAGGATGCGTAGAGCCGTGCGCAAACGGTAGTTAGTAAGGTACAGCATACGCTTGTCGCCTCTAAAACGCACCATACGACGACCTATCTCTATATCAGAGGCTCCGAGGGCTTCTAGTTCATCGGCTAGCACGTCCTCCAATCCGTACAGGGTCTTTGCCACGTAGGAGGAGAGGTGATGTTGGGTAGCATGTTCATCCCTTTGTTGCTTGGGGGTGGATGTTGTTTTGTTTCCCATATAGTCGCTTAATCTCTCTTTCCTACAAAAGTACGCAAATCCCCTATACCTCTGTATAGTCTCTGCCTGTTATCGGAAAAACTCCCGGCTGGAAAGTGATTGGGTTACTGCCTGGAAATTTTTTTTATTTCAGCCAGAAAGGGAGTGCACTTCTGACTGAGATTTTTTTAATTTCCAGGCAGCAATCCGGAGTGAAATTAGGTAGCAAATAAAAGCCTTAGTTTTATATCTATAATATATTGTCTTTCCTAAATATAGAAATTGGAAATGAATCGAAGAGATCTTGTTGCTCTGCATTCATTTCTTCATAGGATATGTTTGCCATGGTTTTATTGTCGAGCAACAAATGAATTGCTGTTTTCATCTCAGCTCCAAGATTAGGGAGTAAGAGGATATTGCATAACTCTTGTGCTTCATCTTTAGTTAAAGATCTCTTTCTTTTGATAATCTGATATTTATTGACGATGTGAAGAGGTTTGTTTGTGATGAGACTTTTTTCAATGATCCAGCTATTAAGGGAAAGGATTGCATTATACATCTTGTCGTCTTTTTTTTGCATTGAATCGTAAGCTTTTAAAGCCATCAGCATATCATCATTTGCTCTTTTAGGAAGAGATGGGTTATGGCTTACTGCTTCTTCGTATGATAAAAGCATTTTTGAATAGTCAACATTAGAGAAATACTTAAAGTCTGGATGATTAAAGACAACTGTAAACATAGAAGTCTTTAGCCTTTCTTCATCTCCTTCCTTATAAGCCCAAGACATTTTGTCGGCGGCACCAAAGAAATCACTAATGGTGTATGTTCCATCCTTGTTCTTTTCAGTTAGAAGAAGAATTTTGTATTTGTCTATATCCATGCAAGCGACCGTGTTAAGGTCCTGCTGATTGCTTATGGGCTTAGAATCTAAAATAGCATCAATCAGTATTGTGAGATTACCTATGTCTACCTCTGAAAATCTGCCAATTTCAATGTCTTCTGTTATATTCAGCCTATCAAACAATTCTCTTGCCTTTATCCAATAATCAAGTTCTGTCGAAACTAGATTTATTTGTGATTTTGTAGTGTTTTTGAGCTCGAATAGATTTTGTCCAAAGTTCACCTTGCCAGATATAAACATGTCCTGAATAAAGTGTAGTTCATAAATTTTTGATGACAACATTCTTGCTTTAGAGCTTATTTTAGTTTCAGCTTGCTGTGCTTTACCATCAATATGGTGATAATGAATGTTCACAACATTATCAATACAAAGCGTGCATTCATCTCCAGAACTGAACAAAGTATACTCTTTATAGTATGTCTTCCCATTTGCGACTACATCCTCCTTTATATGAGGTCCAACTGCAATTTTATAGCGCTGATCTCCTATTGGATAATACGCTTTAGCACCTCCTCCCTCCATAACAGCATATAGATACACTGGTTCCTCCGAACAAACACAATTGCCATTCTCTTTCTGTATAAATGAACTACTAAAGCTAATTTTACATCCGTTTTTAATAGCTTCATCAAGAGTCATAATTGGAGCGTCTACAAAAGAAGTCTGCTTCTTACAATCATCATCGAAAGCAATCATTTCCATTTCCATTTCAGCCACATCTTTGTCATACTTACATAATCGAATCGAGATGGTAGCTTGATCTTTTGCTTTCTCGATGATTTTTTTAAGTTTGATGGGGGTTAGTTTTGCATAGTATAAGAGCTTTTCTTCTTTCAAGATGAAAACTACGCAATAGAGAACCCCTCCATTTTTCAAGTAACTCTTTAGATTATATACTTTGACAGGATAAGATGGATTTTTTGGTAATGATCTGCATGTCTTTCCCTTTACTTGAATGGAAATCTTCCTTCTTGACTTATCATCAGATTCTATATGGATGCACCCATCCCACGCAGGTTCCTTATCTCTATTTGAAATGAATGATTCTATGCGGCTACTTCTACTGAAAACGTCTTCAACCTTTCCAACAGCCCATGTTTCTATTTGATGACTTGTTACTTTCATTTATGACTAACTTTATAACCCTTTTGACTTCTTCTTGTAAGACAACCTTTTTGAGGTAACTTTTCTAATCTCATTTGGGGGTGTCTGACATTTTCAGAGTCTTCCAAGAGAAGGGGAGGCTCTTCTATTTTAAGATTTAAGGGACAAAATTGGAGACTGGCTTTGTGTGTAGCAGAGAGGGGCTGGGCCCCGATGTGAGGGCGGGTCGGAAGGGAGGCTTAACGCACAGACGTAGAGCGCTCTTGGGGCTTGCCCTCTTGGGTGCTATTGCCCGATTGGAGTAGGGTTTCATAAGCATCCCGAGCAAAGTCCTTTAGCGAGGGTCTCCGACAATCTACCGTGATGTGAAAACAAGCCTGCTTCCGCTCATATTTGACGAGGCAACGCCCTGCCGCACGATACTGATGAAGTAGGGAGGCTAGAGCTCGCTTTAGCTCTTCTGTTTTGTCTTCTGATGCTTCGTCTTGCTCCGAACTCCCCTGTGGTAACATAATGCTGGAGCCCTCTTTGAGTGCTTCTGTCTGCTTGGTGATGGGGTCGAAACGCTTCCAACTAATATCAATAGTGGTGCCGTAGCAGTGCGAACTTTCCTTGGCTGCGTTTACATTTTTGCCACTAAGTTCGTCGCGCTGTGCCAAGGTGCGAGTTACACTTGTAATGATAAATTTGTAGGGGGGCAGATGGTGCGCCTTGAGTGTCTCGGCAAAGTCGGCTCCGAGGTCGTCGAGAAGGTCTTTAGCTTCGGGCACAAGGTAGGGGATGGAGTGCTCGAGCGAGTCTACTTTGTAGCGGTCGCATGTGAAAATTTCCACCATGGCATCCAGTGCTTTCGCACGAGAGGCAGAGTCTGCGATAGGTACAATGCCAAAGCGCCGAGCCGCCTCTATATGCACGGGATTCTCGTCGTTAAATGTCTTGCCATAGTCGAGTTTGAAGGATGCCGCATAGTCTATACTCGTTGTATTTACATGGCTCTTCTCGGGAGTGATCTTATTGCGATTGTTCCCTAGGGAGACTCCAATAAGTACAACAAGTACAATACCACACCAAACAAACGAGCGATAAATCCACTCTTTATAGGGGGAGAGTGGAGCGAAAAGTTTCCTAAAGAATGCTTTTACCGAGGATAGGAAAGGGAGGTTAATCTTTTGGGTGAAGGCAAAGAGGGGGGCTATTTTTTTACCAACCCACCTCATTGCCTTGAGGAAAGCTCCCTCTAGTACGAGGTAATAATGCCACAATAGACTACCTGCCTTCTTAAGGGCAACACCCCACCGAAGGAGTGTTGCACGAATCTTTTCGAATTGACTTCCCGTTGCAGAGCCCTCTCTTATGTCGTTGCTATCCATTGAGTCGGGAGAGTATCCATCCTCGGACGTCTTTTGCGAACGGGGCTTACGAAGTTTTTTCAGTGTAAGACTAAACCATTCGGATACGAGGGAAAAAAGATCTTCTAACTTACGGACGATACGAGAGATAAAGGGAGGTAGCATCGGCATAGGAGTCATAATCTGAGATAAATGTATAGGGAGGGGTAGTGTAGATTAGATACCAAGCTGCTCAAAGAGTTGGGCTATACGTTTATTGGCGCGTTGCTCCGCCATAGGCAGATCTTCGGGCGAAGCTACCGTCTCACGAATGCCTACATAGTATTTGATCTTAGGCTCTGTACCCGAGGGGCGAATAGAGAGTTTGGATCCGTCTTCGGCTATGTATTGCAATACGTTGCTGGTGTCAGGCATCACAAGGGGAGTAACTTTGCCAGTGGCCACTTCGCGTCGCTCAAGGGTAGAATAGTCGAGTACTTCTACTACGGGGCTACCTGCTATATCGCTAAGGGGATGCTCACGATAATTCACCATCATAGCCAAGATTTCTTCGGCGCCTGTCTTGCCTTTGCGAATGATGTAGTGACCTTTGTCTGCAAAGTAGCCGTAGGTTGTATATACTTTGGCTAGGAGGTCGTCGATGCTTAGGCCTTTGTCGAGAGCCCAAGCCGTCATTTCTGCAAAAATAGCGCAAGCCGATACGGAGCTTTTGTCGCGGATGAAGTCTTCCCAGAGGTAGCCGTAGCTCTCTTCGCCTCCACCTATGTAGCGAGCCTTACCTTCGTTTTCTCGTATTACGTTGGCAATCCATTTGAACCCCGTATAGCAGTCGTGGAGCTTTACGCCCTCTTGCTGTGCGATAAACTTGATAAGGTCGGTAGTAACAATGGTCTTGATAACGTAATCGTCACTTCGGAGGTCGCCAAGTTCTTTGCGGCGGATGATGGAGTAGTAGGTCAGCAGCATGCAAATCTGATTGCCATTGATGAGATGCATCTCTCCATTCTTCCCTCTAACGGCTACGCCGATGCGGTCTCCGTCGGGGTCTGAGGCGAGTACAAGATCGGCTTTGGTGGCTTCGGCTCGTGCCATGGCCAAGGTAAGCGCTGCAGGCTCCTCGGGGTTGGGAGATTCTACCGTGGGGAAGTCTCCGCTAATTACGTCCTGCTCCTCTACGTGTATGATATTGTCGAACCCAAAAGCTTCCAAGGCACGAGGTACCATGTAGCGCCCTGTACCATGGATAGGGGTGTACACAATGGGCATATCGTGGTGGCGTGCAATGGACTCGGGCGAGAGCGACAAGCCCTTTACAGCCGTGATGAAATCACGATCCACCTCTTCGCCAATGGGAATGATAAGTTCGGGGCGGGCGGTCTCTTTTACCTCGGCCATAGAGCGGATACGCGCTACCTCCTCAATGGTATTGACATCGTGAGGAGCAATCATTTGCGCGCCGTCGCTCCAGTAGGCTTTGTAGCCATTGTAGATCTTGGGATTATGCGAAGCTGTTACCATTACGCCGCTCTGGCAACCCAAGTGGCGGATGGCAAAAGAGATTTCCGGAGTAGGTCTGAGAGATTCGAATAGGTATACCTTGATGTTGTTTGCCGAGAAGACGGCTGCCGTTATCTCCGAGAAGTAACGACTATTATTGCGGCAATCGTAGCCAATAACCACGGAGAGCTGATTGAGATCTGCAAAAGCCTTGTGGAGGTAGTTGGCAAGCCCCTGTGTTGCCATAGCTACGGTATAGCGGTTCATGCGGTTGGTGCCGGCTCCCATGATGCCGCGTAGCCCCCCGGTGCCAAACTCAAGATCTTTGTAAAAAGCATCGATGAGGGCGGCGGGGTCTGCCTCCTCAAGCATCGCTTTTACCTCTTTTCGGGTTGCTTCGTCATATTCCGGAGAGAGCCACTTTTGGGCTTTTTCTGTCACCTTTGAGATTAATTCCTTATTGTCCATAGCTGTCTGATTTACTAACTATTGAGTCTACTTCTCCACAAAGATAGGCAATGTAAATGGTGTTTCAGGGCAAAAAAGAAGAAACCTAAGTCCTCTTGTGGGAGGGGTCTTAGGTTTCTCTATTGTAACATCAACTCAAAAAAGAGCCGAAAGCCGGACTCGAACCGGCGACCTACTCATTACGAATGAGTTGCTCTACCAACTGAGCTATTTCGGCAACAGAGCGTGAGCACACACTCTCTTCCTGCGCAACGGAGGAAAACAATGCCCCCTCCGGTCAACGCGGTGCAAAGGTAGTAATTAAATCTTATTCGTCAAGCAAAGTACGGAAGAACTCGTCTAAATCTTCGTCCAGATGCTCCAGAAGAGGGGTGTCTAGTAGCGTCTGATCGTCGTGTACAAAGAGGAGCTCTTCGTCATTATCTTCCTTACTGTTAGCTAAGTAGACAATAGAAAGTGGTTCCCCAAAAGAGTCGTCGAAGAGATTCTCGTCGTAGAGTTGCTCTACAATACTTCGGAGTATTTTTTTTAGTTCTTGAGTATTACTCTCAACGCCTAGAGCCGCCTTTTCTCCACCTTGGGCATAGTCGAATAGTATCTCTTCTGCCAAGATATTATCGTCTTCGTCACTGATCGTAAAACGCCCCTCTGTGTAGTCTATGGCTACAAAGAGGTCGTAGTAGATCTTGTTTCGCTTGTGGCAAGTAGCCAAGGCTTGGCGGAAGGTTTTCTCCAAGATGAGAGCCGTTTTCTCTAGGGTCATAATCTCTTTTCTTGTCTAAAGTACTTATGGTAAACGATCTTGTTACTCAAGATCTTTTAGTTGCTTCTTAAGAGTTGCAATACGAGCAAGTGCATCGGCCTCTTTCTTGCGCTCCAGATCCACTACTGCTTGTGGGGCTCCGGAGACAAATCGTTCGTTGGAGAGTTTTTTGCGTACGCCCATCAAGAAGCCCTGTTGATGCTTGAGGTCTGCCTCGAGCTTCTCTCTTAGCGCCCCCTTGTCTATATAGCTATCAATAGGGATCGCGTACGACACAGTGCCAACGATAAAGGTGGCAGAAGAGCCGCCCTCCGTAGAGGAGGCTAGAGGGGTGCAGGTGGCACCTGCAAGTTTGGAGATGAGGCAATCTGCCATAGCCGGGTGCCCCTTGCCACATTGCAGGGTGAGAGACTCGGTACGCGCTATGTTGTGCGTAGTACGGACGTTGCGCACTTGGGTGATAACCTCGCGGGCGGCAGCAACCGTAGCTAGGAGCTCTTTGTTCGGCTCTTCTAGCTTGGGCATGCGGGTGTACATGATGGTTTCCCCAGCCTTACGCGGTGCCATATCTTGCCAAAGCTCCTCTGTGATAAAGGGCATAAAGGGGTGCAAGGTTTGTAGGAGTACCTCCAAATAATGCCGAGTAGCTGCAAGAGTTTGAGCATCCATCGGAGCCCCAAACGGAGGTTTGATAGCCTCTAGGTAGAAGGCTGAGAAGTCGTCTCGATAGAGTTTATAAGCCACCGTCATAGCTTCGCTGATGCGGTACTTGCTCATAAGATCGTCAATCTCGAGCAGTGCTTCTGTCAAGCGGTGGTGGAACCACTCCACAGCTTGGAGGTTAGCCTCACCGGGCTTTGCCGTAGCATCTGCCTGCCAATTGGAGATAAGTCTGTAGCTATTCCAAATCTTATTGCAGAAGTTGCGCCCCTGCTCTAGTAGGCTCTCATCGTAGAGAAGGTCATTACCGGCAGAGGTGGCCATCATCATACCTACGCGCACGCCGTCTGCTCCATACTTCTCGATGAGGTCGAGCGGATCGGGCGAATTACCCAAGGTTTTAGACATCTTGCGCCCTTGAGCATCACGCACAATCCCCGTAAGGTATACATCGCGGAAGGGGCGTTGGCCACGATAGCGATAGCCCGCAATGATCATTCTTGCCACCCAGAAGAAAAGAATATCCGGGCCGGTAACGAGGGCTGCTGTGGGGTAGTAGTAGTTGAGATCTTTGTTGTTTTTGTCGTCAATATCGCCAAAGACCGTGATAGGCCAGAGCCAAGAAGAGAACCAAGTATCTAGGCAATCTTCCTCTTCGCGTAGGTCTGCCAAAGTAAGCGAGGGGCAGCCTGTTTCTTTTTTTGCTTTCTCCAGAGCTTCTTCGGGAGTAGGAGCCACGACAAATCCACCTTGGGGGAGGTAGTAGGCGGGGATGCGGTGCCCCCACCAAAGCTGGCGGCTAATGCACCAGTCTTTTACGTTCTCCATCCAATGGCGGTATGTGTTCTTGAATTTGGCAGGGATGAGTCGTACCTCGTCTTTTTCTACCGCCTCGAGAGCCGGTCCGGCAAGCTCTTCCATTTTTAGGAACCACTGCATTGAGAGCTTGGGCTCAATGGGCACTTGTGTACGTTCGCTACATCCTACCTTATTGGTGTAGTCTTCTTCTTTAGTTAGTAGCCCTGCCGCTTGTAGGTCTTGGGCTATCTTGCGACGGACATCGAAGCGATCCATCCCGGCATAAGCTCCCCCTTTTTCGTTGAGGGTGCCGTTGTCGTTGAATATATCGATGGTCTCTAGATTGTGCTTTTGTCCTAGATTGTAGTCGTTAATGTCGTGAGCCGGGGTTACTTTGAGGCAGCCCGTACCAAACTCGCGATCCACATATTCATCGGCAATAATAGGTATGGCACGCCCCACAATGGGGATAATAGCGTGCTTGCCAATGTATTGTTGGTAACGAGGATCCTCAGGGTGTACGCATACGGCAGTATCGCCCATTATGGTTTCGGGGCGTGTGGTGGCGATGGTCAAGAAGTCATCACTTCCTTCAATATTGTAACGCAGATAGTAGAGCTTGCTGTGCTCTTCTCGGTAGATAACCTCTTCGTCCGAAAGGGCGGTTTGCGCCTTAGGGTCCCAATTGACGATACGTACCCCACGATAGATAAGTCCACTCTCGTAGAGGTCGCAGAATACCTTTATAACGGAGCGCGAGCGGTCTTCGTCTAGCGTGAAAGCGGTGCGATCCCAATCGCAAGAGGCTCCTAGTCTTTTGAGCTGCTCAAGTATAATGCCTCCATGCTCGTGCGTCCAGTCCCAAGCATGTTTGAGGAAGGTCTCCCGCGTTAGGGAGCGTTTGTCGATTCCTTGCTCGGCAAGACGCGCTACCACTTTGGCCTCGGTTGCAATAGAGGCGTGGTCTGTGCCCGGTACCCAACATGCGTTGTACCCTAGCAGACGAGCACGGCGTACAAGCACGTCTTGTATGGTATTGTTGAGCATGTGTCCCATGTGGAGTACCCCCGTAACATTGGGGGGCGGGATTACCACGGTATAGGGTTCTCGCTCATCGGGAGTGGAGGCAAAATGCTTCTGCTCCAGCCAGTATTGATACCATTTACTCTCTATCTCGGAGGGGTTATATACAGTCTCGTTATTCATTTTACTATGTCGTCAGAGTCGGAAAAAGAGGCAAAACAGCTGCCTATTTGACTGCAAAGGTAGGAAAAACCCCTATCTTTGTGACCTATTCCTCCTTATGTTATAGGGCAAGTTTTGATTAGAAGATTATGAAGATAACGATACCTAAGCATACCAATCTCCGTACACAGTCGTTGTTTGTATTGCTGGCAGTTGCATTTGTTGTGCTGCTATTCTCGCCACGCGACCACAAGTTTATGTACAATTTTGAACGTGGACAGGTGTGGCAATACGAGCTCCTTATTGCGCCGTATGATATTACCATCCTAAAACCTCAAGAGCAGTTGCAAGCGGAGCGAGATAGTGTTGCACGGAATATCCTTCCCTATTGTCGGATGGATAAGTCTGTGGCAAAGGAGAAGATTTTGCTTTGGAGTCATGATTACGCCAGTCGCTGGAAAAAAGAGCTCTCGCCCGATATTGAGGTGTTTGTGCGTAATTATCTGGAGGAGACTTACGACCATGGGATTATCGATGATGCCCTATATCAAAGGCTTCTCCAATCCAAAGAGGGAGAGGACGAGGAGATGCCCATAAATGAAGTCAACCTATTGTACGACCAAAATGAGAGCCGTAAGCATCCGACCACACTCTTTCTTACGGTAAAAGAGGCCTATCAGCAAGCCATTGACCGCTGTGTAGAGGCTGGCTACAACCCCGATATTCTGAGAAGAATCAATCTGGAAAATTATCTGAGAGCCAACGTTTCTGAAGATGTGGCAACTCGTAATAGCGTCATTCGTGAGGAACAGAAAAAGATCTCCAACTCTACGGGCATTGTGGTAGCAGGCAGACGCATCATAGACAAGGGGGATATTGTAGACGATGCTACCTATAATGTGCTGGCGAGCTACAAGAAAATGTACGAAGAGAGGTCGGGCAACGATCGTACCTACATAGGGCGTGTAGGGGGGCTCTTGCTCATTGTGATTGTATTGCTCCTTGGGCTTTGGCTCTACTGGTTTATCTTCCGTCCTTCGATCTTCCGGCAGCTTAAAAATACGGTGTTTATTGCCGCCAGTATCCTCTTCTTTGTCTTGCTTACGGAGCTAACGGTCACGCTATTCCAGTTCGATGTATATATCATTCCCTATCTGATACTGCCCCTATTGGTACGTATATTCTTCGACTCGCGTACGGCCTATTTCTCTCATACTATTACAATTTTGCTATCGGCACTTTTTGTTGCCCTGCCTCTTGAGTTTATTCTTCTTGAGATGGTAGCAGGTATGGTTGCTATCTTTAGTTTGAATAATTTGACCTCTCGCTCCCAGCTTATACGTACCACATTCCTTGCCTTTTTGAGCTACTCCATACTCTCTGTTGCTCTCTCTCTCATGCGCAATGGAGCTCTAGAAAACGTCGATGCCTTGCACACTTTGAGCTTTGGTATCAACATGATTTTCTTGATGTTTACCTATGTATTGGTGTACCCCATGGAGAAGCTTTTTGGGTATATCAGTAATATCAGTTTGGTAGAGTTGAGCGATATAAACCGACCCCTATTGCGGCAGCTATCGGAGAATGCCCCGGGGACTTTCCAGCACTCTATGCAGGTTTCTATTTTGGCAACGGATGCCGCGCAGAGTATCAATGCCGATGTACAACTCACTCGCACAGGGGCTCTCTACCACGATATTGGTAAGATGCTTAATGCTCCCTTCTTCACAGAAAATAATCAAGGAGGGCGCAATCCTCACGAAGATCTATCCTACAAAGAAAGTGCTGCCATTATTATAAAGCATGTAACAGAGGGAGTGGCTCTTGCTCAAAAGTATAAACTGCCCCCTCAGGTAATTGATTTTATTCGTACTCACCACGGCAGAGGGTATACCAAATACTTCTATACGATGTACTGCAATGAGCATCCCGGAGAAATTGTTGATCGTGCTCCCTTTTCTTACCCCGGCCCCAATCCCTTTAGTCGGGAGACCGGGATCTTGATGCTTGCCGATGCTGTGGAGGCGAGTAGCCGTAGCCTCAAAGAGTACACGGTGGAGTCTATCACCGCTTTGGTAGAGCGTATTGTTGATGGTATTGTGGCAGAAAAACTTCTTGACAATACCCCTCTTACGTTCCGCGAGATTACTACCATTAAAGAGACTTTTGTGAGTAAACTGCTCACGATGAATCACTCAAGAATCGCGTATCCGAAGCTCAATAGGGAGGAAGCCACAGCCACTACTCCCAATGAAGAAAAGAGGGACGAAAAATGATAAATCGGGATACTCCTATCTTTTTGGTCGGCTATATGGGTTCGGGTAAGAGCACCATAGGACGGAGGCTCGCAGACCGAATGGAAAGGGAATTTATCGATACGGATATTTTTATCGAACGGCGATTCCACGAGAGTGTAGCTAATATGTTCACTTCGGTAGGCGAAGAGGCCTTTCGAAGACGCGAAGCGGTGGTAATAGAAGAACTATCCGGATTTCCAAACGCCGTGATTGCAACGGGGGGCGGTCTACCCTGTCATCATGGGAATATGGAGCTCATGAATCAGTGTGGAGTTACGGTTTTCTTACAAGTCTCTTTGGATAATTTGGCCAAACGTATTGAGCTATGTAAGAGAACGCGCCCCACTGTACGCCATCTCTCGGGAGAGGCTCTCGAGGAGCATATACGGCAAGCAATGGAGGTGAGGCTCCCCATTTACCGTCAAGCACAATACACAATTCCCTGCGACGAAATTTGTACACCTAAAGACGAAGATTGGGTGGCAGAACAGATTGCTCTTCTCCTAGCTCGGTAGTCTCCATGGGATAAATAAAAAGGGTAGATGGCGCTCCTTTGCGGAGAGTCATCTACCCTTTGTCCTCAAACGAATGAGGGGAGGAGATTTATCGAACGAGTAGGGTTGTCATTAGAGTTTTCCCATTACTTGTCACGCAACGTACGATATATTCACCGGCCATTAGCTGGTTGGTCGGGATTTGGAAGCTTTGCACTCCATCAACTTTGTACGAAACGATATGTGTACCGTCCATGGACTCTATTGAGATTTGCTCCATAGGCAGGATGGTACGTAGGGTTGTTTCGGTAGTTGCAGGGTTGGGATAGAGCATAATTTCCTGTGGTATAACTTCAATCCCCCCTTCGTTAGAGTTTTTGAGAATAAAGTGTACGGGCACTTTTATTGTACCAAAAATCTTCTGTCCGAAGTCTGATAATCCAAATTGATCCGATACTACGGTGAGGATACGCAATAGTCCATCTTTCCCTGCAAGGAAACTGAACTCTCTCCCCAACGAGAACATAGGAACAAAATATTTCTTCTCTCCCTTTCCGATTTTCCCGGAGAGGGCGTTTGTAGAGACCGCTAGCACTTCCACATTTCCTTCCTGATCATTGTATCCGGTTGTTAGAAGAGCTCTAATAGCCGCTTTCGACCCCGTTGGATCGTAGAGAGAGCCTTCGTTGCGTATTTCGAACTTGCAGGGGCGTACGTTGTTGTCGGTACATACAATTTGTATAGGCCCCTCGGTGACTAGTTCGCAGACCAAGGTGGCATCTGTATAGGAGCCGGGAAGTTTTACGATGCAATCCTTGGCAATGCGGCGAGCTGCGGAGCGAGCCATGCGATTGTTATAGAAACCGAAGTCAGTACCGGGCTCATCGGGATTGAGACGAGGTATGCGGAGATACAAATTTGCTTTGCTGTCTTTGGGGAGAATGGGGCGGAACCCGGAAAAAGTAATCTCAGCATCCCCTTCTGCAGGTACTGTTATCATCTGTACTCCGGCGGAGTAGCGATAGTCGGGGGTACCCTCTTCTCTGTCAAAAGTCTGGCCGTCTACACAGAAGAGCTGTGCGGGAAGGTACATCTCGCGTTTGCTTGAGTTGTGTACTGTAAAGGTGACTTCGCTCTTTTCGTAGCTGTAGAGTTTGTCTGTCTTTACAGTCTTGGGGTCTACCGAGAGCCAATCAATGGGCACGTCGTACTCTATCTTACTTACTTTGTGGTCTGCGATGGTGATAAATGCAATGGAGGGCTCGTCGTAGAGGAAGTGTAGGGGCTTGTAGTCATCTCCCTCGAGTGCATACTCTAGCTTTAGAGTGTAGGTGCCATCGGCGAGGTCCTTGACTTCGAGGGTATCTCTACTTATATAGGGAATATACACAGATAGATCCCCAACATCAGGTTGCCCCTCTTTCACTCGTGTTTCTTTACTATCATACATCGCAAAGCGTAGGGTACAATGCATCATTGTTTGGGCACTTTGCATGTAGATCCCGGCCATAGTTATTTTTTCTCCTCCGGAGTTGGGGAGGATTTTAGCGCGAAGGGATACGGAGGGCGTACTGAGAGGAGCTTTTTCTCCGCATTCTCCATCTCGGCAAGGAGCAGCTCCTACCACGATGGATTGAGCATAGTCGTAGAATCCCATACCGGCACCTGTCCCTAATGAACTAGGTTGCAATGCCGTGAGTCGGTAGTAGGCATTGGCCTTTCCTCCCCAACCCCAGTTGAAGTGGAATAGCCCTTTATCATCGTAACCATCACAAACAAAGCAGTGGCCTCCTTCCCCTTGACCGAAGAAGATAACGGGGCGATCATTGTCTAGCTCTGTGCGGATTGTCCCTTCCCATTTTTCTTGATTTACCTGTCCGCGATAGAGTAGATGTGTCTCTCCACTATATTTGAAAAAATCTCTGAGTGCACGCACTATGTAGGTATCCAATGCACCACTGCCGCGAGAGGAATAGGTCATATCTACAGCATGTCCGGCATCACGCATCAAAAGACCATACGCCTTTGCCACCACCTCTTTGTTTTCTATCGTATTGGGGTCGTAGGTCCCGGGCATGTTTACCCAGTCGTAGTGGGTGTTAAATGTTACAGAACGAGTAATATGAGGAGTGTACATAGAGTCGATGTAAGAGTGGCTACCGGTACCTACGTCGGGCCATTTGTGGAACCGTAGCACTTGAGCTAGAGCGGTAGCTACACATCCCGTAACACACTTTCTGTTTGTAAAGGGATCGACGGGGCACTCGCTATTGAATGGATACCCTTGGTCCCATCGGATTTGTTCTTTTTCGAGAAGGGGGGCTACTTGCTTTTGAGGGACTTCCCTAGTACTCTTTGGGCTTGTGGAGTAAAACATATCAGTCCGATAGAAGGTCTCTATCTCCTTGTCAATCCCCTTGAGCCAGTAGAGAGCTTCGCGAGGAGCAGTCTCCATGGAGAAGTGCCCTTCGTACGAGTAGGCAAGTATTTGCTCCAGACGATCATCTCCGGCAACAATCACAAAGCCATCATTTTCTCCTCTGTTGTATATATAGTAGTAGGTAGGAGCAATCACCTCAGATGCACGGAGGTGTGTTTGCTTCGCTTGAGTATTTTGAGGGCGATGGATATAAGAAAGTGTGAGCGAGGGCTCCGAAGATCGCAGTGAGCTACCGCGGAAGAACTGTTGAGCAATACGTAACGAAACCTCCGGAGAGATAGGAGTTGCCCACACACTGCCCAGGCACAGAAGAGAGCCTAGAGCCAGCAAAAGAAATCTTTTAAGCATGTTGTAAGGAAATGATTTAGTTGTTTGTTGTATTGTTTTATATGAGACCATTATCTCTTATTCTCTGCAAAGTTAGAAAGAACTAGCCTTAAAACACGGTATAGATGAAAGAAAAAACTTTTACCTATACCGAAAAATGACCATTGACAACTTAAAAATACCTACAGGTTGGTATTGTAGAAGGGAGATTAGTGTAGCTACCTTTGCACTCAGTTATGGCGATAACTACACAAACGAATAGAATGAATCCATTATAATATGAATGCCAACAAATTATTTTTATCGCTGCTCTTAGGTGCTAGTAGTATCGTAGGGGCATGGGCGCAGCATGCCGTGAAGCGAGAGTACTTTTGTGACCCTGCAAAGTATCAGTATCGCTTGAAGTCTTACAAGCATTATGGTCAGCTCTTTACCTACAACTACGACGAAAAGGGATATGTGAAATCTCTTGAAGTTACCAACGACGACGGCTCTCTAGAGTCTCGAACCCTTTTCTACTACGATGAAAAGGGATACTTTATTAGACTTGATGATTATGGTCGTCCTAGGATAGCTACAGGGGAGTTTGATATTGTAAGTAGACGGAACGACTACAAGCGTAATGAGCAAGGACAAGTTGTCACTTTCTCTGTATATCAGCTTCTGAGTGAGGATAAGGATGATGATACTCTTACCAAAACAGTAGAAGGTAAGTTTACCTATAATGAAAAGGGGCTAGAGAGTGAGGCTATCTTTACTGCAGGAGTAGAGGGAACTGCCAATTGGGCACCTTTCCGTAAGTGTAAGGTTGTGTATGATGCGCAGGATCGTATCATAAAGCTGGATCAAGTTGCCTATCCCGAAGAAGGGGAGAAGTTGATGGACGAAGTGCTTGAGTACAACGAACGTGGACAAATCACAAAACTTGGGTACAATTCTTACACCGGAAATAAAAATGGGGAACTTCTTTTCAAATATGACAACGAAGGGAATTTGCTAGAAAGTGGCGACCCGGACTTCCCCGTTACCTATACTTACGAGAACAAGAGTTTGGTATGTGATAAGGTATTCTTCCCAGTCCCTCCCATGGCTAGAAGTCTCTACTACGAGTTGCGTAATAACCTTATTTTCTCTCTCGGATTCCCTCTCTTTTACACCCTTCCCACTACAGCTCCTAGCAAAGAAGTCATGAAGATGGCCGGAGATGATGGCGAAGATGAGGACGAAAACGAAGGAATGTTTGTCTACGAATCCGTCCCGATGAGTAACGTCTTGATACCTGCTGTAGAGAACAATCTTAAACCCACTATTGCCGGAGGACGTCTCTCGGTGGAACTCCCCAACGAACTTGTAGGACAATCCTATTTCCTCTGCAATGCAGAAGGCGCCCTACTACAGCGTGGTGTTATCTCCTCTGAGCTCCTCTCTCTTGAGGTAAGCGATCTCCCTCATGGGACCTACCTCCTAAAGGCAGGAAACCAAAACGCAAAAGTCCTCCTTTAAGGATGTATCTAAAAGAAAACTCAACACAATAATAATCGCAAAACAAAACTACAGAAGTATGAAAACTAAATTTTTCTTGTCACTTATAGCTACTGGCTTGGCTTTTGGGATTGTATCATGCCAACCGAACCAAACTCCTAAACCCGGCCCTACCCCAACTCCTAATCCTCCTGCACAAGAAGAGGTAAAGGGATTGAAAGGCTATGTTGATGCCTCTAAGTATGAGAAGTGGGTATACTATTCGCTTAAGGACAATAAAGAGGTAGAAGTGAGTGACTACAAGAATAGTGACGCTTGGGATATCGCTTTCCATCGCTTTGACATTCGTCTCAATTGTGGCGAAAGTGGCAAGGGGAAAGGTGCTGCTGTCTTCTCTGGCGTAACCGAGATGGAAAAGGCTACCAAGGTACCTACAGAAGGTTGGGTTACTGATGCCATAGGTACTATAACCATTAAGTTTAGCATGGGAGGTGGCTCTCACGATAGTAATCACGAGCAAACAGGTTACAATCATTTGATTACAGGAAAGAAGACCGAGCGTGGTGATATGTCTGGTGGTTGGCTTGATTACGACCTTGGCAACATGCCTCCCAGCGTTCGTTTGTCGGGCAAGGTTTTCTTTGTAAAGTGTGCTGATGGCAAGATTGCTCGCATTCAGTTTACCGATTGTAAAGACAAAACGGGACGCAAGAATGGTTTCATCTCTTTCACTTACGACTATAATGTGAGTGTGAAGTAATCTCCATTCTCCCTTCTCTTTAACTATTTGTATAATAAGACTATGAATTATTGTACCCTAAAGCAGGCTGTAAAAGGCCTGCTTTTTGCGTGTTTATTCTCAAGTTTTAGCTCTGTAGCTATTGCTCAACAGCCCTACAAAAAAAAGAAAGCAGGGCAGGAGAAGCACCAAACTCACGCAAGCCAACTCGATAGTATTGCGAAAGAGAATACCCTAGACAACGTTGTGTGTACGGGTAGTCGCACTGTTCGGCTCATGAAGAATGAGCCCATCCCTGTACGCCTTATCAAGGCAAAAGAAATAGAAATGCTTGCACCACAAAACTTTCGGGATCTATTGCAGTATGTACTTCCCGGGGTTGAGTTTACAAAGCATGGCTCACAAGATCGTATCAATATGCAGGGATTCAACTCCAGTTCTTTGCTATTCCTCATTGATGGGGAGCTAATTTCAGCAGGTACGGGGAGTGACATCGATTTCAATCGTATCAATCCGGACGACATAGAGCGCATAGAGGTCTTGCGAGGGGCATCGTCTGCACTCTATGGATCCAACGCTATTGGAGGTGTAATCAATATTATAACCCGACAAGCCAAAGTGCCTTTGCGTGTGGGGGTGTCGAGTACGATAGATAGTAGGCGAGACCTGAAAGAGAACCTTTCTATTGGGCTTAAACAAGGAATCTTCACAAGCCAAACCGGTGTACAATTCACAAAAGACAACGGCTATACGGTACGTGATGAGCAGAGTAAACGAGAGGTCGAAATCACGGGCAATAGGGCATGGAATATCTCCGAAAAGCTCACGATTACGCCATCTGAGAGACTACAATTCTCCTTTACAGGACGTGCCAACCTACGTCGTCAGCTTTGGGAAAAACATATTAACTACCTCTATCACTCCTACGATGGTATAGCAGGTGTACGCTGGCAGCTCAGCGAAAAGCAGGGGCTTGACCTCTCGTATCACTACAACAATTATTCTAGAGACTCTATTTTCCCTCTAGCCCCAACGGAGCCCAAAGCACCCGTATTTCGTCAGCAGATGCACCATGCTCGTGCACAATACAACTACGATATTGATAAGATACAGCACATCAATCTAGGGGGAGAGTACCTATTTGACGAGGTAGCTTCTGATCGCCTCCGTACACTAAACAATGGCAAACCTAAGCATATACAGAGTGGGGTAATCTATGGTCAGGGCATCTTCTCGGTTCTAGATAACGTTACTTTGAGCTATGGTGGTAGGCTCGACCTCCACTCCGGTTTTGGAGCGCATTATACTTCTCGTATTTCTGCCATGTACAAACCCTCCGAAGAATTGGCTCTCCGCTTAACCGATGCGCAGGGGTATCGTGCGCCCTCCATGCAAGAGCTTTATATGTTTTTTGATCACTTGGGCATGTTTATGATCTATGGGAATGAGGCGCTGAAGCCCGAGGAGAGCCATATGGTTTCATTCTCTACTGAGTATAAAGCCAAAGAGACAAGTCTAATGTTCAATGCTTTTTTCAATAAAGTAGACAATCGCATACAGACTGTAGCGAGGGTACGGGATGGGAAAAGCGAACAATTCTATGACAACATTAAGGGTACGAGTCGCATCTTTGGTATTGAGCTCCAGGGGCAGCAAGCCCTACCCTGGGGGTTTAGTGTGCGTGGCTCTTACTCCTATACGCATGACTGGCATAAGGTAAAAGACAAAGCGGGTAATGAGGGACTGCGTACGGCCACCCACCCACACTCTGCCTTGCTAGCACTAGATTACGGGAAGTACTTCAGCAATAACTATTCCCTCAATGCCTTCTTTATGATGCGTTGGATGTCTGGTTTTACCTCGTCGGAGTATGACGACAAATCATTGCTTACACCGCAACGCACACCCGGTTATGCCACAGCTCGTATTGGTATAGAGCAAAGGTTCTTTAGGCATTTCCATCTCAATTTGGGTATCGACAACCTTTTCAATTATCGTGTTAAGGTTATCAATACCAATGTTTTGCCCACGCCCGGGAGAGTCTACTCGGCGACCCTTCGTCTCCAATTCTGATGTAGCTCCCTTGGTTTAGCCATCTAGATGGCATCCTCAAAACGCCCTACTTCCCGTAAAAGAAATAAACTCCTATGAAACTATCGAAACGAACAAAAACGCTACTCTTTGCAGCCCTTGTCCTCGTGGCAGTTGCTGTGCTTTGGGGGATATTCCGCCCCAAACCTATCAAGGTAGCTTTGGTAAACTTCCCCCAATTTATGGTGGCTCGTGCCATCTCTTCTGCCGACGAAAAGAATGCAACCGTTAAGGTAGAAGACGACCTTTCCCAACTCGAGAATTACGATTTTGTACTCGCTTTTGGGATGGGGCTTAAGTGGGCTCCCGAAGATCGAGAGCTGGTACAAAAACTCATCGAAGAGAAGAAGTGCCATGTGCAAGTATTCATGGCGACAAGTCCCGATAACGAGATATCCTCCCTCACAGAGGAGCAATCGTCTCTCGTAGTCTCCTATTTCAGCAATGGGGGGGCTAAGAATTATAGATCGGGATTCAACTACATCCGTCAGGAGATATTGGGTAAGTCACTCCGAGAGGGGAGCATAGAAAAGCCTGTTAGTTTTGGAGAAAATGTATTCTACGGAAAGACGGACGATGATCTCTTCTCTTCCCTCAAAGAGTACGAAGCCTACTACAAAGGCAACGGCTACAAAGAGGGAGCTCCTAAGGTTGCCATGCTCATTAGTTTCGCCTCTCCCACCAACTCCAACCGAGAGCATATAGATGAAATTGTAGCCTCTTTGGAGGAGAGTGGACTCAACGTGTATCCCTTCTCAGCCGGGGGAGATCGCCTAAAAATAATCCAAGAGATTAACCCGGATCTCCTAATTTATATGCCCCATGGCAAAATGCTATCGGGCAATACAGACCCTGCTATCAGCTACCTCCAGCAGCAAAATATACCCATTATAGCACCTCTTACCATTGTTGCCGAGAGGGAAGATTGGCTTGCCGATAAACAAGGTTTGGTGGGAGGTTTCCTCTCGCAAAGCGTCTCCACTCCTGAGATTGACGGGGCTATGATACCCTTTGCTCTTGTGGCTTTGGAGCGCGATAGTAAGAGTGGATTGCAATACTTCCATGCTATCCCGGATCGTCTGGAGACCTTTACTCGACTGGTCAATAACTATATATCGCTCAAGCGCAAACCTAATAGTGAGAAGCGCGTAGCCATCTACTACTTCAAAGGTCCGGGGCAGAATAGCCTCGTTGCTCAGGGGATAGAGGTACTTCCCTCACTCTATAACGTGTTGCTAGAGCTGCGCAACCAAGGGTACAAGGTCACGGGTCTGCCCTCTACGGAAGCCGAGTTTGAGAAAATGGTGATGACCCAAGGCGCGCTCTTCAATAGCTATGCAGAGGGTGCTCTTGCGGACTTTATTGCTAAGGGATACCCCCAATTCGTCTCTACGGATAGCCTCCAAAGCTGGATGAATGCCGTCCTTACTCCCAGCCAAAGAGAGGCACTTGCCAAAAAGTATGGAGCTGCTCCTGGGGAGTACTATACCATGCGAAAAGGCGACAAAGAGGGTATTGCCGTTACGGCCGTGCCCTTTGGTAATGTGGTGCTTCTCCCTCAGCCGGGTCAAGGAGTCGGCGATAATGACTTCAAGGCGGTGCATGGTGCTAATCCCCTTCCTCCCTATCCCTATGTAGCTTCCTACCTCTGGGTGCAAAAGGGATTCCGTGCCGATGCTATTATGCACTTTGGTACGCATGGTAGTCTTGAGTTTATCAACGGCAAGCAAATTGCCCTCTCGCAAGAGGATTGGACAGACCGCATGATCAACGATCTCCCCCATATATATTACTACACAATTGCCAACATTGGGGAGGCGATGATAGCAAAGCGCAGAAGCTATGGAGAGACGGTTTCGTATCTCGCACCTCCTTTTATCGAGACAAGACTTCGGGGTGATGTGGCCGATCTACTAAAGCTAACGGATCAATACTTAGCAAGCGAAACCGATAACCAAGAGCTATCTCTTCGTATCAAAAACCTGGCTATCAAAAAGGGATTCCACAGAGATCTTCATTTAGATTCCATTCGTACAAAACCCTACAGTAGGGAAGAAATAGAGAGCCTATCCGACTTTGCTGAGGAGCTGGCCGTAAGCAAAATACCGGGAGGGATGTACCGTACGGGTATTGCCTTCTCTCGTGAGAAGATCCATAGCTCCGTGCTACACATTGCTACCGATCCTATTGCCTATGCCCTTGCTGCTCTCGACCGCCACAGAGGCAAGTACACCCAAAAGCAGCAAGATAATGAACGCTTCTTTACTCAGCATTACCGAGAACCTGCCGAGCGTGTAGTGCGTCAAGCTCTAGCCGCGCATCAAGTAAATACGGAGGCTGTGCTCACCTCTTTGGGTGTTACGGCCGAGGAGCGTCGCCTTGCCGAGCAACTTATTGCCAAAACGGAAGCCAACAATGCCGCTATGATGGGCTCTATGGGTGCTATGAAAGGCGGTGGTATGGGCATGCCGATGGGGGCAATGAGTGGTAAGAAACCTGCCTCCATGGGAGCGAAAGAAAAGGATAAGAAGGGTGGTCACCCGGGCGGTATGCCTCAAGGGGCGGACAAGAAGGGTGGTCACCCGGGCGGTATGCCTCAAGGGGCGGACAAGAAGGGTGGTCACCCGGGCGGTATGCCCCAAGGGATGGACAAGAAGGGCGGTCACCCGGGTGGTATGCCTCAAGGGATGGACAAGAAGGGGAGCGGCAAGATGCCCCCTGCTATGATGGAGGCAATGAAGGCAATGCAGCAAGAGGCTCTATCGCCCGACGAAAAAGCATTTGTTGCCAGCATGCAGCAGCTCCGTCATTCCATCAATGCCATTGTAGGCTACTACGATAAGCTCATGCAAAGCCCCCAAAGGGAACTATCCTCTATCGTGAATGCACTCAATGGAGGTTACCTTGCTCCCTCCCCAGGGGGTGACTATATTGCCAATCCCGAGACACTCCCCACAGGACGCAATCTCTACTCCATTAATGCTGAGACTACCCCCACGGTGGCGGCCTGGGATAAGGGAAAGAAGCTTGCAGAAGATCTCCTTGCGGACTATAAAAAGCGTCACAATGGAGAGCTACCGCAAAAGGTTAGCTTCTCTCTTTGGAGTAGTAGCTTTATCGAGAGTGAAGGGGCTACAATAGCAGAAATCATCTATCTACTCGGGTGTGAACCTGTGCGAGATATGATGGGGCGTGTACAGGATATTAGGCTTATCCCCATGGAGCAACTCAACCGCAAACGTATAGACGTGGTGGTGCAAACTTCGGGTCAGTTGCGCGATTTGGCAGCCTCTCGTCTCTATCTTATACAGAAGGCGGTAGACCTAGCTGCCAAGGAGACCGGAGAGAAAGACAACGAGGTAGCCAAGGGGGCTGTTGATGCCGAAAAAGTACTGCTCGAGAAGGGACTTTCGCCCAACGAGGCTCGCTCCCTGAGTACGCAGCGTGTATTTGGCGGTGTCAATGGCAATTATGGCACAGGGATACAAGAGATGGTAGAGAGTGGCGACCGATGGGAAAAGGAGTCGGAGATTGCCGATGTATACCTCAATAACATGGGAGCCATATACGGTAGCAGTGAACAATGGGGTGACTTTGAAGCCGGATTGTTTGAGGCGGCTCTGCAAAATGTAGACGCTGTGGTACAACCGCGCCAAAGCAACTCTTGGGGGCCGTTAAGCCTCGACCATATCTACGAATTTATGGGAGGGCTGACTCTTACCGTGCGCCAAGTAACGGGGAAAGACCCCGATGGCTACTTCAACGACTTGCGCAACCATCACCGCACCCGTGTGCAGGAGATGAAGCAAGCCATAGGCGTAGAGGCACGTACTACCATACTCAATCCTACCTACATCAAAGAGGTAACCAAAGAGGGGCAAGGGGCTGCATCTGCTCTCGCCGAGACCATCCGCAATACTTATGGGTGGAACGTAATGAAGCCTTCTGCCATAGACAAGGAACTCTGGGACGATATATACAATACCTATATCAAGGATGATAAGGACTTGGGGATCCGAGACTTTTTCGAGCAGAACAACCCTGCTGCCCTCCAGGAGATCACGGCGGTGATGATGGAGACCATCCGCAAGGGAATGTGGAATGCCTCGCCCGAACAGCGAAAGGCAATTGCCGAGCTACACGCTGAGGAAATAGAGAAGTTTGGAGCCGGGTGCAGCGGATTTGTTTGCGACAATGCAAAATTGAGAGATTTCATTGCCAAGGAAATCCCTGCCGAACAGCAACAGAACTACCAAAAAGCCATTCAGAAGGTGCGCAATCTCTCGAGCGAGCAAAGCAAGGATGCCCAACTTCTCAAGAAGGAGGAACTAAACGCCGATGATACATCAGCCATAGAACGCCCCTCTCAGCTCTTCTTGTTTGTAGCCATTGGGGTAGTGGTGGTTCTCATTATCATCTTTGTGATCTATCGTAGGCGCAAGTTACGTCAGCAGAGTAATGAGTGAAATACTATTGATTGTTGCTCTTCTTGCCATCCTCAAATGGATGATAGAGGAGGGGATACACTCGAAGGCAGCTTCTCTCTTAGCAAAAAGGGAGGGCTCGCCTTCGGGGGCTTCCAAGAGGGGGAACTACCTAGGGCTTATCGTACGAGGAGGGCACGCCTTGCTGTATGTGGCGTTCCTGGCTGTGGTGCATTCTATTACGATGAATAGTAAACTTCACGCTCTAGAGGAATTGCTCTACACGCCACAGGCTCTGCAAGATATGTCCCTTTTGGTAATGGTAGACCTTCTCTATGTGGTCTATCTCTGCGTACACCGTAGTACCTACTCGCGGAAGTGGTGGCGTACGCTTTCTCGTAGCTTCGCCCCCATTATGATGTTCCCTACACTTTTCTACGTACGTCTACGATTGTTTTACGTCTTGCCGGGGGCTTCTTTCCTTGGGGTAACTCTTGCCCTGATGGCCGTAGTGGCCTTGCTGACCCTTGCTGCTCCCTACCTATTGCGAGCCATAGGGATGGGCGACGAACTACTGAGAGAACTTGCTATTTTGCTCTCCCTTCTGCTTTTCTTCGTGGTGGTGGCTGCCGGAGTATTGCACCCCGATAGTGCCGTGCGAGGAACCGGAGCCGACGTGGATTGGCTGATGGTTGTTTATCTCATTCTCTTTGTCTTGAGTATGGGAGTCGTCGGCTATCTCTTCTCACATTGGGTTATTCCCTATATCCAACTTAAACTGAAAAAACGCACAACTAATAACTCTAAATAAAAGTATGCACTATCTATCCAACGCTATGTTTTGGGTTTCCAATGGTCTATTGGTACCCGTAGTAGTAGCTCTGCTCTATCTGTTTATCCGTTCGCTGCTGATGCTGGGGACTTTGTTTGGTACGTGGCAAACGCATCGCAGACGCCAAGATGCCTACTCAAAGGTGATCAGCAAAGAGAGCCAATTTGATGTAACAGCTCTGCAATCTGTCTTGGCAAAGCAACGAAAGGGGCCCTTTGACCTCCTCCTTGGTACGTTGCTTACGAGTGATCGTGCGCGTCGGGATCTTCTTATCGGGGAGTATGACCTAGCCGTAGAGCACCGCCTCGGGGCTGCCAAGATACTCACGAAGTTCGGCCCTATCCTCGGGCTTATGGGTACACTTATCCCTATGGGGCCTGCTTTGGTTGGGCTTTCTTCCGGAGACATTGCCAGCATGGCGTACAATATGCAGGTGGCTTTTGCCACTACCGTGATAGGGATGTTTACCTCTGCTGTGGGCTACATTGCGCTACATATCCTGCGCAGCTATCACCACCACGACCTTATTTGGTTGGATTATGTAAACGAGAAGCTCGACAACGAATAATCGGATCATGAAGAAGCGCAGACGTTTTGAGGAGGAAGAGGCAGATCCCTCTTCTCTCGTATCCAATCTATTCGACGTGGCCATGGTCTTTGCCTTGGCTCTCATGGTGGCTCTGGTGACCAAGTTCAATATGACGGAAGTCTTCAGCCAAGAGGACTATACCATCGTAAAGAATCCCGGGAAAGAGAATATGGAGATCATCATGAAGAAGGGGGAAAAGATTGAGAAGTACACGCCAAGCAACGACACCGCCAATCCGAAGGATGGCAACAAAGGGAAGCGTGTAGGTGTGGCTTACCAGCTAGAGAACGGCGAGATTATCTACATCCCCGAAGAGTAGCGATCCTCCCTCCCCGCTCCAAAGAGCATAACGAAAAAGGGCTGACTTCACCATGTGTGTGTGGAGTCAGCCCTTGATTTATTCCCTCTCAAGTACTTTTTACCCGAAATGGGAAAGCGGAAAATTCTCTCGCTAGTTTTCATTTCTTTCTTGGGCAATTTTGAGGTCGAATACCAGCTAATTTCTTTTTATTTTTCAGGCAATAAGGGAGAGACATTCTGCCCAAGAAATATTTCTTTTTTAGCCATAGACTCTAGAAATCTTTGGACTGTAAAAAAATCAGCCTCTTGCTGAAAGAGAACGTGACAATCAAGATGTAAAAGAAAAAGTTTTGCTTTGAGATGAATTTTCCATTACGTAGAGGTTTCTCTCGGGCTCTGTAGGGCGAGTTAGTCTAGGTTGTTGAGCATCGTCTGGTAGCGGTGCGCCTCCTCAGAGTAGCCGAGTTGCTCGGACACTTCGATTAGCTTGGTCAAGAGGGGCTTATTAGCGGGATGCTCCACCACGGCTCGGCTCATTATCTTATAGGCTTCCTTATCCGCCCCCATCTCTAGATTGGTGAAGGCAAACTGCATAGCCACCTCTAGGTGTCGGAATAGCTTTTCGTACCCCTCCTTGAGTAGCTTGTGGGCTTCTTTGATGCGCCCGAGGGAGCGTAGCGCAAAGCCTTTGCGTGCTAGGGCTGTGGGATGGAGCGGATTGAGCGCGAGAGCCTTGTCGTAATTGTTGAGCGCCGAAGTCGGATCGTCGTATTCATCGAGGCACTGATCGCCCATTTCTATGTACTCAAGAGCCAACTTCTCGAGCTGCGCCTTATCCTTTTTCGTCTCCTTCGTTTTCTTTTTCTGCTGTTCGATTACACCCTCTACCTGATAGAGTTTGTGGAGTAGAAGTCTGCGCGCTTGAGGTGAGTCGAAGATGTTTTTCTCGTTAAGAGCTTGACCAAAGAGTGTAATGGCTTGATGGAGGTCGCCCTTATTGAGTAGTTGGAGAGCGGATTGGTAGAGTGAGTAGGCATGGCTCTCCTCCAGTGCTACCTGCAATTGCTGTGGATTGGCGGCAGCGCGGTAGTACTCAATGATGGAGGAGCGAGTGATTACATCCTGCTTGCGGAAGGGGCGAAGGAGATTCATCCCCTCGAGAGAGCGGCATCGGCTGAGGGCTACATAGGCCTGTCCTGCGGCAAATGTGCCGTCGGAGAAGTCGATGGTGGCGTGGTCGAACGTTAGCCCCTGGCTCTTGTGTATGGTAATGGCCCAGGCGAGACGCAGAGGGTACTGCGTGAAGCGTCCTATTATCTCCTCTTCTATGGTGTTATTCTTCTCGTTGAGCGAATATCGTTTGTTCTCCCACGTGTAAGGCTCTACTTGGCACTCTCTCCCATCCTCCAATGCCACCTCTATAAAACCAAACTCCTCGTTTGCCCCTAGGTATCGCCCTAGCGTGCCATTGACCCACTCGTGGTTGGGATCGTTGGCAATAAACATCACCTGCGCGCCTTCTTTGAGGGCAAGTGCAAGGTCTGTGGGTAAACTACTCTCGGGGAATTCGCCCGATACCGAACCCTTAAATTCGGACTTCTTGCTTTCCAGTTCAGCCAGCTGACTTTCGTTGATAGCCATGGCGCGATCTCGCCGTGAGGTGAGGGTTATGTTGAAGTCCGAGGAGGAGGCAAGAGCTGCGTTTTGTCCGCTTCGCTCATTCAGGAGAGCTACATCTTGGTCAGATGTGTTGCCCGTGCGTATGTGGTCCAGAATGGAAACAAAGGTGCGGTCGGTCTGCCGGTACACCTTGTTGAGTTCGATTAGCAGGGGCTTTTGGGTATCGAAGGCGGCAGCTCCATAGAAAAAGGGCGTTGTGTAGAAGCGGTTGATGATCTCTGTTTCTCCCCTCGTTACCACGGGTTCGAGTTGGAAGAGATCGCCCACAAAGAGCATCTGCACGCCCCCAAAAGGCGTAGACATAAGCCCCCTGATTACCCTTAGTAAATAGTCTATGGCATCCACAATATCCGCCCTCACCATAGATACTTCGTCTATGATAATCAATTGGAGTTTATTGATGAGCTTACGTTGTTCCTTACGAATGCGTTTGAGTGAATTGCGGAGGAGTTCCTTGTCGCTCGGAGGAATGGGACTAAAGGGTAAACGGAAGAAGGAGTGGATGGTTTGCCCCCCGGCATTGAGGGCGGAGATGCCCGTAGGGGCGAGTATGACGTGCTCCTTTTTGGTGTGGGCACTGACATGCCTCAGAAGTGAGCTTTTACCCGTGCCGGCTCGCCCCGTGAGAAAGATATTGCGGTTGGTCTCCTCTACAAGTTGTAGAAGGTATTGCATCTCCAGATTCTCGGGGTCGGGGATACGGATTAGTGGGTCGCTCATTGTGGGTCGGTGGGGTTCGGGTTGTTCCCCCTTTCCTTACAAAGGAGAGGGACGGCACAGCTTGCCTTATTGGAGGTAGGAGGTGGGGTCGGGGACGCCTGCTAGGGCAAATGCCTCTTTGCGTTCACGGCAAGTTGCACACTCTCCGCACTGCGTCTCTCCGCCCACATAGCAGCTCCACGTGGTGGCGTAGTCCAGCCCGAGGGGCATCCCAACGGCTACAATGTCACTCTTGGAGAGGTGGGTATAGGGGGCGGCAAGCTCTACTTGGTTGGAGGTCCCTTGCAGTATCGCCTCTGCCATAGGTTCGGCAAAAGCGGCTCGGCAGTCCGGATAGATATTGTGATCGCCAAAGTGATTGGCAATAAATAGGCGTTTCAGCCCTCGGCTCTCGGCAAGTCCGGTGGCAATGCTTAGCATGATGCCATTGCGAAAGGGTACCACCGTGGCTTGCATATTCTCTTCGTTATATGCCCCCAAGGGGATCTCTCCGCCCGAGAGAAGTAGGTCGCTACGGAAGTATTGCCCCATAAAGCCAAGAGGAATGATCAGGTGCTCGATGCCCAATTGCCGGCAATGGTGTTGGGCGCATGGTATCTCCCTTTGGTTATGTTTGGAGCCATAGTCGAAAGTAACGGCTAGGGCAATCTCATGGCGATAGTCGTAGAGCAGGGTGGTACTATCCAGCCCTCCGGAGAGTACGATAAGTCCATCTCGAACTCCGTTATGCGCAGTTGTCAGCATACGTACAAAGGAAAAGAAAGCCTTAGAAGGTCACCACACCAAGGCAATGACCCTCTAAGGTCTTGTTGTTATTGGGGATTAGTAAGCTCGTGCAAAGAGTACACGTTGCTTAGAGGGTTTGCCCGTTACCATACATACCCCGGGCGTTGGGTCTCCACCAAGAGGGATACAGCGAATGGTGGCTTTGGTCTCCTCTTTGATAAGCGCCTCGGTCTCGGGGGTGCCATCCCAGTGTGCTAGGATAAACCCACCCTTCTCGATCTCTGTCTTGAATTCCTCGTAGGTATCTACGGTGCGAGTGCTTGCTTCGCGGAAGGCGAGAGCCTTGTCGTAGATATTCTTTTGGATGCTCTGGAGGAGCGATTCGATATGATCGGCAATACCTTCAAAGGCAACCGTCTCTTTGGTAAGCGTATCACGACGAGCTACCTCTACCGTACCCTGCTCCAGGTCGCGCGCGCCGAGGGCAAGGCGTACAGGGATACCCTTGAGTTCGTACTCGGCAAACTTCCATCCGGGCTTCTTGTTGTCGTTATCGTCCAGCTTAACGCTTATGCCCCTAGCGCGTAGGTCTTTGATTAGCGGCTCTACACGCTTACGTATGGCAGCGAGGTGCTCTTCTGTTTTGTAAATAGGCACAATTACTACCTGTATAGGAGCGAGAGAGGGAGGGAGCACGAGCCCGTTATCGTCGGAGTGCGACATGATAAGAGCCCCCATTAAGCGAGTGGAAACACCCCATGAGGTAGCCCAAACCAATTCGCGTTGCCCCTCTTTGTTGAGGAAGTACACATCAAAGGCTTTGGCAAAGTTCTGCCCCAAGAAGTGAGAAGTCCCCGATTGTAGGGCCTTACCATCCTGCATAAGAGCTTCGATGGTGTAGGTATCTACGGCACCGGCAAAACGCTCTGTCTCGCTCTTGACCCCACGGATCACGGGTACGGCGAGCACCTTCTCGGCAAAGTCGCCATATACCTCAAGCATTTTCTCGGCTTCGGCTACAGCCTCCTCGCGAGTAGCGTGTGCTGTATGTCCCTCTTGCCAGAGGAATTCGGCAGTGCGCAAGAAAAGACGTGTGCGCATCTCCCAACGTACCACGTTTGCCCACTGATTGCAGAGCACAGGTAGGTCTCGGTAGCTTTGGATCCAGTTCTTATACGTACTCCAAATGATGGTCTCGGAGGTAGGGCGTACGATGAGTTCTTCTTCGAGTTTAGCCTCGGGGTCTACTACTACACCGCTTCCATCCGGGCTGTTTTTGAGTCTGTAATGAGTTACTACGGCGCATTCCTTGGCAAACCCCTCTACGTGGTCTGCTTCGCGGCTTAGGTAGCTCTTGGGTATGAATAGAGGGAAGTAGGCATTGACGTGCCCTGTTTCCTTAAATCGTTTGTCTAGCTCGGCTTGCATTTTTTCCCAAATAGCATAGCCATAGGGCTTAATGACCATGCAGCCTCGAACGGCAGAGTTCTCTGCAAGATCTGCCTTAGTCACCAAGTCTTGATACCACTGCGAATAGTTTTCGCTGCGGGGAGTAAGCTCCTTAATCTCTTTTGCCATACGTGCAATTACTGCTGATTTTTCGTTTATTTCTGCCGCAAAGGTAGTCAAAAAGTATCGCCCCCCTTGCACAAATGCCCCGTGGATAGTGGAGGTAAAGGGCTGGTTGCGGTGAGGCGGAACAAAAGAAATAGGGCAGACCTCCCGCTTGACGAATAGGGAAGCCTGCCCGAGAGAAGGAGAGGGGAGGGGTTAGAATGCCCCTGAGTCGCTATCCTCGTTGAGTTTTTGAGTCGATACGCTGCGGCTCTTGCCCCAAGAGAAGTCGAAAGCAACATTGAGGCGAATTACCGAGCGGTCGTCGCGGATATGAGTACGAGCCCTGCTCTGTACTAGGCTTTGAGGCACTGTGTGCGAGAGGTACTCGCATTCGGTCAAGAACCAAAGACAATCGGTCTTAAACGTCCAAGGCCCTGTGGTGTAGCTAAGTCCTAGAGAAGATTGATTCTCATTACTGCTAACCACCAATCCGTCTATATTATCCCTTAGGAGATTACCTATGTAATAGATGCCCCATTTGCCATAATTGAGCTCTACCGAGTAGTTGAGTGGTGTACTCCACTTCTGGATGGCGGCACGGTCGGCTCCTCTATCAATGCGTATGTTATAGACATCGCCGGAGGTCTTGAATACCAAGCTTCCTTTGTCGCTCATCCACGGAGTGTATTGCAGGTTATAGCTCGTACCATAGCCTCTACGATAGCGTGCATTCACGGGAGTGGTGACCAGGTACTCACGCCCCGTTTTGGGGTCCTTCTCCAAGAAGTAATCGTTGTATTCGTCTCCCCAATTGCAGTGAGCTATCGGGGCTAGTTCTACATAGAGATTGGGATAGGTCAGGCTATAGGTTACCCTCGCTCCAAGGCTACGGGTTGGCTTGAGATTGGGGTTCCCTCGATAGAGAATGTATTGCTCTAGATAGCGCATATTCTCAGCATGGGAGCCTAGCTGAGACTCGTAATAGGTATAGCTTGTGCGCAGACGTAGGGCATTATGTTTGTCTATTATGTACTTGGCATTGAGGTACACTTGGGGACTTAAAGAGGATTGGCGGACTCCATAGTAATTGCTGTGTAGGTAATCCAATGTACCCTTAAGGGAGAGGTTTACCTGCCCGAGTTTGTAGGAGAAATCCCCATAGAGCGAGTGGTTGTTTTGCGTTGTTACACTCGGTTTATTCTCGAAAAAAGAGTTGGTTACGATGGAGTTTAGCTTTGCTCCGTAGTAGCGATACCCAAGAGAGAGTTGGGAAGGAGACTCAAAGGTATGCTCATAGTCCGCTTGCAAGATGAGCGAATTTTTCTTGAGGTCTTGTACTACTTTGTCACTAAAGACCACCTCTTTGTTGCTGATTTTCTCTTCGTGATTGGTATCTGTTCTATCGGTGAAGATCCCCGTCCATACAGCATTAAACGAGAGCGAATTTTTTTTGTTTATCTCTTTGATAAAGAGGAGATCCACAGAAGATTTTACTTCTTTGGATTGGACCCTATTCTTCATGGAAAGCTCTGTCCCGTTCTGATTTATCGTACCATTACCTGCACTTTGGTAGGGAACGATAGAGGAGGCCGATACCAGTTGTAGGGTATAGTTGCCGGTCTCTTGTCGCTGATAGGTTAGGGTAGGTAGGTGCAGGCGATAGCCAAAGGCATCTTCGAGGCGGCTCTTTCTGGAGATCTTGCCAATGCTAGGGAGGGTAAAACTCTGCTCCTTATCGGTGATGCGTTCTTTATACTCTCGGCGAGAGAAGTAGTAAGTTGCGGCAAACATATCCTTTTTGCCAAAGGCTGCCCCTTGCAGCCATGCGTCGCTCATCCCAAGCATGGGAGAGACGCTCTGTACAAGGTCTCCGGCGAGGCTCCCTCCGCGGAAGTTGCCATAGGTAAGTACGTTAATCACCTTGTCATACTCACGATAGCGCATGGGTACCATATCGAGGATCTCTAGACGCTTTATCTCTTCGGCGGGCATGGATCGTAAGATGCTTACGTCCGATTGTACTCCGTTGATGAGAATAAGAAAACGCTCCCCGTTCATCATCTCGGGTTTGCGCGTCTCGGGATTCATAGTCACACCCGGTAGTACGGTAAGGAGATCCATAGCGTTGGCCGCTTTTTTGCGCGCTACTTCGGGAATCGAAAAAGCAACTCGGTCGCTTTTCGTTCGTACAGGCTCTGCCTTGATTACTACGGTTTCGAGCTCTTTGCTAGGGACAGCAAGACTTGTGCTATCCTGCTGCGCCATGAGGTACATGGGGAGCGACAAGAGACCGAGGCAGCCCATGCTGAGGAATAATCTTCTAAACATTTCTTCTTAGGGATTGAGAGTTGTTATTTGAGAGTATCATACTATCGTGCTATACGATAGAGAGTGTAGTACGCTTGTTACACACACTCTCTCTCTATCCTATTTTCGCAACGAACGTTGCAATTCTTTTACTTTACCTTGATATGAATGCGGGGAGAAGCTTTTTGATACGAGGGGACTTTCTTTAGCTCACCAATGTAACGCATAATTGCCTCTGCCGTATTGTAGCCCTGTCCTACGGCCGGCTGCTTGTGTTCGTAGGGGTAAGCTGCACTGATATAAGAGTTATAAGCCACTTTGTAGCGACGCTTCGGGCTAAGGGGTTTACCCTTTGCATCGCGCAGTTCGATGGAGGTACATTTTTTGTCGGGGGTGAAGACGTAGTGGGCAGTAGCGCCGGAGATAAGGAAGGGTCGGTGCTCTTCTTCTCGCACTGTACCGGATAGAAGTAGTGCTTTAAGTTCATCGAGCGATAGGTCTGCTACCATCATTTCGTTGCCAAAGGGGTCGAGTGTGAGTATGTCCCGACGGGTTATATCTCCCTTGGGGAGCTTGGATATACGTACACCTCCGTTGTTTTGAACGGCAATGTCGCTCTCTGTCATCGAGCGGTAGGCGTCTACCATAAAGTAACCGAGCTGGTCGTACGAAGTGAAGTTGTCGAGGGCAGTCCCTACTACTTCGGAGAAGACGGGATTGTTATTAAACTGATCCACGAGAGCGCGTACCTCTTTGTTCTCTTTCCCCGCCTTGGGGTCTATGGGTAGAGAGTGTGCTTCTTTGGCAATCACTTTACCCTTATGTAGGGTCATTTGCATCATGTTGAGGTGCTGGAGTTTGCATCCACTTTGAGAGATCGAGACGCTACCGACTTCTACGGGAGCGGGTAGATAGGTATGCGAATGCCCCCCGATGATGAGGTCTATCCAAGGGTTCTGAGCAGCTACTACTTGGTCTTCTTCGAGCCCCAAGTGGCTGATGAGAACGGTCGCATCGCACCGGTCGTGCATGTCTTTGTACCGAGGGAGGACATCTCTTGCGAGCTCAAATTTGATCCCATGTAGCCAATCGGGGTGCGTAGCCGGCTTGCCGTCGGCCTCGAGTTGTACGGCACCGAGGAGGGCAACGCGTACCCCTTTGTCGTAGAATGTGTGTACGGTAGAGGGGAGTATACGTATACCGATGTAGGGCTCTACCTCTACATTGCTACAGATGAAGGGGAATTGGGCCTCTTGTGTGAGGAGGGCGAAGCCATAGGGACGCGAGTCGAACTCATGATTCCCCACCGTGGAGTAATTAAACCCAACGGCATTCATAAGAGCGACCATGGGGTATCCCTTGGGAGAGAACTGGTCGTTGATGGGGTTGCCCGTTTGGTTGTCTCCTGCCGATACGAGCACGAGATCGGGGTAAAGACCGCGAAGACTATCCACCATGTAGGCGAAGCGAGGGAAGCGGTCGAGGGTTGCATGCATGTCGTTTACAGAGAGAAACGTAATGGTTGTAGGTTTCTCTTGAGCAAAAAGAAACTGAATCCCCAATAATAAGGAGACCAGGATTTGAATGTAGGTACGGTGTTTTTTCATAACTCCATAGTGCTTAGTTTTTAATCTATTTATAGGATATGATCTCGCTTGAGGAGAGCATTGATCTCGGGTTTGCGTCCACGGAAAGCCACATATAGCTCCATGGACTCTCGTAGGTCGCCCTTTTCTAAAATATGGGTGCGGAAGGCTTGAGCCACCTCTGGGTTGAATATCCCTTTTTCTTGGAATAGGGAGAAGGCGTCGGCATCGAGTACTTCGCTCCATTTGTAGCCATAGTACCCTGCCGCATAGCCCCCCGAGAAGAGATGCCCAAAGGAGGTCGAACCCATACAGCCCTTGGGAGCCGAGGGCACAATGCGTACCGAGGCCGTGGCGTCGCGCTCAAATTGCTCTAGATCGCACCCCTCGGGTAGAGGTGACTCTAGGGTGTGGTACGCCATATCGAGGAGGCCAAACGAAAGTTGGCGTAGCGTATTGTATCCTGCAGGATAGCCTTCGGCTTCGATCATCTTGCCTAAGAGTTCCTCAGGTAGAGGCTGATTTGTTTGGAAGTGTAGAGCAAAAGTCTTGACAAACTCCGGCTGTAGAAGCCAATTTTCCATGAGCTGACTCGGTAGCTCTACAAAGTCGCGCGTTACGTTGGTTCCGCTGAGGGAGGTGTATTTGCTTTGGGTAAGGAGCCCATGCAGCCCATGCCCAAACTCGTGCAAGAAGGTGTTGACTTCGTTGGGCGAAAGGAGTGAGGGGAGGTCTTTGGTAGCTTGCGTGAAGTTCATCACAAGCAGGATGTGAGGGCGTCGCTCGCCCCGTTGCTCCTTGAGGTTGTTCATCCACGCACCACTTCTTTTGCCTTCGCGAGGGAAGAAGTCGAGGTACAAAAGTCCGAGCAGTTGCTTTGTTTTATTGTCTTGCACTCGGTAGGGAAGTACATCGGGGTGGTAGATAGGGAGTTCTTTGGCAGGGATAAATGAAATATCGTACAAGCGAGAGGCTAAGCCAAAAACACCCTCTATCACACGATGGAGAGGGAAGTAGGGGCGGAGTTCCTCCTGACTAAAGGCATAATGTTGCTCTCGATATTGCTCGATGTAGTACATGACGTCCCATGGCTCCAGGGGGGCACCTTTGAGTCGTTCGATAGCCTCCATCTCTTTTATCCCGGTGGGTTTGTAAGATTCCCTTAGGTCGGTAAGGAGTTGCATTACCTGCTCAGGGGTGTTGAGCATTCGCTTCTCTAGAGCATAGTCCGCATAGCTTTTGTAGCCGAGGAGTTGGGCTATCTGTAGACGATGATTGACGATCTTTTGGGTTATAGCTCGGTTGTCCGTTTCCCCTCCATGGCAGCAAAGAGTTGCTTTGGCTAGGTACATTTGTTGCCGGATATGTGGGTCGGGGCAAAACTTCATGATAGCCGTGTAGCAGGGGAAGGATAGGTCGAAAAGATACCCTCCTTTGTGTCCTTTCTCTAGAGCGGCTGAGGCGGTTTTCTCCCTTATGGCTTGGGGGAGAGGAGCAATGGCTTCTGCTTGGTCTATATAGAGAGAAAAGGCGTTCTCCTCCTTAATAACGTGGTTGCCAAAGGTGAGCGTGGCAAGGCTTAACTCCTCACGCAGCGTGCGCAAAATCTCTTTCTTCTCGGGGGGGAGCAATGCGCCTTGTCGGGTAAAGCCATCATAGCAATTCTCTAGAAGGCGACGATCTGCTTCGTCTAAATCGAGGGATTCTCGCTGTTCATAGACAATGCGAATCCGCTCAAACAACTCGGGCGAGAGGCTAGTGTCGTTGCTCAGTGCCGTAAGTTCGGGCGAAAGCTCTTCGGCAAGAGCCATCAGTTGAGCATTGCTATTGGCATGGAGTAGGTTGAAGAAAACACCCTCTACAGCCTCTAAGGCCGACCCCATCTCCTCTAGTGCCACAATTGTATTGGCAAAAGTGGGAGGCTCGGGGTTCTCTATAATGGCGGCCAGTTCCGCGCGATACTGAGCGATGGCAGCCCGAAAGGTGGGTGCAAAGTGCTCGTCTTTGATTTGATCGAAGGGGTAGGCACCATCGGGTGTTTGGGGGTAGAGGAATAACCTATCTAATAGGGCTTGAGGAGTAGAGTCGTCCATTCTTTGGTTGGGTCTTTGGGGAGTGCATTTACTTTTCTAGCGCGCAATACCGAGAGGTTCGCTGTGAGGGAAAAGAGACACTAGAGTATAAAATCGAGAATTAAATAGTTTGGAGTGCAGGGTTTGCCGCAACAAAATCTCTAAGGGTAGAGCCGTCATCTATATGAGCAATGCCGGCAGAGAGTAACGCAATGCGCTCGGCATAGCCATGGCGGATGAGGTCTTTTAGGCTTTCGAGTACACAGTAATCCCCTGCAATCCCTGCTAGTACAATCTGTTGGGCTTGCTTAATGGCTGGGGGGACTGTCTCGGAGAATGCGCTATAACTATCTCGCTCCGGCGTTGTTGCTTTCTCTACCATGCAGAAAGGGATATGGCGTCGATAGACTTCGTGCACCAGGGGGAGCAGCTCCGGTGTGATGGCGGCTCCCTCGGTATAACGCACGCAGTGGGAGGGCCAAACTCCCCCCTGGGGTGTAAAACTACAATGGTCAAAAGGGTGTTGGTCGCTCGTGAAAACGACACTCTCTATCTCCTCAATCTGCTCTAGCCCCCATTGGGTAAGATAATTCATTGCCTCATGGGCACTAGAGACGGCAAGGGAGCCACTTACGAAATCGACTTGGGGGTCGATGACTACCAAGGTGATGGGATTTTTCATTTGAGGAGCTGAACAAATCTTTCGTTATTGGCGAGAGACGCAAACTCTTTGTCCGAGATGGCTCGAGAGCGTAGAGCCGGATCTCTTCTGATGGCCTCTGAGAGGAAGTTGATAGCACTGCGGTCGTCTTGCATCCGTGCGGCAACAATGGCTTTCAGATAGTCTGTAGTGGCATTGGTGCGTACTACGTTGTTCAATGTCTCCATCGCGCTATCGTACCGACGATTGAGCAATTGGGCAATGGCTGCATTGTTGCTCTTTGTAGAGCCAAACGCCTTGAGAGCCTGTTCGTACTTCCCTTGCTTGAGGTAGAGTAGAGCGAGAACTTCGCCGTTGTCGCTTTGCAACGATTGCCCGATAAGCTCTTCGGCCTCCGATGTCTTACCCTCTTCTAGGGCAAGAAGAGCGAGATTGAGACGAGCCTCGGGGGTGTCGTTTACCGATCTGCTCCGCTCTAGCCAGGTCTTAGCTTCACTTGTCTTTCCTTGCAAGATCTGTAGGGCGGCTATATTGTTATAGGCTCGTGCATCTTTGGGGTATAGCCCAGTAGCTTTTTGGTAGATCTGCTGTTTTTCTTTGTCGGTTTTAGCGATAGCCGCGGCGTAGAGAAGCTCTTCGATAGTCAGTTTTTGGGGGGTGTTCTGAGCTAGCTCGGCAATCTCCAAATCGCTCTTACCGATAGTTTCTACGAGTGCCGATACACGAGAGCGACGCAGTTTGGGCAAAATATCTTGGGCAAGCTGACTAAACACGAGACTGATGTTGCGGATTTCGCGCTCACGTTCCTCGGGGTCGGTGTACATCGAGAGGACGCGCAGGATAAGGTCTTTGTCCTGAATGTTGCTTTGCTCTACAAAGGTGCGGAATCCCTCCCAGTCTTCGGCGGTGTAGTGTGCCGCTATTTGGATGTCACGAGCTAAGGCACGATGCAAAGCCTCGGAAGTGTTCTTCTCGCGCTGAGCTGATAGCTTTTCGTTAAGCGCGAGCCCTCCATCGGGGGAGGCATAGGCTTGTACTTCTACAGATACACGCTGATTGGGAGCTTCGTGTGCATTCTCGATGAGCTCTCGTAGCTCGCTTACTTCCTGCTTTTTTAGCTCAGAGGAGCGTACGTTTGCTTGCTGTATTAAGAAGAGAATATCAGCATCGTAGCGATCTTTGATTACTCGCTGGAAAGCATCCGGGGCAATTACAGGAGTGCAGCCCGATACGCCGGCAAGCGTTACCGTAGAGAGTACTCCCTCCCCTACTTTTACGTCGGGTAGTGTTACCTGTTTGCCCTTTATCGTAGCTCTAAAAGAGAGATAGAGGTCACTCTCCTGCATGCGAGGAGTGTAGGCAAAGCGAGTAGAGAAGTGGGCTGTACCACCGGCTTCGTAAGGGACAATGGAGTTATTATCTCGTACATTCTCGCCCTGTATGGTATAGGTTGCTCCCCAGGTCTCTCCTCCTTTGTAGCGCAGTACGGGCACGAAGCTGACCTGTGCGTTCTTATTCAGCCACTTAGAGGGGATATTGATTGTGAAGGAAGCAGGCACTTCTGTACCCACTAGCTCTAGAGGGCGTGGGTCTGCGGTAATATGCTCTGAGGCTAGAGGTTTTAGCTTAGCAGCGCACGACGAAATGAGGACTACGGAAGAAAGTCCAACTGCAAGGTGGAAAAAAGATTGACAACGGATCATTTTAGGGAGATTATTGGGGTTATTTCTATTTAGGATTGTAGGGAAGTGGAGGTAGATTCGGCTCTCTTACGACGGATGATAGGGAGCACAATCGAGAGTAAAGCCATGAGTAAAAGAAGTATGCTTGCCGACCAAGCAATGGCTTCGAGTGTGGAGATACTCCTAGGCGAGAAGGTGAAGCGCAGGGTGTGCTCTCCGCCGGGGACAATGACTGCGCGCAATACATAGTCCGCCCGTAGGATCTCTGTTTCTTTGTCGTCGATCGTAGCATGCCATCCCTCGGGATAGTAGATTTCGGAGCAGACAGCAAGGGCCGTTCCCCTGTTTTGCGTCTTATAAACAATCTCTTTTGGGGTGTAGCTAACGAGCGATATAGAGGCCATGCTATCTGTTGGCTGTGTCGGGAGCGCGCGCAAAACGTCGCTAGCAAACCGCTCATCTACCACCGCCGTAGTGCGAAGGTCTACCTTGCGGAGAGCTTGCATCTCGCTATTGGCATCGGGCACGATCTCTACCTTTTGTGCAAACCAAGCCGCTCCATACGCATTGGGGTTGAGTATCGCTTGAGGCTGACCTTGCGAGGTGGGTTGTATCACGTAGCGTGTATTGAGCATATTTACTACCTCTATATTGATTGCAGAGGCATCGTATTGCCCCTCTCTCTGGGGTGTTAATTGGTGCGTTATCAGGTCTTGATAACGCTGTAGTTTGGCAGCATGATACCCTCCAATGCTGTGGTGCCATCGGCTGGTTGTTGCATCGTTGAAGGTATTGACAGATTGGTTCCAAACTCGGAATCCGAGGGTCTTATCGGCTAGTATCGTCTCATCCGCAGGCGTCTTGGGGGCAGCCATGGCACTGACCTCTCTTTGGGGGCGGAACATTCCGTCGTTGAGGTAGCGTTTATCTACCATCCACAAGTCTACAAGGGAGAGTACGCCTATAAGGGCAAATGCAGGGAGTGCTTTGAGTTTCCCTCGGCAGTAGACAAGTAGGATACCCCCCGAGAGTACGATAAAGAGAAGAGACCTCCAAGCGTCAGCTTGTAGCATAGACTTGCGTACCGACACAAGGGCATCTCGAAGCCCTAGATACTCGGGGTTTTGCAAAACGAGAGCGGATAGTTGCTCCTGCTCTGCATGGGACAAGAAGTTTACCAATAGGCCGGGGGCTAAGGCGTAGATGAGGCAAATAACGAGAGGTATCCCTAGAGAAATGCCAAGGGCGAGGCGATTCTTGATGACCTCTTGAGGGGCGCGAATTACTTCTACTAGGGCAAGAATGGCAAGTGTGGGAATGGTAAACTCCGCAATGACCAATATAGAGGAGACTGCGCGGAAGTTGTTGTACAAGGGGAAGTAGTCGATGAAAAGATCGGTCAATCCCATAAAGTTTTTGCCCCACGAGAGGAGAATGGAGAGGAGGGTAGTTGCAAGGAGCGCCCATTTGACGGGGCCTTTTACGATAAAACACCCTAAGAGGAAAAGGCAAAGCACGAAGGCTCCTACGTATACGGGGCCGGAGGTGAAAGGTTGCTCTCCCCAGTAGGAAGATGCCCCGGCTATTACCTCCCGGTACTCCGGTCTTACCTTGGATAGTCTTGCAGGTTTGCTGCCGATAGGCTCGGAGGCTCCTCCTCGTACGTTGGGTACGAGTAGGGTCATCGTCTCTCCTATGCCATAGCTCCATTGTGTGATGTAATCTCGTTCCAAACCTTCCGGGTTGGCTTGTGACGATGAGCCTTGCGGAGCCGTGGGGTCGGGGATGGTCAATTCGCTGCCCCCACGCATCGTCTGTTTGGCATACCTATAAGTATGGTATAGGTTGGTTGCGTTGATAGCCACACCTACTAGTCCGGCAATAAGAGCTACGGCAGTAGATTTGGCAAAATGAGCCATCTTTTTCGTGCGTATTGCCTCTACACCCCATGCTATGACCAGTGCTGCCATAACGAACAGGAAGTAATAGGTCATTTGCACGTGGTTGGCGAGGATTTGCATCGCCGTAAAGAAAGCCATCGTAACACCCCCTGAGAGCCACTTTCCTCTGTATATCCAAACAAGGCCTGCGATGGTGGGAGGGATATAGGCTAGGGCTGTGAGCTTCCAGATATGCCCAGCGGCAATTAGGATTACAAAGTAACTGGAGAATGCCCACATTATCCCTCCAATGGCGGCAAGGAGGTTGCGAACTCGCAACGATTTTAGGAAGATGAAAAAACCGACCATTAGGGCAAAGAGGAGCCACCCTAGGCTACCCAAGAAAGCCCTCAAACCGTATAGTTTCTCTAGATTCATCCACGGGCGTGTAGAGGGGTACGAGGGGGCTATTTGATACATAGGCATCCCCCCAAAGAGACTATTGGTCCAATAGGAATGCTCTCCGGTGGCAGCCTCAAAGTCTCGTACGTCTTGAGCGGTGCCTGAGGCTCCTGCAACGTCTTGTTGGAAAAGCCCTCTTCCCTCTAGATTGGCAGGGGCGAAATAGACAAAGGTAATAGCCGCAAAAAGCAGTATAATACCTATGTAGGGGAGGGCTTTGCGAAGCCAATGGGGTAGTGAGAGAGCCATAGTTTATTTGTAAAATGTTTGATTGAAGGCAGAGAATTCGGGGCGGCGGAGCACAACGCAACGCCAAGCTGCAATGAGAAGCCCCGAGCCGTAGCCAATAACTTGGGTAAATGAAGCCCTGATAGCAAGTAGGGCGATGGTGAAAGAATGGGTCTTGAGAAGGGCGTCTACAAAGAAGAGTAGAGCAAGCAAGACAATGGGCAACCAGGCAAGAGTAGCCCAAGCTCCCAACAAGGGTAGGAGGATAAGCCCCAAAAGCAACAGGGCGACAATTCCCAGGGTCGCTATCGAGGGGAGCAGATGGATCAGCCTAAGGCTATTGGGATGCCTCTTGCTTAGGTGAATACGTGCTATGCCGCTATTGAATACTTGGCGGAAGAATTTGCGAAAGTCCACACGTCGCTTGTGGTACACCTTAGCATCTTCTAATAGACGCACATGGGCTCCGCGCTCATGGAGTCGCATACTAAAGTCGAGATCCTCGCCAAAGCGCATGCCGGAGTCGAAGCCGTGTACCTCTTGGTAGAGAGTTCGCCTACAACCGAGATTGAAGCTTCGAGGGAAGTAGTGACTTACTCGGCGTTTTCCCCCTCGTATCCCTCCGGTTGTTAGGAAACTCGTCATCGAGTAATTGATGGCTTTTTGTACGTTGGAGAAATGCTCGTGCGCTGCATCGGGCCCCCCGAAGGCATCCAAAGGCTTGCCTATATCATCGTAGTAATTGATAGCCGCTACAACGTTTTTGATGTAATCCGGGGGGAGGACGACATCTGAGTCTAGTATTACGAGGTAACGCCCTTGGGCTTGGGTGCTTCCCACATTGCGGGCATTGGAAGGCCCTCCATTGGGTATGGCAATGTATTGAACAGGGAATGCACCCTCGTAACGCTCTACCACCTCTTTACAAGGAATAGCCGATCCATCTTCCACAATAATAACCTCATAACAGAAGGGTTTCTGCCCAACGAGAGAGGCTAGTAGCTCCTCAATCTCGTCGGGGCGATTGTAGACCGGTACAACTATCGAGAGTAAAAAATCCTCCATAGCACCTCTTGCGTATGTTGCTTCTAGTCCGAGGTGGGGATATTTACTCCCCGAGAGACCACTCAGCCCCCTGTTTGGTGTCTTTTACGATGAACCCTAGTTCGGCAAGGCGGTCGCGTATCTTATCGCTTGTTGCCCAGTCTTTATTGTCTTTGGCTGTCTTGCGGATTTCCATCAGGAGGTCCATAGCTCCCTTGTAGGCTTCTGCCCCCGAAGACGAGGATTCGCGCTCATCTTGCAGCCCGAGTATATCGAAGAGGTAGAGACGGAATACGCGCTTAAGTTCTGCGAGGTCGTCTTGGGTAAGGCTCTCTTCTCCGTTGCGTAGTCGGTTAATCTTTGTGGCTGCGTCGAAGAGGGTTGCTATCACGATGGGGGTATTTAGGTCGTCGTTCATCGCCTCTTGAGCCGACTTCTCGATTTCCTTTGGATCAAAAGTGCTTGTTGCCCCGGGGGTGAGTTTATCGAGAAGGGCATTCGCATCGAGCAAACGCATCAGCCCTTTGCGAGCTGCTTGTAGAGCTTCGTTGCTAAAGTCTACCGTTCCTCTGTAGTGTGCCCCTAGGATAAAGAAGCGAATGGTCATGGGCGAATAAGCCTCTGTAAGCTTGGGGTGACTACCGGCAAAAAACTCGTCGAGCGTGATAAAGTTGCCATAGCTTTTGCCCATCTTTTTACCCTCAATGGTGATCATATTATTGTGCATCCAGTAGCGTACCAGCTCGTGCCCCATAGCGGCTTCGGCTTGGGCTATCTCGCACTCGTGGTGAGGGAATACGAGATCCATCCCTCCCCCGTGTATGTCAAATAGGTCTCCTAGGTACTTACGCCCCATGGCGGTGCATTCGCAGTGCCAGCCGGGGAAGCCTTCGCTCCAGGGGCTTGGCCAGTGCATCAGGTGCTCAGGCTTGGCACACTTCCAGAGCGCAAAATCCAAAGGATTCCGTTTTTCGTCTTGCCCATCTAGCGTGCGGGTGTTGGAGAGCATGTCTTCAATGTTACGTCCGCTGAGCTTTCCGTACCCTTTTTCTCGGTTAAACTTTTCTACGTCGAAGTAGACAGAGCCTTTGCTCTCGTAGGCATATCCGGCTTTGAGGATCTCCTCTACCAATCGGATTTGTTCGATGATATGCCCACTTGCCATTGGCTCAATGCTTGGGGGGAGCACATTGAGAGCCTCCATGGCATGGCGGTAGCGAGTAAGGTAAAATTGCACCACCTCCATAGGCTCGAGTTGCTCTAGACGAGCTTTTTTTGCCACCTTGTCTTCGCCATCGTCGGCATCGGCTTCGAGGTGCCCTACGTCCGTGATGTTGCGTACATAGCGCACTTTGTAGCCAAGGTGCGTTAGGTAGCGGTATAGTATATCAAAGGTAATGGCAGGGCGAGCATGACCGAGATGTGCATCTCCGTATACCGTAGGGCCGCAAACGTACATGCCTACATGGGGAGCAGCCACCGGGATAAATTGTTCCTTCTTGCGTGAGAGTGTATTGTAGAGGTAAAAAGGGTGTTCCATTTTATTTCTTTCGCTTAAGTATATTACAATTCTAGTCACAAAGGTAACGAATACCCAGCAACCCTCCATTCTCTTTGTGGGCAGGATCTGTTTCGTTATCAGCCGGCAAAGGGGGAAAGGATGACCTCGGAAGATTCCCTCTATCTCTGTATACTTTACAGCCTGCGTGTAGAGCGCGGAAAATCGTTGGCTGGAATTTTTCTTTTTCTTGGGCAGAATAGAGGTGCAAAACAGGCTGATTTTTCAAAAAGTTTTGGCTAGAAAGGGGAGGGAAAACTGGCTGATTTCTGAGGAAAAATAGGCCTGAGATTTGCCCGCCTCCCAGATAAGAGGATTTTTGGGTAGGGGGGGGCTTCTCTCAAGGAGGGGGCGTAAGTAAAGAGGCGTTGTGCATGATTGTCCTCGTGGCGGAGCTTCTTTGTTAAAGTGAATCCGGATGGCATTGCGCTAGATTCGTTACCTTTGTACCTGAATAAGTAGATTATATAGAGACTAATCGTATGTTTTCAGGAATCGTAGAGGGCACTGCCCAGGTCAAAAATATTCGTCAAGATGGAGACAATATCCACCTTACACTCACTTCTCCTTTTAAGGAGGCTCTGACTATCGATCAGAGTGTAGCGCATAACGGAGTTTGTCTCACGGTAGTTGCCCTTGAGGGGAATGATTATACGGTAACAGCTATCCGAGAAACGTTGGATCGCTCAAACTTAGGTCTTTTGCATGAAGGAGACCTCGTGAATGTAGAGCGCAGCATGTTGCTTGATAGCCGCCTCGATGGGCATATCGTGCAGGGGCATGTAGATTGTACGGCTCGCTGTGTCGACCGCCGCGAAGCCAATGGTAGCCATTACTTCCGCTTCGAGTATAGCGTCCCTCTAGAGATGGCTCGTAAGGGATACACTACAGTAGAAAAGGGGTCTGTGTGCGTCAATGGCGTGAGCCTGACTGTATGTAACTCTACCGATACGAGTTTTGAAGTCGCTATTATTCCCTATACTCTAGAGTATACCAACTTCTGCCGTATAGAAAAGGGGAGTGTGGTAAATCTTGAGTTCGACATCATTGGTAAGTATCTTGCCAAGCTAAAAAACTTTGACTAAAGGCGAGTCTCTACATGGATGCTCAGGAGCTTTATAAATTATTTCGCTCAAGGCAGAGCGACCGGCATTACGATACGACGCGCACTATCCCTCGAGAGGTGCTACAGCGTATTGTAGAGAATGCTCTCCTTGCTCCCTCTGCTACCAATCAGCAACCTTGGCAGATTGTGGTAGTAGATACTCCGGACTTATCTCAGAAGGTTGCTTCGGCGGCGCGTTCGGGTATGTTGGGTCAGAATAAATTTCTACTCCAAGCCCCTGTTCATATCCTGATCGTAGGCGATAGACCCGGAGCCTTAGCGGCGACGATGGGGAAGACGTTTCGCGATATTAATTATGTCCCCTACGACCTTGGGATTCTCATTGCGCACTTAGTGCTCGCCGTGGAGGCTGAGGGGCTTGGGTCTTGTATTGTGGGTTGGCTTAATGGACGCAAGGTGGCGAAGGTGTTGGGGATCCCAAAAACCAAAAAGGTGCTCTTTGATATCTCCGTAGGGTACTCTCTAGACTCCAAGCGTCCTAAGAAGAGAAAGAAGCCTGAGGATTGCATTCACTATAATGGGTGGTAGGGCTTTAGAGTATCCGGTGAACAAATCATTTTAGAGAATGTTTTTGTAGATACAGACCTCAGGGTTTTATCCTCTGCCCCTCCTTTTTAGAGGTATTCTACAGTGGCGCATTCCCCTTACAAAAGAGACAAACGATTATTTATTACATCCTATTATAGAGATAGAGATTGTACTGACAAAGCATGAAAAAAGAAGATAACCTTCTGCACTGGTCGAGCTATTTCGACTTTTTATCAACAATAACGATTCCATTCCCTCTCCCGTACCAAATCATGGAAGAGTTTTTGGAAGATGCCCACAATACCAAGGTCCTTTCAGAGCCTTTACCCTTTCTTCCATTGCGCGGGGCCGTGATGTTTCCACACGTGACTATGCCGATGGAGTTTTCCACTCCACGTGAGCAGGCTTTGCTTAAGCACCTGCATGATGGCGATGGTTACTTTATCGCAACCGCTACTACCCCCGATGTAAAGGGGCACGAAGAGCACGAATACGACAAGTTTTGCTACAAAGTGGGCGTGCTATGCCGTCTTGTGCGCGTCATTGCCATGGACGAAGATAGTACTCAAACCATAGTTTTGGGTTTGAGACGAGTACGTATCCATACGATAAATAGCCAATCGCCCTTCTCCTTTGCAGAGGTAAATAGTTACCAAGAGGCGCTTGCTTCTAGCAATGAAAGGGAGAATGTCTATCTGATGGGGCTTGTAGATAATATCCTTGTCGCTTCACAAAAGAATGTATCTAAGGCATTCGATAACCTATCCAAGGAGATTTTCAAAAACCTAAAGGATAGCAATGATCTGCAGTTCATCATCAATTTTGCCGTTCAGAGCTCATCGCTCACTCCCTACGTTAAGCAGGAGCTACTCGAGCTAAGGTCTATCAAGGCAAGAGGGGAGCGTATCTTTGAGATTCTTGACAAAGAGAGTCAGTTCCTTTCTATTCGAGAAGACATTCGTAGAACGGCTCGCAAGGCTATAGATCGCAACCAAAAGGATTTCTTTTTGCAGCAGCAGATTAGTGCGATGCAGCAAGAATTGGGGGGTGGAGATGCTATGGACTCTCCCTTCTATGAGCTGATAGAGGCGGCAAAAGATAAGAAGTGGAGCGAGGAGACGGCTCAAGTTTTTGCAAAGGAGCTGCGCAAACTCGATAACTATAATCCGCAGAGCCCCGACTACGCCGTTCAGTACCAATACTTACAGACGTTGCTGGAGCTCCCCTGGAACGAGTACTCCGAAGATCATTTCGACCTTGCCCAGGCGCAAAAGATACTAGACCGAGATCACTTTGGTCTTGAGAAAATAAAGGAGCGCATCATAGAGCATTTGGCTGTGCTTCGTCTAAAGAAAAATATGAAGTCTCCCATCCTTTGCCTCTGGGGCCCTCCCGGAGTAGGGAAAACCTCTTTAGGTAAGAGTATTGCCGAGAGTTTGGGGAGGAAATATGTACGTATCTCCCTTGGTGGGGTACACGACGAGGCTGAGATACGAGGCCACAGACGTACCTATATAGGGGCTATGCCGGGGCGTATTATCCAAGCCGTCAAGAAAGCAGGAACTGCGAATCCGGTGATCGTGCTTGACGAGATAGATAAGGTTAGCAGCGATTACAAGGGAGATCCCTCGGCTGCCCTCCTAGAGGTGTTAGACCCCGAGCAGAACAATACATTCCACGACAACTACATTGACCTAGACTTCGACCTCAGCAATGTCTTGTTTATAGCTACGGCAAATACCCTTAGCACTATCTCTCGCCCCCTCCTGGATAGAATGGAATTGCTAGAACTATCCGGATATATTACCGAAGAGAAGATAGAGATTGCTAAGCGACACCTTGTACCTCACCAATTAGAGGAGCATGGATTGAAGAAGACGCAAGCCAAGTTTAGTAATCGCCTTCTAGAGAAGATCATCGAGCAATATACTCGTGAGAGTGGTGTGCGTGCGCTTGAGAAGCAACTTGCCGCTGCCATGCGTAAAATTGCAAAAAAGGTAGTTGCAGAGGAGCCTTACAATGTCTCTATCAAAGAGAGTGAACTCAAAGAGTACCTCGGCCCTGCGCCTTTCTCTCGCGATATGTACCAAGGTAATAAATACGTTGGTGTGGTAACCGGGCTTGCATGGACGCGTGTGGGCGGAGAGATTCTTTTTATAGAGTCGAGTCTGCATAAGGGGAAGGATAGTCGTCCCACTCTTACGGGAAATCTTGGCGATGTAATGAAGGAGTCCGCCATTATAGCCCTTAACTATACACGGGCGCATGCTGCGGAGTTGGATATTGACCCGGAGCTATTTGCCAGCAATGAGTTGCATATCCACGTGCCCGAAGGGGCAATCCCCAAAGATGGTCCTTCGGCAGGTATCACGATGGTCACCTCTATTGTTTCGGCATTTACTCAGCGTCTTGTACGGGAGCGTATTGCCATGACAGGGGAGATTACCCTACGTGGGAAGGTATTGCCCGTGGGTGGTGTAAAGGAAAAGATCCTCGCCGCTAAGCGTGCCGGCATTACCGATATTGTACTCTCGTCGGAAAATAAAAAGGATATCGACGAGATTAACGAAATATACACCAAGGGAATAACATTCCACTATGTGGATGATATACGCCAAGTCCTAGACTTTGCTTTATTGCCTAAGGGGAAGAAACAGAAATGATTTTATCCTAAACCATACAACCATTCCTAGTTATGATACAAGATGTAGACCTTACCACTCGTCAGTACCAAGAGGTGCTTAACGTATGCCGTACACTCTACAGTAAAAAGTTGCAAGACTATGGAGTGGCATGGCGTATCCTCCGTCACGAGTCGCTTACGGATCAATTATACATCAAGGTAATGCGTATCCGTAGCATTGAGAGAACGGGTGAGGCTAGGGTAGACGAGGGGATTATTCCTGAGTTTATCGGGCTTGTCAATTACGCTATTATGGGACAGATACAATTAGAGCTGGGAGAAGCTGATAGCGTTGATCTCGAGGTAGAAGATGCTTTGCGCCTCTACGATGCAGTTGCCCAGCGCACTTTCCGTCTCATGATGGACAAAAATCATGATTATGGAGAGGCCTGGCGTTCCATGCGTACGACCTCTTTTACCGATATGATTTTGTCTAAGGTACTCCGTACCAAACAGATTGAGGATAATAATGGAGCTACGCTCGTATCCGAAGGTATTGAGGCAAACTACATGGATATAGTAAATTATGCTATCTTCGCCCTCATAAGGCTCATGGTAGAATGAAATCAGCTACAAAACATATTCTGATAGAGGTCGCAAGATACCTTCTTGCCCTTACCTTCCTCTTTTCGGGGGTGGTAAAGGCAATAGATCCTGTGGGGGCGAGTATCAAGGTCGGAGAATATTTCACCTCCTTCCAAATGCCCTTTATGACCTCCTTTGCAATGTCTGTTGCTATTGCTCTTTCTACCCTCGAATTCATGTTGGGGGCATTGCTTCTTATGGGGGTATGGCGCAAACTTACGGCATGGGGAACAGTGTTGCTTATGGGCTTTATGACACTGCTTACACTCTACCTTGCCCTCTACAATCCGGTAGCAGATTGTGGCTGTTTTGGGGATGCTTTTAAGCTAACGAACTGGCAAACCTTTGAAAAGAATATAGTCCTTTTCTCTGCGGCTCTTGTCTTCCTCTTTGGTTCGAAACATATATCCGGAGCCTTTACTTACAAGGCGGTATGGATCCCTGTTTTGTCTGCCTTATTGGGTATTTTGGTTTTTGCGTTTGCTAATTATAGGCATCTTCCCATGCTTGACTTCCGTCCCTATAAGGTGGGGGAAAATCTTCGTTCCTTGGTACTTGTGCCGGAGGATGCTCCTCAAGATGAGTACTCCTACGAGTTTATCTACGAGAAGGATGGGGTGCAAAAAACGTTTGGCATGGACAATCTCCCCGACAGCTCTTGGAGCTATGTGGATAGACACGACAAACTTATATCCAAGGGCTACACGCCTCCTATTACAGACTTTATTCTCTTCTCTGGGACTGAAGATGTCACGAACGATGTACTTGCCGGTGAGGGAGAACTTGTCTTTATTACCACTCCTAATTGGGAGAAAGTTCCCAGGTCGTTGGGGCAGGAACTAAACCTCTTACAGGAAGCCGTTGAGGAGCGTTCTGCTGCGCTGTATGCCCTCTCTAGCTCTACGCTTGAAGAAGAAAAGGATTGGAGAGAGAGCACCGGAGCTTCTTATGAGTGCCTATTCCTCGATGCCACAACCATCAAAACAATGGCTCGAGGGGTGCCTTCTATCATCTTTATAAAGGACGGCGTGATCTATCGAAAGATGAATGGACACGATCTGCCCAATACTCGGGAAGAAATGGGGGCATTGCTCGAGAATACATATACACAAGGGGTACGTCACGAGGGGTACTTACTGCGTTCCCTTCTTCTGATTATTTGGTTTTTATATACCCTTGTCTCCTTGATAATTACTTCTACGCGTCGTGAGATTACCAAGTCTCGCACGCTGCCTATCCCTCCCTCTGCATAGCAAAGAATATTGTTTTACCTAAAATACGTACAACACCATTATGAGAACAAAAATTGTAGCAGGCAATTGGAAAATGAATAAGAGCGTTGCCGAAGGTCTCGAACTAGTAGAATCTCTCCAAAAGGAGCTGAAGGAACAGCGTCCGAATTGTCGTGTTATTGTTGCTCCTCCCTTCTTGCATCTTGTACCTATGGTTGGGCGTGTAGACCAATCCATAATAGGTATAGGCGCTCAAAATTGTGCCGATCATACAAGTGGAGCTTATACGGGAGAGGTAGCAGCCCCCATGCTATCGGCTAGTGGTGTTCGTTACGTAATTATAGGCCACTCTGAGCGTCGTGCTTACTATCATGAGGATAGCGAAACTCTCGCAACAAAGGTTAATTTGGCTCTTGCAGAAGGGCTTACACCTATCTTCTGTGTTGGGGAACAACTTGAGGATCGGGATGCAGACCGCCATTTCGAGGTGGTTGAAAAGCAGATCAAAGAAGCTCTATTCCATCTCTCATCAGAGCACTTCTCTAAGTTAATCCTTGCTTACGAACCCGTTTGGGCTATCGGTACCGGTCGTACGGCAACTCCCGAACAAGCTCAGGAGATGCACGCTCGTATCCGCTCTTTTGTTGCCTCAAAATATGGTCAAGAGGTAGCCGATAATTGTTCGATCCTCTACGGTGGTAGCTGTAAGGCTTCTAATGCAAAGGAGCTTTTTGCCAACCCCGACGTAGATGGCGGTTTGATTGGAGGTGCTGCTCTTGCCGCAGATACATTCCTCCCCATCATCCGGGCTTTTGATAAATAATACATACTCTCCCCTCTCCGGCAGTAGGGCGGGAAGAGTCGCTTTTCTCCCAATAAATACAATGTAAGATGGTTCGTTATTCGATCTCAAATACAACTAGTGGCCGTACCCTCTTTAGGGGTATGGCACTAGTGCTATTCATCTCCTTAGTATCTTGTATCCAGGGATATGCTCAGACAGAAAAAGAATCTTTGAGCCATGGTGCTAACGGTATTTTTGAGGCTCTTTCTGCCCAACGAGAAGGGCAGGGAACAATTGATATTACTCAGCCCGAAGACATCAAAAACCAAGTTGGTCTAGTACATCAAAAGCAAGCCCGACACTCAGACGGCGAGAGAAGTGGAGTCCACACTCAGCAGGGATTCCGCATACAAGCCTATACGGGCAATCTTGCAAAATCGAAAGAAGAAGCCTACCGCCGAGCCAAGGTTGTAAATGCTGCCAATCCTGCATTGGGTTGCTATGTAACCTACAAGTCACCCTTTTGGCGCTTATCGGTAGGCGACTTCAGAACCCGAGAAGAGGCTCAGAAGGCTATGCAAGATCTCAAGAGAGCGATCCCTGCTATTGCTCCGGAGCTATACATTGTACGAGACAACATTAGAGTTTCAAACTAGTGAACAGACAATCTACATTCGATCCTCAGCTCTCTCCCGAAGAGATGGCTGAGATGAAAAATCTTCAGCGTCGTATTCTTGAACTGATCGGCGAAGATCCCGACCGAGAAGGTTTGATTAAAACACCCGAACGGGTAGCAAAGTCTCTCCGATTCCTTACTAAAGGATACCGAGAAGACCCCGAGGAGATATTGCGCTCTGCCATGTTTCGTGAGGAATATCGGCAGATGGTGATTGTAAAAGATATTGACTTCTTTTCCATGTGTGAGCATCATATGCTGCCTTTCTTTGGCAAGGCTCATGTTGGTTATATCCCCAATAAATATATAACGGGACTCAGCAAGATCCCTCGTGTCGTGGATGTCTTTGCTCGTCGTTTGCAGGTGCAGGAGCGCCTTACTACGCAAATAAAAGATTGCATACAAGCCACTCTCAATCCGCTTGGTACCATCGTGGTTATAGAGGCGCAGCACATGTGTATGCAAATGCGTGGGGTAGAGAAGCAAAATTCGCTTACCACAACGAGTGACTTTACGGGAGCTTTTGAAGAAGCTAGCACTCGAGAAGAGTTTATGAATCTTATTCGAATTCGTCGCAATTAATAGTAGAGATGGCTTTTAGACTACTTCTCCTATCTCCCGAAATAGAGGACTTCGAGCGCCTTCTAGAGATCCCCGAATCGGCAACTTTGTTTGATCTTCATCAGCTGATCTTGCAGGCTGTGGACTATCCCTCCAACCTCTTTACCTCCTTTATGCTGTGTGACGAGGATTACAACGTGCTGCAAGAGATTACCAACGATTCGACTTCCGAAGAGGAGCCGAGTAGCATGCAGACTACATCGCTTAGCGAGGTAGTAAATCAAGAAGACCGGCAACTTGTCTATATCTTCGATACCCTTACGGAGCGTTGCTTCTTTGTCAAGTACGTGGGGACTTCTCCCTCATGCGAAGAGGAGGCTAAGGTTGTGAAGAGCAAAGGGAATGCCCCCAGCCCGATTCTGTCTGACGCCGAGATGGATGCTCTTCTCTTCGAAAATCCGCTAGATGAATCTTCTTTTGAAGACTTCTCTTGTGATGAGGACGAAGAGGATTTTGGTGAAGACGCCTCTTTCGACGATAGCGATTTCTATAGTGATAATCCGGACTACTGATACTGCCACAAAGAGGGGGCACGTCCTGCTTTTGGCGGGCCCTACGGGCGTTGGTAAGACGCGTCTCTCTCTTGCTCTGGCACATCACTTTTCCGCTCCCATTGTATCTGTAGACTCTCGGCAGATCTATCGGGAGTTACCTATTGGCACCGCGGCTCCCTCTATGGAGGAGCGAGCCGCTATCCCACACTATATGGTGGGGAATGCTACTATACATGATCCCTACAATGCGGCGCGCTACGAGAGTGAAGTTATTCCCCTTATCCAAGACCTTCTCAAGAGGCATCCCATAGTTATTTTGGTGGGTGGGTCAATGCTCTATATTAGTGCTATTACTCAGGGTATAGACAATATGCCGGATGTAGATGGTGTCATTAGAGAAGAGCTCAATGAACGCTACGCTGCAGAGGGTTTGGAGGGTATGCTCCGGGAACTTGCTCTCGTGGATCCCGACTATTACCACATAGTAGACCGCTGCAATCCCAAACGGGTAATTCATGGATTGGAGGTATTTCGTACCACGGGGCAACCCCTATCTTCTTTCCGTACCAATACGAGCAAAGAGCGTCCTTTTACCATTATCCCCTTTGAACTGACCTCTCCTCGGGAAGAGTTATACCAACGGATCAATGCTCGTACAGAGCAGATGATCGCACAAGGTTGGCTAGACGAAGCTCGAGCCGTCTACCCTCATCGAGCCTTAAATGCTCTAAACACAATCGGCTATAAAGAGCTGTTCTGTTATTTCGATGGACTAATTTCCCTCGACGAAGCTATCCATAAAATACAGCGCAATACGCGTATATATGCAAGAAAACAGATGACGTGGTTTAAGAAACAGCACGACTATCATCGAGTGGATGCTTCTATATCTTCTCTTGCTGATATCCTTACCCTTCTACCTTTTTAGTCCTAGAAAATCCCTTTGATGGGGATTGTAAGAGTCTATTTAGGGGCAAATTGCTGTTTTTAGACAAATATTTCCATGGAAAAGGTCGTGTGAATCATATTTATTAGTACTTTTGGGGGCGAGAGTAGTCTTCTCTTCTTTTGGACTGAAGGACTCTGTAACTCTCTTTTGTACAGGGTAATTTAGCCAAAGAGGTAGGGGAGATAAAGATTGAAATACAGAATAAGATTAATACGAAGACAATGAACAAGACTGAATTTATCGCTGCTGTTGCAGAAAAGGCTGGCCTTACGAAGGCTGATGCTCAAAGAGCTGTCAACGCTTTTACTGAAGTTGTAAAAGAAACGATGGAAAAGGGGGATAGACTTCCTCTCGTGGGCTTTGGTACATTCTCTGTTTCTCAGAGAAAGGCTCGTGAAGGAAAGAATCCTCGCACAGGAGAAACTATCAAGATTGCTGCTCGCAAGGTAGTACACTTTAAGCCGGGTGCTAATCTTGATCTTAAGTAAAAGTTGTTTCGTTGCCTTTCGCAGCTACGAATTGATTTGAGGAACCCCAAAAGTCGTGTAGTCCGCTACCAAGGCAATTGAAGAAAACTTCTCTTTTTATAGAGACACCCCGAGGCAATAGCTATTTGCCTCGGGGTGTTTTCTTTTTTTAGATGAGCGGGATGGGGTGTGATTGTTTGCTGAGGGAAATGTCAATTTTCGCTCATTATTTTTACCTTTCTCTTACTGATATTAAGGGGGCGAAGAAAGGGTTATTTTTGTGCTTCTAAGCCTCTCTTTGATAGAACCCTCATTGGGAACTTTCTTGCCCAGGACTTCACGTTTATCAGGAGGAGGGCAGAGCCAAAATCTTTTCTCCCTGATTTTCTTTCCCCTTTTGGCCTATTTTGATCTGCCGTGTAGGCTGATTTCTTTTTATTTTTAGGGCAGTAAGAGGGTGGAGTACTGCCTAAGAAATATTTTCGTTTAGCCCTAAACTCTACAACCTCCCAGGCACAGCAAATTCAGTGCTCAACACAATGCCTCCTCCCTCCATTTATGAGATAGTAATTCCTGCTTTCTGAAACTCTTTCTTGACACCTTCCATTAAGTCATTATAGACAATGATATTATTGCCGCGCTTCATTGCCATTAGAGAACAATACTGTACTATATTCACGATAGATCCACCTGTAAGTTCGCACTTTGCTGCTATCTTCTCTAAATCAATCCCTTCCTCCAACTGAGTATGCGGTGAAAACGACTTTTGCCAGAGTAAAAGGCGTTCCTTTGCTTTTGGGGAGGGAAAATGTATGATACTCTGAAATCTTCTTGTAAATGCCTCATCAATATTTCTTTTTAGGTTTGTTGATAAAACAACCAGTCCGTTATAATTTTCAATCCGTTGCAATAAGAAAGAGATTTCTTGATTGGCATACCTATCATGTGAGTCATTAATATTCGTACGCTTTCCAAACAGTGCATCTGCCTCATCGAAAAACAAAATCCACTTTTTATTTTCCGCCTTCTCGAATATATTAGACAAATTCTTCTCGGTTTCGCCTATATATTTAGAGACAACCGTGGATAAATCTATCCGATACACATCCCTACCTGTATATTTACCGAGAAGCGCGGCAGTAAAAGTCTTTCCTGTCCCCGAAGCTCCATGGAATAAGACACGATAGCCTGGTTTTAATTTTCTTCCCAAATCCCACTCTTTCATGATTCGTTCGCCGTATTCTATCCATGTTTTTATTTCATCAATTTGCTTCATTACATTGGCATCAAGAACAAGATCGCCCCATTCGGCTTGCGTTGTTAGTCGAGAAGCAGGGAAGGACGCGGAAAAATCCGGATAATAGTGTCTTTCGTTAATTAAAAGTTCAATAGACGACAAGGACGGTCGTAATACGGAATAATGCAGAGGTAGTTGATCTTCCCTCTGTTGCAAGGATATCACATTATTGCGGAACAGTACTCCATTGCTTAAAAGATTGGTATGTCTAATTTTTTCCTCTACGTTATCGCCAGACAACACAAAGAGTACCGTTTCAAATGTGGGCAATAGAATAGAAGCGCTCTCTGCTTCGACACATCCAAATTCAACAAAACGGCTCCCTGTTGTGCTGTTTCTGATATTCAGACAATCAAGTAACTGTGGCTTCAGAGTTGGAACCAAAGATAATATCAGACACACTCTTTCAGCAAAGTTCAAACGGTTTTTCTCTATGAATGCGGCGTACTCACCTTCGGCGCTTTCTGCTGAAGGTGGTACAATGTCAAAAATATGAGCATAAGTAGATTCTCGTTGAAAGTATAGCTTTAGACGAGTAACGATAACGGCTTCTAACCATTTGAGCTCGTTGTTTATGAATGTGTAATAGGGGTTCATTCTTCCTGTTTTTATAAATGCCAATCAACATAAACCAAATAGTTGTTCCAAGGAAACGAAATCAGGTGTATATCCCATGGAATATCATCTAAAAGTATGTCAATACCCTTAGTCTCCACACGTAATATCCAATCATCTTGGCTGCGTTCTAGAACACCTTGGCGTTTGACAAACGACTCTTGAAATCCACTAATAGACGTATTTCGTATAATCGCCCAATTACCGATAGTAGCTCGTAAAAGATGTTCCATTTCTAAGCTTTCCGTTTCCGATATTTTGAATCTGCAATCAATTGGGAACATGATATTGATGCCGCACAGCAACTTATTGAACAACATCAAATGTTCGACTGGAATTTCCCCGAAGCCCGACAGTTCGTGCAATAGATGAGCAGCACGTATCTGACATGTAGCAGATTTAAAATGTTTTCTGGATTCAAGCAGTCCAAGCCTATCGAAAAAAGAGATCAGGAATGGTTGAAACAGCACTAGCCCTGCATTGTAGATTGGAATCCTTTCTTTTAGATCGGGTTGGGTGCGCATAATGACTGCTGTTAGCTCTCGAATCCCTTTTTCCGGTCTTTCTTGCTCTTCTATTGTTTCAACTTTTCGGAGAGACTCTATCGCTTTGGCGATTTGCAAAGCATCTTCCTCCGTGATATTATCGCCTTCCGATAGCTCTTTTGCTTGCTTGGGATCTTCCTTAGTTTGGTTTTTCAAACGAAGTAGCTCTTTTTGTAAAGCATATGCCGAAGACTCATTACTCCCTAATAGGAGTTTCCATTGCTCGTCGCTCTGTATTTCTTTAATAACCTGCTCTATGTCTGTAATAACATCAGAAAAGTGCTCTCTTTCTTCTGCTATTCTATTGATATTTCGGATGAGTTGTTGCAATTTCTTGATAAGCCCATCACTTTTAGTTGCTGATTGGCTTGAATTTGTATTTCTTGGATTTGAATTTGTTTCGTGTAATTCCCCTCTATCTCCAAGGGTCCACGAAAGGCCGAGAGCTATATCGCTACTGGCAATGGATTCTGTATTGAGCTTATAAAAGTCCGATGAAGCACCTTTGCCCTGCTCTTTGGCATCATCATTTATGGAAGAGGGGATAGGAACAGTATCTGGAAAATCCGCTACAGAAGAAGATGGAAGTGTTCTTCCGTTCTGATGATTCGAAATATTGGTATCGACGGGAGAGGGGGCAGGAATAGTATCTGGAAGACCCGTTGCAACATAAGATTGGACTAGAGCTCCGTCCTGAGCATCAGAAGTGGAAGCCGTGATGGGAACGCTATCTAGAAAATCTGCCACAGAAGAAGATGGAAGAGAGGTCTCGCTCTGATGATTTGGAATATAGGCAGCGATGGAAGAGGGGGCAGGAATAGTATCTGGAAGACCCGTTGCAACATAAGATTGGACTAGAGC